>Ga0206117_100020_pt1 | contig 501492 bp, 436 predicted proteins | sample 3A5Ametagenome_FD_177997 | JGI IMG/M metagenome (GOLD analysis project Ga0206117, IMG submission 177997) | Enriched microbial communities from leaf-cutter ant dump, University of Wisconsin, Madison, United States - 3A5A | ecosystem: Environmental > Terrestrial > Nest > Insects nest > Nest dump... | reverse complement strand
AAATAAACCTGCAAACGGGCTTAATCAAGGTGCAAGCGATAAGTTTTGAGCTGCGAACTGCCTATCCAAGTAAATATAGCTCACCGTTACTTGCACTTTTTTGACTAGTTTCTTTAAGAGCTTTACGAGTACTAGGGAGACAACGTCGAATTGTTGGAGCTAACACTCGAAAAAACCTTCAGTACAACATTCCGCTTCTCTAAGAGAAAGATAGTTGGAGATACTGATGGTGGGCACAATTAATGGAAAAGGTCATAAGAACAAGAGTGTTTGGAAAATAAAAGAGGAATGGGGACTTTAGATTGAGCACCACACGTAATTTCAAAAGACCTATGACACCCACGTCCAAAATATCAGCACCTTCAAACGCCATATAGGCTCGCGCCAAAACTCTTCAAAGACACATACTCCCAAGCCCTTCAATTTTTTCTGTGCCTTCTTCAATTCTAATCAACAGATAACAATTAGCGCATTCTGTTTACAAAAGTCCACTTTGTTCGTTTTCATCACCCATTGGGCCGCCCTTATGACTTGTCGCAGAGAAAACCGACTATACGTTTTCTCATTTTTGTTGAAAGACTATCTAATATTTACCGATAACATCATAAGTAGAATAACAGATGCCAATGCAGAGCAAGGAAAAATTTTCTAACTGCCACAAACTACCGAGCTTAGCGAGAGATACTTTTCTTGCTATAAATTTAGATACATAAAATTTCGTGAACAAGATTAAGCTCCGACAGACAGAACGTCAAAATATATTGGAGCGCCTTTTGTAGCAGACGATTTCCTATCACTCTATTGGTCTTTCTAATAACCATAGTATTCCGCTTCTCCAAAAAGTTCTTCTTGTAGACACCACCCAGAGGTATAAAGAACTGACAATTAGTCTCCATGATGATATTGGAACCATCAAAAGCAGACATCTTCTTGTAATTGATGATGAAAGACTTATGTACTCTCACGAAACAGCTAGAAAGGCTTTCCTCCATTTCCTTCATGGTATGAAAACTGACAAACCTTCTACCGTCCGCCATCTGGATAGCAACATCGTTCTGATAGGCCTCGATAAATAAAATGTCATTACAGTTAATCAAAAGCTCTACCTTTCCTTTTGGATCTGGCTTTACAAAGAAAGAATCTACCGTTAGTTTCTTACTGAACTGAGGAACTGAGGGTGATAAAAGTGAGAAACGAATAAACTTGTTGATACATCTCTCAAATCTATCGAAATCAAAGGGATAGGTAAAATAATCCAATACACCATCTTCAAATGCCCGATAAGCTCCAGCCTGATCCTTAGCTAGGTACACAACAGAAACTTGACCTGAAAGCCTATCTATTACGTGTCTAACACTTGGGTATAGACTGTAGTCGACAAAAATAATCTGTAAAGAGAGCCCCAATATTTCAGAAAGCTTTAAAGAACTACCATTGTAACACCCCACCAACCTAGTCAATGGGTAATTCAGCAAATTTGCCGACAACTTTTCTATATTCTCCCTTTCAACGATTACATAACAATTAATCATGCCGAAAAATACTGAGCGTAAACAAAAAACAGAACAGCAGGCGGCAAATACGCACCAATATTATCAAAGCAATCGCCGAGATTGAAGGACTCAGGAGTAAAATCAAGCATAAATTAGATGTTTGAGAACAGAGTTCTAAGATAAGTCGTAAAAGAGATAAATACAAGTTATCTTGTAGATTTTGGCTAAAGTAGCCATCACCTTTCGTACTAAACTGCCCCCTAGGCATAGGTAGAAAAAATCCGGATAGGATCTGTTGTTGACGAAGGGGTAAGTTTGACTTTATGATACCACTAAGCACCTAAAGAGCGCTTCTTCCATGAAACCTGCGCAAGATTGACAAAACCTCGATACAAAAAAGGATATTCATTGATACCTTGAGTGGTACTATTTAAATTTAGTAGTTAAGCAGTCGTTAGTCAATTATCCACTGTAACCCAATTTGAAAGCACAGCTACCTTCAAACCAAAAACCACAACAATCAAAATCCTATGTTATCAAATGATGCATAGTATTAAAATCATCTCTCTGAAAAAGAGGAGAAGGAGGATTTTATACCTGCGGATTATCAAACATAAAAACAAGGCTTATATCACTGGGCATCCATGTCCAAGAAGAAGATCGATATTAGGACCTAAAAAGATGCGACGTGAGAAAGAAATAAAACGCCCATAAAAGCAAAAAGCTCCAACATTTCTGTTGAAGCTTTTTTGCGGTCCGGACGGGACTCGAACCCGCGACCTCCGCCGTGACAGGGCGGCATTCTAACCAGCTGAACTACCGAACCGTTCGCAACGTTAAACAACCGTTTTCCGTTTTGGTGATGCAAATATAGAGCGAATATTTCATTTATTCAACAAAAATTAAAAATAATTTAACACCGAGCAAAAAACACCTCATTTACAATTGATTATTTTTTTTAAAGCAAATTAACAATAAACAAAAAGCCCCACATGTGCGGGGCCTTGTATAAATTAGCAGCAGGAATCCTAGTTCACTGCACCATCTTTCATTTTCTCTGCATTCTCTGCAAACTGAAGTTTATCAATCAGCTCTTGGATATCTCCATCAACAATAGCGGGCAAGTTGTATAAAGTTAAACCAATACGATGATCCGTTACACGACCTTGAGGATAGTTGTAGGTTCTGATCTTAGCCGATCGATCACCAGTAGACACCATCGTTTTACGTTTCGCAGCAATATCACCATGTTTCTTTTGCACCTCCAAGTCGTACAACTTCGAGCGCAACATCTCCATGGCAAGCTCACGGTTGGCCAACTGCGAACGCTCCACCTGGCACACTACCACAATGCCCGAAGGCCTGTGCGTTAACTGCACCTTGGTTTCTACCTTATTTACGTTCTGTCCACCAGCACCACCCGAGCGTGAAGTTTGCAAGTCTACATCCGCAGGATTAATGTATACATCCACTTCCTCAGCCTCTGGCAATACTGCTACCGAAGCTGCCGAAGTATGTACCCTACCCTGAGTTTCGGTATCAGGCACACGCTGTACACGGTGTACACCACTTTCATATTTCAGCGTACCGTAAACATCATCGCCACTTACTTTTAAAATCACCTCTTTGTAACCACCAGCAGTACCCTCCGTTACGTCCATCACTTCAACCTTCCAACCTTTGGTATCGAAATAACGGGTATACATACGATACAAATCGCCAGCAAAAAGTGCCGCTTCATCACCACCGGTACCACCGCGAATTTCAAATACCGCATTTTTCGCATCCTCCGGATCCTTAGGAATCAACATCAATCTAATGCGTTCCTCCATTTCCTCCTGCTGTACCAATAACAAATCCTGCTCCTCCTTTGCCATCTCTCTCATCTCAGGATCCTTCTCATTGCTCAAAATATCTTTGTTTGCCTCAATATTGCTCATTACGTTTTTGTACACCTTGTACTCTTCCACAATTTTAGTGAGGTCTTTATACTCTTTATTCAATGCAGCAAAACGTTTCATATCCTGTATCACATCAGGATTGCTCAACTGCTCTTCCACATCTTCCCAGCGCAACTTAATGGCTTCTAACTTATCTAACATATATTTTTAAGAAAATCAATATCTAACAATAATCAAAGCAAGCCCCGCTTTGCGCTCTTGTCTTTTTGTTAACTCCTGCATCCATTCAAGTTTAGAGAATTCTATTCCTGAAGTGCTCTCACTAGAGATTCTTCGCTGCGCTCAGAATGACAGCCATAAAACTAAAAGTACAACCGCTTCAATCGGGTTTATTTAACCAAAAACAATGCAATAAATCACATGCTTTAATTATCGGACAGCAAAAATACGGCTTTTTCGGTTAACACCGCAATTAATTTGTTGCCTACTGCCACTTGCCTAATCGGACCGCTTACAGGCAGTTGCTGCTTAGATTGCTCAAACGAAACAGGATGGTATTTCACCAAAGTATGACCATTTACAAAAGCAATAACGTTACTGGTAATGTTAAAATCGGTCAAACTATCAATAGGCAATTCCCGTAAATAGCCCCCAAACCTATCAAATTGTAAAATGCCATTGTTGCGGCGTTGCAAAAACACATATTGGTCAGAAGCCGCTAACTTTTTCGCATCAACCACTTCATCAAACAATTGGAAAAGGTTGGCCGAACGGACATCCTCTGTAAAATTGCTACTCAGTTTAACCAGTACATTACTGGCCCTATCAAAAATCCACAGACTATTATTATTCCCAGAAGCCACTGCCGACACCAACAGATTACCATTCTTGGCAAAGGAGTAACTTGTAATCTCATTCAAGTTGTTGTTAAGTACCACCACCTGCTGAAAATCGGCATAAAAAAGTACTGTCCTCAATGGGTCCGAAACGTCTACGCTGTACAATTTCCCAAAACGGTTATTGCTATATCGCCATTTCAACACACCTTTTGCATCATATTTCAACAATTCATCCCTACCCGAAAGCAGGTAAACATTATCCAAATTGTCTGCATAAACAGCTTTAGCAACGGTATCTATTTTGGCTACTTGTTTCAATTGCGCTTTTGATTCGCCGCTACTCAGCAGCAAAATAATTAAACAATTAAGCAATAAAACAATTAACCTTTTCATTGACTATTTCAATTCCCCTTTAGGGGTTAGGGGTAAAATACTCCAACCTCAACTGCTCCCCATCAAACACTCCGTACGATTGGTAATTTAACCACTCCCCAATATTAACGTAAGTACTGCGATCGTTTAGTTTTATTTCCAAAGGCAAATGCCGGTGTCCAAATACAAAATAATCAAAATGCTGCTTTTGCAACTGCTCTTTTGCATACACGGCCAGCCATTCTTTCTCTTCACCTAAAAAAACTTCCTCGGCTTTACTGGCTGCCCTACTATGCGCCGACCAACCATTGGCAATGCCCAATCCAATACGGGGAGGCAAAACACCAAACAGCCACTGGCAAACAGGATTTCTAAAAACCTTTCTTAAAAACTTATATTTCTTATCGCCAGGGCCCAAGCCATCACCATGGTGCAGGTAAAATTTCTTACCGTTACGTTCAATCACCAGCTCATCGCTCACAATCTCCATGCCTATCTCTTTGGTGAAATAGTCTTTCACCCACATGTCGTGATTGCCCTTGAAAAAATAGATTTTAATCCCGCTATCGGCCATTTGCGCCAACTTGCCCTGTAACCTCACAAAGCCCTTGGGCACTACATACTTATATTCGAACCAAAAATCAAACACATCGCCCATTAAAAACAGCTCGCTGCAAGTAGGCGTAATCCAATCCAGCCATTTTACAATACGGTCTTCACGTAACCTACTCTCCTCGTAGTTAGGAGATCCCAAATGAAAATCTGATGCGAAATATATGTTCTTGGTCATCTAAATTTCAAAGATAGCGTAGTTTTAAGTAATAATTAAGTTTTGCCGATAATACTTCGTTTCTTTGAAAAAACTAAATATAAATGGCCGTTAAAATGCAAATCCGATAGATTTAGTAGATTTTTTCACTTTCTATCTAGAATTCATCTAAATAAGTGCCATTATTTAAAACTTAATTTTGTACTTTTGCACAAATTTTTAAGAATATGATCTCTACTGATATAGCTATTATAGGCGCTGGGCCAGTTGGTTTGTTTGCAATTTTTGAAGCGGGTTTGTTAAAAATGCGCTGCCATTTAATTGACTACTTACCGCAGGTTGGTGGTCAGCTATCAGAAATATACCCTAAAAAACCTATTTACGATATTCCAGGTTTCCCGTCTGTATTAGCTCAAGAGCTTATTGACAATTTGATGGAGCAAGCAAAGCCTTTCCACCCAGGTTTTACCCTTGGTGAGCGTATTGAAGGCTTGGAAAAAAGAGGCGAAGGCGATTTCGTATTAACCACTAACATGGGTACCGTAATTGAAGCCAAAGTAGTGGTAATTGCTGGTGGTTTAGGATGTTTCGAGCCCCGCAAGCCCGCTGTTGCCGGATTAGAAAAATTTGAAAATGGCCGTGGTGTAAACTACATGATCTTAGATCCTGAGAAATACCGTGACCAAAAAATGGTAATTGCTGGTGGTGGCGACTCGGCCTTAGACTGGACTATTTTCCTAGCTGAAATTTGCAGCGAGTTAACCTTGGTACACCGTAGCGAAGCCTTTAGAGGTGCGCCAGATTCAGTTGCCAAAGTAATGGAATTGGCCGAAAAAGGTAAAATCAACTTGATTTTGAACAGTAACCTAAACGCTGTACATGGCGAGGGTAAATTGGAAACAGTTGAAATTATCCATAACAAAACCATGGAAACTATTAGTGTTGAAGCCGACCATTTAATTCCTTTGTTTGGTTTAAGCCCTAAATTGGGACCAATTGAGCAATGGGGACTCAACATTAGCAAAAGTGCTATTGAAGTAAATGTTGACGACTACTCAACCAATGTTCCGGGAGTTTATGCCATTGGTGATATTAACACTTACACCAACAAGTTAAAGCTGATTTTATGTGGTTTCCACGAAGCGGCATTAATGAGCCACAGTGCTTACCAGTACATGAACCCTGGCGTAAAATACACCATGAAGTATACCACCGTTAATGGTGTTAGTGAGTTTTAAACTCTTAATCCCTAAAGGGAAAAAATATTACAATGAGCGATATTAATATAACAGTTGAAGATAGAGAAGGGAATGTAGCTGATTTAGTTGCCCCTACTGACATGGGCCTTAGCCTAATGGAGTTTCTAAAAGCTAGCGAGTACGATGTATTGGCTACCTGCGGGGGTATGGCTTTATGTGCTACTTGCTGTGTTGACGTACTTGAGGGAGAAGAAAAGCTTAATGAAATGAGCGATGACGAATATGCCATGCTAGACACACTACCTGATCTTTTACCTAATTCGAGGTTAGCTTGTCAACTTCAATTAAAGCCTGAAATGGAAGGCTTAAAAGTAAGACTACATGCCATGGATTACTAGTTAAACCCATGTTGACATAAAAAAAGGAATCCCGAACGTTCGGGATTCCTTTTTTGCTTTTATACGCTTTTAAACATTAATTCTCTTCGTTTACCGACAATTTAGCACTGCCGATCGTTTTATAAGTACCGTCTCCTTTTAAAATAGCGAGCATTTGATTTTGGTTACCAAATAATGATTTGGCCTTGGCAATCTCTTTATCATATTGAAACGACTGCTCTATCCTTCCTTTTTCGTGAAAATAACGACTAATAATCTGTGTTTCCAAAGCTCGTTTAATTTCGGCCTTATGGTTGGTCAAATCATCTTTTTTGGCTCCAGTCATTTTTACCTTCAAGGCTTCCAAATCTGCCTTTACAGCCGCCGTTTTATTCTCCCTATCTGCTTCAGCCTTTAGATCACTTAACAAGCGTTCTGATTTAGAAGTGTAGCTATAATCTTTATTGGCCAGTGAAGCTACAAATTGGGCATATTGGGCATCATTAACTTGGAAGTCTTTCGCTGCAGCCACCTTGTTCACTTTCTTAAATTCGTTGGCATAATCAAAGAATAAATTTTTATTAAACAACGCTAGAGTGATTGGGCTGTATTTCACAGGATCCACCACTACATCTGGAAAAATACCATTCCCATCATAAACGGTTCTGCCAGCTTTGGTACCAAATGCTTTTAAAGTACTATCGGCAAATTTACCCGCCGTACCATCTTGCTTTTTATGCGCATAATCCAATGCCTGAATACATCGTCCAGATGGCGTATAGTATTTTGCCACCGTAACCTTTACCAAGCTGTTATAAGGCAAATTAAAGGTTTGTTGAACCAAACCCTTGCCATAGCTACGTTGTCCCACCACAATGGCTCTATCTAGGTCCTGCAGGGCACCTGCCACAATCTCCGATGCCGACGCCGAAGCTCCATTGATTAAAACCACCATTGGTAAGTTAGCAGCAATAGCCGGCACAACGGTTTTATAGGTGGCACTCTTCTCTGGGTTACGACCTTTTTGGCTTACCACCAGCACATTTTTATCTACAAAAAGATTAACGATTTTAACCGCTTCCTGAAGGATACCTCCCCCGTTATTACGCAAATCTAAAATAAGCCCTTTAGGCTTTTGTTTCATGATGTTTTCCAAGGCATCCTTTACTTCTTGGCCAGAGTTTTCCAAAAACTTGTCTAAACGGATATACCCTATCTGCTCATCCAACATACCTGAATAGGAAACATTAGGCTGCTTAATCTCTTCTCTTACCAACGACTTGTTAAGTACCGCTCCGTCTCTCAACAGGGTAAGACTAACTGGTGTTCCTTTTGGCCCCCTTAAAAGTTGGCTAATTTGCGCTCGCTGTTTTCCGGTGGTTTCTACTCCGTTAATCTTTACAATTTGATCTCCCGGACGAATATCTGATTTTTGCGATGGATAACCCTCGCTTACTTCATTCACGAAAAGTTTACCATCAATAGTCAATGTACCAGCGCCAATACCACCGTACTGGGTACTTACATATTTCAGCTTGTAATCTTCAATTTCCGATTCGGGCACATATTCTGTGTAAGGGTCCAAGCTACCTAACATGGCATCAATACCATTTTTCATCAGCTCACCAGCATTGGTTTCCTCTACATAATTGATGTTGATTTCTTTATATAAGGATGCGAATACATCCAAGTTTTTTGACACCTGAAACAGGTCTTCCTTAAAGGCAAGGGTAAGCGAGGTAACGGCTAGGACAGTGCACAATAGTGCTATTTTTACTTTCTTCATATCGCCAACGTTTAAATAGCGTTCCTTTCAAACTTATTGCTTAAAAAGAGTACGGAAAGTAAATTTACTAAAAAAGAATAAAATAGAAATGTTTAAAGCCTATTTCCGTCTGGATCGGCCAAAGCTTTGCGAATGGTAAACTCAATATAGGCGTTATCCCTGTTCACTAGCTTAGCTAGCTGCTGCACTAATTGATCTTCCTGCCCTGGAGTAAATGGAATTTCTACTGCGGCCAACTCACGATATTTCCTTAAAAACTTTGTTTTTACTTTGTTCCAGCTTTCAGTTGTAAGGGTAAAACTTGCCATGGGTTAAGGGTTTTGTTGCAAAAATAGCACTTTTAAAAGATTTATCTAATTATTGTTAAACTTCCACTTAAAATACCACATTCCGCATTTAAGTTTATCTTGTAATAATAAACTCCAACTGGCAATTCTCGACCGTTAAGCGTACCATCAAAAGGATGCTCGTACCCAAGGCTTCTAAAAACCAAAACACCGCTTCTATTAAAAACACTAAATTCTGCTCTTGGATAATTTTCTATCCCCTTAATCTCCCAAAAATCATTTATCGCATCTCCATTTGGCGTAAATGTGTTTGGGATTTTCAAAACCGTCTCCTCTAATTGAGTAAAATCCACTAAGTCTCCGTTCACCACACATCCGTTTTTATCGGTAACTGTTAGCGTGTATTTACCCACCGGCACATTCTTAAGATCTAACGTAGTTGCAACTACGTTTTGTCCCGTATCATACCAAACGTAACGATATGGGGCAGTTTGTCCATTGATTAAAGTGCCAGAAGTGCTAACTGACTTTCCATCACAATTTATATACTGTTTTAAATTTTGCTGATTGATAACAGGCTTGGGAACTTCATTTATCAAAAACTCCTTTATAAGGTAACTACATCCCAAATTACTATATCCCATCAACTTATATCTTCCAGCTGACAGACCTGTAATGCTTTCCGTATTCCCTACTTCGATTGCACTGGTATTAAACCACTTTATATAATCTGGAGCGGCATTCTGAAATGACAAAACAGTAATACTTCCGTTGTTCTGACCACAAGTCGCTGCAACTACTTCTTCTCTGGCAATTTTATAATCAAACTCAAAATTATTCACCAAATAATTGGGAGACGTGATATTGCAACTCCCTAATTGCATTGTGAAATAATACGTCCCCATTGGAACGTTAACCAAGTCATTAGCTCTACCCACTTCTACTCCTGATGCATTGTACCAAATTCTAGCAACGTTATTTGGGGTTGTTATTCCCTTTACAGCACCATTTGATTGACCACAGTACGCGGGCAAAATTTGTTTGTTTACTTCAGATATGCCAGTCCCAGATGAGCTGATTGTATATACCTGAGAAGTAACTAAACATGATCCATTTTGCCGTGCAGTAAGCCTGTAAGAACCTGGGCCTACGTTTTCTAAATCTCTATTTAGGCCAACCACCACGTTGTTGACATCACGCCACTCAAATATCGACACATCATAAGTAATTAGGCCCCTTATGCTTCCAGTGATTTGATTACATATCACATTTGTTATCGACACCCCACTTTCATCCATTATTGGTTTAGAAAATGTTGCTGTAGCTCCATCTTGATTTGTCCCCAAACTAGTTACAGACCTTGATAGATCAATTGTTCCGTTATAGTTCCAATTACCTGAGGCATCAGTCAATATCGTAGCAATCCATTCTTTCCCTTGGCAATCTACACAGGCATCAGTATAAAAGATTTCTATTTTTGAATTTGGCAGGTAAACACCACTAACCTCAACGGCAGTAATATTATAAATTTTTGAAGTGGTAACCGATTTCCCCACTGGCAGATTAACAAACTCAATAGATTTAGCGTTACAGTAAAAGCTATTTTTTAAAATCGAAACCGGATAGGACCTCCCGACTAAAATACCCAATGCATTATAAGCAATAATGTTTCCATCACTAATATTTCCCGCTCCACAATTATAAAGCTCTATCCCATACTTCCTATTTCTAGCAGCCAAATCCCCTCCAATAATGTTATGACTTAAGGTATAGTTGTTTTTCAAATTATCTAATTTTATCCCAATTTCGTGAGCTGCTATTTGATTATACTTCACTTCAAAATCTACCAGTTCTCCATTCGCGAATAGGCCAATTGCATCTAAAGGAGCTGGAAAAACTCTAGATTTAATGATATCGTAACCAATGATATTGTGAAGAAACTCTACCTTATTTTTCATTGCGCCAAGCGAGACACCGCTTTCGTTAGCACTAATTATATTTCCCTCTGCTGGATCTTGCCCCCCTATAACGGAATTGCTTAAATAACTTAAGTCTATCCCCACATAATTAGGAGCAGGTGTCATTCCCGAAGGGTCTAGACCGATAATATTAGAACTGATTTTGATCTCTTCTACAGTATTTGGAGAAGTAGGGGATATAACAGATGTATAGTTGTTCCCAAAACCATTTCTTTTCCCTAGTGACCCGATAGTTATACGTCGACAATTTTCTATAAAAATTGCGGCAGTTCTATCGTCTGCAGGAATACCTGAAGGCGAAACAAAATTACTAAAATAGAGCCCAAATATGCCTACGTCGCTTATTCCTGAAATTTTTAAACCATTGATATAACCAGCAGAAACTCTTGTCAATGTAACTTTAATTGACGAACTACCTAGCAGAGCTATTGGCTGTGTAGTTGCATCAATAATTAGATTAGAAGTAAGTGGAGGTAATTCCTGTGTTAAAGATATGGTAACATCTGAAGAGGTAGTTCCTACAATATTGAAATAAATGTAGTCTGTAGATGATGTTCCGTTTGCATTTGCATCAATGATGGCCTGCCTCAGAGTACCTACCCCAGAATTACCGTTGTTAGTTACATATAAAATGGCTGCGCTTACATTTAGCTTGAGTAAACAAAGAGCCAACAAAAAGCAAAACCTTTTCATATACACTAAACTCCTTAAATGCTATTGCAATATAATAAAAAACTGCACCTTAATAGGTGCAGTTTAGGTAATATAATATCCGATACACAATCAACTCTACCTATTCCTCGTGAGGTCTAGGGCTAGTGTACTTGTGGTGGCTACGCTTCCTCTAGCTGCCATGGTATAAACCAATCCTTTAGAAAAAGAAACTGCAGCTCTAGTAATTGTAATATTAGAAGGTGTATTTGTACTTACTGACGTAAGGTTATAAATCCCATTTGGCACTTTAAAAAAAGTAGACCCCGATTTATATGCCGTTGCAGCTGCAATATTAAGCACCTCATTGGTGGTTGTGTTTACCGCTACCAAATTAAAGCCATTGGTTGCGTTTGGTATAGTGTTCACCAATCTTACATAGGCAAAAGCTGTATCTACTGCAGGCAAGTTATCATCAATAAGGAACGCCGAAGTTGTTTTAGCTACTGCATCATACAATCCACTTGTGTAGAATGAATAATATTTGCCTGCAACAACATTTACAGCCAGCGTTGTCGTTTCTACATTTGGATTTGTAGTTGCTGTTGAAGATGTTTTTGCCTTAAAGGTTATGTCACCTACAGGTGTTAAATTAAGATAACTATTGGTAGTTGGGAATACACCATAGGCAGCTATCCCAGCAGCAGCTTCCACCCCAGTAGTTGAACCTATCGCCGTCATTTTCGTACCATTAACATAAACGTTCACGGTTGGTCCACTTACTGCGAAATTATAAGCCCTTATATACGCTCCTGTAGGAGCGTAATCTATTTGTTGTACAGCATTCTTTTCGCAAGAATAAAACAATAGCGAAAAACAAGCTATAATTATATAATTAACTATTTTTTTCATCTCTTTATTCATTAAGGTTGCGTAATCCACATTGGAACCGTATGAAAATCGGTAGCCAAACCACCAATCTTATCCAGTTCAGCTCTGTTCCATATATACTCAGAGTTATATCTTGTTCTAATTCTCTCAACAGGTTTTCCATTGTTATCTCCATAAAGCTCAGTTGGTATACCAAAACCTAAGAAAACTTGTTTAGTACTTGCTGGATCTATATCTGTATAATGATATCTTCTTAAATCCATCCAAGTTTCAAAATGTCCCCAACCCCATTGTGCAATATATTTTTGAGACATAATATGGGATAATGTTAAATTATTTGGATCTGTTGGAACAATTGCTGTGCTGTTCAAAAAAGAGGTTTTTTCGGCAGATGTAATCTGCGAAGGCATTTGAGCGTTATCGCTATTGCGAGCATTTACAAAATCAATATGCGAAGATATTGCATTTCTGTAAGCACCTAAAGCTGTAATCTTATCTCCCTTTCTATAAGCGGCCTCTGCTTTGATAAACTGCAATTGCGAATAGGTCATCCCAGGGAATCTAGACTTATCATCAAATAGATATGTTGTTGGCACACCAAAAGAAATATTTGCAGCATAGTTCCAAATATTATTAGGTCTTTGAGCGGTTGTTAACGCTCCATAGTTAATAACATTTATATCCAAACCTCTGTACTGTCCATCTGGAGCAATAGCAAGCATCCTGGTCATTCGCGGATCGATAACACCTCCAAATTGAGTTCCGTTCATTAGTTCAACGATGAACTTTGTTTGCCTATAATTTTGATAGTTTTGACGACGTGGCCCCATAAAGTTTGAATCATCGTTACCAGTCATCGTATAGGTTAAAAGTGCATCGTCTACGTTTCCTACAAATGAATTATTCACCGCATCAATAACTGCCGTTGGATCATAAGTAGTCTTGTTTGAATAATGATTCAAGTTCATCGCTAGTAAGCCATATGCAAACTTTAACCATTTGGTACGATCGCCATTGTATATTTTGTCACCTACCGCTAGGAAAGAACTACTTACTGCTCCATCTGTTCTTTTTAAATTAGTGATAGCTAGGTTTAACAATCGGCGACTTTCCTCGTATGCGAACTCCTGAGTATCATATTTGAACTCCGTTTTATTAGGTAAAAAAGCTTCTTTAATGGTGATTTCTCCATGTATCCCTGTAAGTGTTTGCCAACCCCAAGCTTTCAAGATATATCCAACCCCAAGCAGATCCCATCTTTGCTCAGCTTCAGCCTTATTAATCATATCAATCAAATTTTGACCTAGTGACCAATAAACATCTCTAAAAGTTTGTGCTCCATTATCACTTCCTGGATCATACCCCATTCTATCCCAAGTACTTTTACTTGTACCTGGCAAATACCAGTTTTGAGTGTATCTACCAATTTGTCTTCCCTCGTACTGAGCATCGGTAACCATCCAATGAAGCATAGGCGCTAAATACAAATTAGCCGTAACTTCTTGTGGTGCATTTGGATTTTCATTAATATCCAGCCACTTTTTACAACTGCTATTTACCAATAGTAAACAAGCAGCTAAGCATGATATATAAATTTTTTTCATTTTACGTTCCTCCTATTATAAACCTATTCTTACTCCAAAATTGATACCCATTGGTATTGGGAAATTTCCGTAGTCAATACCGGCACCACCAGAGCCACCTACCGCAGCACTGTTTCCATTTACAATAGGATCTAAACCTGAATAGTTTGTAATTACAAATAAGTCAGTTCCTGTCACAAATAAACTCGCTGACTTAACGAATTTTTGTTTCTTAATTAACGAAGCTGGGAGTCTATAGTTTAACGTTACATCTCTCAAACGAACCCAATTGATATCCTTTTCAATAAAAAGTTCTTCACTTATTCCTGAGTAATATCCTGTTTGATATCTAGGGACAACTACGATATTATTTACAGTTGGATTTGCTGTGTTCTCCAATCCGTCTCTAATTACCCCAGTAACCACCCTTGGAGTGTTCCTGTCTAATGTTCTCATTGACAAACCTCTGGTAGTTAAATAATGCTCAGTACCATTTAAGATATCTCCTCCTTTTCTGATGTCAACTAAGAAAGACAAAGAAAAATTCTTGTAGGTAAAAGTATTGGTAATACCCATGCTAAAATCTGGTTGCCTATCATAGCCACGATCAACAAACACTGACTCCCTAAGAGGTAATCCAGTAGTTGGGTCAATTAAAACATCTCCTTTATTATTTCTCAAATAAAACCACCCAGTAATTGATCTTGTTGATTTTCCAGGAGAGTTACCATTTCTAACATTTCCATACAACCAGGTATCTGAAACATAAGACTCAGGTAAAGAGTTTGGTAAAGCCAAAACCGTTCCTTTCGCTTTTTCAAAATTCGCTAAGATATCCCAAGTAAAATCCTTAGTCTTAACCGGTGTTCCACGAAGGGTAATCTCAACACCCTTATTTTGTGTTGAACCTCCGTTTAAATTAAACAAGATAAATCCAGTAGCATAACTACCTCTAATATCATTTACGATTTGATCCGTTGTTTTCTTATTATAATAAGTTACGTCAATACCCAATCTGTCATTTAAAAAAGCTAATTCAGCTCCAAATTCATAAGATTTAGCAAATTCTGGTTTTAAGTCTAAGTTTGGTCCTGTAAAACCATAACCGTAACCGCCACCAACAGTAGCTTTGTATTCTAATGAAGGCCTGTAAGCGTAAGGCCTAGCATCTTTACCCACTTCTGCGTAAGCTGCTCTCAACCTACCCGAGGTAAATATCTTTTGTAATCCTTTTAAAGCTGGCACATCAGTAAATACAAAACTTGCCGATACTGAAGGGTACCAGAATGAGTACCTGTCAACAGGGATTGTGGAGGTTCTATCATTCCTCAATGTTCCCGTCACATACAAATAATCATTATAGCTTAAAGTAGCTCTGGTAAAGAAACTTACTAATCTCCTTCTTGAAAGCGTACTTCTAGCTTGCCTTATACTTGTGTTGTTCACAGAAACAAAGTTTGGATCAAGAAAACCCTCTCCATACATCGCATCAATATTTGACCTCAAATCTTGAAAAGATTGTCCGATAGTACCATCAATAGACAACCCACCAAATATCTTTTGCTTATTGAAATTGATTAAATTTTGCATGTTGATATTACGAGTAATATCATTTGCTACATCCATTATACCGTTACGAGAAAAACCTGCCGAACTTTCTGGATGCCTCAATACAAGGTTTTGACTGGTGTAGTTATCAACACCGATATTAGATTTTACAGAAACCCATTTAAAAGGTGTAAGTGTTAGCCCCAAGTTAGATATAATCCTATTCACTTTAGAGTTGATCCTATTCTTCTCAACGTTAAAATAAGGGTTATCCATTTCTTGATTAGAAGCTAAACTCGTTACCCTTCTTCTAGTACCAGCAGCATTCAAGTAGTTTCTAGCATCATCGGTTTGCGGCCAAACCAACAAACCAATTAATGGACCGCCAACGCCTTTTCTTGCTTGATCATTATTTGAATAAGTATAACCAATCGACAAGTCAGTCTTTAACCAACTATTAAGCGTTGCCTGAGTGGCGCCAGTTATGTTTATTCTATCATATAATGAATTAGGAATGATACCATTTTGGTTAGTATAAGAAGTAGAAACCCTATAGTTCACTCTATCACTTCCACCACTCATAGACAAGTTATGTTTTTGAGTAAAACCGTTTCTGAAAAAACCATCAATGTTATCGTAAAATTGTGTTCCTGCAGGATATTCATCTCCGAAATATGCAAAAGAGCTATTCCCATCTCCTAAACCTACAACAGCAGCGCTAATTCCATACTGCTTTTGAACTTCAGGCTTCCCACGCGGCGTTTCAATCCTAAAACTATTACTATAGTCTATTGCTCCCGTACCTGGTTTACCTCTTTTTGTAGTGATTACGATGGCTCCGTTTGCCGCGTCAATACCATAAAGTGCCGCAGCTTCTGGACCTTTCAAAACCACTAAACTCTCAATATCTTCGGGGTTAATATCCGCTGATCTATTGGTAAAATCCGTGGATCTATTTGCCTGAGAGGTTGTTGAACTTATCTCAGAGAAGAATGCAGAATTATTTAAAGTTTTATTGTCAATAGGAAGACCGTCAATCACCATAAGTGGCTGATTACTCCCACTAATAGAGCTAACACCCCTAATTGTGATAGACGAAGAAGCTCCCGGAACACCCGAGGTACTCACAACATCAACCCCTGCTACACGCCCTTGTAAGGCATTAACAAAGTTCTCTCTTTGAGTTTGAGCAATATCTGCCCCTTTTACTTCTTGCTGAGAAGTTCCCAATGACCTTTTTACAACCTTTTGACCAAGGGCAGTAACTACCACCTCGTTCAGAGATTTAGAGTCCGTTGCAAGGGAAACATTAATTGTTGTTGTAGCCCCAACAGTTTGCTCTTTGGTCAGCATTCCCAGATATGCAAATTGCAGAACATCTCCTTTGTTTGCCTTAATGGTATAAATACCATTGGTGTTCGCTTGCGTTGCCACAGAAGTCCCTTTCACTTTAACTGTTGCCCCAGGTATCGGTTGGCCATCTTCAGAAGATGTAATTTTACCCGTAACTGTAACTTGTTGCGCAACAGCTTGCAAAACGAAAAGAAAAGCCCCCATGAACAACATGAGTAGTTTTTGTTTCATAAACTTGTTTGGTTAATAATTAATTTGTGTTTGTTTAGGCCACTTAAAAAAACGCATATTAACGCATTTTAAATAACACTCAAGTAAATATCTCAAATGTTTTTCAGTAAAAAAAGAATTTTTAACAAAATTTTAACAAAAAAGAATAAATTACCCAACAAACCCTGCAAAAATCCGCAACCACCTAAGAATCAAGAATTGAATTTCAGCAATTAAAAATATTTTTTGCTACCTTGAGCATGCCAAATACTAGAATAGAAAAATGTTAAAAAAAGAAAGACATAACATCATCATGCGTCAGATCAATTTGCACAACCGTGTGCTGAGCTCTGACCTGGTAGAATTATTAAATGTATCAGAGGACACCATCAGAAGAGATTTACAAGAGCTAGCGGATGACAATCTGCTCAACAAAGTACATGGAGGTGCATTGTCAAAATCTTACCAATCTACTTTTGATGACAGTAAGGTTTATGCCAAGGATGCCAAAATCAGTATTGCTAAAAAAACTGCTTCGCTTATTAAAGACGGGATGGTGGTTTTAACAGGCGGTGGCACTACCGTAATTGAATTGGCCAAACAATTGCCTCAGCACTTGCACGCTACATTCATTACCATTAGCCCTTTGGTAGCCGTTGAACTGGCCAAATATGAAAAAATAGAGGTTATTCTAATCGGAGGCCTATTCGCTAAAAACTCACAAATTAGCTATGGAGGCCATGTAATTAGCCAACTGGCTGACATTAGAGCAGACCTTTGCTTAATGGGAACTAGTGCTTTGCACCCGGTTGACGGGGTTACTGATACCGATTGGGAAATTAACCAGTTAAAGAAAGCAATGATCGCCTCTTCTAAAAAGACGGGGATTTTATGTATCTCGGAAAAACTGGGAACCACTTTACGTTTAAAGGTAGCGGGCCTAGAAAACATTAGCTACCTAATTACAGAGCTAGATGCTGATGACGATATGCTAACAGCTTACCAAGCGAAGGATTTGCAAATCATTTAAGAGCTGAAAATAAAAAAGTCCCGTACGACGTACGGGACTTTTTTATTTTAGAATGCCGGATTAGCCGGGGTATTAGGGTTATTATCTCTTTCTTGGAAAGGATAAGGCATGAAACTACGTTTCATTTCTGCAACTGGCCTTCCGAACCTACGCATATCTTCAAGCTTTAAACCTGAAGCAAATAACTCAATACAACGATGCTTATAAATAAGCTCCAATATTTCTGGCTGGGTATAAGGTCCCGTTAAAGGCGATAGGCCAGCACCTAATCCAAAAGCATCTGTTGTTTTGGTAACTACCTTATTCAGCTCCGTTAATGCGCTATTCAAATCTGGAGTAGTTTGACGTGCGTAAGCTTCCGCTTTAATCAAAGTCATTTCTCCTGGTAAGAAAATTGGAATAGGCGTAGTTGTCGTTAATGAAAATCCTGCCATACGAACTGTAGCCGGGCTACCTGCCATCAATGTATAGAACGGCAAACGTTTATCTGCCGGATTAGGCAACAGCGTACCACTTAAGCCTAAATTAGCATCCGTTGGTTGAAAAACATTATTAGACGAAATAATGGTATTAAGCACATTTGGATTCGCGTTATCAAAAGCAAAAGAAGATCCTGTACTAAGTGAAACTGCATTTGCCTCAGTCAACGCCAAACCATACTGGCCTGTGAATAATGCATATCTAGCTTTCAATGCATGCAAGGTATTTACAATATTCAAATTAGGAACTGTTCCATTGAATTGAGCAGATATTGGGTTGGCGGCGATAGCGGCTAATGCTTTATCTATTGCCGCAATAGCGGTTTTAAAACCTTCGTCTCTCGTTACATAAGGAACATTTTTACCAGTAGTTACAGGAACTTGCTGCCAGAACGAAGATATCGTACCAAGTGAAAGTGCTTTAAAAATAGTCACATAGCCAATCAAGCCTGAGGCATAACCTTTATCCCCCAATCCCTCTGCGCTTGAAATCACTTTATTACTTTCATCTATCACTTTAAAAGCAGTAGCCCACATATTAAATAAAATGGTATTGGTCCCGTCAACAGCACTACCACCCGTACTTAGCTGTAACTCTGGGATATTACCAGCGTTTAGTAATCTCAACTCATTGCTAGAAAAACCTGAAATGGCCACAGCATTGAAGATCACTCCTGTTCTTGCTACTGTATAAGTACGTTGTACACCCACAGCCACAGCAGACAAAGCTTGTGTAGACCCTAAGGCAACATCTGCTTTTGCTCTAGACGGATCTTCAAAATCGTTTTTACAAGATGAAAGGACGCTTGCCGAAAGCAACAGCCCACAGGCAATATATTTTGAGTTTATCTTTATATTTTTCATTTTTCTATCTCCTTACCGTTAAAATTTAACCTGTAAACCCAAACTAAATGTTCTTGGAATTGGAACTGATCCAAAATCTATATTTCTAAGAATAGTAGACTGACCGGCCGAGTTCAGCTCAGGATCATACCCCTTGTATTTATCCCAAGAAATCAAGTTTCTTCCACTCAACACCACAGTTACATTACTAATAGACTTTATTTTTCCAATGTTGTAGCTCAAAGAAATCTCTCTCAATTTCACATACGAACCATCATCAATCCTCCATTCTTCAATAGCATACACTCCTGCTACATATCCTCTAGGTAGCAAGCCCATTTGTTCTTGTTCGGCCACTTTACCATTACCTACACCTTGTCTGGTTCTCCAATCTGCATTCCACACGTCACTGCCTTCTACCCCATCAAGCTGCACACGCAAACCAAATCTCTTATAATTAAACTCGTTAACAAAAGTCCAAGTATAATCTGGGTTCGGATTTCCTAATACTTTTCTTAATGGATTACCCGCCCCATCTTTAGCTTGCTGAGGAATACCAGCAGCATTGGTCACTAAGCTTCCATCAGAATTTCTAGCAAAATAAGTTCCGTAGAAAACACCTACTGGCTGACCATCTATGATAGCCACAGGTGCCCCTGGATTAGTGCTATATAACCTTAATGCACCGTTACCATAGGCTTCATTTCTATTTCTATTGAAAATAAGGTTAGCATTCCAGCTAAAATCTGTTGTTTTTATTGGAGTTCCTCCTAGAACAACCTCGAATCCTGTGTTTTTTAATGATCCAATATTATCTAGAAAACTGGTATATCCTTCTGTTGGCGCTATCACACGTGGCAATAGCATGTCTTTTACTTTTTTATTGTAATAGTTAAAACTTAAAGTCAATCTATTTTTAAAAAAGCCTAAATCCGTACCAACTTCTAACTCACCTTGACGCTCTGGCTTTACATTTTCATTAGAAAGCTCAAACGGAGAATACAAAGAAGTAAAGCCTAAAAATGGCTGACCCGAATAAGCATTTATCCTTTGATAAGCGGTGATACCGGTTAAGTTACCCGACTGCCCATAAGCAGCTCTCAACTTGAAAGTATCCCACCAAGACGAAAGGCTTGTCTTTTTCCAATAGTCTGCAGAAGACAACACATAACTTAAACTCGCCTTTACATAAAGTTGATTTCTATTGTCCTTTCCAAATACCGAAGACTCATCCATACGTAAGGCACCTGTTACAAATAATTGATCTTTGTATTTAAAGTTTTGCTGAATATAAGCACCACGAATAGAAAGTTCTGACCTACCATCAACCCCAGGCAGCGGAGTTGAAGCGCCATTTACGGTTGTGATTTTTGGAGCCAAGCCCCTTCCTTGCAACAAAGAATATTGCGACTTTTCATACTGATATGAATAGCCTAATTGAGTTACCGAACTAAGCAAATCAGAAATTTTTGCCTGATAAGTCGCATTAATTTCATTATTAAACATTAAGGCTTTGTTACTAGCAGTACTTGCATAACCATTTTGCGCCGCATTCATAGTTACACCCCCACCGTAAAAATCTGGATTTACATTGTAAGTATAGGGAGGAATATAAGTCGTACCATTTTGCATAGAATTATCCGCTCCCAAAGTAAAATCTACGGTAAGGTTTTTAACCGGGTTCAACTTCAACGTTGCGTTAGCAATCACCCTGTCAACTTCTTGTCGTTGTTTAATATCCTCTATTACGGATACAGGATTTACACGACCTCTTTCACCAACGGCCATTAAATTTCCATTGGCGTCTCTTCTCCAAATGTCATGAAAATTACCGATAATAGTCACCGAATTCATTGGCGAGAAAAACGAGTTACCATCAGGCTTCTCATTAGCGGCACTTTTGATGTAATTTAATCCTGCGGAAAGACTAGCCCAGTTATTGATCTTCTGATCTAGATTAGTCCTAAAATTATACTTCCTAAAATCGGTATTTTTAATAATTCCCTGATTATTAAAATAACCAAAAGAAGTATACACTTTAGTATTTTCACCCCCTCCAGAAATAGACAGGTTATTATCAGTACCAACTCCAGTTCTAAATATATAGTCCTGATAATCGTAGCGAGTTACCGGGCTTGTTGTAGTAGCCAAAGGGGTAGCAATAACATCTTGGGTTAGCACGTCAACACTGCCTCCAAATTTCACAGGTGATTGATTAACTTCTATTTTCTTACGCAATTCGCTCACGACAAAGCTTGTATTGAAGCTTACTTGTGTTTTTCCAGCTACACCTTTCTTAGTAAAGATTTGAATAACCCCCGCATTAGCTCTAGAACCATAGATAGCTGCCGCCGAAGCTCCATTTAACACCTCAATCCTTTCAATATCAGCTGGGTTAATATCTACCATTCTATTTTGTCCAATGCTTCCAACAAAATTCCCTCCATCATAGTTAGATGAAGTATTGGTTACTCTTGTGGTGCTATTATTCATAATTACCCCATCGATGATATATAATGGTTCTGTGGAGGAATTAATCGAACTTATACCACGCAATTTTACAGACATGCCTCCTGCTGGATCTCCTGAGTTTTGGCTGATTTGCGCCCCAGCAATTTTACCTTGCATAGAAGCGAGCACATTCCCACTTGGCGCTTTGTTTAAATCATCACCCTTTACAGTAGAGATATAGTTACCCAACTGTTTACGTGTGGTTCCCTGTGAAGTACCTGTTACAATCACCTCATCAAGTCCCATGGCATCTTGGCCTAAGGTAAAATTAGCGGTAACGTTGTTATTTGAGCCGAGCGTAATTTGTTGACTTGCCGTTTTATAACCAATAAATGTAACCGAAACCTGATAGTTTCCTGGCGCCAAATTGGCCACTAACGAATACGTACCATCGCTACCTGCAGCTACCGCAAAATTGGTTCCCTGCACCTTTACTCCGGCTCCCGGGATTGGCGCATTGGTCCCCTCTTCGGTGACTTTTCCGCTAATAACGTAACGATTGGTTTGTGCATTTGCCGTTAAAAAAAACAGCAAAAAGATGGGCGACATACAGAGTATCCTCCATTTTGACCGCCATGAAGTGTAGATTCTCTTCATACTTGATGTAAATAAGTGGTTAGTTTTCAGCAATTTTGCTGCTTTAGAACAGACACAAGTCTATTCAGGCGTAAATATCTGCAATTGTTGGCATTAAACCGCAAATAAACTTCCAAAAAATCCAAAAATTATTTCGGCAAACTAATCTTACCCATGCAGATAGACGGCACACCTTCTCTTTCACCAAAATAAGTTTGGCTCCCGCTTAAGGTTTCATTAGCCAATAATGCAAATAAAACAGCCTCTTTGGCATCTGGGTCAATCTCCAAATCAGCAGTGGTTTTAAAAGCAATTTGAGGAAGTTCAGCTTTTAACAGCGATAACAACAAAGGATTGTGCATGCCGCCGCCACTCAAATATAATACTGGATTAGATAATTTCGCCAACGCACGTTTTATCGCTTCAATAATGCCATAAGCCGAACAATGGCATAAGGTTGCCATCACATCTTCGGGATTTAAACTTTGCGTATTACTTTTTTGCTGTGCAATTTCCAAATAGGCCAAACTGAACAGCTCAGGCCCCGTAGTTTTAGGGAATTCGGCTTTGAAAAAATCGTTTGCCAACAAAGCTTCCAATAGCGCTTCATTCACTTTCCCCTGCTTTGCAATAGCTGCATCTTTATCGTAATACAAGCCCTCAAAATGCTTTTGCACATATTGATCCATCAAGGTATTACCTGGTCCTACATCTGTAGAAAATACCTTCGAGGCATCCAAATCACCTGGCAAGTAAGTGAAATTAGCAATTCCACCAATATTCAACATGATCCGATCTTCGCCTATTTTTGAAAAAATCAGATAATCGCCGTAAACGGCCAAAGGGGCTCCTTCACCACCTGCAGCGATGTGCTTTTGCCTAAAGTCGCTTAACGTAATAATTCCTGTGTTTACGGCAATATGATCACCATCGCCAATTTGCAAGGTCCCATTGGGCAAACCCTCTTGCTGGTGCAAAGACTTAGGCGCATGATAAATGGTTTGACCGTGACTGGCAATAAAATCTACTTGAGAATTTTGATAACCCCATTCAGCAATAGCTTCATTAATCAACGCAGCATGCGTAAGCGCCACTTGCTCATTCATTAAACACACCATTTCTAAATCAACCTCTCGTTTTGAAAAAATGCCCTTTACCTGCTTGCGAAAAATCTCCGAATAATCTCCAGTTTTAAAATTAAGCACTTTGATTTCGGTATTACTCCCGTGTCCTTTAAACGAACAAAGGGCAATATCCAACCCATCCATTGAGGTTCCCGACATCAATCCAATGATGAGTTTTTCTTCCTTTTGAGATTTTTGATAAAAGTCTGTAATCTGATTTTTCATAACTAAACAAGCTTAAGATTTGGGTGGCGTAATGTACAAGATGTTTGGTTAAAAACCTCAAGCATTTTTGATTTAGACAGCCGCATTTCCTCACAGACACTAAACAAATCGAATGTTTTTTAATTTTTTTAAAAAGTAAAAAGGCCCAAACAGACCTTTAAAGGCCATTTTTTTTGCGCTTGAGGGTTTTTGCGAGTTTTTGCTATTTTTTTTTCTATATAACTGTTCTATATTTACTGCTCCGTTCAATAAAAAACCAAAGATTAATGGCAAGATTAAATCTATTAGAAGAAACGAGGTTCGAAAAGCTTCCGGTAAGTATTTTTAAAAATCCAAAGGAGGCTTCTTTAAGTGTTGCAAACCGCATCGCTTCGCTAATCAAAGAAAAACAACAAAAAAATGAAAAAGCCGTACTAGGCCTAGCTACTGGAGCAACCCCAGTTGCTGTTTATGCGGAACTGGTTAGATTGCACAAAGAAGAAGGTCTTAGCTTCAAAAATGTAATTACCTTTAACTTGGATGAGTACTATCCAATGCAGCCTAACGCAGTACAAAGCTATGTTGTCTTTATGAATGAAAACCTTTTCAATCATATCGACATCGACAAAAACAATGTGCACATTCCTGACGGCACCTTAAGTCTTGAAGAAATTCCAGCTTTCTGTTTAAACTATGAAAAGAAAATAGAAAGTGTTGGCGGACTGGATATTCAGATTTTAGGTATTGGACGTACGGGACACATTGGTTTTAACGAGCCAGGTTCGGCACCAAATTCAGGCACTCGTCTAGTTACTTTGGACGACCTTACTCGTAGGGATGCTGCCCGTGATTTCGGTGGTAAATCCAACGTACCAACCAAAGCCATTACTATGGGTATCGGTACTATTTTCAAAGCCAAAGAAATTATCTTGATGGCTTGGAACAAGAAAAAAGCTTCCATTATCAAAAAAGCGGTAGAAGGAGAAATTTCAAGCGAAGTTCCTGCGACTTACCTTCAACTTTCGGATAATGTAGAGTTCATTTTGGACGAAGATGCGGCATCGGGCCTAACGAGGTTTAATACCCCTTGGTTAGCGAGAGATTGTGATTGGCAACCAGCACTTACCCGTAAAGCGGTAATTTGGTTGGCCAGACATCTGAAAAAACCAATCCTTAAATTAACAGAAGATGACTACAACAACCACGGTATGGCGCAATTGGCTACCGAGCATGGCCCTGTTTACGACATCAACATTGATATTTTCAATAAATTACAACACACCATTACTGGATGGCCAGGAGGTAAACCAAATGCCGACGACAGCCAACGTCCTGAAAGGGCAAACCCAGCAAAGAAAAGAGCTATTGTATTTTCACCACACCCTGATGATGACGTGATTTCAATGGGCGGTACTTTTATCAGATTGGCCGACCAAGGACATGACGTGCATGTAGCTTACCAAACCTCAGGCAACACCGCTGTTTGGGATGATGACGTATTGCGTTTTGTTGAGTTCAACATTGATTTCTCTGAAAAAATGGGAATCGATCAAACCAACATGAGAAAAACTTACGAAGAAATGCGTGAGTTTATGGCAAACAAACGTCCTAATCAAGTAGATACCGAAGAAATCAAATTGGTGAAAGGATTGATTAGAAAAGGTGAAGCAATTGCTGGCGCCCGTTTTTCAGGATTACCTGATGAGCACATCCACTTTATGGCACTTCCTTTCTATGAAACAGGTAAAGTGAAGAAAAATCCAGTTTCGGAGATTGATGTACAGTTAACCATGGAATTGCTACAACAAGTGAAACCGCATCAAGTTTTTGCTGCCGGAGATTTTGAAGATCCACACGGAACTCACATCGTTTGCTTTAACATTATTGTAGAAGCTTTAAGACGCTTAAAAACTACGGAAGATTGGGTAAATGATTGCTGGTTATGGATGTACCGTGGCGCTTGGCATGAATTTGAACCACACGAAATTGAAATGGCCGTTCCATTGAGCCCTAATGAAGTAGAGCGCAAGAAATTGGCTATTTTCAAACACCAATCTCAAAAAGATATTCCTGTATTCCCTGGTGATGACCCTAGAGAATTCTGGCAAAGAGCAGAAGACAGAAATCGTGAAACGGCCCAAATCTATGATGATTTAGGTTTAGCTGATTACGAAGCGATGGAGGCTTTTGTGAGATATCATTTTTAAACTTCATAATTTGTCATTCTGAGCGCAGCGAAGAATCTCTAAGCGAGCTCTTCTACGAGCACAGGATGACAATCATTTGATAAATATCTTCTATCTTTAGTTTAACCAAACTAAAACATAGAAGATATTTTTATTTAAACACAATGGAAACCAAACCACAACGACTATTATCTCTTGACTTTTTTAGGGGCTTAACCGTTGCCGCCATGATCCTGGTAAACAACCCAGGAAGTTGGGGTCATATTTATGCTCCTTTAGAACATGCCGAATGGAACGGCTGTACGCCTACCGACTTAGTATTTCCTTTTTTCTTATTTATTGTAGGTGTTTCTATTGCCTATGCCATGGGCAGCAAAAGAGAAGACCAAAGTACTCATGGAAAAACCATTTTAAAAGCACTCAAAAGAGCTTTCACACTTTTTCTGCTGGGCTTTATACTTGCTTTCTTTCCAAGAAACTTTAGTGACTTCAATTTCGTAGAATCCTTAAAAACAGTGAGAATACCAGGGGTTTTACAACGCATTGCTGTGGTGTTTTTCATTTCTGCAGTAATGTTTCTGAAACTGAACAACAAAAGGCTATTTCAAGCCATCGTAATATTCCTTTTTGGCTATTGGGCCTTAATGACCTTTGTACCCGTACCCGGTGTAGGCTTTGCCAATTTAGAAAAAGAAACCAATTTGGGCGCTTGGCTTGACCGCACCATTTTAACTGAAGCACATTTGTGGAAATCGGCAAAAACATGGGATCCAGAGGGCATTTTAAGTACAATACCCGCCATTGGCACTTGTTTATTTGGGGTGTTGGTCGGTGTTTACCTAAAAAACAAAACCATTGACGCAGCCACCAAAATTTCTTGGCTATTTTCAGTTGGTGTACTAGCCGTAATTGGCGGACTGATTTGGGACTTAAACTTTCCCATCAACAAATCATTATGGACAAGCTCTTTTGTTTTGTATACTGGCGGATGGGCAACTCTCATCCTATCACTTTCTTATTGGTTAATTGATGTGAACCAGTACAACCGATTTACCAAGCCCTTTGTGGTTTATGGCGTGAACGCGATTACGGTTTTCTTTTTATCTGGCCTAATGCCCAGATTATTGAACATGATTAAAATTGATTTTGAAGGCGAGAAGATAGGCGCACTAAATTATGTTAACAAAGCTTGGTTTGCTTCCAGCTTTGCCGATTCTTTAAATGCTTCCTTAGCATATGCCATTGCATTTGTACTTTTCTGGTATGTTATCCTATGGGTGATGTACAAACGTAATATCATTATCAAGGTTTAAAAGATTAAGAAATAAAATGTTAGGGTTAAAGACTCACTTCTATTTGTAACTTTATCACGCAAACAATCTCTAATTCAAGGAAATCATCCACTTAACTAATTTTATATCAATGAAAAAAAATCTGCATTTACTCGCGGTAGGCGCACTTTCATTAGTGTTGGTCCAACCAGCAATTGCACAAAAAAAAGCCCCTGCGAAAGCGGCAACTACCAAAACCGCCGCTAAGCCAGCAACAAGTACCACCATTCCGAATGACCCTAGCGTTAAAATTGGAAAACTTCCCAACGGACTGGTGTACTACATCAAAAAAAATACTGAGCCTAAAAACAGAGCTGAATTGTACCTAGGCAACAAAATTGGCTCATTAATGGAAAATGACGACCAACTAGGCTTGGCTCACTTTACTGAGCACATGGCTTTTAATGGCACTAAAGATTTTCCTAAAAACGAAATCATTAACTACCTGCAAAAGGCTGGGGTACGTTTTGGTGCCGACCTTAATGCTTACACCGGTTTTAACCAAACGGTTTATCAACTGCCAATTCCAACCGATAGTGCTGAAGTTTTCAAAACTGGTTTCAAAATTTTGGCCAACTGGGCAGGTAAAGTAAGCATGGATGGAAAAGAAATTGATAACGAAAGAGGTGTAATTATCGAAGAAGATCGTCAAAGAGGAAAAGACGCTGGCGAAAGGATTAGAAAACAACTTTTACCGTTGCTATTGGGCAACTCTCAATATGAGAAACGTTTGCCTATTGGCGATGTTCAGCTGTTACAAAATTTCACTCACGATAAAATCCGTAATTTCTACAAAGATTGGTACCGTCCAAATCTGCAGTCGGTAATTGCCGTTGGTGATTTTGATGTGAACGAAGTGGAAAAACTTATCATCGCTAACTTCTCAGATTTAAAGAACCCTGCTAATGAGCGAGCAAGGCCTTATTATAGCATTCCTGATAATGTTCAGCCACTGATCAAGATCGTAACCGATAAAGAGCAGCCTTATAACGTTGCGCAAGTAATTTACAAACAGAAACAAGGCCCAATTAAAACTGAAGCTGATTATAAATTACAGTTAACGCAAAGCCTGATCAACAGCATGATGGCTGCCCGTCTTGCTGAAATTACTCAAAAAGGGAACGCACCTTTCCTATTCGCCCAAAGTGCTTACGCGCCATATCAAGGAGGCTTAGTTTGGGACATCAGTGCTTTACAAACAGTAGCGGTAGCTAAAACAGGCGCCGAGTTACAAAAAGCAGTTGTTGCAGCCATTGCAGAAAATGAGCGTATGGCCAAATTTGGTTTTACCACTGGTGAATTGGAAACAGCAAAGAAAAAAATGGAAGCTGGTGTGGAGAAACAGTTTAAGGAGAAAGACAAAACCAAGTCAGCGGTTTATGTACAACAGTACCTTAATAATTTCTTGATTGGCGCTGCTATGCCTTCTGCCGAGCACACCTACGAACTATCTAAAAAAACATTACAACATATCACCTTAGCTGATGTGAATGCTGCTGCAAAAGCAATGGTTACCAAAACCAACCAAATCATTGTAGTTCAAGCACCTGAAAAGGAAAAAGAAAACTTGCCAACTGAAGCGGCTTTGTTAACTGCGATTAAGAACGCTGGCAATGGAGTAACTCCTTATGTTGACAATACCGTAAACAAACCACTTATTGCACAAGCGCCAAAAGCTGGAACAATTGTTAACGAAACCAAAAACGATAAAATTGGGGTAACCTCATTAACCTTAAGTAACGGTGTTAAAGTGGTATTAAAACCTACCGATTTCAAAAATGACCAAATCATTTTCACTTCGTTTGCTAAAGGAGGTTCTTCATTAGCTAAAGATGATGATTTTCAATCAGCTGATAATGCCAATCTTATTGCACAAAGCGGTGTGGGCGATTTTAACCCTACGCAATTGAGCAAATACTTAGCAGGCAAAACAGTTTCAGCGGGTGCATACATCAATGACCTTTACCAAGGTTTTTCAGGAAGTACTTCACCAAAAGACCTTGAAACCGCTTTCCAGCTGATTTACGCTTATGCCACTAACCCGCGTAAAGACGTCGAAATTTTCAATAAAAACATTAGTGACTACAAAGTAATTACCGCGAACAAAAACAGCAGCCCTACCAGCGTTTTTGCAGATACGGTACAAGCAGTAATGTCAAATTACCACAAGCGTGGTATGCCTACTAACTTATCGGACATTGATAAAATTAACCTAGACAAAGCTTATGCTTTCTACAAGGACCGTTTTGCTGATGCTAGCGGACAAACTTTCGTGTTCGTAGGTAATTTTGATGTAGAGAAAATCAAGCCATTTATTACCACTTACTTGGCAAGCTTGCCGTCGCTAAACAGAAACGAAAACTTTGTTGACAACGGCGTTAACCCTCCAAAAGGAAAAGTAAGCAAAGCGGTTAAGAAAGGATTAGAAGACAAAGTAACTGTTCAATTGATTTTCCATGACAACTATACTTACAATGCAGAAAACAATGTAATGTTAGACGCTTTAAAGGCTTCCTTAGATATCAAAATCACCGAACGTCTTCGTGAGAAAGAAAGTGGCGTTTATAGTCCAGGCGTTTCATTAAGTGTACAAAAATATCCAACTGCACAATATTTCTTTACCATTTCATTTAACTGTGCTAAAGCCAATGTAGAAAAATTAATCAATGCGGCATTGGAAGAGGTAAATGCCTTTAAACAAAATGGTGTTACTGCAGAAGATTTACAGAAATTCAAATCTGAAGAGTTAAGACAAGAAGAACTAAGTCTTCGTGAAAATGCCTTCTGGGTAAATTATCTGACCAATCGCTTAAAATATGGCGATAACTTAGACCAAGTTTTAGGTAATACCGCACGCATTAATGGCGTAACCGTAGAAGCGACCAAAGCTGCTGCCCAAAAATACCTAAACGGAGATAATTACATCCGCTTGGTGTTGCTGCCAGAAAATTAATCTGCAGATTTCAATAAATGAAAAGAGGACGGCCAATTGGCCGTCCTCTTTTCATTTATTCTATTTCTTTTAGCGTTTTCTCTTACCTCTACGCAATTGATCATCAAACGCAAGACAACTAACCCAAATACAAATGACCTACAGGCCTTAAGTGTTCCGTGGGCTTTTTTATTTGGCCTCTACTCCAACAGGTCCACTAGGATCACTTTCATTTTTGATACGATCAAGGGCTGTCACCAAATAGCTGTAACGCTTCCCTTTTTGCACATTAGTATCTATAAAAAAGGGATAATCTTCAAAAGTAATATGAACAATGTTTCGAGCATCCAACACTGTAATCTTCTCTCCTTCTTCAAATCTATAAACGACATATCCAGACGCTGTTTCACCATCTTTTGCTTTCAAAGGTTTGGTCCATTTGATGTTAATGCCATCATTTTGTGCTTCTGCCGTTAAATGTTGGGGCTCGTTTGGAACCACATCATCTATCCAAGGCATTTGGGGCGGCAATGCAGGATATTTATAAAAATTATTTCTTAAAGAATCAGCCAAACCACGTGCTACGGTTGAAAGCGATTTAGAACTAAAGTAAATACTTCCCTGCGCTCGATTATTTGCCCTAATGGCTCTAATTTGATTAGGAATCTCATTTGGTCTTGCCCAAGCAGCCTCCCTCTTGGTAGAACCATCATGAATAAGATAAGCAGCCTGCCCGATGTAAAGGTGCCGACCAAAAGTATTATTACTCCACCAATCTAACAATACCTTAAAAGGAGCTGCAGCTCTTGAGAAAGAAAAGTAAATTTGAGGGTTAATGTAATCTACCCAGCCTTCTTTAATCCATTTTCTAGAATCGGCGTAAAGTTCTCCGTAGTTAGACAGCCCATTGGTTTTAGAGCCTAAAGTATCTTCCCTAAAATTACGCCAAATACCAAAAGGACTAATGCCAAATTTGACGTATTTTTTATAGTAATGCACACTATCATTCACCATTTTAACCAACATGTCTACGTTATTTCTACGCCAGTCGTCTATTTTGGTGAAACCATTTGGATATTTAGCAAAAGTTGCCGAATCGTTAATCACCTGACCAGAAATGCGATAAGGATAAAAATAATCGTCAAAGTGAACTCCATCAATATCATAGCCCTTTACCACATCCAAAATTACTTGGGTAATGTATTCTCTGTTTTCAGGAATTCCTGGGTCGAATAGCTTTTGGCCTCCATAAGTATAAAATAGTTCTGGCCTCTTATTGGTAATGTGATCTGGATGGGTTACTGCTCTGGCCGACATGGTAGCCCTGTAAGGATTAAACCAAGCATGCAGTTCCATTCCACGCTCATGAGCTTCCCTAATCGCAAAAGCCAATGGATCATAACCCGGTGCTGGCGTTGCTCCTTGTTTGCCCAATAGCCAATGGCTCCACAACTCTCTAGATTTAGCATACAATGCATCTGCAGTAGGCCTTATTTGCAAAATAATGGCATTTATCCCATTTCGATGATGCTGGTCTAAAATAGCTATTAACTCCTGTTTTTGTTGATCGGCATTAAGCCCTTGTTTAGAAGGCCAGTCGATATTAGTTACCGTTGCTACCCATACACCTCTAAATTCGCGTTTGGGTACAATTTTTGTTTCTTGTTGAGCGTTTAATGTGGAAGCGGAAGCAATCGAGAGAATAAGTGCAAATGCGATGTTATACTTGGATAGGAATTTGAACATTCTGAAGGGTTTGTTGATACGCTAATAGGTTAACGAACTTTTTAGTGTTTAAATACAAAAGTGACATTATTTTTATACTTTTTTGATTTTTTGTTAAGTTAGCAAATCATTAGCGCTACAGATTTTATTTAAGAGACTCAAAAAATAATGCAGACACAAGAAAAAGCTGTAGATAACAAGGTAGATCGGAATAAGGTTTACTTTCTCATCGTTGTAATTGTTGCATTGCTAGGCATAAATGGCTATCTCTATTTTAGAGATCAACAGCAAACCAGTAGGTTTGTTACTATCAGTACGGAAAAAGATCGTTTAAAATTAGAAGTGGAAAAAATTGAAGTGGAGCTCGACCGAGTAAACCTCTTGAATGTGACCCTTAACGACAGACTTATTGAGGAACAAAAACTGGCAAGAGAAAAAATAGCAGAACTGAAACTGGCCCTAAAAAAAGGCGAGCTCACCCAAAAAGAACTGGATGAAGCCCATAAGCAAATTAACTCCTTGCGAGATTTTGTAAAGAGCTACAACAACCAAATTGCCATTTTAGAACAAGAAAACTCGTTCTTAAAGACAGAACGAGACAGTTTAAAAACCAGCATTAGCAACTATAACGAACAAACCGAAAATTTAAAAAGAGAGAACAAAAACCTTAATCGAAAGGTTAAAGTAGGCTCTTCGTTGAAAGCATCTGACATCAGTATTTCGGCATTTAGGGTAAAAGACAACGGCAAAACTTCTATAGTGACCAAAGCGAGCACTGCAAACAAACTTACCATCGACTTTGCCATTGTTCAAAATGATTTGGCCGAAAAAACCTATCACAAGATTTTCTTGAGGGTTATTGATCCTGCAGGGAATTTAATTGCCGATGAGAACAACATGTTTGAGGCCGATGGACAGCAAATGCAATACAGCAGAGCCATCGAAATCTCGTACAACAACGACGAGACTAGATACAAGATAGATTGGATTAACCCCAGGGCTTTTATTAAAGGCGTGTACGGCATTTTCTTGTACGCAGACGGATTCCAGATGGGGAAATCTGAAATTGAGCTTAAATAAGCTTAAAATCTTTTAACAAAAAAGCCGCTGGATTTTTCTAGCGGCTTTTTTGTTATTCCATCTGTCATTGCGAAGCTACATCCTAATCTCCATTACTTTGTTTTTCTTGCGGCTTTCCTCCGCCATAAATCCCATCACGTGACTTTCAATAGACTCATCAATGGTTGAGGTAAGCAAGGCAGGGTTCTTTTGAGCCACTGCTTGTACAAAATCACGTACCAATAGCCAATCGCCACCACCATGTCCACTATTTTTGTATTCTTCTACATCGTCTGCTTTGGGCACAAACTTGGTATCCTTTCTAGTTCTAAAATCATAGTGTACCAATTCGGTCATGTCACCAACCAAATCGCCCATAGACCCCATTACCCTTGTCCTTCTGCCATGATAAGACGTAAAGGCTTCCATGGAGAAACTTGCCGTTACACTATCGGCAAATTGAATATTGGTGACATAGTGATCAGGCTGATCATTTTCCATTCGATATACACAACGCCCATAGTTGGTGGTCTTTAATTTTTCGGCAATAAAACTTTTGCGGTCTTTGGTACCGGTAGGCACATCAAAAACGGAAGTGCGCTTATTAAGGTCAACATATTCTTTGATGGCTGAATAAGGGCACTCCCTCTCTATTTTACAACCATCTGTACAACGGGCCGTACTACCTTGCGGAGCATTCTCTTTTCTAAACCATTTTAAATCGCCCATGGCAGATATTTTCTGGCTTGGTTTATTAATTACCCACTTTACAATATCTAAATCATGACAAGACTTGGCCAAGATGATTGGTGTAGTTTCTTTAGAGTTGTGCCAATTTCCACGTACATATGAGTGAGCCATGTGGGTGTGCTCAATGGGCTCAAAATGTTGGATACTGATGACTTCTCCAATAGCGCCATTGGCAATAAGCTCTTTCATTTTCACAAAGTAAGGCGCATACCTTAATACGTGACAAACCGCTACAATACGATTGTTTTTCTTGGCCAGGTTTAAAATGTCTCTACATTCTTTTTCCGTTGGAGCTATAGGCTTTTCCAAAAGAATATCGTAACCCATCGCCAAAGCCTTCATACAAGGTTCATAATGGAGATTATCTGGCGTAGAGATGATTACCGCGTCGGCAAATTTTGGTCTTTTAAACACTTCTTCCCAAGTATTGAAACAATTCTCTGCTGGTATATTGTGTATTTTGGCGTACCTATCATTTCTAAAAGCGTTGGGTTCGGCAACACCAACAATTTTAATCTGATTAGTAAATTTTGCTGCGAAACCACCATACACCATGCCCCTATTTCCTGCGCCGATGGTAATTGCGGTCACTGGTTTATCCAAATTTTTGTGATTAGGGTTATCTGGAATGTTATACAGAAAGGATCGTTCGCCAATTTTGGCCAGCACCTCAGTACCTACAATGGAAGCCCCCACAGTAAGTGAAAGTGTTTTAAGTAAACTTCTACGGTTCATGATTTTTGGTTATAGATTGTTTTGTACAACCAAATATACATTTCATTTTGTTTTGATTTATTACAAATATGCTTTATTTAGCCCCCATATTTAACAAAACGAAACAGATAAAGCTTTAGCACAAACCTCGCAGGTTTTGGAAACCTGCGAGGTTTGAAAAGACTCAAGAGATTATTCTTAGCTATATTTCCTTCTGGATGACAACTTGTTCCTGGTATCATTTCATCCGTCCACTTAGATCATCAAGAGGCCGATGAGTGAAACCAAAGCTTAGCGGAGTAAATTAAAAATCAATGAGGTTAAATCTAACATCATGTTTAATCGCTAGATTTTACTACGTAGCTGCTTTGCGGTCTCTCTACGTTCGAAATGACGGTAATGACGAAAAAACCTTGCGGATTTTAGAAACTTGCAAGGTTTATTAGAAATTTCAAACATTACTTGAGGATAATCCTCTCCTGTAAGAAACGACGGTGATTGCGTCCGATTTTTGGGGCCAATAGGTTTACTAACTGGCGCCGTCGACAGGAAACAATACTTTAGTTTTATTAGGCAATTAAATTAGCAATGGCTTTATTCACTTTTTCGAAACCGAATCCTTTTAGGGTTTGGTTCATGGCTTCGGCAATTTGCTCATTCATTAAATTACCGATGCTTCCTTCGTGGGTGTGTTTCAATTCATATTGAGGCTTAAAGGTGCCGTTTTCAATTTGTTCACCCACAATTTTGTATGCTTCTCTAAAAGGCACACCTTGCAAGGCTAAATCATTCACCACCTCTACACTGAATAGGTAATCGTATTTTTTATCCTTCAAAATATCATCTTTGATAGAGATATGTTGCAGCATGAACGTAGTAATTTCCAAACACTCATTCAAAGAAATAAAGGCCGGGAAGAGATTCTCTTTAAGCAATTGCAAATCTCTATGGTAGCCCGATGGCAAATTGGTTGTCATCATGGCAATTTCATTTGGCAAAGCCTGAATTTTATTACAACGAGATCTTACCAACTCAAAAACATCTGGATTTTTTTTGTGCGGCATAATGCTACTGCCCGTGGTCAACTCTGAAGGAAAACTGATGAACCCAAAATTTTGGTTGATGAACAAGCACACATCCATGGCCATTTTAGCTAAAGTTGCGGCTACCGAAGACATCGCCTGTGCCAAAATACGTTCGGTTTTACCACGACCCATTTGTGCATACACCACATTGTGGTTCAAGCTTTCGAAACCTAAAAGTTCAGTAGTTAGAGTTCTATTTAAAGGAAATGAAGAACCATAACCTGCAGCAGAACCTAATGGATTTTTATTGGTGATTTTCCAAGCCGCCAACATCAGCTCCATATCATCGGCCAAACTCTCGGCATAAGCGCCAAACCATAAGCCAAAAGACGATGGCATGGCAATTTGCAAGTGAGTATAGCCTGGCAATAATTTATCTTTATGTTGGTTGCTTAAGACAATTAATTGGTTAAACAATTCCTGTGTGTTTCCAACCATTTCTTCAATGCAGCTTCTGAAATAAAGCTTCAGATCTACCAAAACCTGGTCGTTACGCGAACGTCCGCTGTGGATTTTCTTGCCAGCCTCACCTATGCGTTGGGTCAATAACCACTCTACCTGCGAATGCACATCTTCTACGCTATCTTCTATGGTGAAACTTCCTGCTTCAATTTCCTTATAAATTTCCTTAAGGGCAAATTGCACCTCCTTAAGTTCATCGGCGGTAAGTAGATTAATGGTTTCCAACATTTGCGTATGTGCCAAGGAGCCCAATACATCAAATTTTGCCATCTGTAAATCCAATTCCCTATCCTTCCCTACGGTAAAGTTTTCTACAAATTGGTTTACATCTACATTTTTCTGCCAAATCTTCATTACGTATATTTTATTATGTTCTGTTGCCATTTCGACGTTAGAAGGAATCTATTTTTTAGATTCTTTGCTATGCTCAGAATGACAAAGCGACTTATTTAGTTCGTTTATTTTATGTTGCTGCAAAAATACAATAATTAGCGCAAGAATAGGAAGCTTCAACCCATACAATCAAAACGAAACATTGTTGCGATTAGTTTGACTTAAATTCCGATTAATCAATTACATTTGTACAAAGACCTAAAATTATGAAGAAAATAACTTTATCTCTATTGCTGCTCGGCGGGATATTTGCAACTTCTGCACAAGCTCAGGTAAAGCCTGCGCTCACTTGGAAGGACGTATCTAAATGGACCTATAACCGAGGAAATGCACTTTCTGGCGATGGCCAATGGACTGCTTGGGCAACAGGACCAACAGAAGGCGACCTAAAAATGGTCATCAAAAAAACGTTTGACACCTTAAGCTACAACTACCCTATTGGGGCTACGCCTGCCTTTGCTTTATTCTCCAAAAATTCAAAGTATGCTGCGTTCAAAGTGTCGGCAAAAGATGGGGAGGCCAAAGCTGCTAGAAAAACCATGAAACCTTTGTATGACAAACTATTATTGGTTTCATTGGCAGACAATAAACAAACTACTTTTGAAAAAGTAAGAACTTTTAGTTTTTCAGGAGACGCTGCTGATTGGATTGCGATACAGTTTGCGCCACTTGAAACCGCACCCAAAGACAAAGATGCCGCCAAAGGCACCGATGTGCTTTTATATCATTTGGTTAGCAAAAAAAGCTTTAACCTAGGTAACGTTGGCGAATTTGCTTTTAACAAAGCGGGCGATAAATTAGCCTACACGGTTGATGCCAATGGACAAAACGGCAACGGTCTTTTCTTAAGAGACATGAAAACTGGCACCACTACCGCTTTGGATAATGATAAAGCCGTTTACAAAAGCATTACGTGGAACGAAGACGGAACTGCCTTTGCTTTACTAAAAGCTAACAAAAACGATAAATACAAAGATGAGGTGCTAAGTGTAATCGGAATCAACAAGATCAATGGCGATTTAACTGCTAAAGTGATTTACAACGGTATTGATGATAGCAATTTCACCAAAGGAATGGGCATTAACACCAATGCTAGCCCATACTGGTCAGACGATCAAAGCACTTTGTTTTTTGGCATCAACACCTTAACCAAAAAAGAAGATAAAAAAGCGGATAGCGCAAAAACAAAAGGCAAACCTGAGGTTAAATTGGACAGTGCTGCAAAAGCGAAAGCTGCTCCCGCACCAGAAGTTAAAAAAGACGATATCGAGAAACCAGACATGATCATCTGGAATTGGCAGGACAGAAGACTTCAATCTGCACAACAAACACAAGAAATGAGAGATAAAAACTTCAGTTATGTAAGTTCTTATCGCATTGCAGATAAAAAATTCACACAGCTTGCAGATAGCAATATGCGCTCTGTAAGTGTTGCGCCAAAACAATTATATGCGATTGGCTACGACAATAGCAAGTACGAGTTGATGGGCAATTTAGATGGACAAAGTTATTCTGACATCTACTTAATTGACCTTAAAACAGGCACCAAAAAGGTATTGTTCGAAAAAATGTACAACACCAACGGTGGTCGTTTATTGGTAGCCCCTGATGGTAAAATAGCCAGCTATTATGTGGATGGTGTATTCTACAGCGTTAATTTTGAAACGGGACAAAAAGCCAACCTTACCGGAAACATCAAAGCTTCTTTTGTTGATCAATTAGATGATCATAACGTTACTAAACCAGCTACTACCAATTATGGTTGGTCTTCAGATTCGAAATATGCATTGATCATGGACAACTATGATTTATGGAAAATCTCTGCAGATGGAAAATCCGTAACGGCTTTATCTGACAATTGGAAAAGCAAAAAAACAGCTGTAGCTGGCAGATATCGCATTTATACTAACGAAAAAGGTACCGACTTAAGCAAAGACCAATATTTTACCGTTTTCAATAATGAAACAAAAGATATGGGTATTGGTATCCTTCCTGCAGGTAAATCAAAAATCAATGTTCTATTTACTGATGCTAATAGCTACGGAGCTTTAACTAAAGCTGAAAATGCCAACGTTTTTGCTTATTCAAAAAGCAACTATGCGCAATCTCCGGTATATTATGCCAGTGCAAGCAATAACTTAACTGCTCCTAAGCAGGTAAATACCAACACCCCAGATCAAGCCAAATATGCATGGACTTCGGGAGTGAAATTGATTAAATATGTAAGCGCTCATGGCGATACTTTACAAGCAGCACTTTATTTACCTGCCAACTATGAGGCTGGAAAATCGTACCCAACCATTACCTACATTTATGAGCGTTTAACAGATGGTTTAAACAACTATAGCATGCCAGGTTTCCCTGGCGGTGGTTTTAATGCCGGCATGTATTTGAGCAACGGTTATGCCGTGTTAATGCCAGATATTAAATACAAACTCAACGACCCGGGAATGTCGGCAGTAGCTTGTGTAGTACCTGCAGTTAAAGCAGCAGTAGCTACGGGCATTGTAGATGAGAAAAATGTAGCCATCCACGGCCACTCTTGGGGTGGTTACCAAACTTCTTTCTTGATTACCCAAACCAATATCTTCAAAGCGGCAGCAGCGGGTGCTCCATTAACCAATATGATCAGTATGTACAGTTTGATTTATTGGAACAGTGGTGGTACCAACCAAGCTATTTTTGAGGCTAGCCAAGGTCGTTTAACACCAGGTTATTGGGACAATTGGGATGCTTTTGCCCGCAACTCGCCAATTTACCACATCAAAAATGTGAAAACGCCATTGTTGTTATTACATAATGATAAAGATGGTGCGGTTGATTTTACACAAGGTATTGAGTACTATAATGGCTTAAGAAGATTGAACAAGCCAGTAGTAATGATCACCTATAAAGGCGAGAACCATGGTATTGCGAAATTGCCAAACCGTAAAGATTACGCAGTACGTATGATGGAATATTTTGACTACATGTTGAAAGGAAAACCTGCTCCTGAATGGTGGAGTAAAGGGGTTAACCGATTAGATATGGAGAAGCATTTGGAAGCTAGAGCTTTTGACGAAGCAAGCAACTAAAAGAAAAGGCGGTGAGTTTCACCGCCTTTTTGTTCTTAAATACTGGCAATAAACGGTGCCTTTCCAATATATTCGGCACTGTCCAGCTGCTCAATAATGAAATTAGCTAAATCTGTGGCACTGATATGATCGCCAGGACAATCCTCAAGGCTCACTTCAATCCCATTAGCTACATCTGTTTGTCCAATGAGCGGTAGCCTTACTAAAGTCCAATCTACCTTACATTGAGCCAACAGCTCATATTCAACCTGTTTATCTGCAGTGATTGGGCCATAGTTAGCTCGCATCCAATCGGTAGCTTGCTGCACCTGCTCGTTTTTATGGTCGTTAGGTGTATCCACATGTAAACCAGTAGTTACGATGTACCGCTTGATGTTTAGCTTTTGCATGGCATTCAATACATTTTTAGTCGCTGTGCTAAAAATAGACGACTCGCCTTTAGGTTGCCCTAATGTGCTCAATACGGCGGTACAACTTTCTAATAAAAGCGCTATATCCGCTGGGTTTCGAGCATCTCCCTTCACCTTTTCAATAGCGGGATGGTTAAGCTCCAATTGGTCGGGATTTCGCAATAGCATTTTAATGCGGAAACCTTTTTCCAATAGTTTTTTCACTAAATATTTTCCTGATTTTCCTGTGCCGCCAATTACGGCAATATGATGATTAGTCATGATCTCTTATAAATTTTGGGTAATAAAAATAACCTTCGGAACATCTACATGTCCGAAAAACAAGCAAGAACTGCTTTTGGGGTAATATTTATAAAGAGATTTTAATACTCGAATTTAGGAAACAAAATCATTTAGTTCCAAACTTTGTTTCCTAAATTTTTAAGAAACCACAGGTTTCAACATGGCAATATAACCTTCGATCCCCTGTCTAATTTCATCCACATATAAAAATTCATCAGCCATATGTGAACGACCTGAGAACCCTGGCCCACATTTTAACGATGGAATAGACAACAATGCTTGGTCAGAAGTGGTTGGTGAACCATAAGTGGTTTTGCCCAATGCAATTCCAGATTTAACAATAGGATGGTCCTTATCAATAGAAGATGGCTTTAACCTTACCGAGCGAGGTTTTACTTCGCAGCTCACGTGCTGTTTAATGATCTCTACCACCTCTTCGTTGGTATAAGCATCCGTTACCCTCACATCAACCGTAAAAGTACAATTAGCAGGCACTACGTTGTGTTGTGAGCCTGCATTGATAATGGTTACCGTCATTTTCACTGGACCAAACACTTCAGACACTTTAGGGAATTGGTAATTGCGAAACCATTCAATATCTGGCAAAGCCTTATAAATAGCATTTTCACCTTCCTCGCGTGCAGCATGTCCTGCTTTACCGTGAGCAGTACAGTCAATCACCAAAAGACCTTTTTCGGCAATGGCCAAATGCATTTCGGTAGGCTCGCCCACAATAGCAAATTCCAGTTCTCCCAAATCTGGGATCACCAATTCTAAGCCATCATTCCCAGAAATTTCTTCTTCGGCAGTGGCCGCTAAACAGAAGTTATATTTTAAGCCTTCCTGCTCATAAAAGTATAAGAAAGTAGCAATCAACGATACCAAACAACCCCCTGCATCATTACTGCCCAAACCAAACAATTTGCCGTCTTCAATGGCAGCATCGTAAGGATCGCGGGTATAACCTGAATTCGGTTTTACGGTATCATGGTGCGAATTAAGCAACACAGTAGGTTTCGATGCATCAAAATGCTTGTTATAAGCCCAAACATTGTTCAGCTTACGATGCGTTTTAATGCCGTGTTCACCTAAAAACTGTGCAATTAAATTTGCCGTTCTATCTTCTTCTTTACTAAAAGACTGGATGCGGATTAAGTCACGCAATAATTCAGTACTTTCCTTAATTAGTTTTTCAATCATTTTGTATGCTTAAAGCTTAAAGCCTAAGGCTAAAAGCTCATAAAATCTAATCTCAAGCCCACTTTAAGCTTTCCGCTTTAAGCCTTTAGCTTCATTCATTATACAACCCGCCAGCTTTTTTTGCCGAAAGTTTAATTCCTTTAATTAATGATGAACTGAAACCATTATGCTCCATTTCATTTAGGCCTGCAATGGTACAACCCTTCGGCGAAGTTACTTTATCTATTTCAGTTTCTGGGTGAGTTTCGTTCAATAATAACAAATCTGCTGCACCTTTAGCTGTTTGTACCGCCATTTTCAGTGCGTCATGTGCGTGGAAACCAATCTCTACACCGCCTTGGGAAGCAGCTCTAATGCTACGCAAAAAGAATGCAATACCACAGGCACACAGAGCCGTTGCAGAAGTCATTAAGTCTTCCTGAATGGTCACCACTGCCCCAACCGTTTCAAACAAGGTCACTACTTCATTTAAATTTTCAGCGGTAGCATTATCAGTGGCCACACAGGTCATGCTTTGCCCGATAGAAATAGCCGTGTTTGGCATTGCTCTAATCACTTGTACATTTTCACCAAGCTCTTTGCGAACATCAGCACAAGTTACCCCAGATACTACAGAAACGAACAATTGTTTCTCTGGATTAACGGCAGGAGCCAGTTGTACCAAAACCTTTTTCAACTGTTGGGGCAATACACCTAAAACAATAATATCAGCACCTTCAATGGCGGCCAAGTTATCATCACTCACTTTAAATCCAGCAGCTACTTCTTCCGTCATCAACTTAATGTTTCTACGGGTTAAAGTAATGTTTTCTGCCTTGCAGTAAGCTTTGTTTACTAGTCCCTTTGCTAAAGACAGCCCAATATTTCCACTGCCGATAATGGTTATTTTCTTTGCCATGATTTACTAATTTCCTGCGGTTTGATTACACAGATTAATTGATTACACCGTTTTTATATTTTGAAAAGCAGTTTTGATGCTCTTTTTAATGTTTGGTCCTGCTATTCGCTTTACTCCGTTGCACTTCGTGTCCGCTGCTATCAGGTTTATAAACGAAAAGCTTTTGCCATTCACCTCCAAACCCAACCTAATGCGTCATTGCTAGGTACGACCGCAAAGCAACTAAATCCTACAACTATGGGTGGCTATCATTCGCTTTTAGATTGCTTCGCAGGCTCGCAATGACTAAAAAAGCACGTAACACCCCGCCTTTCAGGCACCCCTCTAAAAGAGGGGAATTGGGTTATTCGCATTCGCAATAACGACACCTCTATTTTAAAGCGACAAGCTTAGCTCCTTGCCAAGTCCCCTTTAGGGGATTTAGGGGCTTAATCTCGTTCCAAAAGTACCTGTCGCAATCTCCGCTAATTCATCGGCTTTACCAATATAAACCGAAGTTACGCCTTTGTTAATTGCCTCAAAAGCATTGTGTAGTTTCGGTATCATCCCTCCTGCTACTGTCCCATCAGCCTTCAAAGGCTCAAAGTCTGCTGAACGAATTTCCCTTACCACTGTATCATCGTCATTCACATCCCTTAATACGCCTTTTTTCTCAAAGCAATATACCAAATGTGTTTCGTATTGCGCCGACATGGCTACTGCAACCGCCGAAGCAATCGTATCAGCATTGGTATTTAAAAGTTGTGTCTCGCCATCATGTGTTATAGCGCAAAGCACCGGCACAAAACCAGCCTGCAATAAGTTCGATAAAGAAGTAACGGAAACAGAGTTTTCATACAAATCACCTACAAAGCCATAGTCAATCTCTACCCCCTCTAAATCTCCCCCTACAGGGAAGACTTTTTGTATTGGGCGTTTTTTAGCTTTAATGATATTGCCATCAGCTCCAGTTAAACCAATAGCATTAGCTCCTTTAGCCTGTAATTGCGCAACAATATTTTTATTAATCAGTCCTGCGTAAACCATAGTCACCACACGCAGGGTTTCAATATCCGTAATCCTCCGTCCATCTACCATTTTCGCTTCAATACCTAACGAAGCACTGGTTTCAGTCGCGATTTTACCACCACCGTGAATTAATATTTTAGGACCATCTAAGGCCGTAAAATCTTCTAAAAAATGGTGTAGGTTTTCGGAGTTGTCAATAACGTTTCCGCCTATTTTAATGATGGTTAGTTTTTGCATGCTGTTCTAGTCGTCATTGCGAGGTACGAAGCAATCTTAAAGCGTTTTGCTATGTCAATATTCGCACTAATCTAAAGTATCAAACAAGTCTGCCCAAATTGGGTTTAACTTTTCAATTAATTCTATCTTATATTGCCTACTTCCTCCTTTAATTCTCTTTTCTTCACCAATCGCCTCTTCAATAGTCGGGAAAAAGAGATAATAGACAAGTTTATAACATTTATATTTTGAAGTAAAACTATTCTGGTAGATGTTCTTCTTATGTTGCCGTACCCGATTCCTCAAGTCTGAAGTAACGCCTGTGTAATAAACGTTATTAAAATCATTTGTCATGATGTAAACGCAACCACCTCTTTCCATAATGAATAGTTTTTCCCATCATTGAGACCTTAGCGACTGCGACACATTCATGAAGTAAACCAATTCTAAGACCATAGAATTAACCCACCCATCGTGGTAAGATTGCTTCGTTCCTCGCAATGACGAAAAGGTTTTTTATATTTCTTCCAACATCGATTTTAGTACTGCTTGCGCAGACCACAATCTGTTTCCAGCTTCGTGAATGACTAGGGAATTTGGTCCATCCAATATTTCAGAAGCCAATTCCAAATCTCTACGAACAGGTAAGCAGTGCATTATTTTGGCATTACTGGTCAGTTTCAATTTCTCATTATCCATCATCCATCCGTCTGGAAAATCCAATAGCTTACCATATTCCTTATAGCTACTCCAGTTTTTCACATAAACATAATCTGCATCAGCAATAGCTTCATCTAAGTTATGGGAGATTTTAGCGCCATTAGTAAAGCTTTCGTTGAGTTCAAAACCTTCAGGCTGGGCAATAGTAAAATCCAGCATTCCTTCAGCTTGCGCTCTGCTCATCCACTCTGCAAAAGAGTTTGGAACCGCTTGCGGCAAAGGCTTGATATGAGGTGCCCAAGCCAATACCACTTTTGGTTTAGCTTTGGCATCAATACGGTATGGCTCCCAAGTTTCGTGGATGGTCACCAAGTCCGCCAAGCTTTGCAATGGGTGCCTAGTAGCACTTTCTAAGCTTACCACTGGCACACCGCAGAACTTCACAAACTTGTTAAAAAACTCTTCGTTATAATCTTCTTCCCTGTTTTGTAGTTTAGGAAAAGAACGTAAACCTAGGATATCACAATACTCGCCCATCACGGCAGCTGCTTCGCGGATATGCTCCACAGTGGTACCATTCATGATTACACCGTCCTGTGTTTCCAAAGCCCAGCCTTCCTTATCCATGTTCATCACCATTACATTCATCCCCAAATTAAGGGCTGCTTTTTGGGTGCTTAAACGGGTGCGCAAACTTGGGTTCATAAACACCAGTCCAAGTGTTTTATTCTTGCCCAAATCAGTATGTGCATAAGGGTTAGCCTTTAATGCCAAAGCACTTGCTACTAACTGTTTGATGTCGGTTACATCATTTACGGAAGAGAAAAGTTTCATTTTAAGCGGAAAGTTTAAAGCGGAAAGCAAAAAGCTTTTCCTATTTTATTTTCTAATTTTCTTCAAGAGGCCAATCAGCATTGCCTTAACCTCATTAATTTTATTATCTGTTTCTCTATATAGTTCTTCACTAATATAGTTCAGGTCTTTTATCAATAATATGGCGTATTCAGTCTCATGACAAGAGCCTAAAGCCATATCTAAAAATCGAGCAAAGTCTGCATCAGAATTTCTACCAGCTCCTTCTGCAATATTTAAAGCAATAGAGTAGGTTGCTCTTTTGAGTTGACTACCTAAATCAAATTTCTCTGAAGCAGGCAATACAGAAAGCACATTTCCGTAGACAAATAATGTCAACGTGTGGGCCTTTTGCCAAACTTCGTATTTTTTGTAGTCTCTCATATCTGAATTGCTTTGAGCTTTTAGCCTTAGGCTTTAAGCGCCTTTGCAAAGGCAACTAAAAACTCATCTGCATGTTCCTTAGTCAAATTCAATGCTGGCAATAAACGGATTACGTTAGGCTTTGCTTCTCCTGTAAAAATGAAATGCTTAAACAACAATTCTTTCTTTACATGAGCTAGTTCTTCGGGCAATTCAATACCAATCATCAAACCTCTTCCACGCACCTCTTTCACTTGCTCAAATTTCTTTAGCTCTCCGATGAGATAAGCACCTACTTCCTCGGCATTTTTCATCAAGTTATCTTTTTCAATGACTTCTAATACCGCTAAAGCTGCAGCGCAAGCTAAATGATTACCTCCAAAAGTGGTCCCCAATTGTCCGTGCCAAGGTTTAAACTTAGGAGCAATTGAAATCCCTGCAATTGGAAAACCATTGCCCATTCCTTTAGCCATGGTATAAATATCAGCATCTACGCCAGCCCAATCGTGCGAATAGAACTGACCTGTTCTGCCATAGCCACATTGCACGCTGTCGGCAATGTAAACTGCATTATACTCATCACAAAGTGAACGGATTTTTTGCAGGAAGCTTTTTGAGGCTTCTTTAATTCCGCCTACACCTTGAATGCCTTCAAGAATTACAGCAGCAATTTCATTTCCATGTTTTGCAAATTCATCAGCCAAGGCTTGCTCATCATTATGAGGCAAGAAAATGATGTTTTCAGTTTCGTTAACTGGCGCTACAATTTTTGGATTGTCGGTAGCGGCAACAGCTAATGAAGTACGACCGTGAAAAGCACCTTTAAAAGCGATTACTTTCTTTCTACCATTGTAAAAAGAAGCCAATTTCAATGCATTTTCGTTAGCTTCTGCTCCTGAGTTGCACAAGAACAATTGGTAATCTGTTTTTCCAGAAACCTGACCTAGCTTTTCTGCCAACTGCACTTGCAAAGGAATTTTAATGGAATTAGAGTAAAATCCTACTTTGTTTAACTGTTCGGTTAAACGTTGTACATAATGCGGGTGGGTATGGCCAATGCTAATTACGGCATGACCGCCATATAAGTCTAAATATTGTTGTCCGTTAGCATCCCAAACATTACTGCCTGATGCTTTAGTGATTTCTATGTCATTTAACGGGTATACGTCGTATAAGTTCATAATTGAGGTATAAGGTTTGAGGTTTTAGGGATTAAGGTTTTCCCTGTCACCTCTCAAAAATTTTAAAAATGAAATTAGCATTGCTCTAACTTCGTTAATTAATTGGTTCACTTTTAAATAATCTTCTTCACTTATGTATTTCAATTCTGAAGCACACAAGCAACAATAATCTATTTCGTTAGTAGAACCTAAAGCTATATTTAGAAAGTATGCGAAATCTTTATCTGTAAACCTTCCACATCCTTCTACGATATTTAAAGGGATGGACAATGAAGCTCTAGTCAATTGAGATGTTAGTTCAAATCGCTCTTCTTTCGGAAACTGAGTAGCAATACTCATTTTGATGAACATATTCAGTTCATGTGCCTTTTTCCAAACATCGAGTTTTTTGTAGTCTCTCATAACCTTAAGCCTTATGCCCTACACCTTTTTTCCTTTCAAAAATTAGCCGCCTTTAAGCGCAAACCACTATTTTCCTCCAGCCCAAACATTAAGTTCATATTCTGAACTGCCTGTCCGCTGGCGCCTTTTAAAAGGTTATCGATAATGCTGATGATAAATAACTTGTTGCCATGTTTTTCCAAATGAATCAGGCATTTGTTTGTGTTTACCACTTGTTTTAAATCGATGTTTTTCCGGCTTACATGAGTAAAAGGATGACCGGCATAATAGCTTTCATAAAGCTCGTATGCCGCTTCTTCGGTCAAATCACTATCAATGTACATTGCAGCCAAAATGCCTCTCGTAAAATCGCCACGCTGAGGTACAAAGTTTAGTGCTTCTTTCACTTCACCTTGCAACTGGGTTAAGCTCTCTCCTATTTCTCCTAGGTGCTGATGTTCGAAAGCCTTATAAATCGAAAGGTTATTATTTCTCCAACTGAAATGTGAGGTTTTGCTTAAGCTTTGTCCTGCACCTGTTGAACCTGTAGTAGCATTAATATGCACTTCACTTTGTAGCAAACCTTTTGAAGCCAATGGCAATAAACCCAATTGGATACAAGTAGCAAAGCAACCTGGGTTAGCAATATTTTGTGCTGATTGGATTTGCTCTTTGTTCAATTCTGGCAAGCCGTAAACAAATTGACGATTTTCGATTGACGAATTACGATTTAATCTAAAGTCTTGCGATAAATCGATGATTTTAACATGCTCGTTTATCGGATTTGCTTCCAAGAATTTCTTGGCATCACCATGTCCAAGACACAGAAATAACACATCGATATCTTGTGAAATTTGGTCAGTAAATTTCAGGTCCGTATCACCAAACAAATCGGTGTGCACATCCGAAATTAGGTTACCCGCGTTGCTGCTGCTATTTACAAAAGCAATTTCTACTTGTGGGTGATTAACCAAGATTCGCAACATCTCGCCTCCAGTATAACCTGCTCCTCCAATAATTCCTGCCTTTATCATATTTTTAGGTTTAGGGTATAAGGTTAAAGGTGTAGGGTTAATTCTATACCTTTAACCTCTATCTTTTTTATTCTATTTCAATTTTATAAAGTAAAAACTCTTCGTCTGGACCTTGTTTTACAAAACCAATTTGTTCGTAAAGACTTTGCGCTGTAAAATTATCTACAGCCGTTTCTAGCTGAACAAAAGTAGAGCTTTGTCCTTTTGCAAAATCCATCGCCGTTTTGATTAATTTCTCTCCAATTCCCTGTCTGCGATAATCTGAGTCAACAAACAAGTCATTCAAAATCCAGTTTTTAGTTAGTCTAGCAGATGAATATTTTGGATAAAGCTGTGTAAATCCAACTGGTTTGTTCTCATCCAGCGCTACAAAAACTACCGATTCGTTGTTCTCTAGTCTAGCATCGATGAAAGCCTTTGCCATTCCTAAATCAGAGAATTTACCGTAAAATATTCTGTACTGATTAAACAAGCCAACCACTAGATTAGCTTCATTTTGGTCAATACGTTTAACCTCTATTTTATTCATTTTTTAGGTTTATGGTTTTAAGGCTTGGGGCTTTGACGGACGAACCTTACGCCTTATCGCCTTCAGCCTTAAACCGTCAGAAGCTACGCTTCTGAGTTTACTTTATGCCAAATCATCACCTGGTTACCGAATATTTTAGAGAAACCTTTTACGTCTTCTCCAGACCAAGCATTGTTCATTTCACCGTAGCTACCAAATTTATTGCTCATTAAATCATTAGCACTTTCGATACCGATGATGTGGAAACGATAAGGCAGTAACTCAACAAACACTTTTCCATTAACGGTGCTTTGTGTAGAGCTTAGGAAGGCTTCCATGTCTCTCATAATTGGGTCGTGGAATTGACCTTCGTGCAACCAGTTACCATAGAAAGAAGACAAGTTTTCTTTCCAGCTCAACTGCCATTTGGTTAAGGTGTGTTTTTCTAAAGCATGGTGAGCCTTGATGATGACCATCGGCCCTGCCGCCTCAAAACCTACACGGCCTTTAATGCCAATAATGGTATCACCCACGTGAATATCACGACCAACACCAAAAGGTGCAGCAATTGCCTGCAATTTTTGGATAGCTCTTACCGGCTCCAATTTCTCACCATCAACCGCAACCAATTCACCTTTTTCAAAAGTCAATTCCACTTTCTTAGATTCAGTTTCAGTTACTTGAGTTGGCCAAGCACTTTCTGGCAAAGTTTGGTTAGAAGTCAATGTTTCTGCACCACCTACCGAAGTACCCCACAAACCTTTATTAATGGAATATTTTGCTTTCTCAGCCGTGTATTCCACTCCGTGTTTAGCCAAATATTCAATTTCTGCTTCGCGTGATAACTTCAAATCTCTAATTGGCGTAATGATTTCCACATTAGGAATCAAGATATTGAAAATCATGTCGAAACGTACTTGATCATTTCCTGCTCCGGTACTACCATGAGCTACATAATCAGCACCAATTTTCTTTACATAATTGGCAATTGCCGTAGCTTGGCAAACACGCTCAGCACTTACCGACAATGGATAAGTAGCATTTTTTAATACGTTACCAAAAATTAAATACTTAATGCTATCGTTGTAATAGTTTTCGGTTTCGTCAACCGCAGCGTGCGATGCTACTCCTAAAGCATAAGCCCGTGCTTCAATTTCCTTTAACTCTTCTTCAGAAAAACCACCGGTATTTACCACTACCGAGTGTACTTCCAAATTTCTGTCTTTAGTTAAATGAATGCAACAGAATGAGGTATCTAAACCTCCGCTAAATGCTAAAACAACTTTCTTTTTCATTTTGTATTTATTTATTTCCACCTTAGACACTTAAGAAAACCTAAGCTTAGATGCACTAAAATATCTATAGGTGGTTCATTAATGTTTATTTATATTCTATTTATTTAAAAATGCCAAAAACAACAACAGGGATTTCAAATCGTTATTACCCTTATTTTTTTCGATTAGACGCTGCTTGATACGCATAAATCTTTCATAAAGCTTTGGCTTTTTCTGTAGCTCTTCCGCAAATTCTTTAGCTGCTTCGTGCTTCTTCTCTTTTGGATCATACAACATGGCTGTACACATGCAGTTTTTACGTTCCTTCATTTTAAGGATTTCGAAGTTGACACAGCTTTGGCAGCCTTTCCAAAATTCTTCATCTTGGGTAAGTTCCGAATAAGTTACTGGCTCATAGCCTAAATCCGAATTGATCTTCATCACCGCCAAGCCAGTAGTTAAACCAAAGATTTTTGCTTTTGGATATAACTTTCTTGATAAGGCGAAGATTTCCTCCTTAATGGCTTTTGCCAAACCAGCCTTACGAAATTTAGGACTCACAATTAAGCCTGAGTTGGCCACAAATTGGCCATGGCTCCAAGTTTCGATGTAGCAAAATCCAGCCCACGTTCCATCCTTATGGAAAGCGATCACCGACTTTCCTTCCTGCATTTTGCCAGCTACGTATTCTGGCGAACGTTTAGCGATACCTGTCCCCCTAGCCTTTGCTGATTCAGCCATTTCTTCAACTATTTCTTCAGCAAAAACACGATGTTCAGGAAGTGCGACTTGCACTATAAAATCGTTATTATTCATTAATTCTTTAACGAAAAAATATGGTATTCTTGTTAATTGGGTTTTTATTGAGGATCAATTCCTCATGGGTTTAAGTTCCCTAGGGGTATGACTTAAATCCGCGGCGTAAAGAGTTGCCGACTTGTAGTGATATGAAATACGGGTCGTAAACGTTCAATAAAATAACCGTTAGGGGCTATACTTTTAGCCTCTAAAACAGATAATTTATGGATGATTTGTTTACTCACTTTTTTATAAAATCAATGTTATTGAATTGATTGTGCCGCAAAGGTTTAAATAAAAATTGAGTTGTGCAATAGAATTCGTATTTTTTTACATTTTGTTTAACATTCCTTAATGACCAAAAAAATGAGAACTTCATGATATCAAAGCCTCTTTGTAGCGAAACAGATGAAGCTTACGTATTGCCATAAAAGAGATTGACTGCTAGCACTCAAAATCCTTTATTTAACAAAGTTTAACATCGAAATAAAATCTATAAAACCAATATTTGTATATTTAAAAATTATTTTTCAGACAGACTAAATTGTCATCAATTCCTTAACATGAATACAACCTATACAAAATCCTCATTCAAAGCGCTATACCTTTTGTTCGCTATTGCTGCAGTTGCCTTGATTTCTGCTTGCGGAAAAAGTGAAACAGCTGTAGTTAATTACGGATCTTTAAGTGTCTACAATACTTCCCCTACTTCAGCCACTTATGATGCTTATGTTAACACTACCAAAGCCAATAGCGCTGCATTACCTTATGCTGGCGGTATAAAATACGCCCAACTTAACACTGGTACTTACGATGTTAAATTCACTACCGCTGGCGAAACTACTTCTATCTACACTAAAAATGTTTCAATTGCAACTAACGCTTTTTCTACCTTATATTTAGTAGGTACTAGTGGTAATTTCGACGGGCTACTTTTAGCCGACGATTTCTCCAATACCTCTACAGAAAAGGCCTACATACGTTTTATCAACCTCTCTCCGGATGCAGCAGCTTTAGATTTAGGCATTAAAGATGCTACCACTAACCTTGCCACCAACAAAGCATACAAAGCATACAGTGGATTTGTAGCGGTTGACCCAGGTGCAAAAACCTTCGAAATCAAAGGAGCTTCAACAACTACTGTTAAAGCTACATTTGACAGAACCCTTGTAAAAGGCACTTTTTATACGGTAATTGCTGGTGGAAAAGTGACTCCTGGCACCAATGAAAGAGCCTTTAACGGACAAATTATTGTACATCAATAATCATCTCCCAAACCTAAAAAAATAAGCCAAGGGATCTATTTCATTTTGTAGCATTCCAGCAATCATATTAGCCCCTATTACCGAAAATGTAATTCCATTACCTCCAAATCCCAAGCAAAAATAACTGTTTGGGAATTTGGGGTGAGGGCCAATGTAAGGCAGTCCATCCTTTGTTTCACCAAAGGTTCCGCACCATGCAAAATCAGGAATAAAGTCAACATTAGGCATCAGTTTATGGACAGACTTTAATAGCTTCCCTTCTTTTTTGTTCAATAAAGCATCCCTCAATACTGGATTTCTAAAATTTTCGTCTTCTCCACCTACTAAAAGCCGGTGATCTGATGTACTCCGCATATACAAATACGGATTATCTGTATTCCAAAAAAGCGTATCATAAATTGCTGAAATAGCTCCATTCATGCGTTCGCTAACGATGGCGTATGTACTCTTTAAATTCACTATTTTTTCTGGAATGAGCTTTGCGCTTTCATATCCCGTGCAATAAATAACCTTTTTCGCCCTGATTTTAGAATTCGTATCGGTCTCTACCAACACCTCATCTTTTAAATATTTAACTTTTTTCAGCTCAGTTTTATCAAAAATTGCCAAGCCCCTATTATGGTTATATGATAACAGTTCGTGGGTCAATTTAAATGCATCTACGCTGGCTCCATCCGCAGATAAAATCCCTCCTTCCGATTGCAAATCATAGTCGGATTGAATTTGCCTCTTCTCCAACCACTTCACATCAAATCCCGCTTTTAATCGTTTCTCAAATTCCAGCTTTAACCATTTTATATCTTTTGTGTTTCCAGTAAAGTAAAGTGATTGTTTGGCTTCAAACCCTGCTTCAGATTTAATTTCCTCTGCAATTTTCTTCAACTCCCAAATGGAATTCCTACAGGCTTTGTAGCTTGCAACAGCCCCAACTTCTCCGATCAACCGCTCCAATTGATATAAGGGCACATCAATTTCATATTGCAGCATCGACGTAGTTGCCGAAGTACTTCCGTTAGCGACTTCTCGTTTGTCAATAAGTACCGTATTGAAGCCCTCAGCTACGCATGTATGTGCCATTAGAGCCCCAGTGATACCTGCGCCAACAATTAAAACATCACAAACCATGTCTTTTCTTAAAGAGGGATAAGCATTTAAAATACCATTGTTAACTAGCCAATAAGGTTCATTAGATCTGATGTCCATAATGTTGTTTTGGGTATAAACAGCCGTCGCAGCCATAAGTTTGTCAGTCACTATACAATTCTAAAATTCTTTTGTAATTAAAACTTTACGTTCTATATTTGTCGCAATTTATATTTAATCTAAATAAACATTAGATATAATCATTGAACTAACCAAAACTTATCGACGCTTGATTGGGCAGTTTAATTGTTAACCACCGCAACATTATAACAACTACATACTCAATTCGCAATGAAAAAAAACAACAGAGGATTACTCACTACCTTACTACTTTTACTCTTCCATGTGGTAGCGTGGGCACAGAACGGAACCATTAAAGGCCGAATAACTTCTGCCGATGGACAACCTGCCGCCTACGTAAGCATCGGACTAAAGAACAAAGCCCAAAATACTGCTACCAATGATGATGGGACCTACACCCTCAACAAAATTAAAGCTGGCAATTACGTATTAAGGGTAAGTGCGGTAGGCATCATCACCCAAGAAAAAAGCGTCTCCGTTAGCGATGGACAAACCTTAGAACTCAACTTTGTCCTTTCTGAAAACAGTCAAATCCTGAAAGAAGTATCTGTTCAGGCAAAAAAGAATGCTTATAAAATCAGCACACCGGACAATAGTCTCCGCTTAAACCAACCTCTATTGGAGGCAGCGCAAAACATACAAAGCGTAAGTGGCCAGGCCATTAAGGACCAACAAATCATTAGTATGAGCGATGGAGTGCTACGAAACGTGAGTGGGGCAATGCGCACGAGTCATTGGGGCGATTTATATGCAAATGTACACATGAGGGGTTCTCAAATACAAGCCATGCGCAATGGTTTCAATTTTGTGAATTCTTTTTGGGGTCCTTTAACTGAAGATATGAGCATTGTGGACCACATAGAATTTGTGAAAGGGCCCGCAGGATTCATGTTAAGTAACGGTGACCCGAGCGGGATGTACAATGTGGTCACTAAAAAACCTACTGGTTTAAACAAGGGTGAAGTTTCATTTACCTTAGGAAGCTTTGATCTTTATAGAACAACGGTTGATTTGGACCGAAAACTTACTGAAGATGGGAAACTGCTATTTCGCTTAAATGCCGCAGCACAGCAGAAAGGCTCTTTTAGACCTAACGAATCAAATGATAGATATTCTATTGCTCCGGTAATAAGCTATCAATTAACTAAAAGCACTAAGATTACTGCGGAATATAACTTGCAAAGGGCACAGATGACTGACGTAGGCTCATACTATGTTTTCTCGACTGAAGGATATATTTCTCTGCCCCGCGAATTCACTTATGCTCCAGAAAACCTACCTAAAACCAGTATTAATGACCATTCGGTATTTTTAAATCTTACCCAAAACATTGGTGACAAATGGAAAATTACTGCGCAAACTGCGTATAGCAAATATTTGCAAACTGGTTCTAGTTTATGGCCTGCAGATGTACTTACAAATGGAAACGTGATTAGAAGCGTAGGGATTTGGGACGCAGAAAGCACCATGAAACTCGGTCAGGTTTTTATTAACGGTGAAGTGAAAACTGGAGGCATCAAACATCGTATTTTAGCAGGATTTGATATCGGTAAAAAAGATTACATGGCGGATTGGGGACAATCGCATCCTCTGGATTTACCATCTGCTCCTTTCAACATGTACCATCCAAACCTAGGATACCCTCCAAACGGTTTCCCTAATTTCGACAGGACGACAAGTTTAGAAGCACGTGCTATCGCAGCAGGGGGAACTATGGGGCAAAAATATACCGGCGGATATTTGCAAGATGAATTAGGTTTCTTTGACAACCGTGCACGTCTAACATTAGCCGCTCGTTACACCAAAGCAAGTCAATATCAATGGGGAGGAACCTCCTACAGTGCAAATAAACTAACTCCCCGAATTGGTCTAAGTGTATCTCTAGACAGAAACACGTCAGTATACGGAGTATATGACCAAGCATTTTTACCGCAAAGCGGGAAACTTAAAGACGGAGGAGAAATAAAACCAATTACTGGTTCCAATATGGAAGTTGGTTTTAAAAGGGACTGGGCAGACGGTAAGTGGAATACTACACTATCATTATACCGTATACTTAAAGAAAATGAGTTAACTGCGGATATTGAAGATCCAACTTTTACTTACAGCGTTATTTTAGGTGAAAAAGTAGCAAAAGGTGTAGAATTCGACATTAAAGGCGAATTAACAAAAGGATTATCATTAATTGCCAATTACGCTTACACCGACGCAAAAATCACTTCAGCTTTCCCTAATTCTGGCTTTGCCAATGGTGATTTAGTTCCCGGCTATGCAAAACATACAGCTAATGCCTGGCTAAGTTATACTGTACAAACTGGCTTCCTCAAAGATTTTGGGCTTAATGCTGGTGTAACCTACTTGAAAGATAGAACATCCTTTTCATATAGCGCAACAAATCCAGAACGTAACATGGCTGATTATACGAAAGTAGATGCTGGGCTATTTTGGTCTAAAGGACCAGTTAAAGTTACAGCAAACGTCTTTAACTTACTTGACGAGTACTTATATATTGGCGACTATTACACCGGCTATTTCAGCAATAACGTTTACTCTTGGCAAGCAGAAGCTCCTCGTAACTATCGTTTCAGTATCGCTTATAAATTCTAATGATGAGAACTGCTAACTTAAAATTTCTGATTTCGACGATTTCATTATTCGTCATTTCGCTTACCGCCTTGGCCCAACAAACAGGATCGATAAAAGGTCAGATTATTTCTACCGATAATCATCCTGTATCCTACATCAGCATAGGTTTAAAGAACAGACCCGAAAACACCACTACCAAAGAAGATGGCTCCTATATCTTAACCAAGATAAAAGCGGGTTCTTATGTTTTAAGAGTAAGCGGCGTGGGTATTACCGCTCAAGAAAAAACCGTAACGGTTATTGCAGGGCAAGCGGTAGAAGTAGATTTCAAATTGACCGAAACAAATGAAATACTACAAGAGGTGACCATTTCCTCTAAAAACAAGAACAAGGAGCAAAATACCATTGCCAAAATGCCTTTAAAGAACTTGGAAAATCCTCAGGTTTATTCTTCGGTATCTGCAGACCTGATCAAAGAGCAGGGCATTGTTAATTACGACGATGCTTTAAGAAATGTTCCCGGTATTTCCAGAACTTGGGAATCAACAGGTAGAGGAGGTGACGGAGCTTCTTATTTCGCTTTACGTGGTTTCGAAGCACAAACTAGTGTGATCAATGGGCTTCCGGGCTTAACCAGTGGAAACTTAGACCCTGCAAATGTTCAGGAAATCCAAGTGGTTAAAGGACCTTCGGCTACATTATTCGGTGGTGGATTTTATGCCTACGGCGGATTCATCAATACCATTACCAAAAAGCCATATTACAACTTTGGCGGTGAAGTGGCTTACAATATCGGCAGTTTTGGTTTGCACAGAATTACTGCCGATGTGAATACTCCTTTAAGTAAAAAAGAGAAAATCGCTTTGCGTTTAAATGCTGCACTGCACAAAGAAGACAGTTTTCAAGATGCGGGCTTCAGAAAAGCATTATACATTGCCCCTACTTTGGCTTATGAGGTAAATGATAGACTTTCTTTAAATATCATGGCCGAAATACTGGAAGAGAAAAGAGCTGTAGCACCAATCTTCTTTAACTCGGATAGAAGTAGTCCTTTAGACTTCAAAAACATTTCAGAGCTGAATTTGAACTATAATTTATCATTTACGAACAACGACCTCACGATTAAAAACCCTAGGAAAAATTTACAAGCGGTAGGTGTTTACAAAATCAATGAGCAATGGACTTCTCAAACGGCTGTATCTTTAGGTAGTACAAAAGCTGATGGCATTTACTCCTACATTTGGGATGATGCCGCTGGCGATAACCTATTTCAGCAATATTTTAATCGTCAAAATCAAACTACCAAAACCATTGACATTCAACAGAACTTTAACGGCGACTTTAAAATCGGCAACTTAAGAAATCGTTTGTTGGTAGGTTTAGACTACTTCCGCAGGAAAGTAGAAAGTGCGGGATCTGGCTGGGCTGTCGCTAGAAATGTAACTCCTCAAGGTCAGTATTACGATTATACTACAGGGGCATCAATTCCTGCCAGCCAGCTATCCAAAGCTTATGTAGATCAAATACTCGCGGCTTCTACTGCTCCCGACCCTACCGAAATCGTAAATAGTTCGGCCAGTGCTTATGCTTCAAACGTATTGAACTTAAGTGAAAAATTTTTAATAATGGCTAGTTTAAGGGCTGATTATTTCAATTCGAAAGGCGAGGTGAACAATCCAGACGATGATTATAACCAGTTTGTGCTCTCACCAAAGTTCGGTTTAATTTACCAACCTATACAAGATAAGGTTTCCCTTTTCGCCAACTATATGAATGCTTTCTTCAATGTGGCACCACAAGAAGTGTTCGACGATAATCAAGTAAGTTTAGGTGTAAAATCTTTCAAACCAGAAAGAGCAAATCAATGGGAATTGGGGGCCAAGTTAAACTTGCTGTCTAACAAATTATTCGCGACCGTTTCTTACTACGACATTAAGGTAGCCAATAGGGTTTTCTTTACCACTACCAGTGCCGTACAAGGCGGAAAAACAGGAAGTAAAGGATTTGAAGTAGAGCTTAGTGCCAACCCATTAGCTAACCTGAGTTTAATTGGAGGATTTAGCCACGGAAAAATCCAAGTTTTAACCGGCAACTCTGGCCTTCCAAATGATTTTTACAACCAAGTAGGCAGTGCTCCAGGCGGACAAGGCCCTCAAACCTTGGCAAACTTTTGGGCTAACTATAAATTCGCCAATGGCACTTTAAAAGGATTAGGCATTGGTGTTGGCGGAAATTACGCTGGTGTTTACAAAGTTATTGACAACAGCATTACTGGCGTATTTAAAATTCCAAGCTATGCTTTATTAAACGCAAGCCTATCATACGACACTAAATATTTTAGGGTTTCATGTACAGCAAATAACATCACCAACAAAGAGTATTACATCGGATACTGGTCTGTAAATCCACAAAAACCTAGAAATTTTGTATCAAGTTTTTCTTATAAATTCTAAAACAATGAAAAAGATTTTAACCCTATTATTATTTGTAGCCATAGCCGCTACCAGTTATGGACACGCTTTGTGGATTGAAACCACCACTAATGGCAAAAAGGGTGTCGCACAAAAAGTAAAAGTTTTCTTTGGCGAATATGGCTCAAAAGAAATCGATTCGGCCGCTAAATGGTACAGCAATCTGAAAGAGTTTAAATTGGTGCTTACCTCGCCAAATGGCAGCAAGCAGGAGTTAAAAACAAAACCAGGGATATTCCATTATGAAGCCGATTTTACACCTACTCAAGATGGGCAATACACACTGTCTATTGTACACCATGTAAAAGATCTTTACGAAAATGCCAAAATCGACTATTATGCTTTGGCCAATGTTTTTGTAGGTAAAACAACCTTAACCAACCAACTGGGGAAAGACGTAACTTTAAACATAGCACCTAGCCAAACTACTTTTGCAGCAGGCAAAGAAAGTTCGCATTTGGTAAAATTGGACCAAGCTACTTTTAAAAGCCAAAAGCTTACCGTGATTGGGCCAGAAAAGAAAAGTGAAACGATAGAAACCAATGCTAACGGCTTGCTTAATTTTACTCCTAAGCAAAAAGGAACCTATTTCTTAGAAGCTTTCCATGAGGAAAAGAAGTCAGGAAGCCAAGCAGGTAAAAACTACGATAAGATTTGGCATGTAGTGACTTACACTCGCCAAGCGATCTAAAAACTAAAGTACAAATAGCTAAACCAGCCATGTTTAACGTGGTTGGTTTATTTTGTTATACAAGATGACCCTAAACAAAACAAAAACTAAGAAATCTAAAAAGTCTGTTTTCCGCCGAATTAGCGATTGGCTACACTTATGGCTGGGCATTGGCGCCGGTGTAATGGTGGTTTTTATTGCCTTAACAGGATGTATTTATGTTTTTCAAGCAGAAATTACCAATCTTATTTATGGCAAGCAGCTTTTTGTGGAAGTACCAAAAAATGCTAAGCCACTTCCATTGAGTGTATTGAAAAACAATGCTCAAAAAGCTTTAGGAAATAAATCAATCAGCTTCATCTCCACCTATCCCAACCCTGAAAAAACCTGGGAGTTTGGCACCTACAAAGGTGGAGACCCTAATGCATTTTGGTATTTCGATGGATTAGATTACTACGATAATGCGAACGTAAATCCATATACGGGTGAAGTCACCAAAATTACGCACTACAAATACGAGTTTTTCAACGTAGTAAAGATGCTGCACTGGAGCTTATTAATTAACCATCCCATTGGTCAACAAATTATTGGCTGGTCTACCATCATTTTTGTGATTTTATTAATTACAGGTATAATTCACTGGTGGCCCAAAAACCTTAAGAAGTCAAACGTTGATAAAAGCTTTAAGATAAAATGGACTGCAAAGTTCAAGCGTCTTAATTACGATTTGCACAACGTCCCAGGATTTTATGCTTTACTTATTTCGCTCACTTTAGCCTTAACCGGTTTAGTATGGGCGTTTCAATGGTTTCAAGGTACTGTTTATGCGGTTGCTTCGCTAAGTGTTACTCCACCGGAATTAAAAACCTTCAAATCAGACACTTTACAAATAGCTTCTAAAAACGGGATTGATATTGCGTTTGAAAAGGCAAAAGCGTTGTATCCAAAAGCCAAGAAGATTGCCATCGGTCCAGCATCAACTAATGATGGTGTGATTTACGCTTATGCCTACAAAGGCGAAGAAACGTACTATGATTCCAATGACATGCAGTTTGACCAATACAGTGGTAAACTTTTGGATAATCGCAGCTACAAGGCTAAAAACGCAGGCGAAAGATTAATTGGGATGAACTACGATATTCATGTGGGAGCCATATTAGGTTTACCTGGAAAAATCATGGCTTTTTGTGCCAGCTTAATCGCCGCTTCTTTGCCCATCACTGGATTTATAATTTGGTGGGGAAGAAGGAAAAAATCGAAAGGCTAATCATAATTTTTTGTTATACGTACGCCTTGCTAAGGCTTGCAATGTACAGCTCCACCACCTAACACTTTGACCATCTTTCTATATACTCGATTAAAAGATGGTCAAAGTCTCCCCTAGGGTTTACCCTAACAATCCTTTTATTTAGAATAATTAAAAATAATTTGCTTATCAGAATTATTGATTGTTAATTTGCATCTGTTTAGAACAAGTCTAAACAGTGTTATAAATATAAGAATATGAAGAAAATACAACTATTAGCAGCCTTATTATTGTGTAGCGCCTTTGCTTTTGCCCAAAATAAGTTGGAGCAAGATCGTAATGCCATTAAATCATTGGCAGGCTTCTATAAAGTTACTTTTAACTATGCAGAAACCTTTTCTCCTGATGATGATTACAAGTTTCACGACAGACACCGTTCATCAGCTAAGGAAATTGCCATCATTGTAGAAGATTCTCCTAAGAAAATCGTGATTCAACACCTTTTGGTAATGAGAGGTGATAGCATGATCATTAAACATTGGCGTGAGGATTGGACTTATGAAGATCCAAAAATCTTAGCTTTTGATAAAGAAGATACTTGGAAAAACGTAACGTTAAAACCAGAAGAATACAAAGGTAAATGGACACAAAAAGTTTTTCAGGTAGATGATAGTCCACGTTACCAAGCAATTGGTAGCTGGGTACATGTTGATGGCAGATCACAATGGTTAAGCTATTCAGACTCTCCGCTTCCACGTCGCGAACATACTGAACGTAACGATTACAACGTATTGAACCGTCGTAACTTTGTATACATTACCCCTACTGGATGGATGTTTGAGCAGGACAATAAAAAAATCGTTCGTGCACCTGGTGCAAAAGACAAACTAATTGCACAAGAAAAAGGTTTAGAGGAGTTTGTGAAGACAGACCCTAAATCATTTGGTTATGCACAAGAGTGGTGGAAAAAGAACGAAGGTTTTTGGAAAGATGCCCGTGATATTTGGGACAACGTATTTGCTAACAACAGCACCATTAAATTAGCCCCAAAAGTAGACAACAAACTACTTTACGAAAAATTCTTTGCCGCTAATGCTCAATCTGTAAAAGAAAACTGGACCTCAGCTAAAAATAAGGAAGAGATCACCAAAATCATCAATGCTTATTTAGTAAAAGGATAATTCCTTTTAGCTATATATTGAAATGCTTTGTGCACACAAATTTATATCTTGTGGCACAAAGCATTTTTGTTATGTTCCGAATCTTATTACTTTCCGTTCTTAGTCTTGGTTACTTTAATTCCTTTGCACAAGACATTAACTACGCCCAAAAAACCATCAGTACGCTTACCTCAAAAAAATATTGGGGTCGCGGCTACACTAACAATGGTATGGGCAAAGCTGCCGATTTTATTGAAGGTGAATTCAAAAAATTTGGCCTTTCTCCATTAAGCGGAAATAGCTACAAGCAACTGTTCTCTTTCCCTGTAAACACCTTCCCAAGCAACATGACGCTGAAATTAAATGGGACGACATTAACACCTGGCAAAGATTTTATTGTACACCAAGCGAGTAAGGGCATTGTTGCTAACGACAGTTTAATCCAAAAAGATAGTACTACCTACTTGAGTAAGGACGGAAATATTGCCATTAGCTTGGTGCCAAAGCTCACTTGGTCGGTTTCGCAACAGGTACTTGATTACACCATTGTAGAGGTCAACAAAAAATCGATTACGTTCCAACCCACCCAAATTGATATTGATATTGCAAATGAACTGGTTCCCAACTTTACCGCAGCAAATGTGGGCGCCATCATCAAAGGAACAGCAAAACCTGATTCGATTTTGGTATTTACCGCTCACTATGATCATTTGGGAGGTATGGGCTCAAAAACTTATTTTCCAGGCGCCAACGACAATGCCAGCGGTGTGGCCATGTTATTAGATTTGGCGAAATACTATGCTGCTCATCCACCTAAATATAGCATCGCTTTTATTTGCTTTGCCGCTGAGGAAGCGGGTTTACTGGGTTCAAAATACTTCACCGAAAACCCTTTAATCCCCTTAAACAATATCCGCTTCTTATGGAATTTAGATTTGGTTGGCACGGGTGAAACCGGCGCAACAGTTGTAAACGCTACCATCCATCCTCAGGAATTTGCTTTGCTAAATCAAATCAACAACGAAAAACAATTCCTGAAAAAAATCAACTCTAGAGGTAAAGCGGCCAATAGTGATCATTATTTCTTTACCGAAAAGGGTGTTCCCGCATTTTTTCTCTACACACAAGGAGGTATTTCGGCCTATCATGATGTAGATGATAAAGCCGAAACATTACCATTAACGGCATACGAAAATCTGTTTAAGCTATTTGTTGATTTTAGTAATCTGTTAATGAAGTAAACACCTTTTTATGCGTTATTGCGTTGGTAAATTGAGTGCGTGCAGTTGGGCTTTTATAGCTACTATTTCCTTATCAATAACCAAGCTAATGTAGGCCTGATCATACCTGGCATTGATGTTCCAAAAAGTTTCTGCTCTTCTATGACCTCCCGTTACCCACCATACATTTCCTCCAGGAATATCTCCTGTAGTCCAACCTGTCCTGTCTATCCCATTAATCGTAGGACCACCTTTCCAATCGCCGTTTGTAGTACGTTCTATTTGATAAAATATATAAGTGTTAGCGGGAATCGCAACCGTTTTTGGAGTGTGCTTACCTGTTGCCCAATCTGAACTAGAAAATACAAAGCGAACTTGTTCATGTTCTGTTGTTCTGTTGCTTTTGAATTTTTGGAAAATGTTGGCAATTCGTTTGGAAAGATTTGTCGTACGCTCTTCAAAATCTTTTCCAGCAGCGGGATCCAGCGAAGTCATAAAATATTCTTTGGCAAGTTTCACTTGACTAATCATTTCTCCAGATAGTTCGTTGAGTGGACGGACCTGATTGGTCACTTTTGTAGTAGGTGTCGCTTGGGCAAATACCATTGCAGGAAACATTGCCAATATCACTAGTAAATTCTTGATTTTCATTATCGGTTTATTTTAGGGTTTTAAATGAATTAACGACCCTAAATTAACTTTGTCTCAATCCTAAACGGTAGTACGTTTTACCTGCTAACGAAGGGTGTTTTTACCCTATCTATTTAGTAATCGTATCCTAAGTCCGGCATACATCTGCTTAAATACTGGGCTTGGCAAGTTCAATTGCTCCATTTGCTGAACCACATATCCAGTAAGCGACTCTAGCTCTGTTTTGCCCGAATGTTTCACCATATCCACCTGCATGGAAGAAGTAGTGGCATAAGGCAATTTACTGATGTTTTGATAGGTCACAAGTTCTATATCCGCCGTTAGCTTTATGTTACGAGCTTTTGCCAAGTTACACACTTCATGAATGAGCTGTCCCAACGAGCAATCCATTTCCTTGTCCTCCACAATTTGCCCAACGCTTTGGTTATAATACGCCGTAGCCGTGGCAATAGCCGATACGAAAACAAATTTTGTCCAAATCACCTGCTCTATTTCGTTGGTCAGCGTTGCCGCAATACCTGCTTGTTTAAAAATTGATTCTAAGCACGAAAATCGTTCATCTGCGAGCTCTTTAGCACCAAAGAACAAACTTGCCTTACCCGTATTTTCTACTACGCCAGGAGCAGTTAATCGGGCTACCAAATAAACACAACCTGCCAATACTACATTTGGGGGATAGGCAGCTTGTATTTTCTCCCGATGATCAACACCATTTAACAAAGGCAAAATAATGGTATTTTCGGCAATACAGGGTTCTAATTGCTGAAGACATGTATCTAAATCATAGTTTTTAACACAGAGAATAATGTAGTCTACAAGACCTATCAGCTCTGGGTCATCTGTCGCTAGCGTGGGCTTTACAGTAAAATGCTCGCTTTCCTTAATCACCATTAAACCCTTTGTTTGTATGGCTTCGAGGTTTTGTCCTCTCGATAAAAAGTACAAATCTACTTTATCACTATCCTGAAATTCTTTAGTCAAAAGCCCACCGAAATATCCTCCCACTCCTCCAATGCCTACGATTAATACTTTTTTCATATCGACACCTATCTTGGTTATTTGTCGTTCAAAAATGGACGATTGTATTGTTCCCAAAACAAGGGATTATTGGCTACACCTGCAAGGCGATAAAATGCCGTACGTCGATCTATTATTTCTATTGGATCAGTGGTTACATTTTCTGTGAGGAACAACAGTGATGATTTTACATCTAAATCTCGATTATCTTTTAAGTTTTTACCCTTGTAGTTCCATCTCATTAATCCGTAATAAATGGCGTATTGGCCATTGGCAGTACGTTGATATAAATTGGTAAGCGAAATACTCTCCGTTTCATAGCTATTGCTAAAAACGGGATTTGGCATTTTCTTACCTATGCTATTTTGAGCATAACGGTTCATAATATCGGTATCCCTTTGCCAATTTACAGAGGCTTTAATAATGGCTTTATCAGAATCATTAATGTAAAGTGTGCCACTATAGGCCTTCATATAATAAAGCCCTGTGACACGACGGGTAGATTGTTTCGCTTTAAAGCTGATGATATATATTTTCTCATCGCCCTGATAAATCACAGAATCTAATGTTAACTGAAATTTTTTAAGCAGTCCAAGGTCAAACAATGGATTAACCTTAATCAAATCTGCATTGTTAAGCCATGCCGAGCTCCCGGTGAGGGGCACGAAGATACCAGAGGTATTAATAGGCATTTTTTTAATGTTGGCCTGCTTTACATTCCCTGCATAAACATCGTCCTTTTGGTATCCTTTTTTGGCGTACAGCTTAATGAGATACTCCTCATCTGCCATCAAAGTATCTACATTGGTACTTTGGGTGCGCACGTAACAATTGGCATTAAAATCGGTTTGTATGTAATTTTGAGGAATACGTTCAATGGCCTCCTTCAAAATTTGAGTGGGATTTGTTCTTTTAGCTGTAATGGTAACGCCTTGCAACTGATTAGGCTTAGCTTTTAAGTACACTTCTGCATTTTGTTGTAATTTGGTAAGCGTGATGCTTTGCGTTTGATAACCCACATGCGAAATTGTGAGTTCAAGATTTTTAGTGGCAGGCACATTCAAGCTAAATACCCCTTCTTCATTAGCTAAGGTATGTGCTACGCCTTCTGTAGTTTGTATGGTGGCAAAAGCAACAGGCTTTCCCGTCTCTGCATCTTTAATACTCGCTTTAATTTTCAACAAGGATTGATGTTGTAAGACGCTATTTTCTACTTTTTCCGAGCCTGCATTTGATAGCGTTGATTGAACTTCATCGGGATTGCTTTTCGTAAACTTTGATAAATCTTCTTTTGCATAAGGAGTAGATGGTCCTGTAGTTTTTACATACAATAGCAAGTCAAATATCTGATTCCATTGACCCATTAAAGGTGTATATTCTATCGCAATGGAAGTTGTTTGATTTGGGGCAGATTTAAGATTGACCAAAGCCGCATCAACATCATTTCCATTAAGCATATGCTCTATGGTATTGGGCGATGGTTGGGCAAGTGGTCGTACTTCTTCAGTCCAACTACCGTAACTACCTCCGCCAGCTGTTGTGCCAATAATACACAGTTTGTCTTTCAATATTGGCTTTAAGATACGGCCTATGGGGAAATACGCTTGCAATTCTTGATTGTTGAGCAAATCAACCCGATTAGCAAAATGGGTATTGGCTCCCCAACAAATGATTTTACGCCCCTTAAATTGCTCCATCAAGAACAATATATTGTCGGCCATTTGCTTGTCTCTTGGGTTACTATCTGCCGCTACAAAACTACTTTCTGTTTTAGCGTTAGGGTTTCCGGTTACGTAACTTTTGGCTAAAGCTAAAGTGCTTTTCAATCCTTGCACCAAAAAATCTCTTTTACTAGCCACGTTTTCTTCAGTAATCACTAGCTGGCTGAGCAATCGGATACTTTCTAAACCGAATTTTTCGAAGGCAGTAATGGTTGAACTGGAAGGAAACTCAAAATTTTCGTTCATGTAACCAACCGCCTGATCCAGGTAATCAAAATCAATTTTAGCTACGACCTTTTGATCCTTACTTTGACGGGTTAATAGCTTTTGGATTTCGTCCACAAAAAAATCCGCAGCATAAGTCCCGGTTAACTGCGAATCAAAACCTGCCACTTTCAAGGATGTCTTTTGTTCCTCAACATACTGTATCAATGGACGAAACTGAGCACTTCCTGTCCAGATGTTAAATACACTGCTTTCTAGGGCTTGCGTTGTATTTTCACCTGCCGCTATCGCTTGGTTAGCCAAGGCCAGATCTATCAGGCCACTTTCAAAAGCCAAAACGCTAAAGCCCATTTCTTGGTGCAGAAATTTGACCATCTCTGTCTTCAGCTTAAAAATATCCCCATCACCATGCGTAGGTTCTCCTAATAATACCACTTGGGCATTCCCAATTAATAGTTTAATGCTATCTGCATTTTTACCACTGAACAAATTGGCATAAGGTTGCTTTTCAGATGCAATAAAGGACAGTTTAGTTTGTGCTAAAGCTACCGATAGGTTAAAACTAAGCAATAGCAAAGCCACTGCCTTGCAGAAATAAGACCTTTGAACAAAACGCATAATGACTGGAAACTAAAATATAGGGATAAGCACTAGTTTTTATTAGCAAATCCAATAGCGCTTTCAAGCACTTCGTCTTGCCCATTTTTAATACCCAAAATAGTTGGCTTTACTTCAATATCTGGCACAATACCAATTCGCTGTGTCTCGCTTCCATCCAAATGGTACATACCTATGCCGGTAAATACGGTTCTAATATTTCCTGGCAAAATAATAGGTGGCGTTATATTGCCATCGGCACCTGCAGTTTGACTACCAATAATAGTGGTATTTGGTCCAGCTTTAAAAGCCATCAAAGTCATTTCGGCAAAGCTTTGTGTACTTTCGTTAGCCAATACAATAAGCTTCCCCTTAAAATAGTCGGTGGTGTCCTTTCCTATTTTGAGATTTTCCATATAGCTATCGCTGAGGTAGCTGAACTGACCAGGTTTTGTTACGTTGCCTTTAGTCATTTTACAGAAAGGGCTGGCTTTGCCAAACAGGTAATTACCTATAGCCATGGTAAACATAGTTTCTTTAGGATAAGTACGCATGTCAATGATGATGGCCTTGCTCTTCATCGCTATTTTCATGATGGAATCGAGGCTTTTTACCTGCAGTTTACCGGGGTGGATATAGGCAATATTGCCATTGAGCATTTTAAAAGATTCGTTTTCATTTTCTTTAACTATAGCTTTAGCCCAAGGAAGTGCTTTTACACTGATTTCCTTTTCTACACCAGATCTTTTGATTTTTAAATTCACTACCGTATCATTTGTCCTGAGTAAATTGGTAGCTATTCTGGATAGTTGCGTAGGATAGTTGGAGGCAGCAGTGTAGGGCAAACGTTCTTTCAAAATGGTTTCAATACTCTTTTGGTTAATGCTCAAAATTTCATCGCCTTTTAACAGTTCTTGGGCATCGCCCGAAACATCAGCCAAGCTTTTTGAAACTACCGCTTTATTCCCTACAAACACTACGTTTGCTGCAAGCTTTAATTTGCCTTGAAATTCATACATCAGTGGCTCTGTCCAAATAGACAAAACCACATGCGAATCTTGTATTTTGGCTACCATATTGGCTACAGCAAGCTTATAGGCCATTTCATCTTTAGCCATTACAAACTGAGGAATCAGTGCTTTTAAGGTACTGTCCCAATTTTCTTTCAAGGTATTTTTGTAGGGATAAAAATATTCAACGATGTTCCAATATCGGTAAAGGCTCAATAACCTGTAGCCCACATCAGGGTATTTGAACTGAGTATACGGGGCTTCATTTTTAAAATAAGGAATAGGCATATCTTCCGAATAAAGCTTCACATAGTGGTTATCGGACTTTCTTTCAAACGAGGTTGTTTTCATCAACAACTGGCTAAGCTCGTTTCCAAAAGTTTTCGAATTGATCCAGCTAAAATCTGGCTGATATCTTACTTCGGCAGAGTCTTTTGCCTGAACGATCTTACCTTCTCCTAAGGTCTTGGCCCAGTTAGATAGCGCTGCATTCCTCTCATTTTTATTCTTTGCCGATAAAACCTGCGGCATCACCTTAAACAGTTCTTCATCCCAATTAATGCCCCCTTCGGCCACTTTTGGGTGGTAATATTTCAAAAAGCCCCATACTTTACCTAGCGCTACAAGATCTTCGGTCTGTGAACCGTTTAGTTGAGTAAGGGTAATGGATGAGCCTGCACTGGTTGCAACGGCTGTAGTTTGGGCATGAGAGAAAACGGAGAGCATTAAGAGCGTTAAGAGCATTGAAAGCATAGAGAACTTCAACATTGAGCGCACTAGGAAAATCGGAATTAATGATAGCTTTTTCATGTTACAAAGGCTTTTGCTAATAGGTTAATGTATTTATTTTTTAAGGTTTTGATCAGGAACGGCAAGTACTACAGAAGATAGATGTTCTCCTCCGTCTTTATCTAAGGACATCACTCTGATGAAAAGATCTTTTTGAGGAGTAGCATTAAGCTCATCGTGGTTTTTACGGCAGGAAACAAACAAAAGGCTTAAGCCAACAAACATGATCAATACGCTTGCTTTAATGCGCTTACGACGGATAATTAACAACGGAATACCGAAAACAGAAAATAGCGCCATGCCCATTAAGGTCTTTTGTTGGTTTAAATCTGCACTAAAATCATAGCTTAAAACTTGATTAGAATTGCCATTGATCGCTTTTGAATTTACCTTTCCCAGGGTTACAAAGGTTTTCCCATCTACGGAGGCTTGTACCTCGAAATGATCATTATTCTGCTCGGAGATGGTAGTCCATTTTACATGTAAGGTATTTGATTTACTACTGGCCGCCACCGTTCCCATACCAACGGGAAGCGTTGACAGATAGGTACAGTTAACTGGCAATGGATAAGGATTGCTGCTCTCATCTTTAAGCAACCAATTTTGAGGATTATGTATTTTAGTTCTAATATCACTTAGACTAGTTCCTTTGACTTTGTCACAATCTACGCGACCATTGTCAAACTCGGCATCAGTTACGCCTGGTGTTAATACTCCCATAATAGCATTGGATCCATTGGTAAGTCCTTGCGGAATGGCCGATCGGTTTTGCGTTAAGGTCCACCCTGAGGGGCCGTTGGCGCTAGCAATTTTATCCCAAGTAGCGGCGGTACTAGCAGGTTGCCCACCCACTCCATTCGTTTCACTATTCATGTGGATTCCCGAGATAAACGTAGGTGCCAAAGCTGTTCCTGTATAGGCTAAAACCTGATCACCAGCAGCAGAAAGAATGAAAAATCCCGAAGTAGTGACAGTACCCGTTGAAGCAGACACCGTTACGGTACTTTGACCTGTGGCAGTAATCCTTACTTCGGCATATTGCGCTAAGTTACCTGAGGCTGTCCAGGTAATAATGCCTTCCGAAGTACCAAGCGCACTGGTAGCGGTACTCCATCCATTATCTGTAAAATTAATCGTAGTTTGACCATCGATACCTCCAGGCCGAAGGATGATAAAGGAGAATGTTGATTGATCACTAGAGCCATTGATGGCATTATAGCCTACAAAGGCGATATCTCCTGCTACAAGAGTGGTCGCCGCATAGCCTTTAAAGCTTAAAAAAGCAGTAAGGAAGATTAAACAAGAAAGAACTTTAAGTTTCATTTGATACTGATTTGCTTATGGTTATGGTAAATCGTAATCAATAGGTGAAAGTCCCGAAACAATAGCAATCCATCCCTTCATCCTATTATTGAAGAGCTAAATTATTTAAAGCAATAAGTACCGAATTGTAAAAATGGAACCTAGTCAGGAAAGAACCAGTTGATGCGGCCGTTCTCAAAAGACTGGTTTTTGCTAAAGAACTTTTGAGGGCTCATTCCTGTTAAGGCCTTAAAGTCTTTAATCAGATGTGATTGGTCATAGAAAAGACTTTCATAAGTGAGCGAGGTAAGACTACCTAGTTGTTTTACATTTTCTACCCTATTTTGTAGCGTTTGCCTAAAACGTGCTATTTTCCTAAACAGCGAAGGACTTTTGCACAAATGAGCATTAAACAGTCTACTCATATGCTGTCTGCTCATAGAAAGCTCATCTGCAATTTGGTTAATGGTAATATGGGGCTGCTCCATTAATTCCAATGCTTTTTCCAAAAGGCCAAAATCTTTTTCAACAACTTTAGCAAGCCAGTAATCTTCTATTCTTTGTTGCAGTTGGTCTTCATCCCTTTCGTCCAATAAAGACATCATTTCTGGCTCATAATCAGCAAAAGGGAAAAAACTAAATAAATCTTTTTCGGCATAATGCTTAAGGTCATTTGGGAGAAAATGATTAAAACCTAAAGACTTAAAACAAAAAGCAATTTCTCTAATAGGGTGCTGATAGGCAAAAGTAATGGGTTGTTGGAAACCAAAGGTAGCCAACGACAATAGTTTTTTTTGATGGGGATCATTTTTGACCGCCACTCGCCGCTCCCCAATTTGTAGTTCAGTATTTTTGTAGATGGAAATGACAACATGGTTGGAGGGAAAAACGAGGTATTCCATCGTATTTTCTTCTCTTTCGGTTTCAAAGATATAGAAGCCTTCAAGATATTTTTTCAGCAGTTCATTTTTCGGTCTTATAAACTTGAAGTACATGGCGGACAAATTAAGCAAAATAAGTGGAAGCACCTGAGAACCTTCATCATCACTACAACGATCAAAGCCTGCTTGTTGTTTTAGGGACTAGTAGTTAGAGGCTAGGAACTAGTGGTTAGTAGATAGTTGTGCATATGGCTTCCCCATACCATCATCTCGATCCCGAAGTTTCGGGATCGAGATCTAACGAGGTGTTATAAAACGAAGTTTTCTTAAACCAGTTTAAGTTTTTTTGGCTTTATCAAAGCTACATTTACCTATAAAATTACGTCATTATGGAAAGTAAATTAACCAACCAATATCCGCAGCTATTTTTAAGGCTTGCCCTTGGGGTAGCTTTATTGTCGGCAGTAGCCGATAGGTTAGGCTTTTGGCCACCACAATACGCTGCTTGGGGAAATATGGAAACCTTCATTGCTTACACGGGCAAAATCACTTCCTTTTTACCAAGTGGACTAGCAACCTTCAATGCCTATTTGGCTACCTTTGCCGAAAGTATTTTTGGTATATTGCTTATTGTAGGCTTTAAAACGCGTTGGGTAGCGAGGTTAACAGGTTTAATGTTGATGGCTTTTGCACTTTCCATGAGTTTAACCTTGGGCACTAAAGTGCCTTTTGATTATTCGGTTTGGGTAGGCAGTGCAGGTGCGTTTTTATTGGCAACTCAGCCTTATTTTGCTTTCAGTATTGATATGTTGGTTTTAGGGGCTAGGAGCTAGTGGTTAGGAATTAGTTAAATAGTTCACTCGTTCATTCCGTTCCTACATCGTCATCTCAACCGCAGTAGAGACCGCAAAGCAGCTACGAAATAAGTTTTTCTGATATGGTTTTGGTTCGTGGTAAAGCAAACTTATTTGTAATTGATAACAAATTATTGATTATCTCTAGTACTATTTAATGTGCTAAACATGCTTCTACATTCAAAACATCCGTAAATCCCATCATTTAAGCCGCAGTCCCTGACTGGACACTCTTAGGTCTGGATGAAATAATGGCACCATGATACACTTCCCATGTAGTGGATGATGGTGATTAATCAGCTTTAGTGATAATGGCTGGTGATAACACCAACCAGAGGGGAATAAGTTTGCACCAGTAGAAATTATCCTACCGTTATTTCTTCTTAAACAAAAACAGACCAGTCATAATTGCGGCTAAAATAAATGACAACAAAAAAAAGTTGTCTCTAAAAAAAACATTTGTATCAGTAGGAATCTTATGTCCGCTGGCGCTGTAAAGTACCCAAAAAAACAAATTAATCACTAGCAAAACTAGACATACCCATTTTAAAACATGTGCTATTTTTCTCATTTAATAAAAATTAAGTTTTCCATTAAAACCAGACTGGTATAATTTATCTAAGAAAGTATTTAGCTGGGTTTTTGACATTCCTCTGACATCTAGCTTATCACCATCTTTTAACGATGTATTCTTTCCTTGCAAAACCCCTATTACAGACGTTGCCGTTTTTGTTAATGCAGCCGCCTCTGTTGTAGAACCGTACATATCATTTATCACCATTTTTGCTGAGGATATATTTTTTCCCAAATGCTCATTTTGTTTGCTCCTCTGTGTGCAATAGCATCCTGTAGAGCGTGTATTCCCTGACCAATCTCACCAAGGTCTTCTCCTTTTGAGTCAAAATATTTTTCCAGCCCCCCTTAGCGCAAGTCTTAACACTACAGGAAAGAACAAAAGTAGGACTTGGGCTTTGGCTATACCAGATAAAACAAGGTAAATGCTAGTAGGCACAAGTCATCCAACACTAATACACACGCATTAGACTTGCCAATGGGGAGACAGCATTCTGCTACTAAAAATAATTCATTACCGTTATCGTAAAAGTTTCTTTCCGTTAGCGGGAACTAAATACAGTTTAGGTAATGGTTTCTCCCTAGCGGCAGTAAGAGATTATCATAATGGTAATACACCTTCTATTTTAGTAGCAATAGATTTCCTTTAATATGCAAATAGCTAAGGCTTAAAAATTAATCAGTATATCGATAACAATATCTAGTTACTCCGGCTTGGGAGCTACACATACTGCCTACGCTCAATATGATAAAGCTGAACAGACTTTGCCTGGTGCAAACTTTGCAGGTAACTGTTGTAGCTACAGCATAAGCATTGCTACATTAAAAGGGGGTAAATATCTAAAAGGCTATAATGTTCTTAAAACAAAAGCGGACAATTAAATATCCGCTTTTTGTATAATTAAATTATTAAAGTGCTATAGAAATTATTACAATGGTATCAATTTTAATAGTGCTAAAGATTCATATAACTCTTCCTTATCTAAAAGCAATGCCACATATAACTCATTATCTTTAACTGCACACTTGCAAACTATTATACTGTCAGGATTGTTTTTTGACTGTATGCTATCAATATTCTTTAGATCTTCTAGGCTTCCTTTTTTCAGTATTTGCTCAATGGCATTAATAGATTCTGTAGAATATGGTAACGCAGTAAAAACATCTAATTCTATTTGACGCTCTTTTATATTCAAGTAATTAGCAACTGTTGCCCTTATATTATTTTTTAAAACTGACATAGTACGTTATCTAATTATTCTCTCTTTTCATCTTTCTTCTTAATTACTGTATCGTAAGCTTTATCCGCTATTTTCCCACCAGTAATTCCTCCCCCTTACCGCAAGTCTCGGCGCCTGAGGAAAGAGGAATAATGAGCCCTCCTTGAACGCCTCGTGCCGCGTGTGACTATTCAAAATTAAACAATATGACTACTCCTTTTCAATACTTCTACATTCAGATCGAAATATTAGGCCTGGCATAGAAATCCTGAAAACTAGGCACAAGCACCGTTACACTAATGCTTGCGCTAGACAAAGGGGTTATTTATTTATAATCCCATGCATATTTTGGCTATCTATGATAAGTCTTTCGTAACAGAGCACTTTAGTTTTATTCGAAAAAGCATTATTCTTAGAAAAATAAAAGTAGATTTTATCAATATTAGTTCTAAAATCAGAATCTCCTATAATTATAAAATTATCCTTTAATTTTTGGCGTCTTTCTCTTATAAGTAACATTTTGGGAGTTCCAATAACATTTACTCCAATTATAAATATCGAACGTTGAAATTTGGCGTCTTTTATCGTTTCGATTAAAAAGGCGCTCACATCAGAGTTTTTCTTTACATCAGAGTTTCTTTTCTGATAATAATTTACTGTCCACTTATATATTGTTTTATCAGCAGCATCCTGAGCATTAGAGGATAAAACACACATTAGCATGATAATTAACACGAAATATTTCACCGTCATTTTTATTTTTTTATCTCTTTAAGATGTTTTGCTCCATTCTGGCTTGGTTTTTTTCTGGATCTTTAACAACAGGTCCGAGAATAGAATGGGTGGCTTCATGAACAAATGTTGCTCCTATATTATATTCCTTCGTATTTGAGTTTAGTTTTATTACTTTTCCATTGCCATCTGACATTCTCCCTTCGCAAATCTTAACGCTAGAGGAAAGAATAAAGGCATGACTTGGGCTTTAGGTTATATCAAATAAAACAAGGTAAATGCTAATATTCACAAGTCATCCAACACTAATCCACAAGCACAAGACTTGCACCAAGGTGGGCTATAAAACCTTGCACCGTGGTCATATTGGCTAACTAGAACTCACGCTATGCCAAAACTACAATGTAAATATTTTTATTAAGAAATAAACTATCAAAATTCCGGTAAAGAAAGTTGCGACCTACAACATTATCTCCCTCATTATCAAACTAAAAAAGAGGCACACCTGGTATTGCTGATTGTTTGTTTTCCTACATCGTCATCTCAACCGCAGTGGAGACTGCGAAGCAGCTACGAAATAAGTTTTTCGGATATGGTTTTGGTTCGTGGTAAAGCAAACTTATTTGTAATTGATAACAAATTATTGATTATCTCTAGTCCCTAGTACTATTTAATGTGCTAAACATGCTTCTTCGTAGCTCCATTTATGGTCTTGCTCTCCTTTTTCTAAATACTCCTTAACTACGCTATAATTAACTCCTGGAGGAATATCGACCGACATTAAAATAGGAACATCACTTCCTTCATAGTCACATCCTATTGTTATGAGTTCATTCATTGTTGCAGAGATGACGTCTTTGTCAAAGAATATTATTCTGATGGTACTGTGACCAGACGCTTCGACAAGCCCAACTACATATAACTCTCCTTCCCTATGCTCTACCTTTAAAAGGTCTCCAAACGAATAATTAGAGGCATAAAAAAGGATGTTTTCAAGGCAATAGTTTTCACCTACTTTACTTGCCCATGCACTTTCTATCGCATATTGATCATTGAAATCTCGATATTCAAATAATATCTTTTTCATACGCAAGCGCTTGTTGGATTATTCTTTCTTTTTCCTACCCTCTTTAATCAACACGTAAAGGATGAAGATTAAAGTAACCAAGTAAACAATACTCAATGCTGGCTTCTCCACCTTCAAAGCTTGAAAGTCGATCTGCTTGAATAATGCTACGCCAATCACGATAGCGGCAATGCTCAGCGCAAAGGTAGGTGCTTTTCTATTTTCCATGTTTTTATGTCTGATTTTGTGGTAGCAATAATACTAAAAAGTCCTAGTTCCCTATCGATTTTTTTCACACAGACAAAGCCACCAAAAGCTTACCGAAGCAAAATGTTATTTGATCACCGCATTTATTTTCGCCCACAAATCATTGTCAAACCCCGACACGGCAAAATTAGGGTTGTTCGGATCAGAAGCATTTCCCATTCGTACAATCACCATGTTTTTACTTGGGATGATATAAATCCGTTGATCATTAGCGCCCATCGCAGCATACATATCTGCAGGTACATTTGGAACCAAAAATCCACTATAAACCGTTTGCTCTCCTGGTATCATAAACTTTGACTTGCCATTGAGCCACCATAAGTATCCGTAAGAAGGATTGATGTTTTGTGAGGTGCTCCAACTTTCATTCAGAAAAGCTTCGTTAATGATCTGTTCGTTTTTCCACTTTCCCTTATTCAACGCCAACAGTCCAAACCTTGCCATACTTCTTGTAGTACTATGATATATGGTAAAAATGGTTCCAAAATTCCAGTAACCATCCATCCCTATTTTGTTTTTTAGCTTCTCATTAAAGTAGCTTTCAAAGCTTCTATTACTTGCTCCAGCAACCACGTCAATTAGTTTCTGGAAAACATTACCATAAGCCCATCTGGTGCCTGCATCGGCTACATAGGTAAGGTTAGGTTTTATGACCAACTGCTTGGTATCATCAATTCCAGAAGTCATAGTAAGCAAATGCCTTACCGTAATCAGGTTTTCTTTATCCAGGGCCATATTAGTCCATGCGGCGCCAATATAATTTGATGCTCTATTGTTGATATTCAACAGTCCTTCTTGCTGTGCGATACCAGTGGTAGTGGCTACCAGCGTTTTTCCTGCGCTATTCCACTCCCATTCCGCAGCAGCATTATGTCCATTGAAATATTCTTCCATCACAATCCTACCATTTACAAGAATCATAAATGACTTTGTATTTTTTTGAGTAAGAAATGTCTTTAAATCTGCAATAGCGCCAGTATTCCAGTTCAATTGTGTGGTAGCTGTTGTTTCCCATGCTGCACCTGAGTTTGCAGGAAAATACATTGCGGAAGAATCAGAGTCGGCAGGTTGGGCATCATTATGCTTACTACAGCTTACTAACAATAAAAATGCAGACAGTATCAGGCTTGTATTTTTCATCAACATAAAGGTGGGCTTTAAGCTAAGACTTTATTCTTTGCTAAAAGTCAAATCCTTGATGAGATAATTTTTGAGGTTTGTATTTGAAAGAAAAGCTAGCTTGTGTGACTAGTTGTTAGAGTAAGGCTTTTTTATTTTCAAATCCCTTCCAGCCACTCCATTTTCAAATTCAATTTCAGTAGAAATTAAGCCATTTTTATCATTTGGAATTTTTACGTTAAAATGCAAATGTGGCATAGTCGTAAAACCAGTTCTTCCAGAAATTCCTATGGCCTGTCCTTTTTTAACTGACTCTCCAAGCTTCAGCAAAGCGCCCTTGTGATCAAGGTGAACATACTGTGAAAATAACCCACTATGAGGATGATAGACAGTAATGTAATTACTTTTATCGTTATCTAGCCATTCCTTAGTTGTTCCATAGTCTTTATAATCTTCAATTAGCCCTACAATATAACCGCTGTCCACACTTGTTATGGTATCTCCAATTTTAAGGTTAAAATCAATAGCATATCTACTATAAAGATCATTATGTGTAAAACGCCCATTGTATCCTTGAATTACTTTATACCTTTTACCTTTTGGAAATGGGAACCCAAGCTTGTTCTTTTCAATTTTCTTATTTAGGTCTCCATACCCCACGATATAATTAGTTCTATTGGTTGAATTAAAGTTTAGGTATTTAACTTGAACAATGGTATCCTGCAATTCCTTTAGCGTAACCTGACCAAATATCTTTTCTAAGCCGGGATTCAAAGAATCTGTTACCAACTTAATATTAATAGGGCACATCAATGGATTTTTCAAGTTAAAAGCAACAATACCTCCTTCATAAGTCCTGTTAAACCTATATTTAAAAGCGTAGTATTTTTCTTCGGGAAGTTTTTTTATGCTAGCACAAGAGGTGATCAATAGTATAAGAATTAACGTAAGGTCTCTTTTCAAAAGTTTGTGATAAAATTATTGTAATGCTGATTAGAATAGACGAAGATGGTAAATTTTAAGTGTTCTCTTGACAGAAAATGAATAATTTACATTCGACCTTGCCATTGACGTGACCATCACCCCAAACCGCCAGTAACACGAACTTAGCTACAATGAAAACAAAAAAGCACCAACCATTTACTGATTGATGCTTTAAAAAGTAGCCCCGAGCAGAATCGAACTGCTATCTAAAGTTTAGGAAACTTCTATTCTATCCGTTGAACTACAGGGCCATTGGAATGCAAAGATTTTAAAAATTCTTTACCTATTCCAGATTTATAATATTTTTCTTTTTCTCTAGCAGCTATTCTACCTATAACTTTCTCGGTATAAATAATAACCCAAGGTCTGTAACCTTTTGTAGATTTTGTCTTACCAGAGTTATGTTCAGTCAAACGCTTATCAACATCCGAAGAAAAGCCTACGTAAATTCGTCCATCTACACCACTTCTCAATGCATAAACAAAATATATGTCCATATATCTAAAGTTTAGGAAACTTCCCTGCCTGCGGTAGGCAGGTATTCTATCCGTTGTACTACAGGGCCGAATTACAGGCGCAAATATATAAAATTATCTACGCTCCATCTATCCGATTTAACATTTCCAATTGTTTTACATCTCCCGAGCCCTCCATTTCATAAATCTGTAGACCGAAGTAAGGTGCCGCAGCAATGATATGGTCAAAAATATCGGCCATAATGTGTTCATATTCGGCCCAGATAATGGTATTGGCAAACACATAAATCTCAATAGGCAAACCATGCTGTGTAGGTGCCAATTGACGCACCATAATGTTCATCCGCTTATTAGTGCCTGAGTGGTTGGAGATATAGCTATCAATGTATTTTCGGAACAAGCCTGCATTGGTCAGATTCCTACCATTAATCAGTAAGCTTTTATCGGCATTGGTACGCAAATTATGCTTTTCAATATCTTTTTGACGATGTTGGATATAGGAAGTCAATAATTGAATTTGCTCAAACTGGGCCAATTCCTCTTCCTTTAAAAAACGAATGCTCGACTGCTTGATATTGACTGCCCTTTTGATTCGTCGACCTCCCGATTGTCGCATGCCACGCCAGTTTTGGAACGAATCGGAGATGAGCGAATAGGTAGGAATGGTGGTAATGGTCTTATCAAAGTTCTGCACCTTCACCGTGGTAAGATTAATCTCTAGAATATCACCATCAGCTCCGTACTTAGGCATGGTAATCCAATCGCCAATACGTACAATATCATTAGTAGTCACTTGTATGCTGGCCACAAATCCCATGATGGTATCCTTAAACATTAACAACAACACCGCTGAGATGGCACCCATTGCTGTAAAAAATGCCACAGGCGATTTACCTGTTAAATTAGAGAAAAGCACTACTGTGCCCACCAAATACAGCAAGATACGAATCACCTGCAGATAGCTATCAATAGGCTTACCTTTAAAACCCGGCTTTTCCTTAAGCAAATCGCCACCAGTTTTGATAAAGGCCATGAGCACCCATACAATCACCAAAACCAAATAGATATCACACAACCCTAAAATTAACTTGTTAAGTTGCGGATAGTCATGGAATACCACAGGAATAGCCACGTAAATGGCAAGCAGAGGTGCAATTAAGGAAAGATAATGAGGCACCTTGTTTTCCAGCAGGAACATAAAAAATGGGATATCCGTTTTACGGATGGTTTGAATCACGATAAGACGCAGGATACGCCTTACTACATAATAAATCCCATAGGTGATGCCCAAAGCGGCCAACAACAACACCAAAGTGTTTACGATGGCTGCCGCATTAGGCGATAAGCCTATCCTTTCAAAAAAAGATAGGCTTAAACGACTGAAATCTCGCAAGTGATTGTTTAATTCCATATCGTCGCAATATAGTGCTTTTACGAATAACTAGCGAACGGTACCGCCGTTATTTACGGTTTGCGTAGGGCTTACAAAGCTCAATTTGCCATTAGCATCCTCGGCCATTAAAATCATACCTTGTGATACGATGCCCTTGATTTCTCTTGGTGCCAAGTTAGCCAATAAACTCACTTGCTGTCCAATAATTTCAGTTGGATTGTAATGTTCAGCAATACCCGAAACTACTGTGCGTTGGTCTAAACCAGTATCTAAAGTTAGTTTTAACAGCTTTTTGGTTTTCTCTACCTTCTCTGCCGCTACAATAGTAGCCACACGAATATCCATGGCTCCAAACTGCTCAAAAGTTACATTGTCTTTAGCAGGTGCAATAGTAGCGTTTGCAGCTTCGTTTTGTGCTTTGCTATTGTTCAGTTTATCGATCTGCGCTTGCACTTCGGCATCTTCAATTTTGCTGAACAACAAGATAGGCTCATTAAGTTCATGGCCCCTTTTCAGCAAGCTCACTGAACCAGCATCTTCCCACATATGTCCACCGTAGTTCAACATTTTCTGCAATTTATCTGCAGTAAACGGCAAAAATGGCTCAATTAAGATTTCCAGGTTGGCCGCAATTTGCAAAGCGATGTTTAAGATGGTACGCACGCGATCCTCGTCGGTTTTGATTAACTTCCAAGGTTCAGTATCTGCCAAGTATTTATTACCCAAGCGAGCTACATTCATCACTTCAGACAAAGCCTCTCTGAAACGGTAGTTTTCAATAGAAGCACTGATCTTTGCAGGATAAGCTTTCAATTCTTCTATCACCGCATGATCAATATCCGTAAGTTCCATGCAAGTTGGCACCTTGCCTCCAAAATATTTATGAGTAAGTACGGTTACACGGTTAACAAAGTTCCCCAAAATAGCCACTAGCTCATTGTTATTTCTAGCTTGAAAATCTTTCCAAGTAAAATCATTGTCCTTGGTTTCAGGAGCAGTAGCAGTTAGCACATAACGCAAAATGTCTTGCTTATCCTTAAACTCCTCCAAATATTCATTTAACCAAACCGCCCAGTTTTTAGAGGTCGATATTTTTTGACCTTCCAAGTTCAAGAACTCGTTAGCAGGCACATTATCTGCTAAAATAAAATCGCCGTGCGCCATTAACATGGCAGGGAAAATGATACAATGGAAAACTATATTATCCTTACCAATGAAGTGTACCAATTTAGCCTCTTCATCTTTCCAATAGGCTTCGTACTCGAAATTCTCTACACTATTTTGATCAATATAGTATTCTTCTGCCTTGGGATTCCAAATCCCCAATTTAGCATAATTAGCCAGTTCTTTAGTGGCCGAAATGTAACCAATAGGGGCATCAAACCAAACGTAAAGCACTTTACCATCAGCACCTTTTACGGGCACTTTCACGCCCCAATCCAAATCCCTGGTCATGGCTCTTGGCTGCAAGCCAGCATTTAACCAGCTTTGGCATTGTCCATATACATTTGGACGCCATTCTTTATGGCTTTCGATATAAGTTCTTAATCTTTCCTCGTACTTATCCAATGGCAAAAACCAGTTTTTGGTTTCTTTCATTACTGGAGGTTCTCCAGACAAAGTCGATTTTGGATTGATCAGATCGGTCGCATTTAGGGTACTCCCACAGCTTTCGCATTGATCGCCATAGGCATTTTCGTTACCACATTTAGGGCAGGTACCTGTTATATATCTATCCGCCAAAAAAGTCTGTGCCTTTTCATCGTAATATTGCTCGGTTACTTCCTCGGTAAACACGCCATCGTTGTATAACTTTTCGAAGAAATCTTCAGCAGTTTGATGATGGGTTAATGATGAGGTACGATGATAAATATCAAAGGAAATCCCAAAATCTTTAAAAGAATCGCCAATGATTTTATGGTATTTATCAACTACCTGTTGTGGTGTAATCCCTTCCTTTTTTGCTTTCAAGGTAATAGGCACCCCATTTTCATCAGATCCACAAATGAATTTTACATCTCTTTTGTTTGACCTCAGGTAACGCACATAAGTATCGGCAGGCAAATAAACACCCGCTAAGTGACCAATATGCACTGGACCATTGGTGTAAGGCAAAGCTGCCGTTACGGTATATCTTTTAAATTTACTGTTATCCAAAACTATTTATTTATTTATCTTGGCAAAGATATTGTTTTCAAAATGATTAAGCAGCCACCGTATTTAAAAAAAGGAGATAAAATAGCAATTGTTTGCCCTGCAAAGAAGCTTCCAAAGCCTATTGACAAGGGAATTGAGATTTTACAAAACTGGGGACTGGAAGTAGTGCTTGGTAAAACCGTTACCACTTCGCACCATCAGTTTTCAGGAACCGATGAACTAAGAGCACAGGATCTCCAACAGTTTTTAGATGACCCATCCATCAAAGCCATTATTGCAGCTCGTGGTGGTTATGGTACCATTCGCATTATTGATGAACTGGATTTTACAGCTTTTAACGAAAGTCCGAAATGGTTAATAGGTTTCAGTGACATTACCATTTTACTTTCGCACGCTTTAGCAAAGCTGAACACACAAAGCATACATGGACAAATGCCCTACACTTTTGAAGACAGCACACCTGAAGCCTTGGAAAGCCTTAGGAAAGCTTTGTTTGGAGAGAATGATACATATGCCTATCAAAGCGAAGTAAAGGGCAGAGATGGTCAGATTGAGGGCGAATTGATTGGGGGAAACCTTACGCTGCTTCTTGCCGTTGAGGGTTCGGTCTCAGAAATGGATTATGAAGGAAAAATATTGTTTATTGAAGATGTGGGTGAACACGAGTACTCGATAGACCGAATGATGCGCACCTTAAAAAGAAAAGGTAAACTCGCCAAATTAAAGGGACTTGTTGTAGGGGCTTTTAACGAAATTGACGCAGAGAGTATTTTCTTTGGCCAAACGCCGGAAGAAGTGATTTGGGAACTGGTAAAAGAATACGATTATCCTGTTTGCTTTAATTTTCCATCAGGCCACATTGCCGACAATAGGGCAATGGTACTGGGCAAAACTGTATCTTTATCCGCAGAAAACAACAACATTCAATTAAAGTATTTATAACATGGCCATTTTTGACAATCTAGGAAAATACCGCAACACAGGTTTATTAATATTAAGAGTAGGCTTAGGGGTCATGATGATGTTCCACGGTCTACCCAAAATTATGGAAGGCCCTGATACATGGGCTAGCATTGGCAGCAGCATGAAAGTGATTGGCATTAACTTTATCCCTGCATTTTGGGGGTTGATGGCGGCACTATCAGAAGGCATGGGTGGTTTTCTTTTGTTATTAGGTCTTTTTTACCGCCCAGTAAACATGTTATTAACCTTTACGATGATCATCGCGGCACTTGTTCACCTAAACAAAGGAGAAGGTATCATGGGCGCATCTCATGCCATTGAATTGGGTGTTGTATTTTTTAGCTTGATTTTTATTGGTCCCGGGAAATATAGTGTAGATAAGAAGTAGGAGTTATCCCCAAAAATAGAAAAAGGTTGAAGCGTTATGCTTCAACCTTTTTCATTTTAACCAGTAATGGTAATTGTATAAAATCGTTTTACAACCGTTCCATTTCCCAAAGTAGCGGTAACGGTTAAAACAACTGAGCCGCTAGTTCCTGAAGTTGGAAGTGGTGCATCAGTAGCACCTCTCAAATCTTTTACAAGCTTACTAAAGGTATAGCTTCCCCCACTTACAGTAACTGTTCCTAAATTGTTGGTAACATTTCCCGTTGGAGTCGCAAATGAAAGGGTTTTCACATCTCCTGTATAGGTAATGGCAATGCTCACCGTTCCAGTACCCTTCGTTGTTGGTGTAGCCGTTGCATAACTAGAGTAGGTACCCAATGTTTTGCTAAAGTCACCATCAAATACAATATTGGCCGGCACATCAAGTGTTTCAGGTTGTTTGGGGTCTTTTTTGCATGCAATTAAGCTTAAAATTGATGCAAACAATATTATCGTGATTCTTTTCATATCTTTTTTTATTTATCCCAGAACACAGTTTTTGTAAATACCGAAGGTCTGGCAGGGGTATTCGGATTGTAACTTCTTTCATTAAATGAATACGGCAATATACGAGGAATTGCTGTAGCAGGCGAAACTGGCGCCAAAACAGGAAAACCAGTTCTTCTCCAATCGGTCCAAGGCTCTATAGCAACACCAAAATTAGCAACGAATTTCTCTTCAATAATTTTCTGTATAGCATTACCAACAGCAACGGTTCCATTTGTGGAAGCAAGGTAAGTGGTTAACCCAGCATTAACTGCTGCAGCTTCTGTTGCATCTGAAAATTCTGTAGCTGCACCAAAAGAAGCCGTTATACCTGCTCTGTAGTAAGTGTCTGCTGTTAACAGGTCCGCTCCGCCATTCGTTCTAGCATAATACTCTGCTAAAATTTGGTTTTGTTCAGCAAAGGTAAGCATCCTTATTGGGGCTTCCCCTCCGTAAGCACCAGCACTTAATTTTCCTCTTAGATAAGTACTCATTCTAGAGAAACTAGTACTGATAACCACATCTCCCATACCGTTGGTTGCACCTACGTATGCACCAGAAAAAAGTGTTAGAAATGAATTTCTCCTCGCATCATTTTTCGCATTCATCAAATCAACCAATGTTTTACTTGGGAAAAATTGATTTGGTCTAGAACCTTCAAATTGATGGATTGGATTGGTTTGATTTGCCGACGTTAAAAACCTCATTTGAAAATTATCCGCATTATTCCTCAACAACTTATTGGTAGCTAAAACTGCGACAATTCCATTTTTTGCTTTTGTCGCATCAGCTGCAGTTCCATTTACCGAGAAGTAGTGGATATATATTCTCAACTTTAGCGCATTGCCAAATCGTTCCCATTTATCCATATCACCTCCGTAAAACAAATCATCAGTAGTAGGTGACAATGCCGATGCTTTTTTGATATCTGCAATTCCAGCATCAATTAAGCCGATTAAAGCATCATAAATACTTGAAGAACTATCATATTTAGGCTTCAAGTTACTTTCGAAACCATTTGCATCACTGAACGGCAAATCGCCATATGCATCTACATGAGTTTGATAAACGTAAGCTCTTAACAGCTTTGATACTCCAGAATACTTAGGACTAGTTGCTTCTGTTTTTTGAATTACCTTTTGCAAATCCGATAAGGTGCCTGCAAAAGTAGCTGCCCAAGTATTATTAATATCACCTTCACCAACGGCATACTTATCATATTGAGTTGGTTGCGCAGATCCTCCTCCTTGTGCTGCAAATTGCTGAACCCAAAGAGATGTAAAGCGATGAATATCTGAGCCCATCGTAAAACCAATCCTTCCTTGTGCTGCAGGTAATATCAAACTGGCATCAGGATCTTTCAGTCGTGTCGGATCATCGTTAATATCTACAAATTTTTTGCATGAACTTAATCCTATTGTAGCCGTAATCACCCATAGGAAAGTTGTCTTTTTTATATTGATTCTCATAATTTAATTCTCCTATTTCTAAAACGATACTTTTATAAATCCGCCGTACGACCTTGTTTGAGGCTGTCCGTTGTACTCAATACCTTGACCGTTACTTACACCCAACAAGTTGTTCTCTGGGTCAATGTGAGGGAAATTAGGTGCATATAACAGCAAATTTCTTCCGGTTAACCCAACGCTTATTCCTTTTACGAATTTCAAGCCCTGTAAAACCCTTCCTGGAATACGATATGACAATGAGGCTTCTCTTAACCTGATCCACGAACCATCAAAAACAGCATATTCTTGAGCTGATGCGCTATATAAGTCGCTATAATATTGTTCAGCTGTAATCAAGGTATTATTCGGAGTTCCATCTGCGTAAACAGCATTATGCATGTACAATCTTTCTCTATTACCAGTTTCCGCAACTGTTCCGTATCTTCTTAAATCTGTAATGGTTCTAGAGTAGATATCTCCACCATAGCGGATATCAGCAAACAAACTCAAGGTTAAGGTTTTGTACGAGAAGCTGGTATTAACACCTGCAAGCCACTTTGGATTAGGGTCTCCGATAACTTTAAGTTCTGCGGTGTTGATTTGTCCACTACTTAATCTACCATTTGCGTCAACTACATCTTTTCCATTTATTTTTTTAAATACCTGTCCAAATAAGGTTCCGTACTGATATCCAGTTACTACACGCCCCTGAGGGTTTGTAAAGCCTCCATTACCAATAAATGGTACACCAGGCGCAAGCTCTACCACTTCACTTCTTCCTCTAGAGAAATTCACCGATAAATCCCAAGTAAAGTCTCTGGTTTTAATCGGAATACCACTAACCATTAACTCAATACCGTTTGTTTTCAAAGTACCTGCATTTAGCAAGGTGCTGGTATACCCCGAAGAAGGAGCTGCTGGCACCGAGAAAATAATATCAGTACTTTTTGTACGATAGTAGGCAAAATCCAAAGTCAACCTATCCTTTAAAAATCTAGCTTCCGCACCAATTTCTTTGGTTGCAGTAAACTCTGGCTTAATATTGATATTACCTGCGGCATCACTAAAAGTTTGTCCGTTTACACCATTGAATGGAAAAATCAGGTTTGGTCCAAATCCATCTGAAGGACCTGCTGTACCAAAATAGGTACCTGTGCTATAAACAGGAGCCTCACGTCCCACTTTCGCGTAGTTTGCTCTAATTTTTAAATAAGAAAGCACATTACCTTTCTTTAATTCTGGGAAGGCTTCTGTAGCAATAAAACTCGCATCTACTTTAGGGTAGAAATAATCTCTTTTCCCTGGAGCAAACGTAGAAGAAACGTCTCTACGACCTGTAAAAGATAAATAAGCATATGACTTATAATCTAAACTGATATCTGCGTAAACACCCACCAAACTTTGCTCAGTAATAGCCTGCACAGGAACATAAGTTAAGGTATTTGAGATATTGTAGTTATGGGCGGCTTGAATTCCATTTCCTGTAACTTGAAGTTGATCCAATCTTCTGTAGTTAATCTCATTACCAAGGAGGAATCTAATTCCAAAATCTTCTGAGATTTTTCTATTGGCAACCAAATTGAAGTAAGAACTTACTTCACGTCTATTGGTAGTATTATCGATAATTGAACCTGCCCTACTAGCCGATTGGTTATTGTTAGCCGATTTTTCGTTGATTGTTTTAGACACATTGGTATACTGATCTATACCTATTTTGTAATTGGCACTTAACCAATCTAAAATCTTATAATCTAATCCTGCATTACCAATTACACGGTCAATTTTTTGTTTAAACAAGACATATTTGATAGACCACAAGGGGTTGTCAGTTCCTAAGATATTATAATACGTATAAGCAGGGTTATTTATACGACTGGTTGGAATATTATTAAGACCAGCAGGTGTTTCAAATGGATAATTTGCTAGATTATAAGTCCTAGGCAACGTCATACCGTCAAACAAAGGGTTTGACCTAGCATTACCTACTGGAGTTCCTACAGAACTATTATTCACGTACTGTACCGAAGCCGATATGGTTAACTTCTTGTTCAGTTCAGTAGTTGCATTAAAAGTAAGGTTGTTCTTTGCTAATGTGTTATTAGTGATATAACCATCCTCTTTAAAATTTCCGTAGTTTAAATAATACGTTGTTTTATCAGTACCGCCAGAAAAGTTAACATTGCTTTGAATGCTATATCCTCTCTTGAAAATATCTCTAACGTTGTCTTCATATGCCGTTAGCGTTTCTTGGTTACCTAGGTAATTTGTTACCGTTTGTCCAGTAATCTTTGTTCCCCACGACATTTGCGAGAAAGAATCGTAAAGACCATTTACCCCTTGAGAATAGGTGTTCTGATAATCTGGCAACCTATTAACTTCAAAACTATTGTAGTTCGTACTGATTTCGACTTTACCAGATTGATTTTTAGCTCCCTTTTTTGTGGTTACGATCACTGCACCCGCAACCGCTCTCGAACCATAAAGAACAGCCGCCGCAGGACCTTTTAATATGGTCACAGATTCTATATCATCTTGGTTTAAGTCTATACCCCTGTTGGAATTAGTACTTCCAGTATTCACAGCCTGGCCCCCTCCGCTATTATCAATAGGAATACCATCTACTACCCAAAGTGGCTGGTTAGACCCCGTAAAGGTAGTGGCTTGGCGAATATTAATGTTGGAAGAAGAACCAGTAGCACCACCAGAAGAAAGGATTTTAACCCCCGCAACTTTACCTGCTAGCGAGTTTACTACGTTGGTTGATCTTCCAGCCGTAAGTTCTTCACTTTTAATGGTTGTAGTGGCGTACCCCAGCGACTTGGTTTCTCTCTTTTGGCCCAAGGCAGTAACAATTACCTCTGATAGTGATTTAGAATCAGTTTCTAGGGTAACGTTAAACAGAGTCCCAGAACCAAGTGTAACAACCTGAGTTGTAAAACCAATTGAACTGATTTCTAGAGTTGTGGCACTAGGTGGAACAGAAAGGGTGAACTTACCGTTTGCCCCAGTTGAAGCTCCGATGTTTGTACCCCTTACTTTTACACTTACACCAGGAATTGGAAGTCCGTCTTCTTTAGACGTAACCGTTCCCGTGATTGTCCGATTTTGCGCAATAGCCGACACGGCCGTAAACAGCAAAATGAACAAACTTTGTACAAGTTTTTTCATAAACTTTTAAGAATTTAGGTTAGTTAATAGTTAATTATATAACAATATAGTTACATAACTCCTGAAACGCAAATTTTTTACAACTTTTTTGATACAAATTTGTGAATCAAAAAAACCCAATTCAAAGACAGAAAGCTTGGGCTGGCAATAAATACCATTTTCAATAGACATTGACATTTTGCTACGTCATAATAGTAAAAGATATAGCGATGCCTTTCAGAGAAGCAATCTAGTTCCACTATTGTATGAACAGTATCAATCTCTAGTTAATTTATGAGGGGCCAAATTAACGATTAGAGAAAAAGGGAGTAACATTGATATTTTTATCGAATACTTATTATTTACAATCAATAATATAGCGTAATAATAAAAAAGGGACTTAAAAGTCCCTTTTTACCTTTCTAAATTGATTTAAAAATCAATTTACCTTAAAGTTTGTACTTCCACTGATTAGTCCTCCATTCTCTGCAATACCATCTATAACGACTTTGAAGGTACCTGTTCTATCAGAAGTATAAAGTTTTAATACTGCTTTTCCATTTGAGTCCGTTTTTACATTTGGGTCCCAATACAATAAGGTTCTAAAATCTGGAGTTCTATCGGCAATTTCTGTAGAAAGTTCGTATACAGGTGTATAAAATTCTTTAGTAGCCTGCAAACCGCTATATGATAAAGAAAAGGATTTAGAATCAATCTCTAATTCCGGTGTAGCTGAGTCATAAGTTTTAAAATTCACAATTCCATCAGTAATCAATGGACCGTAATAATATCTTTTATAAACAAGTTCTATACTTTTTATCTTTAGAGGATCATAAGCGACAATCTTGTCTGTATTAAAAGTAGGTACGCCATTAAACAAAATTAGAGGTTGCTTATCAAAATGATATCCTCTATTAGCATCTAATAGGTATAAGTGATAATTACTCCCTGTTTTTCTCAATATCGACCCAGAAATATATTCTCGCAATACTTCTTCCATCGTTCTAAATCTGGTATAATCATCTAGATTAAATTTCTTATCTGCCTTAAAATAGAAAGGTATAGTATCTAAAACAGGTACTGAAAAATTATTTTTCTCTGTTTGTTTAAAAGAGCTTTCTACCTGAACAGCTATACTATTGTCCAAATAATTTAAATCATTAATCTTAGTATAATCGATATCCCCAAGAAGAAAGCTTGGCACTGTTTTATAGAATGGGCTTAAAATCTCTAATTCATATTCTGTACGCATTGGATCGTCTGTTTGCAGAATGAGCTCTCCAGCACCATAATAATTCCTTACATCAAAAAGTGCTATTCCTTTATCATCCGTTTTAGAAATAAATAGTCTGTTATCCTTTCCCGGAACTGATAAATAGGCGAGAACGCCTTTCATTGGTTCTCCTTTTTTATTTGTAATTCGACCCTGTATAAGCTGTCCATAGTAGTTAGATTGGAGCTTAGGAACGATGGCCTCTTTCAAATTATCCTTATTAAATCTTCTCCAGCCATGCGTTAACATTAAATTATCTATGGCTTCAGCCTTATCCTGACGATCTTCGCCAACATAATAGTCAATCCCCTCTATTTTCCCTCTCAATTCCGAACTAAACAGCAAGTAGGATTTTATATTTAGATTGTCATAGCTCGATGTATCAATTTTATATACAGCAACAGAAAAATCAGAACGAGGCACATCGTTAACCAAATCTGATAGCGATAAGTTAAACTCAACTTTTTCCCTTTTTTGGTAGACATCCTTCTTTCCTTCTACTTGTATCTTAATATCATTTCCAGGTTGCTTAAAAACCAATCTCTCAGCAACAGGAACTCCTTGCGCATCTAAAAGAGTAATCATAGAAATGCCCCCTTCCAGCTTGTCTTCCGCTATAAAAATCTCTTGAGGCACGTCTGTTTTAATGGTAGCTTTTTCCCGAACTATAACCTGACCAGATTTAGAATATATCACTATCTGAGCTGATCTTCCGTTTAAATCTTTAGAGCCAAAAACCCTAAGTCTTATTCTTCTATCCCCCATCCGTGCCACATTAAGCACATAGCCGCTTTTAAGACTGATTGGCAGACTTTTGTCAACAATAGTTCCATCCTTTAGATAAATTTTAACCTTATAACGTTTGTTTTCCATTGGAGCAAAACTAGAAGCTCCGATTCCAAATTTTAAAGATTTTATCTCTTTAACGATGTTTTCCTCCTGATCGAGGATTACACCATTAAAATCTACCCCATTGCCGAAAGAGTTTGTGAGCTTAAAAGCTAGCTTGGTAGGGATACCTTCTACAATATCTCCACCTTCCGGAAATATTTGAAAGTCATATTTCACACCGGTATTAGCCACTTTCGAATTGTTTAACCCCTCTCTTACGTTTAGTATCCTAACTTCTTTTTCAAACAAAATGGGGTTGGTATATTGTAACATAGAGGTAGTGTACGCTCTTAACAAATAATTACCTGAAGGCATATTTGCAGGTAGATATAGATTTGATGCCCCCACACCTTTTGTCAGCTGAACCTTAGCTTGTAGTACGGGTATTTTATCTGCATTAAAAACCTCTACGAATGCTATCTCAGATTCTTCGGATTTTTTATGGCTATCAATTTTAAGATTATAAAGTTTAAACCATATGTCTTCTCCGGCAAAATATTGTTGCCTATCAGTATGCACGTAAAGTTTAAATTCATGATTTTTTTTATACTCTTCTAAATTTCGGGCTATTGTTCCTTCTCGATCATTTTGGGCAAAACATAGATTAGGTATCCCTACTACTAACAACAATAGTAATATGTTAATATTTCTTAGCATATGATGAAATGGCGTTAATGTCATATAAATTATTGCCAAAATGGCGGCATTGTTTTAGTTCCTCTTAAAGTACAGTCTACACAAATTCTAGGAGCAAACCCATACCCGATTACAGAATTTCCACTTGCATCATAAATTTGATATGTTGGTACAAGATTTCCTGCGGCAAAGTACTGTCCTAAGTTAGAGGTCTGCATTATTTCATTTTCCGAACAGGTATCTGAATTGGGTTTCGTCACATTCCAAACATAAGAAATATCACTATTATTGATAAAAATCCTAGCTTCGGTTTTACTGGTTGCGTAAACAAAACCTACCACAATTTCATTTTGGTCATCTACATTTTTGATATTACCAATTTGTTGAGATGGTAATGGCCCAAAAATACTTCCAAGCTCTTCGGTATTTTTTTTCATGATTTCCATGTATTCGAAAGCTTCTTTTGTTAGCGCATATTGTTTAACTAGGATACTATACCTAATACCTAGTTTTTCCGACCTAGTAGGAATCAATAAAATTGGTTGTTGGCTAATTATATCCTCCGTCAATTTCAAGGAATTTCCGAGGATAATACTCGTCGACCTACCACTAGCCCAGCATCTATAAACTGATTCTTCCACGGTCCTTGCTTGCATCGCCCCTCCCTTAAATATTACCTCCGAATCAAAATTTGAGTTAAACAACCAAGTATCTTCAAAGTCCCACATATAATACCTTGATTTGGCCTGGGCATCATGTGTATCAGCTGTAATCTGAACACCTCCCTGCACCTCTTTCCAAGCCACCTTGTCGATATTTGGTGTAACTTTAACATCAACAAAGTCAGAAGCGTAGTTTTTCCCCGTACTCGTTCTAATTTTGAGTCGATACTTTTGGGCAGTATTAATATTTAATTGTGTATGTTGGTAGACCCCATTACCAAGGGCAGTCAAATTCTGAGAAACACCACCCGAACTTTCCACAGTTACCGTTGCACCATTTTCAGGAATAAAAGAATTCGTGGCTGATAGTTGAGCAGCTTTACTGATGATAAATTTAGTTGGTCCAATACCTGTATTGATATAACCTTCTACTACAAGAATAGAAGCAATGTTTTCGTCTACTTTAGGGTCATATGGTTTTTTACAGCTATTAAAAGTTATAAGTATAACTAATAAAAGGCTAAAGACATTTTTATACATGATTAAGGCAGTTAAAATTTGAAGTTATAATTGATGAAAGGTATCGGCTGTCCAAAAATTGACATCTGGTAACCTCTTATTCTTCCCGCTTCTGAATTATAAAAAACGGAATAAGCGTTCTGTCTGCCCGCAATATTGTACACTCCAACTGTCCATGAGCTATGTGCTAATTTCTTTATTTTATGGTTACCTTCGATATTAAATGCTAAATCTGCCCGATAAAAATCCGGTATTCTATATTGGTTTCTATCCGAATATAAGACTCTTTCAGATCCGCCATAGTTATATTTAGCTATAGGTAATGTGATGGGGCGTCCCGTACTATAAGTGAAGTTAGCAGAAATGCTAACACGGTGAGAAAATCTATAGTTAGCTACCACAGTAACATCGTGCGGCCTGTCGAAATTACTTGCATATTCCTCTCCTCTGTTAATTAATTCTGAAGAATTAGAAGAAGGTTCTGTTCTTAGTAAAGATCTTGAGTAAGTATAGCCAATCCAACCATTTAATTTACCTGTAAGCTTTTTGATCATAAATTCAGCTCCATAAGCCTTTCCAGTAGTTCCAATAACGTCTCGCTCCAAATTATGGTTTAATATAAGTGTAGCCCCGCTTTTATAGTCTAAGAAATCCTTAATGCCTTTGTAATAAAACTCTATAGAAGTTTCAATACTATTTGACCTTAAATTGTTATAAAAGCCCAGCGACACCTGGTTACCGCGCTGAGGTTTAATATAAGGATCGCTTAATTTCCAGATATCAGTTGGAGAAATTGCAGTAGTATTAGAGAGCATATGTATATATTGTCTTAATGAGTTATAAGAAGCTTTCACCGAAGAATTTTTCGAGAAACTATATCGAGCAGAAAGCCTAATTTCTGGAGCACTATAAGTGTTGATAATTTTACCACTACCGTAAGTAGTTTCATCTATTTGAGAAGTTTCTGAGATAGGAGCACCAGCTACGTAATTACTAATTACATTTGGACCTAGATAACTATAAACAACAAACCGAAGTCCAGCATCTATAGAAAATTCGCTACTAACATCAAACCTATCTCCAACATACACAGCACTTTCAAGTGCTTGTTCTGGTCTTACAATATCTTCACTAACTTTAGATTCTCCTAATGGCAAGTATTTCCCCGAATTAAGTTTATAGAAGATAGACGAAACACCCATATTCAAATTGTGTTTTTGCCCTAATTTATAGGTAATATCTCCTTTAACAGTATATTGCTTGATACCGAAAGTTAAGTTATAGGCATTTACAGGATTTGCTTCACTTTCAATTTCATAGCCATAGCTATCATATCCCGCACCGAACGTACCAACCACTTTATTATTGAAAATATGCTTCCATTTAAGGTTAATATTTCTGTTATTATACCCATATAACGTATCACTATTCAGTTTAAATTTGTCCTTGCTCAGGTAGCCTGTTAAATAAAGAGTGTTTTTATCATTAAATTTATGATTTAAATTTAAATTGACATCATAAAAAGACGCTCTACTATTACTGTATTCGGTTTTAGGTAAGACATCAAATAACCAATTGGAATAAGTTGTTCTACCGCCTACCAAAAATGAAGTTTTTTCACCAATAGGCCCCTCAAATGACAATCTACTCGTCAACAGACCAATACCTCCAGCGCCGCTGAATTTATTTTTATTACCTTCTTTCGCAGAAATATCTAAAACTGAAGAAATCCTACCACCGAACCTAACTGGTATGCTATTTTTGTATAGTTCAACATCTTTTACCGCATCGGCATTAAAGGCAGAAAAAAAGCCAAAAAGGTGAGAAGGGTTATATATTGTTTGGTCTCCAAATAAAATTAGATTTTGATCTGTAGAACCTCCCCTCACATTGAAGCCAGTACTTGCTTCTCCTGCAGATTTTACTCCCGGTAGCGTTAAAACAGCCCTAAGAACATCTGTTTCTCCAAAAGCAGTGGGAATACGTTTTATAGTGGCTATAGAAATCTTTTCTACACCCATTGTAACTGCACTTATATTATTTACTTTCTCTCCAGAAATTTTGACCTCTTTTAGGCTGTACGCTTCGTCTTTGATGGAAACATCCATTGCCCCATCTGAAAATAGAACAATTTGGCGTTGTTCCGTAGAAACACCCACCGCTGAAAACCTCATTGTATATCTGCCTTTAGGCAAAGTTAAGCTATAGTAGCCATATTGATCTGTAGCTGTTTTTATAGACGCATTTTCGACAACGATATTAACATTAGCCAACGGAACACCGCTAAAAGAGTTCGTTACATACCCTGTAAGTATTGCATTACCAGCGCCAACCTTGTCCGATTTAATTCCTATTTCATATAACTTACTTGCCGACGAAGCTTTAACAGCCCTACTTTGGAAACCTTGCCGACTTTTCTCCATATCTATTTCTTTTTGAGAAATAGTATTTGCATTTTGTAATGAAGATAATTGAACTTGAATAGCATAGTTTTCGGTGATAAAAACATTCCGATAATGATCTATTGCATATTTAAACTTCGAATTATTCAATGCAATATCTAATATTTCAGAGATGGTTTTATTGGAAGCTTCCATAGTGATAGTCAAGCTATCGCTGATTTTCGGATCAAAAAAAAGCTTGTAGGAAGAGGCAAGCTCTATTTTTTTTGCAAAATCTTCCAAATTTAGATTATTTACTTTGATATCAATTCGTTGGGCTGCATTTTGAGCTTTGGAACTGTGCGTCGAAATCAAGAAAAAAGCGATAATATATAGATAAAGAAATTTCATCTTAGTTTGTTAGTTCATTATATTCCTGAACCATCTTTGAGGTGGCTAACTCAGGATTGTCCCTAAAATTAATTGATTGGTCTTTCAAGAAAGCATTTAATTCCTTTTTTTTGTCTTTAAACACATTTAAGACACTTGATTTGCTCGAAACCCTGTGTAGGTTACCATCTTTAAGAATAAAAAATTCGTCTGCCGTTACGAACTCAGAAGTGATATCTCTTACGCCAGGAGTTTCCTTTAGATTTTTTTTCCTTTTAATAAAGAAAGAAGCTTTACCATCAACCAACTCTTGAAAATAACCTGGAGAAGTTTTAACATCTCCAAAGGTATTTGTCGGTAGGTAAACAAACTTGAACCCTTGAATAGAAAATTTAGAAACGAACCCAGAAAGAAAGGACATCTCTGAACTACCGTCAATATAGCGGGTAACCAATTGATCCGTAACAACGTCATATTTTAAATTCAAACGATCATAAAATATACCGTTGTAAACAATGTTTCCACTGTTGTATTCTGTATCTAAAAAAAACGGCGAACCTTGAATTTTAGGTGGATGCCCTAAATACTCTACTCCATTATAGAGATATGATGCATTTATATATTTATTTTCCGATTGTTGAGCTTTTAACTTGGTTTGAAAAGCGGCAAAAAAAAGAAAAACAAAGAGCAAGAAAAGTATTTTTCTCATTATTCTTTTTACTTAAACAATAAAAATATATGTTTTAATGCAGAAAGCGTATTTTTTTATGCTTTTTACATCGAAAAAAATGTCGAATTACAATATTCGAATGCAAAACAGATAGTTAAGTAATAAAAAAGCCCAAATAAAAATTTGGGCTTTTTTATTTTATCTAACTGCCTATGGATTTTGATCCGCAGGAGTTAAAGATTTATTATTATTCAATTCATCTTGAGGAATTCTCATTAAGAATCTTGGAGAACCATCAGGCAAAGTATAAACAGTAGGGTCAAAGTTTGTACCACCACTAGCTCTAGGACCGCCATGGTTATCGGTTCCTGTTGGCCTATTTAAACCTTGTTTTAAACGTTTAATGTCGTTATAGGCAAATCCTTCGCCAAAAAGTTCAATTCTACGTTGTAGTAAAATCTCGTTAATTAACGCATTACCAACACCAACAAAGTTATAGGCAGGATATCTGGCTTTAACTAAAGTATTTAATACAGTTGATGCAACAGCTTCGTCAGTACCACCAATCCTAGCACAAGCTTCTGCTTCAATCAAATACATCTCTCCAGCACGCATTAACAAATAATCTCCATTCCATGTTGCAGCTGTAGGCTTTCTGAATTTAACAAAAGAATACTCTGGAACTCCTGGATATAGCGTTGAACCTGGAGCTTTGAAAAGGTCCTTTCTAATATCACCAGTAGGAATTTGGTCATAAAGAGCTTTGGTTACCTTTTTGAAAGAACCTAACCCAGCATAACCGGAAGCCAAATTATCCATGTGAGAGAAATAAGAAGCATAAATAGTTGCCTGCTCTACATTCACCTCTAATCCCCATAACCACTCAGCATTAGAAAGTGCATTAAAACCTCCTGTAAACAGGGAGGTACTCATTGGAGCAACAGTTCCTCTAGCTTTTCTTGCATAGTCCCTAGCCGTAGGCCAATCTTCCATTTGCAATGCTACACGAGCCAAGATACCTTGAGTTGTAGCTGCATTGATATGAGATTTGTGGATACGAGCTTTACCGGTCAATAAAGTCTCTGCAGCTTTCAAATCAGCCACAATCTGGGTGTAGACTTGCTGAACTGTTCCACGCGGCTTACCTTCTCTACTAGGCTCTAAATATAAAGGCACACCTGGCTTCGTTTCATTTCCTTTATAAGTTTGCTGAAAGAAATTAATCAAATAGAAATAAGAATAAGCTCTCAAAGCTAAAGCCTGACCTTTAATGTCGTCCTTTAGAGTCGGGGATCCAGAAGCGGCGTCAATCTGGGATAAAATATTATTACAATTATTAATAGTTCTATAATAATAATACCACGTTCTGTCAGAACGGTTACCAGCAGTAGCACTTGCAATAGCAGTATACTGATAATCCGTATTAAACCAACCATACCCAGCAGCATGGAGAACTATATCATTACCCAACAAATCTGATACAATTTCATAAGACTTTTGACCAAAGTTACCATGGTTCGTCAAACTGGTATACATAGACCTGTAAGTACCATCCATTGCAACTTGAGCCCCCGCCACGGTTTGGAAAACCGTCTCATCTGATACTGAAGAAGTAGGATTTGTTTCTAAGAACTCCTTCTTACAACCAGTAAATATCACAGCTCCTAATACTATAAAGCTGGCTTTTATAAATAATTTTCTCATTTTATAACAAATATGGCTATAAATTAACACTTAAACCTAATGTAAAGGTACGCATTACAGGATATGTAAAATCAGTTACCCCATTGAAAGACCCTTGTGGATTCATACCTTTTGGACCCTTATGCCACAAGAAAACATTATCCACATTTCCTGTTAACCTAGCACCTTTGATTCCTACACTGTTCATCCAATTTTTTGGCAGAGTATAACCTAAGGCAATATTCTTCAAATTAAGATAATCAGCATCAAATAAATATCTAGTAGAAGCTCCAGATTGATTAGCCAATGCGTTTTGAACTCGAGGAACATCAGTCACTTGACCTGGCGTAGTCCATCTTTTCAAGATATCTTTATGCCAGCTTGATCCATATGAACCCACATGCATTAAAGTAGCATAGTTACTATCATAAAAAGTACCGCCCAATTGGAAAGTGAACATAAATGATAAATCAAAATTACCGTAGCTAAACGAGTTGGTAATACCACCTGTTAAATCTGGAATAGCCGAACCATGGTAGTAGAAGCTAGCATTAGTAATGTTCGTAGTAGTGATAGTTTGTCCTGTTGGTAAACCATCGGTACCTAAAACATCTTGTTTGAACATCGCCAAACCTGTAGCAGGATCTACACCTGCATATTCTCTCATCCAGAAATCATAGATTGACCTTCCTACCATTAACTTTTTAGTTCCGTCAATAATTTCTTTCTGAGGCAGTTCAGTAATTTTATTTTTAAACCTAGTTAAGTTTAAATCAACTCTCCAGTTAAATTTATTTGCTTTAATAGCGTCATAGCCTAAGTTTAAATCAAGCCCTCTGTTGTACATTGTACCAACATTATCATTGATTGTCAAAATACCAGTAGAAGGTGCAAGAGGCACGTCAAACAATAAATTATCTGACACCTTATTATACCACTCTAAGCTACCTTGTAAGCGATTCTTGAACAAAGAAAAATCAAGACCGATATTAGTGGTAGCATTTTTCTCCCAAGACAACAAGAAGTTTGCTAACGTTCCAACAGTAGCTCCAGGATAGCCAACGTTATTCCATCCTAAACCGTAAAGCCCTTGATAAGCATAATAAGAAGACAAGCCTTCATTACCAACCTCACCATAATTAGCTCTTAATTTTAATTCATTAACCCAACTCACTCCTTTTAGGAAACTCTCTTGTGATAATCTCCAAGCAGCACCAACTGAGAAGAAAGTTCCCCACCTATGGTCTGATTGAAATCTAGAAGAACCATCACGTCTAATACTTCCAGATAAATAATATCTAGACTTGAACTCGTAATCTACCTTAGAAAAATAACTTTCTATTCTATGGTTATCTTCTGATGATGTTGATCCTTCCGCAACAGCAGCAGGAGCTAACTCAGAAGTTCCTGGAAAAGGGAAGCCTGTTCTGGTAGCGCTCACGGCATTTACACGGAAAGCATAGTTCTCGTGACCAACTAAAGCAGAAATCCTATGATCAGTATTCAAAGTTTTAGAGTAACTCAAAACTTGGTTAAAGGTATAGGTCAATTGACGACTGTTAGATTTTGTAGAACGGCCAGCAACATTGAATGCATCACCATATAATGAATTTTGGAAAGTTGTTCCATTAGCATCATATAATGTCGTCGAAATACTTGGTCTGAATTTGAAATCTTTTAAGAAAGTAATCTCAGCATAAGTACTAGCATTCACATTGATTGCTCTTGTACTTCTGTCATCTAAATCCAAAGATCCTAACAAATTAGAATTTGGCGCATAAGGACGAGCTCCCATTTGACTTGCAACACCCCAATCCAAAGCAGGCTTACCAGTAGCTGGATCGTTTACATAATTTCCATTAGCATCTCTTTGGTAAACTGGATAGATTGGCCCCATATTAGTTGAGTAATAGAATGGATTTGTTGTTGCAGTACCACCATTTACGTTATTTCTTTGATAAGAGATAGCCGCATCAGCACTTACACCCGCTTTCAACCAAGGTCTTGCTTGTGTATTTGTGTTTAACCTTAAGGTATACCTATCATATTCTGTGAATTTAGTTACACCTTCTTCGCTTAAATAACCACCAGAGAAATAATAATCATTTTTATCTCCAGCACCGCTTATGCTAACATTATAATCTTGTCTTAATGCATCTTGAAACAACACTTCGTTCCAATTATCATTCCACAACAATTTAGCGTTAGGGTTTAGCTTACCAGTAACTGGATCAACCAATTGAGCTCCAGGAACATTATAGGCATTGTAAACCAACGCACTAGGCCCTGTCAATTGAGCTGAAGCATTTTGACCAGCTAAAACAGGTGTTTGACCTGAGGCATATTGCAACCTATTTCTAGTTGCCTCCCACATCATCTCATAATAATCTTTTTGATCAACAAGATCATACTGAGGGATACCTCTGTTCATCATACCAGTACGGATGTTAGCCCTAATCGCAGCCTCTCCTCTTCTTCCTTGCTTTGTTTGAATCATGATAACACCTGCTGCTGCTCTTGAACCATACAATGCAGTTGCAGAGGCATCTTTCAACACAGTAACGCTTTCAATATCATCATTATTTAAAGCAGAAATAGAGCCGTTATAAATTGCTCCATCTACTACGTAAAGCGGGCTATTACTAGCATTTACCGAAGTAACACCACGAACACGTACGGAGGCTCCAGAACCTGGTTGTCCACCACCATTAGTCGCAACAATACCTGAAACACGACCTTCCAATGCTCTAGTTACAGAAGTCATTTGCGTTTTGGTCAACTCAGCAGAACCAACAGTAACCTCAGAACCTGTAAAAGCAGATTTTTTCACGGTTCCATAAGGAACTTGAATTACAACTTCGTCTAACGCCCTAGACTCTGAAGAGAGTTGAACACTAATTGTTGCTCTATTTCCAACAGGAACTTCTGTAGAAATAAAACCAATAGATGTGAAAACTAAAGTGGCTCCTGAATTTGCTTTGATAGAGTATTTACCACTCGCATCTGTAGAAACTCCGGTAGAACTACCTTTTACCTTAACACCCACTCCAGGCAATGGCAAACCATCGTCCTTTGATGAAACTGTACCAGTAATTGTTCTTTCTTGCGCAATAGCCGTCGAGGCCACGAATAGCAAAATGAACAAACTCTGTAGAAGTTTTTTCATAAATTTTTAAAAATTTAGGTTAGTTAATAATTAATTAAGAGCTAAATATAGAGACATAAAACATGTCACACAAATTTTATTTAACATTTTTTAACAAACTTTTCAAAAAAAAACATGCACTCTCCTAAAAATGCAACATTCTAAAGCTGAGAATTGTACTTGTTAGCAACTTTCAAGGAATATTTATGATTTTTCTTCTATCTATTCTTTACCCTAAAAAAAACGACACTTTTACTGCCTTATTAATAAAGCAATTAGCAAAAAAGAAGTAGAAACTTATCTTCATAAAAAGATTCGTTTTACAGAAGGCCTCATGATTGATGTTTTATTCTTAAAAGATAGTTTGCTTTTTTTCAAATTCTAATTTTGTAGAAATGAAATAAAAAAGGAGGCGTAGGCCTCCTTTTAATAATATTGAATTCAAAAATTATATTACCTCCAAGCTGTATTCTGAATAATGTTTGGATTGGCTTTTGTAACGTCATCCGGATAAGGAAAACTCCATTCCCTGGCAGTAGTTGGCAAATTACAGTTACTTGCTGGTGAAATAGTAGTAACACCACAAGTTAACGGACTTCTTGTAATTACGTGCGCAGTACGCTTTAAGTCAAAGAAACGATGTCCCTCTCCAACCAACTCGCGCCTTCTCTCGTCAGCAATGGCGGTAATTAGCGTTGCCCCGGTCAAAGATTCGTTCACATAGCCAGTAATCCTAGCTGCCCTCAATGTATTTAAGTCATTCATAGCTAATGTTTCCTGAGCCGGAGTTGATTTAGCATATGCCTCCGCCCTAATTAAATATAACTCTCCTGTTTTCATGGCAATAAAGTTCGCATTAGCATTGGAAGTTGTAGTTTTTCCTTTGTATTTAGTTAAAGCCATTGAGGTTGGATTTTGCGCATTTGCTTGTGCTGTGAAGTAAGCAGCATATCTCACATCGTTATTTTTGATGAGGCCGCTTGTGCCGGTAGTATTTACCACCTCTGTTGCCACCCTGTAATAGGAATTAGACTGACTTGCGAAATAGACTAAATTAGTTGGCCCTCCTTGACCTGGATCAAACTGTACATTCCAGATAATCTCACCTGCACTGGTTTCGTTATACATCCCACTAAATGCCGCTTGGCTAGTAGCTAAATTTGGCGCTAAGGCTAGTCCTTTGGTCGCTGCTGTAATGGCTGCTGGATATAAACCCGCGTACAGATTTACTCTTGCAGTAAGTAAATGAACGGCGGCTAGGCTAATTTTTGGGCGAGTCAATCCACTGGTAGGGTTAATCACTGCATCAATATCTCCTAAAAGTGTTTCGGCTTGTGCTAAATCAGCAAATAGATTATCATAGAACTCTTTGTTGTTCATCCTAGCAGGTTTTTCTTCAGATGACACTACAAATTTCTTACTATAATATACCGCAAGCGCTGTAGTACTATTACGATCGTAACTGTCTGCAAAATATCTGAACAAATCAAAATGAGCCAAAGCCCTTATGGCTAATGCTTGCCCCTTGATACGATTTGCCCTCTTGATATTAGCGGCAGTAGTAAATTTATCTATGTCCCTTAACACAATATTAGCGGTAGAGATAGGTTTATACATTTGCGTGTAAATCAACATGATTTGGTCTGTATTTTTTTGATAAGACCAATCTGACATAAATTTAGAATTTGCCAATGATTGTCTCGATTCATACAAATCATCTCCCAAAATATCTGGCATCAATGCTGCGCCGCCACCTGTACCACTTGCTGACCCATAATAATTAGCCGCACGTAGGTTAGCATAAGCACCACTTAAAACTTGCTCAACCTGATCAATAGATGATGGATTAGTTAAAGCATCAAGGGTAAATTCGGGGGTAAGATTAATATAATCATCTTGTTTGCAGCTAGATACTGCTATTGCACTCAGCAAAACTACCGCTGAAATACGTTTAAATATGTAGTTTCTCATAATTTAATTCTTAAAAACCAATGGTTAAACCAATTGAACCTTGTACTAACGAAGGATATTGCCCTTGTAAAATAGTCCCTGTTGCTTCTGGATCAAATCCTCTAAATTTTGTTGAAGTCCAAAGGTTTTGACCTTGGATAAAAATTTTCGCAGACCTGATTCCTATTCTTGCAAGTGCAGACTTAGGAACAGTGTAACCAAGCGTTACATTACGCAATCTCCAGAAACTGGCATCATCTATAAACCTACTTGTTTCTGTTTGAAAGGTGTTATTTCCACTTAAATCAGAACTTGGCACGTCCGTTTTGGTATTTGTAGGTGTCCATTCATTTAAAAGTGAAACGTGCAGGTTGTCGAAATAATAATCAGGGTTTGTAATATTGGTTAAATCTGAGTTATACATTTCACGTCCTGAGAAGAAATTTAACTGCGCGCTAAGATCAAAACCTTTATAGGTCACTCTTGTAGAAAAACCACCCATCCAAGGTGCATCAGAGGTTCCAAATCTAACTTTATCAGCAGAATCGAACAAATCTGTCACAGTACCATCTAGCTTACGGTACAAGGCGTGTCCATTTGTTGGATCAACACCAACGTAAGGAACTAGGAACAAAGAATTAATTGGAGCACCAACAGTCAAAATACTTACACCGTCGCTACCAAGTGTATTGTTAGCCGGCAATTCTAGGATTTCGTTTTTATTATAAGTGATATTTGCTCCAACCGACCAGCTAACGCCATTGGTAGAGCGGAACACATCTCCATTTAAAGACAGTTCAACACCTCTATTTCTTAATGAACCAAAATTACTAGGAATTCTATCAAAGCCTCCAGCTGCTGGATCAACAGGAACATCAAAGAAAAGGTCTTTGGTTTTTCTGTTATAGACCTCTATGGTACCATTAATTCTGTTTTTCAAAAACCCAAAGTCTACACCGATATTCCCCGAAACATTAGTTTCCCAAGTTAAAAATGGGTTCCCTGCTACGTTTGGACTAAATCCGCCAATACCCGCGTAAGTAGCCGCTGCGAATTGATCCAAAGGATAATTATTGGTAGCATTGTTACCAGTAGAACCATAACTCGCTCTTAATTTCAAATTAGAGATGAACGTCACTTTTTTTGCAAAATCCTCTTCACTAATAGCCCAAGCTACACCTACAGACCCAAAATTAGCCCACCTATTTCCTGTTCCAAACTTTGACGAACCATCTCTTCTTATCGATAAGTTAACAAAATATTTACTGTCATACCCGTAGTTTGCAAGTGCAAAAACAGACATCAAACCATTTTGTCCACCAGTACCACCTACCAGTGGAATATAATTAGCAGCAGTTGCAGAACCAGGAGTAATGCCGGCTTCATTCTTAAAACCATTGGTAAAGCCATAACCAGTAAAGTTAAATGACCTAGCATCATTCTTCACCGTCTCAAAAAATAATCCACCACCTACTTGATGTTTTCCAAAACCATTGCTATAGTTTAATGAGGTTGTTCCGGTATAACGGAAGTTTCTTGACATTCCTCTAGTAAGAGATCCATTTTTAGCAAAAGCAACTGTAGTCAATGGACTGGTAAATTCGTCTCTCTCATTCTGAGTGTAGTCTACCCCCCAATTTGTCCTAAGATACAAACCATCTACAGAAGGGATATTATATTCAAGATAGGAAGTAGCAAGTCCTTTTATTTGACGTCCAGTATTTTTATTTAATAAAAGCTCCATTAATGCATTTGGCTGACCAGACGACAGCCTACCATTTGGAACACCACCAGAGGTAACTCCCTGGTTAAAGCTTCCGTCAGGATTGTATGCTGTTTCCCAAGGATTACTCCATCTAATTGCATTTAATGGTGAGCTTACAAAAGAATCTCCTTCAAATGTATTAGAACGTCTAGAAAAACCTCCCTGAACACTCAAGCCAAACTTAAAGTTCTTTACAACGTTATCTACACTAGCTCTTGCTGTATATCTTTTCAATCCGGTAGTCTGCACAATACCCTCTTGATCAAGATAAGAAAGCGAAGCATAAAACTTGGTATTTTCAGTACCTCCATTGGCACTAATCTGATGTTGTTGTGTATGCCCAGTTTGAAACAAGGCGTCTTTCCAACTAAAATTTACTGCACGTTTTTCATCAGCTTCTTGGGGCGTCCAACCATAAGGATTATCCCTAATGTCAACTTCATAGTCGATTTTCTGTTTACTGTTCATTACAATCAATCGATCTTCCGGCATTTTACTGCGACCAACTTGTACATCATAATTGATTTGCACTTGGCCAGCTTTACCTTTTTTTGTCGTGATTACAATTACGCCATTAGCTCCTCTTGAACCGTATAAACTGGTTGATACCGCATCTTTCAACACCTCTATGCTTTCAAAGTCGCCTTGGTTCATGGTTTGAAAATCGGCTGCCGAAATCTCCATGCCATCCATAATAAACAAAGGAGTATTTGATCCGCTAATGGAACCATTACCCCTAATTCTAACTACTGCATTTTGACCTGGCTGACCGCCGTTTGCTATTACTGATACACCAGCTGCCGCTCCTTGTAAAGCTTGGTCAAAAGAACCAAAAGTTTGTTTAGCAACCTCGTTTGCAGAAACCGTTGCTGATGCACCAGCATAAGTTTTACGCGAAATATTTCCATAACCAGTAATTACCACATCACTAAGCGTATTTGCGGAAGGCTCTAATTTAACATTAATTGCTCCCGAGCCAATAGGAACATCTACGCTTGAAAAGCCCAGATAAGAAATTACTAAAGTCTTTGCCGTAGCCGGAACGTTTAGAGAGAATTTACCATCTACACCTGTTGTAGTGCCTACATTAGGTATTTCTTTAACTTTTACAGATGCTCCAGGAATTGGTAGATTATCTTCAGCGGAGATAACTGTACCTGTAATTGTTCTATTTTGAGCCATTGCCGAGTTAGCAATGAACAACAGAATGAACAAACTTCGTAGAAGTTGTTTCATAAATTTTAAGAATTTTAGGTTTAGTTAATTGATTAATTATCCTAAATATACGCAAGCGCTACTCGGTTACACAAATTTTGTTTAACATTTTTAACAAATTTCATATTGATAAATAGCAAATGCACAAAATTTAAGTATAAATACTTTTCAAAAACCAGTATTTATACGCAATTCCATTTTTTTAAAATTATAAATACCTTATTATAAAAGGATGGGCCGCTCTCTAGAGACGGCCCATCCTTTTAAATTACGAAAATTTCTAAAATTGCAGATTATTTCCTTTCCCTAACCATGATATCACATCCCCAAAAACACACTATTAAAAAACAATTGTTTACCCGACTCCCAGAAAGATCGGAATAAAAGAGGTGCAGCGATATAAACTACCGTACCTTTTCCGATGTCCTCTGAAGCAAGCAACATGCCCGAAGAAAGTCTATCCTTTACTTTTGCACCTACTACTCCAGCCATATAACTATTTGGTTTTAGCAGGCCTATATTATAACCATTTTCCAAAGGCTGATAAACGTTTGCATCTGTTTTTAAGGTGTAGTAATTTTTAGATGCCCCAAATGATAGCGGATGTGTAGTGTCCAAATATAAATTGTAAATGGCTCCTGGAATACTATTGCTAAAATCATCATGCCCCCTATCTCCATAAGCTACCGTATTACCTTTGGCATCATTAGGTTTTTCTTCTTTCTTTTTAATTTGGAAAGGCTTTTTCCCTACAAATGCCGCAATAGCATCTTCGAGCAAAATCAATTTACCCCCAGCACTTACCCAAGGAACCAATTGCTCAGCTAACCTATCATTATAATAGCCATCGGCAACAATCAAGGTATTCACTTTTTGAAGATCAAGATTTGCCGCAGCAGACACATTTAAGATAGAAATTGGCATGTCCAACTGCTGTTCAAACAAATGCCAAATTTCGCCTACCGATTGAGAGGAAACTTCTGAACCCGCTAACACGGCTACTTTTGGAGAAGAGAGCAAGCGGTATACAGAAGAACCAAAGTCTTTACCCTTTTCTACAAAACCAGAACTTAACACTTTGACTTCAGCGTTCATTTGAGTTAAGGTTTTCTCTACTATCGCCTGCACATTAGGTATCTTTTTCTCATTTTCTGCTCGATATATCAATAGCGTACCTGCTTTATACACTACCCCACCGATAGTAAAGTTCTGCTCAGCCATACGTACCTTAATGCCTTGCTCTTGTAAAGTCCTCAACACTTTTACATCTTCAACACCGTCCCAAGACAGTACCCAAGCGTAAGGTTTAGCTGCTGTGCTTACTGATTTCTTTTGTTCTTCAATAAAGGAAAAAGAACCTGATAAGCCTTCCTTAACTGCATAAGCTTTTAGTCCATAGGCATAAGGCAGGGCCCAAGCGGTGATATCATAGGTATTGGAGTCGGACACTGCCGTTTGTGGTTCAAATAGGATATTCGCTAGTACGCCATGTTTTTGCGCCACATTTACAATCATATCGTTTCGTTCCACCTTAAATATCTCCTGCTTTTGCGTTTCATAGTTATAGCCATTCAAAGTTCTATCTGCTCCAAAAGCGAAAGCAATCTTATTTTTAGTAAGTAAATCGGCCAGTTTACGCATTCTCGAAATATTTTGAGCCTTTACCACATAGGTTTTATAAGGTAAAGTGGGCGTTAAACTTTGTTCAAAAAACTTCCTGAATTCAACCAGTAGTTTTTCGGCATATCCCGAAGCTATTTCAACGGTAGATAAGGAAGTGGTAAAGTGATGCGAAATTCTATCTTTTAAAGTTAACGTATCTCCGTCAGCTGTAATTACCGCTAAACCAGCTCTAATTCCTCCTTGTTCATAAGTCATACCAATAGCGCCGTTATATAAAGGATAGGTATCACCATAGGAAGGATAAAGTAAATCAAACCGCTCTTTCGTAAAGTACTGCCAGCCATTTTCATCAAAATATTTCGCGTTATTCCTGCCAACAATCACTTGAAATTGGCGTTGCCAAGGGGTTACTGCTTGATGTATTGGCTCTGCCGCAGGAGCAAAATAATAAGGCTCATTATATCCTTGCTCATGAAAATCTACATGGATTTGTGGCAACCATTGATGATATTGCTTTATCCTTTGTTCACTTTCAATTTGACTTTGCCAAGCCCAATCTCTGTTCAAATCAAAATAGTAATGATTACTTCTACCTCCTGGCCACGGTTCGTAATGTTCACGAGCGCTTGGGTCTGGATTAGGTTCTGCCCCCACTACTCCATTAAAATAGTTCACATATCGTTCTCTACCGTCTGGATTTAAACAAGGATCAATAATCACCACTGTATTTTTCAACCAAGTTTTTACTTTCTCATCTTTAGCAGAAGCCAAAGTGTATAATACCTTCATTGCTGTTTCGGTAGAATTGGCCTCATTTCCATGTACATTATAACTTAACCATACAATTACAGGCTGTTTGTCTAAAGCAATACGCTTATCTCCATTAGAAATAGCCATATTATTGGCCTTAATCTGGTCTAATCGTGCCATGTTGCTCGCATCAGAAACCACCGCCAAAAGCAGTTCTCTTCCTTCGTAGGTTTTCCCATACGACTGTAGTTTCACATTACTTGTTTTTGAAGCTACCTCCTTATAATAGTCAACAACTTTTTGATGGTTTGTGAAATGTGTACCTAACTCGTAGCCTAAAAAAGCATCAGGGGTTTGCAACTGAGCAAACAATGGCACGCAAACAAAGCTCAGCCAGAAAATCAAAAGGGTTCTTCTCATACAGTTTAGTTTCTTATAATCAATAATACTAAAAGAATATTTGATTTCACTTAAGCATTCGTAATTTTACACAGCACTATTCTCATATTTGGCATCATGACAAGCACCCAACAACTTTATCAGCATTATTTAGAATACCCAGTAATTTGTACCGACACCCGAGCAATTACCAAAGGATGTTTGTTTTTTGCACTAAAAGGCGAAAAATTTGATGCGAATGAGTTTGCCGAAAGAGCTATTGAAGCAGGTGCATCTTTTGCCATTATAGACAACCCTTCTTTTGCCAAAGGCGAAAAATTTCTTCTGGTAAATGATGTACTGGAAGCTTTGCAGGAACTCGCCAAACACCATCGCCAACAACTGAACATCCCCATTGTTGGACTTACTGGCAGCAATGGAAAAACGACTACCAAAGAACTAATTAGGGCAGTACTAGCAGAACATTTTAACGTATTTGCTACCAAAGGGAACTTAAACAATCATATTGGTGTGCCGCTTTCTATTTTGAGCATTAATGATGATATAGAAATTGCCGTGATTGAAATGGGTGCCAACCATCAAAAAGAAATCGAGCTCCTATGCAGCATTGCACAACCTACACATGGCTTGATTAGCAACGTGGGCATGGCGCATTTAGAAGGTTTTGGAGGTTTTGAAGGCGTTAAAAAGGGCAAGGCTGAACTGTATGCCTACTTAAGTGCTAACGATGGTTATGTTTTTGTAAACGCAGCAAACCCCGACTTGATGGAAATGGTGGGTAAATCTGCTGCTAAAAAGATCGTACATTATAACGTAACCGAAGCAGAGGCGGTTCATGGCGTGCTAAAGCATAGCGACCCTTTGATTGAATTTGAATGGACATTTGAGGGCAATACCCACTTGTCAAAAGCCAACCTAACGGGCACCTATAATTTCGAGAATATTTTAGCAGCTATTAGTATTGGGTGTTTCTTTAAATTAAGTCCTCGGGAAATAAACAAGGGCTTGGCCGACTACTTTCCTACCAATAACCGCTCGCAACTGACCAAAACTGAATTTAACACGGTAATTTGTGATTTTTATAATGCCAACCCAAGCAGCATGGCAGCAGCCATCACCAATTTGAACACGCTTAGCGCAGCCAAAAAAGTGGCTATTTTAGGCGATATGTTTGAATTAGGACCCGAGTCTAACAAACAGCACCAACACATCATAGAACTGGCTCTTGAAAACAATATAGATACCTTGTTATTTATAGGACATCATTTCTTCGAAGTAAAAAATCAAAATCCAGCTCATTTTTTTGAGACCCCAACACAAGCCGCCGAGTTTATTAAAACACAAAACTGGAAAGACATGCTTATCCTATTGAAAGGAAGCCGTGGAATGGCCTTGGAGCAGTTGCAGCCTTTACTTTAGTTAAATGTAAACCATTAAGAATAATATAAACACCTTAGACATCTTAGCTTACCTAAGTTGGTTATACGCGACTAAAATGTTCTTAGATGTCTTAGGTGGTTAAAACACAATCAAACCCTAATGCCCCTTAATACCTTAACGGTCCAAAAAACAAGGTAAACACCTTAGAAATCTTAGCTCACCTAAGTTGGTTATACGCGACTAAAATGTCCTTAGATGTCTTAGGTGGTTAAAACACAATCAAAACTTAATGCCCCTCAATACCTTAACGGTCCAAAAAACAAGGTAAACACCTTAGAAACCTTAGCTCACCTAATTTGGTTATACGCGACTAAAATGCTCTTAGATGTCTTAGGTGGTTAAAAATCAGAAGAGAACATAAAACTAGTTCCCCATATTCTGTAAAGCCTGTCTAAGGTCCTTCTTTACATCCTCAGGAGTATTAGCACTCGCTAGCATGATATTAGCAGTCTCCTTAAATTTATCGGTTTGCTTGGTTTTAATATAGATAATTGCTTTTACAAAGTCCTTCAAATACGCTTGGCTGGCATCTTTAGCAGGAACTTTAATCGCATTAAACTTCTCCAAATACTTATCTAACTTTCCTTCTTCATGCAAAATAGGGCCAAAACCCATCATCGCATTGCAAATCTGCTGATAGCCTACCTTATCAGGATGGTCCATAATTTCGTTGAATGCCGCTAAAGCAGGCTCCATTTCCTTATTGTCTAAGAAGTATTGCGTTTTAAAGTAGTTGTATACAAAGAAAGATTGCTCAGGAATATATTTGTCCAAAATGCCCTTTACCGCTTCAAAATCAACTTCGTCAGTCACTTGTACTTCTTCAGATAATGCAAATTGAATAGCCAAGCTCACCAAACGCTCCTTAAAATCATCTTCAGTATATTTCCCTGCTCTTAATACCTTGCTCTTACTATCGGCAAAGTATTTCAAATCCTTTTCTTTTGGCAACGTAAAGGCATATTTCATCAAAAGCTCAACCAAATCAGCATCTCCTAAGATATCAGGCTTTGAAGCTAAAAAATCTTTACTGATGTATCCAAAATCTTCATCCTGAAGCTCAACCGCTTGCTCTGCAAATTTCAAGAACTGTGCGTTGCTCAACTTTTGCGCGTCTTTCTTTAAAGTATAATATTGTGTTTGTGGGTTTTTCGCCGTTTTGCCCAAAGTCAGGAAATCATCCGCAGCTAAAAAGCCTACCCCTTTATGAAGCATTACGCCATCAGGGTTAATAAAAACGAGGTTAGGGTAAGCAGATACATAATAGCGATCGGCAAGCATTGCTCCCTCGCCTTTTTCCATATCGTATTTTACATTAATGAAGTTGGCATTGTAATAATCTGCTACTGCCTGATTGGTATAGGTTTCAGCATCCATCTGCTTACAAGGACCGCACCAAGTTGCATAGGCATCTAAAAAGATGATTTTATTCTCTTTCTTCGCTTGCTCAAGTACTGTAGTCCAAGTAGGATTTTCCAAAAACTTAATCTCGGCGGCATTTGCCGAAAACACCATTAATAGTAAACAAGCAACCAGCAATCTCTTCATCATATCATTACATTTTTAGTTTATTTTCCAATGGGATATTATGCCCAATTCACGATTTATTACGGATAATCAATAACCAAAATAGTTATTATGAGGTACGGCTACAAATTAATTTAATCTTTTATCACTTCAATACCAACATCGCTTACACCTCGCAAAGGGTTATCCCTCATGTTTTGCTCAATCTCGATACTGTATTTACCTGTATCAGGGAAACGATGGTTTCTTAGCAAAGGAAAACTGTACGAGTATAAATCACCAGAGCCCTTCCCTAACCACTGGCCATCTTCTTTGGCAAGCTTAAATTGGTAACGTAATCTTTTACGGCCTTTAGCATCTTTAAAAGTAGCCAGTACATACATATTGGCATACCTATATTCACTATTAATGCGCAATTTAAAGTTTAGCTGATAAGGCTTGGTCACATCGGTAATTTTAAAATCAGCCTTTGCGGCATTAGCATATAACCATTGATTTTCTTCAATCCCTTGGTTGGTATCAATAACCGTATTGAAATTACATCCAAAAACAAATGCCGTGCAAATTAAACCAAAGGCTAAGGTATTTACACGCATAGCGATTTTAAAGCTAATGTTCTTTATTGATTTCATTGATGCGCTTTAGGCCTTAACCGTTATTTGTATTGGGGTTATCCGACTGGTTTTTGTTTCTATTTTTATTACGGTTTTTATTCCGATTGCGATTATTACGCTTTTGCTCGCTACCTTGTCCTTCGGCTTGAGCTTTCGGCACCTGACTGTTGTCTTTTGCTTCTACCGGCCTTTGTGGACGTTGATTTTGCTGAGGTTTATCTTGTTGTGGCTTCTGCCCTTGTTTTTGTTGGTTTTGAGGCTTCTGTCCTCCGTTATTGCCATTATTTGGCGATGATTGACCTTTATTCTTATCGTTGCGGTTACGGTTATTGCGGTTGTTACGACGGTTCTTTTCGTCCAAACGGGTTAAGCTATCTTGACCAACCACATTTTCATAATCGTGTACCTTTTCAACAGGTGCCGAAGTTTTAAGTTCAATCGCTTCATCCTTCAGGTTGCTAGGTTTTTCGCCACGTTTGTTCATGGCCATAATTTCCTTCACACGGTCAACCTTTAACGGAATCCAATCCTCTTGGTTAGCGTAACTGAACCACATCAATTTTTTAAAGATGTCCGTTTTTTGGTGTCTTGCTACCCCAACTTCGGTCTGTAACGAATCAATACGATCTGGAATATCTCTTAAAGCATCCAAATATGTATCTAGTTCGTAGTTCAAACAACACTTCAGTTTACCGCACTGTCCAGCTAGTTTTAAGGTATTTAAAGAAAGATTTTGGTATCGTGCCGCAGCAGTTGAAACCGTTTTAAAGTTGGTTAGCCAAGTAGAACAACAAAGTTCACGTCCGCAAGAACCAATTCCACCCAAACGGCCAGCTTCTTGACGCATACCTATCTGACGCATCTCGATACGGATCCGGAAAGCTTCAGCCATTTTCTTGATGAGCTCTCTAAAATCTACCCTGCCCTCTGCAGTATAGAAGAAAGTTGCTTTGGTCCTATCGCCTTGGTAATCTACATCGCTGATTTTCATCGACAACTTGAGATCCAAAGCCAATGTACGGGCACGGTGCATGGTTTCCCATTCCAAGCCTTTGGCAATTTTCCATTTTTCTACATCAGCCTCTGTAGCTTTACGATAGATTTTGCGGGTAACTTGATTGGCTTGAACCTTTCTGCGCTTCAATTGAATACGCACCAATTCGCCAGTTAGCGACACGTGGCCAACATCATATCCACCAGTTGGCCCTTCAACAGCTACAAGCTCTCCAATTTCCAGATAAATATCATCGCTATTTACAAAAAACTCTTTTCTAGAGCCTTTAAATTTAACTTCGATGATTTGAAAAGGTTTATAATTAGATGGCATATCCAAGTTGGACAGCCAGTCGTGTACTTCCATTTTTTGACAGCCTCCAGTAAGGCAAGAGCCATTACTTTTGCAGCCAGCGGGGGCACAACCGCCTCCCGTAGAGCAACTTCCACATCCCATATTACGTATATATATATTGAGTCCCTTTCGGGAGCGTTTTAAACTTTATAATTTTTACCAGTTGTAAAGATACATCTAAAAACAGAATTTTTGGATTCGCATTACGCTCGATATGGTAATGTGCCTTTTCGAATTCGTTGATCAATGCTTCAATCATGGCCATGTTCAACACATTGGCCGATAGTTTTTTGGCCACTTCGAAGTGTTGTGGCGGCAATTTTACCAAAGCATCGGCTCCGCTTAACAACAAACCACACTCCCTTAAAAAGTTAATGCCGTACTTTAAAAAATTCTTTTGGTTTTCTCTACCCCAACTGGCGGCGGTCTCGGTAAAAGCCATCATATCGGGCACTCGGTTACCATAGCCCATACGTAACCACTCCGAAAAATAGCCCGCATTATTATTTGCCTCGTCGTTAAGCAAAGCATTAGCCTCAATCAAATTGCCATCTGCCAAAAAGCTATACTCTTCGGCCTGATTTTCTGAAAGATTAGCCTTATCCATCAGGTATTGCTTTACTGTAGCATCTTCCAGCTTTGGAATCTTAACAATTTGCGTACGCGATAAAATCGTTGATAAAATCTGTTCCTGGTTTTGCGCCACCAAAATGAACAAAGTATTCGCAGGTGGTTCTTCGATAATTTTTAATAGTGCATTCCCTTCTCGATCTAAAAACTCAGGCAGCCACATGACCAATACCTTGGTTTCGGCCTCAAAAGCTTTATAGCTTAGTTTTTTAATGATATCGTGACACTCGGCAATGTTAATGTTTGCTTGTTTATTATCAGCACTTAATTTAGAGCGCCAAATATCCAAGTCGAAATAGTTGTTTTCCAACACCATGTTTCGCCACTCTTCCAACACATCAGTAGCGATTTTCACATCTTTTGAAGCAAAAAATGGATAAGAGAAATGCAGATCGGGGTGAATCAATCTTTCGTATTTACGGCACGAAGCGCAAATACCGCAACTATCTTCGGTAGTTTTTTCAGTACAGTTAATGTATTGGGCATAGGCAATGGCCAAAGGCAAAGCCCCGCTTCCCTGTGGCGATAGGAAAAGCTGTGCATGGCTCACCCTATTTTCGGTAACGGTTTGTAGCAAATGTTGCTTTACAGCATCCTGTCCAATAATCTCTTTAAACTGCATTGGTGCAAAATAAGAAATAGATGCGAGATATGGGATATGAGATGTAAGATTACGACTACAATGTCTTTCTACAAGGATAATCCAAGTGCTATACCATAAATCGAAATCTCACATTTTTTTTGCAAAGACATAGACTTACAAAAAAATAACACAAAGATTTGCAGGCTATTAAAAAAAAATATAATTTTAATAACACTACACTATCTACAAACTATGAAAAACTATATTTGCCTTGCGTTATACGCTAGTGCTATCCCTACGTTAACAATTTTTCAAGATTATTTTTTCGATAATCGCATTTCCTCAATTTATCTTTTTTCGTTAGATAATGACATTATTGAAAACCTTTTTATCCATTTAGAAAATACTCCTTGGCAGCCAAAAGCATTGGTCTGCGTGTTACTCTTCGCGATAACGATTAGATATTTTTTTTATAGTAAGTCTCAAAAAAAACATCGTTCGAAAACTGGAAAGATTGAATCGCTAACGATAGTGCCTAGCTTTCAAGGGAAACAGCAATCCATCTTTTTCCAAAAAGACATTAGTGAACCTGAGTGGGAACGATTTGAAACAATGGTCTTCAGCTCTTTCCCAAAACTAAGAGAAGCTTTAGTTTCTTCTAAAGAGGTATTACCCTCAGTAGAGGTGCGTATTTCTTGTTTAATTTGCATAGAAACCAACAAAAATGACATTTGTGTATTAACGGGCATTAATCAAGATGCGCTGGCAAAACACCTATCGCACTTACATCAATGTTTCAACCTCCCTCTCGGGCAAAGTGTTGACGACTACATCCGAATAACTTAATTAAAGCCGTTCTAAGTTCGCTGACCGAATAAACCATAATGCTTTAACTTAAATATATCTTCCATGAATCCCCTCTCTCTCGCCCAGTCATTCCCCAGAGTAGAAAAGTCGACAATTGATTCTTTTTTTAACCACTATTGATACGCCTTTGAAACCGTTTATGAAACATTTTAAGATAAAAACGGTAATGACTTTATTATTGGTGATGATTTGCATTTTTAAAATTGAGGCAGAAAATATATTGTCGAAAAACACAATGCTTAGCCCCATTTTTAAACAGCATAACATCAAATCTAGTACTCAAAAGGAGCTAACCTCAATTGAAAAACAGCTAAACGCAGCCCGCCATATGCTGGAACATGAAAAGCTAAAAAGGAATGTCATTCTCATTGGTTCAATCCTACTAATCCTGATGATGATACTGTGGTACACAAGATTATGGATTCGTCATCGAAAAAAAATCGTTCTTCTAGAAAAGCAACGAGTCTATGCCGAAAAAGAGGCTGAAGAAGCATTTCTACAAAACAAAACTTACATTGAAACCATCAGAGAGAAAAGTGTTATCATCGGTGACCTTAAAAAGGCAATAGATGTAAACCAAGTAACCAAAACAAATAACCAAAAAGATTTATATGACCAGCTTTCCAATGGTTCCCTTTTAACCTCCAAACAGTGGATTCTATTTAGAATAGAATTCGAGAAGCTATATCCTTTAGTACTTCTTCAAGTTAAAGAACTCACTCCTCGCATTACCTCTGCAGAAGAACGTTTGATTTGCTTGATCTACCTACAGCTTAGCAACAAGCAAATAGGTGATGCTTTAGGCATTAGCTTGGATAGTGTTGCCCGCAGCAAACGACGTTTAAAATTACGTATTCCCATTCCAGCAGGAGATTGCTTAGAGCATTTCATTTTTAAATTAAACACGTTGATTCCCTTAGGAAATTTTAATCAACCATTAAAAATGATGAAAAGTTAAAAAAACCTCTTTTTAGGGCTAAAAGCTATTCAATGGCAGATTTTATCCGCTTTTTTGTCCGCCTAAAAGCTTGTATGAGCAGCAATATCCGCCTAGTTTTGAGAAGTTAATGTGAATTAGATAAGCAACCCAAGGATAGAAACCTCATTTCTTATTTTTCATGATAGGTATAATTTAAGTTTCCACATGAGGGAAGGAGAGGGAGAAAGGTGTATTATATACCCTCTCCAATCCTTGGGACTATAAAATCAATCTGGTTCATTATTGTTTTTAAGACACTAACAAAGAGAAATTAAAGAGAACAACCAAACACTATAAACAATATTCCCAAGGATAAACTCCCATCATATTTTTTCATATGTATCTTAGGTTTAAGGGGGGAGAGGTCAAAAACTACTAGGTGAATAGATTTACGACCTCTCCAATCTTTGGGATTTTATAATTGTACAAGGAATCAATCTCCCTTTAAAACCTCTGTTTTTTCACTTTTATCAAATAGAAAAAGCGAACTAGTACTTATTTACTCTATGTGTCGGTGGTAATGTCGTCCCATTCTTCAGCATAATAGGTGAGCCAATTTATGGCGTAGTGCCTTTCCATTACGGTACTCGAATCTAAATTTGCTGGCATTGGGTGATTATTCAAATTGGCATTTCTTGTGGCCCAATGAAGTCGGTAAATCAAGTCTGAAGTGTCTAGAATTTCTGTTGCCGAGCGAACAACCGCAGTTTCGATAAAGTCTTTCGGATCAGTAAAAAGCTCAGGAAGCCTTGACATGATTTCACTTACCGCTATCTGTGCGGTTGGCAACTTTATTTTGTCGACCTTATGAATTGACCAAAGCAAAAGCCAAATAGCTTCGGAACGCCACAAAATATCAATCGCCTCTTGCTCTGTCAGTTTATCTTTTTGATATAATTCCTTTTCAACAGGCGAAACCTTATCCCAAAGCAAATGGCTTTTTAAAAAGTCAATTACTGCTTCTTTTTCATCGGGAACTTCTGACAGAAACGCCAAATAAACTAGAACTAAAATACGCTCTGCGATTTCCTTTCCCGTTCTAATTTTCACATCGCTTTCTTCTTCTATTAAGGGCAAATGAGCTATAAACGGAATCTTCAACGATTTCAATAACTTTTCCGTTTCCTTTTTTCGTCGTTCTGCCGCTGTGAGGTTCTCATCGTTATCCTGCTTTTTAAATATGTCGAATATCCCCATTGCTTTGGTATTATTTTAAACCTGACATGAATTCATTTATGTTGTAGACCTAGCCAACATTATCCAAATAGAGGCAGTACCGCAAAGCTTTCTTGTGAAAATTGGAATTTTAACGGAGAAAATCGAGCCTTAAAACATTTAGATAAAGCAAGATAGATGAAGGTGTTGGATTTTGCAAACTTTTAAGAACAAGGATACAACTAACTTAATGATTGATTAGCTTTCTCATCTTTCATGCTAATAATCACTGAAATAGTATCTCTCCAATTTTCGGCCTGAGCAGCTAGCGAAGATGATAACCTAAAGTTATCCGCACCTTTTTCATAAAACACAAATTGATGGCTAGGGTTAGACACATTTTTTACCAAGATTTTCAATTCCGCTTTTGTTAAGCCAAAACCAGAATTATTCGAAACTGGTCCTATCCCCGTAATCAATTCGCAACTTATGATATCATCAAAATTGATAACATAGGTTTTAAGCACTGCTAAACTGGTCTTTATCATCACTAATTTCTTATTCCGCTCGTCTATTCCAATTACTCCATGATAGGTTTTGGTTTGTTTACTCAATAGAATTCCTTGGAACGTTAGTGATGACAATTGATCATTAACAAATGATTTTTTCTTTTGGACTCCCATAGTTACCAGCACGATAAAACCCAAAAGAATAACGCCGGCAATAATTAAAATAATGGTGATTGATTGCATTAGTTTGATAAAAAGAATATTGTTGTTTTTTACAGCAAGCGGAATTTATATTACCGCTACAAATCGGTTGTAGGCTAAACTAATGCTTATCTTAGATATTTACAAATCTCTTCTAAATGCTAAATAGCGGATTACCGCACCCCTAGCTCCTACAACATTTTCCAATATCTTTACCTTAAATCATCTAATTTTGAGAAATGGATAAGATTTTGAGTGTATTTAATTGGAGTGGTGGAAAAGACAGTTGTTTAGCGCTACATCATATTTTGCAAAATCAACATTTCGAAGTGAAGGGCTTACTTACGACCGTAAATGATGCTTACAATCGGGTGAGCATGCATGGCGTACGCGAAAGTCTGTTAGTGCAACAGGCCAATAGCTTGGGAATTCCCTTGCATCAGGTTCGGCTGCCAGAATTGCCAGATATGGACACTTATGAGCAAGAGATGAACAAACATTTAACACAGCTCAAAGCAGAAGGTATTACCCACGCCATATTTGGAGATTTATTTTTAGCCGACTTAAAAAACTACCGAGAAAACAAACTTGCAGAAATAGGCTTAACCGCTGAATTTCCTTTATGGGAAAGAGATACGAGGGAGGTTTTAAAAGAATTCATTTCGTTGGGTTACCAAACCATCGTTGTTTGCACCCAGCAAGGTCTCGAAGATTTTTGCGGTCGCATTATAGATGAGCGTTTCATTGAAGATCTTCCGGCAGGCATAGACCCATGCGGCGAGAATGGAGAGTTTCATACTTTCGTATTTGATGGCCCATTGTTTAAAAAGCCAGTTAATTTTAGTTTGGGAGAGAAAATATTCAAGACTTTTCCCTCGCCTCAGGGTGAAAATACACAGGGATATTGGTACATAGATTTGCTGGAAATAGCTCCTGAGTAAACAATTTTAATCTGCTTGCGGGTTAAATCTAAAATCGTAAATCTAAAATCGACAATCAATTTGTATTTTTGCCGCTTAAACATGAAATAAATATGTTAAGAACAACTACTTGCGGTGCTTTGAGCCTTGAAAATTTAGGCGAAAATGTAACCTTGTGCGGCTGGATGCAAAACTCTAGGGATTTGGGCGGAATGACTTTTATAGACATTCGCGATCGTTATGGGATTACTCAATTGGTATTTAACATGAATGACAATGCCGATTTGTGCCAGCAAGCTCGTGAACTTGGTCGCGAATACGTGATTAAAGTGAACGGCGTAGTGGTTGAGCGCACCAATAAAAATAAAGAAATTCCAACAGGGGATATCGAAATCAAAGTGGCTTCTTTAGAAATTTTGAATGCCGCCAAATTACCTCCTTTCCTAATTGCAGACGAAACTGACGGCGGCGACGATCTACGTATGAAATATCGTTACTTGGATTTACGTCGTAACCCAGTACGCAACAACATGGTATTGCGTCATAAAATGGCACAATCGGTACGCAGGTATTTAGACGGTTTGGATTTTATTGAGGTAGAAACACCAGTTTTAATCAAATCTACACCAGAAGGTGCCCGCGATTTTGTGGTGCCTAGCCGTATGAATGCTGGTGAGTTTTATGCTTTGCCACAATCGCCACAAACCTTTAAGCAATTATTGATGGTTTCTGGGTTTGACAGGTATTTCCAAATTGTGAAGTGCTTTAGAGACGAGGATTTGCGTGCAGATAGACAACCTGAGTTTACACAAATCGACTGCGAGATGTCCTTTGTAGAGCAAGAGGATATTTTGAATGTTTTCGAGGGACTGATCAGAACTTTGTTCAAAGAAATTAAAGGAATTGATTTACCAGAGGTACCTCGTATGCAATACAGCGATGCAATGCGTTTATATGGATCTGATAAGCCAGATACACGTTTCGAGATGCTGTTTGTGGAGTTAAACGATATCGTAAAAGGTAAAGACTTTGCTGTTTTTGATAATGCAGAATTGGTAGTAGGCATTAATGCTAAAGGTTGTGCGCATTACACCCGTAAGCAGTTAGATGAGCTAACTGATTTTGTGAAACGCCCGCAAATTGGTTCTACTGGTTTGATTTACCTGCGCCATAACGAAGATGGTTCTTTAAAATCGTCGGTAGATAAGTTCTACAATGAGGAGGAACTGAAAAAATGGTCGGCAGCATTACAAACCGAACCTGGCGATTTAGTGTTGGTGTTAGCTGGCGCAGTGAAAGAAAAGGTTCAGAAACAGATGAACGAATTGCGTTTGGAAATGGGTTCTCGCTTAGGCTTACGTGATAAAAATAAGTTCTCGGCACTTTGGGTACTAGATTTCCCACTGTTAGAATGGGACGAAGAATCTGAACGTTACCATGCCATGCACCATCCATTTACTTCACCAAAACCAGAAGATATTGCCTTATTAGACACCAAACCTGGTGAGGTAAGGGCTAATGCTTACGACATGGTATTGAACGGTACCGAAATTGGTGGTGGTTCTATCCGTATCCATGATAAAGAAACGCAAGCTTTAATGTTTAAACATTTAGGTTTTAGCGATGAAGAGGCACAAAAACAATTCGGTTTCTTATTAGATGCTTTTGAATATGGTGCTCCTCCACATGGTGGTTTGGCTTTTGGTTTCGACCGCTTATGTTCGTTGTTTGCTGGTTTGGATAGCATCCGCGATGTGATTGCTTTTCCTAAAAATAACTCGGGCCGCGACGTAATGATTGATAGTCCTAGCACTATTGATGATAAACAATTAAAAGAATTGAAAATTAGTACTGTTGGCAGTTAACAGCTTGCCAATTGTTAGTTAACGGTTTTCAAAACGTATAAAAACACAAGGCCTCGATGTAAATCGGGGCTTTTGTTTTTTAAACGTTAAGGAGTTAAGGTTAATTAAGGATTTTTTACGTTTAAGAAGTTAATGTAAGTCGTTAGATTTTTCTTCGTCATACTTCCTCATCGAAATGACGGAACGACTAACTTAAGGCGCAAAAATAAAGCCTAGTTAATTTCTTAACTAAGCTTCATTTCTTAATGTTTTAAAGCAATAATTAGAATTTGTACGACAGTGTCGTTAAAAACTGACGCGGAGGAATAGGGTTCACACTGTAGTTTTCATGCACGAAGTAGTTCAATTCGTTGGTAATATTAGACAGCTTGCCTAATAAAGAAAGTTTTCCAATGGTATAACCCGCAGATAAATCTATAGTAGTAAATGCCGACAATGGAATTATTCCAGTGGACGACCCGTTTTTGGTAGTGTTTCTACCACCATTTCTATCGCCAGTGTAAAATGCCGAAGCACCTAATTTTAAGCCTTTAATTGCACCATTTTGCAGCGTATAAAATATAGTTGCATTTGCTGTATTTTTTGTTGTACCCACCAAACGCTCTCCTTCTACAATTCCAGTGGTAGCTAGTGTAGAGGTATAACGCATATAATTGTAACTATAACCTGCTAAGAAATTTAATCCTTTAACAATTACTCCAGATAAGTCAACCTCTACACCATCGCTAGCTGTTGCTCCAGAAAACTCTCTTTTTGTAGGATCTGCAAGTGCTGTTTGCGCAAACTTATCATTCTTAATTTTGTAAACAGTTAGGTTTGCCGATAATTTGCCTTCTAGGAAATCATTTTTAACACCTGCCTCGTATTGATCAATTATGGAAGGGCCCATAGGACCATTTGTGGCAATATCAATCCCCGAATTAGAGGTGAAATTATTAGCATAACTTACATATAATGAAGTGGTTTTAAACGGCTCATAAATTAAACCGAATTTAGGCGAAAAAGCTTTATCAATTTTATCTGCTACCGTGCCTTTAGTCTCTACTCCTGTAGCAACTGTACTTATGGTGGTGGTTGGTGTTTTTTGAAATGACCAACGAACGCCTGCTAAAACTTTGAACTGGGTTGTTAAAGCGACCAAATCTTGTATAAATCCTCCCATTCTAAATACTGCTGCATCCGTATTGGTAAGCAAAGTAGTATTGGGCATATTAAAATTACTTGGTTGATTAAATGAGCTCGGGTCTGATATATTTACACGATCGTAATACGTTTTCGCTCCTACTACTGGCAGAACGTTAGTAGAGGCAAAACCTCCTGATTTTGTTTTAGATTGATCGGCATCAGCACCAACTAACAAAATATGTTTAATACCTGCTGTTTTAAAACCTCCTGTTAAGTTTATTTGCTGGTTAAAGGTAAGCTCCTCAATATTAGACCTCGTTAAAACCCTATTCCAAAATCCGTTAGCATCCGCAGCAGGGCGTTCAGCTGAGAAATAATCTCTATCATAAGATTGAACTGATGCGTTTACATTTAATTTCCAGTTATCATTAAATTTATGATTTAACACCAATTGCCCTGTGGCTGTATTTGTTTTATTATAAGCCCAGTTTGTGTTAATAAAAACGTTTCTACCTAAAGAGTTTAGTTTATTACCAATAGTACCCAAACCAAAATCAGGCGTAAAATCGCTTTTTAAATAGTCTCCTTGTAAAATAATTTCTGTTTTATCACTCACTTTGTAAAGTAATGAGGGATTTACATAAACCCTTTTAGATTTTACATTATCTCTAAAGCTTCCCGCTTCTTCACCTGTTGCAATTAATCTAATCGCCACTTTTTCATCAAGAGGTGTATAAAAATCAACAATACCTTTGTATTGATCGTAACTTCCAGTACGGAAAGATGCTTCCCCACCAGTTCTATCAAATCTTGGCTTTTTAGTAACCATGTTTACCACAGCACCACCAGTAACCCCACCATAAAGCAATGCAGCACTACCTTTAAGTACTTCAACAGACTCTAAAGTACTTGCTTCTGGGCTACCCCCAATAGTGGTACGGGCGCCATTCTTGAAAATATTATTAGCACCTAAGCTATAGCCTCGGGCATAAAAATTCTCGCCAACACTACCACGGTTAGCGCCCAATGATACGCCATTCACATTTCTCATCACATCTCCTAACTTATCTGCCTGTTGATCTTGAATAACCTGACTGGTGATAATTTGCACCGATTGAGGCAAATCTCTTGGAGGAATAGCTACTTTACCCAAAGTAGTTGGTTTTTCGTTCGAAGACTTATAAACATGTACAGCAACTTCATTAAGCTGCGAAGACGACTCTGAAATAGTAATGGCATTTAGCTGATTTTCTCCTTCTTTCACCTGTACATCAAGGATTACCGATTTAATGCCCACTGCCGAAACACGCAACTGATAATTACCTGGGGTTAAATTCCTGAAGATAAAACGTCCGTTTTCATCAGTTTGTGTAGATACATGTTTTAAGCTAACGCTCACATGGCTGGCGGCATCTCCGTCATTAGTTTTAACCAATCCAGAAAGGTTTGATTTAGCTTTTTGCGCATATGCAAAAACCGAAAACAGCGTTAAAAATAGGCACACCAGTAAGGTAGGTATAAATTTTATTCTCATTTTTATTTAGATTAAATCTTGATTGCGCAAAGGTAGAATCGAAACCAGTCTTTGTCAAGGGATTTTTACAATTAAATTAAAATGAGATTAGAGCGGCTTTAATGGGGATTTAAGGCCATAAAAAATGCGCCCTGGTTAACATCAGGGCGCATTCTACAGAATTGGTTTAATTCTATTACAGGGAAAGTATCATTTCTATATGTGGAATATCGTCTTCCAAATATTCATCACTGTCCTTAACGAAACCAAAACTTTCGTAAAACTTCTTCAAATATAATTGTGCGCCAATTCTAATTGCACACCTTCCGTGAGTTTCATAAACCTTCTCAATGCTTTTTTGCATTAAAGTAATCCCAGCCCCTATACCCCTATACCTTGAATTGGTTAGTACACGCCCAATGCTGGCTTCTGTGAAAGAAACTCCCGCCGGAACTATCCGAGTATAAGCTACAAGGTTATCGCCATCCCAGGCCGTTAAATGATGGCATTTTAGATCTTTTCCATCAAGATCTTGATAATTGCATTCCTGCTCAATGATAAATACTTCATTGCGCAAACGCAATATGGTGTATAGCTCTTCTTTGGAGAGCTCATTAAAATGTTTGTATGTCCAGTTGAGTGTTGGTTTTTCCATTATGCTTTTTCCCGCAGATCATCGCAGATTTATACTCAGCTTTTGCAGACAGCTTACTTTGAAGCCAATGTACTCCATCAGTGAGATCTACGGGTTAAATATTTTTTATTAACGTTTTTATCAAAATGAGGCATTAACTACGCCAAGTTTCTACCTGCATTCACAATTCCATAAACGGTCCTGATTGCTAGTTTCTCGTAGGCCTGCTGTTTCTCCTCGCTCAAGTCGTCTTGCAACCTATCTAAGGCAAAGTGCTGAATTAATACCAACGGAAGAATAATCTTTTCACGAACCGCAATAGATTTCTTCTCTACAGGATAGTTCTCCATTAATGAGCTGTGACCAGTAAGTTTTAGCAACATCGCCTTCGAAAGCTCAAACTCATCATGTAATTGTTTCCAGAACGAACCAAACTTAGGGTCGTTGGCCAAATAAGCTGTAATCTCAAAATCAGACTTGCTCATAGACATGATACAATTGTCGACAATGGTTTTAAAATAGCCAGATTGCTGATAGGTTTTTTGCACCTGCTCCCAATGTCCCAAATCTTCTTGTACTTTTAAAGCCGTACCTACCCCATAAAACCCAGGTACATTTTGCTTCAACTGACTCCATGAAGTCACAAAACCAATAGCACGTAAATCTTCTAGTTTTAATTTAGTTCCAGCATTTCTTTTTACTGGTCTACTGCTAATTGTAATTTTAGATAACAAACTTAATGGTGATAATTTTTCTAGATATTCCAAGAATAAAGGATCATTACGTAAGTCGATATAAGCATCATAACTATCTTTCGCCATTTTGTTCAGGATATCAAAATTTTCTTTATCCAATAGCACATTATGTTTACTCTTCACGCCCGATGAAATCCCTGCATTAATCAGCTGCTCAATATTAAACGTTGCACTGTCAACAGAGCCGTACTGCGAGCTAATGGTTTGCCCTTGCACGGTAAGCTGGATGTTCTTATTCGCAATTTCTTTACCCATTGAAGCATAAAAACGGTGCGTTTTACCCCCACCGCGAGCAGGAGGGCCTCCTCTGCCGTCAAAAAATGCTAATTGAATATTATGTTCCTCGGCTACTTTGGTTAAGGCTACCTTGGCGGTAAAAATAGACCAGTTAGCCATTAAATAGCCACCGTCTTTGGTGCTATCAGAAAAGCCCAACATGATGTGCTGTTTGCCTCCGCGTAAAGCCAAATGCTTTTTATAGAAAGGATGAGTGTATAGCTTTTGCATGATTTCGCCCGCTCCAGAAAGGTCATTAACCGTCTCAAACAAAGGCACAAAGTCAATGCTCAAGTTTTCGGCTTCCCAACCGTTCCACAGGAACAGTTCCATCAACTGCAAAATATCGCTTGCTTGTTGGCAGTTACTAATGATGAAACGATGGCAAGCCTGCTCACCATTCTTTTGTTGGATATCTTTGATCTCTGCAATGGTTTGCAAGGCATCTTTAATCAAATTATCCTGCTCACCTGCATAGATAATTTTAGCGCTTCTCAAGGAAATGGCTTTTAGCTTTTCCTCTTCTGATAGCTCGTCGTAGTTTTCGCTGTATAAAGAATTAATAGGTTTTTGCGCTCTGCAGTACTCGTGTACTTTACGCAATACTCTACTATCTTGCCTAATGTCCAAGGAAGCGAAATAGCAACGATAGAGCTCTACTTTTCTCAGCAGATCCTGCACAATGTTGGCAAACAAACCATCATGATACTTATTTAAAATCTCCACAATGTTGTTGAGATGTTTAATGATTTCTTCAGAAATATCCTTTTCCTCTAACGAAGAGTTAAAGGCATTTTCATAAAATACTTCTTGAAGTTTATTGATGTCTTCCTCTACCCCTCTAAAAGTAATGCGCCTTTTGATATTCCTAAAATCACGGTAGTAACACCTGAATAAGATTTGTCTTAGCAATTTAGACACCTCCAGGGTCGTTTGTGCTTTTACATTCGGATTTCCATCTCTATCGCCACCTGGCCAAAAACCCAATTCAACTACCTTTTTGGGGTCAATATGATATTCACTTAATAGTTGGTTTAATCCCGTTTGGATATTGGCTGCCGCGAAATAGAACACGTTTTCCAAATACCAAGCTAAGCTCATCGCTTCATCTACCGGTGTTGGCGATTTCTTATTGAAGAAAGGCGTTTTACCTAATTGTTGCAACAATTGATTAATGGTAGTAATATCGTTAGACTTAATAGCCGCTGTTAGATCATTGATGATTCCCAATACTGGCCCAGGATAAAACTGGGTAGGGTGTGCGGTAAGCACTAATCTTAGAGAAAATTCCTCTATTAAACGGTCTATTTTTTCATGCAGTTTTGCATCATCATTAGCCTTTAAAAATAAGGCTCTTAAAGAACTTTGCTCATCGCTAGTATTCAACTTGGTAAAAGACGCATCCTCTACTGCATCAAAAAGTACCACTTGCCTTTCAATGTACTGGATAAAACGAAATAACAAATCAATAATGCTTTCTTCGCCCTTATCCTGAACGTACTTCTCGAAAAATTTTTCAATTAATTCATTCGGCTTCTCGTGGTTCTTAATACCATCTTCGCAACTCTTAAAAAAAAGCGGCAACAGGGTTCCGGTATCTTTAATTTTGTAAAACGGAAGCGTTAGAAACAAACTGTTGTACAGTTCGAAACGAGATACAACCTCGTTATTGAAATAATATTCGCGTTGGCTGGGTTGATTTAATTGCATCCCGAAAAATAAGTATATTTAGTTTGTTACAGAAATAAAAATGGATTTTATCGAGTATTTTAATAGACTTTCAGTCAAAATCTAAAGTTGTAAGCAAAAGCATATTTTTTTATATCCAGAAAAAATGCTACCTTGTACCTATGAAAGGTTAAACACAAATCTTTTAAAAAAATTACAAGACTTTATCTTAGAGTTTTTGTAAAAATTGTTAATTTTTTGGGATAGACGCCCCTGATTAAAAATCGGGGGCGTTTCTTGTTTAAACCTACCCTTTGGTGCTTTTGGCCCCGCCATCACTTTTTTCTAAAATTTAATCCTATTTTTAGTCGACCAATATTTAGCCCGTTTCATCATGACAACTTTTTTGCGCTTTTCGCTAGCCATTGTCCTATGTCTTTTCGCTTTCTTGGCCTTCAAACCCAAAGAGCAACAAAGCTGGGTAAGGATTAACCTACTGGGCTACCAGCCAAAATCCATTAAAGTAGCCGTTTGGGCAAGCAAAGGCACTATTACTCCGAAAAGTTTCGAGCTAATAGAAAAAGTTAGCGGTAAAACCGTTTACACCTCCAGCAATATCAAAACCTTTGGTGCTTATGGCCCTTTTGCAAGTGCTGCTCGATTAAACTTCTCTGAATTTAAAAAACCTGGACGTTACTATATCAAAGTAGACGATGTAACTTCTCCAGAAGTGATTATTGGCGAAGAAGTATACCAAAACACTGCTGATTTCGCCTTGCGATACATGCGCCAGCAACGTTGTGGCTATAATCCTTTTTTAAAAGATAGCTGCCATACCCACGATGGCTTTGTGGTATACGGCAAGGAAGGGGGCATCAAAGACAGTACGCATTTTGATGCCGTGGGCGGTTGGCACGATGCCAGCGACTACCTACAATATTCAACAACCACCGCCAACGCTGCCTACCACTTACTAATGGCTTACCGAGATTTTCCAAAAGCCTTTTCTGACCATAAACTAGCTACAGGCCTTGATGGCAAAAATGGTGTAGCCGATGTATTGGACGAAGCCAGATGGGGTTTAGATTTTTTGATGAAAATGCATCCTTCAGCAAAAATCATGTTCAACCAAGTGGCGGATGACCGAGACCATATTGCCATGCGACTCCCAAAGGAAGACAGCCAATACGGAAAAGGTTTTGAACGCCCATTGTATTATATCGACGGAAATCCGCAGCAAAGAGGCAAGTTCATGAACGATACTAAGGGCACCAGCTCTACCGCAGCTAAATTTGCAAGCGTTTTTGCGTTGGGAAGTGAACATTACCCAAAAGACAAAAACTTTACCGAGCAACTTATCGAAAAGTCTAAAACAGCCTATCAATACGCCCTTAGGAAAAAGGGGGTAACACAAACAGCTTCTGTAAAATCGCCTTACATTTATGCGGAAGACAACTGGGTGGACGATATGGAACTAGCCCTTGCAAAAGTGGGCGGGTTAAATGGCTATGGTGAAAAGGCACTTGATTCTGCTTTTTATTATGCCCTTCAGGAACCTGTTACTCCTTGGCTTGTGAATGATACCGCTAAACATTACCAATGGTATCCTTTTATCAATTTGGGTCACTATGAACTGGCCAAACAGTCTGAAGGAAACCGCAAACGTGAATTAGTAGACTACTATAAACAAGGTATTCAACACGTTTGGAACCGAGCAAAAAACAATGCTTTTTACCGGGGTGTTCCTTTTATTTGGTGCAGCAACAATCTGACCGTTTCCTTTGCCATGCAATGCATGTGGTATAAGCAACTTAGTGGCGATGGAACTTTCTCTGAATTGGAGCAAGCTAATTTCGACTGGCTTTTTGGTTGCAACCCATGGGGCACCAGTATGGTTTATGGGCTTCCAAGCTGGGGCGACACTCCTGCAGATCCCCATTCAGCCTTTACCCATTTAGGGAAATATCCTATTGATGGAGGTTTGGTTGACGGGCCTGTGTACACTAGCATTTACAAAGGCTTAATAGGGATACAATTGACCAAGCCCGATGACTATGCCGCTTTCCAGAGTGATTTAGCCGTTTACCACGATGATTATGGTGACTATAGCACCAATGAGCCTACGATGGACGGCACCGCATCTCTTGTTTATCTACTTGCTGCTTATGATAGCCGGACAAACAAAGAGTTTTCCAACCATACCAAAGAATATGGTGCCGTTAACAGAGGGGATACTAAAGAGAAACAATTGGCCATTGTTTTTACCGGCGACGAATTTGCCGATGGTGGACAAAAAATTATCTCTGCCTTGGATAAAGAAAAAATCAAGGCTTCTTTCTTCCTCACGGGAAATTTCTATCGTAACACCACCTTTGCTCCTTTCATTAAAACAGCAAAGGCAAAAGGCCATTACCTAGGCGCTCATTCCGACCAACACTTGTTGTATGCAGATTGGAAGAAGAGAGATTCATTATTGGTAACCGAAAAGCAATTTAAAGATGATTTAGCAGCGAATTATAAAGCGATGGAAAGGTTTGGCATTGCCAAAAAATCAACGAAGTACTTTTTACCGCCTTATGAATGGTATAACCAAACCATTGCCAATTGGACAGATGACACAGGCTTAAAACTCATTAATTTCACCCCTGGTACCCGATCTGCCGCAGACTATACTTATCCGGAATTAGGAAAAGCTTACAGAACCAGCGATGAGATTTATCAGTCTATTATCGATTATGAAAAGCAACAAGGCTTAAATGGCTTTATTCTTTTATTACACGTGGGCACCGACCCAAGAAGAAAAGACAAATTTTACGATAAGCTACCACAACTACTGCAATATCTTAAACAAAATGGCTATAAAGCAGTCACTGTAAATGAGTTGTTAGGGAATTGATGTGATAATTAGTTAATGGGATGATTAGCTAATTATTGCAAGAGCACATCATCAAACTCGGCATTTTCTAAAAACAAATGTGTTGTTTTTCATTGAAATAACTAACTTTGCGGCAAAAGTTTTAAACATGAGCAATTCAGAAAATAAAAACAATTTTGATTGGGTTTGGTATGTAATTGGTATGGTGGCATTTGTACTTGCTTTTTCTGCCGTTACGACACACATTGGTTATCTTTTTCTAGCAGCTATCATCGGGTTAATTTTCGGTGGTGTTTTCTTGAACAAGATCGTTAAAGGAAGAGAGTACTAGTTGTACCCACACTAAAAAATCAATATCCACAACCAATTTATATTTTGATGAAAAAAGTAAGCTTATTGATGCTGCTTTTGATTGGAGCTTTTGCCGTACAGGCACAAACCGCTTCAGACAATAGCGCCATTAACTTTCCAAAAGTTGATGCCAGTCCGCTGGATGTGGTTTATTTTCCTTTAAATGTAACCAAGTCTAAAGAGCCAATTGAACCCGTAGTACGCTTGCTATACTCTCGCCCTCAAAAAAAAGGAAGAGAGATTTTTGGCGTTTTGGAGCAATTTGACAAAGTTTGGCGCTTAGGTGCAAATGAAAGTGCCGAAATCCAATTTTTCAAATCGGTAACCATTGGCGGAAAAAAAGTTAAGGCTGGCAGATATAGTTTGTTTGCAATTCCTAGCAAAGACAAATGGACCATTATCATCAACAAGCAGACCGATAAATGGGGTGCTTTTAGCTATGATGAAAAGAAAGATGTTTTAAGAACGGATATCCCTGTTGGAAAAACAGAGAAAACTGTTGAAGCTTTTTCGATTACGTTTGTAGAAACTGCCGAAGGTGCTAATTTGGTAATGGCTTGGGATAACACCCAAACGGTTTTACCTATTGATTTTAAGAAATAAGAAATTAAAAATCTAAATAAAAAGGGAGAACTATTGTTCTCCCTTTTTTTGTGCCTTCTTTATGCCTTTCCTCAAATAACTATCTAAATAAATCAATAGTAAAACGGCATTGGTAAATAACACCACCCATAACACCGTTGGATTTATTACCCTATCTAAGTGTAATGTTGCTGTATCAAGGGTAAAACCAGGGGTTGCCGTAGCAAAAGCGTAAACAATGGTCGCCAACAACAATACCGCAAAAAATCCACCAATGGCATAAATAACCCTATAATCTACCTTACTTTTGATAGCTGCAGGAGCCATTTCACCCTTTACCTGTTCCATCACATTACGGGTAAACGACATGGATGGTTCATCCAGTTCCAAATGGGTGTTCAATTGCTGGTTTACCGTTAACAATTGTGCATACAAATCCCTAAAAGATTGGTCTTCGGCCAATTTCTTTTCTATTTCTTCCTGCTCTTTTTGCGAACAAAAACCATCAATGTAGTTCCAAAGTTGTTCTTCTAGCTTTGTCATATCAACTCCTTTACTTCTTCTTTTAATAAAAGTTGTAGTTTTTCTTTTAACCTGTGTCTTGCCCTGTGCAGCTTTACCTTTACCGTGTTAGGATCCATTGCTAAAGTCTGTCCTATTTCCTCCAAACTTTGCTCTCCCTTATAAAACAGCGTGATGATTGCCGCATCGTCTGGCAATAACATTGAGATTGCTTCATTTAAATACTTGTAGGTAGATTTTTTCTCTACCGAATCAGCATCAAAACTGTTATCGTTATTAGGCAATTGTAGTACATGTTCAGCATCATCTATAGAGCTGGCATCTAACTTTTTCTTTCTTAAATAAGTCATTGCCGTGGTATAGGTAATAGTGTATAGCCAAGTAGAGAATTTCGAGGTTTGCTTAAAGGTTCCTAGTGCCTTATAAGCCTTAATGAAGCAGTCTTGGGCAATTTCTTCAGCATCCTCCCTACTTTTGGCAAATCGTAGTGCAAGCGTAAAAACAAAGCGTTGATGGCGTTTCACTAAAAGCGCATAGTTGCCGGTATTTCCCGACAAAATGGAATTAATAAGTACCAGGTCTGTTTCTTCTACTTGCTGCATGCTTAACCTATGACGCTGGGTTTTGAACTGGGGTTACAGCAAATTACAAAAAATTATAAGTTAACCGATTATTTGGTTAATCGGTTAACTGTATTAGGTTGTCGAAATGTTAAACAAATAACCAATTTCAACAATTAAACCCAATTAGTGTGAAACGGCTTTCAGCCCAATAATGGAACCTATCAGGGTAACAATGAAGAATATTCGCCAAAAACTAGCGGGGTCTTTAAATACCAAAATACCCATTAACACTGTTCCAACCGCTCCAATACCAGTCCAAACAGCGTATGCTGTACCAATAGGAAGTGTTTGTGTAGCCTTAATCAGTAACAGCATACTTATGGTTAACGACACTAAAAAACCTACAAACCACCAAACGGCCTCTGGGCCATTAGTTTCTTTTACTTTACCTAAGCAAGATGCAAATGCCACTTCAAAAAGTCCGGCGATAATTAATATGATCCAGTTCATGTGTTTTTAATTTGCTGCAAAAATCGCTAGTATAACTTTGTCATTTTTTAACAAATGATAAAAAATCAAAAGCATTTTGCTCTTTGCCATTCAGAGCGAACCTGTACCGATACTTCGGTAGCGAAGAATCTTTGGATTCCTCCTATCACTTGAACGCAACTAAAAATCACTAGAGATTCCTCCTATCGTCGGAATGACAAACAGGACAGAAAAAAACTACTTCAGCGCAGCCCTGATTCTGCTCAAGGAAACTTGCGTAATACCCAAATAGGAAGCGATGTACCCCAACTGAACGCGCTTTAAGATATCAGGCGAATTAGATAATAAGTCCTGATAACGTTCTGTGGCAGTTTTAAACTGTAAATCCATGAATCTTTGCTCGGCTTTTATCAATTCATATTCGGCAAACTTCCTTCCCCAATTGGCAATATGAATATGCTGACGGTATAGTTCTTGTAAATCTTTACTTGAAATACGGTAAAGCACCGCATTTTCCAGCAATTCGATGCTCTCGTAACCTGGCTTATCCTTAAAGAAGCTCAAATAGGAAAGCATTACGTCGCCTTCTTGCCCGAACCAAATAGTTGTTTGTCCGCGTTGGCTTTCGCAAAATGCACGTGCAAGCCCTTGTTCAATAAAATAAACATGGTGCCCAATTTTTCCAGCGGAGATAATGAGCTTACCTTTTGCCACTTCTATACGTTGCAAGTGCGACAAAAGTAATTCCTTCTCTTTTGAGGGCAGGGGTAAAATGGAATCTATTTGATTGGATATGGTATTCAACGCTGTGACTTTGTACGCCAATTTAATTTTTTTTGATGAGAGTGTAACCTATTTTTTTTTGCTGTTGTCATAAACCACAGAACACAGTTTGTAATCATTGAATGTTTAACAAAAAATAATAAAACCATGATAGGAGAATTAGTACCGATTGTATTGTTTGCCGGTGCCTTTGCACTGGTTTTTGGCATCAGATACTTTTTAAATAAAGAAAAGATGGCCATGATTGAAAGAGGATTTGACCCAGGAGCTAGAAAATCGACTCCAAAACCGTTTTTGAGCTTAAAATTTGGCTTGTTAATGGTTGGTGTAGGTTTAGGATTAATTGTAGCCTTATTTACTGTTAGAGGTGTATTTAGCTCAGATATGACCCATGGAGAAGAAGGACAGGCAGTAGCGGTTTATTTCGGCAGCATTTTCATCTTTGGGGGGCTAGGTTTGATTGTATCCTACCTAATCGAGAAGAAATGGCTTGACCAGCAAGAATAAATTTTATAGACCTATAAGGTTTTTGAAACCTTATAGGTCTTTTACGTTCGTCACCAACTTGCGAAGTCTTAGAAACTTCACAAGTTCTTTGTTTTAGCACTATTTTTTATTTCGTTTTACAGCTTTCAAAAACTGAATGAGCACAGCTTCATCATGTTTTAGCGTCTTCTTTTCATCTATTTCTTCGATATCCATACGTTTCAAGTAACGCTGTAAACCACCATCTTCAAAAGCTTGCAGTAATAAAGGATAAACGTAGGCACTTTTACAAACCGCTCGGGTATTTCCAAGCTTTGCCGCTACGCAATCCAATGCGCTAACCACTAATTTTTTCGCCGAAATTTCTGGGTTTTGACGGCTGCAAATTGCTAACTGCCTCATGGCTTCCAAAGTTCCGCCCCAAGTTCTAAAGTCCTTTGCTGTAAAATCGTCTTCTGTAATTTCCTTAATGTACTGATTAATCATTCCAGAATCTACTGCCTTCCGCTGATTATCTTTTGTGTAAAACTGAAACAAATCTTGGCCAGGAATATCCTTACATTTTTTCACCAGCTTGATGAGCTTTTTATCCGTCAACCGTACTTCTTGTTTAACTCCTTTCTTACCTACAAAGGTCAAAAAGGTTCCATCATCTTTGTGTTTAACGTGCTTATCTTTCAGTGTACTTAGCCCATAACTATTGTAGCTTTTCTCGTAGGCTGCTGTACCTATTCTAATCAAGGTATCTTGTAAAACGGCAATACAAATTGCCAAAACCTTCCGTTCGTCCAAGTTTTTTCGACGTAAATCTTTTTCTACCTGCTTACGAGCTTTCGGCAGGGCTTTACCAAATTCTAATAATCTGAAATATTTTTGGTCCGACCGCCTATTTACCCAATCGGGATGATAGCGATATTGTTTTCTGCCTGCTACATCAATGCCAATGGCTTGTAGGTAGCCATTCTTTTTAGGAGAAATCCAAACGTTGGTCCAAGCGGGAGGTAGCACCAATTTCTGGATACGTTCTAAGGCGATACTATCGATTACCTTATGGCCTTTATCATCTTCGTAAATGAATTTGCCGGGCTTTCCCTTCCGATAAATCCCCCCTTTTTCTGGGTTTACAAAAACTAAATGACTATTATCAATGACCTCAGCGGTGCTTACCATAATTGCTATTTATGGCAAAACAAAAAGGATGAGGAAATAGTTTGACGAGATAATTATTGCGGTTTAGGTAAAATGGCCACCGTTAAACGGCTCACACAATTCATTTTTCCTTTATCGGTATAGAGTTTAATTTCCCACAGATGCGTTTTCGCACCAATATGCAGGGGTTTACACACTCCTTTTACAAAACCAGAACTTACCGGCCTAATATGATTGGCGTTCACCTCCAAGCCTACCGCAATATGTTTATTAGGATCAATACACATGTAAGAAGCAATACTGCCTAAGGTTTCTGCCAATACCACAGATGCTCCGCCATGTAAAATGCCCGCAGGTTGATGGGTACGTTCATCAACAGGCATGGTGGCACATAAATAATCTTCGCCAACTTCGGTAAATTCTATCCCCAACAGCGCGCCAATATGATTTTTAGGGCGGCTGTTCAACATTTCGGGCGTAAATTCTTTAAACCAAATCATGTATTCAAGTTAAAAGTCAAAAATAAAAAGCTAACCCCTAAATCCCCTAAAGGGGACTTTACTGTTCGGTTAACATATTCAAATCGTTATACAATTCCCCCTCTAAGGGAGCTAGGGGGTTAAATATCTCTCTACAATCACGTTCTGATGATGCATTACATGTCCTGCCAAAATAAAAACCAGTGATCTTACCGAAATTTCGTTGCCATTAGCATTACCAACTCTGTTCAATTCTTCTTCATTGAGAGATTTCAGCAAAAACAGGTTCGATTTCCTTAAAGTCACAAACTCTTCGCATAGGCTCTCTAAGTTACGGTCCTTAAAATGAGCGTTGATTACATATTGGTCCTCATCAAATCCGGGAATGGCCGCCTTTTCTCCCCTCGCAAAACAGGTTAAACGAAAAACCATGATACGTTCTGTATCTATAATGTGTCCAAACATTTCTTTAATGGTCCACTTGCCTGGGGCATAAGCATAATCTGCCTTATCGGCATGGCTATTTACAAATTGTGCAAAAGCTTCCGCTTGCGTGGTTAAAATTTCCAATACATCTCCATCAACAAGATCGATATATCTCTTATACCATTGTGGATAGTCCTCTATTTGTGGTCGGTTCATATGTAATGCTGCTTTTTAAAACAATTCTGAAGGTTGTACCCTTACCTATTTCGGAGTCTTTCACAAAAATCTGCCCTCGATGATAGTTCTCTACAATCCTTTTGGTTAAGGTTAAGCCCAAGCCCCAGCCTCTTTTTCTTGTGGTGTAGCCCGGTTGGAATACGGTATCAAATTTAGAACGAGGAATGCCTTTTCCAGTATCGGTTACATCAATCAAAACCTCCTCTTTCGCTAAGTTCTCGATGATGTTAATGGTAATTGTTCCATCATTATCTATCGCATTCACTGCATTTTTGAGCAAGTTTTCTATCACCCAATCAAACAATGGTGCCGATAGCATTGCTCTTACTTGAGTATCGCCGGTAATTACAAAATTGATTTTATCGGAGGCACGTACCTTAAAATACTGTACAAAATTGTTGATGATGATATAAACCACATGATCTTCCAATATTGGCATGGAGCCAATTTTAGAAAAACGGTCTGCAATGATTTCTAACCGCTGAATATCATTTTCCATTTCGGCCACCAGCGGGTCTTCTTCGGCATCGAACCTCGTTTTGATCAACTCCACCCAAGCCATTAGCGATGATATGGGCGTCCCTAATTGATGCGCTGTTTCTTTGGCCATCCCCACAAACTCCTGATCTCGCTCAGCCTTTCTTGCGGCACTAAAACCCACATAAGCCGTAATTAAGAAAAGTGCGATGACTCCCAGTTGGATGTAAGGAAAATACCTCAGCTGGGTTAGAATACTCGAATCTCTATAGTAAGCAATAAGCTGTTCTTCATTAATGCCCTTCATTTTGGCGGGCTTATGCTGCTCTTTCATTTTCTGCAATTGCTTTGCAAAATATAAAGAGTCGTATTGTTTCGATTTGTTGTCGGGATAGAGTGTTTTGGTGGTATCCAAACCATCCCACAAATAAATGGACCCATCTGTTCTGGTGATGATCACGTCCATTTTATTGTTCTTCTTAATGGTTTCAAAAACGTCGGTCAACTGCTCGTTGTCGTACATTTTCATTCGTTGCTCGGCCACTTTGATCCAAAGCAAGAACTGTGTACCTTCTTCCCGCTCCATCTTTTGCACAAAAAAATTGGTATACGCTACTGATGCAAAACCAATCACTCCTGCAAAGACCAATAAAAACAACTTCCAGCGCTTCTTTTTCTGATATGGGTTCATTTCTTGAGCCAAATTACAATATCAGAACGGAAAAACCTCAAAACCATTATGCTTTTTCAAAAGCCTTCATCTATCATTTTAAAAGCATAAGCACTTCATCAACGATGAAAACCACACAAAAACAGATGAAAAACATATCTTTGTGGCGTCTTGCGTTTTGCGCAGGGCGATGGGCTTCAAATCTATAGCAGCTAGAAAGCACAATCCTCCCCCTTGCCCCCTCAATGAGGGGAATATGCACATGCCAATATCTCCTCTGATACATCGGAAGAGAAAAAAGGAGGATTTTACCGTTTAATAGCAAAAATCCTTTCGCCTAACGCTTTACGCCAAACAACTAAACACATCATGAGTAAAGAAGTTAGAGTAAGATTTGCACCAAGCCCAACAGGAGGTTTACACTTAGGAGGCGTAAGAACCGCCTTATTCAATTACCTTTTCGCTAAGAAAAACAATGGAACTTTTATTTTAAGGATAGAAGACACCGACCAAACCCGCTTTGTAGAGGGCGCAGAACAATACATTGTAGATTGTTTGGAGTGGTGTGGTATTGCTGCCGATGAAAGTCCACAAAAACCGGGAGCTTTTGGGCCTTACCGTCAAAGTGAACGCAAACCTACTTACCGACAATATGCTGAACAACTGGTTGCCAGCGGCTATGCCTACTATGCTTTCGATACCGCCGAAGAACTTACGGCAAAAAGAGCAGAAGAGCCTAACTTTCTTTATGGCCAAAAAAGCCGTATGCAAATGCGCAACTCGCTTACCTTAACACAAAATGAAGTAAGTGAGCTGTTGGCTCAAAATGCACCGCACGTGATTCGTATTAAAATGCCTACCGATGAGCAGGTAACTTTTACGGATATGATTAGGGGCGTAGTGAGCTTCGACACCAATTTAGTAGACGACAAAGTGCTTTTAAAAGCCGATGGAATGCCTACTTATCACTTAGCGGTAGTTGCTGATGATAAAGCAATGGAAATTTCGCATGTGTTTAGGGGCGAAGAATGGCTACCATCTGCACCGATACATTTATTGCTTTGGAAATATTTAGGCTGGGAAAATGAAATGCCTGCTTGGGCACATTTACCATTGATCCTTAAGCCTGATGGCAATGGAAAATTGAGCAAAAGAGATGGCGATAGACTAGGCTTCCCGGTTTACGCTATGAATTGGACAGACCCTAAAACTGGGGATTTAACCCAAGGCTTTAAAGAACTTGGTTTTATGCCAGAGGCTTTTGTAAATCTGTTGGCTTTATTGGGCTGGAATGACGGAACCGATAAAGAAATCTTTACGTTAGAAGAATTGAAAGCGGCATTTTCTGTTGAAAGAATTAGCAAAGCTGGCGCAAAATTCGATTTTGAAAAAGCAAAATGGTTTAACCACGAATGGATCAAGCAATCGCCGATTAGCAGTTTACAAGCAGCCGTGAACGACCTGTTGAACAAAAACGGTATCACAGCAGACAGTGACATGCTTACTTCGGTAATCGAACTGGTAAAAGATAGATGTACTTTATTGCCTGATTTTGTGACACAAAGCGCATATTTCTTTAACAGTCCATCTGAATATGATTCTGCTGCAGTAAAACCTAAATGGAATAATGAAAAAGCGGCATTTTTTGAAGAATTTGCTAACACCCTAAATATAGAGTTGAGTGCTTTAGACTTGGAAGCAAACTTTAAGGCTTTGGCCGAAACAAAAGGACTAAAACCTGGCGAAGTAATGTTGCCCCTACGTATCATGTTGGTGGGCGGTAAATTTGGCCCAGGCGTATTTGATATTGTTAAACTTTTAGGAAAAGAAGAAACAGCAGCTAGAATAGCAAAAGGGATTGTAGCTTTTTCATAAACATAAATGAACAAAAAAGAAAAGCCATACGAAATTAGAAAATCGTATGGCTTTTTTGTTTAACGAGGGCTATTCTTTCAGAAAAGCCATTTCGTAAATGAGGTAATGCTTTATACCAAACTTTTTGCCCCAATCTTCTACCTTCTCGCCACTTTGATCAACTGCACAGTACATTAACCAGCCGTCTTTTTCATACGGCAGGATATAAGCAAAAACGGGAAAAGGCTTATTTAATTCAATTTTATAATGGTCTCCCAAAACCCTTAAACTGTAATTGTCGGTTTTGAGCGCTTGATATTTTTTGTTTACGCCAAGCCTAGGAAACCTAAAGAGTACCTGCAACTTGTCGTCTACCCTCCTGCCCAAAACGGAAAAAGATAAAGTATCCCCTTTTGCATTGGTTAAATTCTTTAAGTCTTGCTTTTTGATCAAAGTATCTACCTTTTTAACCTTACCATTCCACATCTCCTTACAATACAGCAGAACTTTTTTTGCTTTCAATTCAGTTCCCGTCAATTTTACCTTATAGTATTCCACACCTTGAAAATCTACAATTACACGTGTTTCTTCGTTAGATGGTCCGTAATCTGCCGTCATTTTCACAGCGCCTTCAGTTGGCTTTTGAGCTTTCGCCATATTCAACAAAACAAGTGTTGCAGCTAGGCATAATAATGTTTTTTTCATCGTTTTCTTTTTACCAAAACTCCATAATTCCACCGTCAAACTGTGTTATCACAGATGTTATAAAATGTTATAGAACGTTAACGGCTCCTTTAAAGAAAGACTTTTAGGTAACTTTGAGGATGCCCCAAAACACCCGCTATTTATTATCAGCATGTCTATTTGCCATCGTCGCCTTTCTCTTTATTCAGTTCTATTGGATCAAAACCTATTACGCCAGTACGCTAGTTAATTTCGAAAGAGACGTTAATCTTGCCTTTGAAGACGGCGTAAAAAAGGAATTTATGCTACGATGTGACACCATCCAGCAAGCTATTGAGAAGAATTTACTGGACTCGAGCAAGTTCATCATCAGCTCAAAATTTCATCCCACAGAAAAGGTACAGGTATATACCATTAGCTCCACCAAAAATCTAAATGACAAATTCAGCTCCTCTTTTTCGAAGCGACAGCTCACCCAAGCCCTAACGAAAGGAGATGTATCGCTTAAACGAAAAATTGCCACAGCTTTTGCCCAAAATATCAGACAGGAAGACCTAGAAAATCACTTCATTTATTACAGGACTCAAGATTTAGGCAAATACATTGAAGAAAAAACAAATCGTTATCAATTTGATACCGCCAGCTTGCGAAAAACGTTCAACTACTACTTAAATTCAAGAGGAATAAAGAGCAATTATACTTTCATCCTAAGGGACAAAGACAGTACTTTAAACAACCGCCCAAAGCTTTTCAATAAGTTTAAACAGCCCATCATCACCAAATCACTTCCCACCTACCTTCTTGAAAAAAACAGTTATGTTAGGGCAAGCTTTACTTCCCCTTTTAGCTATGTAATTTCAAGAACTTGGCTCCTCGTTGCATCTTCATTTATATTGATGGTTATTGTTTGCTACCTCATTTGGTTTTTAACAAAAACACTGCTATCTGCTCAAAAATTAGCCATTATCAAAGAAGATTTTATCAGTAACATTACACATGAATTTAAAACTCCCATAGCCACCGTAGCAGTTGCTGCAGAAGCCTTAGAAGACGCCAGCACGATACAAAATCCGGAAAAGAGAAACAGGTATTTAAGCCACATCAAAAACGAAGCGCAACGCCTCAATCTGTTGGTGGACCAAGTGATGAGTTTATCTTTACAGAATCAAACGGCTTATGCACTTCATAAAGAAACGATTGTTATTTCAGAAGTGATTAACCAACTGGTCACGCTACATCAAATAAAAGCAGACAAACCCATTTTAGTGAATACCAACATACCTGAACAAGTAACCGTTGAGGCTGATAAAAGCCAATTTTACCATGCCTTGAACAACATCATGGATAATGCGATAAAGTATTCGACTAACGAGGTGAACTTGCAAATAAATGCCTACGTTGAAAAAGGATTTATGGTCATTGAAATCATAGACAAGGGAATTGGCATGGAAAAGTCGGAACTAAAGCTGATTTTTGATAAGTTTTACCGTATCAAAAACCAATATCACTCTATAAAAGGACACGGTTTAGGCTTAACTTTCGTGAAACAGATTATAGAACAACATCAAGGCTGGTACAAAATAGAAAGTGAAATAAAAATTGGAACTAAAGTAATACTCGCATGGCCGCAGTAAAGCATCTCTTATTTGTTGAAGACGAACCCGCATTGGCTGAAATTGTTAAAGAAAGCCTGATGATGAAAGGTTATATGGTTTCGCATTGCAAAACGGGCCAAGAAACCATGAGCCTTTATGCTTCCAATAATTTTGACCTTATACTACTGGACGTGATGTTACCTGATACCACAGGCTTTGAATTGGCCAAGCAGTTAAGACAAAACGATGTGCAAACTCCGATTATTTTTCTGACCGCAAAAAGCCAAACCACCGATGTAGTGAATGGTTTTGAAAGCGGCGCTAATGATTATATTAAAAAACCTTTCAGTCTTGAAGAGCTCGCCGTCAGAATCAAAGTGCTCCTATCTGCTGGCCGACAGCTAGAGGTATCTTCTACTACGAAGTTGGTCAACATTGGAAACTATGAATTCATTTATCCAAAGGCAATATTAAGTCTTAACGGCCAAATTCGTAAACTAACCAGTAGGGAAGCCGAGATATTACAACTATTACTCCTTAACAAACATCATATTTTAAGCAGAGATGTTATTCTGGAGCAGCTTTGGCAAAACAACGATTATTTTTCTGGTAGAAGTCTCGATGTTTTTATCACCAAGTTAAGAAAATACTTAAAAGATGACCCTGGAATAAGCATCATAAACGTTCGAGGGCAAGGCTACAAGCTGATGTGCTAAACATTTTCTTGGCTTTATCATCCTAACTGTTTATCTTGTTTAAAATATTTGGTTATGCAATGGTTTGGTAAAGGCAGTGACAATGTAGAAGACAGCCGAGGTAGTGGCGGTGGAAAATTTGCCCTTGGTGGCGGTGTTGGAATCATCATCGTAATTTTAGGCTTGCTTTTTGGCAAGGACCTTACGGGGGTCGTTAATCAATTACCTCTCACTAACGAGCAAACCGAGGTAAAAAGAGGCAGTTCTGACAATGATGATCCCCAGAAAAAGTTTGTAGCGGGTGTGCTCAAGTCTACCGAACAGGTTTGGACCCAGCAGTTCGAGACGTTGGGTCAGCAATACCAATTTCCAACCTTAAGATTATTCGAGAGTAGCATACAAACCGCTTGCGGAGGAGCAAGCTCTGCTGTAGGCCCTTTCTATTGTCCAGCAGACCAAAAAGTTTATATTGACCTTTCTTTTTACGATGAGCTTAAAAATCGTTTCGGTGCCGCAGGCGATTTTGCACAAGCTTATGTTATTGCCCATGAAGTGGGGCATCACGTTCAAAATTTGTTAGGCACTTCTGAAAAGGTGCAGCGCATGCGAAGCAGGTTAAGCCAAACCGAATACAATAAATTATCAGTAATGCTGGAACTTCAAGCTGATTTTTACGCTGGTTTATGGGCCCATCACGCACAAAACCTAAAAGATTTTAGATTAGAGGCCGGAGATATTGAAGAAGCCTTAACTGCTGCAAATGCGATTGGTGACGATACGCTCCAAAAACAAGCCTCCGGAGAAGTCGTTCCCGACTCCTTTACCCATGGCACCTCAGCCCAACGGATGTACTGGTTTAAAAAAGGCTTTGAAACGGGTGATATTCACCAAGGGGATACCTTTAAGACGACCAACCTCTAATCTAAACAAGACTTTTACAACAGTAAGTTGTGACACCAAGTCATATCCATTCATTTTTTATTACATTTGAAAATGATCTTACTTGTTGACGATACTCCAGAGAACCTTATTTCTTTGAAAAATGTTCTCGAAAAACATGGTTTTGAAGTAGATACCGCCAACTCAGGTGAAGAAGCACTTAAAAAAGTGCTTAAAAATTCTTACGTCCTTATTATTTTGGATGTACAAATGCCAGAAATGGATGGATTTGAAGTGGCCGAGGTTATTTCTGGTTACAGTAAAGCTAAAGAAACAGCAATTATTTTCCTTTCCGCAGCTAATACCGAGTTTCGGTTCATTGCCAAAGGCTATTCTTCGGGTGGTTTAGATTACATTACCAAACCTGTAGATATCAACATTTTACTGCTGAAAATCAAAACCTTTTATCGCATTTACGAGCAGAACCGAAAATTGGGCGAAGTGCAAAAAGCCCTATTGGAGGAGATAGAATTTAGAAAGGCCGCTGAACTTAAAAAAGATGAGTTCATCAGCATTGCTAGCCACGAGCTAAAAACGCCATTAACCAGCGTAAAAGGATATATCCAGTTGTTGGAGAGAGGCTTAGCCAAAGGTGATATCGACCAGGTTAAAAGCCACTTGTCCAAAGCACAAATACAACTCGAAAAACTAAATGGGTTAATTGCCGACTTACTTGATATCTCGAAAATAGAAAGCGGTAAACTAAAATTCAACAAGCAGTATTTCGACATCGATAACTTGCTGGACAACATTATCGAAGTAATGCACCAAACTAATCCTGATTTCAGGATTGTCAAAAGCGGTCAAGTACATACCAAGGTTTTTGGGGATGAAATGCGTATTGAGCAGGTGATTGTTAACTTTTTAACCAATGCTATCAAATATTCACCAGGAACTAATGAAGTTCTTTTAAATGCCCGCTTACAAAACAATGAATTGTACATTGGTGTTAAAGACTTCGGCATTGGCATGCAACCAGAACAAGTGAAAAGAGTTTTCGAAAAATTTTATCGGGTAGAAGAAACCTCCCATCGCTTTCAAGGCTTGGGCATTGGCTTATATATCTCTTCTGAAATCATTAGACGCCATGGAGGACATATTAACGCAAAATCTGTATATGGAGAGGGTTCCGAATTTTATTTCACCATTCCTATTGACCAATTAATGACCGACGTTTAACGTTAATTTATTTTAGATGAAACTATCCCTAAAAACTAACCTACGCATTGGTTTAGGAATATCGCTAATCCTGTTGATCATCAGCTCCACAGCATCTTATATCAGCATCAAAAACTTGATTAAAAGTGCTGATTTAGTGGTAGAAAGCAACGGCATCATTAACGATGTAGACAATATTGTTTCGGCCCTGAAAGATGCTGAAACGGGACAAAGAGGTTTCTTACTTACCGGAAATCCCGTTTTTTTAGAGCCTTACAACAACAGTGAAAGAAAAACTGACTCCCTATTTTCGAGAGTAATTGCCAGCACAAAAGATAATACTTACGAACAGCAGAAGCTAAAAGAACTACAAGACGTTATCCAAAAAAGGATGGGAATTTTGGTAAGCACCATCCAAACCAAGCGCAATAAAGGCGTAGTCCTTGAAACCACTCTTTTAGAAGGGAAAATTTACATGGATAATGCCCGTAAAATCATTAGAGAGATTAAGGCAGAAGAAAGGAGTTCTTTAGCAGCCAAGACAAAAGAGATGAACACTTTGGCGGGCTTCTCTCCCATTCTAATTATCATTGCCGCAATACTTTCCGTACTCAGTACTGTTTTCTTTTACCAAAAGGTAAGTTCCGAATTTAACGAAAGGGTAACTCTTTTTCAGCAGTTACAACACCTTAATGAAGATACCGCTAAACGTATTGATACCATCAAGAGCATTGCGCATCAAATTTCTACAGGCAATTACAAAGTCAGGCTGCACGAAACTTCAAAAGATGGATTAGGAGTGCTATCCACTTCACTCAACAGCATGGCCGAAGCCCTTCAATCGTCATTTACTCAGTTAGAGGATAAGGACTGGATGCAAACTGGAGTTGCTACTTTAAATGACAAAATGGTGGGCGACAAAGAGGTTCATTTACTTACTAAAGATATTTTAGAAGCGGTAATTGACCATACCAAAAGTTTTGTGGGAGCCTTTTATCTGTTGGAAGAAGATCAAGAACTTCACCTTATCAACGGCTACGCGTTAAATGCTCAACAACGGAAAAAAATCGCTGTTGGTGAAGGATTGGTTGGACAGGCCTTCCAGTCTGAAAAATTAATTCTGTTAGAAAAAGTACCTGATAAAGAGGCGACCATTAGCTATGCTACCGGCGAAACAAAGCCAACTTGTGTAGTAGCGTTTCCAATCATCAGAAATGGCTTGGCGATGGGCGTGATTGAATTAGCCACCATTAATGCCTACCCGCAGCGCAAGCTGGATTTTATGCATCATATTTCTTCGAATATTGGCATTGCCATTAATGCGGCACAAAACAGAAAGAAACTACAGGATTTCTTAGAAGAAACCCAATCACAAGCAGAAGAATTACAAGCGCAACACGGAGAACTGGAAGCTTTAAACTCTGAGTTAGAGGCGCAAACCCAAAAAATACAAGCTTCGGAAGAAGAACTAAGGGTACAACAAGAAGAATTGCTTCAAAGTAACCAAGAACTGGAAGAAAGAAGCAGCTTACTGGAAGAGCGCAATCAACTGATTTTAGAAAGAAACTTGGAAATTAAGCAGAAGGCGGAGCAATTGGAGCAAAGTACCCGTTACAAATCGGAGTTTTTGGCCAATATGTCGCATGAGCTTCGCACGCCTTTAAACTCTATTTTGTTGTTATCTAAGCTGATGGCCGAAAGTGAGCAACTAGAAAAAGAATACACAGAATATGCTTCGGTGATTCAAAGTTCTGGCCAAGGTCTGTTAAGCTTAATTGATGAGATTTTAGATCTTTCGAAGATTGAAGCAGGTAAAATGGAGCTGGAAATTAGCGATGTAAGAATTGACGAAATTACAGCGGATATCCGATCATTGTTTATGCCTATCGCTAAAGACAAACACTTGGATTTAATCATTGGCGTTTCTGGCGATGCTCCCAATTCCTTTACTACCGACAAGATGCGTCTATCGCAAATCTTAAAAAACTTATTGTCTAACGCATTCAAATTCACGTCAAAAGGAAAAGTAAGCCTCTCTATTGGTTACCAAGCCAAAGAAGAAACGCTCACTTTTGCCGTTACCGATACAGGAATAGGTATTGCAAAGCCCAAACAAGGGCTTGTTTTTGAAGCCTTTCAACAGGCAGATGGCTCTACCCGACGCAAATTTGGGGGTACAGGATTAGGCTTATCCATCAGTAAGCAACTGGCTCAACTGCTAGGCGGCACCATTAAATTGGAGAGTAAGGAAAATGAAGGCAGCACTTTTACCCTAACTATTCCTGCCAACTTTAACGAAAGAACAGGCGCCCTAATTACCGATTTGCAGGAAGAGGAAAAAGCAGCGGAAGAGAAAGTAGAACAGCAACGTGAAGAAGAGCGTTTTGTGGTTTCAAAAATACCAGAAGAAGTAGAAGACGACAGACACGACCTTGGCCCAGAAGACAAGACAATTCTGATCATTGAAGATGATACCTTTTTTGCCAAAACGCTACTTGATTTCACCAGAAAACGCAACTACAAAGGTTTGGTTGCAGTACGTGGTGATGTAGGTATAGAAATGGCGCAAAAATATAAGCCATTGGCCATTTTATTGGATATTCAACTTCCTGTGAAAGATGGTTGGCAAGTAATGGATGAATTAAAATCAAATCCAGCAACCAAACCTATTCCGGTACACATCATGTCTTCGCTATCTGCTAAAAGGCAGAGCTTGCAAAAAGGTGCCGTAGATTTCATCAACAAACCTTTTGCGCTGGAGCACATGAAACAGATTTTTGAAAAACTGGAACATGCGCTAAGCAAAAACCCTAAAAAGGTGCTTATCGTTGAAGAAAATAAACAGCATGCCCAAGCCTTAAGCCATTTCCTAAGCTCGGCCAACTTGCAGACCATTGTGGCCTCAAACATCAGTGATAGCGTTGAGGCATTACAACAAAAAGAGGTAGACTGTGTGATTTTGGACATGGGCATTCCTGATAAAAATGCCTACGAGACCTTAGAAACCATTAAGAAAAGTGACGGCCTAGAGAATTTGCCAATTATCATTTTTACGGGAAAAAACCTTTCCAAAGGCGAAGAGACTAGGATTAAGCAATATGCCGATTCGATTGTGGTAAAAACCGCCCATTCTTATCAGAGAATTTTGGATGAAGCTGCTTTGTTCTTACATCTGGTAGAGGAAAAAGGGAACAAGAGTAAGGAAGTTAAAGGAGAAACATTGCAAAATGTAACCGATGTACTTAAAGATAAAGTAGTGCTTATTGCCGACGACGACGTAAGGAATATCTTCTCTTTAACCAAAGCTTTGGAGCCACACAAAATGAAGGTATTACCTGCTATTGACGGCAAGGAGGCTTTAGCGGCCATTAAAGCCAACCCAAAAATTGATGTGGTATTGATGGATATGATGATGCCAGAATTGGACGGCTATGAAACCACCAAACAAATTAGAGCAATGCCTGCATATAAAAACCTACCTATTTTAGCAGTAACCGCAAAAGCGATGATGGGCGATAGAGAGAAATGTATTGCCGCCGGCGCTTCGGACTATATCTCGAAACCCGTAGACATAGACCAGTTAATTTCATTATTGAGAGTTTGGCTTTACGACAAATCTAATTAGGCTCCAAATATGCAAAGCACAGAAAAGAAAATTTTAATTATTGATGATGATAGCAGAAACATTTTTGCTTTAAAAGCTGTTTTAACTGCTAAAAAGTATGTTTGCGTAGACGCTATTAGTGCCAAAGAAGGCTTTGATATCATTAAAAAAGATGGAGATGTGGGCTTAGTGCTTTTAGACATGATGATGCCAGACATGGATGGCTACCAAGCACTTGCGAAAATGCGGGAAGACCAACAATTGCAGGATGTTCCAGCCATTGCCGTGACGGCCCAAGCCATGTTAGGCGACAAAGAGAGATGCTTGGAAGCTGGTGCGGTAGGCTATATCTCCAAACCAGTGAACGTTGAAGAATTAATTAAACTCATAAACCAATACCTATAGTGTCTCAAGCAGGAGTTATATCCGACGAAGAAGTTGAAATCCTCATCAATGATGTATTGGAACATCATGGCTATGATTTTACAGGCTATTCTAGGGCATCCCTTAAAAGACGCTTATCCAGATTATATAGCTTAGACAAACATTTAAGCTTTGCAGAGTTCAGGTACAAAACCTTGAACGACGACGTATATTTTAAACATTTTGTAGAAGGTGTAACGGTAAACGTAACGGAGATGTTCCGCGACCCAGCATTTTATCAACTGCTCCGCAAACAAATCCTACCCAACTTAAATACTTATCCGTTTATCAGGATTTGGCTGGCTGGCTGTTCTACCGGCGAAGAAGCCTATTCTATCGCTATCTTGTTGAAAGAGCTCAATCTGTTGCACAAATCATTGATTTACGCTACAGATATTAATCCAACGGTATTGGAGAAAGCTTCCAATGGCATGTTTCCGCTTAGCCAAATGAAAAGCTACTCTGAAAATTATATCGCCGCGGGCGGAATCAAAGATTTCTCCTCTTATTATTCTGCCAACTATAACTTGGCAAAATTTGATGAAGAGCTGAAACGAAAAATGATTTTTTCGACCCATAACCTGGTTTCCGACCGTTCTTTTAATGAGTTTCAGTTGATTTTATGCCGAAACGTACTGATTTATTTCGACAGACCTTTGCAGTTCCGCGTGTTGCAACTATTTGATCAAAGTTTGGAAAACTTAGGTTATTTGGCGCTGGGCACTAAAGAAACCATCGATTTCTCACCCATATCATCCACCTACAAAAGAGTAGGGACAGAAAAAGTTTGGAGGAAAGTGAGCGCATGAGAAAGATAGATGCTTTGGTGATTGGTGGTTCGGCAGGCAGCTTAGATGTGCTGCTGAAAATTTTGCCTGAAATAAGCCCGAATATCGACTTTTCTATCATTATTGTAGTTCACCGCAAGCAAGGGATGGATTCGTTACTTAGCGACCTGTTGTCCTACCGTACGGAGCTTAAAGTAAAGGAGGCTGATGAAAAGGAAAAAATCCAAAAAGGCCACGTTTATATTGCCCCTTCTGATTATCATTTGCTCATTGAAAAAGACTTTACTTTCTCGTTAGACTATTCGGAAAAAATCAATTACTCTCGTCCATCCATTGATGTTACTTTTCAGACCGCAGCCGATGCCTATGGCGATCGATTGGTTTGCCTACTACTCTCTGGCTCCAATGCCGACGGCGTGAACGGGCTGATATTTGCCAAGAAAAATGGTGGGATTACCTTGGCACAAGACCCAGAATCGGCGCAGGTTACATATATGCCCGAGCAAGCCATTTTAAGAGCCAACGTTTCTGCGGTCCTAAAAATCGAAGAAATGGCCAATTATATTAATTCTTTAGCTATAAACCCCTAAAAAAGATGAGCAAAAAAGTTTTCATTTTTGATGACAACAAAGACATTTTGGAGCTGTGCACCCTGATCCTTGAAGGGGCCGGATATGAAACCAAAACCTCATCTACCTCCAACCACATTATTGATCAGGTAGCGGGCTATGAGCCAGACGTTATCCTAATGGACAATTGGCTGCCCGATGTAGGCGGCATAGAAGCCACGCAGGAGCTTAAAAGGCATCCGTTGTATAAAAATATACCTGTAATTTATTTCTCTGCAAACAACGATATTAAAACGCTTGCAGAAACGGCGGGCGCCGAAAGCTATTTGGCCAAACCCTTTGACATTGACCAGCTGGAAGAAATTGTAGTATCAATGATTGGGAAATGATTTTTAGAGCGTTAAAGTAAAAGACTTACGAAGTTTTAAAAACTTCGTAAGTCTCACAAGTACCTAGTAAAGTACTAGTTCTTCATCCTACCTTGCTCCGATTCTGTTCCTGTAGATCTTCTGCGAGCAGGTTTAATTTCATTTTTACCAAACCTATAGCTAAAATTAAGTCTGAACAACTGAGTTTCGTTCTTTTGGTAAAGATTGTAACTCAATCCAGGATAAGCACTGCTCAATCTGGTTCTGTTGGTATCAAAAACGTCTGAAACCGCAAATCTAATACTTCCTTTTTTGTTAAGGATTGCCTTGCTAATACCTATATCTACAAACGCTTTCTCCTCTATGGCAAGAGTACCATAAGTTAAAGGGGACTCATAGTTGGCATTGATTTCTGCAGTTAAACCATCCATAATGATGAAATTGTTCTGCATACGAACCTGATAAGAAGTTTGGCCTGTTTTTAAGGCTTGTCCTTCTAGATTTGGTGTTTCAAAAGCTAAGTGGAAAACATTCAGATTGTTGTTCATTGTCCACCATTTGCTCACCTTTACCGGCACCGAAAGATTTCCAGAAATGGTCGTATTTTTTGCGATGTTAGCATTGGTTTGATATAAGGCCTTTTGTTTTTCATCCGGCAAAATCACTTCTGTAATCGCATCGTTTACCACACTGTAGCCAAAGTTCAAGAAGTACTTTTGCATAAAGGTGTAATTTACCTCATAATTATTGGTATACTGCGGATTTAAGAAAGGATTACCCTTGTTGTAGGTGTATTGGTCCAAATAGTACATAAATGGATTTAAGGCGTCGTAACTAGGCCTATCAATTCTACGCCCATATGAAACTCCTACCTGATGGTTTTTAGACAAGGTTTGTTGAATGTAGATGGTTGGAAAGAAATCCCAATAGCTACGTTTTACCACTTCGTTGGTGGTTAACAAATTGCCTTTCGAATTCGTCTGCTCCATACGTAAACCTAACTGAACATTGGTGTTTTTAAATTGCTTGTTCAGGTTGGCGTAAACCGCATTCACATTCTCATCGTAAACAAACCTGTTGCTACGGCGTACATCATTTTGCCAAGCATTGCTTACCCATTCTTCTGCACGTAAATCGTTATCGGTTTCTACCCAACTGCTTTTTGCACCTGCTTCAAATTTCATGGTTTTATTGATGGGCAAAACATAATCAACCTTAACCGCTTTAATATCGATAATACTTGGACTATTGTTTCTTAAACGACCAATTGGTTTTACTAAAGATCCGTCTGGAAAACGATAGTCATTTACCAGCTCCGCATTGTCTTTTCCATGATATCTAGAATAATCTGCATCGGCGGTAAGCTCTTGTCCTGTAGTGTCCAAAACTGATTTATAATTCAGGTTATAAGAAAAGTTGCGATAGCTTGATATCTGCGTGTTAGTGGCTGCCAAGGTCGAATCAATTTGTGCAAATGACTTTCCAATCAAAGTGCGATTGGTTGATATGTCTTCCGCGCTATTCAAATAACCATTCACTAAAACACCAATGGTATTATTTTTATTAAGGAAGAAATCGGCACCTATTTTAAAGTTATTGTTTTCATAATCGCGAGTATCATCCCCTTTTTGAGAGAAATAAGTGTCTGGATTAGTACCAGAACCTTTAGAAACACGATCAATATTAATGGTATTGTCTCTTGCGCCTTTGTTAAAGTTATAGCTACCAAAAACGTTAACGCCTTTGTTTCTATAGTTCAAGTTCAGCCCAGTATTTCCCCTAAGGTTTTTACCATAAGCCATACCCGCATTAAAGCTTCCATTGGCACCGCCACTTCTGGCTTTTTTGGTTTTAATATTGATGATTCCAGAGTTTCCAGAGGCATCATATTTTGAGGACGGATTGGTAATCAGTTCAATGGTTTCTATTTCGGAACTTTGCATATTCCTTAACAAATTGGCTACATCTGCTTGGCTCATGTAAGTTTGTTTACCATCCAGCATGATCAAAACACCTTGCTTTCCTTGCATCGAAATTCTATCGTTTTGGTCTACGGTAACTCCTGGGGCCCTTTGTAATACTTCCAATGCCGATGAGCCTACTGCAGCCGAGCTAGCTTCTACATTCATCACCAATTTATCGGCCTTACGCTCCAAAAGTGGTTTTACAGCGGTAATACTTACAGCGTTTAAGGTTTTGCTAGTCGCTATTAAAACAATTTCAGGTAAGTTGATTGCAAGCTCTGCAACGATAAAAGACTTCCCTTTATGAATTTGGTAGCCCATCATGTTAATTTTGATATAGTAACTCCCTGCGGCGATACTTGGAAAACTAAATTTTCCTTCGGGAGTGGTCATGGCTGTTTTTACCAAAGACGAATCTGAAGATTTAAATAAACCGACCGTGGCATAATCGATGGGTTTACGTTGCTCGTCCAAAACCAAGCCGTTAACATCTACTTGCTTGGCCTTGGTGGGTGAAGCATAAATTGCCGTAGAAGCAAATAACGTGAGTAATAAGAGGTATATAGTTTTCATTTGTGTGTTGTTTTATTTTCAAAATTTTGGGCAAAAAAATTCCACTACGCATTTAGCGCATTTTTTAATTTTTAAAAATCTTTGCTTAGTTTTTTTAAAAAGGGAAATCCCTTATTAATAGTTTATAGCTTGTAGACGATAGAGTTTTGCAAAAGGTTACAAGAAATTTTCTTTTTTTTAGGCAACCACACCAAAAGGCACAAAAAAAGCGGCCTAACTTTGCAATTAGGCCGCTTTTTTGGATTTAAAAATTTATTTCATTCCTAAAACATCTACTCCTTGTTCGAAAACCACATCTACTGGAATTCCTTTTTGAGCAAGTTTGTCTAAATCAGTTTGTAATTCAGTTTTAATAATGCCTCTTTCTTTTTGTGCTTTTTCCACTGCTGCTTTATCACCATTACCCTGTAAAGTCAAAATCACCGCACTAAGTTCATTCATAGCCGAAGCAAACTTATCGTAATTTACTTTGTAAGCACCTTGTGCAGTACGCTCAAAAGCGCCTTTTTCTTGGAAAAAATTAAAGCACTGCATGTTTGCTTTACCGTGTGCGCTAGAAGCACCAAAGCGTACGGAGCGTAAAATACCGGCCATGTAAGTGGTATAGTAATCTTTGATATCGCCTTGCAACTCTCCTTTTTTAAGCAATCCAGTAACCATATAAAGGCCCAACACATCGGCTTTACCTTCTTCTAACCATGAATATTGTTCTTGCAAAGCATTACGCACCATTCCTTTACCAGTAACAGTATTTTTGATACCCAAGCCATGTGCTACTTCATGAAACATCACATTTGCAAAAAAGGCATCAAACTTAATATATTTCTGTTGTTCTTTGTCGATAAGCACATTGGCAATTGGCACTAAAATCTTATCGAATTTTGCTTTCATTGCATTTTTCAATTGCGAACGGCGGGTACCTTTCTCCTGTTGGATTTTTTCATCGTTAGGCAAGTTTACCGCTATGGTCTTAGAGCCCGAATTACAGTCTCCAGCGTAAAAAACCACATCGTATGCGTTCAATTCCGAATCAGTTCCTGGAACTTCCTTTTTATACTTATCCGCTACAGGCAAACCTTTTTGAAGCTCTGGAAGTAGTGCTACGTATTTAGCTAAACGCTTGCTCCATTCTTTATCTTTCACCAACACATAACTTTCAAAAGATGCTCTGGCATTAAATAATTTGTCTTCGTAATTTTCAATTGGGCCAATAATGATATCCAGGCCATTGGTTTTCATATCCAACCAAGCGTAGTCACTTGCCGTGTAGTTATCGCTTACCAAAGCATCAGCACGTAGGTTAAGGTATTTTTTAAGACCCGCATCATCGGTAATTAAAGCGGCCTGTTTTAACAAGCTACTCGCTCTTTGCAATTCATTGGCAAAATAAATGTGGTAAGGAATTGAAACCAATTTGCCATTTTCTCTTCTGATGACAGAGTAAAGTCCTTGTTTATCCTTTACGTCCGACTTTTCCAACTCTTCTTTGGTCATATCCAAAGGGTAAAAAGTTACGCCAAGCGGCTTTTCTCCAATACCCGCAACAAAAGGTTTATCACCATTTAACCTATCCCAAGGACCATAATTGATTTTTACAAAATCTTTTGTTTTCTCATCCTTGATGGTGGCCAACAAACTATCACGTTGTGGATAGGCTTGTTTCCAAAAAAGCTCATCCATAATTTGTGCTGCCTCTATCAACAAAGGCAAAACTTGTCTTTCATTGGCAGTGAGCAGGTTAAGATCGGTGCTTAGCCTTACTTTTTCGTAAATTGGCAAACGTTGGGCCACATATTCCTGCAGGGAATCCAACTCATTTTTTCCGGTACTCTCCTGCCCTGAGTTTTTGCTTGTACAAGCGGTTATTGAAGTTACCAAGGCCGTTCCCAAGATCAGGCTTTTGGCTACATGCATCTTTATTTTTTGCATAAATAATATTCTTTCGGATGTTATTTGAAAGCCCTAAATTAGTAAAAAAGTTGAGGAAGAATATAAGTAGTTAAATACCTGAAGGTTTCCGAACCAACTCACCCAACAACAAAACATATTTTATTTTAATGAACCGTTACCAATCTTCATTTCTTGCCGCAGCACTTGGGCTGTTAGTTGCAGGATGCAGCACCTACAAGTACAAAGCTACCGACAAGGTGTACAAAAACAATGCAAAGGCTTTTTCAGAAATCATTAAAGCTACTCCTCCTGAAAACCAAAAAATAGACTCGCTATACAATGAGCAGTATTTTGTGGGTACGACCAATATGGGCATCAGAAAGCCAAATTTCGTCATTATACATCACACCGCTCAAGACTCTTTGGAGCAGACCCTCAGAACTTTTACCTTAACCCGAACAGGAACAAGCTCCCACTATGTAGTGAGCAGAGATGGTAAAGTAGTACAAATGGTGAACGACTATTTGAGGGCGCAACATGCAGGAGCTGGTAAATGGGGCAGCGTTACCGATATGAATTCATGCTCAATTGGTATTGAAATGGACAATAACGGCACTACCGATATTTGGACTGATGCTCAAATCAATAGTTTATGTGCCTTATTAGGTACTTTAAAGAAAAAATATAGTATTCCAACCGCCAACTTTATCGGCCATGCCGATTTTGCTCCTGGTCGTAAAAACGACCCTAAGAATTTCCCTTGGAAAACCTTGGCGCAAAAAGGTTACGGACTTTGGTATGATGAGGTATTAGACAGTGTCCCACAGAACTTTGATGCTACTGTAGCTCTTAGGGTAATTGGCTACAATGTGCAACGTTTAAATTATGCCATTGAGGCTTTTAAAATCCACTATATCCAAACAGATATTACGCAAACGCTTACAGATTTTGATAAACAGGTGCTTTATAATTTGTACAAAAAGAGCTTGTAAAAGACTTTCTTAAGATAACCAACTATCCTTACGGCTTGGAAATTCTCCAGCGGTAGGCATAAAAAACCTCGCAAGTTTTTAAAACCTGCGAGGTTTAACCCCCATATTAAGGTGTAGTTCTACGAAAAATTTTCTATCGATCAATAGATCCCATTACTTTTTGCGAAAATGCATTAAGTGCATCTCTCTCCGCCATTCCGCCTTTTACACTTTCATGTACTTCTAATGCACCACAAATATTGGTGATCATTTCGCCCGCCACATCAACTTCACCTTCACTTACTCCCCTAAATTCGCAAAATGCTTCTAACACTTCAAGGGTTGCATTTAATTGCTCAGGGCTTGCGTTTTCAAAAAACTGTCTGATTACTGGAACTTTCATAACTACTTGATTTTAGCAAATAAATCAGTTAAAACTTCTGCCTTGTTTGTTTGTACCTGATCAACTAAGGCTCCATTTTGAAAAGCAGCAAAAGTTGGCAGGTTATCTACTTTTGCAAACTTTCTCGACTCTGGAAATTTCTCCGCATCAACAATTAAAAAAGCAATCTCTTCATTCTCTGATGCTAATTTTTTAAACTTTGGTTTCATGATACGGCAGTTACCACACCATGAAGCTGCATATTGTACCATCACCTTTGGATTATCTGAAAGGTATTGGCTTAAACTATCTTCTGTTAATTCTAAAAACATGATATAAAATTTAATAGCTATGCAATCACACTACTTTTACAGTCTTGTGTTAGTTTAGAAATCGCATAGTTAATGGTTTGAAAAAAGGGATGTGATTTATATTTGTCAAGCTGAGCTTGTCGAAGCTTCTATTAAAAAGACATTTCGACAAGCTCAATGTGACAAGTGGCTGATATAAACAGCTGCGGTTAAACTTTTGCTTAGTTTGCGCTTAAGTATTCAGCAACGCCAGTTCTGGTAGCGTTCATTGCTGATTTTCCTTCTTCCCAGTTAGCAGGACAAACTTCGCCATGTTTTTGTACGTGTGCATAAGCATCAATTAAACGCAAATATTCTTTTACGTTTCTGCCCAATGGCATATCGTTTACACTTTCGTGGAATACTTTACCAGTTTCATCAATTAAGTAAGTAGCACGGTAAGATACATTAGATCCAGAGAAAACTTCTTCTCCTTCTTCAGTATATTCAACCTCTTGATCCAAGATACCTAAAGTACCTGCTAATTGTCTGTGAGTATCAGCAATTAATGGATAAGTAACACCTTCAATACCACCGTTATCTTTTGCGGTGTTTAACCATGCAAAGTGTACTTCGTTGGTGTCGCAAGAAGCACCAATAACTACTGTATTTCTTTGTTTAAAATCTTCTAAAGCGGCTTGGAATGCATGTAATTCAGTAGGGCAAACGAAAGTGAAATCTTTTGGGTACCAGAACAACAATACTTTAGAGTTATTTTTTACTGCTTCTTCAAAAACGTTGATTTTCAAATCGTCACCCATTTCAGACATTGCATCAACTGTAATACTAGGGAATTTTTTACCTACGTAACTCATAATTATTTCGTGTTTTTTAATTTTCGTGCTGCAAAGATAGCCTAAAAAGCTTGGCAAGGCAACGTCAAAACCATACTTAATCTTGATAGCGCCATAGATAAAAATGATAGTTGTAATTCAATAATTAGTTTTTGACTATAGCAAAATGCGCTAACGGACGTAGAGTCAGCGGTCTTTTAACTAATCTTGCTGATAACAGTCTTTTGAAAATCACTATTTAAACACCCTTAAAACAAAAGGTCGCTTGGATTAAGCTCTTACTGCTCACATAAATATAAAGGCAACGCAATTGCGCTGCCTTTATATTTCGGAAAAGAAAATGCTGACTAGTTGATTTTTGATACCTTAAATGGCTTTTTGACTGCCTCGTGAGCAGCTTGCTGGCCAATGGCGGCTTGCTCTACGGTTACTTTTTCCGGCCTGTAGGTATTTCCGATTACATTACGCTTGAAAATAGCTTCATACCAAGTACATGAAGCAATGTATCGACCAATGTTAAGATCCAAATGATAGCCATCTCGGCATAAAACATCACCAAGCTTAGTACGTGCATTCTGTATCGCTGTTCCTGATGGAACCAATAGGTTAAAAGGCACTAACTTCATGGCTTTTTTTGACGCATCCATAATGCCTTGGTACATCTTCATTTGATCTTTATCATAACTTACAAAACCAGTATGGGTTGAGTTTTGCGCATAAGCCCAGGTTTGGTGCCAAACAAATTTCACTTTAGGATTAGTGGCCTTACCCTTTACATAATTGAACAATAGGGGCAATGGCTCCAAATAGGTATCAAACAAGCCTGATTTTGGACTAGATTGCTGAAAGCTAATGTAATCCCAGTTTTCATCTGCAATGGCTTTAGAGATACTGGTTTTAGGGAAACGCTCCTTCTTGCCATCCAAGCCTATTTTACGGTATTCATAGGCATCTTTATCTTCCTGTGCATTTTTCCAATGCAAATCCAACGGTGCACCACCAATATACAAATTGCCAACAATGACCTTATAACCTCCAGCTTTGGCCAATCCATAAAAATATTGCTCCAATGCATCTTCGGAAAAACTATTACCAATAGCCAAAATTCTGATCACGCTATCTTTACTTGGTTTTTCAAGGTGCAAAGGGTGGAAAGCACTAACATTTTGAAGTCCCACTGAGAAAAAGCCGACCAATGCAAGCACATACACAACATACCTTCTGAAAAATCTAATATTCATCTTTTAAAATTTATTGGTTGCCGCTAAACTTATATATAAAATCATTTACTGTCAATCTTTTTCAAAAACCAATTCACAAAAGATCTAAAATGCATCTCTTTTGGATAAAATAATATCGAAAACAATTATTACTTCTTTAACGTATTTTCGAATAGCTTGAATATACGCTTATATTCATCCGTCCAACTGCTAGGCTCCACAAATCCATGATCTTCTACCGGATATACCGCCAGTTCCCAATTGTCCTTTCCTAATTCAATAAAACGCTGGCTTAAACGCACAATATCTTGGAAATGCACATTCACATCAACCATTCCATGTAACATCACCAAATCGCCTTTAAGCTTGTCTGCAAAGTAAATTGGCGAGCTCTTCTTATAGGCTTCTGGATCATTAAATGGTTCGTTAAGGATGTTTGAGGTATAACCGTGGTTATAATGCGCCCAATCTGTTACTGATCTTAATGCTGCGCCTGCCCTAAAAGTGTCCGATGCATTAAACAATCCCATTAAGGTGATAAAGCCACCATAAGAACCACCGTATAAACCAACATTTTTAGGATTAACACCATATTTCTCCACTAGCATTTTCACTCCGTCTACTTGGTCGGTTAAATCTTTTCCGCCCATATGGCGATAAATTCCTGTACGGTGGTTACGACCGTAACCAGAACTTGCGGTGTAGTCAATATCAATAACAGTATAGCCATTGTCTGCCAAAAGATTATTGAACATATATTCCCTAAAGTATTGGCTCCACCAGTAATGTACATTTTGTAAATAACCTGCTCCATGCACAAAAACTACTGCAGGTTTATTTGGATGTGGGTCTTTAGCTGGATAAACTCTAGCGTACACATCATCGCCATAACGATTTTTAAATGATACAAGGTCTGGTTGACGCCACTGATAGCTGTCAAATTCTGCTGAGGTAGACTTGGTAACCTTTACTGCTTTTGCTCCTGGTTTATTGGCTTGGATATACAATTCCCAAGGCTTGTCCATGTAAGAATAATTGATGGCCAACCATTTTTCATCTGGAGATAATGTGACTTCGTTACCGCCTTTCATACTGGTAATTTGTACCAAATCACCACCGTTTACACTAATTTTATAAAAATGGGTAATACCTGGATGCTCTTTATTCCCACTGATGTAGAAAGTACTTTTATCTTTAGAAAGTTGTACTTGTTGTACTTCCCATTTTCCCGAAGTCAGTTGTTTCCTTTCTCCGGTACTGATGTTGTAGGTATATAAATGCGAGTAACCAGTAGCCTCACTTTGAAAGTAAAAACGTTGGTTATCTATCCACCTTATATCTCTGTTAATCCCTGGGCCCGCTACCCAAGCTTCGTCACGTTGACGGTCTATTAAACTTAGCTTTCCTGTAGTAGGATCCAGTTTTAAAATCCAAAAATCCTTATTGTCCTGTGCTCTACCAGAAACCACCGCAAAAGAGCCTGTTTCATTCCAGTTTACCACATTTAGGTTTACTTTTCTGTCTTCGTTCTTCTTGGTTCTTTCCTCCAATTGTTTAGGATAATCTTTCACATAATCAGGCAAATCTTTAATGCCGGGAATTTGCGAAACGCTCACCGCATAAACCGAATCTTTGTCTAAATCCAGAACATAGGTGATACTGGTCGATAAAGTTTCACCTACTTTGGTACGACCGTTAATATCTTCCGTATAACCAGAAGCGGTCACGTAGTTAGGGACAATCGTGTTTTTATTTCCGGCAGCTTGCTTGATCAAGCGATAGCTTACAAATTTACCGTCTGGGCTAACGGTTAGGCCAGCCATAAAATCTTCCTCTAAATAAATAGGCTTAATGGTTCTGGCAGGTGCCAAATTAGCTCCTGCAGCACCAAAGCGTCTTCCACCACCAACACCTCTATTTCCACCTTCTGCATTTCGTTTTTTGATGATATCGAAGAGCTCTGTCTGTTCATTCTTTAACCAAGTATCTTGTACTGAAATTCCTGCTGAACGAGCTGGGCCTCTACCCCCAGGCATTGCAAAACCTTCTTGTTTTCCTTTGATAAAATTGGTAAGCTGCTTCAATTCTCCAGTGGTCAGGTTCAGCTGATAAACATTTTCAGCTCGTTGAAAAACTACATCGTTATTGTACAAAAACTTAGCGTTGCTTTCCCTCTCTAAGGTATTGGTAAGGCGGGTTTCTTTTTTTGTTTTTAGGTTCGACAAATAAAGGTCCCCCCCTTTTTCCTGTAAGCCTAGGGATTTATCTTTGTTGTAAGCATAGTTGATTTCTGCGTTTTTATCCGCCTCTTCTGCTTCCGCTTTATCCACTTTTATGCTCGATACATTTACCTTATAAGGTTGTGTCTTGTCTTTATTTTCTGGATTCCAATTAAAGAAAACCGTTTTGCTATCGGCCGACCAACGATAAGTATCTGGGGAAGTCCCCATCCATTTGGGATCCCTCATGATTTTTTGAACAGTTAACGGAGCAACTTGTTGCGCCTGTACTGATACATCGGTAAGCATTAAAAGCGTTGAGAGCGTTGAGAATGCAATATATCTTTTCATGATGCTGTATTTCTAGTTTGATTTGCTTGCCAAGCCACCTTTTTTACTATTTACGTTAACCGTGAATTTAGATCCACCTTTTACCAGCCATCTTACGGTTACATAGGAGTTGCCTGGAATATTTTCTACCCTAATGTTGGTTGGGTCTAGCTTTTGTTCCGTAGTAATTCCCAAATCACGATTGTTTACCACCATACCCGCCACTACGGTTCCTCCTGTTAGCGAAATGATATCAGGAATTTCGATATTGTTTTTAATATCTTGACTAGAATGGGTTGGGATCATGCGTAAATTGCTCACTACTGCTGTAACCTGTTTCAAGCCCGAACCAATCTCCTTCACTTCAATTTCATCTATACTCAATTTTGGAGTGTTATAGGCGTGGAAAACACTAAAAGCCATGTTGCGATGAGCATCACTTTCTAACAGAAACCCAGGATGCAAACGGGTATAGGTTTTCTTAAATCCTCCTATCTCAATATCTCCGTATTGAGGGTGTTTATAAGGCTTCCAGTCAACGAATGCGTCTTTCATTAACAAATCCTTATCAAAACTATAAAGCTGGTCCTGGGTGTTGTCTGCACCTGCCTTGTTGTACATGGCATAGCCTGTCCATAGCTCGTTTGAGAAAGTATAAATTCCTCGGCCTCCGTAAAACCAATCCAATTCCCCACCAAATACAGAATACAAATCTTTGTAAACCACTAGGTAACGGTAGCCTGGCAATAACTCCTCGCCTTTTTTACCAAGTGCGTCATACACACGCACATCTTGTGCATTGTAGGTGTCTACATCTTCTGCTGCTCCTGGGCCACGTAAAATCATTCCACCATTGTTATGATAAGATTGTGCCGCAGCAATGTTTGGATGTTTCATCACAAAATCTACCACCGCACGGTTCTCTGGAATAGAAAAAGGATATTTATATGCTCCGTTTTGGATATAGTTGGGCTGCCAGTTCCAGCCCCAATCGCGATTGGGATCATAGGCCCCTTCTCCATCCTCGTTCACCAATCCATCGCCATCGTTATCAATTCCTTCTGAACCCAGAAGTTCATATTCTCCTTTTTCATCATAACCTACTACAATCATTCTTCTCGGATCAGTTGGATCTACTTTGTAGCGGCCATTTGGATTTTTGCGTCGCATCATGGTAATGTGTCCATCACCATCTAAATCATCAAAACCGTCTTCGTTTACCGAGCCGTCTCTATCGTTATCAATAGGAATTAGACCGGTACGCGGAGAGTGCGCTGTATTGGCCTGATGTATAAAACTATCCCTCGCATCAGGGTTGATGGTAGGCACAATGTAAAAGGTTTTGTCAGCCAAAAGCGACTGTACCATTTGATTATTGGCCGCATACATTTCCACCAAATACCATGCGGTGTACAAGGCAAATTCACTTCCTTGTATCTCGTTTGAGTGGATATTACCATCAATGTACATGGCTGGTTTTTGATCGGCATTACCAATTTTATGGTCGCTGATACTCATGATCCAAAGGTCTTTGCCCTGATATGATTTGCCGATGGTTTCTAATTTAATCAGATTAGGGTGGGCAGCCGCCAACTTTTTACAGATTTCTGTAATGGCGGTATAATCATGATATCTGTTCCAACTGATTGGCACTTTTGGATTTGGCGGCGTACCTACTGCCGCTAATATATTTTCTGGTTTTTGAGCTTTTAAGGTCACGGTACACAAAACCACCGCAGCCATTAGCATGTATTTCTTCATCCTCATTTGTCCTGTTTGATTATAGTGTAACCTCTATTGATTTATTTCCTGTAGTTGGGCAACCGGCGTCAATGGTAACTTTACCATTGCCTTTGATTAACCAAGTTAGCTCTTTGAACTCCTTGCCCTGCAAACTTTCGATGGTTTGGTTCTTGCGCCCGCTCACCACCTCTTGTCCGTTTTTACCGTTTACTTTTATGGCAATCTTTTTAAGGAAATAACTACGGTCGCCTATTTTGGTATAGGTAGACAAATCACCTGTGTTCAACAGCTGCACCGTTACACGGGTGAGACCATCGGTTACCTTTTCCGTTTTGAGGTTAACAAATTCAATTTGTGGAGCCATCGCAGCAAGTGAAACCAAAAAGTCGGTATGTTTGGCCACAATGTTATCTACCAGTTTGTATGGTGGGTTGCTAAGTACAAAAGGATCCAAACCTCCCACTTCTACCGTTTGTCCAGCAAAATCTGGATGTGAAACGGTCTTCCATGGTGTATAAGTATCAGTAATGCCTTCTTTAGCCGCCCAACGTAAATAAGCCGCCACAGGATCATCATTGATAAATTTCTTTTCTTTCTTGGCCGAGTCAGGCGCTACTTTTGGCACCCACCAACCTGGTGTACTAAAGCTCAATCGACCATAATGAAAATATGCCCATTGCGAAAAATCGCCAGGCTCTGCTTGCGTTTTTGGAGCTTCTTTAGTTTTGGTGATTTTATTGTATCGTTCGGAAACCAAGGCATTAGATTTTGCATCGGCCTCAAACCAACTAGTGATCACTCTTTTGCTTAAACCTGCTGGATTAAACGCTACAGGCGATGAAAGATTATTCGTTGGTCCAAAGGTAACCACTGCATACACGTTAAAGGCATTGAAAAGAAAATCGAACAAAGCCCTATTTTCTTTTTCAGAAACAGCATATTCGCCTGCACCTGGAACAAAATTCTTATAGTTAAAGCTGGCGTTTTTGTTAAAGCTTACGCCTCCTTCTCCATCTTCATTAAATTGTCCGTCTTTGTCATTGTCTATTCCTTCTTGCAGAAGGATATAACTGCCATTTTCGCCTTTATTCGCGTCGGCTAGAATCAGAGAACGAGGGTCGTCGGGATTGAGCTTATATTTCCCTGTAGCATCTTTAACGCGCATCCAAGTAATTTTTCCGTTGCCGTCTAAATCGTCGAAACCATCTTCATTCAATCTTCCATCGCGGTCATCATCGGTTTTGGTCGCATTACCACTACGCTCGTATTTCAGTTTTGCAAAATACTGTTCAGTAGCATCAGGGCTCATATTAGGGAAAACGTAGAAAGTTTGCTTGTTCAATAGGTTTTTAACACTATCAACATTAGAGCTTGCCAACAATTTCTCGGCAAAGCCGATGGCCATTTCTACGCCTAAAAGGTGTTTGCCGTCTACTCCGCCAACCACTGCAATGGCAGGTTTTTGGTCAGCATTTTGAGCCCCTAAAGTAAGCATCCAAATGTCTTTCCCTCCAATTGTTTGGGTGAGTGTTTTTGACTTGATTAAACTGGGATATTTGCTCGTCAACGTTTTGATACGTTGCGCCAAGCTGGCACTGTTGCTATAATTTTGCGGAGATTGCGCAAAAAGATTGAGCGTAACAGACCAAAAAAACAAGTGAGTTAGGTAAAGTTTTTTCTTCATTTTGGTTTACAGTTATGTATGCAAGTTATGCAAAAAAGCATTGTGCCAGCAAACACCAAAACAAGATGTTACAATTGTTACAGACAGCAAAGGTTTACCTGATGATCTTTCCCGTTTTGTCTATGGTAACATTAAATGGAGGCATATAATCTTGTAACAAAACGGCGAGCTCCCTTCTAGAGATTTGTCGTTCGGCATCAAATTTAGAAGTAAAAGCATAAGTTGTTTTCCATTTCTTCTCCACTTCCTTATGGGTGCTTTCAGGTGCCTTATTGCCTACATAGCAAACCATATCCAAAGCATCTCCAATGGTAATGATCTCACTTTTGTGGTCATCAAACCAAATTTGGGCCTTGTAGTAATGGTCTTTCACCACCTGTTTAATATCATTTGTACTGACCAACTTTTCCCCATTGAACAGCAATTTCCCGTTCGTTTCCTCAGCTTTGATCACCCCAGAAATACCAACCATTTGAATGGCTTTCCAGTTTGCATCTTTGATACCAACATCTACAAAAGGCATCAGATTGCTATTATAGGCAATGAGTTCACCCTGTATTTTTTTAAGGTTTGACTCAGATGTCCTTTGATTAAAAAAACCAGCATAAGCTGCCACCGCTCCAGCCGCCTGCCCCATCAACATACTAGATGCATCACTCACATAAACTAAATTTTCTTGGGTAGGCATTAATAGCTGATACAGCGAAAAAATAGTATTAGTGCTACCATTAATTTGTTTTCCTGTAGCAACATTGGTTTTATAAATAGGGTTTTGATAGTTGAATTTTTCCCAGGTTCCCACTGCAGAAGCATCTATTTTCAAGGCGGCATTTAGCTTTTGATCCGCTGCATTTACAAAAACTTCAGGCCTAATGGTTTTGCCATCCGATAGTTTAAAAACCCAGCCCTTTCCTGATCGATCGGCTTTTATCCATTGTACATTTTTAATCACCGTAAGGTTTTTAATGCTATCTGTCCATTTAACCAGCACCTGATTGGCTGTTTGCTTATCAAACTGTACTTCTCCAATACTATCGTTTAGCTGCTTAAATTTCTTGATCTTATTTAAAAAAGTGGCCTGTATGCCTGAGTGAAGATCTTTTCCTATAGGTTCAATATCAAAACCTCCTGCTTGCAACAACAGCACTGTTTTTACATTGGATTGCGCCGCTTGTATAGCCGCTGCTACAGCCGCATTGCCGTTCCCAACCACAAAAACATCTGGCTTGATGGTTTGGGCTTTTAATTGAACAAAAAGAAAGAAAGCAGAAAATACAAACAGATACTTTTTCATTGTGTTATGCAATGTGGTAATATGGTGCTAATTTGATGATAATTATAAGAAGTTTTATTGGCGTTTAACTATATTTAACAATTAATCTTTCACTTTGTGAGGCTATGAACAGAATTGGCTGCGTTTTCAAAAATCAGCAGGCGCATCATTTTGCGTTAAGGCAAACTAATGCAGCAGAACGAATTGAGCAGCTACGAAAGCTCAAAGCAGCCATAGAAGAAAATGAGGATGATATTTTTTTAGCCCTCTACAAAGACCTTGCAAAAAATCGTTTTGAAGCTGCTGTTACCGAAATTTTCTTCATTTACGGGGAGATTGATTTTGCCATTAAAAACCTTGGCAGTTGGATGTCTCCCAAACGGATAGGCAAAACATTAAGCAATCCATTAGCGAAAAATAGAATTTACTATGAACCTAAGGGCATTTGTTTGATCATTGCTCCTTGGAACTATCCTTTTCAACTGGTGATGTCGCCATTAATTTCTGCTATTGCCGCGGGAAACTGCATTATGGTAAAACCTTCGGAACTTAGTCCAGCCACCAGCAAAGTGATTAGCAAAATTATTCTGAATACTTTTGAGGAAGAGCAAATTGCCTGCATTGAAGGCAATGCGGAGGTTTCTAAACAGCTCTTGGAACTCCCTTTCGATCATATCTTTTTTACAGGCAGCACCGAGATTGGTAAAGTGGTAATGAGTGCAGCAGCCAAGAACCTCACTTCGGTAACACTTGAACTGGGAGGAAAATCTCCCACCATTATTGATCAAAAAGCGAACTTATCAAAAGCGGCGCAGAAGATTGCTTGGGGTAAACTGGTTAATGCTGGCCAAACCTGTATTGCTCCCGACTACATTTTAATTCACCAGGATTCAGTTGACGAATTTGTGGGACTTTACAAGCAATTTGCTAGTGAGATGTATTTCAGGGCAAAAGAAGAAATCGACCCAAAAGTTTACGGTAAAATTATTAGCAAAAAACATTTTGACAGATTGGAAAATTTGATCAGCGACGCCGTAGAAAAAGGAGCCAGAATTAACTGGGGAGGCAAATCTGATGAAAAAACATACCGCATCGACCCTGTGATTTTAACCCAACTTCCAAAAGATGCAAAAATTATGGACGAAGAAATCTTTGGTCCTATTTTACCGATTATTCCTTATCAGGATTTGACAGAAGCGATCGAATACGTGAACCAAAAAGCAAAACCTTTGGCCTTGTACATCTTTAGTAAAAGTGACAAGAACATCAAAAAAATCATTAAATCAACCAGCGCCGGAGGTACTTGTGTAAATGACGTTTTGGTTCATATTGCCAATCCCAAGTTACCCTTTGGTGGTGTAAATCAAAGCGGAATAGGGAGCAGTCACGGCTTTTTTGGATTTAGAAATTTTTCACATGAACGTAGTGTGGTTACTCAACGATCCCTCGATTTTAACAGTTTGGTTTATCCTCCTTACACCACCAAACAATGGGTACTCAAACTATTGAAAAAAATCATGTAACCTACAAACGAAATCGCTAAGCCACTTTTACAGAGGTCATGGTCAGCGACCCTCCTACTGCTTTATCGTTAAATAAAAATGCTTGCTCTCCTTTTTGTTGTAAACCTAAGGTGTACATTAAAGGTAAATAGTGTTCTGGTGTAGGTACTGCCAAACGTACATCGCTACCCATTTGCTCAAACTTAATGAGCGCCTGATGATCTTGATTGAGAATGGCCGATTTGAATTTTTCGCTTGCTTCCAAAGCCCAGTCGTAACCACCGCCATTGATCATTTCCCAGCTTAACATGCGCAGGTTATGTACCATATTTCCACTACCTAGTATCAAAACACCTTTTCTTCGCAATGCAGACAACTCTTTGGCCAGATCGTAGTGATATTGTGCCCCTTTACTAAAATCAATGCTCAACTGCAGCACAGGAATATCCGCATTGGGATACATGTGCCTAATTACCGTCCAAGCGCCGTGGTCTAAGCCCCAATCGTGGTCTAAAGCAACCGGAGCAGAAGTAATTAATCCAGCAGTTTCCTTTGCCAGCTCAGGATTGCCCGGCGCAGGATATTGTACATCAAATAAAGCTTGCGGAAAACCTCCAAAATCATGAATGGTTGGCGGGAAATCCATTGCCGTAATTTTGGTGCCCAGCGTAAACCAATGTGCCGAAACCACCAAAACCGCAGAGGGCTGTGGAATAGATTTGGCCATCGTGGCCCAGCCGTTACTAAATTCGTTTACCTCAATGCCGTTCATTGGCGAGCCATGGCCCATAAAAAGCACAGGCATTAAATCGCTTTGCGCTAAATTAGAGGTAAATGTTTTGAATTGATTTAGTGTATCCATAACCAAAAAATAGGTCATGTTGAGCTCGTCGAAATATATGCTTCGACAAGCTCAGCATGGCAGTAGGAATTTATTTTGCTTGTGCAAATTGCAAATGCAACGTGATGTTTACATCTTTTGCAATACCTGCACCAGTTGGGTCATATTTAATGTTGTAATCTAACCTGTTGATGGTGGTAGAAGCTGTAAATCCAGCTTTGGTGTTACCTTGTTGGTCTTTTGCAGTACCTCCGTAAATTACCGTGAAAGTAACATCCTTAGTCACATCACGTATCGTTAATTTACCTGTCAACGCATAGGTGTTATCTTTCACTTTTTTGAATGCCGTGCTTACAAACGTCATTTTTGGATATTTTTCTGCATTGAAAAAATCGTCTGATTTCAAGTGATTGTCACGCATATCTACACTAGTATTGATGCTCGCTACATCGGCAGAAAAATTGATTTTTGCGTCAGTAAAATCAGCTTTTGAAGAGGTGAACTCTCCATCAAATTTCTTGAAAGAACCGTCTACAAATGAAATTCCAGAATGTTTAACCGAGAAATTCACAAAGGAATGCATCGGGTCAACTTTCCACTTGGTTTGGGCAAACGTAGCTACGCTTAAGCTCGTTGCCAATAAAAATAAGAATAATCGCTTCATGGCTATTGTCTTTTGTTAATGAACACAAAGCTACAACAGCAAGTTACAGAAAAAGTTGATGTATGATAAGAAAGTAGGTTAGCGTTTGTTTTCTTTTTGTTCAAAGTACACGAATGGCGAGGATGCCGTCCTTGCCAAACATTCCCTGTAAATGAATGAGCAATTCTGCAATTTAAACAGTTTCCTAAACCTGATCCAATGTTTTTCGCTTCAAATCTTGCTTGAATTCCGACGGCGTGATGCCCGTTTCTTTCTTAAACTGGGCTGATAGGTGGGCAACACTGCTATAATTTAACTGAAAGGCAATTTCGCTTAAGGTAAGTTCGCCATAACTCAAAAGCTCCTTAACCCTTTCAATTTTTTGTTGGATGTAGTAATGCTCAATGGTATTCTTTTCCTCCGCCGAAAACACACTACTCAAACTCGAATAATCGGTGTTTAGCTTGCTGGCCAAAAAATCAGAAAGGTTTACTTTTAGTGATTCCTTAGTGTAATGTACCAAGTCCACTACTGCTCCTTTGATTTGTGCAACCAGCATCTTTCTCTTGTCTTCCAGTAATTCAAAGCCTAGGTTTTCCAAAGCTTGCTTTACACGTTCGTATCGTTCATCATCTAGCGCCTTCTCTTCCAACTCCACTTCGCCCAAAACAATACTTTTTGTAGCAAGGTTCAGCTTTTCGAAAACCCCATTTACCGCTGTTTTACAGCGGTCGCAAACCATATTTTTAATGTAAAGCTTCATCAATCACTAAAGTAAATAATAAATTCTATAGCTTAAAATCTGGAAGAATAATTCAACTTTACTTAGACAATGATTTGCTTTTTAAATAACTTAGCGGCAAACCAGTTTATGATGAAAAAGTTGCTTTTGTTTTGTGCGATGTTGCTTTGTCAAGCCACATTTGCCGCAAAACCTAAATATCAATATGTTAAAATTAGCACCAGCAAAGGCGAGTGTATTGTAAGGCTTTATAATGAAACCCCGTTACATCGCGATAACTTTTTGAAACTCGCTAAAGAAGGCTATTACAATGGCACTATCTTTCATCGAGTAATCAAAGATTTTATGATTCAGGGCGGCGACCCCGATTCGAAAAATGCCACTCCCGAAGCCTCCCTTGGTAACGGAGGCCCCGAATACAAAATTCCTGCGGAGTTTCGCGATAGCATTTTTCACAAAAAGGGTGTTTTGGCAGCGGCCAGAGACAACAACCCTGAAAAAGCCTCAAGCGGTAGCCAATTTTATTTAGTGCAAGGAAAAGTTTTTACCGACGAACAGCTAAACGCTGTTGAAAAGAATCGATTGAAACACGAAATTCCCGCTTACCAAAGGGAGGTCTATAAAACCATTGGCGGCACACCACATCTAGACCGAAACTACACCGCTTACGGCGAAGTAGTTAAGGGAATAGAAATGATAGATGCCATTGCTGTTGTAGAAACAGGAGAAGCTAACCGCCCCAAGGAAGATGTAAAAATGACCGTTGCCGTGCTTAAAAAAAGGGAAGCAAAAAAATTAGAAAAGGAATTAAAAAAAGCAGAAGCTAAGAAATAATGAAACCATCATGGTTTTTCAAACCACACCATTGGATGAACAAACCCGATCGCTTCATCATCATTGAACACAAATTTTATAAGGATGAAAATAATATCATATAACGTGAACGGTATTCGTGCAGCAGCCACCAAAGGACTTTTTACTTGGTTGCAAGCTACTGATGCAGATATGGTTTGCCTACAGGAGGTAAAAGCACTTAAGGAACAAATTCCTGATATTTTGGCGCTTATTGAGCAGCTGGGCTATCACCATTATTGGTTTCCAGCAGAAAAAAAAGGATACAGCGGTGTAGCCATTCTTACCAAGATAAAGCCTAACCACGTAGAGTACGGCTGTGGCGAGCAATGGATTGATGCAGAAGGCAGGGTGCTAAGAGCCGATTTTGATGGATTTTCATTAATGAGCTTATATATGCCTTCGGGTTCAAGCGGTGATGAAAGACAAGCAAAGAAATATGAATTCATGGCTTTCTTTAATGGTTATATTGATGAGCTGCGAAAAACCTACCCTAACTTAATTATTTCTGGAGATTATAATATTTGCCACAAAGCGATAGACATTCATAATCCGAAATCCAATGCCAATTCCTCTGGTTTTCTGCCCGAAGAAAGGGAATGGATGGAACTGTTCATCAACAATGGTTTTATCGATTCTTTCCGTCATTTTAACCAAGATCCACACCATTATACCTGGTGGAGCTACCGTGCTGGAGCCAGAGGTAAAAACTTGGGTTGGCGTATTGATTATCATTTAACGACCAAAGAACTAGAAAACCGCTTGAAAAGTGTGCGCATCTTACCTGATGCCCTACATAGCGATCATTGCCCTATTTTACTGGAATTATCGTAGAAGGTTAATTGGTTAATCGTTGAAACTGTTTAACAATTAACCAATTTTACAACTCAAACAATTAACCAAATATGCTCATCACCAATATCAAAGCCCTTGTTGGCGTGCACCCTAAGGAAACGCATTTTCTTCGCGGCAGCGAATTAAATCAGCTTCCTATTTTAGAAAATGCTTGGCTACTGCTAGAGAATGGCTTAATTAAGGATTTTGGAGCAATGGAGAGCCTTCCTCCTTCAAGCGCCAAACTTGAAACTTTTGACGCAAAAGGTCGTTTTGTATTCCCTTCGTGGTGCGATAGCCATACGCATATTGTATTTGCAGCTCCACGTGAAGAAGAATTTGCGTTAAAAATTGCAGGTAAAACTTACGAGGAAATTGCCGCAGCAGGTGGAGGCATTCTAAATTCGGCCAATAAGCTACAGCATGCCAGTGAGGATGAACTTTTTGAAAGTGCCAGCATTAGGCTAAAGGATATGATTAAACAGGGCACAGGTGCCTTGGAAATTAAAAGCGGCTACGGATTAACGGTAGAAAGTGAGCTAAAGATGCTCCGAGTAATTCAGCGTTTAAAAGCAACTTTCCCAATTCCCATAAAAGCAAGCTTGTTGGCAGCACATGCCTATCCTGCCGAGTTTAAAGAGAATCACAAAGGCTATATTGATTTAATCATCAATGAACTGATTCCACAAGTAGCTCAAGAAAAACTAGCAGACTATATCGATGCTTTTTGCGAAAAAGGCTTCTTCTCTTTGGAAGAAACAGCACTCATTTTAGAAGCTGCAGCAAAATATGGCCTTAAACCTAAAATTCACGCCAATCAACTCTCGGTTTCTGGGGCTGTACAATTAGGCATCCAGCATCAGGCTGTGTCTGTTGACCATTTGGAAGAAACCGATGAAGCGGTATTAACGGCGCTTAGTGAAAGTAACACTATTGCCACGCTTTTACCTTCATGTTCATTTTACATCAACATTCCTTTTGCCAATGCCAAAGGATTAATAGAAAATAATGCTATTGTTGCCCTCGCCAGCGATTACAACCCTGGCTCAACACCTTCTGGCAATATGAATTTTGTGGTTTCCTTAGGCTGCATTAAGCTAAAGATGACTCCTCAACAAGCTATTAACGCAGCCACCATTAACGGCGCTGCGGCAATGGAATTAAGCGAACAGGTGGGTAGTATTGCCATTGGAAAAAAAGCGAACCTAATGATTACCAGACCGATGACTTCATTAGCATACTTACCTTATAGTTTTGGTCAAAGCCAAATAGAAACCGTAATTTTAAACGGAGAAATTTATAATGGCTAGCTTCAAAATCTTTTCGCAAAGCGATATTCTAAATTTGGTGAATACCCGCAAGGGAGAAACCAAGCTTGGCGAAAGGGTAACACATCTTGGTCAATGGGAGACCATCTCCATTAATTCTTTAAAACAGGCTTCCGCAAGATTTGTGCTTTTAGGAATCCCAGAGGATATTGGTGTTAGGGCTAATTATGGAATTGGAGGAGCAGATACTGCATGGAAACCCGCTTTGAAAGCATTTCTAAATCTTCAACAAAATCCTTTTTTAAAAGGCGAAGATGTTTTGGTATTGGGCGAATTTGAAATTCCAGAAAATCCTTCAACCGACATTACCGAACTAAGAAATTCAGTAAAGGAAATTGATGACTTAGTCTTTCCTATTATCCAAACCATTGTAAGTGCTGGAAAAATCCCTATCGTGATTGGTGGCGGACACAATAACTGCTATCCCATTATCAAAGGAACTTGTTTAGCAAAAGGAGAGGCTATCGATGTACTCAATATTGATGCCCATACAGATTTACGCGATCCAAACGAAGGCAGACATAGTGGAAACGGCTTTAGCACCGCGATGTTAGATGGCTTCTTAGAACAGTACCGCATCTTTGGTTTGCATCAAAACTATGTGAGCGAAGCTCAACTAAAATTTATTGCCGCAAATAAAGGCATTAGAGCCGCTTATTTCGACGATTTACTGTCTAACGTGGAAGATGTCCCTTTGGTCCTACAAACACTCTTAAAAGGCGTAAAAACACCTTTGGGTCTAGAGATTGATTTAGACAGCATCGCGGGTATTCTTTCTAGCGCAGCTACGTCTACGGGATTTTCCTTAAATGAAGTCCGTAAATTGATATTAAGTGCCCAAAAGGAATTTTGCTATCTACATCTCTGCGAAGGTGCAATGCAATTAAAAGATGGCAGAAGGGAAGAAACGATAGGCAAAACCATCGCCTACCTGATCAGTGATTTTATTAAAGCTCTTCGTCCTCGTAACGCTGAGCAGCCTTCATCATAATTTCCATTTCCGCCAATTGCGCTTTGGTCAAAGGCTCTTCTTGCTCTTGCATTTCAAAAATAGCAATCATGGTTTCTTCGTATTGCTTTTCAGTCGTTATTCTAAGATCCTTTTCCATAACAAATGTGAGAAATGAACTCAAAGGTATAAAAAAGATTTAAAGCTTCGTTGGTTAAAGCCTATTGCCCTATTATCGACAATAAACTCTATGTATTTCTTTTAACGCAAAGAAATGGTCTTACCAATAGTAAATTTGCTTTGGAGTAATACACAAATCTAATCTTATATCATCCTGATGAACATCCGAGATTTGTTCGGGCAGCATATCAAAAAGTGAAATGCCTACTTTTTTAGTGCTAATTTCCGATAGGAAGCGATCGTAAAACCCTTTCCCATACCCTACGCGATATCCCTTTTGGTCAAAGGCCAGCAGCGGCACCAATACCATGTCTATTTCACCTTCGTAAATCTCCGTGGTTTGTGGCTCTGGAATATGATAATGATTTGTTTTCAAGTCCTCCTTTAGATAAGGATGGTGGCTCATGGAATGGTCGTTGAAATCAGAGCGAGAGACAACAATGCTGATTTCAGCGTGGTTTTCTTGTAGCCAATCAATCAAAAGAAAAGTATCTGGCTCTCTCTTCTCTGCAATGGGCAAAAAAATATGGATACTTTTAATCGCAGAAAAGTCAAGTGTTTTAAATTGTGCCAAAAGTAGTTGGTTCAAGATCAGAAACTCGTCTTCCAACAACTCCCTTCTTTGCTGCAAGATCTCTTTTCTAATGGCAGATTTAAGCATAATTAAATAATTCGAAATAAACAGTCTCTATTTACGCCTACGAAAAGCAGACGAATACGAAGTTATAAAAAATGGCCTTGGAAATATCCAAGGCCATCAATGCTTTTGTCAAAAAAGTGGATAATATGAGTCTATAGATCAACCCACCCAAATTCCCGACCTATTTTACACGTTCTACATACTCACCAGTACGCGTATCTATTTTAATTTTATCTCCTTGATTTACAAATAAAGGAACTTTAACTTCTACCCCATTTTCAAGTGTTGCCGCTTTTAAAGCATTTGTTGAAGTATCTCCTTTTACTGCTGGCTCTGAATAAGTAATTTCAAACTCTGCAAAGTTTGGTAACTGCGCCATAATCGGCTCGTCGCTTTCCATAGAAACCAAAATGCTCATTCCTTCTTTTAGGAACTTAATTGCATTGCCAAAAAGTGATTTTGAAATGTTAAACTGTTCAAAGCTCTCGTTATCCATTACCACTAAAAAGTCACCGTCTTCGTATAGATATTGGTAATCGTTTGTTTCAACGCGACAAATCTCTACCGCTTCGTCTGTATTCATGCGTGCTTCAACTATCCTACCTGTTTTAATGTTTCGAAATTTCCCAGTATAAAAGGCTCCGCCTTTACCAGGCGTACGGTGATTCCACTCATCAACGGTTACCAATTCTCCGTTCACTCGAAGAATATTTCCGTTTTTTATTTCTGATGCTTTTGCCATAATAAGTACTCTTTGTTTTGAGATCGCAAAGTAAAGTAATTCTTCAAACTTTCCGTAAAAAAAGATGGCTTCGGGAACCACTCCGAAGCCACAATCAACCTAAACCTAAAACTAAACTATGAAAATTTATTTTACTCTTTCTATGTAATCCCCTGTTCTGGTATCAACCTTAACTTTATCGCCTTGGTTAATGAACATCGGTACACGTATTTCAACTCCAGTTTCAACAGTTGCATATTTCTGTGCGTTTGTTGAAGTATTGCCTTTTACTGCAGGCTCAGTGTAGGTAATTTCCAACTCTACGTTTTGAGGCAATTGAGCCATAATTGGTTCTTCACTTTCGAAAGCCACAATTACGTTCATTCCTTCTTTTAAGAACTTAACGCCTTCGCCAAATAAAAACTTAGGCACGTTATATTGTTCGTAAGTAGTGTTGTCCATAATTACCAAGAAAGTACCGTCTTCGTACAAATATTGATAATCATTGGTTTCTACACGGCAAATCTCTACCTCTTCGTCAACACGGAAACGATATTCAACTAGTTTACCAGTTTTTACGTTACGCATTCTTGACTGATAGAAAGCTCTTAAATTTCCTGGAGTACGGTGAATAAACTCTTCTACCTGTACTAAATCTCCGTTGAAGCGAAGAATATTTCCATTTTTAATATCAGATGCTTTTGCCATTTTCTTTTGAAATTTACGCCCATCTTTCATGCCTCATTTCGTGCCGCAAAGGTATAGACTCTTTTTTAATTAAACAATAGTGATTTTAAAATAATTTTTCAAAGTGCTTTTAAGCTGTTTAAAGCCGGTTATTCGCACTTTTATCATATTAATTTTACTTTTTATAATCTAAAATATTAAGCTGTTCCTTACAAAATCCGTACTCATAAGCCTGGTTGGAGCCAACCAGCACCAATCTATTTTTCGCATATTGCTCTATCAAACTCAAATACCAATCGGTGCCCTGAGTGTCCAAATTGGAAGTAGGTTCATCAAGCGCCAAGATAGGCGTATCCGCACAAAAAGCCAAGGCCAACTTGGTTCTTTGCTTCATTCCGGAAGAAAAATATTTCAATGGTTTGTCTTGCGCCTTACTTAAGGCAAGCAAATCAAGCACTGCTTCCGCAGCAAGCCCGTTTTGATACTTTTTGAATTTAAAATGGAAATCTATCGTTTCCTGTAAGGTAAACTCCTCCACTAAATCCAAATAGGGAGCCGCCAAACTGATGTAGCTGAAAATATGTTCGGGAAGAATCTCCTTGCTCCCGATATAGCTGATCCTACCTTTAGACGGCGTTAGGCTTCCTAATAGAACACTTAGCAGGGTTGATTTTCCAGAGCCATTTGGCCCTAATATAGCGTATTGATTTCCCTGAGCAAAGGTGTAACTGACCTCCTTAAAGATCCACTCCTTATTAAATCGCCTACCTAAATGCTCAAGGATAATTTGCATACAGAATTAGCTTCCTGAGCCAAAGCCTCTCATCACTCCTCGGTTAGAGTTACGGATGAAATCTACAATCTCGTCACGAATTTCGGTCGGTTGAAATTCTGCTTCGATCATATCCAATGCTTTGGTTACATTATTGTTTTTCACAAAAAGCACACGATAAATCTCTTGGATTTCGTTGATCTGCTCTGAAGAAAACCCTCTACGACGTAAGCCAACGGAGTTGATTCCCACATAAGAAAGAGGTTCACGAGCAGCTTTCACATAAGGGGGAACATCTTTACGAACCAAAGAACCTCCAGTAACAAAAGCATGTGAGCCAACTTTAACAAACTGATGGATAGCCACCAAACCCGCTAAAACTACGTAATCTCCAATGGTAATATGTCCAGCTAAAGTAGTGCTGTTTGAAAATATACAGTTGTTACCTACATAACAATCATGTGCAATATGCGAATAAGCTTGGATCAAGCAATTACTGCCCACTACGGTACGCCATTTATCTTTGGTGCCCCTATTAATGGTCACACACTCTCTAATGGTGGTATTATCGCCGATTTCGGCAGTGGTAATTTCTCCTGCAAATTTTAAATCTTGTGGAATACCGGAAATTACTGAACCGGGGAAAATACGACAGTTTTTACCTATACGGGCACCGTCCATAATTACCACGTTGGATCCAATCCATGTGCCTTCTCCAATTTCTACATCTTTGTGTATCACCGCAAAAGGCTCAACAACTACATTATCTGCTATTTTAGCTTGCGGGTGTATATATGCTAGGGGTTGTATCATTTTGTGGTTTCGCTGTCTTTTACTTTTACTATTTGTGCCATCATTTCTGCTTCAACGGCTATTCTGTCGCCCACCATTCCTACACCTTTCATTTGCGCAATTCCTCTACGAATAGGCTCTACCAAATCGCATCTAAAAACGATGGTATCTCCAGGCAGCACCTGCGACCTAAAGCGAACATTGTCGATTTTAAGGAAATAAGTAAGATAGTTTTCAGGATCTGGCACGGTGCTCAACACCAAGATTCCTCCTGTTTGAGCCATGGCTTCTACTTGCAATACCCCAGGGAATACTGGAGCTCCAGGGAAATGACCTTTGAAAAACTCCTCGTTCATGGTTACGTTTTTCACGCCAACCACATGGGTTTTAGAAAGTTCCATCACCTTATCTACAAACAAAAATGGTTGTCTGTGTGGCAAGATTTTCATAATGTCTACCACATCGAAAAGCGGCTTCGCATTCACGTCGTAAGCGCTCGTTTTCTTTTTGCCTTTGTCCTTTTTGATAGCGGCTTTAATTTTTTTCGCGAAAGCTACATTGGCCGCATGTCCTGGCCTAGCAGCCATAATATGGCCTTTTAAGTGTACGCCCACCAAAGCCAAATCACCAATCATATCCAATAGTTTATGACGGGCTGGCTCATTTTGGTAGCGCAGTTCCATATTATTTAAAATACCCTGAGGCGCAACATCTATTTCTTCTCTATTGAAAATTTTAGCCAGATGTCTTAACTCATCCTGGGTAACTTCCTTATCTACAATCACAATGGCATTGTTTAAATCGCCACCCTTGATCAAGTTGTGTTGTAACTGATATTCTAATTCGTGAAGAAAACAGAAAGTACGGCATGAAGCAATTTCTTTTTTAAATTCGCCAATGCTAGTAATTCCCGCATGTTGGCTACCCAATACCGGTGAATTATAGTCGATCATGCAAGTAAAACGATAATCGTCTAAAGGCATCGCTACAATTTCTACACTTCTCTCTGGTTCAGTATAAGTGATGTTATGAGGAATGGTATAATATTCTCTATCGGCATTTTGCAAAGCGCTGCCCACCTGTTCTAACACCTCAATAAATTTGATGGAACTTCCATCCATAATTGGTGTTTCTGGACCATCAACTTTGATCAGAACGTTATCCAGATCCATGCCCACCAAAGAAGCCATTACGTGCTCTACCGTGCTAACACTTGCTCCGTTTTGAGAAATGGTAGTTCCTCTAGCAGTGTCGGTTACGTTGTCGCAATCTGCATCAATTATTGGTTCTCCGGGTAAATCTACACGCTGAAATTTAAAGCCGTGGTTTTCTGGTGCCGGGCAAAAAGTTAAGGTTACATTCGCTCCGGTATGAAGTCCAACGCCTTTAACCGAGATTTCGCCTTTAATAGTTCTTTGCTTAACGTTCATTATTGTGTTTGTGTTGTTGTCAATTTCTCAATGATAGCTGTAAGATCCGCTATCTTAGCCTCTAGTTCTCTTACTCTTTTGTCAACTTCTGGCAACTTCTTAAATATCACGGTTGAGCGCATCCATTCCTTTAAAGGTTGGGCCGGACTTCCATGCCATTGTTTATTTTCTTCGGTATCGAAATTTATTCCTGCCTGTGCGCCAACCTGGGTTCCTTTGCCCAAGTTTAAGTGTCCAGCAATACCTACTTGACCACCAATTACCGAATTTTCTCCTAGCTTGGTACTACCAGAAATTCCGCTTTGAGCTGCCACTACCGAATGTGATCCCACATCTACATTGTGCGCTATCTGTATCAAGTTGTCTAACTTAACACCTTTACGCACGTAGGTAGAACCCATCGTTGCCCTATCAATGGTCGTATTAGCTCCAATCTCCACATCATCCTCAATCACTACATTTCCAATTTGGGCTATTTTATTGTAGGAACCGTCAGCTTGAGGCGCAAAGCCAAAACCGTCGCTGCCTATCACCGCATTTGCATGAATAATTACCCTATCGCCCACTATGGTATGCCTATAAAGTTTCACTCCAGGAAAGATTATTCCTTGGGCTCCAACCTTGGTGTCAGCACCCACATAACTTTGTGCATGTATTTTGGTATTATCACCAATTTCTACGTTTTCTTCTATACAACAAAATGGGCCGACATATACATTTTGGCCAATTTTGGCCGAGGGATGAACATAAGATGAGTTGTGAATTCCAACTTCGTCTTTGCTCATATTCAGCACTTCGTTGTATTTATCCAATAAAATGGAAAAAGCACTGTAAGGATCTTTCACTTTCACCAAGGTGCTTTTAACTGGCTGTAAAGCCACAAAGTCTTGGGAAACGATTACCACAGACGCCTCTGTTCTGTAAAGATAATTTTCGTATTTGGGATTGGATAAAAAGCAAAGAGAGCCAGCAGCGCCATCCTCTATTTTAGAAAGCGTACTCACTTGAGCGTTTTCGTCGCCTTCTATGGTTCCATTTAAAAATTCGCCTATCTGCTTGGCAGTAAATTGCATCCTACAAAGTTAAATGTTAAATTGATATGAACAAATTATCCGTTGTCTGTCTTGATAAGACCAAATAACGAGATTTTTGGTTCATTATTTTGTTAAAAAAAGCTAAATATCTCTCACGTAGCACAGTATGTGCTTCTTTACCGTTTTATCTAATGATTCTAAATTAGATAAATCTGAAGCTTTGGCAATATCTAAAAGAGTACCGTTTTTTAATAAAATATTAATATTACTACTCTCAGCATTATATGCTCTATTGGTAATGGCATCTGTAAAGACGAAATATTTGAGGTCATCCTCAACAATTTCCAATCTTTGAGCAATACCAGACCTTAATTGCTCTACTCGTTGAGGATCTGGAGGATCATTGCTAATTTCTACTTTATAAAGTTTTCTAGCGCTCAACATTCTGCATAACTTCGACAGAATGACATCATCACTATCTGTCCAAACTTTAATAGAGGCATAAATATCCTGATCGTCTAGTTTCGAAAATTGGGCCAAATGAATTTCTTCTTTGAAAAAATTATCCTCACTTACATCCTTTTGAAGAAAATGCTGAAGGGCAGGTGTAGCAAAAAGAACTTCTCCCCTAGAGGTAAGTTGCTTTGCTCTTTCTAATATTTTCACCAAAAGCTGTTCTCCAGCAATTACCGTTTTATGAAGGTAAACCTGCCAATACATTAGTCTTCGAGCAATCAAAAACTTCTCTACCGAATAAATTCCCTTCTCTTCAATCACCAATTGATCGTCCACCACGTTGAACATTTTAATGATGCGATCAAAACTGATTACCCCTTCGCTTACCCCGGTATAAAAGCTGTCGCGGTTAAGATAATCCATCCTATCCAAATCAACTTGTCCAGAAATGAGCTGGCAGAAAAATTTTCGTGGGTATTGCCCTTTAAAAATACTTATCGCCTTGCTGAGCTTTCCTCCAAACTCTTCGTTGAGCCTGTTCATCATCAATAAGGAGATATCTTCGTGTTTAATTCCACGGGCCAAGGTGTGTTCCAAGGCATGTGAAAAAGGTCCATGACCTATATCGTGTAGTAAAATAGCAATGGTAGCGGCTTCTTCTTCCTCTGGGCTAATTTCGTGACCTTTGTTTTTAAGCACTTCAATAGCCAGGCTCATGAGGTGCATAGCCCCTAAAGCATGATGAAACCTGGTGTTTAATGCTCCAGGATAAACAATATGCGTCATGGCCAACTGCTTAATATACCTTAAGCGCTGAAAATAGGGATGCGAAATGAGGTCAAAAACAAGTTCCGAAGGAATGGTGATGAAACCGTAAACGGGGTCATTGATGATTTTCTTTTTGTTCATTCTTTATTTTGTTGGAACGTTGAAAGGTTATCATGTTGGAACGTTACCAACCAGAAACTAAAAACTGCCAACTTAATTTATTGCGGTACAAAAATTGCTATTTTTATCGACAGTAAAAAAGCCAAGCGCTTTTTAATCTCTTAATTTACAAAAAAAGGAAATAAGATGCAGGAAACGAAGATATTATGGGCAGACGACGAAATTAATCTGCTAAAGCCACATATTTTGTTGCTGAACGAAAAAGGCTACGAGGTGAGTACTTTCACCAACGGTAACGACGCACTAGAGGCTTTTGCAAAAGAACATTTCGATTTGGTTTTCTTGGATGAAAATATGCCTGGCCTTACGGGGCTAGAAACACTTTCTGCCATCAAGAATATCCGTTCTGATGTTCCTGTGGTGCTGATTACCAAAAGCGAAGAAGAAAATTTGATGGAGGATGCCATTGGTTCTAAAATAGATGACTATTTGATTAAACCAGTAAATCCAAAACAGGTACTCCTAACCATCAAAAAATTGATAGACAATAAAAGACTGGTAAGTGCAAAAACATCTTCGGCCTATCAACAAGATTTTAGACGTTTAGGGATGACGCTAAATGACAAGTTGAGCTATGATGAATGGGTAGAAGTGTACAAAAAATTAGTTTTCTGGGAACTTGAACTGGAGAAATTGGACGACCCTCAGATGCATGAAATTTTAACCATGCAAAAGGCGGAAGCAAACATGCAGTTCTCAAAATTTGTGGAAAATCATTACTTGGATTGGATCAATGGCAGTGCAGATGCGCCCCTATTTTCACATGAGCTATTGAAGAAAAAAGTATTTCCATTAATCAACACTACCACTCCAGTGTTTTTTATTTTAATTGATAACTTGAGATATGACCAATGGAAAATCATTAATCCTTTAATTAGTGAATATTTCCGTTTAGAGGAAGAGGATACCTATTCGAGTATTTTACCTACAGCCACGCAATATGCCAGAAATGCTATTTTCTCGGGACTTACTCCTTTGGATATGGAAAAACGTTTCCCAACCCTATGGCAAAATGATGATGACGAGGGTGGAAAAAACTTGCACGAAGAGGCGTTCTTGGACGATCAAATTAAGCGCTCACTAAGAAAAGACTGCAAATTCAGTTATCATAAAATCCTAACTTTTGACCAAGGAAAAGACTTGGTAGATCAAACAAACAATTTGATGCACAATGATTTTAACGCCATTGTTTTCAATTTTGTGGATATGTTATCTCACGCCCGTACTGATATGCAGATGATTAGGGAATTGGCCAACGATGACGCAGCCTACAGATCATTGACTTTATCGTGGTTTGAGCACTCGCCGTTGTTAGACCTGATCAAGAAAATTTCCCAAAAGCGTGTAAAACTCATCATTACCACCGACCACGGGACTATTCGTGTAAAAACACCAAGCAAAGTAATTGGCGATAGAAGTACCAACACGAATTTACGCTACAAACAGGGCAAAAACTTAAACTATAATCCTAAGGAAGTATTCCTGATCAAGAACCCTCACGAAGCGAAATTGCCTAAGGTGAATATCAGTTCTAATTATATCTTTGCCAAAGAAGATCAATATTTTGTTTACCAGAACAATTACAACCAGTTTGTAAACTATTATAACGAGACCTTTCAGCACGGGGGTATTTCTATGGAAGAAATGATTATTCCCATTGTAACTTATAGCGCAAAATAAATGCAGTTAACCATCAACTCCCCTGAGGAATTACCCAAAGTAGCCCAAGCCCTTTTAAGCTATGCCAATGACCAAAAATTTTTCATTTTTGAAGGGGAAATGGCTGCAGGGAAAACGACCTTTATCAAAGCTTTTTGTGAGGCTTTAGGTGTTAATGATGTAGTAAGCAGTCCTACTTTTTCTATTGTTAACGAATACGAAAGTAACCATGGCCCTGTTTACCATTTTGATTTCTACAGGCTCAAAAACCTTCAGGAAGCTTACGATATTGGTTACGAGGAATATTTTTACAGTGGAAGTTACTGCTTAGTAGAATGGCCATCTAAAGTGGAAGAGGTTTTGCCCGAAACATATATTAAAGTTCAAATAACCGTTACCGACAATGGGCAACGGCTATTTGAATTTTCAAAAGTGGTAGAATAACACTAAACGTTCGTTTTCAATACATCCTTAAGGCCGCTAGTGGCTTTTTCTTTAACTTTTTGTTTGGCCTTTGATTTAGGTCCTGCAACTCCTTTTTCGCTAATACTTTTTGATTGTGGCTCGTTTTTACGTCCGCCGGTATAAGTTCTTTTTTCAATGGTGCTAGCACTTGGAACCCCAGTTTTATTGCTTTTCAACACCTCAACCCTTCTTCTTGAAGCATTACCTTTAACTCCCTTTGAGCTAATGCTTTTGTTTGCTTGTGACATTGCCTCTTCTACAACCAGTTTATAACTTCCTTTTTCTGACACTTCAAAATCTATTTTACCACCTTCTTCCACAGGCAAAATAAAATAGTTCCCACCTGGATTTTTGCCTCCTTTCACCACTATTCCGCCTATCGGAGTTCCTGGTTTAGCCATCGCTTCTGCACTACGTTTACCCCCCTTTTCGCTAAAACTTCTTTCCGCTGGCTGGTTGATTTGAAAGGAGTAACTTCCTATTTCAAGGTCATTTAAAGTAATTTCGCCATTGTTGTTGGAAACCAAATTCATGTTTCCTCCTGGATTTTTACCGCCTTTTACCACTATCCCTCCTATCGGACTTCCTGGTTTAGCCATGGCTTGTTCGCTACGTTTCAATCCTTTTTCGCTAATACTTTTTCCATTTGGGTCAACAGATAAATCTACTTTTTTAGTGATGGTCATGTCTTTCATGGTCACCTTTTCAGCTTGGTTTGCCATAGCATTTCCCCCGGCATGAAGTCCACCTTCCACTTTCTCGCCAAAGGTTTTTCCTTGGGTTTGATTTGTCGTAGTTCCGTTTCCTTGAACTGACTTTTGCTCGGCCATTGGATTAACAACTTCTCGTCCTTTTCCTTCATAAACCGGATTAACCGTTTCATTAGCTTGTACCTTTGCGCCAAAAGACGTATTAGGTGTTTGTCTGGTGGTAGTTGGCGTCATCGATAAACGGCCGGCCGTAGTTACGGAATCTTGTGTTGTGGCCGTATTTCCCGAGTTTGGCACCACCCTAGCATAAGATGATGAAACGGCCCCAGAACTGCCTTTGCTCCCTTTAGTTTTTCCAATAGACAATGCCAAACCGAAGTTTACTTCCATAAAGTTGTATCTGCTAGTGCTTACTTTGTTTTCCCAAGTACTGTTTGCCAATTGACTAGCTTCGTACATGTTCTTCTCGTTAAAGCCTCCTTGCGGTACTCTTCGTGATATTGTTTGGCTCATTTCGGGACCTAGCCACATGGCCGGACTAACAAATAACGAAAGGTTTGAAGTAAGGGCATAACCTATCTTCAATTGTGGCTTAAAAGCAAGTCCGCTATTGCTTTGTTGCTCAGATTTCACCAATGCCAGCTGTTGGTTTTGGCCATTAATGCTTGCATTTCCGGTTTGTACAAAGCCATTTTGTTTAAGCCTTAAATAGCCAGAATTGACAGACGGAGATAGGCTAATTTTTCCAAAGGAAACACTTGCCTGAACCCCCAGCATGCCAGAAAAACTAGAGGAAGCAGCTCCTTTTTGGGAAGTAACGGATACATTCCCATTATAAATCTGGTATTGTCCTGCCACTAAAGCATTGTCTGGAGAAGGATTTTTTAAGGAGGCATAATTACCTAAAACATTTAGCCCTAAGGCGAAATTATTTCCTTTACTGTAAAAAGGGACAAAGGCCTCTCCTTGCAGATTTAAACCATTGCCCATTCCCATTTCTTTATTCTCGCTGCTGGCATTAGCTATTCCTGCCCCCAATGATAACTTTAATTTATTTCCTTGTGCAAATCCAATTTGTGCCGAAATCAATATGATGCTTAATGTAAAAGTTGTTTTCATCTTTTTAAGTTTTGGTTTCGAGTATATATCAAGCATCACGGAAATTTGTTACCTGTACAATTTTGTTTTTCATTGGCTCTGTAATGTTAGGGTTAACAAACGGGATCGAAGTCACGCAACAGGAAAGAGACGTGCACAATGACTAGCCACTAATTCCTTGTTCATAAAAACTTTTCGTATCTTCAATGCTTAAAACCATACCATAAATAATGGCTACAGGACTTCGCGATGAAATGGCGGCCATTGCTCAAAGGGGATTGTTACAAACCCAAGAAGCAATGCTTGAAACTGGAAAAAAAAGCAACAGTTTGTTTATTGGCATCCCAAAAGAAATATCCTACCAAGAATGTAGGATTGCTTTGACACCGCTTTCGGTAGCGCTTTTGGTCAACAATGGGCACAAAGTAGTGCTAGAGGCTGGCGCTGGAGATGGTGCAAATTTTAGCGACAAAGACTATAGCGAACAAGGCGCCCAAATTTCATTCAACAAAAAAGATGTATGGGCTGCCGATATCATTGTAAAAATTGCACCCCCAACGCTGGAAGAAATCAGCATGATGCACAAGGGCCAAACCCTAATTTCGGCCTTACAAACGGGCACCTTAAAGGCAGAAGTGCTTAAAGGCCTGTTGCACAAAAAAATTAATGCTTTGTGTTTTGAAAACATTCGCGACGAGGGAAATGTGCTCACAGTAGTTCGTGCCATGAGTGAAATTGTTGGAGCGACTTCCATTTTCATTGCCGCAGAATATTTAAGTAGCTCCTTTGGTGGAAAAGGCTTAATGTTGGGCGGCTTCACGGGCGTTCCTCCTACCGAAATTGTAATTTTAGGAGCAGGTACTGTGGGTGAATACGCAGCAAGAACCGCCTTGTCGCTAGGTGCAGAGGTAAAGGTTTTTGACAGTTCTATTTTTAAGCTGAGAAGGCTCCAAAATAATTTAGGCAGCAGGGTTTTTACCTCGGTAATGCAACCCATTGTACTAGCCAAAGCCATTACGACCTGTGATGTGGTGATTGGCGCCATCCGTTCTGATCATGGCCGTAGCCCTTGTGTAGTGATGGAAGAAACCGTGGCCAGAATGAAACCACACTCTGTAGTGGTGGACGTAAGTATAGACCAAGGCGGATGTTTTGAAACCTCGGAAGTAACCGATCACAAAGAGCCGACTTTTGTAAAGCATGACGTAATCCACTACTGTGTTCCAAATATTGCCTCTAGGGTTCCACGTACCGCCTCCTATGCTTTAACCAACATATTCGCTCCTATTTTAGTGGATATTGGTGATATGGGCGGACTAATGAACATGGTTTGGAATAAACCAGGAATTAGAGAGGGCTTGTACTGCTATCAGGGCCATTTAACCAATAAAGATTTGGCAACCATGTACAACCTCCCTTACAAAGATTTAGAACTACTGGTGCTTTCCAATCAATAAACAATGAAGAAAAACCTTTTTCTATTCATCCTTTTTACCCTTAGTTTAAGCGCCTGTGCGCAAAAAAACGCCCAAAACAAGTATGGGCTTAAGGTGGTCAATGATTTTAAAGCCTACAAAGCCGAAGTGGCCAAAAATCCAAACTTAGAATTGGTTGAGATTAAAAAAGCAATCCCTTCCGTTGTTTTGGATATTCGCTACGCCACCAAAAACAATTTTATGGGCCAGATCATGTATAAACAGGCTAGGGCTTTTGCGCGTAAACCTGTAGTTGAAAAACTAAAACTGATACAGGCAGAATTGAAGAAAAAAGGTTACGGCCTTAAAATTTATGATGGTTACCGCCCCTATGCAGTAACGGTTTCGTTTTACGAAAAAGCTACCGACAAAAACTTTGTAGCAAATCCAGCAAAGGGCTCAAAACACAACAGAGGTTGCGCTGTTGATTTAAGCATTATTGACCTAAAAACAGGTAAAGATGTTCCTATGCCCACTCCTTACGATAGCTTTGAGGAGGCCGCAGCGCCACATTACAATAATTTACCGGCACATATCATCAAAAACCGCGACTTCTTAATCAATACCATGCAGACCAACGGCTTTAAGGTCATTTACAATGAGTGGTGGCATTTTGATTTTATTGGATGGCAGGATTACGACCTCATGGATATTCCCTTTGAAAAACTGTAGCTATTCTTGCTTACTTTTCGCCCCGTATTTGTCCGTTTTTACCTCTACCTTGTCTCCTTTAATGGTTAAAGAAAACAGGTAATCGTATTCATCATCCGCAATGGAAGGAACAGGTCGTTTAGCCCCAAAAGCTTCAATCAGCTCCAAAACCGTATTGGAATGACCAACAATTAGTATTTTCTTTCCGGCGGCATTGGCTTTAAGTGATTTGGCCAACTGTGCGCCTTTTGAAGGATCATAAGTTTGGATACTGATTCCAATGATGTCGGCCAAAGGGAAAACCGTCAGTTTTGTACGTTTATAATCCGTAGAAAAAATGCTGTCCAAATGCTGACTTCTTAGCTCTTTTTTTAAAGCTTCTGCACGTTGGGCTCCTGCATCAGACAGATCTGGATCTTTATCTTTTGGATCTGAAGTATCTTTTTCAGCATGCCTAACAATCCAAACTTTTAGTGTTTTTTGAGCAAAACCTATTTGCTGCAAGCCTAACACCAAAACCAATGCAAGTATCAATTTTTTCATCTTCAATTCATTTAATTCCTAAAAACTTCTAGAATCAAATCTGCAAGGCTGATCTTAATTTAAGGATATCAGCATCATTATGCCAACTTGAAAGCACAATACGATTTAAAACTTTTCCATTTCTATCGGGATACGGGAAAGACGAAATTAGAATTTTTTCTTCCAATAATTGTCGATCTATGCCCTCTTCTTTGCATAAAAAAACAGGGAACCCATCTACATAGTGCCAAGCGGTACTATTCTCTAGTAAAGTCTCCATTTTTTTTACGTTTTCCTGAAGATTTTGATAGGCATTAAGGTAAATATCATCAGCCTTAATGAAAGCATACAGGCCGGCAGCCGCAGGTGGCGATGCCCCATAAAATTCGTCGCTTTGCTTTAATTCTTGAATGGTTATTTTGGAACCCAAAACAACCCCTGCATCCAGTCCAAGAGCTTTTGCCATAGAAGCCACAACAATTACCTCAACATGGTTAAGCTTGGGAACATTTGATAAAGCACCAGAACCTGCATTAAGAATCCCGATGCCATGAGAATCATCTACAATTAAAATGACCTTCTTGCTAGAGCTGATGTTTTGTAGAAACCCAAAATCATACACTTCGGGATAAAGGTTATTCATGGAATTGCTTAACAAAACCCATCTTTCAGTTTCGCTTGAATTAATCTCTTCCACAATTTGCTTGTTCCAATCCTTAAATGAAAGGTGGTTTTGCGGATCCCCGGCTAGCCAAAGTGCAGGATGGCTGTTGGGTGCATATCTTATGTTACCATGCCTTGCGTAATGCTGCACCACGAGTTTTGCAGAAAGGTATCCACTAGAACTGATAAGCGCCGCTTCAGCGCCATATTTTTGAGCAATAAAAGCTTCTGCTTCATCATATATACCCAACTGTACATTATTACCCCTACTGGTACCATTATTTAGGCCATAACGCTCTATTCCTTCGATATACAGCTTAATGAAGTCTTTATTTTGAGGGATACCCAAATAAGCCGTCCCTCCAAAATATAGATATTCGCTTCCATCAACGACAATTGCTGAGGATAACTTTTGATTTAAGTGATTAAATTGTTTCTGGGTACTCATTTAGTAAGTTCGCCCTAATTTATCATTTGCGGCTTTAATTAACGAATTATCATTGTTGCTATCGTGCGAAAACTCCCAAAACATGATCCCGTTGGCCCTATCTTTTGCCAGCTGTGTTTTTTGTTGGATGGTTGCAATACCATTATAGCCATATTGCACACCATTAACTGTGGCCACATTTAGATTAATGTTCGCTCCAGAAGCTTCAATATCTCTATAACCAATAGAGCTACCTCCGGCACTTTTCCCATACAAAGGCATGCCCACTACTGCTTTAACTTTTGGCAAACCTCTAGTTCCAAGCCAATAATCTAAACTAGCTACACTCATTTTATACGAAGCATGATTCAGGGGTTCTGCAGTATCGTAACCAGCACCATCGTATTGCATGATATTCAAAAAATCAATGTATTGATAAGTGCTTTGCAAAATAGCGTCTTTATTTGTAGATGTGTAAACTGCAGGTGTTACCGCCGCACTTAAAAATTTTCCGATTTTATGTAACTCCGTAGAAAGCTCTTGCATCAATGCATGAAAAGCATCCGACCCTCCATTGTTATTTCTTGGATATTCCCAATCCATATCCACCCCATCTAAGTCGTTATTTTTAGCAAAAGCAACAATGTTTTTCACAAAATTAGCCCTCGCTGTAGCTGATTTTGCGATGGTCAAATAGGTGTCTTCCGTAACCCCAGTTCCAGGACCTATAGATATCCCAAATTTTACATTATTCGCTTTTGCCTTAGCTTTAACGGTGGCAAATCTGGCCTGTTGCGCTAGGGGCTGCAAAGATCCATCAGCATTAGTTGTTGGATTTAAAAAAGCGTAAAAAAGGTGCGTAATCATTTTATACTTCTGATCCGAAACGGTCGCGGGATCCCTATAGCTGGGCATATACGACACAATTTTAAAACTATTGTCGGGCACATAAGTATTGTCTACAGGAGCTGGGGAATCATTTTTCTTACAAGCAGCAAAAAAAAGCGTGGCGCCCAATAAAAAAAGTAACTGTTTTTTCATTGTTGGTTGGTTTTGGTTGGTTGTCTTTTAAATGGAGCGCTAAATTATAATGGCTTAAAAGCCAGAAGTAATATTATAAAATAATCTTCAAAAACGCAAAAAACCGCAACAATAATTAATTTCCAAAAACAAAAACCAGTCAAACAACAGCTTTTACCGCAAAAAGCGGCAATTCTTAAAAATTATCGTGAACAAAAGTCATTATTCGAACCATTTCTTTTCTTACCTCAGAAGTTGGCTGTACGTAGTTATTGTTCATAAAGGAAAAATATAATAGCTTTCCCTTTTTTGTGATGATATAACCACTTTGATTATGTACACCAGAAAGTGTACCCGTTTTTCCAAAAACAAAAGGACTGTTTGTTTTAGCATAAGCATTTCGTAATGTACCCGTTTTTCCTCCTGCCGGCAGCATACTAAACAATCTTTCCTGATCATTTACTTCCTTGTAAATCATATCCAAAAGTTTAATGATGGATCTTGGAGTAAACAAATTTCCTCTAGATAATCCAGAGCCATCCACCCACCTTGGCTTATCAGGAAGCTCGGTCAAATATTTTTCCTGCACAGCAGCAATTACTTTTGACGCGTTCATTTCTAAACCCAATTGATCAGCATAAGTAAGCAGCAGTTGCTCGGCAACAAAATTGTCTGAAGGTAGCATCAATTGTCTGAACACATCATCACTTTTTGAGCTATAAATGGTCTTTGCATTGGCAGGAAGAACCTCATTAACCACTTGAATTTCCTTTTTTAAGGTATCTGAAAGCAAGCTAAGTGTTACATTAGTACCTGTTTTAAAAGGAATTTGCTGTTCATAATTAGCGGTTGTTTTAACTGGTGGAAAATGAAATTTATTCACCAAAAATTCTCGCTTTACATAAAAATCTTTGGCTTTATCAATACTGTCCACTGTAAAACAGGAGTTAAAAATTTTAGGAAAAACATTCATTTCTCCAGCTTGCTTTGATCTCACCAACACTACATTGTCAAACAAAGGAAGTTCTGTAATTTCTGGCTGATAGTAATCGTTATAATCATCCCAACTCCAACCGTTGCCATAAAAATTTCCGGTATATCTGCCTACGGCGAAAAACAACTTTTTATGGGTGTCCTTTAAGAATTGAATGGCCTTTGTGCCCTTTACAATGGTGTGTAAAAGCGAAGGATCTCCGGTTCCCCAAAAGATCACAGAATCTCCCCTTTCTACATATCTCAATGAAGGAATCGAATCGGGTGTGATTTTTAAACCTGCATAAAAGGTAAATAATTTAGTATTAGAGGCCGGCGTAAAATACTTATCCGCATCTTTTTCTAAAACCATTTCTTTTGTACTAGGATCGTACAAAGCAAACCCTACCTGATACTTTCCCAGCATTGAAGAGCTTTTAATCTCCTTAGACACTTTTTTAGAAATAATCTGATTGGGTTTACAGGCATAAACAAGGGAAACAACGACAAATAATGCGTTAAATATTACTTTTTTCAATTTGATATTATCCATAAGAATTCGGTCTTCAATCGCAGGTCTAAGACAAATAGTGAAGCTGATTTGTACTTTTAAATATTCTATTTACGCAAGTGCACACTAATTTATTAATTTAGTTTTATGAACTATTGCAAACCAAAGATACATTTTCACTTTATATGTGTTTTTTTGGTATTGCTATGTTATTTTTTTAACACCCAAAATGGTTTCGGCCAAGAATTCAAGTTTCAAAATGGCCGAAAACAACAGACTATTTTATTTAGTCTGGTAAAAAATCTAATTATCATTCCCATTTATATTAACGGAAAAGGGCCTTTTGACTTTATTTTGGATACGGGCGTAAACCCAATAATTGTTACCGATTCTACTTTAAAAGAAAGTTTAAAAGTACCCTATGTACGGAGTATCAAGATTGGCGGCTATGGAAATTTCGACGGAGTTGATGCATATTTGGGCACTACTAGTGTCGCCATTGGAGATGCCGAGGGGGAAAATATTCCAACGGTATTTTTAAAAGATGATATCCTATCTCTAAGTGGACACGTAGGGAAAAAAATCTACGGACTAATCGGCTATAATTTCTTTAATAGTTTCGTGGTTAAGGTCAACTATAGATATAAATCCTTAAGGTTCACCTCTCCTGAAAAGAAAATAAAACCAAAGGGCGAAAAAATCCCTTTCGAATTGATTGAGAACAAACCTTACGTTACCGTAAACATAGAACAAGAGGGCTTAGGCTCCAAAACACTAAAAACTTTAGTGGATTGTGGAGCGAGCCATGCTGTTTCTCTTGAATCTTTAGAATCTAAATCATTTCCTCAGCCTCAGTTCACCATACAAGCTAATTTGGGAAACGGGTTAACCGGACCAATAAAAGGGAAAATGGGTCGAATAGTCTCTCTAAAGATTGGTAATTATATCTTCAAAGAGGTTCTCGCCAATTACCCCGAATATCAAATTGACTCGGTCATTAATCGAGAGCGCAATGCAAACTTGGGAGCCGATATATTAAGCCGATTTGACGTTACATACGACTATAGAAATCTTTGCATGTATCTCAAAAAAGGAGAAAGATTTAGCCAACCTTTTGAGCATGATATGGCTGGTATTGAACTTTATATAGAAAGTGGTCCACCATCAAGAACCATCATCTCTCGAATTGAACCTGGTTCCCCAGCAGAACAAGTAGGCTTAAAAGAAGGTGACGAAATCACCGCCATTAATTTCAAAAGGATAGACGATTATCCAATGGGCGAAATTGGCAACATTTTTAAAGCAAAAAATGGATATAGTGTAATTGTAGAAGTTTGGAGGGGAAAAAGCTTTTTAATCAAATTACTAAAACTTAAAAAACGCATATAAAATTTCAAAGATGAAAACTCTTTTCCGTGTATTGCTATTAACACTCGTTTCTTTTCATGTTTATGCCCAAGACCAAGATTCTCTTTACTTTTCCAAAGCCAAATGGAAAAAAACTTCCGTGGCAAAAAAAACCAGGCTTTTCACTTATCAATTCGCGGACAGTAGTTTGTTCAAAGCCAACCAGTATATCAGCTTTGTAGAAATTAAAAACCATAAAAAGGCTCCAGGTTTTTTCATTGGATACGATAAAAAAGAACTGATTAAAACATCGGCTTTTTCCCAAAAATATCAGGCTAAGGCCGCCATAAATGGTACTTTCTTTGATATCAAAAATGGTGGATCAGTGGATTTTCTTAAAGTAAATGACACTGTTGTTAATCAAAATAGAGCTGAAAAAAATAACATCCGTGCACTACACCAGCGAGCGGCCGTAGTGATCAACAATCATTTACTCAACATCAAAAAATGGGACGGCTCAGATACTTGGGAAAACAACCTGAGCGATCAAAATATAATGCTGAGCGGCCCACTTCTAATCCTCAACAACGAAAAAGAGAAACTGGATTCTGTCCCATTTAATAAACTACGCCATCCTCGTACAGCAATAGGAATAAAACCCGATGGAACGGTATTAATGCTTACCGTTGATGGAAGACAACAAAATTCCGATGGGATGAGTCTTTTTGAACTTACCAAAATCATGAAATGGTTAGGTTGTAGCAGTGCCATTAACCTTGACGGTGGTGGCTCAACCACACTATGGATAAGTGGCTATGGCGAAAACGGTGTAGTAAACTTCCCCTCTGATAATAAAAAATGGGACCACGAAGGCGAAAGAAAGGTTTCCAACGTTATTTTTATTAAAGCCAAACCATAACTTTGTGCCGCTACTTTATACCTTAATTTAAAAATGAGCTTTAAACGAACATTTTTTATTGCCACGTTAGTTTCCGTTACATTATACGCTTGCAACAGTCAATCAGAGAAGAAAACAAAAGCTAAAGATGATACTACGCCTGCCGAAAGCCTCACTTTCAGGGACGTAGATGGGGTTCGTTTTTATGAAGTAAAACGAAGGTTTAGCAATGGCTTATCTTTTAACAAAGACGGCTTTATGCTGGCTCCTACTTGGATCATCGAATACAAAGCTCCGGATACCATGTTGGCTTATAGTCCTGAAAAAAGGGGCATGGAAGCCTTTTATTTACAGTTTGACCACGGAAGGGTATATAATTTTGCAAGGGAATTTTTTAGGGTTAAAATGATTGCCAAAGACAGCCTGGTACTCCAAAGGTTGCAGGTTGATGCAAGGGTGATTACCAAAGGCGAAGTTTCTGACGTAAACTGTACTTATTACACCAAAGATTACATCGAAAAAGTGCTTAAAACCACTATTGGAGAACTACAGAGACCCACAAAACTAGATACTGCCTTTATTAAAAAGCTTTCTGCGGCGACCTACAAACACCCATCAAATCCCGACACTGCTTTTGCAGCGACGGAGCCGGTGGTATTTGAACCGAACAGCAAGAACGTAAAAGTAGAAAAACTTGCCTACGCAGACAGCGCACACGCCAAAAAATCATACGCTTACATGTATCCCGAATATCGGATTGAAATCAATAAATCCTATAAAGCTTTTCGTTTTCGTTTTTCGGTAGTGGTTGATGTGAAGAGCAACTTATACGTCACAAGAGTTGAAGGCGTTTTACCTGAGGACGTGGATTCTAGAAAGAAGTTGATACAGGGAATTGCCGATGTTTATTTGAAGAATCTACTTCACATAAAACCAGGAACAACAATGGGCATTCCGCACTCTAGTGAGGTAACTATCAACCTAGTGGGGAACCAATAAATGGAAATTCTAACAAAAAATTAACCACACATTTTGTGGTTATCCCGAATTTAATCTGTACCTTGCCAACTTACTTAATTAAAATAATAATGCAAGAAGGAACAGTAAAATTCTTTAATGTAACCAAAGGTTTCGGTTTCATTATCCCTTCAAATGGAGATGCCGAGATTTTTGTACATTCAACAGGTCTAATCGACGAAATTCGTGAAAACGATAAAGTTCAATACGAGGTTGAAAACGGTAGAAAAGGCTTAAATGCCGTTAATGTGAAAGTAATCTAATTATTATCATATTTACCAAAAAAGGTCCCGTTTGCACGGGACCTTTTTATTTTCAAGGAGTTTTGTATTCCTTATTTCTTAATCTTGGTAAATAACAACTCTGGTTCGTTCGTAGTAATAAAATCTACTTTTTGCTCTAGCAACCAGTCCATATCTTTATCCGCATTTACCGTCCAAACATTGATCATCAATCCTACCGCTTTTGCTTGTGCAATCCAATCTGGATTTTTCTTAAATACATTTTGGTGATAATCTAACCCGTAAAAACCTTGCTCTTTTAATTTCGCAGGCTCAATTTCACCAGCTAAGTAAGAAACCCTTACTCCCGGTGCGTTAGCAATTAAATATTTACAGATATAATGACTAAAACTAATGTATTCAATCCATGGTGCAGCTTTAAGTTCATTCACCATCGCAATTACTTTTTTGGTCAACTCCTCTTCCTTTTCCTGCGTTTTTTGAGGCTTGATTTCTAAAATCAGCTTAGTTTTTTTCTGCTTCATTCCAGCCTTTAAATATTCCTCCAACGTAGGAATACTCTCGCCGTTGCTTAATTTTTTATATTCTACCAGTTCTTTGTAAGTACTTGTCGCAATATCTTTTCCCAAAAAATCATTGTTGTGGTTCACTACTGGAACACCGTCTGCCGTTAACTGAACGTCGAACTCACTTCCAAAACAACCTATACGAATAGCTTCATTTAAGGAAGCAATAGAGTTTTCGGGTAATCCTTGGGCTTTAAACGCTCCACGGTGAGCAATTACCACATTTTTATTCCACGATTTAATTTGCTTTTGTGCAAAGGCTGTTCCAGTAATCATTAATGCTAAAATAGCCACAAAAATTTTTTTGTTCATGTATGTAAGTATTTTTTTGATTGGGTTGAAAGTCGCAATGTACGGCCTTTCGTGTTGCATTTTGTTTTTATTAATTTTATTTTGTTTCTAAATTACCGTTTAAATTTAAAATCATAAAACAAATTGAAAGACTTAACTAAAATTTAACCGTTTTTTATTTAAGCGCACATTCTTTACCTTTATTGTCGTTTAAATAGATAATGGGCAATAACTACAACTTACTGATATCAAAAATTAATGAGTTTACCCGAAAGTTTTACCTCAATAAACTTTTACGAGGGAGCATATATGCCGCTGCACTTATTTTAAGCCTCTATCTGTGCCTCTTTGTTTGGATTTTTTATGCCTATCCAAGCATCTCCACCAAAACGCTTCTTTTCTTCTCTTTTATTGTCATTTCTTTATTAGCAATTGCCTTTTGGATTATAAAACCCGCACTTTCTTATTTCAAACTCAGTAAAACCATAGGATTAGAAGATGCTGCAAATTTAATTGGGAACCATTTCTCTAATGTTAAGGATAGATTACTGAATACTTTACAATTAAAGGACCTGGCCGACCACTCGCCACAAAACAGTGCGCTCATTTTAGCGGGAATCGACCAAAAAATAAATGAGCTAAAACCCATCCCTTTTTCTGCCGCCATTAATTTGGGTGATAACAAAAAACACATCAAATATATTGCGCTTCCCTTGGCCATTATTTTACTGATTGGCATTTTGGCTCCCGCTATTTTAAGAGAAGGAACCAGTAGTTTCATACGTTATAACCAAGAGGTGTTGCCACAAGCCCCATTCCAGTTTGTGGTAGAAAACAGCAATTTAAATGTAACGCAGGGCGATGACCTGACCATTAAGCTTAAACTTACAGGCGATGAATTTCCACAAGATATTTATTTGGAAGATGGGGTGAACAGCTATAAATTAGAAAAGCAGGACATCAGCCATTTTAGCCATACTTTCAAGAATATCCAAAAAGATAAAGCCATCCGTTTTTCTGGCGGAGGATTTAGTTCTACTAGTCATACGGTTAGTGTAAAACCACGCCCCTCTTTGCTACATCTCAGCGCTACCTTAACTTATCCTGCTTACTTGAATAGAAAAGCCGAAGAAGTTCCCAATGTTGGCGATTTGCTTATCCCCGAAGGGACAAAAGTAAATTGGAAATTAAAGACCGAAAACAGCGAGGAAATCAGTTTTATTCTGCTGCAAAAAACCCATCAGCTACAGGTTGAAGATAACCAAGCAAGCTTTGCCGCTACGATCAAAACCAACGGTAATTATCAAATCGTACCCAAAAACAAATACGTAAGCCTGCGAGATTCGTTGAGCCACCAACTGACCGTTATTGTGGATCAATATCCGACCATTTCGGTAACCGAAACGCCAGATAGCTTAAGTAGCAAAGCCCTTTATTTTAATGGTGTGGTGAATGATGATTATGGTTTTTCGTCGTTGAAATTCAAATACCAGATCAAAGAGCAAAATAAGCTCATCACACAGGGTTCAAAAACGATAGCCATTAAAAACAATCAGACAGAGAACACTTTTTTCCATTTTTGGAACTTAAATGAGCTCAATGCAAAGCCTGGGCAAAGTATCGAATATTTCTTTGAAATTGCAGATAATGATGGTGTAAATGGGGCTAAAGTTACCCGTTCGGAAATTAAAACCTACCAAGCACCCACTCAACAACAAATTGCTGAAAAATTGGCCGAAGGAAGCCAGTCGCTAAAACAAAAAATGGAACAAACCATTAAGCTAGCGAACAGCATCGAAAAAGAAAGTAAAAAATTAAGCGAAAGCTTGTTGGAAAAAAAGCAGCTTAATTTTGAAGATAAAAAACAGATTGAGCAATTACTGGACAAACAAAAACAGTTGGACGAAGCCGTAAAAGACATCAAAGCTCAAAACGAAAAAAATAATTTTGATAAGCAGGAAAATAATGCGCTGAACGAAGAGCTTAAAGAAAAACAGAAAAAAATAGATGATCTCTTCAACAATGTATTAGACGAAAAGACAAAAGAGCTTCTACAAAAGCTTCAGCAACTCATGGACCGAAACAATAAGGACCAAACCCGTAATGAACTTTTCAAAATGCAGATGGATAACAAGTCTGTAAAAAATGAGTTGGACCGCATCCTTGAGCTCTATAAGCAACTGGAGTTTGAGCAAAATTTGCAGAACAAAATTGATCGCTTGAACGAAATGGCCAAGCAACAAAAAGACTTATCGGAAAAGAGCAAGGACAAGAATGCTTCTTCTCAAGATATTAAAGAAAAACAAGACCAACTCAATAAGGACTTTAAAGATTTAAAAAAGGAACTGCAAAATCTGGACAAGCAAAATCAATCGCTGGAGCGTCCAAACGATTATAAAAACCCTGAGAAGGAAACAAATCAAATCGAGAAAAACCAACAGGATAGTAAAGATCAGCTAGATCAAAATAACAAACAAAAAGCTTCTGAAAAGCAACAGCAAGCTGGCCAACAAATGCAACAATTGGCCCAACAAATGCAAGAACAGCAACAAGCTGGTGCCGAACAGGAAGACAAAGTAAATGCACAAGAGCTCCGCAAGCTATTGGAAAACTTGCTGAGCACCTCTTTTGAGCAAGAAAAGGTGATGGAATCTTTCCGCAAAATGAACGCCTCTGATCCTGCTTATGTGCAACAAGCCCAAAAGCAAAATATGATCCGGGACAATATGAAAACCATTGCCGACAGTCTTTTCTCGTTGAGCAAGCGTGTTCCGCAAATAGAAAGCACCGTAAATACGGAAGTAGAGAAAATCAATTTTAATATTGGCAAATCCATTGATCTTTTAGGCGATAGACGAACTGGAGAAGCAATTCGTTCACAGCAGTTTGCCATGACCTCTCTTAACAATTTGGCGTTGATGCTTAACGAGGCGTTGGAACAATTACAAAATGCCATGAAAAATGCCAAAAGTGGAAAAGGCAAACAGAAACAAGGCATGCAACAATTGCAGCAAATGCAAGAGCAGCTGAATAAAAACATGCAGCAAGCCAAGGATAAAATGGAGCGTGAGGGCAACCAGGGATCCGTACCAAAAGGCCAAATGAGCCAAGAATTTGCCAAAATGGCCCAACAACAGCAAATGATCAGAGAAGCCCTGGAAAAAATCAACAAAGAAGACAATAAAGATGGCAAAGGTGCAATGGGCAATTTGAACCAAGCCATACAGGAAATGAAGCAATCTGAATTGGATTTGGTAAATAAACGTATTACCCAAGAAACACTTAGAAGGCAAAAAAATTTAGTGGTTAAAATGCTGGATGCCGAAAAAGCACAACGAGAACAGGATCAGGATTCAAAACGAGAAAGCAATGCTGCAAAACAATTTCCTCCATCCTATCAGCAAATGCTAGATAAATTCAACAAAAGCATGCAGAGCGAAAGTGAGCTGATTCAAAAACTTCCCCCTAACCTTAACTACTACTACAAAAACAAAGTAGCAGAATATTTTAGATTGCTAAATTCAACGAAAAAATAATCCCTCGTCATCGAAAGACACAGCTTCGACAGGCTTTTCCTCGCAGCAATAGATTTTTATGGTTTAGGTATTGCTTTCGACAACTATCCGTTTTTGTTTTTTACTTTTGCCTTTTAACTTATCCCCATGTCAAAAATTAATTTCTTTACAGAAGATACCAGTTATAACCTTAAAGGAAAAACCGCCATCAGAAAATGGATCAGCGAAACGATCATTAACGAAGGCTACGCTTTAAATGAACTGAACTTTATTTTTTGCTCCGACGAATATTTACTGCGTGTAAACCAAGATTTCCTTCAACATGACTATTATACCGACGTGATCACTTTTGACAACTCAGAAGAGCTTAAAATGATTTTAGGGGATATTTTTATCAGCATTGATAGAGTAAAGGATAATGCTAAGCAAAACAAGGTATCTACTCACGATGAATTATGCCGCATTATCATCCACGGCACCTTGCACCTATTGGGTTATAGAGACAAAACCAAAAAAGCCAAACTCGAGATGACCGCCAAAGAGGATTTTTATTTGAATAAACGATAAGGCTACATTTATATCCCCTCCTAATCCTTGTTTTTTGCAGGATTATGAAAAATTTCATATTTAAATTAGGTTTTTGCGGTATTTTTCATAAAATAGCTTGATTTACAAATTATTAATGCGCTTTCATGCTGCAATTGTAAACAACAACTTAAACCAAACGATTTCGAATGATGAAGATGACGACCTCTCTTAGAGAAAGGGCAAAATTTTGCCTTATGCTCACCCTGTTCATTGCAGTACTGGCTTCCTGTTCCAAAAAAAATGATCCGGTGCCAGAAATCCCTAGAAACCCCACCAATCCTACGGCACCTTCTGCAGCAAAAGAAATTACCAATATCAGTATCCTAAAATCTGAAAACGCGAACCTCACGGGCGATGGTTATTTTTACAAAAGCTCTGGTAAAATTTACATCACTATCCCCTTAAATTCCAGCCTCACTAACGTAAAGGTCAATTTTGCACTTTCCAGTAAAGCCAGCATCAAGGTAGATGGCGTAACCTTGACCAATAATTCAGGAAATCTGGATTTAAGCAAAACACTTACTGCTGTGGTTACCGCCGAAAACGGTGCCACTTCTACCTACACCATTTTGGCGCAACTTGGCATTAAAGAAATTGATGCCATGATTTATCCTTTCATTGAAAAGTATAACATCCCTGCAGCTTCTTACGCCATTGGCAAAAACAGCATAGAAGATATTGTTTATAAAAACGCTGCAGGCTTCGCCGACGTTGATGCGAAAGAACGGGCCCGATCAGATTATGAGTTTAGATTAGCCTCCATGACCAAGCAGCATACGTCAATTGCAATCATGACATTGATACAGCAAGGCAAAATAGGCCTAAACGACCTTGTTTTTGGCCCCACAGGGATCTTAAAAGCCTCCTTCCCTACCGTAGGGCCAAAATCGGCAAAAGTAACCGTAAAACACCTCTTAGAGCATACAGCTGGTTATACTGGCGATCCCATGTTTACCAGTAGTGCAGGAACCACTCTAGATCAAAAAATCCAAACCATGCTCAATTCTGCTCAAAATGAGCCTGGAACCGTTTATTACTACTACAACTTGGGTTACGGTGTACTAGGAAAAATTATCGAGTTAATTTCTGGCAAGGAATACGGCGCTTATCTAAAAGAAATTTATGCTCCAGCAGGAATAGAAGTAAACCTGACCTCTTCTTCACCTACCGCCCGAAGAACCAAAGAAGTAATTTGCTATCCTCAGGGAAGCTCTACCGCCTACGGCAATGACGTACAAGTTTACAAAGCGGCGGGAGGCGTGTCCATCAATACAGATAATCTTTTCAAAGTACTGTATTCGGTAGATGGCGGCACCATTAAACCAGATATCATCAATGCAGCAACCAGAACATTAATGTTCACCAAATCTCCTGTCGCAAATTATACCTTGGGCTGGCGTACAGGCCATTCGTTATTTGAAGGCTTTTACCATGGCGGAAACCTGATCGGTACTGCTACTTTTTGGATTTACGGTACGGAATATAGTGCAGCCATTTTATTAAATTCCAGAAGTGTAGAAGATGGCTTTGATACCGATTTGATTGTGCTCACCAATAACGTCATTAAAAAAGCAAAGGAACTGAGTTTATAAAATTAGCCTGCTCCCTTTTTGTCATTCTGAGCGCAGCGAAGAATCTATTTTCTTTCAGACTTACGAAGTTTTTGAAACTTCGTAAGTCTTTAAAATACGCTAAGGCACAAAAATAAAATAAATTAAATAGCTTAAAATGAGCCCCAAAACAGCGGTAACTATTCCAGTTACTCGCTTCTTCTTGATAAATAGTAATAAGATCAATCCGGTTAAAGAAACAAGGATTAGGAAAATAGCGGAGACATCAATCACCCAACTCCATCCCGTTCCCGAGTCTCTGCCTTTATGTAAATCATTCCAAAGCGCAACTACTCCTTTTTTAATTTCAGCAACCTCATATTCACCTTTTTCACGATCAATGAAAACATCCGCCGAATATGCAGGCCCTTTAAAAGTGATGTTCACATCGTAGTCTTCTATCCTAAAATCGCTGACAGCTCCCCTCAACTTGTACTTGCTTCGCAAAAACTCAACAATTTCCAATTTGGCAATCTTATTGGTGTCGGGCTGATTTACCCATTGTACATTCAATTTTCCCTTATACTTTTCCTCTATCTGTTTTTCAGCCCCAAACCAAGTAGGATGATTAAGCGTCAGGCCAGTAAAGGAAAAGAACAGAACAATGGCGAAACTTACCATTGAAAGGTAGATGTGCAACCAGCGGGATAATTTGGCAACGTCCTTTTTAGCGCTTCCTGCTTTTGTTTTTTTAGTACTCAATTCTTATTTCTTTTTAGCAAATTCAAAACTCGCAGCAGAAACTTCAACATTACCAGCATTGGTTGCCTTAACCGGGGCCTTCTTCAAATCTAATCCCTGACGAATGATTTCATTAGTCCCGTGCTCTTTTGCCGTTTCAATGATTACGGTATATTTTCCTTGTGGCACATAATTTCCCTGATCATCTTTTCCATCCCACTTTACGGTATAACTCCCTGGGTTTCGGGTAGCTCCTGTTACCGAAGCATAATTATCTTTATCCGCTTTAAAACGTTCGCCGTTAATACGATACCAGTTTCTTAAATCAGGAATCCAGTTGGTTTTTCTGTACCATAAGGCTAAGTTTCTCACCGATTCACGTTTTTCATTTTCTACCCAAATCGCAGCATATGGACGATGGCTATTGTCTTCTATAGCATTTAATTTAAAATTGATGGTCAATTCAAATTTGGGATCCCACAATTTCTGATTTTCAGCATAAGGAGATTTCGTTACTTCTTTATCCGCTTCTATCTTGTTTGGCGCTACATATTCATTCCAATTTTTGCTAGTAACAACCTTGCCATCTTTAGTTACAATAAGAAATGCCGCATTTGATTTTTCTGCCAAATCTTTGCTCTCTTTCAATGTCAGAATATTAAAAGCAGTAGCCAAAGCACCAGCATCTACGGCATTTTCAGCAATTACCGTAGCGCTAATAATTTCTTCTACGGGTTTTCCTGTTCTTGGATCAATAATATGCGAATACCAATTTTTACCTATTTGCTCTCCCCTACGATAATTTCCACTTGTTGCTACCGCTTTATTTTTCACCAAAAGTTTGACAAGCGGAGCATCATTTTCAGCATTTTCAAAAGGATTGGTTACATGAATTAAATCTGTATCATTGCCCTTCGTCACCAAATCTCCACCAATATTCACTACCACATTCTCGATATCTCCTGTCGCTAGTGCTGCATCACACGCTTTGTTAATGATATAACTTTTAGCAAATGAATTCATCACCAAAGGAACCTGGTCTAACCTAGTTGCCGTAAAGTCTGTAGCATTTAACAAATAATGTTTGCGCTGCATTTCTGAAACCACTTCTGCTAGTTTTAATTTCGATGGTTTATTCTGTTTCAAAGCAGCCTCATGCCAAAGCTTACTTGCCATGGCTACTGAAGGATCTAAAGCGCCATGAGTTTGTTGTTTCCATTGCTCAAATAAACTTAACATTTCAAAAAGTTCCTTCGAAACTTTTACGGGCTTATTCAAATCGCTTTTCATCCACCTGCTAAACTCGCTGTTGCTATGGTATGCGCTAAAGATATCCGAAAGTCTATTGATTTCTTTTAATGCCGCTTGTTCTGCCTCAACAACATTTTTTTCTGATGCGCTAATGATTTTAAATTCCAAAGATGTTCCTAAAACATTCTCATGATTAGAAACATATAACTGTGACTTTAATGGCTTAATTTCCTCACTAGGCTGATGGCCAATAAGGGCTAAAGCCGTAAAAACGGTGGCTAGTATTTTCACGATGATCAATTTAATTTAAGACCAGAGCCAAAGTTAGCGGGTTACGATGATATTCGAAGCAGATTTGTCATTTTTCTCCGCGATGAATTCAAATTACAATTTTCGACAATCCCGTTGGTCGAAAAATTACACCCGTTGGTCGAAACTTTACTTGTGATGGTATAAAACAGCCAATTAGCGTGCAACTTTTTTAGCCTTTGGAGGTCTTATAGATGTAACAAGTTTACAAAAACACAGAAAAATTAAATAACGATATAAAAAACACATAATATGAAAACCGCTATCAAAAATCTATTCGCAGCCATCTTAACAGTAGCTATCAGTGCAAGTGCTCCAGCTTTCGTAAATGCTAAGGAAGCGAAAAAAGTAACCGTACTAAGTACCGTTAAAAACTTCAACAAATTAAACGTTTCTGGTAATGTAGAAGTTATTTTAGTTCAAAGCGCTAGCCCAAGCGTACAAGTTTACGACAACTACTATGCGAAAAATGCATTGGTACAAGAGAAAGATGGCGAATTAAGAATCAGTTCTTTTGATAAAGAAACTTTAACAGTAGTTGTTTACGCTAGTCAATTGAGTGAAATCACCGCTAGCGACAAAGCAACGGTTAAAACAAATGGAAAATTCAACACTTTGAATTTAGAGGTAAATTTGAAAGACCAGGCAAAAGCAACATTAAACACCAACACCATTGACCTATTTGCCAAAGTAAATGACAAAGCTAGCTTAAGCTTAAGCGGATCAACCACAGATTATAATGCAGTAATTGGCAGTTTAGCTTCATTAAGCTCTGAAAAATTCTCTGCAGAAAATAGCAGCATTCAATCTAAGAATACTGCAGTAGCTCAAAAACAATCAGTAAGTAACTCTTTACCTACCGAAGATATTTTGACCTTGTTTTAAAATTCATATACACACATATAAATTTAGTTTAGTTTTAGTTAATCAAGCGGGTGGATGCCCGCTTTTCTTTTTTAAAGGCTTTTCGCTTCGGACTAATACATTAACCACCAAAACAAGAAGAAGGGTAAAGCTCTAAAAAAATGGCTATATTGGGAGTTATTTTTATTTCAACCAAATATGAAAATAGCGTATTCTCTAAAGCAAAAAACCAAGATAGCCTTTCTACTTTTTCTAATCATGGCTTGTACTATCCTAATTCGGGTATTAGAAGACAGGAGTATTAAGAACATGGAAAAAGCTTTTTCCTCACTTTACAATGACAGGTTAGTCCCAGCCACAGATATTTTCTACATCTCTGAAAAGCTATATGCCAAGCGTTTTCTATTAGAAACCTTTGTTTATAGTGATAAAAATAAACTGAGCCCCCAACAACTAAACAACAAATTAAAAGGCTACGACAAAGAAATCGATACGCTTTTAGCGAAGTATGAAAAGACCTTCTTAGTAAAGAATGAAAAAAACCATTTAACTGAACTAAAAGTTAAGCTACTTGAAAATAAAGTTCTGGAAAAAAACATTTTATTAAATGCAAATACGTTAGATAAACCTGCACTTCGAAGCCTATATGACAGTAGTGCTGAGCAATCTTTCACGGCCATTTCCAGCTTACTCTCACAGCTCACCAAAATACAAACGGTAGTAGGAGAACAGCTCAAAGAAGAATCTCAAAAAATAGTAATGGGCACTAATCTATACTCTACACTTCAATTAATTCTGGCCATCATTATTGGTGTACTGATTGTTTCTATCATTTTTGCTTCCAATGTAATGAACATTAGAAATGACAAGTATAATTTGAATTGATATTAAGCCAAGATTACATCAAAATTGAACCTAATATTATTTAAAAAATAATTAATAGATATTTGTTTATTAAATACATCAGCATAATTTAATAAACTAAAACTTTATATATATTTCAGTTCATCTACCCTTCTCATTATCGGGGCTACATCAGCTTTTCTTTCCCAGATCTTTCTACCTGTTTTTAGTAAATAAAATAGCTAAGCTGACCATTAAATTCATGCTGTTTAAGCAAACGCCATCCTATACTAAGTTTGCATTTCCAAAAACCATATTACTCATTTCTTTCCTACACCAATAAATTCGCTTGACATCTATTGGTAATTTTTGCAGTTCAAACAACTAATCTGTTAACTGTAAATCATTAAGCAGTTTATAATCCGTACTTTTGCAACAATTTTTGATTATATAATTCGTTTCGAAACACCTTGAGTACACTAATTGCAGCAGAAGGGCTTGGCCATGCCTATCACGATGAATGGCTATTTAAAAACTTAACGTTAGGAATAAACGCTGGGCAGCGTGTTGCCCTTGTTGGCGTAAATGGTGCTGGCAAAAGCACACTAATGAAACTACTAGCAGAACGCTTTGCTCCCCTAGAAGGAAAAATTGTAAAAAACAAATCGGTAAGGATTGGCTTTCTTGACCAAGAACCTTCGTTTCCAGAAAACGCCAGTATCAGCGACTTCATTTTCTCTTCAGAAAACAAGCAACAGCAGTTAATTAGAGAATATGAAGAATTAGTTGAACAAGAACATCCTGATGAAAAGAAGCTCAATAGATTATATGAAGAATTAAGCGAGCATAATGCCTGGGAATACGAGCATCAGATTAAAACTATTTTGAGTAGAATGGGCATCAATCATTTGCAACAAAAAATAGATACACTATCTGGTGGTCAACGTAAAAGACTAGCCCTAGCTAAACTTTTAATTGAAGATCCCGATATTTACGTTTTAGATGAACCAACCAACCATTTAGACATTGACACCATTGAATGGTTAGAAAAATTGTTAACCTCTGGAAACAAAACCTTACTATTGGTTACTCACGACAGGTATTTTTTAGATAATATTTGTAACACCATCGTAGAATTAGAAAGAGGCAAAACCTACACCTACAATGGCAACTACGCATACTTTTTAGAAAAGAAAGCAGAAAGAGAAGCTCAAGACGATGCCACTTATCAAAAAAATAAAAACCTTTTAAAGAAAGAACTAGAATGGATGCGCAGAATGCCGCAAGCCAGGGGAACAAAATCTCAAGCTAGACAAAATGCATTTTACGACCTTGAAGAAAAAACAAAACAGAGAGGAGATAATCAAAAGGTAACATTGAATGTAAAAATGGCCCGACAAGGAAACAAAATCCTTGAATTGGAAAACATTAAACAATCTTTCAACGATAAAGACATCATTAACGATTTCACGTACGTCTTCAAAAAAGGTGACAGAATAGGCCTAGCCGGAAAAAATGGAACTGGAAAATCCACCTTACTTAATATCATCACTGGAAGTTTAACCCCAAATAATGGGAAAGTTGATTTAGGAGAAACCACTAAATTTGGATATTATAAACAAGGCGGATTAAACTTCAACGAAAAAGACAGGGTAATTGACATTGTAAAAGCAGATGCAGAATATATAAAAATGGCAGATGGACAAACCATCTCAGCCTCTGCCCTACTTACTTTATTTTTATTCCCTCCAAAAAAACAACACGGACTAGTAGAGAAATTAAGCGGCGGAGAAAGAAAGCGTCTACACTTAATGAAAGTTTTGATGCAAAATCCAAACTTTCTAATTTTAGATGAACCGACGAATGATTTAGACATCGACACGTTAAATGTGCTAGAAGAATTTCTAGAAAACTTTCCAGGTATATTAGTTTTAGTATCACACGACAGATACCTTCTTGACAAAATGAGCGACCAGCTTTTTATTATGGAAGGCAACGGAAATATTAAAATATTTAATGGAAACTATTCCGAACACAGAAACGCAGTAGAACAAGAAAAGGAAGCAGCGGTAAAAAAAGAGAAAAAAGAAGAAAGCAAGACTACTTCCAACACTACAAAACTAAGTTTCAAAGAACAACAGGAATTTAAAAATTTAGAAAATTCTTTAGCAGAAAACGAAGAAAAAGTTAAAAATTTAACAGAAAAGCTTAATCAAATCGATCCTACAGACTACAATCAAATTCAAGAAATATCTTCAGAGATAGAAAAAATAAACGAAACCATCGAAAAAGAAATAGAGAGATGGATGGAACTTTCGGAAAAATAAATTAAGTTTTGTGTTTGTTTCACGTGAAACAAACACAAAAAAAAGAAGTAAAAACAAAATGTTTCACGTGAAACATCATAAAATATATGTTTAAAGAATACGACGTAATTGTAGTTGGCGCCGGTCATGCTGGTTGTGAGGCTGCTGCTGCTGCTGCAAACTTGGGTTCATCTGTATTATTGATTACGATGAATATGGAAACTATTGCTCAAATGAGCTGCAACCCTGCAATGGGAGGTGTGGCAAAAGGGCAAATAGTAAGAGAAATAGATGCGATGGGTGGTTACTCTGGTATAATAGCCGACAAAACCACCATTCAATTTAGGATGCTCAATAAATCAAAAGGTCCTGCAATGTGGAGCCCACGTACGCAAAATGACAGAAAGAGATTTGCAGAAGAATGGAGACTAGCTTTGGAACGTACGCCAAATATTGATTTTTGGCAAGAAATGGTAAGCTCACTTCTCATTAAAAACAACACAGTAATTGGTGTAAAAACAAACTTAGGTGTAGAGATAAAAGCCAAATCTGTAGTACTTACTAATGGTACATTCCTAAATGGAGTGATACATATTGGCGAGAAAAAAATGGGTGGTGGTAGAACTGGAGAAAAATCAGCTACTGGTTTAACCGAGCAATTGGTAGAATTAGGTTTCGAAGCTGGGCGTATGAAAACTGGTACTCCTCCCAGAATTGATGGTCGCTCGCTCAACTATTCCTTAATGGAAGAACAATGGGGAGATGAAGATAGGGGTAGATTTTCTTATACAAATGTAGCCTTACCAACTGAACAACGCTGCTGCTGGATTACCTATACTAATGATAAAGTACATGAAACTTTGAAAGAAGGTTTCGAAAAATCTCCAATGTTTACCGGAAGAATTAAAGGTTTAGGTCCTCGATATTGTCCATCTATTGAAGATAAAATAAACCGCTTTGCGGAAAGAGAACGTCATCAAATATTTGTAGAACCGGAAGGATGGAATACTTGTGAGATATATGTAAATGGTTTTTCTACTTCTTTACCTGAAGATGTACAATACAAAGCCCTTACACAGATTCCAGGATTTGAAAATGCGAAGATGTTTAGACCTGGATATGCCATTGAATACGACTACTTCCCTCCTACCCAGCTATCATTAACCTTAGAAACCAAATTGATTAGCAATTTATTCTTTGCTGGTCAAATAAATGGCACTACAGGATACGAAGAAGCTGCTAGTCAAGGATTTATAGCTGGAATTAATGCCCATCAGAAGGTTAATGACAAACATGAACTGATTATGAAACGTTCTGAATCATATATTGGCGTTTTGATTGATGATTTAGTAACAAAAGGTACAGAAGAGCCTTATCGTATGTTTACTTCCAGAGCTGAGCATCGCTTATTACTAAGACAAGACAATGCTGATATTCGCCTCACTCCCATTGCGCATGAATTGGGATTAGTTGATGATGAACGTTTAGCCATTGTTAATCAAAAAGTAAAAGACTCGGATGAGATTGTTGCCTTTACTAAAAAACAAGGTATAGAAATGTCAGAAGCAAATGATCTATTGGAAGAATTAGGAACTTCTGCCCTTACTCAAAATGTAAAATTATTTAGTGTACTAAGTAGACCTCAGGTAAACATCAGTGATTTAAGAAAAGTGAGCGAACCATTTGAGGAAGTACTAAATCAATTTGACAAAGAGACTGTGGAGCAAGCAGAAATCAAAATCAAGTACGAAAGCTATTTTGAAAAAGAACAAGAGATTGTAGCAAAAATGCAGAAGATGGAAGACAAAGCAATTAATCCAGATTTTGATTACAACACTTTAGTATCTTTATCAAAAGAAGCAAGAGAAAAATTATTGAAGATAAAACCGCGGACTTTAGGACAAGCTTCTCGAATTTCCGGCGTTTCACCTTCAGATATTTCAGTTTTAATGGTACACATAGCTAAATAACTGTAAAACAGTTATTTAGTTAATAAAAATAAGACTTAAAATAAAGCGTTATAAAAGCATAACTAAAAATTTTAATATCACAGTTCCAAAAAAGGCATAAATAGATTAAAACGCTTATAAATGGCAAAAAACAGAAAAGACCCTTTTTATAGTATTTTTTTAGCACTTTTAGTGTTCGCTACTTTAATTTATGGATGTGCTGCTATGCAAAGTCCTCAAGGTGGACCAAAAGATACTACTCCACCAAAAGTGCTAAAAATGACTCCCGAAAATTTGAGTACAAATTTCACGGCAAAAAAAATAGTGATAGAATTTGATGAGTACATTAAACTCAATAACGAGTTTAAGGAATTTTCCATTTCTCCAGAATTGGAAAAAGCACCGGAATTGAAAGCTAAATTAAAAAGACTAGAAATTACCTTGCCAGATACTCTAGAAAAAAATACTACTTACACTTTAAATTTTGGAAAGTCAATTGTTGACCTTAATGAAAGTAACGAGCTTAAGAATTTTAGTTATGCATTTGCCACCGGTCCAACTTTAGATTCTTTAAGTATTAGTGGCAATGTTACTAATGCACTTACTTTGGAGCCAGAACTAGAAACTACTGTTTTTATCTTACCCCTATCTAGAGATAGTCTCTTTGGAAAAAAACGTGCAGCTATTTTTACCTTAACAGACAGTAGCGGAAATTTCAAACTTAATAATTTAAAGAAAGACACCTATAAAATTTATGCCTTAAAGGAAAAAGGCGGCGATAGAATCTATCAACAAATTAGTGATGAAATTGGATTTATTAAAGAACCTCTCCTACTGGATAAAAATATCGACAGCTTACATTTAAGTGTTTTCAAAGAGCTAGCTCCGAGCTTCAGGATTCTTGATAGAAAGCTGAATGCAGATGGAAGTATTTTCATGAACTTTAATCAACAACTAAAAAATCCAGATTTAACAGTCGTATTCCCAGGTACTGTTGACCAAGGAAAATTACTACAGTTTAATAAAACAAAGGACAGTGTAACCCTATGGTTAGCTGATTTATCTTTTGACTCTGCCAAAGTAGTTATTAAAGACAATGGAAAAGTATTAGATACCGCCAAATTTACACGCTCAAAAAGAGATACTTACAATCGTGTTGTAAATATTACTGATAACTTAGACGGTGGCTCATTAAATCCATTTAAAGATTTAACTATCACTTTCAATTTTCCTTTAAAAAGTCTGGATGAAAGTAAAATATTGTTACTAGAAGACAGTATTCCGCGAAAATTTACCTTGGAAAAAGACAGTACAAATATGTTAAAATACCACATCAAATATAAGTGGCGAGCTAAGGAAGAGTATATATTATTACTACGGGAAAATGCCGCTACTGCTATTTTTGATGCTAAAAATAAGGAAATTAAGAAGTCTTTTACCCTTGGTGATGCTAATGACTATGGTACTTTAACTCTCACTGTAGAACCTCCTGATACCACAAAAAACTATATTTTAGAAATTGTAAACAAAGACAAAAATATCGTTTCAAGTTTCCCTATCACTAAGAAAACTTTGGTTAAACTCAACAAGTATAAACAAGGCATATACTATGGTAGAATTATTTATGATGATAATAAAAATGGCATTTGGGATACTGGAAACCTAAAGGCAGGTATACAGCCAGAAGCTATTTGGTATGAACCTAAAGAGCTGTCTATCAGGCCAAATTGGGAAAGAGTTGAAATTATAAAAATTCCATTGGTTGCTCCACTCCCAGCCCCAAAACCTAAAGAGAAAAAAGAAGTAAAACCACCAGTTATACCTACTACTCAGCGAAGAGGATTAGGAGGAAGAAATTAAGACTTAAACCAGTCTGCATACATGATATAATTATCAGGTAACTTGTTCAATAAAGCCCTTTGCTCATCAGTAATGGGCTTTATTTTTTTTGCTGGGGTTCCTGCATAGATATATCCGCTTTCACAAATGGTATTTTCCAACACCACAGCTCCAGCAGCGATAATGCAATATTCGTCAATAATGGCATGGTCCATTACAATAGCCCCCATTCCAATCAGTACATTATCTTTAACTGTGCAGCCATGTACAATGGCATTGTGTCCAACATTCACTCTATTTCCAATAAAAGTAGCTGCTTTTAAGTAAGTTGCGTGAATCACTGCTCCGTCTTGGATATTGCTTTCATTCCCTATCGTGATGCTATTCACATCTCCCCGAACTACTGCATTAAACCAAATTGAACAGTTTTTTCCAACTTTAACATCACCTACAATGGTAGCATTTGGTGCTATAAAACAATCACTTCCAAATTGTGGATTAATTCCTTTTACTGGTAATATAATAGACATGTTATTCTTTTTATTTTTTTCATCCAGAGCGAACCTGTACCGACTCTTCGGTAGCGAAGGATCTCTTTTAGATTCCTTCCCGATATATCGGGACAAGCTCTATCTTCGGAATGACAGTTAAACCTAGATTATTGTATCAACTAATTCTTCCGCATGATTAGGATAATCGGTGGTATAATGAAGTCCCCTACTCTCCTTTCGAGCAATAGCCGATTTAATCACCATATACGCCACTTGAATTACATTACGCAATTCACAAAGTTTAACAGAAACCTTGTTATTTTTATAAAATTCCTCTGTTTCTTCAAACAATAAATATAATCTTCTTAAAGCTCTATCTAATCTAAAATCTGAACGCACGATACCCACATAATCACTCATAATTTTTTGAGTTTCCCTCAAATTGTGAGTAACTAAGATATCTTCATTAGATTGTATTACTCCTTTATCGTTCCATTCAGGGATATCATCAGGAATAATATTTTGCTGATAGCTGTCAATTGCCGATAAAAATATACGGTGTGCAAAAACTGTTGCCTCTAATAATGAATTGGAAGCCAAACGATTAGCACCATGTAATCCGGTTGAAGAAACTTCTCCACAGGCATACAAATGATTAATAGATGATTTTCCATCTTCATCTACCATTACTCCTCCGCACATATAATGACAAGCTGGTGTTACGGGAATAAAGTCTTTAGTCATGTCAATACCAATAGACAAGCACTTGGCATAAATGTTGGGAAAGTGTTTAAGAATATCCGCTTTACTTCTCATGGTGATATCTAAATAGACAAAATCATCACCAGATTTCTTCATTTCATTGTCAATAGCCCTAGCAACAATGTCTCTAGATGCCAAAGATCCCCGCTCGTCATATTCATACATAAATTCCTCACCGGTTCTTCTACGCAACACACCTCCAAATCCCCTTACCGCTTCAGAAATTAAAAAAGAAGGATACTCGCCTGGATTATATAAAGCTGTTGGATGAAATTGGATAAATTCCATATTTCTAATTTTTCCTTTAGCTCTATAAACCATGGCCATCCCATCGCCAGTGGCAATTACTGGATTAGTTGTATTGGCATAAATATGTCCTGCGCCACCACTGGCCATTACCGTAACATTAGCCAATATCTTTTCCACATTGTTACTCTCTGTGTTAAAGGCATATATCCCATAACAGTTGATATCTGTACTACTCTTATCCACATGTTTTCCCAAGTGGTGTTGTGTAATTAGCTCTAAACAGAAGTAGTGTGTTAATATCTCTATGTTTTCATTTTGATGAATTTGCTTCAACAAAACACTTTCAATCTCATAACCTGTAATATCCTTATAATGAAGCACTCTGTGCTCAGAATGTCCTCCTTCTTTAGCTAAATCGAATACTCCAGCTGGGTTTTTATCGAAATTAATTCCATAGTCAATGATCTCTTGTATACGTTCAGGTCCTTCTTTCACCACAATTTCCACAATGCTTTCATCACATAAACCGTCGCCCGCTATTAACGTATCTTTTATGTGCTTTTCAAAGGAATCTGACTTATCTACTACTACGGCTACACCACCCTGAGCATACTTCGTATTCGATTCGTCTTCGTTTGATTTGGTCACTATCAACACTTTACCAAATTTGGCAGCTTTAAGTGCAAAACTTAAGCCTGCAATCCCAGATCCTATGACTAAAAAATCGACCTTTCTCATTAATTTAAGCTTATAATAATAAGTATGTGGATAAAGTTGACAAGCTTGTGAATTGCGTGTATAAATTATCCTAAAAAATAAATTTGAATGTTTAAAGCTAAGGTAAAAAGCCAAATTTGGAACAATCTTTTAAATAATTTTAAGCACATTTAACCAGGTTATCCACTTTTAACAACACTATTAACAATACACATTTCTATATTGATAATTTAATGAAGTAAAAACTATAACATTGAAAATCAACGGAAGTTTAAAATAAAAATTCATAAAAATTGTTAGTAACTATGGGAAAACTCATCTCACAACATTTTTTCTATTAATTTTTCCCCAGTTTCAACATGCTAATAAAGAATAAGAATCTATTTATTTAATTAAATTATATTTTGTTTGAGGCGTTGATAAAGTTGAAAGCTCTGTATCTTTACAGAAAATTAATTGGAGCTAAAAAGCATATCAATGGAAATTTTAGAAGAACTTAACAGAAAAGGTTACGTAGAAGAAAAAATAGATCCAACGTTGGATTTATTTGCAGAAATAGAGAAGCTAAAAAAAGAAAAGAATGCTATCATTTTAGCTCACTATTACCAAGATCCTGATATACAAGATATTGCAGATTACATAGGTGATAGTTTAGGCTTATCTCAAGAAGCTGCTAAAACAGAAGCTGATGTGATTGTATTTGCTGGAGTGCATTTTATGGCCGAAACAGCCAAGATTTTATCGCCAGAAAAAAAGGTTTTATTACCAGATTTAAAGGCTGGATGTTCCTTAGCAGATAGTTGTCCACCACATTTGTTTAAAAAATTCAAGGAAAAATATCCAGATCATTTGGTGATTACCTACGTGAATTGCACAGCAGAGCTAAAAGCCTTAAGTGATATTGTTTGTACTTCAACAAATGCGGTACAAATTGTGGAAAGTTTGCCTAAAGATCAGAAAATTATTTTTGGTCCCGATAAAAACTTGGGTGCTTGGGTAGCCAAAAAGACTGGTAGAGACTTGGTTTTGTGGAATGGTGCCTGTATGGTGCACGAAATTTTCTCAAGGGAAAAAATCACTAAATTAAAGGAGCGTCATCCAAATGCTAAGTTCATTGCGCACCCAGAGTGTGAAGAATCAGTGTTGAAAATGGCTGATTATATTGGGTCTACTACCGGATTGCTGAAATATACCATCAATAGTGATGCAAAAGAATTCATTGTAGCTACTGAAAGTGGAATTATTCACCAAATGGAGAAGGCTAATCCAGATAAAACTTTTATTCCGGCCCCTCCTACTAATTCATGCGCTTGTAATGATTGTCCATACATGAAAAGAAATACTTTAGAAAAACTCTATTTGTGTATGAAAAATGGTTTGCCAGAAGTTACTGTACCTGAACATATTATCGTAGAAGCTAAAAAGCCTATTGAAAGAATGCTGGAAATTTCGGCAAAATTGGGTTTGTAACCATGTTAACAAGGCACTTTTTTAGACATTCATTGTTAATAAGTACTGTTTTTTTAGGTGCTTGTTCATCTGTAAAGGATTATAATTATACCATTACAGAGAAAAAACATAGTGTAGAAGCCTTAAAACAAGATATAGATCTTTCTTACCAAATCCTTAGGGAAGGACATCCAGGTTTATATTGGTACATTTCGAAAAAGCAGCTTGATTATAAGTTCGATAGTTTAAAAAAGGCTATTAATGAGCCACTTACTACAACACAATTTTATCAGAAACTTTCGCCAGTAATTGCTGCCGTTAGGTGTGGACATACCAGTTTGAGATATCCTTCTGTTGTTCAAAAGGATAAAAAAGAACGGGAAGCGATTAAGAATAAGATTTATCCACTTCAGCAGTTTACTTATGCGGTAGTTGATGATAAATTGATTGTTATCAACAATAAGAGTAAAGACAAGACGATTAAAACAGGTACCGAAATTTTGGAGATTGATGGATTAGCTGCAAAAGATATTTTCAACATTATTTCCACAGGTTTTAGTTATGACGGTTATAATACTTTATCCAGAAATAAACGCATTGAACGTAGTTTTCCACAGCTGTACAAGATTTATTTTGCTGAACAGGATAGTGTAGCCTTTAAATTGAAAAAAGACAGTACCATTATCAATACTTATATTTCATATTACGATAAGAAGAAAGAGGAAGAATTAAAGAAAAAGGTAGATACTGTTAAAAAAATAGCACAAACACCCATCAAAAAAGTACCTAGTACGATCAAACATCGAGGTAATAAGGTAAATGATGAGTATCAGCTAGACTTTAAATTTCTGGATAAGGAAAAAGAAGTGGCTTACCTAAAAATAAAAAGTTTTTCGGTTCCAAGTGCTAATTTTCCACTGTTTTATAAACAGTGCTTTGATAGCATAAAAGTAGCTAAAACTCAAAATCTGGTCATAGATATCAGAAATAATCCTGGGGGTACTTTAAGTGCTAGTTTAGCTTTGTTTGCCTATTTAACCGATAAGGAATTTGTGTATTTGGATAAGCCTATTAACAATGGTCGTTTTAATGCCAATAAATATGGAACAGGTTTACAAAAACTTACTTATTACCTTACTGGCTTTAATGACGATAGTAATCTTTATGAAGATGATCAAGGTCATTTCTTTTCTTTTATGAAAGGATATAGCCCTCAAAGAGCGCAAAAGGATAATTATAAAGGCAAGGTTTATGTGCTGATTAACGAATTTAGTTTTTCTGCATCTTCATTGCTAAGTGCTAATTTAAAGGCAATTAACCGGGCAACGTTTGTAGGTACAGAAACTGGTGGCGGGGCAAATCAATGTACTGCTGGCAGGATACCGATAGTTACCTTGAAAAATAGTAAATTAGGTTTAAGATTTGGTTTAAACAGAATGGCACCAGTTTATCAACAAAAGGAAGTTGGTAGAGGTGTTTTTCCAGATATGGCCATACAATCGACCTTACAAGATAGAATAAGCAACTATGATAGAGAGTTGCAATGGATTTTAACAGATATAAAAGGAAAAGATAATGTTCGAAAATAAAGAGCGTACTTCATTGGAGGAGTTGGGAGAATTTGGTCTAATTAAACACTTAACAGATAATTTTAAATTAGGACATGAGAGTTCTTTAAAAGGAATTGGAGATGACGCTGCTGTACTTGATTTTAAGGACAAACAAGCTTTAATTTCAACAGATCTTTTATTGGAAGGTGTTCATTTTGACCTTTCTTATGTGCCTTTAATGCATTTGGGTTACAAAGCAGTACAGGTAAATTTGAGTGATATTTATGCCATGAATGGTGTAGCTACGCAAATTACCGTTTCATTAGGTGTTTCTAGTAAATTTCCTTTAGAAGCGGTGGAAGAAATTTATAAAGGGATTGAATTGGCCTGTAATAAGTTCAATATTGATTTAATTGGTGGAGATACCTCAACAAGTAGGCAAGGCTTGGTAATTAGTGTTACCAGTATTGGCTATGCTGCTAAAGAGGATATTGCTTACAGAAATGGTGCTCAAGAAGGTGATTTACTTTGTGTTTCAGGAGACTTGGGTGGTGCTTATGTAGGTTTACAAATTTTGGAACGTGAAAAGCAGATTTTTCTGGAAAACCCTCAAATACAACCTGATTTAGAAGGAAAAGATTATATCATAGAACGTCAGTTGAAACCTGAAGGACGTAGAGATGTAGTGGATTTATTGGCTCAATTGAAGATAAAACCTACTGCTATGATTGATGTTTCAGATGGCTTGGCTTCTGAAATTCTGCATATCACTAACCAAAGTGATAAAGGTTGCACCATTTATGAGGACAAACTTCCGATAGATCCTGTAACCTATGAAACTGCTAGAGAACTAGGTTTAGATCCTACGGTTTGTGCCCTTAATGGTGGAGAAGATTATGAGTTGCTTTTTACGATAAAACAAGCTGATTACGAGAAGATTAAGAATGATGTAGACATCAGTATTATTGGACATATTACCGATAAAAATTCAGGTGTTAAGATGATTTCAAAGTCGGATGTAGTGCACGAATTAAAGGCACAAGGTTGGAATGCTTTTAAAAACTAATTGCGATTAATCAATTTTATTTGATAAAATCATTTCATATTCAATATATTGCCTGTCCAAACAACAATTACTATTGAAGAGAATATTTGTATTTTCTTATCATGGTAGGGAAACCTATCAAACCGGATTTAACAGGTTATTAAGTATTTCTGAAGCGCTCTCTCAAGCTTATGAAGTGCACTTTGTTTATGGTAATAAAAATAAAGTCGAAAGACCCATAAGAATCAAAGGCAGCCTTATTGAGATTCCGTTAAGTTATACACCTGGTTTTTTCCATAACCTCTATAAAAATCTATTGGAAAATGGAAGGAGACGTTTTGCTAAATTATTACTGATTACCCATTACTTTTTTACAGGAAGGGAGATTTTTGATTTAGGTAGGGAATTTAGCAAATACAAAAAGAAAACTAATATCAACATTACTACAGATGATATTGTTTTTGTTTCCTTTCCCTCCATTGCCATTCATAATCTGGGAAATTCATTAAAACAAGAATTTGGATGTAAGCTGATTTTAGATTATCGAGATCCTGGTGTTTTTGGCTATCCTTCTATTGAAGACAGTAAATTGCTGTCTTTTCTTAGGAAATTCTTTTTGAAAAGAAGAGAATTGAGAAATATGAAAAATGCAGACTTAATCGTTACCATTTCAGAATCAATTCGAAATCTTTTTCCTGAAAAGTATAAAAATCAGGTGCAGATAGTTAGAAATGGGTACGACTTTAGGAAGATTGATTTTAAACAAATAAAAGATCATCCTTATACCTTTAAATTGGTTTATTTGGGTTCTGTTTATAATGATCAGCTACAGGATACTACTTTTTTTAAAGCGGTAAGAAAATTTATCGATCAATTCACTATTCAGCCGCAATATTTCCAAATCAGATTTGTAGGTACCGATGAGTCGATTAGACTTAAGGATTTAATTAAAAATTATCATTTAGAGCCTTATACTTCTATTAGCGCAAAAATGCCAATTGAGGAAGTATATTCGGAATTATATAGTGCTGCCATGTTTTTACATTTAAAATATGGTGGTAGGAAAGAAATTATTACCACCAAGCAATATGAATACCTGGCTTTCCAAAAGCCTATTTTACTACCAGTAAATGATCATGGGGACTTACAAGAAAGCATTAAAAAGAATAATGCTGGTTTTGTGTGCAATACTGAAGAAGAAATAGTCTATCTGTTAAAGGAATCCTTAGATAAACATTTTGATAACCAACCTATGCGGATTCATCGGACAGAAGAAGAGCTCTATGAATTTAGTAGACAATTTCAGGAAGAGAAATTAATGAAGCTGATAGAAGGCTTATAATTCTCCCTGATCCAAGAATTTGGTGTCAATATGTTTGTTTGATTTTGTTTTTGCTCCTAATTTTTTGATTTTTTCTACCTTTCCAATTAAATTACCACTACCATATTGAAGCTTTTTGAAAGCATCATCATGTGCTTTTTGAGTTTGTTCAATATGCTTTCCTATTTTTTCCATATCATTTAAAAAACCAACAAACTTGTCGTAAAGAGCTCCGGCTTCTTCTGCTATTTCAAACACATTTTTATTTTGTCTATCTACTTTCCAAATACTGGCAATGGTACGTAAAGTGGCCAATAAAGTGGTTGGACTTACTAAAACTACTTTTTTGTTCCAAGCATAGTTGAAAAGTTCTGTGTCTGCTTGTACTGTTACACTAAATGAGGCTTCTATCGGTAAAAAAAGTAATACAAAATCAGGTGAATTGATGGCATATAAATGCTGATAGTTTTTAGCAGATAATCCATCGATATGATTTTTGATGGAAAGTAAGTGTTGTTTAAGATAAGCAAGCTTTTCTTCCTCTTCTTCTGCACTCACCATTCTTTCGTAAGCTACTAACGAAATTTTAGCGTCTACAATCAAGTTTTTTTCATCAGGCAGGTTAACTATCACATCAGGTTGTAAACGGGCGCCTTCGGCGCTATTTAAGCTTTTCTGGATACTATATTCTCTATCTTTAACAAGGCCCGAAGTTTCCAATACGCGTTCTAATATAATTTCTCCCCAAGTTCCCTGCTTTTTATTGTCGCCCTTTAAGGCTTTGGTTAGGTTATTTGCATCCGTTTGGATTTGCTTACTTTGGTCCATTAATTGGAAAATCACGCCTTTTAACTGACTTCTTTCAGCGGCTTCTGTTTGGTAGACTTTTTCTACTTTTTCTTCAAATGATTTGATATTTGCTTTTAGTGGATTGAGAATTTGATCTAGGTTACTTTGATTTTGTGCAGTAAACTTTGCCGATTTTTCATCCAATAATTTGTTGGCGATGTTAGAAAACTCCAGCGTAAACTTTTGTTGTAGTTCTTCTAAGTTTTGCTGTTGTTTTTGGGAAATTTCCCGTTGTGCCTTTAGGTTTTCTTCAGCACGGGTAGCACGATTGTTTTCATTAATATAGTTGGCTCGTATTTGCATTAGCTCTTGTTGCAGCTTTTGGTTCTCTTCCTTTAAAAAGTTAATCGAAAAAAGGTCTTGATCAGCTGTTTTATTAGGTTTTCTACTAATTAATACCACTAAGAAAATCAACACAATAACTAATAAGGCAACAATAGCAATTTCCATACGAACGAATTTTATACAAAATAACGAAATTAACGTGGTGGGCTATATTTGATTTTACTTAAATCCTATATTTAGTTCATGAATAAACTTTTAGTTTTAATACAATGTAAAGACGAAGTGGGCTTAGTAGCTAATATCACCCATATTTTGGCCAGCCACCAGCTTAATATCATAGCGATGCGTGAGTTTGTGGATGAAGAAGAACAACGTTTTTTCGCGAGAATATCATGCAGTAATAGTATACAGGAAACAGAAGACCTAAAAAGAGAATTGCAGCAAAAACTGCCTCAAAATGCATTAATTGAAGTATTACCCAAAGTAGATAAAAGTATTGCCATTTTGGTTACTAAAGAGTTTCACTGCCTGTCGGATATTTTGATCAGAAACTATTTCAAAACCCTTGGAGCAGAGGTAAAATGTGTAATTGGCAATTACGAAAATTTGAAAGGGCTTTCTGAAAAATTAGATGTTCCTTTTTATTACATCTCGCACGAAAACCTATCTAAAGAAGATTTTGAGCTAGCCATTATGAAGCAGTTAGATCAATACCAACTGGATTATATAGTACTGGCTAAGTTTATGCGTATCATTTCGCCTAGTTTTTTGGCTAAGTATAAACATCAAATCATTAACATCCACCATTCTTTTTTACCTGCATTTATAGGTGCTAGTCCTTATCAACAGGCTTTTAATAGAGGTGTAAAGATCATAGGAGCAACTGCTCATTTTGTAACTAATGACTTGGATGAAGGACCTATTATTAACCAACAAACTATTCACGTGAACCATACTTATGGCGCTAAGCAAATGTCTGTTGCAGGCAGAGAAATAGAAAAATCTGTATTGAGTAAGGCATTAGAATTGGTATTCGATGACAGAGTTTTTGTAGTTGGAAATAAAACAGTGGTTTTTGATTAGGTGATATGAAATATTTAATAATCTCATGTTTGCTGATAACAAGTATAAATTCGTTTAGTCAGAATAAAAAAGAAACACGTCCTCCAGTGGAAACCAAAAACTCACATAAATTTGGAAGAGTTTCTAATATTAATTTTTCTGAAAGAATTAAGAATTTTCCATTTAATATCGCTGTTAGTATACAGCTGGTTTCTTTCGAAGATCAAACAGGAGGTGGACAATTAGATACAGCTAGAATTATTTATAATGAGAATATGCCAAAGTCAAAAATGGCCACTTGTATCAATCCTTTTAAGGAAAGTAAAAAGTTAAATCTTATTCAAATTGATAAATTAACTGATATTTGGTTCAATTATAAACCTATCGGTAATAGCCATGTAACGGACTTTGGCGCTTGTTACTCTCCTAAAAATGCAATATTATTTTTGGATGAAAAGGGTAAAGTGTTTGATTTTATAGAAATATGTTTTTCTTGCCTACATATGCGTAGTTTTTCAAAGAAAATTGCTGTAGAAGAAGAGTGCGATCATAAAATTAACATGATCAAGGAATTTTTCAAAAGCGTGGGTATAGAATATGGGATGATTAAAGAAAATAGTAAGCTGAATTAATAGTCTATAAACTTCTTAATAAAACAGTGGTTTTTGAATGATGAATTTTGATAAATTATATATATATATCAAACCTCTGAGGTTTAAAAATAATATTTTAGTTTTGAGTATTTATGAAACTAGTCTGTTTATATCTGTGCCTATTTATTCCATTAATTTCAATGGGGCAAAAAAGCAAAAAGACCAAGCTAAAGGAAGAGAAAGCATCTACATCTACTTATTATAAATTTGGTAAAATTAGAAATGTCAGTTTTAGTGAAAGGCTAAAAAAATACCCTTTTAACAAAGCTGCTCAAATAAAATTGGTTTCATTTAATTATGAAGGTGGCCCAATTAAAGATACGGTTTATCATAATCCCATGATGCCAAAGCTGCATTATGCTATTTGTAGGTATCCTTTTGCTGAAATAAAAACAATAAATTATACCCAAACGGATTGCTTGTCGGACATCATTTATAACTATGGATACATTATTAAGCCAGAAATAGAAAATCTCACAAAATGTTATATTCCAAGAAATGGGGTCCTTTTTTTGGATGAAGAAGGAAGAGTATTTGAATTTATTGAAATATGTTTTGCATGTAAAAAGTTGGCTTACAGTTATCATGATAGGGCCAATGCTGAGGATTTCGTAAGACCGACATTTAAAGTTCTAAGAGACTTTTTTATAAAAAATGGATTGGAATATGGGCTGACAAAATCGTTTGAAAATCAAACAATGGGAAATTGGGATGATGAAAATTAATTGTTGGCCAACTGCAAACCTCGTAGGTTTAATAAACATGATGGGAAGTAAACCTACGAGGTTTATCTAATCAGCCGAGCTATTTTATAAACTATTTAACACTAAATCAGCGGCTTCTTGCCCGGTTTGACTACCAATGGCAATACCCATCCCGTTACAACGGACGCCACAAAACACATTCGGTTTTATTTCTTCAATAATAGGAGAAAGTGAAGGACCAAAAGCCATAATACCACTCCATTTTTGCTCTATTTCAAAAGTTGTTTCTGGTAAAATAACTTCTTTCAATAAACGTAAAAGGGTGTTTTGTACTAAGGGAGTTTCACCAAATTGATGCGTTTCTTCTGTGAAAAAATCTAGATTTCTACCTCCACCAAACAATACCCTATTGCCTACATTTCTAAAATAGTAGTAACCTTTATCATAATGGAAGGTACCTTTCCATTTCAAATTCTCCACAGGTTTGGTAATCATTACCTGCCCACGACCAGGTTTTAAAGAAAGTTGAGGAAACAATTGATTGGCAAAGGCATTGGTACAAAATAGTAGCTTTTTAGCAATGAAATTACCTTGGGAAGTAAAAATAACCTGTCCATTTTCATCTTCTTCGAAAGCGGTAACTTCGCAACTGTTTAGAATGGAAATACCTAATGAAGCAGCAATTTCAACAAGCGCCTTGATCATTTTTCCAGGATCAAGTTGTCCTTCCAATTTATTTGAGATGAGGCCATTGATATTCCCAAAACCGAAAGATCCGAGTTTTTCATTAGCGGTTTCAAATACCGCAATTTCATGGGTAATGTCCTTTATCAGATGATTATAATGGCCAATTTTCGATACACATTCTTCAGTTAACGATTCGTCTTCCTTTTTAAAAAGCTCAAAACCGCCGTTTATTTGGAGTGCTAACTTCGTATCACCAATCAGTGAACGTAATTTTTGAAGACCAAGCCAACGTTTTTTTACAAGCGTATGTAAATTTTCTGTACCACAAATTTTTTCTTGTTCAATTAGCTCAGAAATGCTTCCAAAGCATGCAAAACCAGCGTTCTTAGTACTTGCTCCAGAAGGTAAAAAACCGCGCTCCAGTACTGTTACGCTAATATTTGGTTGTTGTTGTTTAATAGCGATGGCCGCATTTAAACCTACAATGCCGCTGCCCACAATGATGACATCGGTGCTGTAAAAATTTACTTTTTCCCAATATGATATTTGAGGTGACATCATGAAAAATGTAAAAAAATTAAATTTTTATAAAGATGGGAACACTTTTTGATTTAGCGAAACCGAATAACACAAACATTTGAAAAATGGAAACGTATTTAATTTTATTTATTCCGATCCTTCTGCTTAGTATGTTTGTACAGTGGCGTTTCAGGAACAAGTTCTCGAAATATGCAGAGATGCAGCTTAATTCAGGCTTTTCGGGAAAAGAGGTAGCAGAGAAGATGCTACACGACAACGGAATCTACAATGTGAAAGTGCTAAGTTCTGAAGGACAACTGACGGATCATTATAATCCAGCGGATATGACCGTAAATTTAAGCACAGATGTATATTATGGTAGGAGTGTTGCGGCTGCAGCTGTAGCTGCACATGAATGCGGACATGCCATACAACATGCTAAAAGCTATAACTGGTTACAGTTTCGATCTAATATGGTACCTATTGTGAGCATATCATCAAACCTATTGCAGTGGGTACTTTTAATAGGAGTATTGTTAATTGCCTTTAATGGGCCATCTATTGTATTGGGAATTGGGGTGATTGGTTTAGCGATTATTACTTTGTTTAGTATTGTTACCCTACCAGTGGAATTTGACGCCAGTAATAGAGCATTACTTTGGTTAAAGAATAATCAGGGAGTAATGCAAACCTCAGAAGAAAATACACAGGCGAAAGATGCACTTTGGTGGGCAGCTATGACTTATGTGGTTGCTGCTTTAGGTGCCTTGGCTAACCTGCTTTATTATGCTTCGATGTTGTTTGGCAGAAGCAGAGAATAACATCAACTTAAAGAATCATGAAAGGCAATCGAGAGATTGCCTTTTTTATTTGGCATCAATAAGTACTGCCAATTGGATACAAGGTTCATCAGACTGATTGCTCCAAGCATGGTTGGTACCTCTTTGGATCACAATATCGCCTGCTTTTAAAAGCGTTTCTTGTTCGTCTAAAATCAAATATATTTCTCCAGATAAAATAATGATATAATCTAAAGTGGAAGTTTGGTGCATTAACGGGTGAGGTGAGCCGGCTTTGGTTTCAATGCCTAAATCTTTATCAGGGGGAATTTGTACATAACGAAAGTAGGTGCCGTTTTTAGGCGTATTGGGAAATGCAGTGTTTTCAATAATGATTTCTTCTTCTAGATCAGCAGGTGTTTGGTGGGTACTCCAAATATCGGAAATGATTAACCCAGGATAATGTTCAGAGACGTTATTGGAAGTGCTGTCTTCTACTATCACAGATCTTCCGTCTTTTAATCCTGTGACTATTCTTCTTGGTATGGTCTTCATCTAAATTATGAGCTTTGATTAACATTTATTGGACGAAAGTATTGATGGAAACACTTATTTTGCTCATGGGTTAATAGGAGGTAACCAGTAACCTCAAGGTAAGTATCAAAAAATATAGGAAAAGGAAAATTGTATGGAGAAAGAAATAACCACCTGTAGTGAGCAACTAACTGCCTTACGGGATAGTTTGGAAGTTTTGGGAGGAAAATGGAAACTGCAGATTTTGAGATACTTGACTAATAGACCTGAAGAAATTAACCATTTCAAAAAGATTCAACGAGAAATAACAGGTATTTCGGCCAAAGTACTGAGCAAGGAACTAAAAGATATGGAAGACAATTTGTTGGTTACCAGAACCGTTCAAAATACCAAGCCTGTTACCGTTGCTTATGCGGTAACCGACTATGGTAAAACTGTTTTTCCTATCACTAATACTTTGGTAGAATGGGGGAAAAACCATCGAAAATATCTTTTTAAAAAGTAGTGGTTATTTTTTATAAGGAATGGTGATTAATTTATCGTTGATCAATAGAAGTGAGGGTACTTGATTTTTCGGAAAGGTGAAAACTACTTTTCTAGACTTTTTATCATTTGCTTTTACCGAACTATCTGTTGATCCCCATAAATTTACGGCGCTGGTTAGCATTACAAATTCTGCTTTTCTTTTTGTTTTTGAAAGAGTGTCGAGCAAATAAAAATCTTCAAAATTTAGATCTTGCTTTTTGTCTGAAGTGTTTTTTACGGTTACAAAAAGCATAACAAACTTTTGGCCTTTTCCAGCCATGTAGCTACCACCACCAGCACCTATTTGAGATCCTTCTTGAATTTGATCTATTTTTAACGTTAAATGGTCTGTAATGTTAACTTCATTTTCTGACACAAATTTGGTCACGTAACAAGAAGAAAATAATAAACAAAAGGAAAAGAGAAGGATTAGTTTTTTTGACTTGAGCATATTTTTGATGTAATGAAGCCAAAAATAGCAAAACCATGTTAATTATTGTGGCGAGTATTTTACAATATCTATCCCAATTCCATTAGGGTCTTGTATGGCAAAATGTCTATCGCCCCAAGGCTCATCCCTTAACTCAATTTTAATGGCAACACCTTTGGCCTTTAGTTGGTGATATAGGGTATCTACATCTTCTACTTCAATGGTAAGGTACATGCCTTGGCCCTTAAATGGTTGATGGAACAGCAGTTGTTGAGTAGGGTGGTTGGGCAAAAGAAAACTGATTTCTGCACTTTTGTTTGGCGTATGCAACAATAAGTAGAACTCATTTTCGAAGGTAATTCCAAATCCTAAAACCTCTGTGTAGAATTTCTTGGTTTCTGCTAATTTTTCGGTGATTACACCAGCATTTAATTTCATCGCAATTTTGTTTTTAGAAGGTTGACCATAGGTGCCTTTGGCAAAAAATAAGCTTATCAGCACCACCGTTAGATATTTCGTTATTGACATCATCAACACAAAATTGGCTAAACACTGGAGGCTAAAATTGTAAAAATCGGACAATTATCTGCCAAAAGCCTTACTTGGAGTTACCCCGTAAAAATGCTTAAAATCTTTAATAAAATGAGATTGGTCGAAAAAACCAGAGTCAAAAAATAATTTGTTCTGTCGTAAACTTTGGCTCGATGGTTTTGCTCTCAAAATATTTTGAAAACGAACTACCTTACTAAAGGTTTTCATAGAGTCGCCGATGTAGAAATCGAAAAGTCTACGCAGCTGTCTATGACTAAGACCAGTATCAATTTCAGTCATGTCAACCACACCATAATTTTTCATAATTAAGGCAATGGCATTATAAAGGCGTGGGTCATTTTGGAAATTAGCCAAGGGCAGAAGGTCTAAAAAGAATTCATTTAACAGAGAAATAATCTTGTTAATATTCAAATTGGAACTAAAATTAGATTGGATAAAGGCAGCAACCTGTGGCACCACACTCTTTAATTCTTCGGCCTTGTTGCTAATACTGGAAGCATTAATACCGAATAGTTGTGGGAACATTGAAGGAAGAAACCGAATGCCTATGTAATTAAACTCTTCGGCCAAATCAAATTCCGTATACTTTTTACAAAAGCCCATTACAAAATTTTCCTGAGGTTGATTGAGCTCGAAGAAAATATCGATGCAACCATCGGCTACGACACGATAAGTGAAAGGATTGTCAAGCTTTTGGTTGGTTTTTAACTGCCAATAACAATAAATAAAAGAATGTAATTGTTGATGAGGTAAAAACTCCTGGTAGCTTACGGCTCCATAAGATTTTACCGTAGGTTGAACTGGAATATATAAATGCCTGATGAAGGAAACATCCATAAATAACGGGTGGACATTTTACAGTAGAATATGTTTTTGATTGATTTTTAACTAGTTGAGTCTGAAAGGAACCACTAATTCAAATTCAGGAATTTCTACTAAAAACTCTGAATCATCTAAGGTGCGGCGCATCAAATATCTGCCTCTCATGCTTCCAATATCTGTTTTTAGGTTGCAACCTGAAACATAAGAGTAGCTATCGCCAGGCATAATGATCGGTTGAACACCTACTACGCCTTCTCCCTCAACTTCTCTTACTGTGCCGTTAGAATCGAAAATAAACCATTGACGACGCATCAATTGTATTTCAAAATCAGTAAGATTCTCAATGCTGATACGATATGCGAACATGAAATGTCCACTTTCAGGATTAGAATGTTCATCCTGATAAATGGTGTCGACCGAAATTTTTATGCCTTCAGTAATTGCTGTAACCATAACCGTAAATTTAACTCTTAAATGTACTCAATAATCACGCCATTTCGGTAATTGGCATTATATTGGCGTATTTGTCAGTAATTTCATCTAACAACGCATAAATCGTTTCAATGTTTTCTTCTTTAACTAATTGAGTACGATAATGTTTGAAATCTGGTAATCCTTTAAAATAATTGCTGTAGTGGCGTCGCATTTCGAACACTCCAACCTTTGGTCCTTTCCATTCCAGCGACTTGGTAAAATGTGTTCTGCAGGCATCTACACGTTCTTCTAAAGTTGGGCCTGCTAAATGCTGCCCAGTAGCAAAAAAGTGCTTAATTTCCCTGAAAATCCAAGGATAGCCAATGGCTGCTCTACCAATCATCATCCCGTCTACACCATATTCTAATCGCCAATTGGCCGCTTTTTCAGGACTGTCAATATCACCGTTACCAAAAATTGGGATTTTAATGCGTGGGTTACGTTTAATTTCTCTAATCAAGGTCCAATCTGCCTCGCCTTTGTATAATTGGGCTCTGGTACGACCGTGAATGGTTAAAGCTTGAATGCCCACATCTTGTAAACGTTCGGCAACTTCTTCCACATTTTTGGTATTATCGTCCCAACCTAAACGCGTTTTTACCGTTACGGGCAAATGTGTTGCTTTAACTACCGCTTCGGTCATCTTCACCATTTTATCGATATCCTGCAACAATGCAGAACCTGCGCCTCTACAAGCCACGTTTTTTACTGGACAACCATAGTTGATGTCCATTAAATCGGGACCTGCCAAGGTGGCAATTTCCGTAGCTTCACGCATACTTTCGATATCGCTTCCAAAAATCTGGATGCCTATTGGACGTTCATACTCAAAAATATCAAGCTTTTGCCTACTTTTTGCCGCAGAGCGAATTAACCCCTCAGAGGAAATAAACTCCGTATACATCATATCTGCTCCGCCTTGTTTGCACACATAACGGAAAGGAGGATCGCTCACATCTTCCATTGGTGCCAATAACAAAGGGAATTCTCCCAAATCAATATTTCCTATCTTTACAGACATTTTTCTATCTTCAAGCTAATTAAAACGTTGCAAAGTTACGCATAATTCATAAAATGTATCAAAACCCATTACACAAGCCCGAAAACAGCCCTTTTCTCCAAATGCTGTATCTTTTATTATTTTCCTTTGGTGGATTGATTGTTTTTGCAGTGATAGGTATAGCCATTGCTTTTTTAGTAGATGGTTTTGAAGGAATTAAGGGAATGGTAGCAAATGATTCTCGCTATATCTCGTCGTTCAGGATTTTATTGGTAGTACAACAAATAGGATTATTTTTAGCACCTGCCGTTTTATTATCTGTGGTAGAAGGAAAGAGGCTACCAAAGTTTTACGGGATGAAAGCTCCTAGGGTAAATCTTTTATTACTGGTGGCTATACTATCTATTTGTTGGATGCCTTTGATGGGCTTAGCCAATGAGTGGAACCAAAAAATGGTATTTCCCGAGTTTTTGAAAGGCTTAGAAGTTTGGATGCGAGAAATGGAAGATTCGGCGGCAAAAACTACCGAAGCCATATTAAAGATGAATAATCCAGTGGCGTTGTTTGTCAATTTATTGGTCATTGCGGTTACTCCTGCCATTTGTGAAGAATTTATTTTTAGGGGAGCGGTGCAACGAACCATTTTCCGTATCAAGTCCAATCCACATGTGGCCATTTGGTTATCGGCAGCAATTTTTAGTGCCATCCACTTTCAGTTTTATGGATTTTTACCACGCTTGTTGTTAGGAGCTGCTTTTGGATACGTTTATTTTTGGACAGGTAGCATATGGTATGCGGTATTTGCCCACTTTTTAAATAACGCTTACGCTGTTTCGGTGGCTTATTATTTACAGGCCAATAACCAATCGTACACCAATGCAGAGGATATTCAAATGCCTTGGTATGGATACTTGATAAGTGCTATTTTAACCTTAGCTTTGTTCAAATTTTTGAAAAATACGATAGATAGGAAAAAAGAAGGGGAATTAAACAGCTCCGATCTTAGCCTTAAACCTTAGTTTTAAATGAAGACCAGAGCCATTACCGCTTTCTTTTTTACCATTGTGATGTTGGGTTCCATTTTGTTGGGTGCCTACACTTTTTCGGGCTTTTACTTGCTATTGAGCTTAGTAGCGTTGTTGGAGTTCTATAAAATGATAAAAATAGGAGGAATTCGCCCACACCGTAATATTGGGGTAGTGGTAGCGGCACTTATTTACATTACCACTGCAGCCTACCATTTTTTTCAGTTCGAGCTTAAATACCTCTTATTGATGATTCCCTTAATCTTTTCAGTGTTCATTGCTGAGCTGTATAAGAAAAATAAAATTCCTTTTGCCAATATTTCCTACACTTTTGTGGGGTTTGTGTATATCACTATTCCTTTCTGTTTCTTCTACTCCCTAGGTTTTCTGATGAATTTTGAAACGTACAGTTTTCATTTTCCATTAGCATTTTTATTAATGCTTTGGGCAAATGATACAGGTGCTTATTTGTTTGGAATGAAATTAGGTAAGCGTAAATTGTTTGAAAGACATTCTCCTAAAAAATCGTGGGAAGGTTTTTTTGGTGGTGTTTTTACCAGCTTGGTTGTGGCTATTATTCTATCCTTTCAGTTTACGGAGGTAGAGCCTATTGTTTGGGCAGGAATGGCGGCAATTATTTCTTGCTTTGGTACCCTGGGCGATTTGGTAGAATCAATGTTAAAGCGCAGCCTCGATGTGAAAGATTCGGGAAGCTTTTTACCAGGGCATGGTGGCTTTCTTGATCGTTTCGACGGTTTATTGATTGCTGCGCCTATTGTATATGTATACCTTTATTTGCTAATTCACTAAGCTGTTTCTCTCTTTTTTAACTCGTTGTTAACTTGTTTCAACTGAGTGGAAAAGATAATTAGCAGAGGCGCAAAACCTAATGGAGTAACTGTTAATGCGCTAAAGCCTTTTTTCATGGAAACAATAATGCCACAAATAAGCATGCCTATCACTGAGATGCCTATATAAATGGTGGCTATTTTCAATGTTTTTGCTTTTTTCTTTAATTCTTCGGTGGATAATTCTGTAAAAGGTTGTGGTTTCATCTGTTTCATAAAAATTTAACCGCGTCTAAATTGAGCGTGGAATTTCGCGGGCTAAATTAATGGTCATTATTGAATGCTCAAAATTTGTTTTAGTAATTCTTTTAAAGGCTTCGTCCAATCAAATAAAAAGCAAAGAGAAGGATAGAGGAAACAGATGATTTATAATGCTGTCTAATGAACTGATACGCAAGTTTTACGTGCGTTTTAACCGTATTAATAGAAACACCCATTTTTGAGGCAATTTCACTCTGTTTTAGTTTGCCCTCACTATTTAACAGAAAAACTTCTTTGCGTTGTTTAGGCATCAGGTTAACAATTTCCTGAACTTTTAAAAACCGCTCATCAATTTCTGGATTATAATGTTCGTCAGCTTTCATCTCTTGAGGATGGTCGGGGACTAAAATCAACTGCTGATTTTTATTCTTTATAAAATCCAAGGAGCGATTTCTGATGGAGATTTTAGCATAATTAATGAACTCGCCCTTGATATGGATCATGTCCTTTTTCTTCCATAGGTCGAAAAAGAAATCCTGTACAATATCTTCGGCTGAGGTTTCATTTCGGGTAATCCGATAGGAAACCAAACACAAGCCTTGATAGTGAGCCTGGAAAAACGCTTCAAAGTCCTCAATCGTCAGGCTTTCGTTCATTCTTATTATTTAGACTAATTAAAAATAATAAGCGAAAGTACAACTTATCACTTAATGAAGCAACATTTTTGTAAACAAACCTTTCATTTAGGTAAAATGGGACGCTCAAAATCAAAAGGAGAGGAGGTAATAGCTTGTAAGAAGGCAACAATTGCTGCTCGTTCTTCTAAGTTGATATCCAGTTTTTTAAGATGCGGAGAGGCCTGTGGAAACAAAGGATCATTTGCCTGATCTTTAGTGGGCTTTGGTTGTGGCATACCAGCTACATACATGTTCAATAAGGACTCGATTTCATTAAATCTTCCATTATGGAACCATGGAAATGTACGCATAACATCTCTTAAGGAAGGGGTTTTAAATTTACCCACGTCAGTACTTACTTTAGTTGAGTTATAACGACCTAAATCTTCTCCTTTTCTACCATAGTTGCTCATCCCCAAATTATGAAATTCGCCATCGGTAAACAAAGGGCCATTGTGACAATTGATGCAACGAGCTTTGGTTCTGAAAAGATGCAAACCTAAAATTTGTTGATCAGAGAGCGCTCTTTTTCTACCTAAAATAAAATTATCAAATCTGGTAGGTCTGCTTTTGATGCTTTTAACAAAGGCTGCGATGCTTTGGCGAAGTTCAAAATGGCTTAATTTATTTTTGTTAAAAGCCTTTTTAAATAGGGTTTGATAGCCCTTGATGTGATTGACCTTTTTGGTGGCCTCTTCCAAATCACCGTTCATTTCTGTTGGATTGGTAAGGGCATCGGCAATTTGATCTTCGAGGGTTTGGTGACGACCGTCCCACATGAAGCTTTTGGCCTCGCCTAGGTTTTGTATACTTGGCGAATTCCTGATCCCCGCCAAATGATCATTACCAATGGAAAGCTTCCTGCCGTCCGTCCAGTTAAGTTCTGGTTCGTGGCAGCTGGAGCATGAAATTTGGTTGGAACCGCTTAATCTAGGATCAAAAAATAGGGTTTTTCCTAAGGCTATTTTAGCGGCTTCAATGGAATCTTTAGCCCTATAGGGAAATTCGATTGCCCCTAGTTCTCTAAATACAATGTCCGAATCGATGGTTGGTTTTGGCCATAAAGCGGGATCCTTTTCATATTGAAGTCTCAGTTCTTTTAAATATGCAGGGGTAATTTCATCTTTATAGGAAAAACCTAATAAGGTAAAATAAGCTAAAAATAAACAAAGAAGGATTCTGTATTTGATCATGATTAGAATAGTAACCCCAAGCTTAATTGTGCCGTGTAAGCATTTTTTCCAGGATTAATAGCGGTACTTAATAATTCGTTTTGACTTGCTTTATGGGCTGCGATATATTGACCATCAATGCCAATTACCCAATGGGTTCGGTTCTTTTTGTAGAATAGCTTACTGGTTACAGCAATTTGTCCATAAGCATAAAGGTCATAAACGGCATCAGGAAGGACTACACTTCTGATGAAAGAATTAACCTTTAAAGGGTTGTAGCTAAAAGAAGGGTTTAAAGGTCTGTAATAAGCTAAATGAACTTGGTTTAGCCAATTTAAATCGCTCTTTAACTGTAGTTTTTTTCCTGCAAAGGTTTTGATGCCCGCCATGGATCTAAACTTTTCTACTTCAAGGTTGCCGTCTACTTTTTGCATAGCGCCTACTTGTAGTTTAAGCCCTAACTCCCAATTTTTGGGCATACTTTTAATAGCTTCTAAATAAGCATTTTCATTGCTGTAGAGATAGTTATTTCCGCCTAATTCATAGTTGTTATCTTTTCCCTTTTCTTTTTCCCAATGGAGATGGAAAAGCCAATCATTTTGTTGGTAGATTAATTTTGCATAATAGGTTTCAAGGTCGAAATGCCCATAATTTTGTCTACTTGCATATCTTCCATCGGAGTTTCCCCTATTGAAGGTTTCGTCGCGATCTAGGTAACCAAAAGCTGTTTGGAATTGCCCCTTATTTAATTTGAAATTGCTGTAAGCTTCTAATCCTTTCCATTTTTTGTCGATGGTAAAAACCCTATCCGAAAAATCTAAAGCTGTTCGGGACATGCCGTAGCCATTCATTAAGCGGTTTAAATAGTGGGGATAAGAAGTAGATTCGTAGAAAGCTTTATTTCGATAATCTACTTGATATTCATTTTGTCCGTATCCATAGGTTCCTTTTACACTAATTCCATGTTTCCCCAAATGATAGATGATTTCTGGTTTGAGTATCAATCTAAAATGTTTTAAAGCTCCTCTTGGATCATTGGTGCTAGCATGATTGCCCATTCCGTAATCGAAGCCTAATGCAAAACCCAATTGACTGATGATCGGGGTATAAGCCAAGGTATTGATGGTATAATCGGTGCGTTTATAATGAACGGCCTTTTCTGATCCATAGTAATAGGGAGCAGGATCGGTATTGTCAACACGGTGGCTAAATGCAATGCTATCGTTCTGTTGGTCGTTAAAAATAAACTGCCCCCATAGCTTCAGTTTTTTAAGCGTTCTAATCCCTTCAGAGGCGAAAGTTACTGATTGGTTCCGCTTTGCTTCTTGAGCAAGTTTAAAACTTCCGCCATATAATTGATAGCTTAAATTGGTGTTGGAAGTTTTATTGATTTCGCTTTTAGCCAGAAATAATCCTGATTGTAGCAAAAAGTTATAGCTTGTTTGTTTGGCAAGCGAACTATGTATGCTAGCGGTGGTATCTTGTGCTGAGGCACCAGTGAAAATAAATAGCAGCGTAGCCAGTAAGGTTAGGCGGTTGATATGAAACATTACTTAAATCCTCCTGGTATAGCTGGCATAATCCATTCAAAATCTTCTGTAGAATTGTTGGTGTCTTTTAATATCCTTCTACCATTTTCTACCCTATCTACTTTTCTCATTAATGCTTGAGAGCTGTAAGAGCCTCCTGGTACAAATCCAAATCCAGCATCCAATTCAGGGCTCAGTTTTTTGGGTAGCCTCCTGTCGGGCGTGCTGGGTTGTGTTTCTACAGCATCCAACACAAACTTTTTAGGCACTTGTGTATACAGTGTTTTGCCTTGTATGGTGGTTTCTTTCACTTCCGCATATCTAGGCCATTTGGATACATCTTCATCTGTTTTAAAGATGGCGTAACCAATTCTTCCAATGTTGTCCATCATCATGGTGGTCGCAAATTTTTGAATGACCAAAAGGCTGGTTTTTCCTGGAGTTGGAATGTCTATTAACGAAGCGTAATCTCCAGGTTCCAAATAAGGCGTGGTGATGACTTCAAAATCTGCCTCGCTTAAATCAACCGTAAGATTGGGTTTGTTAACCTCGTACACTTTTCCATTTTTGTTAGTGAAAGGCATTTTATGGTTAATGGCGCTTCTAGCCACCACTAAACCTGCCCCAGGTTGTACTGGATAACTGTTGCCCGTTCCTGGAAAGCGATAAATGGCTTGCGCATATAGAAAATCTTCGTTGGCATTGGCAGGTGCTGGGGCCGTTCCCAAGGCTTTTGTCCAATCGAACTGGCCACTAGGAAGTAGTAAATTTTCAAGACGATAAGTGGTAGACATGCGACCATAAACAAACATGAAATATAAGCCATCGGCATATAGCACTTGGTCGGAGTTGTTATAAATTTCGAAGAAATTATCTCTTAACGAAGCTCCATCGTACAAATCGGAGCCCGCATAGTATAGCTGTTTAATTACCCATGGACTATTGATTCCTTTTTTAAGGATCATGTTCAGTTGATAATTACCGTTGTTGGTTTTGATTTTATAATTGGTTTCGCCAGCGTTAAAAACCACTTTTGTAGGCTCTTGTTCACCTGTTAGGCTCAAATATTCGGTTGCCGTGAATTCCCTTTTAACGGATATGTCATAGGTTCCAGAGCTAATTTTCTTAAATACAGCTTTACCATTTTGGTCGGTAGTGGCATATTCTACCAAACCTGTTTCTAAGTTTTTAATAGAAACTGTAAGATTTTGCAAGGGTAGTTTTGAGGCTGCTGAGTAAGCGATATTAACGTTTACATCCACTGGTTTCAAATCAGGAACGAGGTTTTTTTTGCAGGCAAGGAGGCTGCTGATCCATAAAAGGACAATCGAAAAAATTATATTTCTATTCATGGTGAAGATTTCGCTAAAGTTTTAAACTTATTTCTGCTCCAAATGAAGGTGAGCTATTTAATACAACTAAATTGCCAGAGCTTTCTACGGTGTATTTTGGTCGCCAATTCAACATGTTATACACATTGAATGAAAACCTTAGCCGTTTGGCAATTTCCTTGCTCATTCTTAGGTGAACATTTCCGTAGATAATTGGATAGCGTTCATTTTCTCGCTCGGGAGAAGTAGGTAACAAAGCCAAATGTCCATATACAGGATTATCTGGGTCGAAGTTTTCTATGGGGAAGTATTTCAGCTCGGCGTTGTAATATCCAATTGGATAGGCTGATCGGTTGTAATAAACCGATTTGGTTTTAAAAGGGAAGTCGCCAATAATCCCAATCATCAAGCCTAATGAAGGAATGTGCGTATTGCTAGAGATATTGGTTCTCCACTGAATATTTCTCCTATTTTCGGGTTCGTAAACGGCAAAAACAGCATCTCTGGTAAAGTCAACACCATCCATATTTACAATGTTCATATACGGGTAGGTGTCGTAGAAAAAGGAATTAGTATATCCTGCGCTGATGCTAAAGGAAGTGGATATGGCGGGTATTTTTGGTGTACTGATCATGAACTCCAATCCTTTGTTATTGGTGTTTTGACTGTTGATCATTTGGTTGTAGCTAATGCTTCTTTTAATTCCTCCGCCAGTGGGCGAATAGGCTGCTTTTCCTTCATCATTGATATAATAGGTATAAGAAGGGACTACAATTTCTTTGATGATTCTTTTGGTAGAAAAGCCGTCCTTAGTATTCTTGATATAAGCTGAGAAAGAGAAGTTAAAGCCATTGGAAATAAATGACGTAGAAAATTCGGCGGTATTTGACCTTGAAGGTTTCAACTGATTGTTTTCGGGGTTAATGATGTTCGTGTAAACGAGGTAGAGCCGTTTATCGGGATCTTCATTATTGGCACGAATGAGTGGGGTATGGAAATAAATAGGCCCAGGTGATAAGTGTGCCAACGATGGTGCCTTGGTAGCAATACCGTAAGAAAAACCAAGGGTCAGTTTGTCGGTAATTTTGTAATTGGTGTTAATTCTTGGCGAAAAATTGAGGGCTTTGTTCTGCTGATCAACCCTTATTCCTGTACGCACGTTTAAATCACTGTTGAAAAGTGGAATAGCAAAGCCATCTTCCAAATAAGCACCTACATTTAACACTCCTTTTAATTGGTTGTAATTGTAAGACTGTTCAGTACTGGACGAGAATAATGGCTTGGAAGGATCAATAATTTGTCCACGGCCAAAATTGTCGGAATAGTAGGCATTTGCACCAATGCTTAAACGATGGTTAATGTTTAACGTTTTATACTCTGCCGAGAGGTTAAGGTTGGCATTGGAAGTAAAAGGCTTACCTTCAATTACGGTTTCACCTAGGTAATAACCATTGGCATAATCGCCCACGTTTAAGCCTTCTTTGTAGGCCTCTACATAAGGAAACGATTCGCCCGCTATGCGATATTGCATGGAAGAATATTGCCTCCCTGTGGATAAACCCACACTAAAATCAACCTTTTTGAAGAAAGCGCTTTGGGCAAATTGATAAGATAGTCGGTTGCTGAAAGTGAATTGCTTGTATTCAAATCTTGATTTTCTTTCTGCAGGATCGTCTATATCTAATTTTGTTCCGTCAAGGTTGGCACTCAAGCCCATGGAAAAGGTATTTTTGAACCGGTCATTAGCACCCAAAGCAATGGAATGCATGATGCGCGCACTAACCCTGTTGTATGATTTTAGATTGTCGCGAGGGTCATTATTGGCCTTTAAATAATTCACATCGTAGTTAATGGCACCCAGTTTTTTGGAGAGCTGAAGTCCTTTACTTAAACTGTATTGAGTAGTTCCGTTTCTGAGCGAAACTCGCATGTTGTAAGGAGACCTACCTGCTTGTCTGTTGATGATTACTGCCCCATCAGTATAGTCGCCATATTTTGCCGAAGCAACGCCAGAAATCACCTCGATACTTTCAATATTATCCACCGAAATTTGCCTCATATCGTTACCAGAAAAGGCATTATCGCTAGTGGTGGTGTTTCGGTTGTTAAGGCCTAAACCATACTCTCCTTGGATGTAAGGGTTGAGAAAACCATTTACGGCTTGGTTTTGGGCCTGCATATTGGCATCGTTGCTCAACTGCACCCCATCTAAAATATAGGTTACGCCAAAAGCATTGTTCCTGCTAAATACATCGGTCGACCAGCTGTCGCCAGCTACCGAACGCAAGGTTAAAATATTAGGGTTGGTGATGCTGGGAGCAGTAATTGATTTCCCTGGAAGCTGGTTCAACACATCGGCCAAAGAAAGTGCCTGCGTTTGCTCTATGAGTTCCCTATTGAAAAAAATAGAGGAATTGGAATTACCAGACATGGCTTTGTTGGCACTTACGCTAATTTCCTTGAGATATAGCGACGCATCATCCATTTTAATGACCAAATTGCTATAGCTAAGCAATGGATTGATGGTGATTTTTTTGGGTTGTTTTCCAATGTAAGAAGCCACCACAGTGAATTCACTTTTTTTGGTTTTTTCTACCGAAAACCTAAATTCTCCTTTGCTGCCGGTCAATACAGCCTGACTTAATTCTAAAATAGAAACGTTGGCAAAAGGCAGTGGTTGGTCATTTTCATCGACTACTTTTCCAGAAATGACTTGTTTGCTGATGGCCTGAAAACTATCTATTTGTTTTAAGGTGATGATGACCGTGTTTTCGTTAATCGAATAGCTTAAATCAGTGGTTAAGAATAGCTTTTTAAGTGTTTCATTAATGGAGCTTTTCGAAACATTTAGGCTCACGGATTTATATTTTTCCATCAGCTCATTATTATAAACCAAATTGATGCCCGTTTGCTGTTTAATTTGGTTAAGCACCTCAATTAATGGTTTATTTTTAACTGAGATAGAAACTCGTTTTTCGTTTTGATAGAGCGTTTGTCCGAAAGTAGAAATACAGATAAAGAGTGAGAGTATCGGTAGAATAAAGCGGTATTTTTTCATGATTTACTGTACAACAATCACTTGGTTTTTAAGGGTGAAACTTAATCCCGAAACCGCACTAAGCGTTTTTAGGATATTTGGCAGGCCATCATTCGTTTGAAAGCTGGCGGTGTAATGTTTATTTAAATGCTTATCATTGATTTGATAGGTTACACGGTAGTTTCTTTGAAGACTAGCTAGAATTTCTTGAAGAGAAGCATTATCAAACCATAAAATACCACGGCTCCAAGCAGATGCATTTTGGGCATCGATATCGGTTACCGTCATTTTTTGCTGCGCGTAGCTTAGTTGTTGATTGGGCTTAAGGTAGATTTCTTTGCCATTGGCCTTAGCGCTAATGCTGCCGTGTAATAGGGTTGTTTTAACGGTTTCTGTATAGGTATTGATGTTAAAAGCAGTACCATGTACGGTAATCAGTAACCCTTTAGTATCTACCGAAAAAGGAAATTCTTTGCTTTTCGTCACTTCAAATAAAGCTTCTCCTTTAATGAGCTTGATTGCTCTATTGGCATTCTTTCCCGTAAAGTGACAAGCATAGCTGATTTCGCTTTCTGCATTTAAGGTAACGGTAGAGCCATCTGCTAATGTTAGCGTTTTGGTTTCTCCCTTTTGAGTGCTGATGGTATTGAAACAGGTTTGTACTGCTGCGGTTTCCTGTTTGTTCAACACATACCATGCACCTGCCAATATCAGTGGCGTTGTTAGGATGGCCGCATATCTCATTATTTTTCCAATACGCTTTCTTCGCTGCATTTTTTCTTCTTCAATGCGGTTTAGAAATCTGTTCCATCCCTTTTTTGGGTCAAATGTAGGCTCGTTGTTATTCAAATTTTTAAGCATTATTTAGTTGACTCATATGTATGACGACTTCAGCAGGATTTAGGATGAATTTTATTTTTCTATTCATCCCATTTTAAGGAAATGCCGTCTTGATTATAAAACACTTTATTATCACAGATAAACATTATATGAAAATCAGAAACTTTTCTTTTGGAACAAAGGCCACTATTTGGGGCGTAGCCCTTTTATCTATAGTGTCTGCATGTAAAAAGAGTAACAACGAAGAAACGCCAAGCGGACCTGAAGTAACCAAAAACCAATGGGTGAGTGTAAGTGTGGGCGATTCGCACGCCATTGCCCTTACCAGCGAAGGTGCTATTTGGGGATGGGGAAATAATACTGGTGGTTTGCTGGGAACAGGGACAGAAACACACGTAAGTACGCCTATTCAAATACAAGCCAACAAAGAATGGAAATTTGTAAAAACAGGAACCAGCCACACCATGGCCATTAAAAAAGATGGTTCTTTATGGGCTTGGGGAACCAATACCAATGGTCAGCTAGGAATTGGAACTAAAGAAAACACGGCAAAACTTCAGCCCGTGCAAGTAGGTACAGATAAAAACTGGAAAAGCGTTGCAGTAGGTGGAAACTATACTTTAGCGATTAAGGAAGATGGTTCTTTATGGTCGTGGGGAAATGGTTCAAGCGGGAGATTAGGAAATGGATTATCCGCAGGAGATGTTTTGGTGCCAACGCAAGTAGGAGCAGACCAAACATGGGCTGAGGTGTTTTCATGGAACAACTGGGGCGGTTCTTTTGGCATTAAAAAAGACGGCACGCTTTGGGCTTGGGGTGTAAACCAGAATGGAATGCTAGGTACAGGCGATACTACTTCTCCTTTATCACCTGTATTGGTTGGAGGAACATCCACCTATAAAACAGTAGCTTCGGGAAGAGCAAGAGGTACCTTGGCGATTAAGAAAGACGGTACTTTATGGGCTGTAGGTAGAAACTCTAGAGGAGAGCTTGGTTTGGGAAATACAGATACGCAAAATACTTGGGCACAGGTAGGTACCGATAAAAACTGGGAAACGGTGGCCTTGTTCAATCGTTCGGTAATTGCCACAAAAACAGATGGCTCTTTATGGATTTGGGGCGATAACGTGTACGGTGAGTTTGGAAACGGAAAGGTAAATCCTAATTCAGATTTAACAGAAACGATTTTAACACCTACAAAACTTGATGGACAAAGCAATGTGAAATTAATTGCCGTAGCATTTAATTTCTCGGTAATTACCAAAGGAGCAGTGCCAAATACTTTGTATGTAGCAGGTTCAAACTTAGGTTCTTTCCCTTCATTAGGTTTTGGGAATACAGCAACCACAGCACAAACAAGCTTCAAAGGAAATATTACATTGCCTTAGAAGCTGCATTTTCAACAGTATTAAAAATCTTATTTATAACTGTGGGGGCAGGCGGAAACGTCTGCCTTTTTCTTCGCGTGTCTTTTCTTCGCAGTTAAATTTTTTTACTTTCTTCGAGATTAAAAATTTACCGCAGAGGTTGGTGAAGTTTTCGCAAAGGACGCAAAGTATTACTTCCCTATTTAATTACTGGGGTAGGTTTTTTGTTTTCATCCAAAGCCACAAAAGTGAAATCACCGTGGATAGCCAATTCCCTACCTTCCGCATACATTTGCTCGATGTAAATCTCCACACCAACCCTTAAGCTAGTATTGCCCACGTGGGTTACCTTGCCTACAAGTTCTACGAATGTTCCTGCTGGAATAGGTTGTTTAAAGTCAATTCTGTCGCTGCTTACGGTTACCATTCTTTGTCTGCTAAATCTGGTGGCAGTAATAAAGGCTACCTCGTCCATCATGTGCATGGCTGTACCGCCAAATAGCGTATCGTAATGGTTGGTAGTGCTTGGAAATACAGCTTTGAAAATACTAGTTTGAGAGCGCTGTATCCTTTCTTCTAATGTCATGGTCAAAGATAAATTTAAAAGACTTACGAAGCCTTAAAACTTCGAAGCCTATGATTAGTTTAAATGAAAATATTTAAAGCCCAACCCTAAATAATGTCTTTGGGAGAAATGAAGGGAGCATTGAAAAGCATAGCCAATGAAACCAAGTCGTTTCTGGCACCACTCATCATACCTGACCTATTGTCCTATTCCGCGAAGACATTGTCAATTCAATAAAGGCAGGTCTCCTGACTTATCCCCAACACTATCGCCTTCCCATTCCAACTTTGGTTGGCACAGTGGCATTGTGATAGCGCTGTTCTCTTTTAAGAGAGGACTTACAGTTGCGCGACAGCTCGTGATTTGCACACGATTCCCTATTAATCCCGATATTACTCGGGAACCGTTATCGGTTGATTTGAGATAAAGTTAAGAACTTGTTGCAGCGAAGTTATGCAATAGGGACGAGGAAAAGAAACCTGTGAAGGATATTATGTTAGCCACAGATGCACAGATTTATCATGTTATTTTTATACAGTTTGTTAAATAATTGTATAAAAAACTTATTTGTGCATCTGTGGCGGTCACAAAATTAATCGTGTAACAAATTTAAAGAGGTCCTACAAGGAGTTTTTATCTGTCCTATATTTGATTTAACCATCAAACAAAAAAGCAGTATGATAAAACGATACTTGATCAAGGGCGCATGGATGTTCTTTTTGGTAACCAGCCTTAGTGCGGTTGCTCAGGAGGTTCCAAGTCCGAAGTCGCATTTTGGATTTTCCATAGGCGATAATTACCAATTGGCCAATTATACCCAAACCGAAGCTTATTTTAAGAAACTAGCGGCAAGCTCTAAAAGAGTGAAATTGGTAGATATTGGCAAAACAGAAGAAGGTAAAAGTCAGTATATGCTGATCATTACTTCACCAGAGAACCAACAAAACTTAGCGAAATACAAATCTATTTCCCAAAAATTGGCCCGTGCCGAAGCTTTAACCGAGCAAGAAGCAAAAGATTTGGCGCAACAAGGTAAAGCGGTAGTTTGGATTGATGGTGGACTACATGCCAATGAAACTGTTGGAGCTCATCAGTTGATTCAAACGGCCTATAACTTGGCAAGTAGAACCGATGCAGAAACCACAAGGATTTTGGATGATGTGATTGTATTGATGACCCATGCCAATCCTGACGGACAAGAACTACAAAGCAATTGGTATATGAGGGAAAAAACACCAGAGAAAAGATCTTTGGCGGGTTTACCAGTGCTATACCAAAAATATGCAGGACACGATAACAACCGCGATTTCTTTATGCTAAACTTAAAAGAAACGCAAAATATGGGCCGACAGTTGTTCATTGAGTGGAACCCGCAAATTATGTACAATCACCACCAATCTGGTCCGGCGGGAACAGTAGTGGCAGGACCTCCATTCCGTGATCCGCATAACTATGTTTTTGATCCTATTATTTTGACCAGCTTAGATGCCGTTGGTGCGGCCATGCATAACCGACTAAACGTAGAAGATAAACCAGGTTATACCCAAAGAAATGGCTCTGTTTTTTCTACTTGGTATAATGGTGGATTAAGAACGACCACTTATTTTCATAACATGATTGGACTTCTTACCGAAATTGTGGGTAGTCCAACACCAATGGAAATTCCTTTGGTGCCGTCTAGGTTATTGCCAAACAGTGATTCTCCAAATCCGGTATTACCTCAAAAATGGTTCTTTAAAAATGCCATCGATTATTCGGTTTCCATGAATTATGCCGTATTGAACTATGCACAACGTTACCACGATGAGTTGTTGTTCAATATGTATAAAATGGGCAAAAACTCTATCGAAAGAGGAGGTAAGGATACTTGGTCTTTCTCTCCTAAGAAAATAGAAGCCATTAACGCGGCAGCCAAGAAAGACAAGTCGGACAATGCGGGAGGAAGAAGAAGCATGGATCCAAAATATTTGGATGAAGTGATGAAAGACCCAGCAAACCGAGATGCAAGAGGATATATTATTTCTGCAAATCAGCCAGATTTTACTACGGCCATCAGGTTTTTAAATGCGTTGATCAGAACAGGCGTAGAAGTGCAAAAAGCCAATGCAGCATTTACGGTTGAAGGCAAACAATATCCAGCGGGTTCATATATCGTAAAAACGGATCAGGCATTTAGACCACACGTTTTGGATATGTTTGAACCGCAAGATCACCCGAATGATTTTAAATATGAAGGCGGCCCTCCGGTAGCTCCTTATGATGCTGCGGGTTGGACTTTGGCTTTCTTAATGAATGTAAAGTTTGACCGAGTATTAAATGCATTTAATGGTCCTTTCCAAAAAATGCCTCTTGGAGAATTGTTAAAGGCAACCCCGCAAGCTTTACCTAGTGCTAGTGGCTTTGCTTTAAGTGCCCAAGCTAACGAAAGCTATTTGGCCGTAAACGAATTGTTGAAAGCAAAAGTAGAAGTGTTACGTAATCCTTCAGACGGTTCTTTTTATGTTCCTGCAAGCGCAGTGGCAAAAGCAGCACTAAATAAAGCAGAGCATAATTTTGGGATGAAAGTTACTGCAGCGAGTAAACCAAAAGGAGCGGTAAAAGTTAAGCCGTCTAGAATTGCTTTGTGGGATACTTATGGTGGTTCCATGCCTTCTGGATGGATGCGCTACATTATGGAGCAATACCACTATGATATTACTGTGGTTTATCCACCAGATATCGATGCCGGAAAACTTAAAGATAATTATGATGTGCTGATCATGGTTGGAGGTTCTGTACCTGCATTGGCTAATGAAGGTGGAAGAGGATTTAACCCTCCAGCAGCAGACAACATTCCAGATGAATTTAAGGGTAGAGTAGGTAGAATGACTGCAGAAAAATCTGTACCTCAACTGAAGGCATTTTTGGAGAATGGCGGAAATATTGTCGCTATTGGTTCGGCTACGAGCTTAGCATCACATTTGGGACTTCCTGTTAAAAATGCTTTGCTTACCGCAGATGGCAAGCGTTTACCTAATGATAAATATTATGTGCCAGGAAGTGTGTTAAGCGTTAAAACAGATGCTAAATTAGCCGCTAATTGGGGCCTAGATGGAAATACGGATGTTTATTTTGATAATAGTCCAGTGTTTAAAATCACCGAAAACGATAGCAAAATTAAACCTTTGGCTTGGTTCGCTACCGACCAACCTTTGCGTAGTGGTTGGGCTTGGGGACAAGCTTATTTGAAAGATGGTGTTGCCGCTTTTGAAGCAGACTACGGTAAAGGAAAACTATTTGCTTTTGGACCAGAAATTACTTTCAGGGCACAAACCCATGGAACATTTAAATGGCTGTTCAACCAGCTGTATAAATAAAAGAAGCTATAAATTAAATTATAGTGTTTGATTTTCACGGGCAGCTCTTCATTGAGCTGCCCATTTTTTTTGCCATATCGTAGGTCAGTTTATTCCTTCGTCATTGCGAGGAGGAGGAACGACGACGAAGCAATCTCAAAATACTGAAAACTAGTCTATCGCTTTAAGATTGTTTCGCTAAGCTCGCAATGACGAAGTTTTATTTTACCTTCCTTAGACCAAGGCTTTTAGCGAAGTACCTACCTTTGTTGTTATAAAATTTAAAGTAATGAAAATAGAAATATGGTCAGATGTGATGTGTCCTTTTTGCTACATAGGTAAAAGACATTTGGAAAATGCCCTGGCAGAACTCCCTTTTGGCAAAGCAATAGCTATTGACTGGAAAAGTTACCAGCTTAACCCAGACTATAAGAATGTGGATGGAGAAAATCTTTATCAATATTTGTCAACAAACAAAGGAATAAGCATTGAACAAGCCCAACAAATGACCCAACAAGTGTCATCTATGGCTACTGAAGCTGGATTGGATATCGATTTTGAAAAAAGCATTCCTGCAAATTCTTTTAATGCCCATCGATTAATCCATTTTGCAGCAAGTAAAGGCCAGCAGGATTTAGCAGAAGAGTTCCTTTTTAAAGCGCATTTCACCGATGGAAAAGACATTGACAAGCTTGACGTATTATTAGAAATTGCCGCTGGTTTAGGATTAGACCCAGAGGAAGCCAAAACCGTATTGGACGGAAATGCATTTGAAGAAGAAGTGCGATATGATATTTACGAAAGCCAACAATTAGGCGTTAGGGGCGTTCCATTTTTTGTAATGGACAGAAAGTATGCACTTTCAGGAGCGCAGCCTGTAGAAGCGTTTAAGCAAGCCCTTACACAAAGCTATAATGAGTGGCAAGCTGTACAACAATCTTCTCCTTTAAAAAACTTAAATGAAACCACAGGTAATGCTTGTGACGAAAATGGTTGCGAGGTTTAGGTAGGTTTAACCCATAAAAAAAAGCGGTACGAAGTCGTACCGCTTTTTTGTTGCCAAGGTTGGATTACTTATTGAGTATCGTCTTGTTATTGTTTTTGCTCAATTTTGAGTTTTCATTAAGCTTCATGAAATCTACCATGATGTTCATGCTTTCATCTTCAATAAAATCTGAGGCTTCTTCCTTAGAACTTTTTTCTCCTTTTTTCAATGGGGCTAAGCCTTTCTCAGCTCTTACCTGATTTAATCTGGCTAAAGATTTAGCTTCTAGCGCATCTCTTTCTGCTTTTAGCTTAGTTTCGTTAAGGGTAATAGAGGTTTCGCTCTCTCTTTTCTTGCCCTCAGCTATGTCTTCTTTCAATATTTTATAATCTACAGACTTAGACATGCGTTTTTCATGTAACTTAAGTAAAGCTGCTTTTGCTGCATTTAAATCATACACAGTAGTGTAAGTAGATGGGTTCACCATATCAAAAGGCAATGCAGAAGGTTCTGTATCCTCACCAATTTTATCTAAAGGATAAATAGAAGGGAAATTGATATCAGGAATAACACCTTTATGTTGTGTACTATTACCGCTTACACGATAAAACTTAGCCATAGTTAGGTTAATTTGTCCAAGTTGCGGTACGCCATTTTTATCCACAATGGTTACGGTAGGTGAATTGGCATCTTTCGTGTTAATGGTTTTCTTTTCACTTTCATTCTTTTTAAACAATGCCGCTAATTTTTGCAACATCGAAGAGTTCATCAACGAGTTTAAGTCGATAGATGATTGTACGGTGCCTTTACCATAAGATTGGGTACCCATAATAATTCCGCGACCATAGTCTTGTATCGCACCAGCAAAAATTTCCGATGCCGAAGCACTTAAACGGTCAATCATTACGCCCATAGGACCATCCCAAACAATGCTATTGTCCTCATCTTTGTAAACTTTTACACTGTTTCTGTAATCTTTAACTTGTACTACAGGACCTTTGCCAATAAATAAGCCCGAAAGTTCAATCGCTTCATTTAATGAACCACCACCATTTGCTCTTAAGTCAACCACAATGGCATCCACTTTATCCATGTTTTTCAAGGTGTCAATCAACAACCTCACATCTCTAGTGGTACTTTTATAGTTAGGGTCTCCAGCATTTGCCGCTTTAAAGTCTGCATAAAAAGCAGGGATTTTAATCACGCCAATTTTATAAGGTTTGCCATCGCTCTCCACCGTTTTAACCACTTTTTTAGCTGATTGGTCTGCTAAAATAATTTTCTCCCTTACTAAAGTAATGATTTGTGGTTTCGAAGAAAGCTCTTGGCCTACTGGAATAATTTTTAAACGAACAGTAGTGCCTTTTGGACCTTTAATTTTTGATACCGCGTTGTCAATTCTCCAGCCAATGATATCTTCAAACTCTCCATCTGCACCTTGAGCAACGGCAATAATTTTATCACCAGCATTCAGTTTTTTGCTTTTAAAAGCAGGACCACCAGGCATAATAGAAGCGATTTTGGTGACTTCATTTTCTGATTGAAGCACTGCGCCAATACCTTCTAATGAACGAGACATTTCTTGATTAAAGGCCTCCGCATTGCGTGGGTTGAAATAATTGGTATGTGGATCAACAGCCTCAGTAAACGCGTCCATTAAAATTTGGAAAACATCCTGATTGTTGAATTTAGCTGCCTGTGATTTCAGGTTAGTATAGCGCTTGGTCAGCGTTTCTATATTCTTCGCATCATCAGTACCAGCAATTTTTAGATTTACCAGTTCATATTTTACACGTTTTTTCCAGATGTCATTAAGCTCATCAGTACTTTTTGCCCAAGGCATTTTCTCTCTGTCGTATACATAAGTATCATTCTGGTTAAAGTCGTATTTGTTTTTGATTTGCGAAATCGAGTAGTTCACACGTTCGTTGTATCTTTTCAAATAAACATTGAAGATGTAAAAAGGAGTGCTTAAGTCTCCAATTCTAAAATCATCATCCAAATTATATCTGTTGGCTTCAAACTCCTTGATGTCGCTTTCTAAAAAGTAATACCTGGATGGGTCCAAAGCCTTGATGTATCGATCAAAAACAATCGATGAAATAGAGTCATTCAATTTGGGCTTTTTATAATTGTAGTTCTCCAGCAAGCCCACCACTTCTTTAGTTACCAAACTTTGTTGTTCGTCTGGTTTTATGTTCGGAATACCATCCACCGGTTTTTGCGCCTTTGGAGACGCGGTGCAGGCTAGAACTGCAGCGGTAAAGGTAATAGCAAATATTTTTCTCAGCATTTCTTTAACTGTTTTAAAGTCCATTCGTTATAAAATCATTATCCAATATGATACCAATTTCTTAAATAAACAAAAAAGATGCAGTTTTAGTCTGTATCTTTTTTGTAAAGTTTGTTAAAAAGAGTTAAACCTAGGGTACCAGGTCGTTCTTTAAAGTCAAAACTACCAGTCCAACAATGCTTTTTACCTTAGTTTTTTTAAAGATGTTTTTACGGTGGGTTTCTACCGTTCTTTTACTAATGTCCAAATGTGTGGCGATATCTTGGTTGTTATATTCTTGGGTGATGAGCTGAATAATTTCCAACTCACGATTGCTTAACATTGAAGCAATGTTGCTTTTGGGTTTCATGGAGCGTGTTAATTCGGAGAGCATTAAAATAAGGCCTTGGAAAAAAGCTTTTCAACAGCTGAAGATTATCCTTTTTTGCTGACCGTTTTTTCGGCAATGAGGGCCCTACTGTTTTTGATAATTTGGTTATACTGTATGGTATTGGCATTTTTTGACAATAATTCCGCAGTATTAAGGTCTTTTGTAGCCAATAAATAATCTTTCTTTTTGATTTTCACCGAAGCAATGCCTAAAACAGATTCGATAAAGGCATTTTTATCTTGGAGTTGTTGTGCCAATATCCCATGTTGGGTATAAAACCAAAGGGCTTGAGGGAGTTTGTTGGCTGCTAAATAAATCTTTCCCAATTGTTGATAGGCCGACATTTGTCCTGCTTTACTACCTGTTTTTGCATAATTTCTTAACACCTGCTTCAACACCACATGCTCCGCCTCTGTAAAATTTGCCTGAGACAGATAGACATTGCTTAAGCGGATCAAGGTAGTTCCGTACAAGTTATATTTTTTGTCTTGCTTATATTCGTTTGCAGCCTTGTTGAACATAAATGCCGCGCTGTCAAAATCTCCAAAACGTTCGAAACGCTCGCCCTCTTCATAAAGATTATCCGCTGCCGTACGATTGTTGTTGCCTAATACAGCGAAATTAACCGAAAACTGTGAGTTGGTTTGTTCCAAGCCTGGAGCTGAGGCATTTTGTGCTTTCGCAGAAAATACGACAGAACAGAAGAGCGCAAGCAGGCAGAATTTTTTCATTTTATTGGATTTTCATTGCAGGCAAAGTTGAAACGTTTGGTTATGGTGTTAGAGCAACTTCACATACAAAGATAAATTTTTTTAAACAAAAAAGATAAAATGCTGTTTTTCTTCTTTTTGTAACCCTTTGAAAACGAAGGGGAATTTGAAGAGAATCGAAAAATGATGTAACATAATTAACCAACAGCGGTCGAATATAAAAAACTTAAAACTATGTTGATAACCACCACAAATAACGTAGAAGGCAAAAAAGTTGTTAAATATATTGGCCTTGTTACCGGAGAAACCATTATTGGCGCAAATTTCTTTAAAGACATATTGGCGGGCCTTAGGGATTTTGTAGGCGGGCGTGCAGGCTCTTATGAGCAAGTATTACGCGAAGCAAAAAATACCGCGGTGAACGAAATGCAGCAATATGCTGCTGCAATGGGCGCTAATGCCATTATCGGTGTTGATTTAGACTACGAAACTGTAGGAAGCGGCGGTAGTATGCTAATGGTAACGGCAAGCGGAACCGCAGTTGTTTTAGAAGATTAACTGCATACCCCTAAAGGGGCTTAGTATAGGCATAAAAAAGCCCTAACATCTTTATGGTGTTAGGGCTTTACTATTTAAGCCTCCCCTTAAGGAGGTTTGGAAGGGTCTTATCTCTGCGGCATTTTTGGCATGTTGCGCATCATCTTTGCTGCAGCAGCAGGATTAGAGAATTGTTTCATTACTTTTCTCATGTCCTCAAATTGCTTCAATAGCTTGGTTACATCTTCTAATTTATTGCCTGATCCTTTTGCAATACGCAATTTACGGCTTTGTTGTATTGAATCTGGGTTTTCTCTTTCAAAAGGAGTCATCGATTGGATGATTGACTCTACGCCTTTAAACGCATCATCATCAATGTCAACGTTTTTCATCATCTTGCCAACTCCAGGAATCATACCCATCAAATCTTTCATGTTACCCATTTTTTTGATTTGCTGGATTTGCCCGTAAAAATCGTTGAAATCGAATTTATTCTTACGGATTTTCTTTTGTAGTTCAGCAGCCTGTTTCTCGTCAAATTGTTGTTGGGCACGCTCCACAAGGGAAACAACGTCACCCATACCCAAAATACGCGAAGCCATCCTGTCTGGATAGAAAACATCCAAAGCTTCCATTTTCTCACCTGTACCAATAAACTTAATTGGTTTATCTACTACAGATTTGATAGAAAGGGCAGCACCACCACGAGTATCACCATCTAGTTTGGTTAAAACAACGCCGGTAAAATCAAGACGATCGTTAAATACTTTTGCTGTATTTACGGCATCCTGACCAGTCATCGAGTCAACCACAAATAAAATCTCGTGAGGTTTAGTTTGTGCTTTAACTTCCGAAATTTCGTTCATCAGGGCCTCGTCAATAGACAAACGACCCGCCGTATCCACAATAATTACATTGTTGTTGTTCTTTTTACCTTCGGCAATACCTTCAAGAGCAATCGCAACGGGGTCTTTCGACTCTTTGTTGGCATATACCGGTACTCCAACCTGCTCACCTAATACTTGCAACTGGTCAACAGCCGCAGGACGGTATACGTCGCCAGCTACCATTAAAGGTTTTTTGCCTTTGCTTTTAAGATGTAAGGCCAGTTTTCCAGTGAAAGTAGTTTTACCTGCACCGTTTAAACCTGCAATTAATATGATGGTTGGATTGTTCTTTAAATCAAGTTCTGTAGCCTCGCCGCCCATTAAAGCCGCAAGCTCGTCGTTCATAATTTTGGTCAGCAACTGGCCTGGCGAAATGCTGGTCAGTACGTTTGCTCCCAAAGCCTTTTCCTTTACCTGATCGGTAAAAGTTTTGGCTGTTTTATAATTTACGTCCGCATCTAACAAAGCTTTTCTGATTTCCTTCATGGTCTCGGCCACGTTGATTTCAGTAATGCTTCCCTGTCCTTTCAAGACTTTGAATGCCCTGTCTAACTTATCCTGTAAATTTTCAAACATTGTTGAATGCTTTTATATTAAAAATTTGTGAAATGCAAAGGTATTAATAATTTGCGATTGTAGATTTAAGAATTGCGATTTAATGGTAATATAACCAATGCTTTGCTAGATTTTTTGGAAAAGCAATTGCAGAATAAATCGGTTACTATAGTCCCGCTTTACACTTTATCCCGATTTATCGGGATGCTAGTTACAATCGGGTTTAGTTTGCAAGTATAGACTTACGAAGTTTTTAAAACTTAGTAAGTCTCAGCGGTGTCTGTAAAAAAAACTGCGAGGTTTGAAAAAAATAAAAGGATGTTACCTAGGGAAAGTAAAACTTAAACCTAAAGCCAAGGCCTGACTTTTTTGCACTTTCAAGTCCATATCCCTGTCGTATAAGATTACGCCGGTTAGCGATACGTTCATAAAGCGGTTAATTCTAGATGTTGCCGAGATATCCAAACGATGGTCAATGTGGCCAAAGTTATCATAAGGAATAAACATGTTGTACTTAGACTTAAGCACTACGTTTTTTACTACTTCTTTTTCAAAGTTGCTCACAATTTGAAAAGCGAGCTCATTTTTGATCCTGCTTCCAACGGGAACACCAAAATTTTTGGAGTTGGTTTTATAAATAGTAGTATCTAACACAAAAGTTTGACGAGCAGTACCAGTACCAATACGGGTAGAAAAAATAGCGCTAGGCTTATATTCAAAACCCAGTGATTCGGTGAAATAACCAGGTGACATAAATTTAGAAAGTAGTTTTGCCACTTCATTTCCCTGTGCATCTCTTGAATAAGAGAAACCTTTGTCAAACTGCGATTCGAAACTTAAGGAAGCAAAGAAATACCAGTTTTTAGACAATTGTACAGCAGCTTTGTTATCCCAATAAATACGGTCGTTGGTTTTCTTTTGCAGCTGGTCTTTGTTTTTAACCTTCCCGTATTGTAAGATCACCTCCGTGGTATAACTATAACTTTCTTTGCTGTACTCCGCTTTGTAGTTCACTAGTCCGCCAAGGGCAATAGAGTTTACCCCACCACCTTTCCAGTTATCACTAAATGAAGCTTGGTTGGCGTTAATGCTTATGGTGCCCTTCGTTTTCCAATAATTGATTTTTGCTTTTACCAGTGCAGGACTTAAGTCTACAGGTTGAAAAGTAATGATACCAGTTCTAGAAGGTAAGGGGCTTCGCTTTAGCTTAATTTCCAAATCTTTTACGGGAATGGGAACCGTGTCTACTTCTTGAGCAGAAACAGAACTATAAAGAGCTAATACAGTAGAAATGGTAAATACTAAACGCTTCATTCTTCACAAAGAAACGTAAAATTTTATAAAATGTTTATAGCGATGAAGTGTTTATGTAATGAAAATGGTAAGCTAAACACGGAAATACTTTATCCACGAGAACATTCTCCTTGTGTTTAAATAAGTAAGATTTTGCTCTTCGTTATAGGCTTCTTTTTCGAACACAATATTCATATAGGCAACTTGATGTTTTCTGTATTTCAGCAAGTTATAGAGATAGTGAAGGAGATAAAAAAGATAGAAAGGAACAACGAGTAACTCCAATTGTTGCCGGTGATGTATTTTTTCGTGATTAACTAAAACCACCTCTTTTTTGTAGGAAGCTTTTTGGATTAAAATAAATGGGTAAATAGCCATGGCCGCTACTCGAAGCTGGGGAACAACGACAAACCAAGCCATTATAGTTTGTCGATACTTAGCTCGGGCAGCTTTGGTAAACGGAACATGGATGGGTTGCGTTTGTAAGAGGCATAGCTGTTTTTCACAAACTGTATAAAGGCATATTCAGAGGCACTAAGCACAAACTGATAAGTAGGCCTATACTGTGTCATGAAATCTTGAAGGTTTTCTTCTTTAATATCAATCAAGTTTTTAACGTAGGTAGGGTTATAGCGGTAATCAATCACCTGCTCTTTATAGTCCTTTTCAAGAATTTGTTGTAAATGACGTGCGTTTTTACCCTCTCTGCTCAATAAATTATAAATAGCATCTATACCCAAACCAACACCTCTTTGACCCAAGTTCAGGAGGTCTCTGCTGCTGCCCCGATCCAGTTTGTACTTAAACTCATCTAGTTTTGATTTGTACAGTTCTTGGGGTGTTTTAGCCTTGCCGTAAATGCTTACTTCTTTTAATCTGATTCCCATGGAACGTAGTTGGAAAACAATGGCGCTCTGACCACGATAAACCACAGTATCCATCGCATGACCACTAAGTGCAGCAAATAAAGTGTCGCCAAGTTTCACAGGAGCTACAAATTCACCTTTGGTGTTATTGTAAAAACCTTCGTCTAAGGATGAGTTGTAGATATAAACTTTTGCCAGCCTTAACTTGGTATCTTTATCAACCACAAAACCTTGTACCGCTTTTTGTTGGGCAAAAGCAGAGACAACGTTAAATAAAAATATGCAGGCCAGTAGAAATCTCATTTTACAAGCAAAGCTACAATTTTAACGGATTGGTGTGATTGATCTTAACATTATTTAACCACCACCAGTTTTTGGCCCACCTTAATATTATTGTCCTGCAATTGGTTGAGGGCTTTTAAATCGTCAACAGAGATTTTATAAAGCTGGCTTATTCTGTATAGTGTTTCTCCCGCTTGTACCACATGATATTTACCATTTTCCAATGAGGCTGGGGGATCTTTTGGAGCGACGTTTACAGGGGTGTATAGTTTTTTCTCGTTAGGAATATTGGCATTAATTTCTTTGAAAACCTTGTCTTCCCTAGCCAATTTTTCACGCTCACTTTCTGGCAAATCATATTGATTTAGGTTATATTTTTCAATCAGGTTAATGAGCAGGTCAGGGTATTTTGGATTGGTGGCATAACCGGCGTTTTTAAGTCCAATAGCCCAATTGCGATAGTCATTTTTGTCCAGCTCAAAAAGCGCGGCATAACGCTTGCGTTTTAAAAACTCAGAATGGTCTTTGTATGATTCTCGAGGGTCTTTATATACTCGGAAACAATCGTCTCTTTGATCATCGTCCTTATAATAAGCTTTCCCTTTCCAGTCAGAAGTACATTTGATACCGAAATGGTTATTGGCATATTTGGCAAGGTCACTGGCTCCACTACCTGATTCTAAGATTCCCTGCGCTAAGGTGATGCTTGCTGGGATACCATATTTGTTCATTTCCTCAATCGCAATGGCTTTAAAGGCATCAATATAAGAGATCGTAGTATAGGAAATTGGGTTAGGGTTATCCTTTTTGGCATTTTTTTCTATCTGCTTATTATTGCGGCTGTACTGCCTGCTTTTACAAGCACTTCCTAAAGCTAGTGCCAACATTAAGATAAGTAGCGATTTGTTTTTACTCATTTTTCACTAAAGTTTCAGTTTCTGTCCAGGTTTAAGAGCATTTGATTTGAGCCCATTTTTACTTTTAATGGCCTTAACCGTTGTTTTATTTCTTTTTGCAATAAGACCTAAATTATCTCCTTGCTTAACCGTATAAGTACGTCCATATTTCTTCTTCGAACGATATACAGGTTTGGGGTCAACGGGCTCTACATAGTCTTCGGGTCGGTTATCGTACTGGAAAAGTTCGTATTTTTTGATGAGCGCTATTACCTGTGTAGCCCAGGTTCGGCTGCGAGCGTAACCTCCTCGCTGTATGCCCCTTGCCCAAGCTTTAAAATCATATTGATCATACTTATCAAAAAGCACATTAAAATAGCTGCGGCTTTTTAAAAAGGTAATAAAATGGTTGTAAGAGGAGTCTACCGTTGGAAAATCTTTATAAGATGATCGGATTTCGGTGCTGGAATTTTTGCCCTTAATGCCAAAATGGTTATTCAGGTACCGAGCAATTTTACTTTTGCCTGCCGCTGACTCATGGATGGCTACACCTAGGATAATGCTTGCCGGGATATGGTGTTCTTCCATGAGATCCTTCGCCACATCGGCATATTCTTCAATATATTCTTCTGTTGTTTGTGCAAAGGCAAATATTGTTTTGGTACATAGGAAGAGCAGGAATAGAATTTTCTTCATTGTTTTTAATCTATTAGGATTAAACTTTCGTTTTAAGATCACCTCGTCATATCTTCTTTGCGAAGTGATTCCTTACGTCAATTGAACTACTTTTTTCTGATGACGAATAAGCCATCCCTAACCGGTAAAATCAGCTTTTCTACCCGTTGGTCTTCATTTATTTTATCGTTAAAGGAACTGATGTTTTTGGTGTCTTTATCTTGTGCGTTATTGACAATTTTACCACTCCAAAGCACGTTGTCCACAATAATTAATCCGCCACTTCTTACCCGATCAAAAACAAGGTCGTAATAAGTGCCATTATTTTTTTTGTCGGCATCAATAAAAACCAAATCGAAGCTTTCATTAAGCTGGTTAAGGCTTTGTTGAGCATCGCCAAGGATATATTCTATTTTAGAATTTAAAGGAGACTTGGCAAAATTTTCTCTTACCATATCTTCTAGCTCTTCGTTAATATCTAAGGTATAGATAATGCCATCTTGGGTTAAGCCTTCGGCCAAACATAAGGTAGCATATCCAGTGAAAGTGCCTATTTCTAGAATTCTTTTTGGTGAAATCATTTTACTGAGCATACTCAATACGCGACCTTGATAGTGACCGCTTAGCATACGCGGCATTAATACTTTAAGGTTGGTTTCCCTATCAATATGTTGTAACAATTGGTCTTCGGGCTCGCAATATTTGAGCAAAAGCTGTTGTAGTTCTTCGCTAATCATTGTGCTTATAAACGGTTTTGTTCCATATAATATTGCAGAATTATAGTTGCCGAGATGGTGTCGACTCTTTCTTTGTCTCTTCTATCACTCTTTTTTAGGCCGCTCTGCATGATCGTGGCTTGTGCCATTTTAGAAGTAAAACGTTCGTCAACGAAGTGTTGTGGAATACCAGGGAAGTTCTTTTTTAAAATGGTTGAAAAACCTTTAACGTGTTGTGCATTTTCAGAAGGGGAACCGTCCATTTGTTTTGGATCTCCAAGAACGAAAGCTTCTACCTGCTCTGTCAGCATGTATTTCTTGATGAACTCAACAATGTCCTTCGGGTGGATGGTGTCAAGTCCAGTTGCAATAATTTGCAGAGGATCGGTAACGGCAATGCCGATACGCTTGGTGCCATAATCAAAAGCCATGATGCGTGCCATGGTGCCAAAGATAGGATTATTTTAATTTAAGGGTTTTGGTTGGTTGCTGTATAAAGATTTTAATCGCTAAGAAAAAATAAAAGAAACGTGAAGAACACAAAGAGGAGGTAGGTGCTCTAGGGTGTTAGTATAAATAAACTCTTTCATCGTTCGCTAATAAATATTTTCAATATGATTGTAAGACTACACCCATTTTTTTTGGGGGGAAAGTATCCCTAAGGTTATTTGTCTTTGCGTTCTTTGCGAAAACTTCGTCAACCTTTGCGGTATAGATTTTTTAACCGCTAAGAAAAAGAAAAGACACGCAAAGAACGCAAAGAAATGAACAGGGAAGGTTGAAAGGCCTAAATTTAAATAGAAACGATTTATCTGCTTTTCTCATTAAAAAGAAGAAACAAAAAAATATTTTTGTAACATGATGCAACGTTTTGAATTTCACGTTGTCTTTTGATCAGAACGCTTTAGAATTTGGAAACTGTTTACATAGACAAACACGCGGATTTAGTAGCCGAATGCCGAACAGGCAGCAGGAAGGCACAATTTGAGATATACAAGTTGTATGCTGCGGCTATGTACAACGTGGCCCTGAGGATTGTTAATGACGATGCCGAGGCGGAAGATGTGCTGCAAGAGGCCTTTTTGGATGCATTTAATCGCATTGCCGACTTTAGACAAGAAACAACTTTTGGCCTGTGGTTAAAACAAATCGTGATTAATCGGTCTATTAATTATCTGCGCAAACGTAAAATGGAAACGGTAAGTGTAGATGAAGTAGAAATAGCCGATGAACAAGAACCAGATTTTGAAGAAACACAATTAAAGGTAGAGGCTATAAAAAGTGCAATGGCCGAATTGCCAGATGGTTATAGGGTGGTGTTGAGTTTATACTTGTTTGAAGGCTATGACCACGAAGAGATTGCACATATTTTGAAAATAACAGAAAACACATCTCGCACACAATATATGCGAGCAAAAAGAAAGTTGAATAGTTTATTAGTAACGAAAGGAGTAGCAAGATGAACAATAAATTAGAGGGGTTTGTAAGAGATAACAAAAAGCAATTTGAGGTAAAAGGCCCTTCAGATGAACTTTGGGGTAAAATTGCCGCAGAGTTGGATAAAAAACAACCTAAGAAAAAAACATTTGGTCTTTACCAGTGGATGAGCATTGCCGCAATGTTAGTGCTTACGGTAGGCATGTATTTTGGCTATCAGTATAAAAAATCAACCACTGAGATTTTAGTCGCAGATATTAATCCTGGCTTAGGTAAAAAAGAAGTAAGGTTTACCAGCCTAATTGAAGAAAAAAGAGATAGTTTGCAAGTTTTGTCTAATGCAGATCCAGAACTTTATAAACAGTTTCTTGCCGATATGAGTAAGCTGGATAAAGATTATCAGGAATTGAAAAATCAGTTGCAAACCAGTCCGAACAAAGCCTTAGTTGGAAAGGCAATGATGAAAAATCTGGAAATACAATTACAGATGATCAGCCAACAGTTATACATTATCAATCAAGTCAATCAATATAAAAAAGAGGAGAAAACGATTTAATACTTTATTTCTTTCGACGTCGGTTATAATGTATTTAAAACAGTTTTGCTCTGCCAAAAACAAGTTTTAAAGAAAATGAAAAATATCATATTTAGTATCTCGGCCTTGGTTTGGTCGGTACTACAAGCAAATGCACAGGTGGCGGTGCCTCCTACGCCCCCAACACCTACGGCTCCTGCGGCCGAGTATAGCCAGAGTTCTTCAACTTCGGTATCGAGAACTTCGGTGAGCACCCATCAAAAAACAACAAAAGATGGTAAAGTTGTAAAGGAGTATACCGAAAGTTATAACAATTATCAACAGGGTCAATATGACGATCCGCAAAAGACGAAGTCTTTTTCAAAATCATATAGTATTGGTCGAGGCGATAAGGTGAACATTTCTAACATTTACGGCAGCCTTATTGTGAAAACTTGGGATAAAAACGAGGTAAAGGTAGATGCTGATATTAGGGCCTTTGCTAACTCTGAGGATGAAGCGCAAAAACTTATTGACAACGTGTCTATCAATTCTTCTAAGAACGGGGATGAGGCGGTGTTTAAAACCCAAATGGAAGATAGAAACGGAAGCTGGGGCAATGGAAGCAGAAATGGTAAGAGATGGCGCAGGGAAGTGAAAATTTTTATGACGGTTTATTTGCCATCAAATGTTGCCCTTAGTGCATCTCAGCAATACGGTAACCTAGAAATGCCGGACTTTTCTGGACCAACAGCACTTAAGGTACAATACGGGAAATTAATTACCGGCGACCTAAGCAACGTGAACAATTTTATTTCAGCACAATATACCAGTGTAGATTTAAAAGATGTGAATAAAGCGACCATTAAACAGCAATATGGTAGTGGCTTAACCATTGCCTCTATTGGAGATTTGAATCTTAATGCTCAATATGCTACTGTTCGTATTGGGGATATTAAGAGGAATGCAAACATCAGACAGCAATATGGAAGTGGGCTTAGCATCGAATCGGTAGGTAATTTAGATCTAGATGCGCAATATGCTTCAGTAAAAATAGGTACGGTGAGAGGCGAAGCAGGAATTAAAGTGCAATACGGTAGCGGCCTATCTATTGAGCAGGTGGGTAACCTAAGCCTTACTTCGCAATATGTTGCGGTTAGAGTAGGTAGATTGACCGGCATTTTTACAGCCAAATCTCAGTATGGTGGTAAAATGAACATTGAAAAAATAGAAGCGAGCAGCAAAACGATTAATCTTGACACGGAGTATATTACCATTACGTTGGGCTTTGCCCCAAATTTCGGTGGAAGTTTAAATGTAGATACGCAGTATGCTAGCTTTAAAGCGGGAGAAAATGTTAATGCCAAAAGAGTTGGAGCAGATGACGATGACCGTGGTTATAGTTCAACCAAAGAGTATGCGGGAACTATTGGAAGGGGAGGCTCTTCTAACGTTAAAGCTACCGTAAGATATAATTCAATTACCATAAGATAAGAGGTAAGACAAAATAAGAAAGGGGACCAATTGGTCCCTTTTTTTATGGCTTTAATAGACTTAAAAAATTTTCAAACTTCGTAGTCTTGAGTTCCAAAGACTATTCTTAAAAAAACCTCGTAGGTTTCTGAAACCGACGAGGTTTAACCCTTCATTTTTATAAATTTGCTAGCTTGGCCGTCATCCCGCATTTATCTCGGTGTTGTGATAAAATATTCTAATTCCTACTTATATCAAGCGCTTTTCTCTCCCTCTGGAAAGAGGGCAAGTTAAATCATTAAAAAAGCTCGCAGGTTTTTAAATCTACGAGCCTTGGAACATTTAAGAGACGTTTTTTAATTAGATTTTAGCAGTTTCAACCACTTGCTCTAAAGTATTGTAAACTTGGTAAAGTGCTCTAGGAATATGGAAACAGCCTTTCCATTTACCTCCTTTTGCTGGGATGGAAACTTCGCCTCTGCGGTTAAGGTAGCCATACCATTCGCCACCATTTTCAGCATCTCTAAAGTTTTTCCAAGTGTAGTTGTGCAATTTTTCGAACCAAACTGCACATTTTTCATTTTGCGTAATGGCGTAACCTTTTGCCATGGTTACCAAAGCCTCTACGTGTACCCACCAAAGTTTTTGGTCCCATTCCAATTGTTGTACTGGATGGCCTTTAATATCTTTAAAGTATAAAATACCTTCATATTGATTATCCCAGCCAAACTCTAGTGCTGTAAAAGCAATTTCAAGGGCTTTGTTAACAAGCTCGGTATCATTTTTTCTAACAGCCAAATCCATAATGAACCACATAGCTTCGATGATGTGTCCAGGGTTAACCACTCTGCCCTCAAATGAATCGGAGAAGCTGCCGTCATGGTGAACGTTTTCCAAGATTAAACCGGATTGTGGCTGATAAAATACCGACATCACTTCATGCAATACTTCATCAATTAAGCCATCAATGGTCGATTTATCCAACAAATGCTCTAATTCAAGAGAAAGGTTGCAAAGGATCATTGGCAGCGAGAAGTTTTTCAAATCTCTGGTGCCGGGAAACCCTTTGGTATATTTCCCTTTTGGGTTATTTCTTCGTTCTAAAATACGGTTGAAGGTGCTTAGTGCAATGTCAGCATCTTCGTTGCTGTTGTTGATTTTACACAATGCGCCAAAGCCCAAAGCGGCAAAACAATCAGAAAAAATGTTGTAAGGTTGTACTAGTGGTTTTCCTCTTTTGGTGAAAGAGAAATACCAATCTCCATTTTCATCTCTTCCATGTTTTCTCATAAACGAAGCGCCCAATTCAGAAATGTCTTTCCATTCTTGTTTAGCTTCAACTTTGTCAAAAAGCATGGCGTAGGTCCAAATTTGGCGACCTTGTAACCAGGCAAACTTATCGGTATCGTAAATATTTCCCTTGGCATCTAAACAGGTAAAGTATCCTCCCGCGTCTTTATCCAAAGAGTTTTTACTCCAGAAGGGAATAATCTCGTTTAGAAGTTCTTTCTTGTATATCTCTATGTACTTGTTCATATTATAAGTTCTTTGCGTATTCCTGATATCTATTGTAAAGGTGATGTGCTTGTATATATGCTGATTGTGGACTCATGAAATGTGAAAATTCGAAAGTGATGGCCTTGTCGTAACCAGCTTTGCGTGCCGCTTCCAGTTTTAGTCGTAACTTTTCAAACTTGATGGGTAAAAATTTGATGGGCATATCGCGATCGAAACTTTCGGCGTTGGTCCAGCATTGAAGTCCGAACTGATCCGCCATTTTCTTGTTGATTTCAAAAAAGTCTTGTAGTTCATGGTAATCCACATGACCATCCTGGAAGGCTACTGCATCAATAGAACCTTTTAGTCCTGAAAATATTTCCGACCATTCATCTTCATGCTCTTTTAGAGATACTGCATTTTCCTTAGTCAAAGTAGCTTCGGCAGCCATTACTGCTTTTTTTCCGTCAATCCAAGGCGAAATGAAGGTTGGTAAACCGTTGCTTACTCCTTTGCACTGCAAGCCCAAGGTATTAAAAGCATCGGTTGCACCTTTGGTACGACGACTGATTTCCATGCTCAAATACCAACCACCAAAGCTTTTGTAATGACCATATTTGGCCCAAACTTCGTCAATCACATACCTGTTGGCATCAATTTCATGCTGCAGGTTGCCCGTATCCCAATAATGTCCGCTATCGTATAAACCGAAATAGAACTTCATGTCGTGTTCCTCTGCCAATTGCAAGTAAAGCTCAACCAAGTCTATTGGTGGTTCGTAACAGCCAAATTTATTTTGTAGGTATACGGATGGATAAGTGATAAATCTTCTGTAGCCGCTTCTAATGAGAATTACGGTGTCAATCCCCATTGCTTTCATGTGGGCAAAATCCCTAGCCCATTCTTCTCTTCCCCAGTTTTGGTGTGGGATATCGTGAGAAATCTCATCAATAAAAGTTCCCGTTATTCTCATTTTTTTCTTCTTGATTATGTTGATGAAAGGTTAATTCTCCCAATCTTATAAGTACTTTTTATCTTTTAAAAATTTAACCCAATTGATGTATGCACTCGCTTTTAGGTGTACACCATCCATGGTAAACTCTTTTTTTAATACACCATTTTCATCTTGAAATAAAGGGCAGATATCGATATAGGTTACTCCTTCTTCTTGTGCCAATTCCTTTATTTTTTGATTAAGCGCCGGTACTAAAATGTTACGACCTTTGGTGTATGCCTCCTTGGTCATTTCTTCATTAATGGGCAAAGCACTTTCAATGTAAATCTTTGTTTTTGGCGACTGTTGCCTGATTTTTCTGATGATGCGGCGGTAGTTGTTGATGCTTACCTCATGTGGTAATTTCCTGAACTGGTCATTGATTCCATCCATTAAATAAATGGCCTTTGGTTTTGCATCAACAATTTCATCCATTCTGGCCAAAATGCCAAAAGAGTTATCGCCGCCAATGCCTCTGTTAATAACAGGATATTTGCTGTCGGCAAGCAGTTCCTGCCATTCAGCCCTCTCCGTAATACTGTTGCCCAAAAAGATGATGGCATTTTTTGGAATAGGCGTTTTACTGAAATATTCCATACGTTGCTGGTAATACCAGTTGGCATAGCTGCTATCTATTTTTGCGGTTTGTGCTTGACTGATATTGAACAAGGCAAGGCCGATGATGATTAAGCTTAGTTTTTTGCTCGTCATTGCGAGGAACGAAGCAATCTTAAAGCGAGAAAAATTAGCTATAGTTGTAGGATTGCTTCGTTCCTCGCAATGACGCTTTGATGGTTGTTCCTGTAAATTATTAAAAGGATTTTGTTTCATGATTAGATTACCTTTAGTCTTTTTAGTTCGTTGGCCCATAACACATAAGATGCTTGACGTAAATGCAAGCCATCAATGCTCAATTCTTTTTTAAGGCTTCCTTTTTCATCGGCCAATGCAGGGTGTAGGTTAATGTAGTTTACCCCCATTGCCTTACATAGCGCCTCCAGTTTTTGATTCAAATCGTTGATTTTGCTGTTTTTTACCTGCGCATAAATTTCAGGCAGCATGGCTTCGTTAACCGGCAAAACACTTTGCATGTAAAGGGTAGTTTTGGGCGATTGTGTTTTAACCATCACAATCATTCGTTTAAAGTTGTTAAGGATTACCTCGTTTGGTGTACCACGTTTCATGTCGTTAACACCACTTAACAAGAATACTTTTGCAGGTTTTGATTCTAGGACTTCATCTAAACGGGCCAGTATGCCGTAGGTTACATCGCCACTGATGCCTCTGTTAATGATGTTCTTTTTTTGAAGAAGCTCCTGCCATTTTCCGCCTTCAGTAATGCTGTTCCCAACAAAAGCGATTTCGCCTTTGCGGTTGGGCATCTTTCTAAAAAAATCCAATCGTTGCGTATAGTGACTGTTTAAATAGCCACTATCTACCGCAACGGTTTCTTGCGCATTTACAAAATGAGCAGCAACGACTAAGCAAAAAGTATATATTAGTTTGTTCATGTTATTCTTTGATCAGGTTTTCTTCATTGTGGTTTTCGGGTTGCTCTTCGGATTTCTTTAAAGGGACAATCCAGGTGGCGATAAAAGCAGGGATGGTTGCAATAAGCACCCAAACAAAAAAGTGCTTGTAGCCCAAGTAATCGCTAATGTAACCACTGATCATGCTGGCTAAAGTGTAGCCGAAATAGGTAATAGCACTACCAAAAGCGTAATGTGCCATTTGATATTTTCCTGGGGCAATTTGCTGCATAATGAAAAGGATAATGCCGATAAAGCCGAAGCCATAACCAAAATGCTCGATGGCCACAGCGCTCCCTATAATGAAAAGACTAGATGTTTGTGTGAATGCCAAATAAGCATAAGTGATAAAAGGCAGGTTAAAAAAGGCACATAGCATTAATAATGTTTTGCGGGTTAAACCTTTGTTTGACACAAAGTAGCCTGCTGCTAAGGAGCCCAAAACAAAGGCAATAGTGCCATAAATACCCGTAAGCATTCCCAAAGTAGCTTCGCTAAGTTCTAAGCCTCCAACAGCCTTGGTTGCTTTAAAAAATAGCGGCATTATTTTAATGGCCTGTCCTTCGGCAAAGCGGTACAAAACGATAAATAAGATGCCAAACCAAATGTGCTTCTTTTTGAAAAAACTGGTAATAACATCGCTTAAAGTTTGCCAAACCTGTGCCGTGGTTTGTACCTGAACTTGAGCTTGTGTTTGAGGTAAGAACTTCTTATTGTATAAACCAAGCAAGAACATTACCGCTGCGTAAATCAGCAAAATAATGGACCAGGCTTTGGTATTGCCATAAAGCGGAATGAGCACACCCACCAAAAAAACCATACCTCCGTTGGAGAACAATTTAGCAAAGTTGTAAAATGTACCTTGCCAACCTACATACTGGGCTTGTTGTTTATTGCTTAACGATTGTAAATATAAACCATCGGCGGCAATGTCCTGGGTGGCACCTAAAAAGGCAATTAATAAAAACACCACCACTGAAGCAGCAAAAAAATTGCTTAAAAACAGTAATCCTGCCGCAATGGCGAATAGGATGCCACAAAGAATTTGAGAACCGTAGATGTAAAACTTTTTGGTTTTATACAGCTCCATAAATGGTCCCCACAATGGTTTAAAGCTCCAGGGTAAAATAATGATGCCCGTGTACACTGTAATTTGTGTATCGGAAAACCCCATGTTTTTATAAAGCAAGGAGAGCAAAGTGCCTCCCAGTACCAAGTTGGGTAGTCCCATGGCAAACCATGTGCTAGGTATCCAAGAGATAGGATTGAGGTTTTTAGTTTTTGTTTGATCCACTGTGTGTATTTAGTTTGTTTAGGTTTTCCAGAAAAATTTGATGCGGGTAAATAATACCGTAATTAATGCAACGATGCCTGTGAAGATTAGACCTCTGGCAGTGCCAACAAAAGGGCCAGTATTCATGGCATCTAAATAGTTGGACAACGTAGTTAACTTAAGTAAAGGGATTAATAATAGGTTGCCCGCGGTGTAGGCAATCATTGGGTTTTTGCCGTTGTTAGCCAAAAAGTTCGTTACACTTTTTAAATAGCCTAGTTTTTCAACCAAGCTAAAAGCTAATAAGGTAAGGAATGATAAACCCGAGCAAACAAAGTAGTAGCTGTAGGTCGAAAAATCTTTTTTAATCCCGCCTTCGTAAGCTTCGAAAAATAAGCCCAACAATAAAAGGTATACCCCGGTAGAGATCATGTTGTTAATTAAAGGACTTTGCTTTACCTGTTTTGTCAATAACAATAGGCAAACACAACCAATGAGGTTGAGCAATAAATTCAATTCCAACGACCTTGTAAATAGTCCCCATAAATTTACAAAAACCAAAATGCAGGCAGTGATTGCGATAAGAAGAAGTATCTTTTTAGAAGCTGTTTCTGATTTCTCGTTTTTGGATTCCTTGATGAACCATTCTCCAGCAAAGGTGCCTGGAATGATAATGAATAAGTATTTGAGGTAGTAAAATTTGTAAAGCCAGTTGGCTGGTGTCCAGTTAAAAACCAATTGATTGATACTCGAATCCTCTTTTGAAGCTAAAAATACGGCCATTACAAAAGGGAGAATGGCAATGCGCCAAAGAGGTTGCTTGCGGGTAAAATACCAAGCTAATCCTCCGAAGAAAGCCATGTTGGCTAATACAATGATAATGATGTCGCTTTTTGCTAAGCTAAAGTCGCCGTAGGCAAAAGCGTAAAATGCCAAAAATGAAACGGCCAAAATAATACCGGTTGTCTTTAAGCCTAAAGCAAATTTACTTTTTACAAAGGCCGACCAATTTCCATAAATAAGAAATAGACATGCAAATGCAGCAATTGAAATCAGTTGTGTAATGCTGCTGGGGTTTTTCTCCATCACCCAAGCTCTTGCATGAAAGGTGAAAATGGCAAAAAAGGCCAAAAGGACCATTCTGGTAAACAGCTGGGTAAATATTTTGTGGAAAGGAAGTTCGGCTGCTTTTTTGTGAAGGGCTAGCGGAATCGCTGCGCCCATCGAAAACAAGAAGAACGGAAATACCAAATCAACCCAAGTAATGCCCGGAAGATTTGGATTAAAAGCGTGTGTTGGAGGCGGGGTTTGCGCATGGAACATCCAAGCGGGCATCAGTTCTCCAAAAGCAATGCTACTAGAGAGCACCATACAAAGTATGGCAAGCCCTCTAAAAGCATCGAGACTGTTTAAGCGTTTGTTCATCTTAAAATCGAACGGTTATTTAATGGTAACGGTCAATTCTTTAACTACCTCTTTAACATTGCCATTGGTAGCATTTTTACCAACAAAAGTTACGGTATAAGTTCCTGTTTTGCTGAACTTGTATTTGTAGTTCTTCATCCTGTCGGTATAAGCTTTTACATTCACACTAAGGTCAGGACTAACCTTGTTAGGAAACAGGGCTTTGGATACAGCCCAGTCTTCAGATTCGGCAAGGGTGCTGTTTGGAGCGAAGTATAAAAATGGAGTGGTAGACTGAATAACCCATTTATTGGCGGTGTTTTTTACATCAATAGCAAGCCATGAAGCCGAGGTAACGGTGGCAATGGCAGATGTTCCGCCTGCAGTTTTATTGGTAAGGTTAAAGGCAGGAACTCTCCATGTTCTTCCACCAAGGGCTGCGGTAGTACTTGCTTGGCCTACCCATTTGAAAGCGAAAAAAATCGGCTTTCCAGAAACTGGCAAATCAGAAAGATCAACATCAGCCGAAGTAACGACTGTTCCAACTGCACCTGCAGCAGCCGTTGAAAGGGTAAAGCGGTTGGTGATGTCGGTCCAAGTAGCTTTGCTAATTCCATCAACAGAATAAAGGTTGTCAAAGTCAGTAGAATACAGTAAACTTAAGTTGTTGGCTTGTGTGCCATATAATACTTGTGTTTGAATGTTCAAGTGCATTTTGCCATCATTGGACTCCAAGCGATTTCTGTAACGATATTCTTTTCCAGCCTCGCCAGAGTAAAAACCAATGACATCTGCATAGCCCGACATTTGAAATTCTACAGAGTCGGCTAAGTTGTATTCTACTTTGCTTGTAACCACATTTAAAGTTGGTGCATCTGGTGTGTCTTTTTTACAAGCATATACTGCAGGGATTAAAAGTAGGCCAAGGATATATTTTAATTTATTCATGACAATATTGTTTAGTGGGCTGTTACCAGCCTTTATTCTGAATAATCAATTTGTTTAAACTAAGCTCATTTGCGGGAATGGCGAATACCACATCTTTTTCTGAAACGTTTTGAGCTGATTTTGCCGCATAGGTGTATCCCGAAGGAGGTGCGGTTGCAATTTCATTGGCAAGAGCCCTCATTGTTTCATAGAAAACACCCCAACGAATTAGGTCAAATCTTCTTAAACCTTCATAACCTAGTTCCCATGATCTTTCGTTTCTTACTGCGGTCCTGAAGTCTTCTTTCGTTGCGGTATTAGTCGCATTTAAGTCGTGGTTTGCAGTTTGTGTGTTGGTTAAGGTGGCTACGGCTATTGCTCCACTAGCAACAGTTGCTCCCGTTGCATATCCGCCAGTGAAGCTGATGGTTGGAGCGGAAGTATAACCAGTTCCCATATCTGTTACATATACTGCGTTTACTTTTCCAGAAGCTACGGTAGCGGTTGCTTTGGCACCAGTTCCACCGCCTCCGCTAATGGTTACGGTAGGTGCAACAGTATAATTAGCGCCACCAGCAGTTACCGCAATGGATTTTACCATTTCTGCATTGGTCAATGTTTTGCCAAAAGCACGGCGACGCACTTCGTTAATGGCATCAAAAGCTTTGGTCGTTGGACCATTTAGCTCATTTTCTGCTTCAGCCAGCATCAACAATACATCGGAATATCTTAATAGTGGGAAGTTAATACTTGTTGTTCCGTTAAATTTAGGAGTTGCCGTTTCGTACTCACGTCTCCATTTCGCATCGTAACGGTTGTAGATCTGCGTTGGACCATAGCCTACGCGAGAGTTGTCAGACGCGTAGTAGTAAGGACTAATGTTCCAATCGCGACGTAAATCGCCATCAGAAAAGCTGTTGTAATACTTTTCGGTAGTATGTTTTGCGCCATAGCTATAACCAAGAGATGCATTTGCCCCAATTCCATTAATTGATCCTAATGCGCCTTCTTCTTCCTGTGTGCCATTTTTCTTGTTAAACTCTACTTCCCAAAGCACTTCTTTGGTATCGTACTTGTCTTGGCACATGTTGATGAAAACCTGTGAGTAGCTTGGGTTTAAGCTGTGGCCTGCGGTCTTTACTTTTTCAGCCCATTTTACCACCTCACCATAGCGGGAGGCGTCTGATAGTGGAGCGCCAGCCATTTTAAGGTTTACACGAGCTAACATTCCCCAAACTACCGATTTGGTTACACGGCTGCTGTAGGTATAGTTAGAGATAGGGTTGACCATGTCTGCTGCGGTTTCCATATCTTTTACAATTTGCTCGTAAATGGTTTTGTAAGGGGTGTTGGCAAAGTTTACGTCATTAGGTGTTTTGGTTGAGGTGAGACGTAAAGGCACATTTCCCCAATTGGTAGTTAAAACAAAATAATAGTAAGCTCTTAAAAATAAAGCTTCCCCTTTTGCTGCATTTTTCTTTGTAGCATCCATTTTTGCCTTATCAATATTTTCCAAAAGCATGTTTGCTCGGTTGATTCCATTGTATAAGGCCGTCCAAGCATCTGTTAGCTTGGTATCTGAAGGGTTGTAATTGTACAAGCCAATATCCTGTGTCCAAGAAGATAAGGCAATAAATGCATCATCTGCTACGTCCATTTCAAAGTAGAAAGATCTTCCGTAAGTGGCATTTTTTCCCAGTACATCGTATACGCCAGTTAGGGCAGCATTGATGTCGGCTTCAGTGTTATAGTAGTTGGCCGGAGCCAAAGAATCGGTAGGGACGATGTCTAAAAACTTTTTACAAGCGCTTAGAGACATTACCGAAACAAATAGTAGAATTAAAATACGTTTCATCATTTTTATCTATTATGAATGATTAAAAAGTTGTGTTAATACCAAAAGTGATGGTTCTGGCTCTAGGATAAGCCGAGTAGTCGAAACCTGGCGTTAATGCACTGTTTCTAACGGATACCTCTGGGTCGTAGCCAGAGTATTTAGTCCAAGTGTACAGGTTTTGAGCGGCTACATATACCCTGCCCGTTTTAAATACTTTTGATTTTTGTAACCATCTAGAAGGTAGTGTGTAACCCAAGGAAACAGTTTTTAATCTCAAGAAAGAACCATCCTCGATGATACGGGTAGAGTAAGCTTTCAGAGAAGAACCTCTTCCTGCTGCAACACCTGGAATGTCTGAAGTTGGGTTCTCTGGAGACCACCTATCGGCATAAGTAGCATATTGGTTGTAACCATATTTGTACGATGATTCAAACATGATACGGTTGGCATTGATGATGTCATTACCATATGACCATTGGAAGAAAATGCCCAGATCAAATCCTTTGTAGCTAAAGTTGTTAGAAAAACCACCGATGTGAACTGGATTAGGATTTCCAATCACGGTTTTATCCGCTTCCGTAATTTGTCCATCTCCATCAAGGTCTACATATTTTACATCGCCAGGTTTAACATTGGCTCTTGCTCCACCATTTGAAGGAACGTTGTCTTTTAAGGTGTAGTTACCTCCAAGTAAATCAAAATCTTCGTATTTGTAGGTTCCTGCATAAATTAAACCGTAAAACTGTGCAATTGGCTCGTTTAACTTAGCGATATACCCTGGAATGTTTTTCCAGTCATCTCCCCAGCCTTGCGCCGTTAGCATATATAATTGGTTATCGGTTAAGCCAAGCACTTTATTGCGGTTAAAGGCAATGTTGAATGAACTGGTCCAAGTGAAATTTTTAGTTTGAATTGGTGTGCCACCGATAGTGATTTCTAAACCTTGGTTTTGTACTTTTCCAATGTTTTTAAATACTCTGTTGTAACCAGTACTTGGCGACATTGGTGCGTTAAGTAATAGCCTGTTGGTCACTTTTCTATAAAGGTCAACTTCGAAGGTTAAACGTTGTTTTAGGAAACCTAAATCTAAACCCATGTCCGTTTGTTTGGTTACTTCCCATCTTAAATCGGCATTACCTAATGATGAGTATACCAAACCTTTATTATCTGCTCCGCCAAAGGTGTAGCTTGGGAAATTATTTACGGTATAAGTACCGTCTGGGTTGGCAAAGCTTAAGGCTGGGTGAGCCGCAAAATTACCTACGCCATTGTTTCCGGTAGTACCATAAGAAACACGTAGTTTGGCGCTTGAAATTGCCTTGATGTTTTTCATGAACTCCTCGTTGTTAATCTGCCATGCGAAAGCTCCGGAATGGAAGTAGCCCCATCTGTTGCTGTTCAAGAACCGGGAAGAACCATCAGCTCTGAAAGTGGCAGTAAACAGGTAACGATCATATAATTTGTAGTTAGCCCTACCGATAAAGCTGGACATCCTAGATTTTGAAGTTAATGAGGTGATGTTTAATGGATTTCCCTCGTCTAAACCGCTTAATCCTAAACTTTCGTTAGGAAGCAGCACAGCAGCAGCTCCAAAAGAAGTATTGTTACTTTCTTCGAGGGTAAAGCCACCCATTACATCGATGTAGTTGTTCTTATTTAATCTTTTTACATAGTTCAGCGTGCTGTAGCTTTGCCAAGTATTTGAGTTAAGATACGTTTTGCTACCATTAACCAAATAATTTCCAGCAATACCACTTCTAGACATTGAACCATTGAAAACATCGTAAACTCTTGAACCTTTATTTAAGCTAGCTACCGTTTTAAATTTTAGGTTTTTGGTAATTTGATACTCAATGTAGCCATTGGCTGCTAAGTTATCGCCAGAGTTCTCTCTTAACTCATTTTTTACGGTAAGAATTGGGTTAAAGGTAAAATTGCTAGCTTGTTCTACCTCTGGGTCATTTGCCAAGTCTAATAAATTAGTGGCTGGATTTACCGCTAAAGGCCTGAAAGCCCAAACACTGAACAACAAGTTAATCTCGTTGCTAAAATTACCAGTAGAGGTGGGGCTACCATAATTCTTAACCCCCGAATAGGTAGCCGTCAACCCTACTTTTAGTCGATCAGAAACTTCTTGGTCCAATGCAAATTTGCCTTGTAAACGATTGAAGCCAGAGTTTAATAAAATGCCATCTTGTCCAGTATATGAAAGAGATGCACTGTATTTTGTCTTTTTATTTCCGCCCATTAAGTTTAAATAATGGTTTTGCATCGGTGCAATGCGGGTTACTTCGTCTTCCCAATTAATACCTTTTACACCTCTGTAGTTTTCCAAGGTCATATTGTTAACGAAGTATAGGTTTTTAGTTCTTACTGGGTCAATTTCATTTTGAAGCTTTACAAACTCGTAAGGAGAAAGTGTCTCTACCCTTTTTCTGTTTTCTTGAAGTCCATAGTAGCCGTTGTAGCTAATGGTTGGTGTACCTTCTTTACCTCTTTTGGTGGTTACCATTACTACGCCATTAGAGCCTCTGGCTCCATAGATGGCTGTTGATGAAGCGTCCTTTAAAATAGTGATCGATTCAATATCATTTGGATCGATAGTGTTCAAAGGATTAACAGAAAGGTTGTTTGGGTCCTCGAAGATAATGCCGTCAATAACCACTAGCGGATAGTTGTTTTGTGTTACGGAGTTGTTACCACGAATGGTGATGTTAATGGCTGAGCCCGGTTGTCCTTCGCTTGAGGTTACCTGTACACCCGCCACACGACCAGCTAAAGCTTCATCAAATGATTTTACTGGAGCTTTTTGCAAGTCAGAAATATTAACTGTGCCCACTGATCCTGTCAGGTCCTTTTTGGTAGCGGTGCCGTAGCCAATTACAACAACATCATTTAGTGTTGATACGCTAGATTTCAGATTAATTTTGAGCTCTCCCCCTGTGCCAAGCGCTTCTTTGGTTTCGTAGCCCAAATAGCTAAATATCAAAGTAGTTGAGCCTGCAGGTAGGGTAATCTGGAATTTACCATCCTGATTGGTAGTGGTACTAATTTTGGTTCCTTTTACCAAAACACTTACCCCCGTAAGAATTTCTCCCTGATCATCATTTACCGTTCCGCTCACCTTTGTTTGGGCCATTACGGAATTGGTGAAAGTGAATAGCAGTATTGCTAATAGGGCTAGAAAGCCTTCTTTTCTTACTGAAAATCGTTTCTTCATGGTTAATTATTAATTTGTTAGGTTGTTAGTTGCTTGTTTTGTTTTTCCGGTGAAATCTATCTCCGCACTAAAAGGATTTAGAAAATGATCTAGCACGTGGGACACCATTCTTCTTGTAAGTGTACTTTCGGATGTTAGGCCATTGAAGTTTTGTTGTTTTAAATAAGTAAGGATTTGATCTGTCTTTACTTCTTTTTTGCTGATGGCTTTCACCACTTTTGCCAAGTAATCAGCAGTGCTTAAATTTCCCGAAGGATGGATTTCCTCGAAAGCAGGATAGAAAGCTTTTAAGCCGTTAACCAAGTCCCACTCACTTACTGGAAGTTCAGGGTAGAACCAAGTTTGGTTGGCCCATTTGTAAGAAAGTCCTGTGCCTTTTAAAATGCCTGTGGCACCAATTTTTTGGATAACCTTGAAAGAAGGATCGTTCGGTTTCACATCAATAAAAGGCATTAAATAAGCTTTGCTTTCTAATAGCGCATTTTGAACGGCTCTAATGTTAATGTTTGCAGGGTCGGTGTTGCTCAGTACCGCAGTAGCCGCTAATGCTCCGGCAGCCTGACCAATACCTAGTACAACCGGCTGTAAACGACTAGCGCCAGCTACAATATTGGTTACACTAATGCTTTTCTCGGCTACAATTAAGCCTTCGCCTGTTTTGGGAACCAAAGCGCCCAAAGGAATGTTATACGAAGGCACTTTGATTTTCACAAAATCAATTTGTGGTGCATCTGGATTTTTAAGGTGATGGTGGTCAATGGTATAATCGCCAACGGCTACACCTGTTCTGTATAGCGCTGTTTTTTGAGTATAAGGCGAAGTCACATCATTTAAGGTTAACGTTACTTGACCGTTTAAGCGACGAGATTCTCTGTGGTAAGCGATCATAGGCAGCTTGTCGGCAGTTGGAAACTCATCATCGGCAATGCCTAAATTTTTGAAACCTAATTTGGTTTGTAGGTGATAGATGAAGCGAAGACTGTGTAGTTTAGCTTTTTTCAAAGCTTCTTTGCGCTCCGCATCGTTCATCTCAATAATGTTCAAATAAATATCGTTACCGCATTTTGGCCAGTTGATCATGTATTTGCCATTGGGTAATTTGCCGTAGGTAATCATTTGACTGCAGTCAATTTTTGGGGTATTGTCATGCGAAGCAGGATCCTGAACATCGCAGCAGCAATCAAATTCCTTTGGGTCATAGCCTTCAGGTTTTTTGATGGTTTTGTTGGCGTTAGTCCCAAAGTCTTTCAAAATCACCACATAGGTTAAATCTTGGATAATGTTGTTGGCTTTCTCAGGGGCAAAACTTTCACCGGTATCGTAACGACTATCCATTCCTACACGATAAGGGATTTTCAATTTGGCCATTACATCGCCAAGTTCAGTGGCGTCAATAACCACTTTAGCCTCTACAGTTTGTTTTTTGCCTTTATTGTTGATTTCGGCTAACCATAGCTTGCCGCTTTTGGTGATATTATTTAAACTGCTTTTATACCAAATGCTTAGATTTTCGTTTTGGGCCATCTTTTTTAGCGTGATATTGCCAAAAGAAGGTTCGAAAAGCGTGTTGCTCACCCATCCTGTTTCTACGGCTTTAGGTCCTCCGTAATAATCATATAGGTGTTGTCTAAATTCGCCCCATAAGCCCGACGGCATGTTGTGATTGCCATCAATAGCCGAAACACCTGCCGAAGTAAGCATGCCTCCAAGCCATTCGGTTTCTTCCACTACTAACACTTTCACTCCCATACGGGCCGATTGGATGGCAGCCGTTGTGCCGCTGGCACCGCCTCCAATAATTAATACATCTGTTTTATGGTTTACTTGTGCAAAAGCCGAATAACAGCTTAGCAAAAGCCCGAAAACAAAGAATTTGGTAAATTTTATATTCATACTTGGTTATTTGCTTTTAAGGATTAGCGCCGTAACGACCGGTCTTTCACCTGCTGCGTCAGATGGTTTTACGGTATGTACGCCGTTGATGTAAAGAGCTGTAGAGCCACCGCCGTCTAAATTAACAGCGCCAACACAGCCCATATCTTTCATGGCCTGAGCTACTTCTGCAAGGGTTAAACCTGTCGCTCCGTTGGTGTTGTTTCCTTCCGCTGCGAACAGAATAACTTTGTTGTTGGCCGTGTAACCTATGGCAGATCTAGCTCGTGAAGAATTGTTGTCAATCACAATAAGCTCTTCTTCATCGGTAATATTGATATTTCCGTTTTTGATAAGCATTGGAGAGCCACCAATAGCGGTATTTATATTCCAAATACTTCCTCCGATAGGAAAGCTTGCGCTGGGCACGGCTTGTGGAGCGGTGTTAAGTAAATTTGGAGATGGCGTAGGGTAGCTGTAAACAGTGCCATTCCCTGCTCCTACGTGATAAATCCAAGCTACTTCTGCAGTATTGTTTGCGGATAAACCGAAAGCAGCACGAGTAGGGTAATAGGTTGCATTGGCCCCATTATAGGTTCTGGTCAACGACTTAATGTTGATGGCACTTACTACGCCATTAAACATGCTCAAACTGTAAGAAGCATTGGTGCCAAAAAAGCCTCCATTGATGCAGGCAAATTTTCTTCCAATTTCTTCTTGGTAAAAATCACTTACTTTTTTATTAGTGGCTGAAGTAATGGGTTTTAACTCGACCAGTTTTGGGTCAAAAACCACCGCATACATTGAGGTAGTTTTGTTGTTGATTGCTTTTTTGTTGAGGTAGACCTGGATGCCCGTGGGAAAGTCCTTCATCAAATGAACCGCCTTTTTCCAGTCTGCAGGCAGCAGAGTCAAAGCGGTAGAATCTACGGGAATAACCTCTTGTTTAGGATGGTAGTCTCCTGATCTAGATTTACTGCACGCACAGATTGAAGCAGTTAATGCAAATGCGATCGCAATTGAGGTTAGTCTGTTCATTTGGGTCTTTGCTGGTTGAAGGGTAAATATAAATACTTTTTTAAAAAAATTAATAAGTGTAACATTATTTTTTTAATTTTTTAATTTTATGATTGTCAGAATTCCAATAAAAACAGTCTGTTTGTTAGGTTTAGTGAGATATTATTCTAATTTTGATTTTTAAAATTTATTAATAAAAATGACTTTCTTTAACGAACTCAGTGATGAGAACATTTCAGGTGTAGCCTATAAAAATGTAACCATCAAGAAGGCAATAGTGGCGTATTTCAGTAAAAATGGCAATTCTACCATTGCTGATTTGTGTGGAGAGCTAGGTTTAAGTACTCCTAAAATCAACAATGTTTTGAATGATTTAATTGCTGAAGGATTGGTAAAAGATTTTGGTAAGCTTCAATCGAGAGGAGGTAGAAAACCTAATATCTATGGCTTGGTGATGGAATCCGGCTATTTTCTTGGGGTCGATGTAAAAAAGTCGCACATCAATATCGGTTTAACCGATTTACAAAAGAATTTGGTGCACGTGAAGGAGAATATCCCCTATAGCTTAAATAATAGTGAGGAATCCCTAAATCAGCTTTGCGAGCTTATTAATAATTTTATAAAAGAAGCGCCAGTAAAAAGAGAAAAAATATTAGGTGCTGGGCTTAACCTATCGGGTAGAATTAACTACTCCACAGGATATAGCTATAGTTTCTTCCATTTCAACGAAGAGCCTTTGAGTAAAGTAATAGAAAGAAATATAGGTCTTCGAATCTTTTTGGAAAACGACTCGAGGGCAATGGCTTTTGGAGAGTTTTCTGCTGGAGCAGTACATGAAGAAGAAAACGTACTTTTCCTAAACATGGATTATGGTATGGGAATCGGGATCATGATCAATAGTCAGCTTTATTATGGTAAATCTGGTTTTGCGGGTGAATTTGGTCATATTCCTTTCTTTAATAATGAAATTTTGTGCAGCTGCGGCAAAAAAGGCTGTTTGGAAACGGAAGTTTCTGGATGGGCTTTGGTGAGAAAGTTTAAAGAAAAATTAGCTGAAGGGTCTACTTCTGTTTTATCGGGGATGCCAGTAGAGGAAATCAAGCTAAATGATATTATCGACGCGGCAATTAAAGACGATGTTTTGGCCATTGAACTGGTAGCCGAGGTGGGGGAAAAACTGGGTAAGGGCATTGCGGTGTTAATTAATATTTTCAACCCAGAAATGGTGATTTTGGGAGGAAGCTTGGCCGCAACCGGAGAGTACATTCGTTTGCCTATCAAAAGTGCATTGAATAAGTACTCTCTTAGCTTGGTGAATAATGATACGCAGCTGAGGATGTCTAAACTTGGAGAAAAAGCAGGCGTTATCGGTGCTTGTTTGCTCGTGAGAAACCGCCTGCTTGGGCTAGTTTAAAGCTTCGCCCTTTTCTTCAATTCTGCAATTGGTAGCCGTACAATCCTGCTTTTTTGCATAGCGTTTTTATAGCTTACAGTTCTAATATTCTTTGCTCCTTTGGGAATGGCAAGCGCCTGCCCGTTATATTTTGGGTAAAACTGATCGGGATCCGTATCATCAAAAGAATAGTAAACGCTTAGCCCAGGAACTTCCGTGTCAATGTTAAGGACCAATTCGTCGTTTTGGCCTTTTTTAGCGCTAATGATTGCGTCATAAAAATAGTTGCTATAGTTGGTGCTGTCTGCTGTGAGTATGGGCAGGTGTGCTTCAATTCTTTTAGAGAAATCAGTCCAGCTTAATTTAGGAGCTGTTGACCATAAGTTTTCTGATAAGGTGAACCCTCTAGGCCAAGTCATAAATTGTAGTTTACGTTCATTTGGAACTTGTTCGGTCCATAAACTCCCCTGCCCACCGATTACGTTTTTAACATTAATGCCTGCAGGTAGTGGGTCAAATTTATAGCTGTTGCTGAGCCTATTTACAGTAAAAGGAGCATTTTCCAGATAAGGGTCACCTTGATAAAAATCTAAATAGGTTAAGAAAGCAGGAGTTAGAATTACTTTTTTACCTTCGTTGGAAGATTTAATGGCACCTTTTTCATCTTTCCAGCTCATTTGCACAATGTTGCTGTCTAGTCCCTTTTCTAGGGTCTCATACCATCCAATTGGGGTTTTTCCTTTGGCAACTACCATTTTGGCTACTCGGTTCACGAAATAGCTTTGCAGTTCATCTACATTTTTTAAGCCCTCTTTGGCAATACGGTTTTGACAAACGGTACAGTTACTCCAATAATTTCGGGTCACCTCGTCACCACCAATGTGAATGTATTTGGAAGGGAAAATTGCTGCTATTTCGGTAATGATTTGATCAATTTTGGTGTAGGTTGAATCGTTGCCTACGCATACCACATTTGTTCTTTTGGGATTCCAGGGGTCACCAGCAAGTACCTGTTGTGGTGTCTTGGTACATGAAATTTCTGGGTAGGAAGCTACAAAGGCTAGACTATGTCCTGGCAGATCTATTTCTGGGACAATATCCACAAAGCGTTGTTTGGCGTAAGCAACCAAATCTTTAATGTCTTCTTGAGAATAATAACCACCATAGGTCGCTTTTTCATCTGGGTCGGGTGCAGGCATCCCGCTCCAATAGCCTGTTCTGGGAACTCGCCATGCCCCTACACTTGTTAGTTTTGGCAATTGCTTAATTTCTAATCGCCACCCTTGGTTGTCGGTAAGGTGAAGGTGAAGTACGTTGAATTTGTATTTCGCCATTTGGTCGATATATCTTTTTAATACTTCCTTGCTAAAAAAATGCCTGCTTACATCAATCATTAAACCTCGCCAACCAAATTTGGGTTCGTCCTTAATGCTTACGGCTGTCAAAGAAATCTCTTTTCCTGTTTCTAGTTTTAATCGGAGCATTTGCATAAAGGTTTGCCACCCGTAAAACCAGCCAGCAGGTTCTGATGCGCTAATTACCACATTGTTTTTGTTGACATCTAGCTGGTAGGCCTCTTTTGGAAAATCTTTTTTGATGGCAAACGAAATGCTGTTTTTGCTTCGTGGAGCAGCATTAGTTTTGATCTTGATATTTAAAATGGAGGAAAGCTGCTCGCGGAAATGATTAACTAGGGGCTGATATTCTTTTTCCTTTGGTAGTGCAATGGCGGTTTGTCCACTGATCTTCATAGAAGACTTGCCTATGGTGAGCTGTGAAGGTTGTGGAATTAGCAAAGGAACACTTTGCTGAGCATTGGCGTTATAAGCAAAAAAAGTAAATAATAACGCTTTAAATAGATTGTTCATCTGGTTAGTTTTTGAGGTGTTCGGCAAAGAACTCAAAATGTTTAAGGATGGTTTTGCTCCAATAGCCGCCAGTGTGGCCTCCCGGCTGAGCAATGTAAGTGGCCTTTATTTTAAGCTCATCACATTTTTGTCTAAACTGCTTACTAGTAATGTACAGGTAGTCTTCCGTGCCCGTATCAAAAATAAGTGCCTTGTTTTGCCCCTGTAATGTTGATAGCTTGTTTACTGGAGAATATTCGTCGTACAGGAGGTTTTTATCATCGTAAGTCCCCAGAAGATAGGCGATAGTTGTTTTTCTGAAAGCAGAATAACGAAGGTTTAGTACGCCCGAAGTACTGCCCGCACCTGCAAATAGATCCGGATGTTTGGTCATCATCCACATGGCGCCAAAACCACCCATGCTGGCTCCTGTAATAAAAATACGTTGAGTATCTACGGGATATTTTTTGTTGATGGTCGGCATCAATTCATCCAAAAAAAAGCTTTCGTATTGTGTACTGTCGGGGTTTGGAGAGTTGAGGTACCAGCTTTTTTTTAATCCATCAGGACATACGATAATGAAGTTGTATTGATCTGACAATGCTTGAAGATTTGCCAATTTGCTCCAGCTCTTGTAGTTGGCACTGTGCCCGTGAAGCAGGTACACCAAAGCTGTTTTGCCCGACATTTGTTTGGGCTTAAATACCAGAATAGAGTCCGTTTGCTTGAGGTTTTTTGGAGAGGAAATGGTTAAAGTTTCTTGGGCATATAACTGAAATACGCCCAAGAAAAATAGAATGAAGATGAGGTTGATTAGTCTCATCATTATGGATTTAAGTCAACAGGAACTAAAATTAATGGAGTTGGTAGGCATGATGCGCCAGGAGGCGAGTAAGTTAATTTAATGGTTTGCTCTTCGCCTTTGCCCGAAGGTTTAAAAACTTGGATCAATACCGCTTCCGGAGCCGATTTCGTCACCAATTCATCTTTCGGCAATTGGATAATGCCTTCCTTAAACTTTCCTTCACTTACTTTCATGGCTGCAGCCATTCCACTACACCATTTGTTGTCTGCAGAGCGAGAGTTCCAGGTAATTAAAGCAAGTCCTTTACCATCGCTGCTTTTCCACTTTAGTTCTATGTCGTACATCACGCCGTAGTTTCCAGCAAGTTTAGCTTGTTGGCCAGTGGTGCCTTCACGTCCAATAATCCAAGGGTCGTTTACGCCGTCAGCAACTACTAAGGCAGATGTACCGTTTTTAGTGTCAATCACAGTGGAATTGTTTACATGATAATTGCTTACGCCATATAAGCCTCTTCCTGCACCGCTTTTGGTTTTAGGAGGTAAAACATTGGTAATGCGTTTTAAAGCATCTTTGCCACTAGTTTTAAGGTCGGTTTGCAATACCGTAATTTCTGCAGGCTGATCAATCACAAATTCGTAAAAGCCATGAACAAGCTCATCGTATTTCACTACATATTGCTCTAGCTTATCATCAATAGGAACAGCATCCCCAGGTTTTACAATACGTACCTCTTCGCTAGGTTGTGCGGCAAGAAAGGCCGCCAAACCTTCTTTGCCCAATTTAAAATAGTTGGTACTTGGCTTTTGAGTTACATATTTCAGCATTTTAATGCGCATAGGAGCTTTGCCTGTATTTTTAATCATGGCAATGATCTTCCTGTCTATTTTCTGTGGTTCTACTACACCGTTTACATTATACAAATAGAAACGAACGGAACCTGGCACTACACTTTCTTTTAGGGCAATGGCCTCTGGCACACGGATGTATTCAGGGTCATCAGAGATGATATATTGAGGGCCTGGGGTTGGGTATTTTTGAAAAGGGATTTGAGCAGTTTTCTCGGTTAAAAATCCGTCAAGCTTCACAATAGCGCCTTGTTTGGCATTCAGCAAAGCTTGGTTTTGCTCCTTGCTAAGCTGTTGGGCATAGGTTTTTGCACCAAATATAGAAAGGGCTGCAAGCAGAAAGATTGTTCTGTTTAGTTTCATCATTTAATTAGGTTTCATTTGTTAATAGAGTGAAGATAGCGCAAAAAATCAATAATTAAAAAAATTTAATAATTAAATCTTTGTTTGTTAAAAATATTACAAATGTGTTTGGTGCAAAAAATAAGCCCCGCATGTGCGGGGCTTTTCAATCAATCAATATTAAAAAGGAGAACCTTTCTAATTACTTTAAAATTACTGCACCTTTCGCTTCAAAAACGATTTCTTTTTTAGGCTGGGTAATTTTTGCTATTTCTTCAGGAGATTTTTTGGCATCTTCAGCGTAGTGCTTCAAATCTTCTACCGAGGTTTCTTTTCTTTGAGCGAAGCCGTCAATCACTACTTTAGTACCAGCAGGCATGTCTTTTGGCATAAAGAAACCGTAGTCTTTAAACTTAACAAACATAGTTTCGTTATCCGAAATTTTAACGGTCATGAAGCAGCCTTTTTTCTTACAAACAGTTACTACTTCGCCTTCTACTTTCATATCTGCTTTAGTTTCCTTGCCCAACTTGGCGTTTACATCTGTAGCAGCAATGATATTGCCTTTTTTAACACCTTCACCAAATGATTGGCCTTCTACGTTGTCTTGCGCAAAACCAACACTTGCTAAAGCACAAAAAACTAAGCTTAAAATTAATTTTTTCATTACTATTTTGTTTAATATCTAGTTAGGATTGAGGAGCAAAGATATTTAAAATCTTTCTAAATAACTATCCGTGATCAAACTTAGATTTTCTGCTGCTCTAAAAACGCCAAAAAGATCATGGTAGTACAAATGGGTAAAATATTTTTTCAATTAGCCGAATAATGCAGAGAAAACCTCCTCAATTTTAGAAACAGTAACCAGCTCAATTTTAAATTTATCCTTGTTAAAGCCTTTTAGATTATAGCTTGAAATGAAGATTTTTTCAAAGCCTAATTTCTCGGCTTCCGAGATACGCTGTTCAATTCTATTGACCGCTCTTATTTCTCCAGAAAGCCCTACCTCAGCCGCAAAGCAAATTTTTGAGGAGATAGAAATGTCCTCATGGGAAGAAATAATGGCAGCAATAATCGAAAGGTCTATGGCTGGATCCTCTACCTTAATACCTCCTGCGATATTTAAGAAAACATCTTTAGCACTTAACCTAAATCCGCATCTTTTTTCAAGTACGGCTAAAAGCATGTTCATGCGCTTGGTATCAAACCCCGTCGCGGAGCGTTGGGGAGTACCATAAGCGGAGGTGCTTACCAATGCTTGGGTTTCAATCACCATTGGCCTGGCTCCTTCAATGGTAGCACCAATGGTAATGCCACTTAACTCTTCGTCACGTTGCGAAAGCAATACTTCCGACGGATTGGAAACTTCTCTTAAGCCGTTACCATGCATGGCATAAATGCCTAATTCGGCAGCTGCTCCAAATCGGTTTTTAATAGAGCGTAAAATGCGGTAAATATGGTGTCTGTCGCCTTCAAACTGTAGAACGGTGTCTACCATATGCTCCAAGATCTTAGGTCCTGCAATCGCTCCGTCTTTGGTAATGTGTCCGATGAGAAAAACGGGAGTCGCGGTTTCTTTCGCAAATCTCAATAGTTCTGCCGTACATTCTCGTACTTGGGAAACACTGCCCGGGGTTGATTCGATATGGGCCGAATGTAGGGTCTGTATCGAATCGACCACTAAAATTTCAGGTTGTAGTTGCTCTAGCTGCTTGAATATATTTTGGGTGGAAGTTTCCGTAAGGATAAAGCAATTGGCTTTGGGAGTTTTGGTGATGCGTTCCGCACGCATTTTGATCTGTTGTTCACTTTCCTCTCCAGAAACATATAACACTCGCTTTTGATCGATGTTGAGCGCCAGTTGAAGCATCAAAGTTGATTTGCCTATACCTGGTTCGCCGCCAATTAGCGTTACAGAGCCGGGAACCAAGCCGCCGCCCAAAACCCTGTCGAGTTCTGCGTCGCCAGTAAGGACTCTCTCTTCGGTAGCGCTGGTAATATCTTCCAGTTTGCTAGGCTTAGCTACTCTTTGTTGGCCAGTAGAGGATTTCCATATGGCCGATGCCGCAGAAGGTTTTTCAACTACTTCTTCTACAAAGGTATTCCACTGCTGGCACGAAGGACATTTGCCCAGCCATTTGGCCGATTCGTAGCCACAGCTCTGACAGAAATATGCTGATTTGATTTTAGCCAATTTGATTTTAGATTTTGGTCCCGAATTATCAGGATGCGATTGATCACTGTATTATATTTTACGAATTTAGACTTAATCGTTTGGAAATGCTAGGCGAGTTTTAAACAAAAAAGTCCCGCACATGCGAGACTTTCAATATTTTTCATCCCCTTGGGGGTTAAAGTTTGATTTCTTCATCTTTAGAAGACAAGAAGTGGAATTCGGTTAAGTGATAAGAAGATATCGCTTTAACCTTTACCCATTGCCCAAATTTGAAGAACCATTTCCATTGTAAGGAAACTAACCCTTTTTTAATAAACGCAGCGATGTAAGGGTGTACATTCAGCGTAATATTTTTTTCGTTCTGCTCACGAAGGATATAAGTCAAGTTGCTTTCAATGTCATCCATCAATACAATGCTTGCCTTTATTTCCCCGGTGCCATCACAGGTTGGACATTTTTCAACCGTTACAATGTTCATCTCGGGTCTTACCCTTTGACGAGTGATTTGTACCAAACCAAATTTGCTAGGAGGTAAAATAGTATGTTTTGCCCTGTCCTGAAGCATTAACTCTCTCAGGTGGTCAAACAATACTTTTCTGTTAGCCGGTTTGTGCATATCGATGAAATCAATCACCACAATACCGCCCATATCTCTTAGCCTCAATTGGCGGGCAATTTCTTTAGCGGCTTCTTTATTTACCTGAAGCGCATTTTCTTCTTGGTTCTCTTTGCTGGCAGTTCTATTACCACTATTTACGTCTATTACGTGCAAAGCTTCGGTATGCTCTACTACTAAGTAGGCCCCTCCGGCCAAGTTTACGGTTTTTCCAAAACCGTTTTTAATTTGTTTTTCAACCCCAAAGTGGTCGAAAATAGGCTCTTTATGCTTGTATTGCTTTACAATACGCTCCATTTCTGGAGAAATTTCATGCACATAAGAGCGAATGTCTTCGAATAATGCTTGGTCGTTTACATAAACGTTGGCGAAATCGGTATTTAAAATATCGCGGATAAGTGTTGATGTCCTATCCATTTCGCCCCAAACACGCTTAGATGGCTCCGTCTCAGGCAGCTTCTTCATGAAGCTCTCCCATTTGGAAATAGAGTCCAGTAAGTCTTTTTGTAATTCGGTAACGCCTTTTCCTTCAGAAACCGTTCTAATGATTACTCCGAAATTTTTTGGCTTTATACTTTCAATGATCTTTTTAAGTCGACCACGTTCTGTATTGCTTTTTATTTTTTTCGAAATGGAAATCACGTTCGAAAAAGGAACCAGTACGGTGTATCTTCCAGCAATGGAAAGATCCGAGCTTAATCTGGGGCCTTTTGTGGAAATGGGTTCTTTGGCGATCTGTACTGGTACCAGTAAATTTTTGCTAACAACTTCTGAGATTTTCCCAGCCTTATTGATGTCGGCTTCTAATTTAAAGTTATCCAATAAAGTGCCCGGTGTGCCGTTACGTCTAATCTTGGTTAGCTTTATCAGAGATTGTACCTGTGGGCCTAAATCAAAGTAATGCAAAAACGCATCTTTCTCGTAACCAACATCTACAAACGCAGCATTTAGGCCGGGCATAATCTTTTTAATGCGGCCTAAATAAATATCACCTACAGCGTAGTTGTTGTTAACGTGTTCTTTGTGAAGCTCAACAAGTTGCTTGTCTTCTATTAAAGCTATGGTTACCCCCGTGGGAGTAGAATCTATTATTAATTCCTTTACCAAAGCTACAGATTTTAAGGCTATAGAGCCTTATTAACACATGGACCAAAAAACATAGAATCCAAAAGTAAATACTTAATGAGCATTTACCTTTGGCCAAAACACTAGTTAAGAAAAATTATTTTTTCTTGTGTCTGTTTTTTCTTAAACGTTTTTTGCGTTTGTGGGTAGCCATTTTATGTCTTTTTCTTTTTTTACCGCTTGGCATAATCTTGAAGTTTTAAATGTTTTTATTAATTCTATTAATTTATTTTTTCAACTCAGCTACCTTCTTGTCTATGAAACCAGACAATGTAGGATTGGCTGCGAGTTTTTTGCTTTGTAGATAGGCCTCAATAGCCTTTTGGTTCTTCCCTAGGTTTTCATAGGCCGTGGCCAAATAGAAATACGCGTCAGGAGTAGCCTTAATGTTTTTGATCAAATCCTCAAAGCGGGTAATGGCCTTGTCAAACTGACCAGATTTAATGGCGAACAAACCTAGGTTCATGTTTGCCTTAAAGTTTTTAGGATCTTTTTTAACCACGTCTAATAACATGGCAATACCCTCCATAGGAGCACCCATACCATTTACAACGGTGATGCCCATTCCAGTTTTCGCATCTAAATCTGTTGAATCAATCGCAACGGCTTTGGTAAATGCTTGATTTGCTTTTTGGAGCATCGCAGGCTTCACTAAACTATCTTGCGTATTGTCAAAAGCTTTTAGAAAACGATCACCAGCTTTAACCCAATTTTGTAATGAAGATTGTTCTTTGGCAACCTCTTCTAAGTATAGTGCACTAGGAATAGCTTGCTCTAAATCATCCCATTTTTGAGCTAAAACTTTTGCTTGGTTTGCTTTTTCTTCGCCCTGCGCTTTTTGGAAAGCACTTTCTAAAGAAGTAAATTCCTTTGCGGCAGCATTGCTGATTAAGTTTTTAGCAGTTGCCGATGCTTCTGCCAAACTAACACCTGGGGTTGCTGCTTCCTGTGGCATTCCCACAGCTGCATCATCCTTAGGCTTTACCAGTCCCTTGATATCTTGGCTAAACAAAAAGCCCACAAGCAATACAATACCTGCAATAATTACAATCTGTGTGGTGCGTGGGCTTTTCATAAATGTCAAATATTAAGCTTCTGCTTTAAGTTTTTTAGTGCTGTTTTTTACTTTGTCAACAAATACTTTTGCTGGCTTAAAGCTAGGAACAAAATGCTCTGGAATGATGATAGCGGTATTTTTAGAGATGTTTCTAGCAGTTTTTTGAGCTCTTTTCTTTACTACAAAACTGCCAAAACCTCTTACGTAAACATTTTCGCCGTTGATCATGTTGTTTTTGATTACTTTGAAAAATGCCTCCACTGTTTCTTGAACGTCAACTTTCTCAATCCCTGTCTTTGTTGATATTTCAGCAATAATATCTGCCTTAGTCATATTTCTAAAATTAATTAATTATTGTGTGTGTTTTTTAATTACATCTGATTTGGGGTTGCAAAAGTATTGCTTTTTAACGAGATAGGAAAATAAAAGATGATTTATTTCTATCTGCAACCATCATGGCAATGCAAGTTTTACAGTTTTAACGGCTTTTATTGTACTTTTGTTACAATGTCTTTTCAGTCCGAAATTGTTAAATGGTACCTTATAAATAAGCGTGACCTGCCTTGGAGAGAGACCAAGGATCCTTACGTAATTTGGCTTTCAGAAATTATCCTTCAACAAACTAGGGTAGAACAGGGGCTTCCTTATTTTTTGAAATTTTTGGAAAACTTTCCTGATGTTAAGGCATTTGCAAATGCTTCCGAAGAACGTGTGCTAAAGCTTTGGCAGGGCTTGGGCTATTATTCAAGAGGACGTAATATGTTATATACCGCTAAATATGTAGTGGAGCATTTCGAGGGCAATTTTCCAACGGTGTACCAGCATTTGGTTAAACTGAAAGGCATTGGGGGATATACGGCTGCTGCCATCTCTTCTTTTTCCAGTAATGAAAAGCAGGCCGTAGTAGATGGAAATGTGTATCGTGTATTGGCTCGTTATTTTGGAATTGAAGAGGCGATTAACTCCCCAAAAGGACAAAAGCAATTTGCGCAATTGGCCCAGGAACTGATCCAGGATCAAGAGCCTTCTGTGTATAACCAAGCCATTATGGAATTTGGCGCATTGCAGTGCAAGCCAAAATCGCCACTTTGCAACCAGTGCCCTATAAAGCTTGGTTGTTATGCCTATCAGCACCAAAAAATTGAGCAATTGCCCTTGAAGTTGAAAAAAGTTAAAATAAGAAAACGATGGTTTAATTATTTTGTTGGTATAAATGATGATGAAATACTCACCAAGCAAAGACAGCCTGGTGACGTTTGGCAACAACTGTATGATTTCCCTCTGATAGAATCAGAACAAGAGGTAGCGATTGATGACGCGACGCTGTTGACGAAAGTGCATGAACTGTTTGGTAAAAACGTAGAGCTTACGGTTTTAGAAAGTAAAAAACATGTTTTGACGCACCAAACAATATATGTTCAATTTTTTGCAATAGATAATTATATTGTTAACTTTAATCAACACACCGAAATTAAATCGGTTAAATTAACGACGTTTAAACAATTACCTCATCCCAAAATTATTGGGGATTTTATTGAAAAACATATAGACTAATCAAATATATTTATGTCAGGTATTAACAAAGTAATCTTAGTGGGGCACTTGGGAAAGGACCCCGAAGTTAGACATTTGGAAGGCGGAGTTACCGTTGCGAGTTTCCCTTTAGCCACTTCAGAGACATTTAACAAGGATGGTAAACGAGTTGAACAAACTGAATGGCACAATATTGTGTTGTGGAGAGGCTTAGCAGAAGTAGCCTCAAAGTATCTTCAAAAAGGGAAACTGGTTTACATAGAAGGTAAACTAAGAACACGCTCGTTCGAAGACAAGGAAAAGGTAAAGAAATATGTTACCGAAGTGGTGGCTGAAAACTTTACGATGTTGGGTAGAAAAAGTGATTTCGAACCAAATGCTCCAACAAATGGAAATGGCGGCAATATTAATAATAAAATAGATGATGATTTTTCGACTTCTATAGACGAAACAGGAGATTTGCCTTTTTAGATCATCCAAACAATAACTAACCGAAAATAAAAAAGACAAAAAAGCCCCGCACGTGCGGGGCTTTTCTTTTATTCAACCGTAACGGATTTAGCTAGGTTTCTAGGCTGGTCAACGTTGCAGCCCCTCATTACCGCGATGTGATAAGAGAGTAATTGCAAAGGAATGGTGGCCAATAATGGTAAAAAGGCTTCACTTGCATCGGGAATCTCAATACAGTAATCAACCATTTTTTTCACTTCGGTATCACCTTCGGTAACAATGGCAATTACCTTTCCTTTTCTGGCTTTAACTTCTTGGATGTTGCTAATTACTTTTTCATAAGATGAGTTTTTCGTAGCAATAAATACTACAGGCATTTCTTCATCGATTAAAGCAATTGGTCCGTGTTTCATTTCTGCAGCCGGGTAACCTTCGGCATGAATGTAGGAAATCTCTTTCAGTTTTAGGGCGCCCTCTAAAGCTACAGGGAAACCACTGCCCCTACCTAAAAATAAGCAGTTTCTGGCGTCCTTAATTTTTGAGGAAATTTCTTGGATCAAATCGTTAGAAAGTAAGGCTGTTTGGATCTTGTCTGGGATGCAATCTAGTTCTGTAAGCAATTCTCGTAATTTTGAGCTGCTTAATGTGCCTTTTTGCTGTGCCATATAAAAAGCCATTAAGGTAAGCACGGTAACCTGGGCCGTAAATGCTTTGGTAGAAGCTACACCAATTTCAGGGCCTGCATGGGTGTACACTCCAGCATGCGTAATGCGTGGAATAGAGGCGCCTACCACATTGCATATTCCAAAAATGGTGGCTCCTTTTTCTTTGGCCATTTCTATAGCAGCCATCGTGTCAGCGGTTTCGCCAGATTGGGAAATGGCAATCACTACATCTTTCTCGGTAATGATCGGGTTTCTATACCTGAATTCCGAAGCATATTCTACCTCTACAGGAATGCGTGCATATTCCTCAATTAAATATTCTCCCACTAAGCCTGCATGCCATGATGTACCGCAAGCTACAATGATAATGCGATCAATATTCTTAAGCTTGTCAGCAAACTCCTTGATGCCGCCTAATTGTACTTGTCCATCTTCTGGATAAATACGGCCTCTCATGCAATCGCGAATAGACCTTGGCTGCTCGTAAATTTCCTTTAGCATGAAGTGTTCGTAGCCACTCTTTTCTAGCATTTCTAACTTAAGCTCCAGTTCTTGCACATATGGTGTTTGTACTACATTGTCCAGGCGTTTGATCTCGAGTTCATCTCTTTTTAAAAAGGCAATCTCATTATCATTTAAGTAGATTACATTTTTAGTGTATTCTACAATAGGGGTAGCATCAGAAGCAATGAAGTATTCTCCATGGCCAACACCAATTACCATTGGGCTGCCTTTTCTTGCGGCAATTAGCTGGTTTGGATTTTCTTCGTCCATAATCACGATGGCATACGCTCCGGTCACCTCATTTAGTGCTAATCGAACAGCTTCAGTCAAGTCGATGTTGTTGTTTTGATAGATGTCTTCGATCAGATGAATCAACACTTCGGTATCAGTGTCGCTGCTAAAAGAATGGCCTCTCGAAATGAGCTCTTCTTTTAAGGTTGCATAGTTTTCTATGATACCATTATGGATGATGCTCAGGTTTCCTTTTTGAGAAGTATGAGGATGCGAATTTCTGTCGGAAGGGGCTCCATGCGTTGCCCAGCGGGTATGACCCATGCCAATCGTGCCCGAAAGATTTTTGTTGGCGGCAAAATCTTCAAGCTCTTTTACCTTGCCAGCCTTCTTGTATATGTTTAAATTTTCGTGGTCTATCAAGGCAATTCCTGCGCTATCATACCCTCTATATTCGAGTCTTTTTAGACCTTTTAAAACGATTGGCCAAGCTTCTCTAAAGCCAATATAGCCTACAATTCCACACATGTTTTTGGGGGTTAAAAATATAAAATCCCCCTAAAGTATTTTTTTAGGGGGATTTTGTCAAACGTTTGCGTAATTTTTTCGCTAGTTCGCTTTTGTGTAGTAAATATTGAGCTTAATTAGGTTGACTCCGGCTGCGGGACTCTTCTGAAAACTGCCGATTATTGCCCGAGAAGCCGACCCAAATGAAGGTTGGTATTCAAAAGCAGAGGTAGGAGTAACGGCTAAATAAGTGCCGTAGTCTTCTGTTTTTCCATCTAATAAATCCTGCATGTAAGCGGTAATCACAAATACATATCTCTTTTTGGTCGAGTCGAAATAGCCGCCAAATGCAGATGGATTTGCTCTTGGGTCGCCTGCGGTGGTAACACCGTCGCCTGCATCATTGTCTGGTAGGTTTTTTCTCTGTCCAGCAATGTCTGTTCTGTATAAAGCAATCCTTGGAGCCGCCCTAAAAGGAGCTACGTCGGTTCCGCTACTTAGGTCAACAATTAGCTCTGCTTTGTTCACAATCATTTTCCCGCCAACCTCAGTTTTCATTTTTTTGAGATATGGGAAAGAAAGTTTGGTTCTTAAGCCTCCTAATGGTTTTAGGTAAGTTGTGAGAAATTGTTGCTTTGGATCTGTAACAAGTGCATCAAGCTGGGCTTGTACAGCCGTTGAATAGGTATGCGATACACTCGCTCCCGAAGGTGCAGAGCTGGTAGATATCGGAAAGTTAACCGAAACAGTATCCGTTGAAGTGGTTGTAGTTGCATTTTGTCTTCTGTAGTACAGCATCAAGCCAGAAGTAGAAGAGCTTGCCAAGTTAAAAAACATCATGCCTCCATTGCCCATAGAACCCTGTGTTGAAGGCTTGATCTGAACATATAAACCCTTAAAGGCCTCTTGGAAATAAGAGTTGTATTTTAAGTCGGTTGTTGATAAACCCAAGATTTTAGTGGTGACAAAGCTGTTGCTTAATTTTACGCGTAGCTGCGGCGTGTTGGTCTTAATGGTGTCTTTTGCTCCGGTAAGTACATCAGTAACTTTAATCGGAGTAGTTGGGAAAACCTTGCCTGTATAATTAGCCACTACCGTGCTGTTGAAAGGATAGGTCCTGTTACTCAAGAAAGAACTTTCCTTTGCCAGGTTATTATTGAGCTGGTGTACATCAACGTTATAAGTAGCTGTACTATCTCCGTAAAATTCGCCCGCATAATTTAATACCAATATAGCAGAGTCTAATACGGCATCGGTACCGAAACTATAAGCATCGCTAGGGACATTTACTGATAAGGCTAAGCTGGACGTGGTTGACCCTAAAGCAGGGTCGTTAAGAAAACCAAAGGGATATCTGCTCAGTGCACTGGTATTGCCCGCATCATCTTTCATCGTTCTGGAGCTAATAGTAGCAGTATCAATCAAGTTACCCTGTATAACATTGGATGGGTCTACTTCCAAGCCAATGGTAGAAGTACGTTCGCACGAGGCGAAAAGAAAAAGACTTATCAACAAGGTCAATAAGTCTAATTTTATAAATCTCATATTTATTATCAAATAAAGCCTTTGTTACGCTAAAGAAACCAATTCATCACTGGCAACTTCTTCATAAAAAGAGTAGAAGCTGTCATAATTTTCGGTTAAATTAAAAGCTAAAGTTGGTTTATTAGAATCTTTAACAAATTTTAACACGGCATCATCTATCTTCTCATCAGCTAACACTACTGCATCAGAATGAGTTATAGCGCCAATGTGCAAACTATTGCAATCGCCTTCTGTAAAAGCTTTGGTATCGTCTGCAGTCATATGGTTCATGATTGCCTTCTTGTGGAAATCTGCATTTAATTTTTCGCCAAAGCAATTTTCGTAAACCGAATAAACAACCTTTGCATTTTTAAAAGTAGGGTCGTTTTTGTAAGTAGTTTTGATGTATGCAGGAACTAAAGCAGTCATCCAGCCATGGCAGTGTACCACATCAGGTGACCAGCCCAGTTTTTTAACGGTTTCTAATGCACCCTTACAGAAAAAGATGGTTCTCTCATCGTTGTCTGCATAGAACTTATGCTCTTTGTCCCTAAACACGTACTTTCTTTGGAAATAATCTTCGTTGTCCAAGAAATACACTTGCATACGAGCCGCTGGTATCGACGCCACTTTAATGATCAGAGGGTTGTCATTGTCATCAATAATGATGTTCATCCCTGATAATCGGATTACCTCGTGCAACCTATTTCTTCTTTCATTAATGTTGCCAAACTTCGGCATCAAGATGCGGATTTCAAATCCTTTTTCCTGCATAGCCTGTGGTAATTGGCGAGTAATTTCAGAAATTTTAGTGAGTTCGAGGAAAGGCGACATCTCGTGGGTAATAATCAGTAGCTTCGTTTTTGCCATCTCCATATATTATTAAATTACTGTTAATTTAAAGATTATCAAGGGGCAAAGGTACGGAAAATATTAATATTTATCAATATCTTGCTATTCCCGCTTTGTAAGTTTTACAGAAATGCTCAATTTAGCAGCCTCAAAACAAAACACCATATTGAAAGTAATAGCAACCTTAGCTGAACTTCAGAGCTCGCTAACACCTTTGAAAACAAGTGGCTTGAAAATAGCATTGGTGCCTACTATGGGCGCATTGCACCAAGGTCATCTTTCACTCATTGCCGAGGCGCAAAAAATAGCAGATATTGTAGTCTGTAGTATTTTTGTGAACCCAACACAGTTTACTGACCCTAAAGATTTGGAGAAATATCCACGTCCTTTAGAGCATGATATTAAAATGCTGACTGAAGCGGGTTGTAATTTTGTGTTTATGCCTTCGGTAAAGGAAATGTATCCTAGCTATCCCACTCCAGAACAATGGAAAATAGACTTAGGAGAAGCGGAGTTTGTGTTGGAAGGTGAATTTAGGAAAGGTCATTATCAAGGAGTTACCCAAATTGTATATAAACTTTTTGATGCGGTAAAACCCGATGTGGCGATGTTCGGTCAAAAGGATTTTCAACAGGTGCTGATGATTAAGAACATGGTTAAGGTACTTGATTTAGAGGTGCAAATTGCCGTGTGCCCTATTATAAGGGAAACAGATGGGTTAGCCATGAGCTCTAGAAATATACATTTGAGCCAAAGTGACCGAGCGCATGCGCTAGTGTTAAGCAAGGCCTTGTTTTATATAGAATCAAATTATAATGACGTTGAACTTGATCAGCTTTTGAAAGAATCTGAAGCCATGATTAATTCAGTTCCTGGGGTTGAATTGGACTATTTGACCATTGCCAACGGCGATACCCTTTTGCCTGTAGAACAAAAAACCGAGCAAAATACAGTGGTATTGGTGGCTGCAAAAGTTGGACAGACTCGGTTAATCGATAATGTAATCATTAACTAGGTTTTTAACCACCTAAGACACTTTGGTAAGCCTAAGCTTAAATGTACTAAGGTGGTTAATAACTTCGGTTCTATATGGATGTTAGCTTTTTGACTTTAAACTGAAAACTGTTTGATGCAAACTCTAAAACTTAATTCCTAACTTTGCCAAATGATTATCGAGATTCTAAAATCGAAAATACACCGTGTTAGGGTAACCCAAGCAGAGCTTAACTATGTAGGCAGCATTACCATTGATGAAGATTTAATGGATGCAGCTAACATTATAGCAAATGAAAAAGTTCAAATCGTTAATAACAATAACGGCGAGCGTTTTGAAACTTACGTGATTAAAGGCGAAAGAGGGTCGGGTGCTATATGCTTAAATGGAGCAGCGGCAAGAAGAGTGCAAATTGGTGACATCCTTATCATCATATCTTATGGCTCTTTGCCTATCGAAGAAGCTAAAAAATACGAACCGATCTTAGTTTTCCCTGACGATAATAACCGTTTGTTGAAATAAAGGCCATTAATTGGCCCTGTTTTCTTCCTCACTCCGTTTATTCTCCTTGGATTTGTAGGTAGCATTACCAAAATTGTAGGTAATGCCTAGCACTAGTCTTTGCGCTGCAAAGTAATGGTAGAAATCGTTGTTGATAATGCTCTTCTCCCTAAAAACCAATCTCCTTTTTGTGCTGTCGAAGGCGTCATAGAGATTAAGCTTAGTGCTGAGTCTATTTTTTAGCCAAGCTTTCTGTAGCCCAAAATCTATTCCAAATACAGGCATCATAATATACAAGCCATTGCCGCTTTTTGATTCGTAACTATAGCTTACATCAAATAACCAGCTCTTAAGGGTAAATACCTGGCTGCCGTTAATGGTATAGTTGCGTATAGGGATGCGATAGGTTTGCCCAAAATAAGGCGTAAGCTCCTTGTTGTAGAATAAACCTAGGTTGTGTGTCATGCGCCACCACTTGTTGACCGTAATAGGTGAACTCATCTGGATGTTTGCAAAATTTCGGTAAGGTAGGTTTCTGCCCAAAAAAATCAGTTCATCTGTATTAGGGTTATATTCGGGATAACGAGACATAACGTCTGTTTCTCGCCCAGCGTTTAATGAAATATTAAAACTTTTCCTGCTGTAGGTTAGCGCAAATAAGCTAGTGGTAGAAGGTTGTAGGTAAGGATTCCCTATCCAGTAATGCCTAGGGCTGTAGTAAAAACGAAATGGATTGAGTGCAGCAAAAGTGGGTCGTGTGATACGCCTACTGTAATTAAAACTAAGTTGTTCTGTGTTGTTTAGGCTGTAATTTAAATTGATACTAGGGAGCCATTTCAAATAATCTCTTTCTGTAAACTGTCCAGTGGTGATTGAATTAGCCACACTACGGGTATGCTCAGCCCGTAAACCAATGCTATAGCTAAATTTTTGCCATTGACCTAAATAAGAAAAATATCCAGCGCTAATATATTCCTGATAACGAAATTGATTGCTACGCTTGGGATCTATACTAAAAATATCGTTGCCAAGCGTATCGTAACGGAGGTTGTTATCTGTGGAGGTATAAGCAAACTTTGCACCCATTTCTAGTTTTTGTGTGCCTATATTTTGGGTGTAGTCAGCCTGTGCATTTCTAATCAGGATATTGTTTTTTGAGTTTGTTTTCCAGTAACTTACCAAGGTTTGCGCAAGTACATCTCTGTTCTGTATGTCTTCTGTTTGTAGGTTGTTGATTTGTGACAGGGAGGCCATGAGGTGTAGTTCGCTATTCTTAAAGCGGGCATCGTAATTAAGTCCTCCGGTATAATGGTGTTGTGTTGGGTGCGCATTATTATTGCTTTTAACGAGCGCAAGGGTGTTTTGTTGACTGTTGTCTTGAGTGGTAAGGTCATTTGTACTCACGGCGTTACGCTTAACTTGGAAAGTACGAGCAAAAACTTCCAAGCTCTGGTTTGGTTTTATTTCGTAGGCTAGGCGTGCCTGTGCATTATAATTTTGGTTGGCTGTAGCCGTCCGGGTGTCTGTAGTCATGGCATTATTGTTGGCTAAAAATTGTAAGGAGTGATATTTATAATAGGTGCTGCTCCCTACAGTATGGCCAAGCGTAAGTTGATAGCTCAATCGTTCTGTTTTGTAATTGAGAGATAGATTATGGTCAAGCAGGCTGTAGTTGTTGCGTTGGGCCCGAGCATTATAGCTTCCTTTGAGACCCAATGACTGATTCCGTTTTAATTTAATATCTATAATGCCCTGATATTCGCCGTCATATTTAGAAGAGGGCTGATTGATGATTTCAATTGATTCGACCATCTCGGGAGACAGCCCGCTTAAGTAGGTCAGAATTTCTTCGCTATTCATATTGGCGGGTTTGCCATCTATAAATAAAGTTGGCGTGGCTCTACTGGCCAACTGCATGCTTCCGTCCTGCCCCACTTGTAGTCCAGGAAGTTTTCTGAAAACATCAAGTAAATTGGCCGATGATTTAAAGAAAGCATTATTTGCTATGCCAATTTTTAGTTGTCCATTTTGGGTGCTAAAAGAAGGTACGCCACCAGTAATCGTGACTTCTTTTAGCAAACTTGGGTCTTCTGCAATAATGATATCGCCTAAGTTTGCCACTTTGCTAAGCAGATGGTTCACAAGTATACTTTTTTCTGTTTTCTGATAACCCATTAAAGTTACCAGAAGGGTATATTTTCCATTGTCAACTTCTCTGAACTCAAAGTTGCCTAAAGTGTCACTACCAGTGTATTTAATTGAGCTCGTTTTATCTTCATTGATTAAGGATAGGCGGGCAAACATTAAAGCTTTCTTTGTATTGCCGTCAATTAACCGACCGCTAATGGTTTGTGCTTTTGCAGTAAACAGTACACCTAAAAATAAGCTTAGCCCTAAAATAAATTTCATCGTGCGTGTATTTGGATTTGTGTTGAAGTCCAAAACTATGTGAGAATGAAACCAAAGGGGTTTTGATTTTAAGATTTAGGAGTTCGGAATTATAAAACCGGACTTGTATCAGGATACCATATCAGCAATTAATTGCTCTTTGTAAAGGGTTGGCGTGGTGTTTTTATGTTTTTTAAAGGCTGTGTAAAAAGTAGATTTGGAGTTGAATCCTACTTCATATCCAATGGCTTCCAATTTAATATGCTGCTGTTTAGCGATTATTTGGCAAGCCTCATTAACTCGGTATTCATTAATATAGGCCGCGAAACTTTTTCCGAGATTGTCATTGAGTAGCTGGGAAAGCTGGTGTCCTGAAATCCCCATTTTACTAGAAAGGTCATTTAGTTTAAGGTCGGGGTTTTTGTACAGGGCTCCCTCTAAAATCATTCGGTCAAGTTTTGTAGTCAGGACCATTGCCTGCTGCTCATCGATTTTTTTATTGGCATAACGTACAGGTTCCGTTTTTCCGGAAAACAGATTTTCTCCTCGCTTTTTGCTGATAAATAAGAACGTGTTGAAGTAAAGCGCAAGGGAGAAAAACAAAGCTCCGCTGATACAATGTCCGTTAAAGAAAGAGAATAAAGGAAGTTTAAAAGCCAATGGAACAATCAAATTAGCGATAAAAACAGAAATCAACAGTTTTTCGGTAGTGGGTAATTGTTCTCTTTTTAATAACAACTTAGTGAATGTTGGCTTAAGCAACCAAGCAGAAAGAATGTTGTAAATCGTAAATTGTGTAGCAACAATAACCCATATATAGTTGTTCCATACCTCAGGATAGCGGTCGTAAGGTGCAATTAAGCTTATTGCAATGATGGCTCCAGTCCAAAAGGCGTAGGTGCATTTGGCAATGGTCAAGCTTTTTTGCGATTTTCCCAAAGCCGATTTAATGAAATAAAAAAGAGAAGGGCCTACCCATGAACTGCCTAAAATCCCTATCTGAATGTAAACGCCTGGTAAATCTGGATAGAAATAAAAAATAAAGGACTTGCTAATTTTTAGGCAGAGCGATAGGAGAAACAAACCTAAGAAACCTGATGTTGCAGACAAAGGTTTTTTAAAGGCAAGTAGGTAGATGCTAATGATAAAGCCATTAAAAACACCTAAAGCGCCAAAGAAGAATAAAATTTGCTGACCGAGGTTCATTTAACAAAAATAACAATCTTGTGTAAACAGCATAAAACTTGAGCACATAGAATTTTAAGAGGCTGAAGGTTAGGTTGTCTTACACCTTTGGCTCTAAAATGTAACACGAAATAAATGTTATGTTTGCATAGTATTATTTGAAAAGTACTATCTTTGAAATCTAACCAATTTACCTTTTTATGCATTTTGAATTAAGCGAAGAGCAGCAAATGATTAGGCAAGCAGCCAGAGATTTTGCCCAAAATGAATTAAAGCCCGGTGTAATAGACCGAGATGAACATCAAAAATTTCCAGCGGAACAAGTTAAAAAACTTGGCGAGTTGGGTTTTTTGGGAATGATGGTTGATCCTAAGTACAATGGCGGAGGAATGGATAGCGTTTCTTATGCGTTGGTCATGGAAGAACTTTCGAAAATAGATGCCTCAGCTTCTGTAGTGGTTTCCGTAAACAACTCCCTGGTTTGTTACGGACTGGAAAAATATGGCACTGAAGAGCAAAAAGAAAAATATTTGAAGCCATTAGCGGCAGGTACGCAAATTGGTGCATTTTGTCTTTCGGAACCCGAAGCAGGATCAGATGCCACTTCGCAACAAACTACAGCCGAGGATAAAGGAGACCATTATCTTTTGAATGGTACCAAAAACTGGATCACCAACGGAAGTACTGCCAGTACCTATTTGGTTATTGCGCAAACTCACAAGGAGTTAAAACATAAAGGTATTAATGCATTTATTGTTGAAAAGGGAACTCCCGGCTTTACTGTTGGACCTAAAGAGAACAAACTTGGCATTAGAGGTTCTGATACCCATTCGTTAATGTTCAATGATGTGAAAGTGCCTAAAGAGAACCGTATAGGAGAAGATGGTTTTGGTTTTAAGTTTGCCATGAAAACTTTAGAGGGTGGACGCATTGGTATTGCAGCACAGGCTTTGGGAATTGCTGCGGGAGCATATGAGTTGGCCTTGGCCTATTCTAAAGAGCGCAAAGCGTTTGGAAAACCTATTTCTGAACATCAAGCCATTGCTTTTAAGCTGGCCGATATGGCTACCCAAATAGAGGCTGCTAGACTATTAATTCATAAGGCTGCTTGGTTGAAAGATCAAGGCTTACCTTATACACTTGAAGGTTCTATGGCTAAATTATTTGCTAGTAAAGTGGCTATGGATGTGACGGTAGAGGCCGTACAAATCCACGGAGGTTATGGCTTTGTGAAAGAATATCATGTAGAGCGACTAATGAGAGATGCCAAGATTACTCAGATTTATGAAGGAACCTCTGAAATCCAAAAAGTAGTAATCAGTAGAAGCGTATTAGGCTAAGGCTTTATAGTATATCTTATTTGGCTCTTGTTCAGCAAGTACTGAACAAGAGCCAATTTTTTTGTCTATGATTCTGAGGTGCCAAAAGCAGCATCCAAAATCATTTTGATTACGGTAACGGCAATGGCAAGAATCGCTGCTGAGAAAAATCCTGAAGTATTAAAGCCCGTCATCCAGCTGTCTACCAATAAAATCATCAGTACAGAAATGATGAAAGATACCAGTCCCAAGGTTAAAAAGTTGAGGACAAAAGTAAACACCCGCAGTATTAAACCTATGGTAGCATTGGCTGCGGCAATTAAAAGAGCGGCAATAATGGCACTTCCGTAGCCATCTACACTAACGCCGGGTACTAAGTAAGCCCCAATCAATACCGCAAGGCCCATTAATAGCACTTCTAAAATTAGTTTAATCATAGTAACTTCGTTAAATGTTTAGCAAAATAACACTAATTATTGCATGTTGTTTAATTTTTAGCTCTTGTTTTTTCAGCGGAGATAAAAAGTTGGACATCCATTTTTCTGGTGATAGTACAAAAATTGTGCTTAGCGGAATAGAAGAAGCCAACCTTTATCAGCTCCAAAAATATCTGTCCGACACCGCATTTGTGGAGACCTTGCTGAATGTGCAAGCGGTAGGTCAAGAAAGTCAAGAAGCCGACAGTTTAATTAAAGGCAGCTTGGAAGTAGTAGATAAAGCCCTTGTTTTTACGCCCAATCAACCATTTTCAAAAGGAACTACTTATGTGGTGCAAACCGTGCTGAATTCTAGCTTTGGAAAAACAAAGGATATCCTTAAAGCCGATTTGGGGCATACACCTAAGCTGCAGGAAAGAAGATTGGAACGTTAGTTAAGGATTCTTCTCTTTAACAATGAAAATGAATAAGTAGTGCTTAGGATTATTATCTTTGGCGGCTAAATCATTTCCAATGTCCGAGCAAAAAACCAGTACGTTTACCAGTTATCAGAAACTAGTCATTTTATTGCTGGCGTTAACGCAGTTTTCCGTTATTCTTGATTTTATGGTGATGTCGCCATTAGGTGATATTTTGATGAAGTCATTAAGTTTAAGCCCTAAGGAATTTGCGGTAGTGGTTTCGGCATATGCCTTAAGTGCAGGTGTTTCAGGATTGTTAACAGCGGGATTTGCAGACAAGTTTGATCGTAAAAAGTTATTGTTGTTTTTTTATGCGGGCTTTATCTTAGGAACCATCTTTTGCGGCCTGTCTCATACTTATGTGGAACTGGTAGCGGCTCGTATCATTACAGGTATTTTTGGAGGGGTAATCAGTTCTATAGGAATGGCTATCATTACTGATTTATTTAGTTTGCAGCAACGTGGCAGGGTAATGGGCTTTGTGCAAATGGCTTTCGGTGCTAGTCAGGTGTTGGGAGTTCCTATTGGACTTTATGTAGCCAATCTTTGGGGTTGGGAAGCTCCGTTCTGGCTTGTGGTGGGGATTGCTATTGTTACAGCATTTTTCATTGCGCTAAAAATGCGCCCAGTAACCGAGCATCTTTTCCTTAAAAAAGAAAAAACAGCCCTCGCCCATTTATGGCATACTGTTAAACAAAAGAAGCATCGTATTGGCTTTACCTCAACAGCGCTCCTCTCTATTGGAGGATTTATGATGATGCCTTTTGGTAGCGCTTTCGCCGTCAATAATCTTGGGATTACCGAAAACCAGCTGCCTATGCTCTTCATGGTTTCGGGGCTAAGCTCGTTAATTATTCTCCCTATGATTGGGAAGTTGAGTGATAAAATAAGTAAGCTAAAGATTTTTACGGTGGCTTCGTTGTGGATGATGGTGATGTGTGTGATTTATACGAATCTTTCCATCACTCCATTTTTAGTAGTGATTTTGATTAATATACTCATGATGATGGGAGTAATGAGTCGTATGATCCCTTCACAAGCACTCACTTCGGCTATTCCGGAGCCGCAAGATAGAGGGGCTTTTATGAGCATCAATACCTCTTTACAGCAAATTGCTGGAGGTATCGCTTCTATTGCGGCAGGACTTATTGTAACCTCAAAAGGTAAGGGGCAGCCCTTAGAACATTATGATATGGTGGCCTATGTGATTGTGGTCATTGGCTTCATCAGTATCTGGTTGATGGGAAGGGTAAATAAAATTGTAGAGGCAAAAACTACAAAAATGCCCACTAGCGCCCCGGTGATAGAACATTAGTTTTTTTGTGGAAACAATTTTGTTATATTCAGCGGTTAAAAACCAATAAATAAACAATTTATGAAGAAACTTTTAGTCGCTTTACTAGCGACATTGGCTTTTTATGCCAAGGCACAAGAGACTGCCAAGACATCCGTGCTTAATATTCAACGGTTTCGTATTGCATTAAATGGAGGCTTTAGCCAAATGACGGCGAAGACATCCCCAGAGATTGCCGCTGAGGATCGAGACTATGTTGCTGCATTAAAATCAGGATATCATTATGGCCTTGATGCTACTTATTTTTTAAGATCTTGGGGGCTTGGATTTAAGTTTAGCCAGTTTAAAAGCTCAAATAGTGGTATGGGAACATTTGAAGGGGCTAGAGTATCTGTTAGTGATCAATTCAACATTGCTTTTGTTGGCCCTAGTGTTTCTGGGAAAACAACCAGTGCAAGCAATGTTCATACTTTTCTATTTGGCTTGGGAATGGGATATCTAGGTTATCGTAACAATTCCACAATGGAGGGTATCCCTTTTAAATTAACAGGAAGTACATTTGGAGCCGCTATAGATGTTGCATATGATATTAAAGTTGCCAAATGGTTGGCTTTAGGAGCACAACTGTCAATGGTGGGAGGTTCTTTAGGGCAAATTAAGGTAGAGGGCGCGGGAGTGTCGGAGACTAAAAAGCTGGAAGATAATCAGCGGGAAAATTTAAGCCGATTGGATGTCTCGCTTGGGGCGAGGTTTAATTTCTAATGTATTCACCCTAAGAAGCATTGATTTTTTAAATTAAATTATTTTTGTATCTTTGCAGAGCAAAACAAGAAAAGAGGGGACGAGTGTCCCCTCTTTTTATTTAGCAAAAAATAATACAATGCAAGTAGAAAAGAGAGTTAGTGAACTGGTAGAAGAAAAAATTGCGGATAGACCCGATTTATTTTTGGTGGATGTAAAGATGCTTCCAAACAATAAATTAATTATCCACGTTGACGGTGATCAGGGCATTAGTATACAGGATTGTGTGGCCATTAGTAGGCATGTAGGTTTCCATTTGGAAGAAGAAAATGCGATTGAAACGGCCTATAATTTGGAAGTTTCTTCTCCAGGCGTAGGTGAGCCACTAAAACTGCTTAGGCAATATGCTAAAAATATTGGACGTGAGCTGGGGCTTAAGCTGACCAATGGCGATAAGAAAGAAGGTAAATTGGTAGAGGCAAACGAAAGCACCATTACCATCGAGGAGAAAGTAAAAGAAAAAGGAAAAAAAATACAATTGGTAAATAGCCAAATTGCATTGAACGATATAACAGAAACAAAGGTTTTAATTTCATTTAAGTAAAAATGAACAATATTAATTTAATCGATTCTTTTCAGGAGTTTAAGGACTTTAAGAATATCGACCGCCCTACAGTAATTAGTGTATTGGAAGAGGTGTTTCGCAGCATGTTGCGTAAAAAATACGGAACAGATGAAAACTGCGATGTGATTGTGAACCCAGACAACGGAGATTTGGAGATTTGGAGAACCAGAAAAGTAATGGAAGATGGTTTTTCGGAGGACGATGATTTAGAGATTGAACTTGCAGAAGTACATCAGTACGATGCTGATCTAGAAGTTGGCGACGACTATATCGAACAAATTACCTTAGAAAGTTTTGGACGTAGAGCTATTTTGGCTGCTCGCCAAACTTTGGTTTCTAAAGTATTAGAGCTGGAGAAGGACGAAATCTTCAAGAAATATAAAGATAGAGTTGGTGAGATTGTAACTGGTGAAGTTTACCAGGTTTGGAAAAAAGAAACTTTGGTGTTAGATGACGAAGGTAATGAGTTATTGATGCCAAAAACAGAACAAATTCCTGCTGACTACTTTAAAAAGGGAGATTCTGTGAAAGCAGTAATCTCAAAAGTAGATATGGTGAATGCCACTCCTAAAATTATTATTTCTAGGGTAGCACCAGAATTCTTGCAACGTTTGTTCGAATTGGAGGTTCCAGAGATTTTTGACGGCCTAATTACCATCAAGAAAATTGTTCGTGAACCGGGAGAGCGTGCTAAAGTTGCCGTAGAATCATACGACGATAGAATTGATCCAGTAGGTGCTTGTGTGGGTATGAAAGGTTCTCGTATTCATGGTATCGTAAGAGAGTTGAAAAATGAAAATATTGACGTAATCAACTTTACCAATAATATTTCGTTATATATTCAACGTGCATTAAGTCCAGCAAAAATCACCTCTATTAAGTTAGATGATGAGACCAAACATGCTTCAGTATACTTAAAACCAGATCAAGTATCATTAGCAATTGGACGTGGTGGCCATAATATTAAGCTTGCGGGCAAATTAACAGGCTACGAAATCGATGTGTATCGCGAAGCTGATGAAGAAGATGAGGATGTGGATATCGAAGAATTCTCAGATGAAATAGATAGCTGGATCATTGACGAATTGAAAGCGATAGGTCTTGATACCGCAAAAAGCGTATTGTCATTATCTTTAGATGAGCTTGTAAAACGTACAGATCTGGAAGAAGAAACCATTAAAGAAGTCGTTGCTATTCTGAAATCAGAATTTGAATAAACATCAGATACTTGAATTAATAAGAATAAACGTTACTTTTGTATAATTAGTAAAAAAACAGGATAATAAATGTCAGACGACAAAACAATAATGTTATTAAAAGCAGCAAAAGAGCTTAACATAGGACTGGCTACCGCGGTAGAGTTCCTTGGTAAGAAAGGCTATGCTGTGGATAATAAGCCCAATACTAAGCTTTCTGGAGAGATGTATAATGTCTTGTTGAGAGAGTTTCAGGGAGATAAAATAGTTAAAGAGGAGGCTAACCAAATAGTTATTGGCAAAATACGTCGTGATGAACCTGAAGTAACAACAGAGAAAGCTCCTGAAACTACAAAAAGAAGTCAGGACTTCGAGAGCGAAGGTGTTTTGATTAAAAACCTTCATCAATATACGCCGCCTGTAGAGAAGCCAGCGACGGAAAAACCTGCTGAAGAAAAAGCAGCTGAGCCTGAAAAGGTTGTAGAGAAGCCTGTGGAAAGCAAGCCTGCTGAAAACGCGGATGATTCTTCATTGCCAGGCGTGAAAGTTATCGGTAAGATTGATCTTAACAATCTGAACCCTAAAAACCGTCAGCCTAAAAAAGAAGAAGCTCCTGCGCCAGCTCCTAAAGAGGAGAAACCAGTAGTGCCTGTAGCAGCACCTAAGGCTGAAGAAAAACCAGTAGCACCTGTTAAGGTTGAAGAGCCTGTAGCAGCAAAACCTGAACCAGTTAAGCCTGTAGAGGAAAAACCTGCTGCGCCAGCACCTGCTCCTACACCAACACCCGCTCCTGCACCAACGCCAGCTAAACCTGAAGCGCCAAAAGATGAAGTGATTAAAGCTAGGTCGGTAAAATTATCAGGACCAAATATTATTGGTAAAATTGAATTGCCAGTTACTCCTGATAGAAGAAGCCAGCCAGTAGCTTCTTCTAGTGATAGTGAAGCGGCTAGACGTAAGCGTAAACGCAAAAAGACACCAGGAGCTCCTGGCACAGGGGGACATCAACAGGGTCAAGGGGGTACAGGTACACCGGGGAATAACCAACAAGGAGGCGGTCAAAGACCACCTTACCAAGGAGGTAACAATCGTCCAGGCGGTGGACAAGGTGGCGGTTACCAAGGTAATAGAAACAATAACCGTCCAGGTTATCAAGGAAATAGAAATTCGCCGGCTGGCAACACTCCAAAAGAAGAGCCAACGGAAAAAGAAATACAAGATCAAATTAAGGCGACACTTGCCCGTTTAAGCGGAGCAGGTAAGTCTGGTAAATTTGCTCAAAGAGCTAAGCTTCGTCGTCAAAAAAGGGATGATGTAGCGCTTTCTGCAGAAGAAGCAGCTTTAGAGGAAGAATTGCAATCGAAGGTGTTGAAAGTAACGGAGTTCGTTACGGCCAACGAATTGGCAAACATGATAGATGTGCCGGTAACCAAAATTATTGGAACCTGTATGAGCTTAGGAATGTTTGTTTCAATTAACCAACGTTTAGATGCTGAAACATTAACCATTGTTGCTGATGAGTTCGGTTACGAAGTTCAATTCGTAAAACCAGACGAAGAAGAGGATATCAACATTGAAGAGGTAGATGCAGAAGAAGATTTAAGTCCAAGAGTTCCTGTGGTAACCATTATGGGACACGTGGATCATGGTAAAACCTCATTGCTGGATTATATCCGTAAAGCCAATGTGGTAGCTGGAGAAGCCGGAGGAATTACGCAGCACATTGGTGCTTATAAAGTTACTACTAGTGCTGGAAAGGAAATCACTTTCTTAGATACACCTGGTCACGAAGCCTTTACGGCGATGCGTGCTCGTGGTGCCAAAGTAGCCGATATTGCGATTATCGTAGTGGCGGCGGATGATGCAGTGATGCCACAAACAAAAGAGGCAATTAACCACGCACAAGCTGCGGGAGTACCTTTGGTGTTTGCCTTCACTAAAATTGATAAACCAGGCGCTAACTCTGATAAAATCCGTGAACAGTTATCTGTCATGAACATTTTAGTGGAAGATTGGGGCGGTAAATATCAGTCACAAGAAATCTCTGGTAAGAGCGGCTTAAACGTTGATTTATTGCTAGATAAAGTATTGTTAGAGGCGGAGTTATTAGAGCTTAAAGCTAACCCTAATAAGCGTGCTACAGGAACTGTTATTGAGGCTACGCTTGACAAAGGACGTGGTATTGTTACTACAGTTTTAGTACAAGGTGGTACTTTAAAAGTTGGAGATCCAATTTTAGCGGGTAGCTATAGCGGTAGAGTAAAAGCGTTATTTAACGAACGTGGTGCTAAAGTAAACGAGGCGGGTCCTTCGGTGCCAGTACAGGTACTTGGTATGTCTGGTGCACCTACTGCGGGCGATAGATTTAATGCTTTAGAAAGCGAAGCTGAAGCAAGGGAAATTGCCAACAAGCGTTTGCAATTGATGCGCGAACAAGGCTTACGTACACAAAAACATATTACCTTGGCTGAGATTGGCCGTCGTTTAGCGATAGGAAACTTTAAAGAGCTTAATTTGATCATCAAAGGAGACGTGGATGGTTCTATCGAGGCTTTGGCAGATTCACTATTGAAGCTTTCTACAGAGGAGATTCAAATCAATATCATCAGCAAAGGTGTTGGACAGATTTCAGAATCTGATGTATTGTTAGCTTCTGCTTCTGATGCAATCATTATTGGTTTCCAAGTTCGTCCTTCAGCAGGAGCACGTAAATTGGCCGAGCAAGAGCAAATCGATATTCGTTTGTACTCAATCATCTACGATGCGATCAATGAGATCAAAACGGCGATGGAAGGTATGTTGGCTCCAGAGTTTGAAGAGAAAATTGTGGCTAACGTGGAGATCAGAGAGACCTTTAAAATCTCTAAAGTGGGTACTATTGCAGGATGTATGGTATTGGATGGTAAGATCACCAGAAATAGTAAAATCCGTATTGTACGTGATGGCGTAGTTATCTACACAGGTGAGCTAGCTTCATTGAAACGCTTTAAAGACGATGTGAAAGAGGTTACTAAAGGCTACGAATGTGGTTTGAATATTCAAAACTTTAACAACATTGAGGTTGGGGATATCGTAGAAGCTTACGAACAAGTAGAAGTAAAACGTAAACTGTAATGTTTACTGAATTATAAAAGCGCAAAGGGGACGAATATTCGTCCCCTTTTTTGTTGAGCGAGAGAGAGGTTGTTAAAATAGTTTATAATAAGTGTAAGATTCTGTGATAATGATATGTAGCGGGATTTCATATAGTTCGCCAATTTTTTTTAGTTGCGAAATGGTAAAGTCTATATCGTTGTTTTCCCATTTTTGATAAGCTTGTCTGCTAATATTAAGATGATTGGAAACGCTCTCTTGGGAGAGAGAGTTCATACTTCTATATTTTCTTAACATCGAACCGATATCGATATTTAAAGAGAATTGATACTTCATAATGTAAATGTTTATACAAGAATCATCAATTCTTAGGAAAAAAATGACAAGCTACAGTTGTCATTTTTTAAATTAGGGTTATAAAATTTAAAGAAAGTAATGTAGGTGTATAGAGATTGTACTACTACTATTGGGCGAAAAGACCAATTAGAGCAAAGGAGATGAAAGAAAACATTTTGTTTACGTACTACCTATCTTGAAACAATTAGTTTCCTTGTCGCCGTGTAGAGCCCCGAAGAAGACGTTACTTTATAGATGTAAATTCCAGGAGGAAATTGACTTAGGTCTAATTTTACGATATGCTTACCTGTATTTAAATATTCATTTACAGGAACAGACATTAATTTTCCTTGTATAGAGTAGATTTTAAGCTCTATCTTGTCTGATTCTGGCATTACAATATCTATGGAAGTGTATCCGCTTATTGTAGGATTTGGATAGTTTTGCGATACCGTAAATTGCAAAAATTTCTCAGCAATAATCTTGTTAATAGAATCAAATAACACTAGGCTAATTAGGCGATATCCTCTAGCGTTTGGATGCACCTCATCTTGATAAAGAGAAAAGTCCCGTCTAAATACTCTATTGATATCGGCTAGATAAATTCCATTTTCTCTGGCTAATCTTCTATATAAGGTATTAATTTGAGTAATGACATCATTTATGCGTTTCGACCTTGCGCTATTTCTATCGTCAAAAAATTGGAGGGTAGAAATTATAGGAACCAATTTCTGGGTTAAAGAAACTTTAATAATCTGTTTCATATTAGCCTCAGTTTCATCAATTGACTGTCTACCTGCTTCTATTCTTATAGCATCATTTACGCCAATCATTATTACAATAAAGCCTGCTTTTCCAAATATTGCAGCATCTAGCCTGGCTAAGCTTTGCCCAGTTGTTTCACCACCAACTCCATATTTTTCAACTTTTACCGTTTTGTTGGAATAGCATCTAGTGAAATTTTGAGCAAGGTATGATTGGAATTCTAAACCCCTTACGCCCTCTACAGTACTAGCCCCGAAAGTGATGACATTGATGCTATCTTTTGAATAATATTGCGCAGATTCTGGGCAGCTTACTGCCATACCTTGTGCTCCCGCATCTAAATATATCCCCATAAAAGAGATATAGAAAAGAGCGGATATTAAAAACTTCATCTTATTAACGATAGAAAATTATAGGACTGCAAATATATAGAATATTTTAGAGACCTGGTAATTAGCTAGATGCCTATCCAAACTCTGTTGGCGTTTTAATTAGATGTATTTTAAAAGCCATTTCCTTCTGGGTCTAAAGCAATTGGACGCTTAAAAAGAGTATTATTGTAACTTTTACATAGTTAAATAATGTTAAAGGCTTACTAAAATGATATCGAAATGCTTTTTTTATTGAGATTTGCATGAATGGATGAAATTAAGACTATAAAGAATAAGGTAAATTTTGATTTTGTGGATACCATTAGGTGTATCTCTATGATAGGAATCGTTTGGGAGCATAGTTCGGCGGTAGCAACTAATATATACGATAGTATTTTTGATACGATGGTAGAAACAAGCGTTATCCAATCTTTTAAGTTCAGCACTATTGCGTTTTTTTTAATTGGAGGCTTTTTAATCAATCATAAGTTTCAAGAATATTCCACGGTACAGTACTTGAAAAATAGGTTTAATAATACTGTAAAGCCATGGCTGTTTTGGGCAATATTATTGATTTTTTTAACCTGTGTTGACCGATATGTTGCCTATAGAAAAGGAAGTAGTAGCGAAATCGTCGATAATTTTTTTGGATACTTAGGGCACTTATCTTTCAGAAGCTTTTTCTTCACAAGCTTCTGGTTCATACCCAACTTTCTATTTTGTATCACTATTCTGTTAGTTTTTAAGAGGTATCTCTATAAGATTTGGTTTGGAGTGATATTGGCTATAATGTCATTGTTCTATAGCGTCAATCTATATTATGGTTGGGTAGAAACGTTACATGCCGCAGCACTGTTTGGTTTTATATTTTACCTATGGTTGGGGGTATATATGAATAAATATTTCACCGAAGTGATGGCCTGGATAGAAAAGAAATCATACACAGCTCTAGTTTCTGCCGTGATATTAACCTTCTGTTTTGCCTGTCTCGAATCGATGAATCTGAACAGAATTGGAATTTCTGATTCTTACAATACCCTACGCGTTACCAACATTTTGTATTCTTTTGCAATGTTTGCCCTATTGTTAAAAATCGGAAATATTAAGTTTCTTAAAGAGAAGCTTAGGCCTAGGGAAACAACTTTTGGTATTTACTTAATTCATTTTGTGATTATAGATAGGGTATTTAAGTTAGTGCTTCAACCGCTGCATATAAATGTAGAAAACTTTGGTGTTTGGGAAAATACAGCAAATCATTTTTTGAGGTTCCTGGCCGCATACTTTTCAAGTTTATTAATCACCATGCTAATTAATAAAACCAGGTTTAAATGGGTTGTGGGAAATAGGAACTAATAGCTCTGGGCAGTTTTTATATTTTCTTCTACATAAAATAGCACCATATAGGGTTTATTCACAGGAAAGGAGGGAAAAAGCTCCCTCCTTTCCTAAGTTAAGTAGCACATGACTGTATTACCAAAGCTCTTTTTTAACAAAAATAGAGTTGATATTTGTGTCGGCGTAAAGCAAATATCCTTTTTGAACAAGATAGTCTATTAACGATTGATTTTTAATACCTTTTCTATTCGCCGAAAAAGAGATTGTTTCAACGCAAATAACCGAAGGGAAATTATTTTCGTAATCTATTGATTTGATAACAATTTCATCAATACCTTCCGCATCTAAATTCAAAAAGTCGGGAAATTTGCCGTTGTTATATTTCTCTATGGTATTACTTACAGTATCTACTTGAACTTGTATTTTCTTATCTATCTTGTAAATGCCGTCACCTTCTAGTGTAACCCTGTTTGCTTCTTCTTCAGAAAAAGTATTTAAAGTAGGTGGGTCCATCAAAAAGAAATCAAATACTCCAGGTTTTTGGGAAATGCCAATATTAAGGTTGGTGTCTTCGCTTCTATGAGACAGAAAGGGCTTATAAAGAATTGGATCTGGTTCAATATTTATTCCTCTGTGTCCCTTTTCATAAAACAAAGCGGTGTTGCTTAAATAATAAGGATGATGAGCGCCGATGTCCAAATAAGAAATATCGGTTATATTTAGCGTTTGAAAAATGAAATCGACAATGACGTCTTCGCCTGATTGTGAATAAGACTTCTTACAGAATTTGTCTTTGTCCTGAATTCTTTTTTTTAATAGTTTTTTTAACATTCCGTTTCTTTTTATTTGAAATTTAGTTTAACACTTTACCCATTCTTTAAAGCTAAAGTGTCTTTGTTTTGTCGTTATTAAATAAACAGTTTGTGTTGAAAGGCCTCGCGGTCAACTTCGCCTAGAGTTTTCTCGCTTCATTAACGAGATAGGGCTAAGAAAAAAGATTGTTTAAATGCTTTTCTCAACTGTTTTGAGGTTACATACTTCCAATTAAAAAAAGCTTTTTTAAATAATAACGCGATAGCATTTTTGGCTTTTTTTTCTCGTATTATTTCAAACCATTTGTTAAATAGAAATCCGTCTAGTATATCTTGATCATATCTTCCCGTTTGCCTATTCCCTCTTTTAAGTTGGATTAGAAATTCGGCATAGTCTTTAAATGAAAAATGATCAAGCCTGCCTTTATAAATAGATAAATGAACTGCAGAGGTGTGGTTATTTGGAGTTAAGCCAAGATCGCTTCTTAAATTCTCTAATATGCGCTCTTCATTTTTTATTTGTAGGCTGTTTTCTTTTTTAGAGATATTGCTTTGGTGAATTCTATATTTTACCAAGGTTTTGTTTAAGTTGGCGATTTTGTGTTTTGCTGCTATTCTAGCAAATAAATCAAAATCTTCTGCAGGGGCATAATCCCTGTATCCCCCTAATTGTACAAAGACGTCTCTCCTAAATAATACTGATGAGTTAATGAAAGGATTTCCAAAAAGCATAAACACTTCAAGGGTTTCATCACAAGGTTGTATATATTTAATGCCTGTTGGTTTATTGTTTTCATCAATTACATCAGCATGCCCTCCGCATAGCGCAATTTCCGAATGATCTTCTAAAAATGAGACTTGTGCCTCTAGCCTATCTGGAGAGGCAATATCATCGCTATCTAAAATGGCAATATATTTTCCAGTAGCAAGGTCTAATAATCTATTCCGAGTAGCTTGTAGGCCTATGTTTTCCTTGTTATGTACAAGCTTTATTCGAGGGTCTTTAATTTGTTCTATTAGACCTACGGTGTTATCTGTAGACCCATCATTAACAATAATGAGTTCAAAATTTTTGAAGCTTTGATCGAGTATGCTAATTACGGATTTTTCAATAAATTCTTCGGCATTATACGCTGCCATAAATACGGTAACTATCGGTGCTTTCATTATATTCTTATCCAACTAGCAGGACAAACTTCTCCACTGTTACTAATGCCATTTGCCCATTTTTTTGGAGCAATAACCATTTTTTCAGGATTTTCATTGAGCCACGCAGACCACCAACTGAAACTGCTATTTGCTATAATTTGATGTTTGCACTTGCTCATCAGAAGCATGTCAATATAGCTGTTATCCCCAATGTTCCCCTGTATATAACTTGTCTGAGCTAAGTTAAAGTTTTCTTTACACCAATTAATGTCGTTCGAAAAAATAAAGAAAGATGGAGACTCAACTTTTTGTGTAATCAATTCTATTGCGCTCAGATAATAGTCACGGGTAGCGATACCTCCTAACAATGGGTCGTTGATATAATCGCCTCTTCTTACGTGGATGCCTACACTATTTGATTGATTAATAGAGGTTAAAATTTCTAGATTTTTGTCATCTAACTTTGGCCTGAATGTGAATTCCTTTTTTAATATGGGCGTTATTTCAGTCAAGTAATTAATGTTTTGCCAATATCCCCAATAGAGTCTATCTTTCTTATCCTTAAAGATATCTTTGTCGTAACTAAATAATTCTTTTTCTTCTGTATATGCGTTTTTCTTATTTAAGATTTTTCGTAATTTTCTATACCACCATTTTCTATCTTGGTTATCGAGAAGTCTAGTTTCAAATTTTGAAGCTTCTGTTAGTTGAATACCAAATACTTTATCTAGCTCATAACCATTGTGTAGTTCATAGTCTTCAAACTTAGAAAGATCAGCTTTTACTGCTCGAAAATTTTTACTCAGGCTTAAATAGAAGGCATATTGAAACATTTGATTGCCAAGTCCACCTAAGAATCTTACGATTTTCATTTTTAATCAAGTTAGTTGATGAAATTTTTAAACGAAAATCAAATATATTTATATTATATTCTTTTTTCGTTCAAATAAGGGATTTCATGTGCTGAAATAAGATATTTGATCTGTTTTGAAAAAGTTGCTTAATGAAAAAAATATTATTTATAACACAAAATTTAGATAGGACGGGCTCGGAGATGGTTCTCTGGTACTTACTTAACCACTTAGATAAAAAGGATTATAGCATATATGTATTCTGTATTAAAAAAGGAGAATTATATGATCTATTGCCACCAGAAATTAAAAAAGGGACTCCGTATAGAGAAAGTAAAAAATGGTATTTAAGTGCTTTACGGGCAATTGTTAAAATTACTGGCAATGATCCATTGGCTTATCAGCTGAAACAAATCCAGGCCAGCTTCAAAGCTGATTTGTGGTATGTGAATACGTTAGCTATTCCTCAAGTGCATCCAATAGCGAAGGAACTAAATGTGAAGATTGTGACACATTTCCATGAATACCTTTTTGCATATACCTTTATTAAGGATAGAGAGTTAAAAAACATTATAGATTTTTCGTCAGTGACAATAGGCTGTTCTGAACTGGTTTGCCAAAAACTAAAAGAACTGGGGCATAAAGATGTTAAGCTTCAATATAGTTTTATTGACGAAAAATTAATTCAGCCGAACGAGGATAGAATAAAGCAACTGAAAATCAAACATGGCATTTTAGATACTGATTTTGTTTGGGTAATTTCAGGGAAAACTACTTATTTAAAAGGCTTGGATTATGTGTTGTCGCTTATGGACCGTTTTAAAGAAAATAGCAGGGTAAAGATTCTTTGGATTGGAGGAAAACAGCAAACAGGTTTAGATTATTTTGTACAGCATGTTACAAAAGAAAGGTATGTTGATAAGCTGATATTTACAGATTCGGTAACCGACGATTATTACAATTATTTTTCTATTGGGTCCGCTTACCTTTCGCTTTCGAGGGAAGAATGTTTGTCATTAGCAATGTTAGAAGCTGCATTTTTAGAGAAACCTATTGTAAGCTTTGCTACCGGAATTACAAGGCAGTTTGTTAAAGAAGGAATGGGTTTTGTTACCGAAATAGGAGATCTTCAGGGAATCATTAAAGCCATGGAGTATTTGCATGAGAACCCCAATCAAAAGACTTATCTGTTGAAGGAGGCTGCTTTAGAGTTTACAGTAAGCGAACAAATACCCAAGTATAAAGCAGTTTTGGAACAGATTTGACGTTAATAAAATAGTGACTTTTTATATGCTAAAGCCGGTTTTTAACCGGCTTTAGCATTATATAGGTTATGATAAATAATATTTGTCCCTCTTTTTAAAGAGCTTATCGTATTTCCTAACGAAAAATTTAACTAGTTTGGAGTTGAAAAACCAGTATGTCGAGCTACGTCCAGAGATAAATAGCTTAGTACAGGTTGTGGCCATATACCTGCTTCTAAAGGCATGGTTATATTTGTCAATCAGTTGCTTTTTGTTTTGGTAGAAAACAGCGTCTGCATTGCCATCGCTTTTGTGGAGCAAATGAAAATCAATTACATAAGACGAATAGCCCAGTATGTCTGCAATTAAACATATATCGGTGCCGTACATGTGAAATCCTTTCAGGTTGTTTGACAGCGCGATATTTGCAGATTTTTTTACAATAAAAAAGTTTTCGTCAATTGTGTTACATTTTAATGGAAGCTCAGCCTCTTTAAAAACTCTTCCCTTGCCAGTAGTGATATTAACTGCCACCCATTTATAATTCAATCCTCCTGCATTTGCCAAAATGCCCCAATTCTCATCTAAGCGGTTTATCTCCGAGATTTTTTGGGTTAAATGTTCATAGCCGTGTTCTAGCAGCAAAATGTCTTGATGACAAATAATAATATATTTTCCTTTGGCTGTCTGTAGAAATAAGTTGAGCCCTTTGTATGCATCTAGACCTTTCCCCGAAGAATTATTAATATATAAGTACTCGCATCGATCTTTAGTAAAACCTTTCTTTACAAAAGAATCGATCATTTCCGAATATTCATTTTCCCGAGTTACTAGTGTGCAAATTGAGAAATCATATTGATCTTCTAAATCGGTTATTTGTTTAGATATGTTAAGCATTTTGTTCGTTAAAAGTTTGCATTTCAATTAAGCGATTGTAAAGTCCTTTTTTTGCAAGAAGCTCCGTGTGGTTGCCTTGTTCAACAATTTGTCCTTTATCAATCACCACAATTTGGTCGGCATGTTGTATGGTACTTAGGCGATGCGCAATCACCACTGAAGTGCGATTTTGCATGAGGTTGTTTAGAGCTTCTTGTACTAGTTTTTCAGATTCGGTATCCAGTGCTGAAGTAGCCTCATCTAGGAGCATAATTGGTGGATTGGCCAGAACTGCACGGGCAATACAAACTCTTTGTCTTTGTCCTCCCGACAGCTTATTCCCCCTGTCGCCAACATTGGTGTCGTAACCATTCTCCGTGTTGAGGATAAATTCGTGTGCATTCGCAATTTTTGCTGCGGCAACCACTTCTTCTTCGGTAGCATCTGGTTTTCCAAAGGCGATATTGTTAAATATCGAATCATTAAATAAGAAAGATTCTTGGTTGACGATACCCATTTTTGATCGGATGCTTTCTACGGTTATCTCTTCATAATCGTGTCCATCTATAAGTATTTTGCCTTCTTTTGGTGAATAAAAACGAGGAATTAAATCCATTAAAGTACTTTTTCCTCCACCAGAAGGCCCTACTAATGCAATGGTTTTGCCTTTCTCGATTTTTAAGCTGATGTTTTTTAGAATTTCTTTTTCTCCATAAGCAAAGCTTACATTTTTAAGCTCCAATGCTTGGTTAAAGGTCTCTAGATTTTTTGCTTCAGGTTTGTTAGTAAGTTCTGGTTGGGTGTCTATCAGGCCAAGGACTCTTTCTCCAGCAGCAATGCCTGAGTGAATACCGCTAAATGAATCAGTCAATGCCTTGGCAGGACGCATTACTTGTGAAAAAATAGCAATGTAGGCGATAAAATCAGAAGCCGCCAGTGCGTCTTGTTGATTGTGTAAAATCAAAGTTCCTCCGTACCACACGATGGTTGCCACCATCAATACTCCTAAAAACTCTGACACGGGCGATCCCAATTGCTGTCTCCTTACCATTTTTCGAGTAAGATTAGAGTAGAAAACATTTTCCTGATTGAATTTGTCTTTGATTCTTTCTGAAGCGTTAAATGCTTTAATGATTTTGATGCCTCCCAAAGCTTCGTCCAAAAAACCAATCATTTTGGCAAATGATTCGTGGGCTTCTTTAGCTTGTTGCTTCAACCTTTTCACAATCTTGCTGATGATGAATCCTGATACGGGAATAACCAATAAAGAAAATAAAGTGAGCTTTACTGAAATGAGCAACAGCATTACAATGTACACAATCAACGTTGCAGGTTCTTTAAAAACCACCTGCAGAGTATTGGTCACCGTAAATTGTACTACTTGCACGTCTGAAGCCACTTTAGAAATGATGTCGCCTTTTTTCTCATTACTAAAATAACCTACGTGTAAGTTCATCACATTATTAAAAACTTTTCTTCTAAAGTTCAACAGCGTATGCACCCTTAGGTCTTCCATTACGCGTTGAGAAAAATATCTGAATAGATTGGAAAGGAGTACAGAACAAACAATGATTATACAAACGTAAGCTAGTGTTTTTTCGGCTCCCACAGTATTGATAGAGTTGTTCACAAACTCCCTGAATTTTCCTAGAATATCAAAAGATGAGGCTTCGTTTTTTACGGAAGTGGCAGTGCTTAGTGCAGCATTATTTGCTTTTAGTAAAATCTCGAAAAGAGGAGATAATAGGGCAAGGTTTAGGGTGCCAAATAAAATCGCCAACAAGGTTGCTATTACATAAGGAATAGCGAACTTTTCGATAGGCTTGGCAAAGGATAATAACCTGAAATATATTTTCATCTAAAATCTATAAAAGAAGACAAAGTTACGGTTTTTCAAAAATCTTCTGTCATTGCATTATATTTACCACTTTAGTCAAAGTTTCAATTTATTCTGTTTCTTTGTTAATATGGATTCTGCACAGGTTTATTTAAGTCAATTGGTTAGTAAAATAGCTGAAGGTGATTTTCTAGCATTAGCTCGATCACTTACCTTAGTTGAGAATGATATTGCACCTGCTTCAGATTTATTGAAAACAATTTCAATTAACAGGGATACACCAGTAGTGGGCATCACAGGGCCTCCTGGTGCAGGGAAAAGTACTTTGGTGAATGCGATAACTGAAGAGCTCTGTCGTTTAAATAAGCGCATTGCAATTCTCGCCGTAGATCCATCTTCGCCTTTTAACTACGGTTCACTTTTGGGCGATAGAATTCGGATGTCGAAACACTTTAACCAGCCAAATGTATACATTCGCTCTGTGGCTACCCGAGGTTCATTGGGTGGTATTTCCGCAAAGACCATTGAAATGGTTGATGTGTTGAGGTCTAGCAATTTTGATTTGATTATTATTGAAACAGTAGGGGTTGGACAATCGGAAATAGAAATTGCAGGCTTGGCCGATAAGACAGTGTTGGTATTGGTTCCAGAAGCTGGTGATGAAATCCAGCATATCAAATCAGGACTGATGGAAGTTGCGCAGGCCTTTGTGGTGAACAAGGCAGACAGGGATGGAGCAGATGTTTTTGCTAATAACCTACAAAAAATGGTAAGAGAGCAGCATCAGCAGATTCCTGTATTTAAAACGGTGGCTGATAAAAATATTGGAATCGGAGCGTTGTGCGATTGGGTTTTAAATGACGAAAGGGCTGATGGTTCCAAAATAGAATACTTTTTAGCTGACCAGGCCTTTAAGCTTATACAAAGTAAGCGAATGAAAGATATTGATAGGGCCCAAATTCATGCTTTGATTAAGGAAGAGTTAGCGAACAAGCATTTCAACATGTATCGGTTTGTAGAGCGTTTGGTGTAGCAATTAGGGGCGGTTGTATAAAAATTAGGACTAATTGTATACTAATAAGAGAACTTGTCATTAGATGAAGAATGTTATTCGTTTTATAGTTAAAAGTTGTTAAATTCATTTCAATGACTTGTAAATCAGTGTAAAAATTGTATTTTTTGTGATGTTTTTGCGTGGTGGGCCTGTTTGGAACGGAGTTTGTGTAGGGTTTTGAGATTATAAAAATTTGTTTAATTTTGTATTGCAAAAAATTATACAATAAATATTTTGTTTAACCTTAAAAAGAAAATTATGAATTATTCTACTTTAAAAAAGGGCGTAGCAGCTTCTTTAGTAGCATTAGTAGGAGTTTCTTCTCTTGCTAACGCACAGGATGCTCCTGCAACCTCCTCTTCTGCCAAGGTATTTGGTGGTAGAGCGCAGTACAGAACATGGTCTTTGGGGATTAACGGAGGTGTTTTAGCTCCTGTTGTTTTAACTGGCGGATCAAATGACTTTACTAACTGGGATGTTAACTTAGGTTACGGAATTTCATTGCGTAAACAATTAGGTCATGCTTTTGGCTTAGAAGGTAACATTTTCCGTGGTAAACTTTCTGGTACTAACAAAGATGCTGCTGGCGGTGCTGTTGGTGGTGTTAGAGAATTTGAAACTGATATTCAGTATTCAGCTGACTTAAGAGGTGTTGTTAACGTAGCAACTGTTGACTTCTTACGTCGTGAGAACTCAGTTAACTTCTTTGTAACTGCTGGTTACGGTGTGATTGCTTACAATCCAAAAGTAAACGGTGTTGATAACAAAGGTAAATTTGGTTCAGGAAACGATAAAGACTTTATCAAAGAAGCTTACATCCCTGTAGGTGCTGGTATCAAGTTTAAAGTTTCTGATCGTGTATCTTTCAACTTAGCTTATACTATGAACTTTGTTGATGGTGATAACTTAGATGGAGTTTATGCTAAATCTATCTCTAAAGATAAATTCTCTTACGGTTCAGCTGGTTTAGAATTCTCATTAGGTTCTAAATCTAAACCAAACTTGGATTGGGTTAACCCTTTAGCAATGATGTATGATGAGTTGAAAGATCCTTCATTACGTCAAGAAGTTGAAGCTTTGAAAAACCGTGTTGCTAACGTAGAAAAATCTGTTGAAGATTTGAAAAAAGATAGCGATGGTGATGGTGTAGCTGATATGTTCGATAAAGAGCCTAATTCAGCTCCAGGTGCAGTTGTTGATGGTTCTGGTCGTACAATTAAATTCCCTGAGCCAACTCAAGTAACTACTCCTGTTTCTGGTGTAACTGGTTTCGAAACTATCCAATTTGAGTTCAATAGCTCAGTATTGAAAACTGAATCTTACCCAACTTTAGATAAATTATCTTCTATCTTGCGTGAAAACGGTGGTAAAGTGACTGTAGCTGGTCACGCTTCTAGCGAAGGTACTGCTGCATACAACATGAAGTTATCTAAAGACAGAGCTAACTCTGTTAAAACTTACTTAGTAAACTCAGGCGTTAACGCTAGCAACGTTGTTGTTAAAGGTTACGGAGAAACCAAACCTATTGCTTCTAACGATACAGAAGAAGGTCGTATCCAAAACCGTCGTGTTGAGTCTTCAAGAAACTAATATTTCTTAAGTAATAACATTAAAAAAAAAGGCCCCGCATTTGCGGGGCCTTTTTTTATACCTAGATTTGTATATGTCAGAAATTAAAAGCCCAAGTAAAAATGTAAAGATTATGCGTGTAATCAACTACATCGCGATAACGGTATTTGTGCTAGGCATTCTATACAAGTTAATCGATGCCTTTATTTTAAAACGATAAGCTTCCTATAATTTCTAGGAGTCATTAATCCAGGTTAAACGGGTAGTACAACTACACATAAAAAGAACATGAAAAAAATAATCTATACCACCAATGCGCCAGAACCAATTGGCCCTTATAGCCAAGCGATAGTTGCTAATGGCTTTCTGTTTGCTTCAGGACAAATCGCAATTAATCCTGAAAACAACGAACTGAATAATCCTTCGTTAGAAGAAGAAACTCATCAGGTAATGCGTAATATTAAAGCGTTGTTGATTGAAGCGGAATACGAATTTGAACATATCATTAAAACGACGATATTCCTTTCGGATATGTCTTTGTTTGCGCAAGTAAATGAGATTTATGGTTCTTACTTTAAAAGCGATTTTCCAGCAAGAGAAACAGTAGCAGTAAAAGGCTTGCCTAAGGGCGTAAATGTAGAGATTTCTATCACCGCATATAAAGCTTAACGTTGACCACCAATAAATCAAAGTATCTTTTTTCTGGAGTTTTGGCTGCGGTAATTTGGGGTTTCTTTGCCATTCCGCTAAGAAACCTTAAATCTTATCCTTCCGAGCAGATTTTATACTATCGTATATTCACTTCTTTGGCGGTCATATGGTTAGCTATTTTCCTGTTCAGAAGGAAAGAGTTTAATAAAGACGTTAGCTATTTTAAACTACGTACTGCTAAGGAAAAGAAGGTTATCTTGGTTCAAATTATTGGTGCCACAGTACTTTTGGTGCTCAACTGGTACACCTTTATTTATGCCATTAATAATGTCAGTATTAAATCGGGAGCATTTGCCTATATGGTTTGCCCCTTGATTACTGCTTTTGGTGGTTTTATCATTTTGAAAGAGCATTTATATCGAATTCAGATTATTGCACTTTTACTAGCTACTGCCAGCATTCTAATGTTGGCCACTGGCTCGTTAATAGAAGTCGTTTGGTCGGTAATTATTGCGGCATTGTACGCTTTCTACTTAATCATCCAGCGCAAAATGCAAGGCTTGGATAAACTAAACGTACTAGCCTTGCAAATTACCATTGCGGTAATATTGATGTTGCCTTTCTTTGTCTATCAGCATACAGGTTTGCCTACCGAAAGTAGCTTTTGGTTGAATGTTTTACTGATAGCTGTTTTATTTACCGTTGTACCGCTTTTCCTGAGTCTTTTTGCACTCATAGGTATTCCTTCGTCAACCTTGGGTATTATCATTTATATCAATCCAATTATTGCTTTTACGGTAGCTATCATTTATTTCAATGAGAAAATAGATGCACATCAGCTCATGGCATATTTGCTGTTGCTATTTGCCGTTTTCTTATTTAATTGGAACATGATTAAAGATATGCTTACCTTTAAAAGAAAACACTAAACTTTGTTCTCCTCAAATTTAGAAACCCCTTTAGCGTACCTAAAAGGCGTTGGGCCTAAGCGTGCTGAGTTGCTTCAAAAGGAACTGGGTTTTTATACCTATGAACAGCTTTTGCACCATTATCCTTTTAGATATATAGATAGAACCCGCTTTTACAAAATAAGGGAGCTTAATCCTGATATGCCATTAGTACAGGTGATTGGAAAAGTGGTGAGTAAGGAAACTATAGGAGAAAAGCAGAAGAAGCGGATTGTCATCAAATTTGAAGACGAAACAGGTAGAATGGAACTGGTTTGGTTTCAAAGTTTGAAATGGGTAGAAGAAAATATCTATAGAGGAAATACCTACATCGCCTTTGGCAAGCCAAATTTTTTTAATGGCAGTTTCAGCATTTCCCATCCTGATTTAGAGAACTATCCACGACAGCAGACAGGAGTAGCTGGGAACATTACTTTGCAGCCCATTTACAGCTCGACCGAAAAGCTGAAAAAAGCTTTTTTGGATAGTAAAGGGATACAGAAGCTCGTTTATCAACTGTTAGAACTACATGTTAATGAGGTAAGAGAAACCTTGCCTAGGTACATTTTAGAAAAGTATAAGCTGATAGGTAAAAAAGATGCACTCATCAGCATACATTTTCCGGCCAATGCCAATATGCTACAGCAGGCTGAACGCAGATTGAAGTTTGAAGAGCTTTTCTTTATTCAATTGCAGTTGTTACATAACAAACATTTAAGAAGCTTAAAGTTTAAGGGGGCCTTGTTTGATAATGTGGGCGAACGCATCAATAAATTTTATAATGAAATTATTCCTTTTGACCTTACTAATGCACAGAAACGAGTAATCAAGGAAATTAGAATAGATACCCAGCGAGGAACGCAAATGAATCGCTTGGTGCAAGGAGATGTAGGAAGCGGAAAAACAGTGGTGGCATTAATGAGCATGTTGTTGGCAAACGACAATGGCTATCAAGCCTGTATGATGGCACCTACAGAAATTTTGGCCCGTCAGCATTACGAGTCGCTTGTGGGAATGCTTAAAGGTAAATTGGCTAATGTTGCTATCCTAACTGGAACCACCACCAAAAAGCAAAGAACCGTTTTACATGAGCAATTAGAGAATGGCGAAATAGATATTTTGGTGGGGACGCATGCGCTGATTGAAGATAAGGTAAAGTTTAAAAATCTGGGCTTAGTGGTAATTGATGAGCAGCATCGTTTTGGGGTAGAGCAACGAGCCAAGCTTTGGAGAAAGAACAGTATCCCTCCGCATATTTTGGTAATGACGGCCACGCCAATTCCGAGAACTTTGGCCATGACTTTATATGGAGATTTAGACGTTTCGGTAATTGATGAGCTGCCTGCTGGTAGAAAACCTATTGAAACCAAGCATTTGTTGGAGAGCCAGCGCATGCGCATGTTTGGGTTTATGAAACAAGAAATAGCCAAAGGCCGACAGGTATATGTGGTATATCCATTGATTAAGGAAAGTGAGAAGCTAGACCTTTTACATCTTGAAGCTGGAATAGAGCAGTTGGGTTATCAATTCCCTTTGCCACAGTATCAAATTAGTATAGTGCATGGCAAGTTGAAAAATGTAGACAAGCAGTTTGAAATGCAACGCTTTATTGATGGAAAGACACAAATTATGGTGGCTACTACTGTAATTGAAGTTGGGGTAAATGTACCCAACGCTTCGGTAATGGTGATAGAAAATGCTGAGCGATTTGGCCTTTCTCAACTGCACCAATTAAGAGGGCGTGTTGGCCGTGGTGCCGAGCAATCCTTTTGTATATTGATGTCGGGGAATAAATTAAATCCAACTTCTAAAAAGCGATTAGAAACCATGGTGCGTACCAATAACGGTTTTGAAATATCGGAAATAGATTTAGAGTTGCGTGGCCCCGGTGATATTACAGGTACCCAACAGAGCGGAACGGTGGAACTAAAAGTAGCGGATTTGGTAAAGGACCAGGTTATTCTTAAAGAAGCCAGAAATACCGTGATAGAAATTTTTGACCAAGACCCGAACCTAGAACATCCTGATAATAGTTTGCTGAGAAGCTTCTTGGCAAAGAAAAATACAGGAATTAGTTTTGATAAGATTTCGTAGATAGCACAGTTCTTCGTCATTTCGAGTGTAGTGAAACGCAACCGAGAAATCTTTTCCATTAGTGTCTATTTGATTTGTTAGACGTTTCGCTTTAAGATTGCTTCATTCTTCGCAATGACGCTCTTTTTTGTCTTTGCGAGGAGGAATGACAGCTAGCTCCGGCAATTCGGAGAAGCAATCTCACTCAAACAAACTTAACTGATTACTCGGCTTTTTTGCCTTTCCAAAAACAGTTCTACCTCCGTACTTCCAAGAGTCTGCTCTTTCCTTGGCAATCACTGCATCCAAATTGCCATTAGGAATAAAATCTTTTTCAACTCTTGCAGCAATCTGAGAAAGCGATTTAATGGCTTCTGCTTTATCTGAATTCCCTATTTTCGATTTTTTAATGGCATCGTTGAGGGTTTTAATGGTTTCGTCGTACACATCGACGGGAACAGGAAAAGGGTGTCCATCTTTACCACCATTGGCAAAAGAAAATCTAGCGGGGTCTTTAAAGCGTGAGGGCGTTCCATAAATCACCTCGCTCACCAATGCCAGCGACTGTAGCGTTCGTGGGCCTAGGCCTTCTAAAAGCAGCAACTCGTCGAAATTAGTGATGTTATTGTTTTGCGCCAACCAGAGGATAGAACCTAGTCGTTTTAAGTCTACATCTTTGGCTTGTACATCATGATGTTTTGGCATCACCAATTTGCTGATTTCTGCAAGCATTTTTTTGGGAGGCTCGGCCATCATTTCTAACATTGATGTTTTAAGCGGTTGTGCTTTCTTGTCGGTAAGGTTTAATATTTTTCCTTGGTTTTCACCATAAATAAAGGTATGCGGAGCTTCGGTAAAGGATTGTACATTGGCCGAATGCCAATGATAACGTCTTGCGGTAGAAGTGGCATCGCTCATGCCCTGTTGCACTACGGTCCAATTACCTTCGGTACTCACAATAAAGTTATGTTGATACAGCTGGAAACCATCTTGGATAGCGGTATTATCTACTTTGGCAGAAAGTTTACTGCTGCGTACCAAGTGGTCGCTGTCCAAGCCATTAAGTTGTGCAAATTTCGCAAGCTCCGTGGGTGTCTCTCTAGAGAACTTTCCCTTGCCACCACAAACATATAAGCCAAAGGAACTCGCATTTGGATTGATGGCTTTTTTTAATGCCCCCATTACCGAAGTGGTAATGCCCGAAGAATGCCAATCCATACCCATTACAGCACCAAGACTTTGGAACCAAAAAGGACTGCTCATTCGACTCAGGAAATCATCTTTCCCTTTGTTGGCCAAAATCTGCTCGGTAATTGCCAAACCCAATTTGGCCATGCGTTCTGCCAACCAAGGCGGAACGGCTCCATAATGTAAAGGTAAATCGGCAACTCCTGCTCTTTTCATTTGCTAACAAATTTAGCAAAATAAATAAATTGTATGGCAAGGATTTTTAGAAAAGAGTGTAATTACTTTATTTTAGGTGTGAGTATTGATGGCTCGAAAGTTATCAATCTGTTTTTAACTTCGAATAGATATCAATGCTTAAGAATTTGCCATCTTTTACTTCACAATCTCTCATGGTGCCTTCATGCTTGAAGTTAAGTTTTTCCATTGCTTTTTTACAGTTGATGTTATCACTCTCAACAAAACCTTCAATTCTATTTAGCTCTAGCGTTTCAAAACCGTAATTGCAAATTAGGGGGAATGCTTCTTGCATCAAGCCCTTGCCCCAAAATTCAGGAAAAAGCCAAAATCCTATTTCGGCTTTTTTGTGTTGTTTACTAAGGTTGTTGAAACCACCCGCACCATAAAAAGTCTGACCATCTTTAGCGCAAATAGCCCACCAAATTCCAGTTTCGCTTTCCTCCAGTTCCCTGTACCAAATCATTTGTTCTTCTGTGGCTTTTAGCGAAGTAAAACTAATTCCATAGTATTTGATTACCTCTGGTTGCGACAAACCTTTGTAGATATTTTCTATATCTTCTGGTATTATTCTTCTTAGAAGAAGTCTATCCGTTTTTATGGTTGTGGTCGCACTCATTAGTCTTAGCAATTAATCTTCGTCGCTGCCAGGAATAGAGCCTGCGCCTGTGTATGCTCCTTTACGGATAATCGGCATTTTTAAATATTTATAAAGCTCATCCAAGTGCATTAAGCTTCCATTGGTAAGGTTACCTAAAAAGATGACTACAATATCCTTGTCTAAATCTCGTACATAAATATGACGGAAACCATGCCACCAACCTGTGTGGTAAACCACTTTGTCCATACCTTTGCCATCAAACATGCGCCAGCCGTAGCCATAATTGAAATGACCATTTACGGGTTTGTTGCGACCTACATAAGCCGAGTCTAAAGAAGCATTTTTAAGTAAGCGTTCGTTGCGCAAGTATTTATCGTAAAGCACTAAATCATGAAGCGTGCTATAAATTCCTTTATCGCCAACAGGACCATCTAAGAAATTTTGTACCACAGAGTATCTAAAACTATTGCGGTCGTGACCCACTACATCTACAGGGATTTTATCGTATTCGGCTTTGGAGTAAACATGGGTATGCTTCATTCCTGCTGGTTTGAATATATGCTCCATCATGTATTGCGAGTAGCGCATTCCGCTCACCTTTTCAACAATGGCGCCCAGTACCATGTAGTTAGAGTTGTTGTAATGGAAAACCTTATCGGGTTTGGTATAAGGATTAGGTTTTTTATCAGCAATTACCTGCATCACTTCCTGATTGGTAATTCCCTTTTTCATATCCTTTTTTTCCTTGCGCCAAATGTCGTCAATAAAATAAACGTAGTTCATCATGCCGCTGCGGTGAGGTAGCAAAAGTCTTACGGTAATGCCGTCATAAGGGAAATTAGGAAAGAACTTCTTCACGTTATCGTCCAAGCTTAGCTTGCCTGCTTCAACCAATTGCATAATTGCCGTACCTGTAAAGGTTTTGGTAATAGAGGCCAATTCAAATTCCGAATTTATCTTTAAGCTATCTCGGTGGAGATAATCAGCCCAGCCCTTAGCACCTTCGTAAATGATTTTGCCTTTTTTGGCTACCAATACGTTTCCATTAAAGGAGTATTTTTTGTGAAGGTTGTTTACAAAATCAGCTATCCACTTATCTTCTTTGTTTTTATCATAAACTAATAACAGGCTATCAGCTTTATCATCCTCGGGTTTTCTAACTTTTTTGTCTTCTGCAGTTTTCTTTTCCTTTTCCTCTTTGCTGGTGCAAGCATTTAACGTAAATATGGATAAAGTTATAGCGGTTAGTAGTATTTTAAATTTCATTGATGTGTGGCAACGTGTTTATAAAAGCTGGAAAATTAAGCATTCTTAAAAACTTAACGGTAAAAGAGTTTTAAACATTGTTTTCGCTTAGAGAATTTAGCCACAGATGCGCAGATTTTTTATCCGTCTTTAAAAATGCATGCTAAATTTAGGATTGACAAGGTTGATGTAGTGTAAGTTGTTAAATAAACCCGATGGTAGTGGAAATACTTTTTGTGTTATGGCAAACAAAAAGATTGTATCGCACAGCGGGGCTGTAAGTCCCGAAAAGTTGGGTCCAATGTTTTTCTAATACTCGTGTAACGTTTCTAAATAAATTTCCTTTAAGGTTCAAAAAGGTTAAATTTGGGCAAAAATAATTTTGTATTACCATGAGTTTTAGAATAGAACACGATACCATGGGCGAGGTACAAGTACCTGCCGACAAATACTGGGGCGCACAAACTGAACGCTCTAGAAACAACTTCAAAATTGGACCCGAGGCTTCGATGCCCAAGGAAATCATCCATGCTTTTGGCTACTTGAAAAAAGCAGCGGCTTTGGCTAATAATGAATTGGGTGTGCTTTCTACCGAAAAAACTGAACTGATTGCTAAAGCTTGCGATGAGGTGATTGCAGGTAAATTAGATGACCAGTTCCCATTGGTAATTTGGCAAACAGGTTCAGGTACGCAAAGTAATATGAATGGTAACGAGGTAATTGCTAACCGTGGTCACGTGATTGGCGGTGGTAATTTGTTGGATGAACCAAAATCGTTGCACCCGAATGATGACGTGAACAAATCGCAATCGTCAAATGATACTTACCCAACTGCGATGCACATTGCAGCTTACAAACAAGCGGTTGAGGTAACGGTTCCAGGGATTGAAAAATTGCGTGATACCTTGGCTGCAAAAGCTGAAGGTTGGGGCGATATTGTAAAAACTGGTCGTACACACTTTATGGATGCTACGCCGTTGACTTTAAAGCAAGAGTTTTCTGGTTACGTACAACAATTGAACAACGGCTTAAGAGCTATTAAAAATGCTTTAGAAATGATTGCCGAGTTGGCACTTGGCGGTACTGCAGTGGGTACGGGCTTAAATACACCTAAAGGTTATGATGTATTAGTGGCCAAAAAAATCGCTGATTTAACAGGCTTACCTTTCGTAACTGCTCCTAATAAATTTGAGGCTTTGGCTGCTCATGATGCAATGGTAGAACTTTCGGGCGCTTACAAACGTGTAGCGGTTTCGTTGATGAAAATTGCGAACGATATTCGTATGTTAAGTTCTGGTCCTCGTTGTGGTATTGGCGAAATTGTTATTCCTGATAATGAGCCGGGGTCATCAATCATGCCAGGTAAGGTTAACCCTACACAGCCAGAAGCTTTAACCATGGTTTGTGCGCAGGTAATGGGTAATGATGTGGCGGTGAGCGTTGGTGCTAGCAACGGACATTTTGAGCTGAATGTTTTTAAACCAGTAATTGCAGCAAACGTATTGCAAAGCGGTCGTTTAATTGGTGATGCTTGCGTTTCTTTCAACGATAAATGTGCGGAAGGTATTGAGCCTAATCGTCCGGTAATTAAACAACACATGGAAAACTCATTGATGTTGGTTACGGCTTTGAACCCTCATATTGGCTACGAAAACGCAGCTAAAATTGCTAAGAAAGCACACAAAGAAAATAAAACATTAAGAGAAGCTGCTATTGAGCTTGGTTTGTTAACTGATGAGCAGTTTACTGCTTGGGTGAAACCAGAGGATATGGTTGGTAGCTTAAAATAAAATTTGAAAAAGGTAGAAGGTTTAGGGATTAAGGTTTTTTGCAGATGATTTATAGACAAAGAAATAAAACGAATTATCGGTTTGCATTTTACGCCTTATACCTTATACCTTTTTCTTTTTGCCTAATTTTTTCTTGCTCCCGCCTTCCCAATGTACAAGGCAAGGGCGAAACTTTTCTTCAAGGGGTTTGGAACCAAGATAGCATTGGAAATAAGGAAAAAATGCAATCGTATACCCAGCATCAATTTAGGTTTACTTGCGATTCGTTTTATGTTGACCTGGTGACGCATTCTAAAGTAAATTACTACGAAGAAGACTGCTTTAACAATGGCGAGTGGAAGGAATATGCGAAAGGAACTTATCAGGTACGTAATGATACCTTAATGTTAGTTGGCGATTTTACGAAGGCAAATTATAAGCAAAAGGTTTCGGGCTGTTACCGCCACGGTAGGTATTTGATTAACTTTAAGGTGAAGTCTTGGAATGCCGAGCAGTTGCAATTGGAAAACCTGAGCGACCAAACAGAAGTAAAACTTAATTTAAAAGAGAAAATAACCTGCGTCCAAAAGGCGCTTTGATAGTCCGAAAAGTCGGGAAGTCCGATAGTTGGAGTATTCACTCATTCAAAATCAAAATGAAAAATTTAAAAAGATTAATCGTAGCATTTGCCTTTATTTATACTCCTATTGCGGCTAACGCTTGGGGTGTTTTGGGTCACCGTATTGTGGGTGAGGTTGCTGATAGCTATTTGAGCGCTAATGCGCGTAAAGCCATTAAGCAAATTTTAGGTAACGAAACCTTGGCCATGAGTGCTAACTGGGCTGATTTCATTAAATCGGACACGAGCTACAAGTATTTGAACAACTGGCATTATGTAAACTTGCCAGAAGGTTTAGATAAATCGGGTATGAGCAACTATTTAGATGGCTTTAAAGACGCAAACATCTACAGCAAAACAAACGAGATGATTGCCTTGTTGAAAGACCCTAAAACTCCTGCAGAGAAAAAAGTATTTGCTATGCGTTTATTGGTTCACTTAATGGGTGATATGCACCAGCCAATGCACACCGCTAGAAAAGAAGACTTGGGTGGTAACAGAATTTCGGTAATGTGGTTTGGTCAAAAATCTAACCTACACAGGGTTTGGGATGAGCAATTGATTGATTTCCAACAATTGAGTTTTACTGAATATACTAAAGCCATCAACTTTGCTACACCGCAACAATTAGCAGAATGGAATAAAGCTTCATTGAAAGATTGCATCTTCGAATCGTACCAAATTTGCAATAAGATTTATGCAACAGGTATTAAAAATGAAGACAAACTGAGCTATAACTACAATTTTGATTGGATTGGGACTGTAAATGAACAATTGTTAAAAGGTGGTGTTCGCTTGGCAAACATTTTAAACGGAATTTATAAGTAACAAGTTAATTGTTTAATTGACCAATTGTTGAATTGTTATAGTAAGTACGAACTAGGTTTTATTCTTGCTCCTTAATCTTTATTTCCTCTCAAAAATGAAAATACTAATGGTTTGTTTGGGCAATATTTGCCGTTCGCCTTTGGCACATGGGATATTGCAGCATTTAGCCGATAATGAAAATTTAGGTTGGCAGGTGCATAGCGCTGGTACAGGAGGTTGGCATGTAGGCAATCCACCCGACCGACGTAGCGTGCTCGCTGCACGAAGCTTAGGCTATGATATTTCTGCGCAAAGGGCAAGGCATTTTAACAAGGCCTTTTTTGACGAGTACGACCATATTTTGGTGATGGACAGGAACAACCTAAGGGATGTATTGGATTTGGCCAAAACAGAAGAACATCGGCAAAAGGTAAGGTTGTTTTTGCCAGATGGCGAAGTGACCGACCCTTATTACGACAACGATTTATTTGTGCCTGTGAGCTTGGAAGTAGAGCAGCGCTGCAAAGAAATATTAAAGGAGCTACGTGGTTAGCTCCTTTTTATTTTGAGTCAAATAAATATAGTTGAACATACAAAAAGTGGCGATGGCACCAAAGCTATGCCACAAAAAATGTGTCCCAAAACTTAACCACTCCCACTTGTCTGCAATGCGAAAAGTAAGTGCTAAGGCAAAAGAGAGTAAAGCGTAGCCTACCCATTTTCCCGCTTTCCATTTGGTGTAAATTAGATATCTTAACACAGGAAGCAGTACTAGCAATGCCATTAACGCATAGTTGATGTTTACAAAAAGATGAATGTTATCCGCACTTAGCAAATTCCTGATAGAAAACTGCAGGCCCACATAGCCCAACACCATTAATACGGCATAATACCATTTGGTGCTTTGGGCCAAAAAGTAAACGCCCGCCGAAACACAAAGCAGCATAATGGGCATCCAATCCATCATGATAAAAACACGCCATTGCCTTAGCGCGTGGTAAACCGTGCCACCAATACCACCAATGTACAACAATACAAGGCAATAAGTAAGGAAAGGATTTGATTTGAACTTGCCCCTCATTTTAGCGGTCCAGTACAAAGCAATAGCCAAAAAGAAACCAGAAGTAATGGCATTAAGTGGCTCGGGAAAAAGCTGGGCCATATTGGTTTCGGTATAGAGCATGCCGCCATCGGGCGGAAGTTGGTTAACAGGCATATGGTCTTTTTTTGAATAACGTGAAGATAATTGTTTTTGTTTTAGCTTAACTTTATGCTTTTATTAAGGAACATCTGACAAAACAAATTTCATGGCTACACCAAAACTTTTCATGCTTTTATTGGGCTGTAAACCACAAGGCAGACATACAGAGCAACACGATATCTTTTTCGCAATAGCAAACGAGCTAAAAGAACTGGTGCCTGCCATCAAGCAGTTTTGGCCTGAGGCAAACGGAAAAATTCATTTGGATGCTTACCGGGTGGTTAATCATGTAGATGGTTACCAAGTAAATGTTGTAGAGAAAGCAGCGCAGGATGAAGCAAGCCAAAAGTTGTTCTTTTTGAATTTGGGAGGCTATCAAAGTAATGTGTTTGAGGAGATACATTACAAAATGTTAATGGTTTCTGCCGATAAGGCAACAGCAACCGCTAGTGCTAAAAGTAGTCCTTTCTTTAAACAGTATTTCAGTCCTCATATTGATGATAAATACGGCGTAGATGTGGATGATGTTCTTGATATTGAAGAAGTGCTGCCTTTTGAGATGAAAGAAAAATATGCCATTCAATTTACTAAAGTGGAAGCATTGCCCGATGATGAGGTTGTGCTGGGTTACATGCCAGTAGATAAGCTTTAATCTTCATTCACCTCAATAGCTTTTAAATGAAAAGCGGGTCAATGCATCCACATTGCCCGCCAAACTATTAAGGAATTAAGAAGTGCTTGTTTATACCTCAAACATAAGCGGAGTACCTATCAAAGTATATCAAGGTGTCGACAAAAGGGAGGGATCTGTCGTTAAAATTTTGTCAGATAAGGCTCACAACTTTTAGGATGCTTAGCAATTGCTTTTAATCTTCTTAAATTGCATTTAAAAGCAAGCATATGTCAATCTTATTTTCTCCCATAAAAATTAAAAACCTGACGCTCAAAAACCGTATTGTGGTTTCTCCAATGTGTCAATATTCTTCTGTAGATGGTTTTGCCAACAACTGGCATTTGGTGCATCTGGGAAGTAGGGCCGTAGGTGGTGCAGGATTAATCATTACCGAGGCTACCTCTGTTTCTCCAGAAGGAAGAATTTCTATTGTTGATTTGGGTATCTGGAAAGAAGAGCATCAGGAAAAGCTAAGAGAAATTGTAGATTTTGTACATGCTAATGGTGCAGCTATTGGCGTGCAGTTGGCCCATGCGGGTCGTAAAGCAAGTTTTGATGTGCCTTGGGAAAGTCCTACGCAAGTAAGCAAAGAAAATGGCGGATGGGATACGATGGCACCAAGTGCTATTCGGTTTAACCCCAAAGAAAAAATGCCAATTGCCCTAGATTTGCAAGGCATTGAAAAAGTAAAAGCAGATTTTAAGGCCGCAACTTTGCGTGCTTTGGAAGTGGGCTTTGATGTGGTAGAGATTCATGCTGCTCACGGTTATTTATTGCACCAATTTCTATCTCCGTTAAGCAACCAACGTACCGACGAGTATGGTGGCAGTTTTGAAAACCGAATTCGTCTGTTGTTAGAAGTCGTAGCTGCCGTTCAGGAAGTTTGGCCAGTAGAAATGCCTTTGTTTGTGCGTATATCGGCCACGGATTGGGTACAGGGAGGTTGGAACGAAGAAGAATCGGTACAATTGGCTAAAATATTAAAGGAACATGGTGTTGATGTGATTGATACTTCTACAGGAGGTTTATCAAGAGAACAACAAATTCCAGTAGAGCCTGGCTATCAGGTAAGTTTTGCGGAAGCAATTAAACAGCAAACAGGAATTATTACTGGAGCAGTGGGACTCATTACCAGTGCAGCGCAAAGTGAAGCTATTTTGGAAGAAGGCAAGGCTGATTTGATTTTTATGGCCAGGGAACTGCTAAGGGATCCTTATTTTCCATTGAGAGGGGCAAAGGAACTAGGAGATGATGTACCATGGCCTTCGCAATATCAAAGAGCTAAATAGGAGTGAATTAGAGACGTGAAACATAAAGAGTTCGGTTTTTGTAGAGAGGGAAGTTTTTATATCTTTATATGGCCAAATGTTATACGTCTATGGAGAACAGAGGGTTTATAATGCTCCTATTTTCGTTTTTTATTCTTGTAAGTGATGTCTTTGCACAAAAAACAAAGACAACCAGTTTTTTCTTTAAAACGGACTTAAGTGTTTTAGATAACCGACAAACGGAAAATTTCTCCCAGTTTATCGGCGAGCTTGATTCTACTGATATTCTCTCGATTGCTATTTTGGGCTATTGTGATGACCGAGGCAGAATTGGTTATAACGATACGCTTTCCATCAAAAGGGCTAATTATATGAAAGGATTACTATTGGCCAAGGGAATTAGCGAGGGAAAAATCAAGCTCTTGACAGGACACGGAAAAGTTGATCTTTCACAGCGCAGTAATGTGGTGCAACAGCGGACTTATAACAGACGTGTGGACGTTATAATCAGCTATGCCAGACGCAATTTGGCTACAGACAATTCTATTTTATCGGATACCCTAAAAGTGGGAGATAAGATTGTGCTAGAGAACATTCTGTTTGAAAATAGTCGTTCAGTTCTTTTAGAAGAATCTATTCCTGTACTAGAAAAAATTATTAAAACCATCAAAGAAAAACCTCAATATAACATTGCCATACTCGGGCATATTTGCTGTAATCCGCCGAATAGGGATGTAAAGGACTTTGAAACTGGCGAGTACAACCTGTCACACGCGAGGGCAAAAATCATCTATGACTATTTAATCTATAAGGGCGTTGACCCCAAACGACTTGCATATAAAGGAATGATGGCCAACTATCCCTTGGGCAAAGGCGAGAAATACGATAGAAGAGTTGAGCTGCAAATCACGGGTATTAATAAGGTGAGTAATTAAGCTTTAAATTTTAATACCTGTTCAAAATAAAATATTAAATAAACCACCTTAGACACCTTAGTTCATCTGAGCACTTTGCAAAGAAAACTAAAATGTTCTTAGATGTCTTAGGTGGTTAAAAGAATAGTTAAAACATTAAGGAATTAAAATGATTAAAGCGTGTTCAAAAACTTAATGTTCCTTCATCTCTTAATGGTTCAGGACAACTAAAATGTTCTTAGGCGGTTAAAATCCATCATTCAAAAAGATAAAAAATTAAAACCTTATCACAAGCGTTACAGTTTAACTTGTAGGTTTTTGCTAATTTTAAATTTCAATAAATAAAAGCACATGTTTGATAAATTAATGGCCGCACAAGGCAAGGCAGAGGAAGTAAAGAAGAGATTAGATAATGTTTCGGTATTTGGAGAAGTAGAGGGCGGTGCTATTAAAGTTACCGCTACGGCTAACAAAGCAATTACGGGCATTAGCATTAGCGATGAATTTTACGAGCAGGCAGATAAAGAAGAGTTAGAAGAGCTTTTACAAGCTGCGGTGAACAAAGCCTTAGCACAAGCAGATCAGGTGAGTGTTGTAGAGATGCAAGCAGCAACAAAAGAAATGCTAGGTGGTTTTGGAGGTTTATTTGGACAATAATCAATAAATTATGAAGTACACATATTACGGACAATCTTGCTTCTTGCTGGAAACTTCTTCGGCAAAACTATTATTTGATCCTTTCATTAGTGGTAACCCGCTAGCCAAGCATATTAAGGTAGAAGAAATTGCTGCAGATTATATCTTGGTAAGCCATGGACACGGCGACCATGTAGCTGATTTGGTGGATATTGCCAAAAGAACCAATGCAAAAGTGATTTGTATGCCTGAAATTGCCGGCTGGTTGCAAAAACAAGGAGTGACCAATATTCACGACATGAACATCGGTAAATTCAAATTTGATTTTGGAACCGTGCGCATGGTATCGGCTACGCACTCAAGCAGCCTGCCTGATGGCTCTTATGGTGGAAATCCTGCGGGTTTTGTATTAGATGCAGATGGAATGCAGGTTTATTTTGCTGGAGATACAGGCTTAACGCTTGATATGAAGTTATTGGCGGAATTGTATCAATTAGAATATGCTATTTTACCAATTGGTGGTAATTATACTATGGATCCAGATGATGCGGTAATCGCTGCAGCTTATGTGAATTGTGATAAGGTGATTGGAGTCCACTATGATTCGTTCCCGGTAATTAGTATTGATAAGAACTTTGCAGTGGAGAGTTTTAAGAGAGCTCAAAAAACACTTTTGTTGCCAGCTATTGGCGAAACTGTAGCGTTATAAAATGTATTTTAGACTTACGAAGTTGTTGAAGCTTCGTAAGTCTTTAGCTTCGTAAGCTTAATTTTTCTTTTTAGCGGCTTCCTTGTTTGTTTTGTACCTCATGTCTGCAGTGCCATCTTTTTTCTTAGGTCCTGCTGGAGCAGCTTTAGTCGCCTTGTTCTCTTTGTAACGCATGTCTGGCGTACCGTCAGCTTTTAGCTTCGTGCCAGCACTTTCTGCCTTTTTCTCTGCTTTTTTGGTTTCGGTTTTAACGGTTGTACTTGCTTTTTTTGGTGCTTGCTTCACCGGTGCGGTGCTTTGTGCAAACGAGACGCTAATGCTAAATAGGGCAATAGCAGCCAAGGTTAAGATTTTTTTCATGGTTTACTATTTGATTTAATAATAACCTAATTTACAAAATTTTACCTCTTCAAAGAAAATTTAATCGGAACATTATATTTTGTGTTTGTTGCTTCTCCAAACATTTTTCCGGGGGTCCAGTCTGGTGCCATTTCTAAAACCCTTATCGCTTCGGTTGCCAGTTCATTATTAGGTGCTGACAGAATTTCTACATTTTCGATACCCCCATTTTTTTTTACGGTAAAGTTTAGTCTTACGGTTCCTTCTATCCTTTGTTTTAATGATTGTGCAGGATATTTTATTTCGGAAGCTAAGTACTTGTAAAATTCCTTAATTCCGCCTTCATAGCTAGGAGGAGAAAATAAGTCTTCGTATTTTATTGTTGCTCCTTCTTTATCGTAATATTTGCCTTCTATTTTTTTGCCGGTTTCGTCGTATGTTTCAGTGCCCGCTAGTTTGCCCTCCTTATAAGTGAATTTCCAATCTCCAGTTTTTTTACCGTTGATATAACTCCCTTCTTCCTTGTTTCCATTCCAATACTCTATATACTTTCCGTCCAATTTACCATGAGTAAAGTTTTCTGTTTTCTTAATCTGCTCTGCACTGTAAGTAATCCATTCTCCGTGTTTATGGCCCTTGTCGTAGTCACCTTTTTCCCTAAGCTTTCCTTTTAGATAGCTGGTAAATGGACCTTTTCTAACGGTTAGGTCTTTGTCTTCAAAACTGATAATTTCTTGCACTGCATCTTTTTTGTCGTAAAAAGTAACCTGATAAAATTCACCAACATGTTTTACCACAGGTCTCCATTTCGAACGGATAGGATCTTTGGTGTACATCGGACTGTTGTAGATGATCGTTGTGTCCTGTTGGGCAAAGCCAATTTTTGTAATGGCTAGAAAAAGAATAAGCGTTAGTTTTTTCATGTTATATCTAGATATTTTTTTGCTTGGTTCGTTTTTTGGTTTTTGGGGCATCATTGCGAGGCACAAAGCAATCTCAAGATGTGAACTGATACATGCTCGAATAGATTGCTTGGTGCCTTGCAGTGGCGGCAAAATAGATTAATGTGCTTCTAGCCAGTTCAGCCCTTCGCCAATCTCAATTTCAATAGGGACTTCAGTTTTTATGGCAGTTTTCATTCGATGGGTAATGATTTCTTTTACCTGTTCTTTTTCCCCTTTAATTACATCGAAAACCAACTCATCATGCACTTGCATAGTCATTTTTGATTGTAGGTTTTGCGCTACCATATCCTTGTGGATGTTGATCATCGCAATTTTGATCATGTCGGCCGCAGAGCCTTGTATCGGTGCGTTAATCGCATTTCGTTCCGCATAACCTCTAACGGTCATATTTGCCGAGTTAATGTCTCTTAAATACCTGCGACGGCCCATGATGGTTTCTACATAACCATTTTCGCGAGCAAAATTCATCGTGTCGCTCATGTAGTTTTTAATGCCTGGGTATTGAATAAAATACTGATCGATAATTTCTGCTGCTTCCTTACGTGGAATGTTCAAATTTTGTGACAAACCAAAGGCCGATTGTCCGTAAATGATACCGAAGTTCACTGCTTTGGCATTTCTACGTTGGGTAGCGGTAACATCGGCTACTTCAATGCCATATACTTTAGCTGCGGTAGCCGTGTGGATATCAATGCCATTCAAGAAGGCATCTAGCATGTTTTTTTCTTTACTGATTTCGGCAATGATCCTCAACTCAATTTGCGAGTAATCCGCAGAGAGTAAAATATGGTTTTCATCCCTAGGAATAAAGGCCTTGCGCACCTCTCTTCCCCTGTCGGTTTTAATAGGGATGTTCTGTAGGTTGGGGTTGTTGGAACTCAAACGTCCTGTAGCAGCTACTGCTTGATTATAACTGGTGTGAACCCTTCCAGTACGTGGGTTAACCAATAAAGGTAAAGCATCTACATAAGTTGATTTCAGCTTTTGCATTTGGCGGAAATCCAGGATGTCTTGTACAATGTCACTTTTGGCTGCTAAGGCAACTAATACGTCTTCACCGGTTTGGTATTGTCCTGTTTTGGTTTTCTTTGCCTTAGGGTCAAGTTTTAAATGGTCAAAAAGCACTTCGCCTAATTGCTTAGGAGAGGCAAGGTTAAATTTAAGTCCCGCTTTATCATACACGTTCAGTTCGGCCTTTGCTATCTCTTCTTGTAGCTGTGCAGAATAGTTGGCTAAAGTATCGATATCGATTCTAACGCCTTCTTTTTCCATATCTGCCAACACAAAAATCAAAGGGTTTTCTATTTCAGAAGCTAGTTTCTGAGCATTTCTCTCCTGTAGCATTGGCTCAAAAACATTGGCCAGTTGGAAGGTCACGTCTGCGTCTTCAGCAGCATAATCTACTACTTTCTCTACAGGAACATCTTTCATGTTTAGCTGCCCTTTCCCTTTCGCTCCAATTAAAGAGGTGATGGAAATTGGGGTGTAGCCCAAATAGTTTTCAGACAGCACATCCATGTTGTGCCTAGTATCTGGATCAATAAGATAATGGGCCAACATAGTATCGAACAACTCGCCTTTAAGTTCAAATCCATACCATTTCAATACCAGTAAATCATATTTGATATTCTGGCCAATTTTGGTGATGTTCTCGTTTTCAAAAACAGGTCTGAAATCCTCTAAAATGGCCAAGGTCTCTTCTTTGTCCTGCGACGTTGGAATATAGTAGCCTTTTCCAGCTTCTATCGAAAAAGACAAGCCTACCAGGTCTACCAAGTTGGCATCTATTCCTGTCGTCTCCGTATCAAAGGATATTCTTTTTTGTTGCAGTAACAGTTCAACAAGTTCTTTTCTTTTCTCTGCAGTGTCTACCAATTGGTAATCGTGCGGTGTATTTTCAATGTTCTTGGCATCAATAGGGGTGTCAAATAACGAAGGTTGGTTCTCTATTTCTTTCGTAGGAGAAACAGCTACAGCGTTGCCAAATAAATCTTGCTGCACGGTAGCTTTGCCTTCATTTACGGTAAAGCTTTCACCAAATACACGCTTACCAATGGTTCTAAATTCCATCTCTGCAAAAAGAGGTTCCAGTAATTCTTTGCTCGGTTCTTCAAGCAATAGCTGCTGTTCATTAAACTCTATTGGGACATTTAAAATAATGGTTGCTAGTTTTTTGGAGATCAAGCCTTGCTCTACATGATTTTCGATGTTTTCTTTTTGTTTCCCCTTTAGCTCATGGCTATTGGCAAAAATATTTTCCATGCTGCCATATTGCTTGATCAGTGCTTTGGCCGTTTTTTCACCAATACCAGGAATCCCCGGTATATTATCTACCGCATCTCCCCATAAACCCAAAATATCAATTACTTGGTCAACCCGTTCAATTTCCCATTTGGTTAATACTTCTTTTACCCCTAAAATCTCCATTTCATTACCCATACGGGCAGGTTTGTAAATGAAAATATTATCAGATACCAATTGCGCAAAGTCCTTGTCGGGCGTCATGCAATACACCTGAAACCCTTGTTTCTCGCCTTCTTTGGCCAAGGTGCCTATAATGTCGTCAGCCTCGTAGCCATCTTTGGTAATTACTGGAATGTTAAAGCCTTCTATCAACCTAAAAATATACGGAATGGCTTTTGAAAGGTCTTCAGGCATGGCCTCACGATGTGCCTTGTAGGCCTCAAACTCTGTATGCCTTTCCGTTGGAGCTTCTGTGTCGAAAACAACGGCAATATGACTAGGCCTTTCCTTTTTAAGTACCTCTAAAAGGGTGTTGGTAAAACCCATTACGGCCGAGGTGTTAATGCCTGTAGAGGTAAATCGTGGATTTTTACTAAGGGCAAAATGTGCACGGTAAATAAGTGCCATTCCATCTAAAAGGAAAAGTTTTTTGTTGCTCATTTTTTGTATATTGAGTGGATAGAAATCTTAACCTTGTAAAGTTATAGAATAAGAGCAAAGCTGAAGTATATAATTTATTTTTTAGATGCTTATGTATTTTAGACGATTTGATCATCAATAGATTAAAACGATTTTATGAAATATCTTTTCTCTTTTCTCGCCCTATTGCTTTTCGCGAATTTTTCTCAGGCACAGTATCGTAAAGTGCTTGCTGTTTTACAATTCGAAAACCTTGTTAACAAAGTGAAGCCCAATTATGGAACACTAGAGCAGCCACTAGAGAGTGGCGCTTTTATCAATTTGATGAATCCGCAATTAAGGAATGCAAGCTTTGTGCGCCTATTCAATTCCTATCGTTGGCCAAATGGACAAAAGATAGATTTCTCGAAAAGGGGAAGTACCAAAGGCGGAAGTAATGGGATTGTGGATCGGTATGTTTTGGTGAATCCAGAAACGAGTGATACGGTGTTGTTGTATGTAGATCCATATAAAACATCCAATCAATATTATGTGCCCAAAGGGATGATTGCACTAACGCCAGTGCTCCTTAAAGATGAGATAGAGCCGGTGTTGAAGCAGATTGAGGAAATTAACCAGGCCGAAGATGGTTCTAAGCTGATTTTACATGCCGGAGACGTGATGCGTTATGTTTCTGCAAATTTTGATCAAAGCAAATTGATAGATAATGACAAGGTAAAGTTTTTATTGGAAGACAAAGAGGCAGATAAAATGTTGGCAGGTTATTTAATGAGAACCTACATTTTTAGTAAGTATTATGCTTTGGCCAAAGACATAGAAAATGAATCTGATTATGCTTTTGAGCAAATGAAAACCAACTTTAAAAAGTACATAAAGTTAAATCCTGAAACAAATACAGGGAAACTGGGCGATCATTTGAAGTAAGAGGACGTTTTTGTGGTAAATTCAATCTTTGCGTTTTTAGCGATGCGCTTATTTTCTCGCAGTTAGAAATTTTACCGCGAAGGTTATCAAAGTTTTCGCAAAGTGACGCAAAGGGTGAAGTTGGATAATTCATTGCTGAATAATGTTAGTCTTTGCGTTCTTAGCGGTACTCTTATTTTGTCTTTGCGGTTAAATTCAACTCTGATACTAACGATTGTTAATAAATGTTATCATGACAACAACACTACATTATTTTGCGTTAATTTGAATATGAAAGTTTTAAAGCTTATTGTAGCCTTCTGTTTGTTGGTATTAGGTGCCAAAGCACAAGATGCTATACTCATTAGCGAAGGTAATTTTGTAAAGGGCGAGATCAAAGGGACTAACTTTGAATCTGTTTTTATACAGCTGGAAGAACAAGGTGTTAAAGAATATAAAGCCAAGGATATTAAATCTTTTTTGTGGAATGGCGATACTTATGAAAGTAAACCCATTATCATTGGTAAAAAAGCGACGATTAAGTTTTTCAAACTGATAGAAGGCGGTAAGGTTAATTTATATGCCTATGGAAGTACTTCGGGAGTAGAAGAACCAACAAAGCAACCAAGAGTAAAGGCTCGTCCATCGGTAGGGCTTGGTATGGGGACTGGCGGTATTGGTGGTGGACTGGGTGGTGGCATCAGTATTAATTTGGGTGGGCGAAGATCTGCTCCAGAGCAGCCTGCAGGTGCAGCACCTAAAGCTAAAGTTTTCTATTTTATTGAGAAACCAGGAACAGGTCCCATACAAGAGATAGCTGCTGACGGATCAAGAACGGCTGCCACCAAAGCTTTATTGCTTCAAAAACTTACCGGAGATGAAGGCTTGACAGAAAGTATCAAGGCAACAGAATCTTTTGATGAAAAAATGTTGATTGCCTTGGTGAAATCATACAACGAATCAGTGAAGTAAGTTAAGCTCTATCCGAATGTCCCAAAGATTTTTCGGGGCAAGCAATATCTCTAACCAGCTGCTTCAGCTCCTTAATCTCTGGAAATCGTCCTTTGGTTTTGCGGTCAAAAATCAAATCGTCGTTAACGGAAATGATAAATGTTCCACTTGTTTCGCTCGGCTTTAGGGTAACACCACCAAGTTCTTCAGAAAAAGTAGTGAGTAGCTCTTGCGCAAAATAAGCAGAACGTAACATCCAGCCACATTTTGGGCAATATTCTATGGTAACAATAGGTTTTTGCATCGGAAATCTATATATAGATATGGGCAATTGTTGCTGTCTTAAAACTAAGACACCCAATAACCAGCTTAATAAAGGTCTAAGACCCCATTGGGATATTCTAAAACCTTTGCGTTCTTAGCGAACATCTTATTTTCTTTGCGGTGAGAAGTTTTACCACAAAGGTTATAAAAGGTTTTCGCAAAGTGACGCAAAGACTAAAATTATTGCTGCAAATCATCCCAAAACTCTACGGCTCTGCGATAGTGTGGAATAACAATAGAACCACCAACTAAATTTGCAATCATGAAAATTTCGTTCATCTCGTCGTTGGTAACACCTTCGTTATAGCATTTTTCCAAGTGATATTTAATACAGTCATCACATCTTAATACCATAGAGGCCACTAAACCTAGCATTTCCTTTGTTTTCACGTTCAAAGCGCCATCTGCATAAGAGGTAGTGTCCAATGCAAAAAAACGTTTGATATTGGTGTTGGCCGTTTCCATTACCCTATCGTTCATTTTTGTACGATAGTTATTAAATTCTTCTACTAATTTTCCCATGTCATTTTCGTTTTTTGGTTGTTTAGGTGTTTTGTTTTTTGGAAAATAGATAGGTCTAAACAACGAAAAAACCAATCAACTAACCAACTGCTATATTTCCTGCAAAGGATCCCAAAACACTTTTTTGAAATTCTTTACCTTGTCGTTTACCACAATAATGCCTTCTTCTTCCAGTAATTCCTGCATCAATGTTGGAGGTGAAAAATGAAATCGGCCAGTAAGTAGTCCGCTACTGTTCACTACCCTGTGTGCTGGAATTTTAGGTTTGGCCGAGCCTGCAAAGGCCATGGCATGTCCCACCATTCTTGAAGATTTTGCGGCACCTAAAGCTTTGGCTATGGCACCATAAGAAGTAACTCGTCCCTTAGGGATTAACCTTACTACTTCGTAAACCTGTTCATAGAAATTGGAATCCATTTTTTGAGTAAAAGTTTAAACCTAGTGTGCTCGTTATTTCAATTGCAGATAGAATTGAAAATCAGCGAAGCTAAATCTAGCAAAAAGTATATTTTAAAGCTATTTTTTAGATCTCTCCTCATTCTTCGTTGAAATGACAGATGTTAACTAAAAGAAAACTGAATATAATTAATGTTTTTATCCTTTTTAAGATAGATGTTTTCGTAATGCGTTTTAATAGAAAGTACCTCGTCTACCAAGTCTGATTGATACAGGTGGTCAGTGTCTTTATGAGTTAGTAATTCCAGCTCTGCCACTTTTTCCTTCGTGTAGTTGTACAATCCGTCATTGTCTGTTTTAAGGTTAATTTTGCCCCCATCACGAAGCAATACCTTATACTTTGATAAGAAAAAAGGAGACGTTAAACGTTTACGTTCCCTGCTGATTTGAGGTTGAGGATCGGCAAAGGTGATCCAAATTTCATCAATTTCTTTTTCACCAAAATAGTCCAGCAAATCCTCAATTTGTATGCGTAAAAAAGCGAGGTTGCTAATGCCTTCTTCAACTCCAGTTTTGGCGCCACGCCATATCCTGTTCCCTTTTAAATCTACACCAATAAAGTTTTTTTCTGGGAATAGTTTGGCAAGGTTAACGGCATATTCGCCTTTGCCACAAGCCAACTCTACTACTATTGGATGGTCGTTTTTAAAATGATCTTTGGCCCATTTGCCCTTTAAAACTTTTCCTGCTTCTAACTGGTATACGTTTGGAAAGGTGTTGATTTCAGCGAACTTTCTTAGTTTATCTTTTCCCACTTTCAAAAATTAATGCACAAAAGTAAGATTTAATTGTCTATTTCGTTCTCAATGCAGAGTAACTATTACGGAAAATGAGGGTCTTAATAAGAAACTTAACGTTTTATTAAGATTTACGTGCCACCAAACTATTTAACTTGCGAAAAAAATTAATGATTGCATAGGGGTATGTGCAGTTCTTGCTGTCATATCATTAAAAACCATTAATTAACAACAAACCCCAACACATAAATGACATCGAAAATTTTTAAACTACTCGTCCCTCTCCTCTTTATCTCTTTTCTATCCTTTGCTCAACAAACTTTTAAAATTTCTGGTCGTGTGAAATCTTCTGATGGAGCCATTGAGGCGGCTACCATTAATATTGTGGAAGAAAGACGTAACATTATGACCGATAGCTTTGGTTATTATGATGTGGAGCTTAAAGCAGGAAATTATACCTTCTTGATCAGTGCTGTGGGAATGAATTCTCTTCGTAAATCAGTTAAGGTAAATAAAAGCCATGTTGTCGATTTTGACTTGGAAAATAGTGCCAACAATCTCGACGAAATTGTGATTTCTACCACAAGAGATGACAGAAGCTTAGCCAGTCCGCAAATGGGAGCCGAGCGATTAACCATGAAAGCGATCAAAAACATTCCGCTTATTTTTGGTGAGCGTGATGTGATGAAGGCCATTCAATTACTGCCAGGTATTAAATCGGCGGGCGAAGGTGGTGCCGGTATTTATGTACGCGGAGGCTCGGCAGACCAAAACTTGGTGTTGATGGATGATGTACCTGTTTACAATGCCGCACACTTACTGGGCTTTTTCTCTACCTTCAATCCTGATGCGGTAGAAGATATCACGGTTTACAAAACAGGGATGCCTTCGCAATATGGCGGCCGCTTGTCTTCTGTGCTGGATATCAAAATGAGACAGGGTGATGCGGAAAAATTTTCGGCTTCAGGAGGTATTGGCCTAATTTCATCTAAACTTACTTTAGAGGGTCCTATTAAAAAAGAAAAATCTTCTTTCTTGGTTTCGGCCAGAAGAACTTATGTAGATGCTTTACTTAAGCTCTCGCCAGACAGTACCATTAATCAAAATACCATGTATTTCTATGATGTAAATGGTAGAGCTGATTTTCAATTGGGCGAAAATGACAAGTTGACCTTCAGTGGTTATTTAGGTAGTGATAAATTGGGGATTGCCAAAACATTTGGCTTAAGCTGGGGAAATGCCATCGCTAGTGCGCAATGGAAACACCAATATTCTTCAAAATTAAATTCGTCAACCATCGCGTCCTATACACGCTATCAAAATAAAATCGAAATCAATACCGGAATCGATAATGTGCAAATCTATTCGCAACTGAATGATTGGGCTTTAAAGCATAATTTCTTTTGGCAGGCCTCTGACAAAAATTTGGTGAAGTTTGGTTTTAATTCCATCTATCACAAAGTAACACCAGGAGAAATTACTTCCGAAGGAGTATCGAGCTATAATCCTGTAAACTATCAGGAAAGATTTTCATTGGAGAATGCGGTTTTTGCATCAAGCGATTGGCAAGCAACAGAGAAACTTAATATTGGTTTTGGCGTTCGCCTAACAGGTTTCAGTGTGCTGGGAGGTGGTGATTTTCTGACCGTTGATCCTAATGGTAATGTAACTAATAGCACCTATTACAAAAAAGGAGAAGTAGTGAAAACCTACCTTAATTTGGAGCCTCGTTTATCTTTAAGTTATCTGCTCAATGCTCAAAGTTCTGTGAAAGCATCGTATGTAAGAAATGCACAGAACATGCACATGATTTCCAACTCAACCTCAAGTAGGCCGAGCGACAAATGGCTGCCAAGTTCTTTGATGGTAAAGCCAGAAGTTTCAGACCAATTTGCCGTAGGATACTACAGGAATTTATTTGACAATGCTTTCGAGTTGAACGTGGAAAGTTATTATAAAACCATGGACAATCAGATTGATTATCGTGATGGAGCAGAAACTTTTAATTCCGATAATATCGAAACGCAATTGTTGTATGGTATTGGCAGGGCTTATGGTTTAGAGGTGTTGTTTAAAAAGAAAAAAGGTGATTTTACAGGTTGGCTAAGTTATACACTTTCTAAAACCGAAAGACAAATTGACGGTATCAACGGTGGTAATTGGTACAATGCCCGTCAGGATCGTACCCATGAAGTTGCCTTGGTAGGTTCCTATCAATTAAACAAAAGATGGAGCTTGTCGGCCTCGTGGATTTATTATACAGGTGATGCCATTACCTTCCCAACTGGAAAGTATAATATGGATGGTCAAGTATTCTTTTACTACACGGACAGAAACACTTACCGCATGCCATCTTACCATCGTTTAGATTTGGGCGCCAACCTTCAATTGAAAAAGAGAAAGAACTTTAGTTCAGAACTGTCTTTCAGTTTATATAACGCTTATGGTAGAAAGAATGCCTACATGATTAATTTCCGCGAAGCAGAAAATGATCCTTCAAGAACAGAAGTAGTACGTACTACCTTGTTCCAATTCTTGCCTTCGGTTTCTTATAATTTCAAATTTTAAACTCTCCTGAAATGAATCACTTAAGATATATCCTTTCCCTAATTGCAATAGTTGTTTGTCTTTCTTCTTGTGAAGATGTCATCGAACTTAATTTAGATACTGCCGCCGAAAAATATGTAATTGAAGCCAATTTTACCGATCAGGCCAATGGTACAAAAGTGCTTATCAGTAAAACCAAAAGCTTTAAAAGCAGTAATGATTTTGCAGGTGTTTCTGGTGCTGTGGTAGAAATTGAAGACCAACAGGGAAACATTACCCGTATCACTGAAAGCACCAATAAAGGGGTTTATACCCACGCTACGTTAAAAGGAATTCCAACACAAACCTATAAGTTGAAAATAACGGTAGGTACTGAGGTGTTCACTTCTACTTGCGTAATGCAGGCAGTAGTTCCTTTGGAAGATGTTTATCAGTACGAGTTGAGTTTGTTCGACGGGCCACGGATATTTACGCATGTAAAGTATACCGATCCTATTGGCGTGAAAAACTTCTATCGCTTTATCGAATATAAAAACAATGTTTACACAAAGTCCATTATGGCTTCAAATGATGAATTTACGGATGGAAAACAGGTGAACCAAACCATATTTCCCTATGAGTTTACCGATGAAACTAAACTTAAAAAGGGAGATAAAATCAGGCTTGAGTTTCTTACAATCGATGAACCTGTTTATAAATATTGGTTCAGTGTAGATAACGGTGCACAAGGCGGTGGTGATAGTGCTGCGCCTGTTAACCCTGTAAGCAACATTAAAGGCGGAGCCATAGGTTACTTTAGCGCACACACTATACAAAGCAAAGAATACACCGTTAAATAAGCTTTTCAAAAATTACTTCGCACCATTCCAAATGTCCACGGGGATTGCATCCTCGCAAGGACATTTGGCTTTGTTGATGATGATCAGTTTAATGGACGAAGCAACTTTTGTAGCATACTCCTTAAATCCCTCCTCGTTCATGCTACTGCGCGCCATGGCTGCTGCGGCGCAAAAAGACCATAGTTGGGCATCTTTTTTATCGCTCGACATTTTAGCCTTATACTTTTCTGCCAATGCAAAATAGGTGTTAAACTGCTCATTGGTGGCCGTAGCATCTTTGCTGCTTAGCGTAAGCGTGTAACGGGTACTGTTTGCTGTAGGCTTAAAGGTTTGTATGGTGGTTGGACTAGTTACTTCTATCCGATAATCAATTTTACTGGTAGGATGAATGAACTGAAATACATTGCCTTCAAGCTTGTGGTATACCGAGGTGCGGTTGGGTTCAATTAAAGTGAGTTCCTTGTCGGTAAAATTGATTGTCACGGTGTAATAGCCATCTTGCGTGGTGTACTGTCCAGAAGTAAGCTTAATTTGTGCGTTTGCATTACTTCCAATCAAGTAAAATAATACAATGGTAAGTAGCCTTAAGGACATTGTGCTTTTCTTCTATTTGCTTCTGGAAAATTATCAGCATCATTACAGCCATAAGTACGGGCATAATATTCCCAATTGGCTTTGCAAGTAGCGGATAAACGATTAGGGATTTGAATGGTGTTTTTTCTTCCTGTAGCACAAGTGTAGCTATAGGTGTAAGTAGAACTATCTACTTTTTTTTCCTTTTCAGGTTCCTCTTCAAATAGCTCGCAGCCCAAAGCAAAGAAGCAGCCTGCCAGCAATAGAAATAATTTTTTACTTAGTTTCATGTTAATAAGATTTATTGATATGTCAAAGCTAGAGCTAGTTTGTGCCTGTTCAAATACTCAAAATTTGGTATTTTTTTAGGCAGATGGATTTGGTGTGTTCGCTACTAGTTAATTTTTTTTGACATATTATTGGCTTTTTTGACATGATTTTAAATGATTATTTACTAAATTTATAGTGGAATAAAAATAATATCAATTTTAACTATATGACACTCGTTCAGCTTGAATATATCGTAGCCGTTGATACTTATCGTAGTTTTGTAAGTGCGGCAGAGAAATGTTTTGTGACCCAGCCAACCCTAAGTATGCAAATACAAAAGCTGGAAGAATTTCTTAATGTCAAACTTTTTGATCGTAGCAAGCAACCCGTAACGCCTACAGAAATAGGTTCGCAAATTATTGAGCAAGCAAGAATTGTGCTTCAAGAAAATAGTAAGATTAAAGAAATTATTAGTAACCAACAGCAGGACATTACTGGAGAATTGAGGATTGGAATTATTCCAACCATTGCGCCTTATTTACTACCTGAGGTGATTGCCGCCATGCTGGAAAAATATCCTGAAGTTAAGCTGATGATCTGGGAATATACTACAGAAGATATCATCCATCATTTAAAAACGGGCGTGATAGATTGTGGGATTTTGGCTACTCCTTTAGTAGATGCTAATATTGTGGAGCAACCTTTGTACTATGAAACCTTTGTAGGCTATGTGAGCAAAAACAGCAAGCTGTTTAAGAAAAAAGCCATTGATGCAGGAGATTTCGAAGAGGAGAACATTTGGTTGTTAAATGAAGGGCATTGCATGCGGTCGCAGGTTTTAAATATTTGTAGATCAACAAAGAACAATAAACTACAAGCACTTACCTATAATACTGGAAGCGTAGAAACACTGATCAGAATGGTGGATGTAAATGACGGAACCACCTTATTGCCTGAACTTTCGCTACACGATTTAAATAGTAAACAGCTTAATAAGGTTCGTTATTTTAGGTCTCCGGAACCAGTTAGAGAAATCAGTTTGGTGACCCACAAAAGCTTTGTGAAAAAGAAAATGTTGAATGCCTTAAAAGAGGAAATTCTCACACTAATTCCAAAAGGAATGAAAAACAGGAAAAAGAAAGACGTTGTTGGGATTTAAATATTGATTAGGCCGAGCTATACCTATGTGTCTATGTGGTTGTAAAAAGTAAAAGTTGCCTAAATGAAATGAACCACATAGGCACATAGTTTCAAAGTATAATGCTTAGCAAGTATTTTTCCTTCCGAGTTCTCTAATATTACACATCTAGATAAGGTGTTTTAATTAGCTTGTTAGGTTTCAAATAAATGAATTGACGATTGGCATCGATAATGATGTTGAAACGTTTCAGAACATCTCCACCCAGTATACTCATCTTTTGGCGACCAATTGCACCGTCAAAAAAGCCAACTGGAATATCTTCAAGTTTTAAACTGCCAATGCTGAAACTTGGTAAAATGGCTTTCTTTGTTTTTAGCACATTGCCATAAGAGTCTTTTAATTGCTTTTCGCTAATGGTTTTCAATTGCTCCGAGAGTTTATTGGTAGAAGAGAAAAGGTCGTCAAACAAAATGGTACCAGCGTAGCCTGAGTGGATCAAAAACCTATTTTTAAACACTTTGTCGCTAATTTCAGAGGTTCCTTCTACAAACATCATATCGTCTTCATAATTCAAGCTAGCTTTATGATAGCCTTTAATGTTTTTCGGGAGGTCTTGGCTTAGGGTGAGTGCCTTCTTGTCGAAATCAATCATCACTACTTTGTCCTTAAAAAGATCAAGCCCAAACTTTCCGTCGGTGGCGGGGCCTGAGTTTTTGTTTTCCCAAATGGGGATGCTTTTCCACGTCATCTCGCCAATTTGAAGGTCGTTACTTTTGCTATGTCTAGAGCTGTTGCCGGCTCCGCCCCAGCTACTTACACTGTCTGTTCTGTCGAAAGAAACGCTCCTGATTTTTTTCAAAGCCTCTTCGGTAAGGGTTACCGATGAAGCCGCCAAATGAAACATCAGGTCAACCGTATCTTTTTGGTTTAAGATCCCTTTTATCGAGATGTTGTTGTGTGCTGTTAAGGTGAAAGGAATCGAATATTTGCTTTTACCAGCATGCTGGGCTGATAGCTGATACGCACATAAAAGAAATAAAATAACGAGGTTGAATCTTTTAGGGAACATTTGATTGAAATGAAAATGATATAGAATAAAGTTATGCATTAAAATAAATATCTACCATTAAGATATATGATAAAATCACCCTAAAGGGGTTATTTTTTAGAAGATAAATATTTTAAACTTTGTTTCGCTTTTAAGGGTGGGCTTTTTTGAAATGACCGTTTTAAGTATTAACCATTCAAATTATTCACCAAATAAACAAAAGAAAGGAATAACAAAGACATCAACCATTGACGCTGTATTTACCTACCTAACCTTTACTTATGAAAAACAATTTGCGCATTGTGATTATTGACGATGACCAAATATGGCGAAGAGGATGTGAGATTTTGTTGTCTGAAAAAGAGGGATTTGCCATAGTTGGGAGTTATGAGATGTTATTCTTGGATTTGAAAATTTTGGCCCGTCATCGGGCCCAATTAATCCTTTTTGGCATTAACCAGCCCAATTTTAATCATGTCGAAATTTTAACGGAAATAAAAAACAGGGTTCCCAAAGCGCATATCATTATCCTGGCAATTGTTTCACGTCCTGAAATCATCTTTGAAACATTTAAAGCTGGCGTTTCGGGATACATCACTAAAAATTTAAGTATCGATAAACTGCTTGAATCCATTAATGTAGTGACCAGTGGAGGCGGTGTATTTAGTGCGGACGTTACAAAAATGGTCATCAATTCTTTCCAAAGGAGCTTAAATTCACCACTAACAAAAAGAGAAACAGAGATTTTGCAACTTATCGCCAACGGTCAAACTAAATCTCAAATAGCCTTTACACTCTTTATTAACCAAAATACGGTAAGAACCCATGTGAAAAATATTTATGTGAAGCTAAACGTAAAATCCAAGGCAGAAGCAATTAAGATGGCTAAAGAAATGCGCTTCATATAAATGAAAAATCACCCTTTTAGGGTGATACTACCAATCTATTCTTCTCTCTAACTTTAGGTCTTTACCTATTTAAGACCAATGACAAAGCTGGCTACAAAACATTACTATGTAAGGGTTAGCAGTTTAAAAATGGCTATAGCCTTTTTTAGAGAAAAGTTAAACTTACATGTCAAACCAAAATCACTAAAGTATTTTGAAGGGGCTATCGTTTTTTATAGTCCAAGGATACAGATTTTCCTTTCTGAAAAGGTATACCCAGATCAAACTGATGAAGTATATCTAGATACAACAGACTGTTTGGAGCACTATTGCCGCCTTAAGACAAACAATGTTGAGTTCAAGGGAAAACCATCCTATTCATCTTCTGGACTTGCTGCGGAATTTACAGACCCAGATGGTAATAGATATCACTTGCTAGAACCTCGTACTTACCCTGCTAAATAGTTTGTTATGCGTTATTTTAAAGAACTGAGCAACCGTAATAGGTTGGTAAGTGAATACACCTGTAATGCCGCTACCAGCTTGCTAGACACTTCTTCCTATGCCATGAAATTTGTAATTTCTGGTATTGAGAAATGTATCGTGAATAGTAGGGCAATGAGTATTTTCCCTGATAACTTTACCATTATTAATGCAGGAACAGATTACTGTAGTTTGATTGATTCGATAACTCCGGTACATACCCTTACCCTGCATCTCAATACGAAGTTTGTAGAGGACTTTAATCGATGTTTCTTTTTAGAAGAAGAAGATTTATTAGCACATGCCGAGTTTAAAAATAAACCGGAATTTGTTGAAACCTTATATCCTCTTCACGGAAATATAAGGTACAACTTAGCACATTTAAAAAGGCAACTTGATAAAGGACTACAGGACGAGATGCTCCTCAACGAATACCTGTATCACTGCTTGACTGGTTATTATCAAGTTTATTATAAAGAAATTGACGATAAATATCAAAGCCTAAGCTTTCTAAAAACTAAAACTAAAAAGGAGGTTTTTAGACGGCTTTTGCTTGCCAAAGAATATCTGCATAGTAATTCTTATAAAGATATCAAATTGGAAGATCTGGCTACGTATTGTTGTCTTTCTATTAATCATCTGCTGCGTACCTTTAAGGAAGCATACGGAAAAAGTCCGCATCAGTATTTAACTCAACTTCGCTTAGATAGAGCCAAAGCGCTTTTAAAAACCACAGATTATCCGCTGAGCGAGATTAGTGGCTTAGTGGGCTTTGAAAATGTGAGTTCATTTGTAAGGCTTTTTAAAACAAGCGCAGGAATAACACCCTTTAAATATAAAAAAGGCCATGCTTTTTAAGCTAGTTTTTGTGTTTAAGTGTTTGTTTGTCAGTTATTAATAGTATTGCAAAAAGGTGATTTTCGCACATTTTATTTGAAAAAGCCAACTTACCTTTGGATTGGTAACGGACAGATTTTGTAGAAGTTTAGCCGTTTAGTTAATAATTAATTTGGAAAAGCAAACGCCAGGATTGGGTTTGCTTTTCGCTTTTTAGAGGCTTTTTAAAAAAGGTGATTTTCGCACATTTTCTAAAATATGCTTGGCCGTACTTTGTGTAAAGCTCTTCTGTATAGGGCTAAGATAAATACACTATTAACTAACTAAATCAGTATTCTTATGAAACAAAAATTACTATTAATGGTAATTACCATTTTGTGCTGTTTTGTAGCTTTTGCTCAAAATAGGACAATAACGGGTAAGGTCACTGCTAAAGAAGACGGGCAGCCGCTTCCTGGGGTAAGCGTGAAAGTAACCGGTACTAAAATTGGCACCACTACCTTGGCCGATGGTAGTTTTAAACTGTCCATTCCTTCCAATGCACGCTCTTTGGAGGTCAGCTATATTGGCTATGCTACTCAAAATGTAGAAATAGGGACAGGAAATGTGGTGAATATATCGCTTGCTGAAGATACAAAGGCCTTGGGTGAGGTGGTTGTGGTAGGTTATGGGACACAAAACAAGACGCTAAGCACGCAAACAACAGGTATAGTAAAAGCAGAGTCTTTTAAAAACATGCCTATTCAAACACCTCAGCAAATTCTACAAGGCCAAATAGCTGGTGTTAATATGGTTAACTCTTCGGGGGTACTTGGTGCTGAAGCACAGATTACAGTTCGTGGAGGATCCTCTCTTGGTGCGGGTGGTAGACCTCTCTATGTTATTGACGGTGTTCCTTTAAATTCTTCAGGAGGAGATTACACTCAAGCACAAGGAGGCTCCTCTTCCTTAAATCCTTTATTAAATATCAACGCGAATGATATTGAATCCATGACGGTTCTTAAGGATGCATCCGCAGTGGCAATATATGGTTCGAGAGGGTCTAATGGAGTTATCTTAATTACTACTAAAAGAGGGGCTGCTGGTAAAACAAGAATAAATGCCGATTTTTTTAGTGGTTTTTCAAAGCCAACATCTTTGGAGAAAATGATGAATGCTGACCAATGGCGTCAATTTAGAGGAGATTATTTAAGGGCAAATGGAGCTGCTGTACCTAGTTATCCCACCACAAACTTTGATTGGATTGAGGCCGTTGTTAGAACGGGGAAACTAAATACTACAAATTTAAGTGCGTCAGGCGGCGACGCTAAAACACAGTTTTTTGTGGGGGGAACTTTTTCAAAAGAGAGTAGCTATACATTAGGGAACGATTTAGACCGTTTATCTGGAAGATTTAATCTGAATCATAAAATCTCTGACAAAATCAATTTGGGAGTTAATTATAATCTGTCAAGGGTTAATATGAATCGTATCAATACTGAGAATAGTACTGGCGCTCCGTTAACTTCTGCTTTTCTTCAACTACCATATGTTACGCCTTACGGTCCTGATGGAAAATATGTAAATACAGGTTTTATTCAAAATGTATTGGCAATAAATGCAACTGGGATAAATAAAAACTTTTCTAACAGAAGTACTGGTAATGCATTCGCGGAATGGGCTATTATTGATGGGCTGAAATTTAAAACAGATTGGGGAATGGATATGTACGGAGTAGATGAGAAGAGTAGAGATGCAGATATAACAACTCCTGGAGGGTCTGCCTACCGAACAAATTATACCGACAACAAATGGCTTACTTCTAATACCTTAAGCTATTCGAAAAACATTGATAAACATCAAATAAAAGGATTACTAGGCTATAGTTTTGAAACTTCTACCCTTACGCAAATTGAAGTAAAGGGTACGGGGTTTGTAAGTGACGACCTTCCTAATGTGGGGTCAGCTTCAACCCCTGTTACCGCTTCGGAGAAGATATATGATTGGGCTTTAGAATCTCAATTTGCACGTTTAAATTATGATTATGACAATAGGTACTTGTTTGAGGGGTCTTTTAGAAGAGATGGTTCATCTAGATTTGGAGCCAATAAAAAGTACGGTAATTTTTATGCTTTATCAGGCGGTTGGATTATTTCAAATGAGCAGTTCTTTAATAAAAGTAATAAATACGTACAATCTTTGAAATTGACCGCAAGTTACGGTACAGCAGGTAATGACAATATAGGATACTATGGTTTCATGGGGACTTTTGCTTCTGGAGCAAATTATCTCGGTCAAGCAGGTTTAGCGCCAGGTGTGGTTCCCAATCCAGATTTGAGTTGGGAGGAGACAGCTCAATTTGATGTTGGTATCTCTACAAGACTATTCAAAGCAGTAGATATACAGTTAAACTATTATAATAAAAATACGACAGGTTTATTGGTGAGTGCTCCTTATCCCTTTACCACAGGATTTGCTTCCGCTTCAAAAAATATAGGGACTTTGAGAAATCGAGGATTTGAAATTTCGATTAATTCAGATAATATCAAAAATTCAAACTTTAGCTGGTCTACCTCTTTTAATATTGCTTTCAACAAAAACAAAGTAACCTCATTGCCTAAAAATCTAGACGAGGATGGTCGTGATTTCTTGACAGGTAGTGCAGTGCAGAGAGCAATTGTAGGCTATTCAAAAAATTCATTCTATTTGATTAGGTATAAGGGAATAAATCCACAAACAGGAAATGCTGAATGGTTAAAGAAAGACGGTACCGCAACAACAAGTCCAATTGCCTCAGATCGTGTAATTGTTGGAAAGGCCGATCCAGATTTTCAGGGAGGAATAACAAATTCCTTTAAGTATAAGAACTTCGATCTTTCTGCGTTTTTCAATTTCTCTTATGGAAATGATGTATACTTAGATGGCTTAACCTTTACTGATAATTTTAGCTCTGGCTCATATAATAAGAGTGTTGAATTGTTAAATTATTGGAAGAAAGTGGGAGATAACGCTTTTGCTCCAGCTTTAAATAGCCCTACAAGAACTACTTATCCTCAAGCTTCGACGAAGCAATTACTTGATGGGTCTTATCTCAGACTTAAATCGTTAACCTTTGGATATAATCTTCCTTCTGACTTTTTACAACGAACAAAATTGTTCTCTAGCTTGAGGGTTTATTTCTTAGCTCAAAATATTTGGACCATTAAGAATAAAGATTTCCGTGGAGACCCAGAAATATCTGCTAATGGTGCGAGTAATCTAATCGTAGGTCAAAGTTTCTTTGCGCTACCACAAGCGAAGTCATACACTTTTGGAGTAAATATTGGTCTTTAAAACTAAAAACATGAAATTTAAATACGGTATTATATATTCTCTGATTGCCATTGCATTCTTTGGCTGTGAGAAAAAACTAGACTTAAAAAATCAACAGTCATTATCAAACGAAGATGTTTATAAAAGTCCATCAACAGCCTTAGGGGCATTGCTTGGTGTTTATAGCACAGCCCAAACCTTTGATTTTTATGGTAGTCTACCGCAGGTAATCACTGATTATATGGGGAACAATGTTGATTTTGTGGGAACTTTTCCAACATTGCAGGATTTGAATAATTTTTCTGCAGTATCTACCAACAGTAATGTATCGACGATATGGCAAGTGCATTATCAAGTTATTAACAGGGCAAATTCAATTATTGCCAATATCAACAATGTGGATGGGCTGTCTGCTCAAGCCAAGGCGCAATATGTAGGAGAAGCAAAATTTTTAAGGGCTTTGGCCTATTTTCAGTTAGCAAATTTATTTGCGCAACCTTATCAGGTTAACAATGGAACTAATTTATGTGTGCCTTTAGTTTTAGATGAATTTACTGGAACGATTACCTATCCATCCAGATCGACCTTAAATCAAGTACACGGTCAAATTATTAATGATTTAAATGATGCAGCAGTAGCTTTGCCAGTATCTTATAGCAATGCCTCAGACACGCGTGGAAGAGCAACAAAAGGTGCTGCATACGGTCTTTTATCACGATTGTATTTATACCGAGAGGAGTGGCCAAAAGCAGAAGCTGCCGCAAGGAGCACTTTAGCCCAGGGTATTTATAATACTGCTACTGATTATGCATTTTATAGTGGTAATACAGATGAAGACGTTTTTACTATTCAAAATAGCGCTATCGATAATGGAAAGACCGGCTCTGGTGGTTGGGCTTCTTATTATAATCCAGCATCACGTGGAGGAAGGGGAGATGCTCCGTTTTCACAAGATTTAGTCACTGCCTATAACTCAGAGGCTGGGGATAAGAGGTTTAACCTAAAAATAACTGGAGTGGCAGCTGATGGGCTTTCTCATTTCTTTACTAGTAAATTTCCAGATGCGACAAATAATTCCGATAACTCTCCCGTAATAAGAACTACTGAGATTTACTTGAATTTGGCAGAGGCTTTGGCTCACCAAAATGCAACGCCTAATGCTGAAGCGATTACTATTTTAAATAACCGGATTAGAGTTAGAGCAGGGCTAGGGCCAAAAGCTATCGGAACACAGCAGGCATTGATAGACGCCCTTTTGATTGAGAGAAGGAAAGAGTTGGCCTTTGAAGGGCATAGCAGAATGGATTTGTTGCGTAATAAACAGAATCTTAGAACAGGAAATGCCGCAGCAGCTTTTGGGGCTCCCAAAACCATTTTGCCTATTCCACAAAGGGAAATAGACAATAACAAAGGCTTACAAGGACAGCAAAATCCAAGTTACTAGAAACAGTTTCGAAGTAATAAGACATTAAACATATTTTGTAAAAAAGCCGCTATTTATAGCGGCTTTTTTATGCCCTGAAAAGGGTATTAAAAAAGGTGGTTTTCGCATATTTTTTTACTTGAGTTAATAAGAACTTTAAGTAAACACATCCAACCATGAAAAACAAAATTCTAACCATTTTTATGCTATTTATATTAATAGTTAATAAAAGTAGCGCAACAGAAAATCCTAAAAATGATTATCAAGAAGTGATAGAGGCTTATCGAGATAGTTTCTTAAATACTGATTATAAAAAGCTTAAAAAAGTCCTAGACCCCAATGCAGTATTTGGTTACAGTAGAGCTGAAAAGATCATAAAGCATGATGCTTGGACATTTTTAGACAATATGTATAAAAACAGAGGAATGGTACAGCAGGATTGCGAAGCTAAGGCTGCGGTAATTGCAGCGTCTTCTTCACAAGTAATTGCGCAAATAGATGTTAATTATTTACAGTTTGATAATAGACAGAAACATGTGATTACCATCGAAAAAGATGATGATGGGAAATGGAAAATAACCAACGTTTTTAAATATTTTTTTTAATCAGGAATGATTAATTGCTTGTTTTTTTGAGAAAAAATTAACCTTCACCGAGCAGATAATGGCAATGAGGAAGGAAACCAAAGTAATGATGTCAACGGTGCCATCAGGAATATTTTTTCCAGTAAGCCAGTCCAAATAATATTTAACGAAAGAATTGGGTAAATTGGTTTCGCCAAGCTGGCTTTTCACCTGCCATTGCCAGTCGGTAAGTGGGCAATAGCCAATGCCATACCAAATTCCTAGAATAAGCCAACAGGCCAGCGTAATACCTACAATGTATAAGTGTAATTTTCTGGTTTTAGGCCAAACCCAAGCAAATAAGTTAAGGCCTATAACAATAAGATGTGCCGCAGTTAAAAAATGGTCGAGTAAGGATAAACTCACGGAGTTCCGCTGCCAGATTTAAGGCCTTCAATCCCCACTACTTTTTCTTCTTCTTCGCCTTTTTTCTTTTTCTTCTTTTTCTTGGTCGGATCTACGCCGTTCAAACGGTCTTCAATGATCTTGTCGAATTCTACAATTTGCTCAGGCTTTAAAACGGCCTTGATATTTTTGTTGGTTTCGTTGTTTAGGCGATAAAGTTTCGATATTTCCTCGTCGTTGAAGCCGGTAGCTTGTTGTTTTTTGCTCAAAGCAATTTGCTCTTTTGCTAAGTTATAAGCATAGTTGTAAATCACGCTTTTTTGGGTAGAACTCAGTTTTAAGCGAGTTTCTAATTCGTCTACGTTCTTTTTAGCTAACTCTTCTGGAGTAGGCATTTTGGGTTGCTGTGCTATTGCAGCAACTGCCACTGTGGTAAAAAGAAGAAGAGCGGATAAAAACTTTTTCATGGTGCTTCACTATATTTAATGCTGCAATTTAGGAATTTTTTAGGAAACATCATGGCTTAAGGAACTTAGCTTTGAGTGGTAAGGAAACTTTGTAAAATAAACCCGATTGAAGTGGTTATCCTTTTTGTTTTGCTTCATTTGTCATTCCGAGGCACGAGGAATCTCTAACAACAGTGTTACTAATGTAATTATCCTTAAACAACCCGTCCCGATTATTCGACAGGCTCAGGATGACAGGAACAAAAATATAAAAACAAAAAGCGAGGCTATCATATTTGATGCCCCGCTTTTGTTGTTTTTCTAAAAAAGAAAAGTGAATTATTTACCTAATGCTTTTTTATAGCGCTCAGCTACTGCATCCCAGTTTACCACGTTCCAAATTGCCGCTAAGTAATCAGGACGTTTGTTTTGGTATTTTAAGTAATAAGCATGCTCCCAAACATCGATACCAAAAATAGGGGTACCTTTTTGCTCAGCAATGTCCATTAAAGGATTGTCTTGGTTAGCAGTAGAAGATACAAACAATTTACCGTCGGCACCTACTGAAAGCCAAGCCCAGCCAGAACCAAAACGAGTTGCACCAGCATCTTGTAATTTTGTTTTTAGGTCAGCAAAAGAACCAAAAGTATCATTGATCGCTTTAGCTAAATCGCCTGTTGGCTCACCACCTTTGTTTGGTCCTAAAACAGTCCAAAATAAAGAGTGGTTATAGTGGCCACCACCATTGTTGCGTACTGCAGCAGGATATTTAGAAATGTTTTTGATGATGTCATCCAAGTTGGCATTTGCTTCTGGTTTGCCTTCCAAAGCTTTGTTTAAGTTAGTAACATAAGCTTGGTGGTGTTTGCCATGGTGAATTTCCATGGTTGCTTTGTCGATATGCGGTTCTAAAGCGTCGGTTGCGTATGCTAACGCAGGTAATTCAAAAGCCATAATATTTATTTTTTAAGATTATTTAAATGTTATCTCTACAAATATAGCAGAGAAAGGTTAAGTTTTATTCAATTGTTTGTCAATATTACTTGCGTTTATTAACAAAAAAAGTGGTCATAAGGCTGCCACATTCTTCGGCCAAAATACCTCCCGTTAACAACGTTTTGGGATGCAAAAGGTTTTGGTTGATCTTGGTAAATCCCCGCTTTTCTTCTTTGGCTCCATATACAATCCTGCTGATTTGTGTCCAATAGCTGGCACCTGCACACATTATACAGGGTTCAATGGTCACGTACAAAGTGCAATCTTTAAGATACTTGCCGCCCAAGGTTTGTGCTGCGGCGGTAAAGGCCTGCATTTCGGCGTGTGCCGTCACATCATTTAGCTGTTCGGTAAGGTTGTAGCCCCTACCAATTACTTTTCCTTTGCAAACCACTACTGCTCCAATGGGGATCTCTTGCACATCATAGGCTTTTTTAGCCTCATTGAGGGCTAAGCGCATGAAGTGTTCATCTTCTTGCTGCGGGTTAACGTTTTCTTCGAAATTATAGAAAGACATTGGGTTGATTGTTTAACTGTTGGTGTTGTTTTTTGATTGAATAAAGAACAAGGAGCAAAGAATAAAGATATTGGATGAAGTTCTTGTCTTTTATCTTTGTTCTTTCATCCTTAATCTATATTAACTTACTACCATTTGGTACTTTTTTCTCTACACTGCTTAATACAATATCGCCATTTTCATCGGCAAAGCCAGTTACTAAAAACTCACTCATAAACTTGCCAATTTGTTTCTTTGGAAAATTGATGACCCCAATAATCTGACGACCAATTAAGTCTTGCAAGGCGTAATGTTTGGTAATTTGCGCACTACTCATTTTAATGCCAAACTCGCCAAAATCAACTTTTACTTTGTAAGCAGGTTTACGTGCTTCGGGATATTCAAAGGCCTCTATAATGGTGCCTACCCTTAGCTCAACTTTTTCAAAATCATTCCAGCTAATTTCTTCCATAACCCAAAAATAGGGTTTTGGTTGCTTAGATAACTGTAAACTGCTTTCTAATCACTGAAAACTTTTTCCATATCTTTGCAAAATGGTAGAAATCAAGCTAAAAAAAGGAAAAGAAAAAGCAGTGTATCAACGACATCCTTGGGTGTTTTCTGGTGCTTTGGATAAGGTAAAAGGAAGGCCTGAAAATGGTGACGTGGTAAAGGTATTAGATGCTCAGGGAGAATTTTTAGCCTATGGTTATTACAATGACCAATCTCGTGTAGCCATCAGATTGGTAGAGTGGGACGAAAATGTGAGTATTGATGAGGATTGGTATGCACAGAAAATAAATACGGCCATTGATGGACGTGCACATTTGTTGGCCAACGAATTGACCACTGCTTGTCGCTTGATTTTTAGTGAAGCTGATTTTTTACCTGGATTGATTGTAGACCGTTATGCAGATTTTCTTTCGGTACAGATCTTAAGTTCAGGTATTGAGAAAGCAAAAGAGACCATCATTAAAGTATTGGTAAAACGCTTACAACCTAAAGGGATTTTTGATAGGAGTGACGTTACAGCTCGTACGCACGAAGGAATTACCGCCGAAAACGGATTACTTTGGGGAGAAAATCCTGCTGAGTTTATTGAAGTAAAAGAGAATGGCATTAAATACCATATCAATATTGCCGAAGGACAAAAATCTGGCTTTTATTGCGACCAACGTGATAACAGAAGTATCTTGGCCTCGTACAGTAAAGATAAAACCGTACTAGATTGCTTTAGTTATAGTGGTGGCTTTAGCTTGAATGCTTTTGCACAAGGTGCCGCCGAAGTGACTAGTGTAGATAGCTCCGCTTTAGCTATTGAAACGTTGAAGCAGAACATTGCGCTGAATAAGTTTGATGCTGCTAAACATATTGCTATTCAAAGTGATGTGAACAAACAGTTGCGCCAATTTAATGATGAGGGCAAAAAGTTTGATTTGGTGGTGTTGGACCCTCCAAAGTATGCGCCTTCACGTTCGGCGTTGGACAGGGCAGCAAGGGCATATAAAGATTTAAATCGTAGAGGTTTGATGTTGTTGGAAAGTGGTGGTTTGTTGGCTACATTTTCTTGCTCTGGTGCGGTGGATATTGAAACTTTTAAGCAGATTATTGCTTGGGCCGCTTTGGATGCAGGTAAGGAAGTGCAGATCATTAAGCAATTTTGCCAACCCGAAGATCATCCTGTAAGATTGTCTTTTCCTGAAGGAGAATATTTAAAAGGCTTGTTGTTAAGGGTGGTATAGCATATTTATAAGAGATGTATTTTTCAATAAAGGCAACGGTAGGACTTGTACTTTTGTTGCTGGCGAAAATATTTCCTTATAAACCCAAGCAGGTTTTTACTACAGGGAATTTCTACATTTTACGAAGGCAATATGCGAAGTGGGAGTTTTTTGGAGTAGTTCCGTTTTTCATATTGACTCCATCTTTGATTTATGGTTTCGGGAGCTTGTTCTTTTGGATGAATACACTTCCTGAAAAGAAGGTAGGCTTGGATTTTTTGATTTTGCCGAACCTGTATTTATGGTTTGTCCCAGCAATATTTTTAACACTTGCAATAATCATTTTGCCAATAACCTTGATTTATCGATTGCTTTTAAGAGATCGATATGATGAATACCTCCACTATACTAATTTAAAAAGTGGGATTGATGGGATAAGGATTTTAAAATTTTTCTCTTGGATATCGGGAATATGCGCAATTGGTTCAATTTTTTTAATGTCAGATTATTCGATTGAGATTAGCGATAAGCAAATTGTTTTAAATGATTTTTTTACAATGGATAAAAAAGCATATGATTTCAAACAAGTCAGTAGCGTTAGCTTTGTTGAAAACGTCATTTCAAAAGACCGAAAAAAGATTAGTCCCAATCCGCATTACTACGTGAAATTTAAGGATGGTAATTATTGGAATACCACAAAAGGATTAAATGACGAGGTTCGGCAAGATAAGATCATGAAATACTTGGCTCAAAAATCTAATCGCAAAATTGATACTGTTTCTTATCTCATCGATTAAAGTAGGGTCGAATGCTTAATGTCTCATTTTTTAAAAAAAAATATCTAACTATTTTTCTAATTTGTTGTTAAGAAACCAACAAACGGAAAAAACCTATGCTTCTTGTTAAAAATATTAGGCTAAGTAGAATTATCATCAACACTTGGTATGTAGATATTATCATGATTGCTTCCTGTATGGGCGCTTATTTTATTCGTGAGTATCTCATTGCCTACCACTTTTCTATTCCAACCATTATCCCTACGGTGCTGGGCACGGCCATCGCTTTTTTCATCGGTTTTAACAATAACCAAGCTTATGACAGGTGGTGGGAAGCCAGGAAAGTTTGGGGTGGTTTGGTAAATGATTCACGTTCGTTTGCACGCAGCGTGTTAAGTTATGTGCCGCAGAGCGATGAAAACAATGAGCTTGTACGAAGGATGGTTCGCAGGCATATTGCTTTTTTATATGCTTTAAAAGCCAACCTACGTGGAACGGTAGATTTGATTTATGTGAAATACTTGGACGAGGCAGAACGGCTTGAAATAGATAAGCATAAAAACCTGCATAACGCTATCCTTTTAAAACAATCAGAAGATCTGGAAAAGTTGTCGCGCAATGGACAAATTGATGGCTTTAAATTTATTCAAATCAATGAGTTGTTGGTAAGATTCAGTGACCAGATGGGGATGAGCGAACGCATCAAGAACACTGTTTTTCCTACCACATACAGTTATTTAACCAAAGTTTTTATTTGGCTTTTTGTAGTGACATTTACTTTAGTCATTAGTCAAGAAATGGGCGTTTGGTCTATTTTCATGGGCTGGATGATTGGTTTTGTATTTGTGTCTACTCAAATCAATGGAATGAACCTGGTTGATCCTTTTGAAAATAATGTAGCAGGTATTCCTTTAAATCAAATTACGAGAACTATCGAAATTAATTTGCTGCAAATGATGGGCGAAGAGGATGTACCACCCCCTATTTTGCCGATCAATGATGAGTATGTGCTTTAGTTGCTTTGCGGTCTTTGTGTGTCTTGTTTATTCTTAGCGGTTAAAATTTTTACCGCAATCCCGTACGTACCGGGATGAAGTTTCGCAAAGGCGCAAAGGTTCATTTACGCTTAACATGTTTTTTCTCGTCTTTTAGTTTTTATGTCACCCTTTCAGGATTTTGTCTATCGCTGGGTAGTTAGAATAATTTCACCACTTCGTGATTGTTAATTAGGGCGTTTTAAACTTGCATGCATTTGAACTAATCATGATTTTTTCGTTTAGATGTCTTCTGCCTGTTGCTTTATATGTTAGAACGATGATATCATTTCGTGGTTGTTAACCAGGACTTTTTAAACTTGTATGAATTGTAATTGGCCTAAACAATATTTTGAGTCCGAAGGACTGACATTATTCTAGAAAATATAGGTTTAACCCATAAACCACGAAGTGGTGACATTTTATTTGTTAAGTTTTTAATCTAGGAGACATTCATTTTTTGTAGCTGCTTTGCGGTCTTTGCGTATCTTATCCTTTCTTAGCGGTTAAATTTTACTACAATCCAATACATACGGGATGAAGTTTCGCAAAGGACGCAAAATTTGGGGCCAGTGCTAATAAAAAAGCCCAACGGAAATTAATCCGCTAGGCTTTCAAATAGTGTTGATCGGTTTTAAAGCTCTTCTGAATTGGTGGGTAGCTCGTCAAATTCACCTGCAAGTGCATATTTTCCAAAAATTACTAATCCTGCTGCAATTGGAATATAAATGAGCAGAATAATGCCCCATTGAAGGGCAGTATTGGTTTGGTCAATTCCCGCGGCGGCTGAGCTGATTTTGTCCCAAGCTTGCCAAAACATAAATATGGTTGAAAGTGGACCTAAAAGGATCCATACAATGCCTAAAGTTCTTTTTAATGCTTTCATGGTTTAGTCGTTTACGTTTTCGTCTCTCTTGTTAGATAAATAAATAGTGCCTATTACAAAGCAAAGCGCCGCTATGCCAATAGGATACCACAATCCCGATAAAGGAGTGGAGCCTTTAAAGCTGGCAATTAACGTGGCTACAAAAGGTACTAAGCCCCCAAACACGCCATTTCCAATATGGTAAGGCAGGGACATAGAAGTATAACGGATCTTGGTTGGAAAAAGTTCTACTAAAAATGCAGCAATTGGTCCATAAACCATGGTTACCAACAATACCTGGAAGAAGATTAACCCTACAAATACCCAAAAATCGTTAGCAGCTAGTTTTTTGTCTTTGTATAGTATTGGCGCATGTCCAATTGCTTTACTGGCATCTGCATAAAGTGTATCTACCTGTACTTTGTGGAAAGAAGAACCATCCAATAAACTCACAATGGTTGTGGTGGTTACTAAGCTATCGCCGCTTTCATGTTTGGCTGTTTTTACGGTAGTAGATGCGTTATGTAAGTCTACCGTGTGAGCTGCATCATGTATCGCTGTGCGTAAAATAGTTGGCGCAGAAACTTCTTTGATTTCGCTAGGTGTAACGCTACTTACATCCGTTCTGTTTAAAAATTCTTGGTAAATGGGGCGATAGCAAATAACACCTAACAACATTCCTGTAAGCATGATCCATTTTCTGCCAATTTTATCACTCCAAGCGCCAAATATCACAAAGAATGGTGTGGCAAAAGCAATACCCCAAAGGAGGATGTATCGTGAATCGTTAAAATCTACTTTACAGGTGTTTTCAATGAAGGATTGTGCATAGAATTGTCCTGTGTACCAAACCACCCCTTGGCCCATAGCTGCGCCAAATAGTGCTAACAACACCATTTTGAAGTTCGATTTTTTACTGAAGCTTTCTTTTAATGGGTTTTTAGAGATGTTCCCCTCACTTTTAAGTTTACTGAACAAAGGCGATTCGTGCATCTTCATACGAATGTAAACCGAAACCAAGATCAACACAATGGAAAGCAAAAAGGGAACTCTCCAGCCCCAGTCGGCAAATTGCTCGGCGCCGATGATGTTTTTGGTGATTACAATTACTCCAAGCGAAAGAAATAAGCCCAAGGTTGCAGTAGTTTGTATCCAACTGGTGAAAAAGCCGCGTTTACCTTTTGGAGCATGTTCGGCAACATAAGTGGCTGCTCCGCCATATTCTCCGCCCAAGGCTAGGCCTTGTATCAATCTTAAAATTAAAACTAAAATAGGGGCAGCATAGCCGATGCTTTGATAGGAAGGGATTAGGCCAATCAAAAAGGTGGAGCCGCCCATCAACACCAAAGTGAGCAAAAAGGTGTATTTGCGGCCAATTAAATCGCCTAGGCGACCAAATACCAAAGCGCCAAAAGGTCTTACGATAAAGCCGGCGGCAAAAATGGCCAAAGTGTTAATCAGGGCTGAAGCCCCTGCGTCTGAAGGAAAAAGTTGGGATCCGATGATGGTGGCTAAACTACCGAAGATGTAGAAGTCGTACCATTCAATGAGCGTCCCCAAAGAGGACGCTCCAATAACTTTAAAAATGTTGTTGGTTTTGGGTTCGTGGTTCATATAAAGGTTAGGTTCAAAATACTAAAACTAAACCTTTAAACTCTAAATCACAACATTTTACTGAAAATATGCTAAGATTCTACAGATGCATACCGCCAGATGCTTCAAGTCGTTGAGCATTTACCCAGCGGGCCTCTTCTGAACATAGGAAGGCTACTACGCCTCCAATATCATCAGGCAAACCTACTCTTCCTAGTGCTGTATTGCCAGCAATTATTTTGTTCACTTGTTCATTGTCCCTTACTATACCACCGCCAAAATCGGTTTCAATAGCACCAGGAGCAATGGTGTTTACGGCAATTCCTCTAGCGCCTAGTTCTTTCGCCAAGTATTTGGTAAGTACTTCAATAGCTCCTTTTAATGCAGCATATACACTGTAACCTGGCATTGCGAAACGAGTTAAACCTGTCGAAACGGTAATAATTCGGCCACCGTCGGCAATTAAAGGCAATAATTTTTGGGTAAGAAAGTACACTCCTTTGAAGTGGATGTTAGTTAGCAAATCGAATTGCTCTTCGGTAGTTTCGGCAAATGGTGTATTAATGCCAATACCCGCATTGTTCACTAAAAAATCAAAGTTTGTTCTGTCCCATTTTTCTTTTAAAACATTGCTTAGTTGCGAAGAGAAATCTGTAAAAGTTTTTACTTCTCCTACATTTAGCTGTACGGCTGCGGCCTTTCTGCCCAAAAGCTCAATGGTGTTGACCACTTCGTCTGCCTCTTCTTTTTTACTGTTGTAAGTGATGATGACATCATTTCCTTTTTTTGCCAATGCAATGGCCATATTTTTTCCTAATCCGCGGCTGGCGCCAGTAACTAGTGCTATTTTTTGTGTTTCCATTCTATTTGTATTTTTAAATTCAATACAAATATCAGGGTCAAAGAAGCGATAAAAATGGTGACAGTTTAAGTATTTTCTATCAACTGTTTTCGATATTGTCTGGGGGTAACCCCTTCAAATGATTTGAAAAACTTGGTGAAATTAGTAGGGTCGGTAAACGTGAGTTTAAAACTGATTTCATTAATGGGCTTATCCGTTTGACTCAACATTTTCTTGGCCTCGTCCATTACCCTTTGTTCTGCAAAATGACAAGGAGAATAGCCGGTGGTTAATTTAATGGTATTGCTAAAATGCGTAGGATGGATAAACAACTTGGCCGCAAAATCTTTGATGTGGTACATCTGTTCAGTTCGTCCAACCAAAATATCTTCAATATGAGTATCAAGCAAAGCAAAAAAATCTTTAGTGATTTCTTCTTTGCGGCTTAGCAGTTTTTTAGGAATTGGCATGCACTAATTTAACAATAGCGAGGGTATTATTTCATTAATGAACTGTCATAAATTTACTGCTCTTCCTTGAAATAAAGTTTATAGCAGTTCATCCCTTTTTCTGCATCGTAATCTTTTTCGATCATGTCCTTATTTCCGTGAATGTAAACATGGAAGTTTTTATCAAGCTTTAAGATGCTTTTATAGTCTTTCGCTTGTTTTTTTACAGCGGCATCAGAAATATCAAAAGTGTCTGCAATTTGGGTATCAAACTCTTCTTCGTAAGATTGCTTATAATTTTTAAAGAGCTCAATTCCTTCTTCGTTGGCAATTACCTCATTGGCAAATTCATCAATGTCAAAGGTTTCCTTCTCTTTGAAATATTTCATCGATCGGTTAAGCAAATCGATTTTATCTGTTTTTTCAACATCAAACTCTTGGTCTAATTTTTCAGTAACGAAGTTCTTGTAAACATCCATTACATTTTGGGTTTTGTTGAAATTATCGTTCCTTATTTTCAACATCAGGAACTGGTCTTTCCAGTAGGCGGCTTCAGAGGTGCGGCTGGTATTGTCAACCACTACTACTTTATAGCCTTCTTCCGCTTCAGTTTTAAAGATTAAACAACCTTTATCTAACTTGTTGATGTTGATGCCTTGCTGCTCGTAACTGATGTTGAAGCTACCGTTTTCGGGGTACACTTTAATATAGCTTTCTTTACTCTCCGAGCGGAAAATACCAATGGCATCGTGTAAATCACCTTCGATTTGTACATTTTCAAAGTAACCTACATACAATTCTCCACCTTTAACTTTTGGGTGGTCTGCCACTTCAAACAAATAAGTTGCGATGTTTTTGCTGTTCTCGTGGAACAATCCTCCATCTGCAAACACTTCTGAAGCAAGGCGATAAATTTCGTTCGAATTTAAGTCGTTGCTGTGCTGCGTAAAACGATAAACTTCATTAACCTTTTGAAAAGGCGAAAGAAAATATTGCTTTAACAGTTGGTTAAGCATTTCGTCATCTATATGCATAGAACTTTCTGCAAGCGAATAATATTCTTCGTTTGTTTTATTTCCAACATGATGCACAGAAAGCTCTGCTAAATTCGATTCGAAAAAGGATACCATAAGTTTGAATTGAGGAGCAAAGGTATTAAAAAAGTCAGCAGTAAGGAAGATGGAAAAAGAAAGGAGATTTCTCTCCGATATATGGGAATAAATAGTTGCTCAAAATGAGCATTTAGGTCATGAAAAAAGGGCTTTCGTTTCCGAAGCCCTTTTCCTATTCTTTTCAAAAGAAGTTATTTTTCTTCTTCTTTTACAGGCGTATTGCGCAATTTAACAGGTTTTGATGAATTCTTTTTCATTCTCAAGTTCAACATCTCTACTAAAACAGAGAATGCCATGGCAAAATAAACATAGCCTTTAGGGATGTGTTGGTCCAAGCCTTCTGCCAATAAAGAAACACCAATTAGCAGTAAGAATGATAAAGCAAGCATTTTTACTGTAGGGTGCTTGTTTACAAAATTACTGATGGCACCTGCAGATATCATCATGATAATTACTGCAATAACTACAGCGGCAATCATGATTTCGATATGGTCGGCCATACCTACCGCAGTAATTACCGAGTCAAGAGAGAAAACAATATCCAAAATTAAAATCTGAACAATGGTACCAGTGAAAGAATGTGGTTTTACATTGCCTTCGCTTTCATGCTCTCCTTCTAGTTTGTTGTGAATTTCGTGGGTACTTTTGTAGATAAGGAACAAACCTCCTATTAACAGAATCAAGTCTCTACCAGAGATGGCTAATTTTTCGAGCCAAACAGTATCGGTAATGCCAATCCAATCACCAATGTTAAATAAAGGAGCAGTAAGCCTCATGATCCAACTTAAGGACATTAACAGTAGCACACGGGTGATCATGGCTAGGGCCAAGCCTACTTGGCGTGCTTTTTTTTGTTGATTTTGTGGGAGTTTTCCTGCCAAGATGGAGATAAAGACAATATTGTCTATCCCTAATACAATTTCTAAGACAGTTAGTGTGAGTAGTGATATCCAAGCTTCTGGACTACTTAAAAATTCCATAATAGTTTTAAAATATAGGTTCGAAGATAAAACAAAAAAGGGAAGCTTTTGCTTCCCCTCAAGTGATATTTTTCGCTTAAATAAACAAGGCTGATACTGCGTCGACAGTAGGAGAGGTCTTTAAGCCTAATAGTTTTGCATATTGGGTTGCAGTAAGTACGGTTTTGAGTTTTGAAAACATACCAGAATTTAAACCACTCAATTTAGAGCTGTAAGCGCTTGCATCAGTGGTAGCTAATGTAGACAAATTTGCTTTGCTCTTAAGGTAGTCTGTCACGATGGAGGCCACCTGTGGTTTTTGAGTATTAGTTAAGCTTAAGACTGTATTAAGTTTAGTTGCAATATTAGAAGCTTGAGTAGCATAGTTGCTAGCCGTAGTGGCTGTTTTTGTTGCCTGGCTAAGCTTTGAAGTTAAGTTGGTTTGAGCGAATGCTGTGGTTGCACCTAGTGCAATAGCAAAAGTTAGGATGGTTTTTCTCATTTGAATTTTAGGGACGAGCATTTTGGCTCGTTTTATTTTAAAGATAATTAAAAACAAATAGAAAAAGGATGGTCAATGACCATCCTTTTTCTATTTGTTTAACCTCTTCCAGGTCTGCCGCCACTATTTTCGCTTCGGCCAGGTCTTCCTGAGCTTGAAGAACCAGATGATCTGTTATTTGATCCAGATGACTGTGTTCTTTCTACTCGTTCTGTCCTTTGCGGTTGAGAACGTTCCATTCTCTCTGGGCGCTCTGAACTTCTTTGCGGAGGAGCTGTTTGTTGGCTTCTTCCTTCAGATGATGAAGAACGAGAAGGGAAGGTAGGTCTGCTACGTTCAGCTTCACGATTGTTTTGTTCTGTAGGAGTTACAGTTTCTCTTTCTCTAGATCTCCCAAAAACGCTACCTCTATCGTTTCCATTTCCGTTGTTGTTATCCACTCTGGTCTCTCTAGTAGGAGCAGTGTTATTGCCACGATCTCTGGAGATATTGCTATCATCGATATTACGGTTGTTGGTTCTATCGCCTCTATTCGTGTAAACATCATCTACACCACCACGGCCTGGTCTACTTACTGTTCCACCTCTTTCAATTCTATCTCTAGTTACGCTAGCATCTACTACTTGTCGTGGAGCAGGTCTGGCATTATCACTTCCTCTGCTCGGACGTGGGGCATAAATATTTACAGTGTTGTTTTCAATCCTACCACTTCCTGGTCTGTTTACTCTCGAAACGTTATACACGGTTACATCACGATTGGTTGCTCTTCTAATATCGTCTGCTCTTGGACCGGTGTAATACGTTCTGTTGTTACGTACATAAGTGTTGTTGATGATCACTGTGTTTTGGATGTACACTCTATTTCTTCCACTATAATATCTAGGATAACTGTTATAGTAGATATTTCTTTCTGGAATAAAGTTCCAGCAGAAATCTGGCATTACATAACGACGTCCGATATTGATGTTGATATTAATGCTAGGACCTAAAGGAGCCCATCCATAATAGCCGCCACCACTTCTCCAACTTACCCAGGCTGGTCCCCAAACGGTGTCTGGAAGCCATACCCATCTATTGTACCTGTTGTATATCCAACGACCGTAGTGGAAAGGTGCCCAACCCCAATCGTAATTAGATACCCAAGTGTTACCATATTCGGTCATTGCCCAACGGCCATTGGTGTAGTAGGGCCTAAATTCATCTTGGTCTACGTCTGGTCGCCAAACGTAGCCATACTCTGGATCATTGATCCAGGTTCCATAAGGAGAAAGCTCATCGTAAAATGTTTGCAAAGAAACATCATCATATTGAGCTTTTGCCTCTTTTGTGGTCCCGGTGAGGAGCAAAAGTCCTAGCACCACTGCCGGGAATTTGATCAAGCTTTTCATGTCTGTGTGTTTTAAATATTTTAATTAATTAACCTAACGATTAGTGAATATCAATTTGAGAACCAAAGAATGTTAAAAACCGTTAAAGCAACAAGAAAGTTGCGGCTTTGTGATATTTAACGTATGTTTCACCACTTTAAGTGTGTGTTTCTGTCTTAAAATTATGTCATTTATGGCCTGACGTAGAACTAAATTTGATACAGAAAGAACCTTGCAAAACACCTGTTGGTGCTTTGTTGTTTTTAAAAACTTTAATTTTGCGGTTGAATCGCTAATTTATTATAAATGAAAAAAGGTACATTATTTTTAATTCCCGTTCCCTTGGCAGACGATGCCGCTCATAAATCTTTCACACCGTTTTTGGTAGACACTGTTAATAGCATCAATACTTACATTGTAGAAAATGAAAAAACGGCCCGTAGGTTTTTAAAAGAGGCAGGATTAAAAACGCCTCAAAGTGAATTGCTTATACACGATTATGGTAAACATAAAAGAGGTAGTTCTTTAGTGCCTTTTTTTAAAGAACTTAATGAAGGGGCTAGTGTGGGGCTGATGAGTGAGGCAGGTTGTCCGGGAGTTGCAGATCCAGGGGCAGACATTGTTGCCGAAGCACATCGTAGAAATATCAAGGTAGTGCCTTTGGTTGGTCCAAATGCAATGCTACAAGCGCTAATGGCGTCTGGCTTTAGTGGGCAGAGTTATGCTTTTAGTGGCTACCTACCTATTGATAAAGGGGAAAGAAGCAAGCGGATTAAAGATCTTGAGCAGCTTTCTCAACGTTATAGACAAACCCAGCTGTTCATGGAAACGCCTTTTAGAAATAATCAATTACTAGAAGAGGTGTTGAAAAACTGTCAGCCTAATACACAATTATGTATTGCCTGTAACATTAATGGAGCAGATGAGTTTATCAAAACATTGCCCATTAGCTTATGGCGCAAAGAAAAAGTAGACCTTCATAAAAAGCCTACTGTATTTTTAATCTATAAAGGAAATTGATTTAAAGACTAATAGGTTTCACTATCGGGCGGAATCCCGTAATCAACAAAATTTACTTCGTCTTTCTTTCTTTTAGAAGTGAAGAGTGATTTTACTTTGTTGAAAATACCTGTTAAACTTTCTGCATCAAGCGACTTTCCAATTTTGCCCGAAACCAAAGCAGCAATGCCCTTCGTTAAAAATCCAGAACCTCTGAAAACAGTTTTGTTTAAAAACATTGGTAGTATTAAAGACATGATACTGCCACTCAAATTGGTTTTCTCGTCCAACTTCAATAAACTTTGTGGATTAAAGAAATCCTTAATCAGATTTAAAGGAGAAAACTGCTTAATATAAGTTTTCGCGTCAGCCTTTAACTGGTCTTCTTTTGCCAGGTATTCGCCTTTAACACGACTAATTTCAAGCTGTAATTCAGCCAAGGATCCTATGTCTCTACGCTTCATCTTCTTTATCTGCTATTTTATCAAAGTATTTTTTAATAAACATGTTCACCAATATCTTTTCGATGAATTTATCCTTGGTTAAGAAAACGATAATGGATAAAAACAAATAGATACCCGCTACGCAACCAAATCCAGCAACATAACTACCAAATACCTCTGCAAGGTATAAGGCCAGTGTAATTGTTCCTAATATAAAAGCTAGCAGGAAGCATACCACTACCACTGTATTGGTAATGAGGTCTGAAAATAGTTTGGAACCTTTTTCTACCGATTTTAAGTGTATATACTCCAATCGGCTGTCTACATAGCTTCTAGCGTCAGATACCAGTTCCTCAATATTCTTTTCTTTTTTTTCTTCCATTATCGTTTATCAAAGGTGTTTATACTTTATACGTGTTCTACTTCGTCTGAGTATTCTTGCTCAACATCACGAAGTTTACCTTTTATAGAATTAACTACTTTGTCTTTTAAACTGCTCAAGTTGTTAATTTCGTCTGCTGCTCTTTCTTTGATCGAATCGCCAAAATCTTTTAATGACTGTCCTAATTTGTCGCGGGTGTCACTGCCTTTATCCGGGGCAAAAAGTATTCCTAGGGCTGCTCCTGCTGCTAAACCAGCTAACAAGGCTACTACTACTTTTGAATTGTCACTCATGTTTTTATAGTTTTATGTTAAAAAATGAAAGATTACCTTAACTACGTTAGTTAAACTTCGTACAAATACAAATTGTTTTAAGTATTTACATTTACCTAATCACAAAATCTGTGCCTGTTAAGTATCCTAATATAAATAAAAAAATGCCTTAGGCAATCTAAATAGAAGATTTTTACGCTATCGTTGCTTAAGACTTTTTTTAATGAATAGGAAGTTGAACCACGAATAAACTACCATGTTGTTGAGGCTTAAAGATAAGACGGCCATTGTGCGCTAAAATAGAACGCTCGGCTTCGGTGAGGCCCAAACCTTCTGCTTCTTTTTTGGTGGTAAAGAAAGGTTCGAATATTTGATGTTCTAACTCTTGATCAATGCCTTTTCCATTGTCTTCTATCAAAATAGAATACATCCCGCTATCATTGATGGTGCTGATGTTGAGAATTTTTGGATAGCTTTCCATGCTTTCGATAGCATTGTTAAGCAGGTTGACCAGTGCTGTTTTTATTTGCTTCTCGTCTATTGATAAATAGGTTTCTGAAGGTAGAAGATGCTTTTCTAAAATAATACGATGCCCTAAAATAAGATCGTTAATTTCAACAATTGCTTCTTCGATCAGCGCATTGATACCTGTTTTTTGTTTTTGAACGGGCTTATTCTCTGTACTGGCAATAAAGTTTTTGGTCAACTGGTTAATGTTGTCCACATTGGTTTTAATGATGTCCAGATTGTTCTGTAAGGTTTCATTGTAGGCCAAGGCATCATCGGAAGTCAGCTCATGCAAAACCAAATTAATGGTGGAAAGTGGGTTTCTGATTTCCTCTACAAATCCCTTAGCGATATGTTCGGAAATAGAAAACTTGCTCTCGTGAATGAACTTTGTTTCCTGATGCTTTCTATAGGTAAGATCATGGATAATGGTATGATAAACCTCCACCATGTTTTGCGGGTCAATTTGTAGAAATGATGACAGGCTACAATAGTACACTTGTCCCTTGCTAGATATCATTTGACACTCAAAATCACTTACAGCTCCTTTGGTTTCCAGTTCCTGGATAAAATTTTCTCTATCTTCTTGGGTGTAAAATAGACTACGGTCGTTGGTTTCCAGAATCTCTTTAATGTGATAGCCAAAGAAATTAAGTCCAGCTTTATTGATGTCCCGAATTCTTCCCGTATAATCTGAAATGAGGATAGGTTCTTTTGCTTTATCGAAAATGATTTTAAACTTATGTTCGCTTTCTTTCAAAGCGCTTAATGTTTCGCTCTGTTTTAAAGCATAGCGCAAAGCCCTATCTAAGGTATCTGGCTCTATTTTATCTTTCACTAAATAGTCGGCAGCCCCCACATTCATCGCCTCTTCATCTATTTTATAGTCCCCTTTTCCGGTAAGGATGATAATGGGTTCCCTAACGCCCGAAAGCACGGCTTCGTTCACCAGGTCTACGCCAGTATGCTTGCCTAATCTATAATCAACCAGATAAATATCGTATTGCCGTTTTAATACCGCATTTATTCCTTTGTCAAATGTGTCTATCCAAGTTAATTCGTATCTATCAGCTTGACTAATGCGGCTGAATATTTCTTTGGTGATGATGAAGTCGTCTTCATCGTCGTCAATTAACAAAACCCTCACTTTATTCATAATTCACATTTAGGTGTTAAGCCATTTTGTGGCAATGGTGTTGGTAATACCTACCAAATCGCTAAAGGAAGCTGGTTTGGTAAAAAACTCGCTGGCACCTAAAGCCATTACCGAATCAATGTCTTCCTCGTTTTTAGTAGTTGATAACACTACCAAAGGGATGTTTCTAGTTTCGGTATTTTTTTGCAGTTCTTTAATTACTCCCCTGCCATCTAAAACGGGCATATTTAAATCTATAACGATTAAGTTAGGTAGTTTATTGGTCAATAAAAGTTGTTGTATATGTTCTATCAATAATTTTCCGTTGTTTAAAAAGGTTACCATGGGTTGATTAATTTCCGAAAAGGCGTCTTTCAGCATTAGCGCATCGTCGGGATCGTCTTCAGCAATTAAAATAAGTGGGTTGTACATAATGGTCATTGAGCAACGTTAGATTTAAGGGGTAAAATAATAAAAAAAGAAGCTCCTTCACCTTCAATACTTTTGGCAAAGATGAAGCCTGAGTGGTTTTCTACAATTTTTTTGCATATCGCTAGGCCTATTCCGGTTCCTTTGTATTCTGTTCGCGAATGTAGGCGTTGGAAGAGGTCAAAAATCTTACCGGCATAACCTTCATCAAAGCCAATTCCGTTATCGGTAATTTTAATAACGCAATATGGATTATGGGCTATTGCACCAATTACCGGAACGTTACTGCCCATTAGCGTTTGTGAGGTGATTTCAATTTGAGGTTGTATATCTGGCTTGGTAAACTTTAATGAATTGCTAATGATGTTTTGGAATACCTGAGCAAGTTGAGGGGCAATACCTTCTACTTTTTCATTTACCGTTAGGGATATTTGAGCATGAGCACTTTCGATGGTATAATCCAAATCATGCAGTACTTTGGAGATAAGCTGGTTTAAATCTACAGTTTCAAAAGCTTTTGTTTGACGGGTAACTTTAGAAAAGGCAAGTAGGTCGTCAATTAGGATTTGCATACGTTCTGCTGCATTTTGCATACGGTTGATATAATCCTTGGCTTCTTCATCCACCTGCTCTGTAAAACGTGTTTTCAGTCTATCGCCAAAGGCTCGTATTTTTCTAAGCGGTTCCTGTAAATCGTGTGAAGCAACATAGGCAAATTGCTCCAAATCTTTATTGGACACATTCAGCTCGTTAATTTTTTCTTCCAGTTTGCGTTGGGTTTCCTTGAGCTGTGTTACGTCTTGGGTGTTGCCCAAATAAGCATAGCCATTGCCTATTTCATCTTCTTTAAATTTAGCCGTGGTAGACATATGCCTGATTTCGCCGTTAGGCCTAATGATGCGATAGTTGGCTTTAAAAGATGCTTTGTTTCTTCTTGCTTCGGCAAAAACTTTTTTTAACTCTTGTGTATCGTCAGGATAAACGAAATTGAAGTAAGAGCTAAGCGTAACAATGGTGGAGTGAGGTAAGTAACCATGGATGTTGAACATTTCGTCAGACCAAAAGATGTATTCTTGTGCTGAATGCCACTCCCAGCTTCCATTATGCGATACAGCCTCGCCCTCACGTAATAGAGTTTCGTTTTTTCTCAACTTTAAAGTCGCCTCTTTCAGCTCGGTAATGTCTTGTATGGTGCCCACCAATTTATTTTCCTTGCCCGAAAAGTAACCTTGGTTAAGTACATAGCGCTTGGCGCCATCAGGCTGCATAATCTGATACTCGGCGGCAAATGAAGTTTTATTTTTTACGGCATTTGAAAGTTCCTTGCTTAGCTTTTTGCTGTATTCGGGAACCACAACTTGCTCTGCAATAGCGTGTGTGGGCTGAAAGGAGTTGCCCTCGAAGCCATAAATTCTGTAAAGTTCATCAGACCATTTATAGGAATTGGTTCTGATATCAAGTTCCCAGCTGCCTAATTTTGAGATTTTTTCGGCATTTGCCAATAATCCTTCTCTTTCCAATAAATTGGCCGTGAGGGTTTGTTTCTCTTTTACTTCCACATCCAATTTGGCAATGATCCTCTGTTCATTTCTAACGGTTTCGATGTAGTTGAGAATAATACCCGCCAAGGGAACCAAGTAACTAATGAAACGCAGGTAATGTGCGGCGTTGAAATAGGTATCGAAAGCTGTGGTGCTTAAGGCCATAAACAATTGCGCTAAAAAAAGTGGCGCAATGCTTAAGATTAAGAGTTTTGAAAAGATACCTTGAAAGCGTAACATAAATTTAGGCAGGTAAAATACAGCCCAAATGAAAAGAAAGATAAGCGGTAGAAAAGAAAGCAGGTCAATTTGTACCATTTTATCCAAAACCAGTTTTCGTTGCAAAATGGTGCTGGTATTGGCCATGATAAATACGCAGGTAAGTCCGGCAATGACACTGGTAATCGCGGTACGCCAAATGATTCTGCTCTTTTGCTCGGGCAGTCTTAAATTTTTTGATTTTATTTTGAGGTAAACCGCTGTTCCAATTAGCAGGGTCAGGGAGTAAAATAGTCTGTTGACCCACCAAATGAAGTACAGAATCTCGGAAATACTGTGGGTATTGCTTGCATTCTCATTTAAGATGAGCAGATAATAGACATCCAAAATGGCAGAAATGAAAAGCGTAATGCCAAACAGGGTGATGGTGAGTTCTTTCCTGATGGTATAGTCAATCATAGCCAATATACCCGTAAACAAAGCTGCCGCGATGCCAAAGGTGGTCCAGATACTGGTGTAAAAATTAGGCTTTACATTGAAAAACAAAACTTCCTGTGAAGCTTTGCCCACAATGATGGATAATATTACGGATAGTAGCGGTGCAATGCACAACAGCATCACTATCCATAATATTTTTTTGGAAATATTGTATCGGTTTTCGAACCTAGGAGCGCCAGATTTTCTAAAAAGACTAAACACTTTTATTTATTATCAAGGTCAATTGCTTTCATCTTGTTATAGAGTGTTTTTCTGTCGATGTTTAAAATTTTTGCAGCTTTTGTTTTGTTGAAATTTACTTCCCTCAGCACTTTCAGGATGGTTTCGTACTCCGCTTCTAAGGCAGCATTCTTTAAATCTCTAGGTTTACTGCGTTCTGCATTATCCGTACTGCCATTTGAGGCTAGCACTGGGGCTTTGGCATAAGTAGAAATTTCTAACGGAAGCGCTTTTAATTGTATTTCGTCGGTTTCGGTAAGTAGGGTCGCTCTACGGACTACGTTTTTGAGTTCCCTAACATTGCCTGGCCAATTGTAAGTCAAAAAGCAGTCAATTACTTCTTCCGAAAATCCTTTGATGCTTTTGTTCAGCTCCTGATTGGCTAACTGTAAAAAGCTCTCGGCAAAAGCCAAAATATCTTTTCCGCGTTGACTAATTGGAGGCAGATTAATGGAGAATTCGTTAAAACGATGATAAAGATCTTCTCTGAATTTGCCTTTTGAAATGGCATCCTGCAAGTTTTCGTTAGTGGCTACAATGATCCTCACATCCAAATCAATTTCTTTGGTGCTGCCAATACGTTTGATTTTTCTTTCTTGTACCGTTCTAAGGAGTGCCGCTTGGATATCATAAGAAAGGTTTCCTACTTCATCCAAAAATAAGGTTCCGCCATTGGCCATTTCAAAGTGACCAATTTTAGTATAAAGGGCACCAGTGAAAGAGCCTTTTTCATGACCAAAAAATTCACTGCCTGCCAGCTCTTTGGTTAATGAGCCACAGTCCATCGCTACAAAGGGCTTGTCTTTTCTCGGACTATTCAAGTGTATGGCTTTGGCTACTGACTCTTTACCAGTACCGCTATCTCCCATCAAAATCACACTATAGGCTGTTGGAGCTACCAACAAAATCTGTTTCATCAATTCTTTTGAAGCACCACTTTGTCCTATGACGAATTCGTCGGTTAAAATGTAAGTGTTTTTGCTTGCCTTTGTTTTTTCTTGCTCTTGCGGGCTTTCTGTTTCTGGCAAACTAGCATTTAACGCAATCTGTGTTTCAATAGCCTTGTTAATGGTATTCAGAATCTCGTCTGGATACAAAGGCTTGGTGATATAATCGTAAGCGCCAAGCTTAATCAGCTCAACAGCTAGCTTAATGTCCGAATATCCAGTGATAATGATTACACCCGTTTTTGGGTAGCTCTCCTTGATCTTGATGAGCATTTCCTTACCGTCGGTATCTTCTAAGCGATAGTCACATAGTACCAGGTCGTAATGGTCCTTGGCAAGATATTCCATGGCAGAATTTCCACTAGTAGCGCTGCTTACATCAAAAGAATTTCTGGTTAAAAATTTCGAGAGCAACAACCCGATATTTACCTCGTCATCAACAATTAGTATTTTCTTCATACACGTAAAAAGATAGGGTAGATTAATATTTTAGCTAAAATATAGAAAAAAAATGCACGTGGGAAATATTTTCTACACTTTTTCGCGAGAAGTTTTGTTGAATATCAAATAGCGGGATTTTGTTTGCTCCTTTTGGGGTTAATTGCCTCGAAAATTTGCTTTTCGCTTTTCTAAAAATGCACTCACTCCTTCTTTAAAATCTTGAGTGTCAAAGCATCTTCCAAACTCATCAATTTCTACTTCATAACCATTTAACTGATTGTTAAAGCCTGCATTGACCGCCTTTACAGCGCTTGCCAAAGCTCGGGGAGCTCTCGATTTTATCTTTTCTAAAATCTCATTCGCTTTTTCTAATAGATTGGCAAAAGGAACCACATGATTAACCAGCCCAAGTTGAAGGGCTTTCTCTGCCGAAATCATATCTGCCGTAAAAATCATTTCAAAGGCATTTCCCTTGCCTACTAATTGAGCCAAGCGTTGGGTACCACCATAACCGGGAATAAGCCCTAATGTAACCTCTGGTAAGCCTAGTTTTGCATTTTCGCTGGCAATTCTGATATGGCAAGCCATGGCCAGTTCTAAACCACCTCCTAAAGCAAAACCGTTAATAGCCGCAATTACAGGTTTGGTTGAATTTTCAATGGCATTAAAAACTTTTTCGTGTCCTTCTTTTGCCAATTGTTTGCCTTCTTCAAGGTTGTAATTTTGAAACTCCGAAATATCAGCTCCAGCTACAAATGCTTTTTCTCCAGCGCCTGTAATTAAAATGGCTTTAACTTCTTGGTCTTTTTGTGCATTTGCCACTGCAACGGATAGCTCTGTTAAAACTTCTTTATTAAGTGCATTGAGTTTCTGAGGGCGATTAATGGTGATGTATAATATGTTATTGTTGGTTTCTACCAGTAATTGTTGATAATCCATAATGTTTAAAAATTTCGGTGTTCAGCTACCCAGTTTTCAATATAATCTACAATGTCTTTCATGGCGGTGCCTGGCGCAAAAAGTTCTCCAACTCCAATCTGTTGTAGTTTCTTCATGTCTCCCTCAGGAATAATCCCACCGCCCGTTACCAAAACATCATTAAGCTGTTTTTGCTTCATAATGTCCATTACTTTTGGAAAAACGGTCATGTGCGCTCCAGAAAGGATGGAGATTCCAATGGCATCTACGTCTTCCTGTATGGCGGTGTTTACTACCATCTCTGGAGTTTGCCTTAAGCCTGTGTAAATAACCTCCATGCCGGCATCACGAAGCGAGGTGGCAATTACTTTTGCACCACGATCATGACCATCTAAACCCACCTTGGCTACCAGGACCCTAATGGGCCTATTTAGAGTTTTTTTCATATTTGGTTTCTTGATGTAGGTAAATGTAGTGAAATAGTTGTTTGGTTGGTGAGTTATTTGGTTTTTTGGTGTTCTTTTGCGGCCGAAATGTTCTGTTTTGAAAGCCCTTATTCTTTGTTTCTTGTTCTATATTCAATATATCTTCCCCTTTAAAATACCCTAAATTTGGTTAACTTTGGAGCTTAAACACAGATTTATATGAGCGAGGAAAAATCATTAAACTTTATAGAAGAGATTATAGAGAATGATTTAAAAAGCGGAAAGTACGAAACACTAGTCACACGTTTTCCCCCAGAACCAAATGGTTATCTACATATCGGCCACGCCAAGGCGATATGCTTGAATTTTGGATTGACTCAGAAATACGGTGGTTACACTAATCTTAGATTTGATGATACCAATCCGGTTACTGAAAAAACAGAATATGTAAATAGCCAGCAGGAAGATATTCAATGGTTGGGTTTTCAGTGGAAAAATGAACTTTACGCGTCTGACTATTTTGATCAGTTGTATAGCTATGCGGTGCAGTTGATTGAAAAGGGACTTGCTTATGTAGATGAAAGTACGGCGGAAGAAATTGCCGCACAAAAAGGTACACCTACCGAGCCAGGAACTCCTAACCAGTATAGAGAGAGAAGCATCGAAGAAAATTTGGAGCTTTTCACTAAAATGAAAAATGGGGAGTTTGAGGATGGTGCTTGTATCTTAAGAGCTAAAATTGACATGGCCAGTACTAACATGTTGATGCGTGACCCAATTATCTATCGCATTAAACATGCTCACCATCACCGTACCGGAGATGCTTGGTGCATTTACCCGATGTATGATTTTGCGCATGGCCAAAGCGACAGTATCGAGAACATTACCCACTCTATCTGTACTTTAGAATATGTTTCTCATAGAGAGTTATATGACTGGTTTATTGCCCAGTTGGGTATTTTCCCATCAAAACAATATGAGTTTGCCCGTTTAAACCTTACCTACACGGTAATGAGTAAGCGCAAGCTATTGCAATTGGTAAATGAAGGCCATGTAAGTGGTTGGGATGATCCTCGTATGCCTACCGTTAGTGGTTTGAGAAGAAGAGGTTATACCCCAGAAAGTATCAGAGAATTTTGTGAGCGTATAGGTATTGCAAAAAGAGAGAACCTGATTGAATTAAGCTTGCTGGAGTTCTGTATCCGTGAAGATTTGAATAAAAAAGCGACTAGAGCAATGGCGGTTTTGGATCCAATTAAATTAGTAATTACCAATTACGAAGGTGATGGCGAAATTTTAATCGGCGAAAATAATCCAGAAGCGGAAGATAAAGGCGGAACAAGAGAAATTCCTTTCAGTAAAGAACTTTGGATTGAACGCGAAGACTTTATGGAGGAACCTGCCAAAAAATGGTTCAGATTGGCTCCGGGAGCAACAGTACGTTTGAAATTCGCTTACATTGTGAAGTGTGAAAGCTTTGTTAAAGATGCTGATGGAAACGTTACTGAAGTTCATTGTACTTATATTCCTGAATCGAAAAGTGGTAGTGATACCAGCGGAATTCACGTAAAGGGAACCATTCACTGGGTAAGTACTGCTCACGCTAAAACAGCAGAAGTAAGACAATATGATAGATTATTTAGCGTAGTATCTCCGGATGCTGAGGAAGGTGATTTTAAAGATTATCTTAATCCAAATAGCAAGGAAGTGCTGAGTAATGTCTATATCGAGCCAGCATTGGCCGAAGCAACTTTAGGAACTGGTTACCAGTTTATTCGTAAAGGTTATTTCTGCTTAGATAAAGATTCTACTGCTGATCATTTAGTGTTTAACCGAGTGGTTTCGCTAAAAGATAGCTGGAAAGGATAAGGGGATTGTAGATTTACGAAGTACGATTTGCTCTGGACTCATCATCTAAAATCGTAACTCGTCAATCGTAAATCAACGGTATAGGCTTTTCTTATCCATAAAATCAATTACAGCATCCGGTACTAAAAACTGGATGCTTTTTTGTTGCTTGATTGCTTGGCGGATAAAAGTTGAGGAAATGTCCATTTGTGGGGTTTCGGTAATCACAATCGATTGATGATTTCCCCATTCGCTAATGTCGGCGTTCGGACGTGGATAAACGAAAACTTTATGGTTTTGAAGTAATACTTCGTAGTTCTTCCATTTTTTAAGCGATACCAAATTGTCGGCCCCCATGATCAAGGCAAACTCCTTTCCTGGATGTTTCTCTTTAAGGTGAGCCATTGTATCCACTGTGTAGGAAGGTTGTGGCAGTTTGAACTCAATATCGCTTACTTTTAAATGTGTAGCATTTTCTGTAGCGATACGGGCCATTTCTAGCCTGTCGTACATGTCGGCCAAGCCCGCTTTTTGTTTCAGTGGGTTATGCGGGGAAACAACAAACCATATTTCTTTCAGATCGGTATAATTGGCCATGTAATTAGCAATTACCAAGTGTCCAAGGTGGATAGGGTTAAATGAACCGAAGAATAAGCCAATCATTTTAGTTTACAGTTATCAGTTTTTAGTTGGCAGTGTTAGACCTTAGCACCATATTTTTCCGGATTGTTCATCATATGGTTTAGCAATTTACCAACTTCATCACTAAGATTGCTCAATTTTTCAAAATCTAGTTGGTTCAAATATTTGCATTCTAATGCGAATTTAAGCCATCCTTTTGTTTCGCTATTTTCCATATCACTATCAGAAAGTTTACTAACAAAGTGGGCGGGGTATCTGCGCTTTCTATAAGCCTCTACAATACAAATATTAGTAGAGCGTGAAGAGCGTCTAATTTGGTCTGTTAGAGAATACATTTCTTCTTTTGGAAAAGATTTCGTGATTTCGAATATAGACATCGCCAACTCGAAAGACCTTTTGTAGGCTAATAGATCATTAAAGTCACTCATCTGTTTCTGTATTCTTTCAGCTCTGAAAACTGAAAACTGAAAATTGTAAACTGTTAACTTTTTAAGAAATCCCCTACCAACTGCTCCGCTTCTGCGCAAGCTGTTTCTAATTCATAATTTTTAAGGATGACATCAAATTTTTCTGCGTAGGCCAGTTCTTTTTCTGCTTTGGCATAACGCTCCTGTAGTTTTTCTTCGCTATCGGTACCGCGGCCAGCTAAACGCTCCTTTAATACTTCTAATGAAGGTGGTTGAACGAAAATTGCTAATGCATCATCTTCAAATTTCCTTTTTAAGCGTAAGCCGCCCTCTACGTCGATATCAAAAATAACGTGTTTGCCTTCGTCCCAAATTCGTTGGATTTCGGAGCGTAAAGTTCCATAAAAGGTACCGCTGTACACCTCTTCAAACTCTACAAACTCTTGATGAGCAACCTTATGTAAAAACTCTTCCTTGCTGATAAAGTAATAGTCTTTACTATTGATTTCATCTCCGCGTAGTTCTCTAGTCGTTGCCGAAATTGAAAAGCTGAGGTTACTGAATTTTTTTAATAGATGCTTTACAATTGTGGTTTTGCCAGCGCCTGATGGAGCAGAAAATATAATAAGTTTGCCTTGCATAATATGTGTTTTGCGTTGGGCGTTCTGCGTTGGGCGTTTTTCGCCTAACGCTTATCGCTACAACACATTCAATAATTGTTCTTTAATTTTTTCTAATTCTTCTTTCATGCCTACCACCAACTGCTGTATCTGTGCATCGTTGGCTTTGGCGCCCATGGTGTTAATTTCTCGGCCAATCTCCTGTGAGATGAACCCAAGTTTTTTACCATTAGCATCTTTGTCATTTAAAGTGGCGATAAAATAATCGCAGTGACTTTTCAAGCGGGTCTGCTCTTCGGTAATGTCTAATTTGTCGATATAGTAAATCAGCTCCTGCTCAAAACGATTTTGATCGTAGTTTACTTTGCCAACCGTATCTTCCAAAAATTGAGTTAAACGAGCTTTAATATGTGGAATTCTTAGAGGGGCCAAGGTTTCTACTTCAGCAAAAAAGCCAAGAATGTTTTTGATTCGAAGTTCCAAATCAGTTTTTAATACCTTGCCTTCATCTACTCTAAACTGGGTGAAGTTTTTGAGTGCTTTGCCAAAGGTTGTTTCCAATATTTCCCATTCACTGTCGCTGGCTTCTTCCTCTGAGTAGGTAATTACTTCAGGTAAATTAAGCACGGCAGGTAATATGGTTGATAAATCCGCGGAAATCTCTTTGTTGATTTCTAATAGCTGGGTGTAGTATTTTTTTAATAATACTTGATTGATAGAAGCGCCTTTTTGTGCTTCTTCGCTACGTTCAACCGTAATAGCAATGCTTACCTTGCCTCGCTCTATCTCTTTATTGCAGACATTACGTAGGTAGAGTTCTTTATCAGAAAATGCTTTTGGAATTTTGAGACCAAGCTCAAGAAACTTCGAATTTAGCGATTTTATCTCTACTGAAAACTTTACGCTTTCGTGGTCGGTAGATGCCAAGCCAAAGCCGGTCATTGATTTTATCATGTGCAAAGATATAAAAAGTACTTAGTAGTTGGTATAAAGTAATTAGATAGCAATGGTTGAACGTATCTAATCGATCCATATTTCATGTTAATGATGCTCCAAAATCGCTTGTTCCATCAAATCATATACGCTCTTTTTTAAGGCGGGTACATCTTCCAAGCTCAATCCAGCCACACTAATTTCTGGGAGTAGGATGGAGGTAATCATACCAGGTCTGGCTTTTAGGGGATGCTTTCGCGGAAGTAATTTCCTATTGTTGATCATTACAAAGGGAATGATAGGTGTTTGTGTTTCAATGGCAATTCTGAAAGCACCATCGTAAAAGTCAGTTAGCGGTTTGTCGGTCTGGTTCATGGTACCTTCCGCAAAAATAAGGATGGACTGCCCGTTGGCAATGTCTTTCTTTAAGGTATTCACAGATTGTTCACGACTTTCCCTACTGCTTCGGTCTATCAAAACCACGATCCGTTTATAAATCAATCCAAAAATGGGCACTTTTGTAATTTCTACTTTACCCAAGGCGCTGAAGTATTGGGGGATGCTTAAGCAAACGGCTACTGCATCAAGGTATGATCCATGATTGCCTATGTAAATATGGGATTTGCTAAGGTCAACTTTCTTCTTGTTTTTAGTGTTTACCCAAAAGAAACTTAGTGTACTGAATAACCAAGCCCATGTTCTTAGTACTACTAAAATAGCCCGTTTGCCAGTATTTAAAGGTAGTATTGCTGAGAAAAGCAATACAAATGGCAAAGCTATAAGCATCAGTGTGATAAAGATGATCGCTGCATAAAACAGAAATAGGATTGAGAGTATACTGCGCATGAATTAACCTTTTTTAACGTGCTAAACGCTAAACATTTGTTAAGTTTACAAAATAAAAAAATAACGCGGCAAATGCTAAGCAAAATTAGGCTCACATTTTATTCGTTAATCGTACTCGGCATAGGTACAGCTTTCCAAAGTTTTGCCCAACAAGATTTTGCGCTTACTGGGGTGCTTTTTGAGCGTGGGGCCAATGTCCGTATCGCTTTGGCCGAAGTAAAAAATAAACGATCTGGATTTTCTGCAGGTAGTAATGATATGGGAATCTTCTCTATCAAAGCTAATATAGGAGATACCTTGTTGGTTATGAAGCGCAATTTTAATGACTTGGAAGTGGTGGTGCGCAGTAACAAGGATTTGGTATTGTATCTCAACCGTGGAACTACCTTAAACGAAGTAGTGGTTACTGGTCAAACTAAGAAGCAGACTTTAGACGAACTGAAAAAGGATTTCAGGGATAAAGGTTCTTTTTATGGTGGTAAACCTCCCTTTTTATCATTTTTAGCTAGCCCATTAACTGCGATATATGAACTTTTTGGGAAAACACCTCGACAGGCCAGACGATTTAATCGGATGTATCAAACGGAGATGCAGGATAATGTTGTAGATCAGCTTTTCAATAAAACAACGATTAATCAGCATACAGGCTTGACTGGAAAAGCCCTAGAAAACTTTATGGTTGATTACAGACCTGACTTCGAAAAGGCCAAAACCTGGACCAATTATGATGCCATTAAATGGATCAACGAATCTTTTAAGAAGTATAGTGATACCGCAGGAAAAGCAAAGCCTCAAAACTAGAACAATTGGTTTTTCGCTGTTTGGATGATTTCTTAGACTGGAATAATCGAATTAGTTAATTATCACATTAACCGATTTGCTCATTAAATAGCCAAAGCTTCACAAGCTTTTTCTGCTGCGAGCTTTTCTGCATTCTTCTTGTTGTAATCTCTACCAATACCGTAATTTTCATTCTCGATCATTACTTGTACGGTAAATAGCTTAGCACTTTCTCCCTCGCCATTTTCAATCACGTCAAAAGAAATATCTTTACCTTGTCGTTGGCACCACTCGATTAAACGACTTTTGAAATTCGTTTCCGTAATTTCTAAATGGTGAACATCTACGTAAGGTTTGATGATGCGCTTAAGAATCAGATTTTTGGTGAAGTTATAGCCTTTGTCCAGATAAATCGCTCCAATCAGTGCTTCAAAGGCATCGCCGTACATAGAATGGTGTTTCGATTGGAAGTTTACGGTTTTTTGGTCAAAAACAATCAGCTCATCAAAACCCATTTTACGGGCAAGTTGATTTAAGTTGGCTCTATTCACAATTTTAGAACGCATTTCGGTTAAGAAACCTTCCTCTTTATAAGGATAGCTTTTGAATAGCATCTCGGCCACTACAGCACCTAAAATAGCGTCGCCCAAAAATTCCAAGCGTTCATTACTGCTCCTGCTGCCATTTTTCAATATCTTGGCCGCTGAACGGTGCCTAAACGCCATTTTATAGAGCGCAATATTGCCCGGGACAAATCCAAGCACATTTCTTAATTTCTTTAAGAACTCCTTATTTGGCGAAAGATATAATTTATAAATGCTGAGCAAAGACATCAACTAGCAACACAAAATTTAATTATAGAAAAAGCATTTGTATAAATATACAATACAATTGCTCTTAAACCATAAACTTTTTGGCTTATTCTTCGTATTTCTTAAAAACTACCGAAGCATTGTGGCCTCCAAAACCAAAAGTATTACTTATCGCAGCTCTAACTTCTCGTTTTTGAGCGGTGTTAAAAGTAAAATTAAGTTTCGGATCAATCTCAGGGTCATCCGTAAAGTGATTGATGGTTGGAGGAATAGTGCTATTCTTGATGGCAAGAATGGCAGCCAAAGCCTCAACTGCACCAGCAGCACCTAACAAGTGGCCTGTCATAGATTTTGTAGAACTGATGTTTAGTTTATAAGCATCTTCTCCAAATAAATCTACAATGGCTTTTGCTTCTTGTATATCTCCAAGTGGCGTAGAAGTGCCATGTACGTTGATATAGTCAATCTGATTGGTTTCCAACTTAGCGTCTGCTAACGCTTTAGTCATTACCATTTTAGCACCAAGTCCTTCAGGGTGAGGAGCTGTGATATGATGAGCATCTGCGCTCATGCCACCACCAACAATTTCAGCATAGATTTTGGCTCCACGCGCTTTAGCGTGCTCCAGCTCTTCTAAAATAATGGTGCCGGCGCCTTCGCCCGCTACAAAACCATCACGGTCTTTATCAAATGGACGAGAAGCTGTTGCAGGGTCGTCATTACGAGTAGATAAAGCATGCATTGCGTTAAAACCACCCATGCCCGCTTCGTTGATAATCGCCTCTGAACCACCGCTGATAATGATATCAGCCATGCCCAAACGAATATAATTGAAGGCATCAATCATCGCATTGGTTGATGATGCACAAGCAGAAACGGTGGCAAAGTTTGGCCCACGCAATCCATACTTCATCGAGATATGCCCAGGGGCAATATCAATAATCATTTTCGGGATAAAGAAAGGATTGTATCTAGGCGTGCCATCTCCTTTGGCGAAGTTTGAAACCTCGTCTAAGAAAGTTTTTAGACCTCCAATTCCAGCGCCCCAGATTACACCAATGCGGTTTGTGTCAAGTTTGGAGAAGTCATATCCCCCATCTTTAACGGCCTCTTCGGTGGATACCAGTGCATACTGCACAAAAGGATCCAGTTTGCGGGCTTCTTTTTTATCCAAATGATCTTCTGGATTAAAGTTTTTAACCTCGCAAGCGAATTTTGTTTTGAATTTTTCGGTATTGAAACTCTTGATAGGCGCAGCGCCGCTCACACCATTTACTAGTGCTTCCCAAAATTCAGGAACACTATTTCCGATAGGAGTGAGCGCACCCAACCCAGTAACTACTACTCTTTTTAATCCCATTTATAAGTATTGTACAGAAAAAGTATTTCTACTTAACGTTTTTTTCTAAATAAGCAATTGCTTGACCTACAGTACCGATAGTTTCAGCTTGGTCATCTGGAATAGCTACATTGAATTCTTTTTCAAACTCCATGATTAGCTCAACAGTGTCTAGTGAATCTGCACCTAAGTCATTTGTGAAAGACGCTTCTGGCGTAACTTCACTTTCATCAACACCTAGTTTTTCTACGATAATAGCCTTTACTCTTGAAGCAATATCAGACATAATATTATAATTTAATGGTTAAATAATTCTGTGCAAAGAAAAATAAATTCTAACACATTTCAAATGTTTTTATTTCTCTGTCAATTTTAATGGGTTTAAAACCCAAAGTAAAATTAGTTTTATAATTTCGTAATTCTAACAAAAAAATACATTTTGAACAAAACTTATTTAAAACTGTCGCTCGATCTGGATTTTGTCCTTATTGCTATCACCGCATCGTTAAAAGACTATGTTTTGTGCCATAAGATAAACACAAATCTTAACCTAGAGTTTTATAAAATCGAGGATCATGAGGTGTATTTTAACACAGATGAAGCACCCTTAGCATTTTCCAAATATTTTTTCTTTATAGAAGAGGGCGAGCGGGAATATTTTTTGGTGAGCAATAGAAATAGCGAAGGCTTCTTGATTCCCGAAATGAACAAGGTAGATTTCTTTATCGTTATCCACCAGTTTATAGACAAGGAGGACCTTAATTTTATCCTGAGTAGTTTGAATAAAATGCCTGATATTCAGGTTGCTGCGCAGATAGATGTGCGTAAATTAAAGTCCAAAGAAAATTTGGTAATGTAAATTTTATATTGTTAGTGTAGTAAATACACTATATTTGAATCTGAAATCAAACTGAAATAGTATAATTAGAGCTTAAACAAGTAGCATAATTAGGTGTTATTGTGGAGGCGGTAATCACAAGATAATTTTAATGAAACCTTTTCATTCCAGAACTAAAATTGTGGCCACTTTGGGCCCTGCTTCAGCTAAACCAGAGGTGTTGTATAGTATGTTTAATGCGGGTTTAGACGTATGTAGACTAAACTTTTCGCACGGTTCGCAAGCCGATCACCAAAAGGTGATAGATACCATCAGAGAGATCAACCATAAGCATAAATATAACGTTGGTATTTTAGCCGATTTACAAGGACCTAAAATCAGAATCGGAATGGTGAAAGACGGGGGTATAAACCTTGTAAATGGCAGTAAAACCATTATCACCACCCAAGAGTGTATTGGTAACGAAGAACGTATTTATATCACTTACGAAAATTTCCCTAAAGACGTAAAAGCAGGAGAAATTATCCTATTGGACGATGGTAAATTGCAAATGCGTGTAATAGAGACCAACTACAAGGATGAGGTAATTTGTGAGATTGTTCACGGCGGTATTTTAACTTCAAGAAAAGGGGTAAACCTTCCAAATACCAAAGTTTCTATCCCTTCTTTAACCATTGAAGATAGAAAAAACTTAGATTTTGTATTGGAAAGTGATGTAGAGTGGATAGGTCTTTCGTTTGTGCGTAATGCTGCTGATATTGTCGAGTTGAAAGATGTTATCAAAGAAAGAGGCAAAACTGCTAGAGTAGTTGCTAAAATTGAAAAGCCAGAAGCGATTGCTAATATCGACGAAATTATTGCCGTAACTGATGCGGTAATGGTTGCTCGTGGTGACCTTGGTGTAGAAATGCCAATGGAAGAAGTGCCTTTGTTGCAAAAAATGATTGTAAACAAATGTAGGGCAGCTTCTAAACCGGTAATTATTGCTACACAGATGTTGGAAAGTATGATTACTACCCCTCGCCCGACTAGAGCTGAGGTGAACGACGTAGCTAACTCTGTGTTAGATGGCGCTGATGCGGTAATGCTTAGTGGCGAGACTTCAGTAGGTGAATTTCCACTGATTGTGATTGAAACAATGCAAAAAATCATTAATAACATCGAAGAAAATAATTATCCGTTTTACGCAGAGAAATTTTTAAAGCCTAAAACTGATAGTTTCCTAGGAGATGCAGTATGTGATTCGGCTTGTTTCTTGGCTAAACAAACAGACGCGATTGGTATCGTGACCATGACTTCTAGCGGTTACACTGCTTTTGAGGTGGCTAGTCACCGCCCACAGGCACCTATTTTTACTTTTACCAGTAATGAGAGCTTATTAAATACTTTAAGCTTGGTTTGGGGTGTAAGAGGTTTCTTCTACGATAAATTTGAGAGTACAGATAAAACCATTGAAGAGGTAAATGATCTGTTGAAGAAAAAGAAATTAGTTAAAAAAGGAGATGTAGTGATCAACACTGCTGCAGTTCCTTTGGAGAAAAGAAGCAGAACCAATATGGTAAAAGTTACCGTGGTGGAGTAAGCTGATTTCAGATAATAAAAAAGCCCCGCACATACGGGGCTTTTTTATTGCGTTAAAAATCTTATTTTTGCGGCTTAACGGAGAAGTGTCCGAGTGGTCGAAGGAGCACGCCTGGAAAGTGTGTATGCCCCAAAAGGGTATCGAGGGTTCGAATCCCTCTTTCTCCGCTGGAAAGCTTGATTTGATATCGAGTGTGTTTAAGTAAAGGTTGCGTTATTCGTGGCGTCTTTCTCTTAGATAGGGTTCAAAAACAGCGCTGGAGAGGTCTCCAGGACATGGTTCGAATCCCTCAGCCTCCACAAGCAAGCAAATCATAGCTTATAAATGCCCGTAAAAGCAGTGTTTACGGGCATTTTTTTTGCTTTAAAAGTAAGCTGATTTCCTGCTCTATTTCAGGCCATCTTTTATTGATCTCTGCGATATGTTTAAACGCCAGTATGGTCTTATCGAAGTCAGTTGCGAGCATTTATTTCAAGTTTGAATTCTAAAGATAGCCAAAAAAAATTGCTGGGGATGATGCGCAGTCTCACAAGACTGATCTTTGATGGTCGTAGCAAAGATGGATGTCGTTTGGGTAAATAAACGACTGCAGGTGCAGGGAGACTAAAGGTTGTCTTGAGGATGGAATTGCATTAGCCTGCCGTCAGGGTCATCCATGTTATTGCTTTGTTATTCTTGTTCTTCCTCTTTTGCCCAATCAATTAGTTGGTCAATTCCATTCCTAGCTCTAAGCAAAAATGGAAGACCTGAATGATCTACACCACTGTTAGGGTTTGCTAACTCTAAGAGAATAGCTAATGAATAATCAAACCATTCATAATTACCTCTCAATGGCGGGATTGCTTGTTTCTTTATACTTTATTGCGGCGACCAATATGGCCTCTGCATTCAGTAAAGCTCCGATTTGATAAAAATTCTTTTTTGCTAAGCGGACAAAATTATCGGTCATCTTAGATAGTTCTTCCATTTGGTTAGGAAGTTTTTCTAAGGGTGCAGTATCCCTTTCCCACATTAAATTTTCTGCTACTGAAAAGCAGGCTTCGAACAATTTTATTCCATCCATTTCAATGTATTCCTGATGAGTGCAAAAGTAAGAAGTTCTTAAGAGTATATATTAACTAAATTCCAGCATACTAGGTCGTTTAAATACAAACATTTTGTAATATTTCCGTTTCAATAAGTGGTGATTGAAAAGATATTTCTATAATTAGTTAATCAATTAACTCCTCTATGAAACGAGCTTTCTCCCTACTGGGATTCTACCATTCTTTTGGATTAAAAACATTAGTCCTCAAACGTAATGACCTCCGTTGTTTGGCATTGCCTATAGTCCAGAACATTTATCTTAAACAAACTCCATTCGGCCAAGAATCCGTAATGCAGCTGGGCCCCTTATACATCGCGTCCTAGTTCATTACGATTATTGTTTTTATAGAAGAAGAAATTAACGCTTAAAGTCCTTCTTTAATCTTGGGTTTTTCGTCCCAGATAAGTGCCGGTAAACAAGCTCTGCCTTCATCCATCATAATTTATATAAAATACTTCTAGCGGGAGAAATCCCTCAAAGAAATGAACAAATAGAACCAGATCTGTCCAAGTAAAAAATATGAAAAAACTACTTTCCCTATTGATGTTAAGCTTTGCGATGAACGACCTGTATTCGCAAGTTGACGACATTTCCTATCCCCATGTAATCCCGATGACACCAAATGCAGCGCAGCTTGCCAAGTATGCAGACCATCAGGTTTCTCATTATACCGGTACCGCCAATATAAATATCCCACTTTATGAAATAGACCTGGGAGATTTTAAGCTGCCCATCAACCTTACCTATCACCCTTCGGGAATCAGGGTAAACCAGGAAGCTACCTGGGTGGGCCTTGGCTGGGCACTCGACGTAGGGAGTAGGATTTCTCGGGCCGTTAAAGGTACAGATGACTTTTTGACGGATGGTAGAGATCGGAGCTATCCAAAGGTTGAAAGTGGTTATTACGATGCCCCAGATATTCCATCCACGCTAGCCAACCACTATATGCAAATCATCACTCCAGGTTGTGGCTTTTTTGGCTCTATCGGCAACTATCTGAAGTATGATCCCGAACCGGATATCTTTTATTATAACCTCCCTGGCATGAACGGGAAGTTTATCCTCGACAAATCACGCGGGGCCGTACTGTTCGATAAATCGCATAACCTGAAGGTCGAGGTCATCAGGCATCCCAGTTTAATGGTCGATCTAAAGATAACCGACGCCAAGGGTAACCAATACTTTTATACACAATACGAAATTACAAAAACCTATGCTTCCAACGGATGGCTGAACAAGAATATCCATGATGGTTTCACAGTGTATGACAGCAGCACCTCAACTTTTACCCAATGGACACATGTGCGATATGGCGATTGTGTAGAGGGATGGGATCCAAGTAACCAAAACCCCTACCCTATGGTGACCAGTTGGTGCCTGACCAAGATCATCACCAAGGAGCTAAGGGAGGTTAACTTTACCTATGAGGCCGAACTACAGAGCTTGCCCACACAGGAGGCCTGTGAGAATTATAACTTCAACTCGCAGAGTGCGCTTTACTACAGTAAATCAAAGGTAGTGAACTACGCGCTCCGGCTTACGTCCATCTATGGCGATTTTGGACGTGTGGACTTTACAGGTGATGTACGATATGACATTGCTGGCGATAGTAAAAAACTGGCGTCGATCACCGTAAGGAACAAGGCGAACGAGCTGGTAAAGGATTACAGGTTTACATATTCCTATTTTAATGACGACTATTCGGGCACTTATGATCACGTCTTCAAACGGCTCAAACTGGATAATGTGACTGAGTATTCGGCAAACCAGCCCTTAAACACTGGTCATTCCTTTAGCTACTACCCGGGGAGCTTTCCTCCAAAAAACTCCAAGAATGTTGACTATTGGGGCTTTCAGAACGGAAAGGAATATGGTTCGAATTATTATATAGGGATCTACCTGCCCAACAATGTTAAGTATCTGGGAGTAAAAAAGGATGCAAATTTCCAGTATGCCCTTATAGGCACACTGAAAAGCATTACCTATCCGACCAGGGGAGTGGAGGAATATGTATATGAAAGCCATACAATCCCTTTCGGGTACTTCGAGACGCATACCGCTGACGAGACCTCGTCTACCAGTACCGTCACCCTGCCCGTCTACAAAAATTATATATACAACGAATATCCCGATATTCCCGATAACCGCATTCATAGCTTCGAGCTTTTGGGACAAACTTTTATAACAATAAAAGGTAGGGTGGAAAATATATGGGGCCAGAGGGATCCGGACTATATATACAATAGTACGCCATTGGGCAAACTAAGAAGGGTAAGCCCAACGCCCCAACATTACACTACCTATGAATGTCCTCCCGTTTTTTTCACCTCAATCCCCCAGGGACAGGGAGAGGAACTCATGTTGACCGAGCGGGGCTTCACCCTGGAGGCGGGGACCTACGAGTTTGAGGCCTATCCCCCTCCCAAAGAGGTGCTTGCCGATTGGCAATTACATTTCAGTTATTCATATAGGCCAACGCCACAAAGCCCTCCAGATGGGGTGACCAAAGGTGGAGGCATACGGATCAAGGAAATCAGGAACCAGGCCAAAGTCAGGAATTTTAAATATGCCCCAGGAACGATGTTGAGCGAACCCGTTTTGTACTATGTAGGGAGAAGGGCTGGAATTCCAGACCATATCGCAGGCTGCAATGTGCAGGTTTCAGAATCCAAAAGCCCGCTGTCAACATTTAACAACGGCAACGTAGTTGGCTATGACTGGGTGGAAGAGTACATGACAGATGAAGATGGCAATGTTTCAAAGACAAGGTACAGTTTTTACAATGACACCGAGTCTGATGCATTTGATGATAACTTCCCCGAATCCCCCCGTTATATCAATTACAGGAACGGGCTGGTCAAATCGGTTGTGAAATATAAGAACACGACCCTTGTGGCCAAAGATGAATTTGATTATGCATCCACTTTGAGCGCACTAATCCCTGCGTTTATGGACAAAGGACAGAGGAAGTATAGTGGAGACGTCTTACAATACTATTATCAGGTTGAATGGCCATTGAGGTCATCGATGGTGAATACAACTACAACGGATGAGGGTATAGATATCGTTGCCGAGACCAGCTACACCTACAACTCAAGGAACCTGCTCAGTGGTACCAAATACGTACTGGGACAGGCTGAGACGCTGGAACAGCTGAAATATCCATTTGACCTTAGCGATCCGGTAAGCCTGTCAATGGTGAACAGGAATATGGTAGGGTCCCCAGTATATAAGGAAACTTTCAAGGACAACAAAAAGACCTCTACAAGCCAGACCATTTACAGGGATTGGGGAGCTGGCCTTATCGCACCTGAAACCGTTAAAATCTCCAAGGGGACCGAGCCCCTTGAAGACCGCCTGAAATACAATGCCTATGATTCCAAGGGCAACATACTTGAAGTCCAACAGGTAGATGGGATGAAGGTAAGCTACATCTGGGGCTACAATGGTACACAGCCCGTCGCTAAACTGGAAAATATAGCCTACACGGATATTCCGCAGAATCTGATCTCGGCCATCCAGAGCGCCACAGATCTGGCAACGCCTAGCGAAATGTACGTACGCAACGCCCTAACGGCGCTCCGGCAAAGTAGCAATGCCCTACTGCAGAAAGCTTTTATCACTACGATAACCTATAAACCTCTGGTCGGTATGACCAGCATGACAGACCCCAAAGGGATGACAACTTATTATGAGTATGATAGCTTCGGAAGGCTGAAAACGGAGAAGGACCAGAATGGTAGGGTTTTAAAGACGTTCAATTACAATTACAAAGGACTATAACGATATAAAATATGATGGATATGAAGACAGTTGGAACTATATTTTTGGCAATACTCGCCCTTACCAGCATAGCGGAGGCACAACAGTCGCCAAGGAAACAGGATAGTCTAGGACGCTCGGCCAAGGTAGGCTCGCGTTTGGAGGCTCCGAGGGACGCGGTGGGAAGGAAGAAGTTCGAGCGAGACCATTACCGCAGGACGCTTGGGGTGGATTCAGCAAGGGCAGAACAGCTGCAGAAGGTACATTCGGACTATAAGTCCGGGATTGGAAGGGTGATGGCGGACACCTCGCTTAACGATGCGGGGAAGCGTGCGGCAATCGACCGGTTGATCCAGCTGAAGAACTCGCAGCTTGAGAAACTGTTGACGCCCGCCCAGCAGGCCAAGGTGATTCCTACGACCGAGCGCAAGCGTACCGATACCAAGGGACAATAGACAGTCCGAAAGGATAACCTACATCTAAAGACATTACTCATGACATTAGGATACCAATCTCCATTTGGCCGCTTGGCGGCATCAGCGCTGCTTGTGCTTACCCTGTTCCTGTTCCCCAGTCGAGCTGTCGCCCAACAGGGCAGCGGGATGTATGACGCAATCCCCATCAACGTGAGCTGTGCGGGCGGCTACTACTTTGACTATAAGAATACCAGTTCTGGCATCTATGACGCCTACTGGATGGGAAGCGGGGGACCGTGGTACACCTTCACACTTTCGGCCACTTCCCAGGTGGACATCTCCACCTGTGGGAGCGATTTCGATACACAGGTCTTCATCCTCGACCAGTTCGGCAGTATGGTCGCCTCGAACAATGATAACGGACCATTGTGCTTTGGTACCAGTGGTTCGCTGCAGGAGAACCTGCCAGCAGGAACCTACTATATTGTCGCCCAGGGGGCCGACTGGATGACCGGCAACCTGGTGGTCGACATATTCATCAGCAACAATTCGGGCATTCCGGGCGTCAACATGCCCAGTGCCATCGATGCGGGGACGCTTTATGGCGGGGGCAGCTTTTCGGATACAAGGGACAACGGCGATGCCTGCCTGAACAACGGCATGGGCCAGGCGAGCAATGAGATCTACTACAGGTTTACACTAGGTGCCCAGGCGATGGTAACACTATCGCACTGTTCCACAGGTTTTGATACCTATATGCACCTGTTGGATGCCAATGGGCAGACCATCTCAACCAACGACGACAATGGGCCGGTATGTACGGGAAGCAGGGCTTCCATTACAACCTTGCTGCCGGCGGGGACCTACTATGTGGTCTCCGAGGGATATGGCAGCAATACTGGACTGATCACGACCGACATTTCCGTGGCGAACACCATACAGGCACCTTCCATTTCCTACAGCATTACCTCGCCCATACAGCCCGGAGTGGCCTTTACGGCCTCCCCGGTAAATACCGGTGGCGCCATAGGTTCCGATGTTATGGCCAGCACGCTCATTGGGGGCAGTGGTGTTAACAATCCACTGAATACGGCCACCGATGGACAGGGCAATGTATATGTTGCCGATGCGGGCAACCACCGGATATTGAAGGTTACCCCTGGCGGTTCGGTAAGTACGCTAGCCGGTGCTGGGTATAGTGGGTATGCAGATGGGGCGGGCACCTCGGCACTTTTCACGCACCCTTCGGCCCTTGTCGTGGATGTCTCGGGGAACGTGTACGTCTCCGACCAGCAGAACCATAGGGTCAGACGGATAACGGCAGGTGGTGTGGTGACCACGGTGGCCGGCAACGGCAGTTCGGGATATGCTGACGGATCGGCTACCGCAGCCCGTTTCAGTAGCCCCATAGGGCTTGCGCTAGATGGGCAGGGGAACCTGTACGTTGCCGACTATTCCAACCACCGTATCAGGAAGATCGTACTGTCCACCGGAGCTGTCAGTACTCATGCTGGCAGTGGCAGCCCCGGGATGTCGGACGGAGGTCCGACATCGGCAAGCTTCCAGAATCCGATGGGGCTGGCATTCGACCAGTCGGGTATCCTTTATGTTGCCGACCGGCTGAACCATGCCGTAAGGCGGGTCGGTGCCGATGGCTGGGTCAACACGCTGGCCGGAAACGGCAGCGCGGGCTATGTCGATGGAACGGGCAACTCTGCAAGGTTCAACTATGCAAACGCTGTTACGGTGGGTGGGAACGGAGATATCTATGTAGCAGATTATGGAAACCATATGGTCAGGAAGGTAAGCCCTTCCGGAGTAGTGACGACCCTTGCGGGTACTACCAGTCCGGGCACGGTGGACGGTACGGGCAGTACGATCCGTTTCAGCTCACCATATGGCCTTAGCAGCTATGGTAATAGCCTATATATCGCCCAGAACGGGAGCTATGCGGTTCGGAAACTGTCATGGGGCGGCTATTCGATCAGTCCTGCCCTGCCGCCGGGACTTTCCTTCAACAGCGTTACTGGAACAATCAGTGGTACCCCTACCGGAGCCTTTCCGGCAACCTTGTATACGGTGACCGCCAGCAATGCGGGCGGTAGCTCTACCGCGACGTTCACCCTGGGGGTAGCAGAGCCTTCGACTACCGGTAGTTGGGACCAGAATTACATCATGACCTTTACAAACAAAGACCCTAACCATACGACGGCCCAGCAGGTAACGTCCGCAATTTTGGATCCGACGAAGGTAAATACAAATATCCTTTACTTTGATGGCCTTGGCAGGCCCCTACAGAATGTCGAAGTATTCGGTAGTCCCACATTCAGGGATATCGTTACCCCCTTCGCATATGATTCTTTTGGCAGAGAGGCAAAAAAATACCTTCCGTACGCTGCTCAATTTGGCTCCAACGGGGTTTACCGTTCCACTTCTATAACAGACCAGCTTAACTTCTATCATCCAGGGGGGACAGGTCAGAGTGGGAACCAACTTCCGATTGGCCATGTGCGTAATCCATATCCGTACAGCATTACCGTGTTTGAACCAAGCCCATTAAATAGAGTACAACAGCAAGGCTTTCCTGGCTATACATGGCAGCCGACCTCTAGTCCAAGCACGGAACATACCATTAGAACAGTATACGGCACAAATAATACCGATCAGGCCAACAATGTGACCACTGGTTTTGCCGTACGCTTGTTCAAGGCCGAAGTTGGTAGCCCCAGCCATGTTCGGAACCTTTCCAGTAACGGGTATTATGGTGAGGGAGAACTATACCTGACCATAGTTAAAGACGAGAATTGGGAAGATAGCGATGGCAAAAATGGAACGGTGGAAGAGTATAAGAATGATGATGGAAAGACAGTGTTAAAACGCCAGTTCAATCAGAAGTCAGGCAATATCGAGATGCTGAGCACCTATTACGTATACGACCATCTTGGCAACCTGAGCTTTGTACTTCCCCCTAGCGCCAACCCTGATGCTGGTGTGCCCGACGCCACTGCTTTAGACAACTATTGCTACCAGTACCGTTATGACGGCCGTAATAGGCTGATTGAGAAAAAGCTACCGGGCAAAGGCTGGGAGCACATGGTGTACAACAAATTGGATCAGCTGGTGCTGAGCCAGGACAGCCTTCAGCGCGCTGCAGGACAATGGCATTTTACCAAGTACGATGTCCTGGGGCGCAGCGTGATGACGGGTATTTTTTCTAGTACTGAAAACAGGAAGGATCTAGACTTGGTGGTACGAACACAGGTACACCTCTGGGAGAGCAGGGAGTCCAATAACGGTACCGACTATACCAACAACGCCTTTCCCACGGATAATATAGCAAGATCGCTCTCCTTTAGCTACTACGACGACTACGACTTCAGGGGCATGTACGCGACACTCCCTCCCAGCATCGGTGCCAGCGGGATGACAAAAGGCCTGCCCACTGGCTACAGGACCTACCGTGACGACGGCACAGCCTCGGAGTGGAGCATGCTGTATTACGACGATTACGGCCGGGTATGGGAGACGGTTTCCACCAACCACCTTGGTGGTACAGATAGGGTGGTGAACAGCTACAGGTTCGACGGATTGCTTGAGAACAGCATCAGAACCCATGTGAACGGCGGTGCCACCACCAACATTGCCACGAGCTTTACCTACGACCACATGGGTCGAAGGAAAACTACTAGCCAAAGTATCAACGGAGCAGCAGCAACGGAACTCTCGAGGATGGATTACAACGAGATTGGGCAGCTGAGGACAAAGCAGCTGCATAACGGGCTACAGTCAACTAATTATACCTACAACGAGCGAGGCTGGCTGAAGAGTAGCAGCAGCCCACAATTCAGCATGTCCCTTCAGTACAACGACGGGACCTATCCGCAGTACAACGGCAACATCTCGGGGCAGAGCTTTACCAATAACGGCAGTAATGCCTTCACCTATCAATATGATAGACTGAATAGGCTAACCAGTGCTACGGCGGGCAACAATCTTGGCGAAGCTATCAGCTATGATGTGATGGGGAACATAACCAGCCTGACTAGGGATGGCTTCGGCACCAACACCTATGGCAGCTATACCGGCAATAGACTCAACAGCATAAACGGCTTTACCACAAGTAGCTACAGCTACGATGGCAATGGAAATCTAAAAACAGACACCCAGAAGGGCATCACCAACATCAGCTACAACCACCTTAATCTTCCCCAGACCATAACGGCGCCGGTTACGCTGGTGTACAGCTACGATGCCAATGGTAAAAAGCTTAGGGAATTGTCCTTGGGCAGCAGTCCGGTGACCACTGACTATGTGGATGGCATCCAGTACAACAATGGTATTGTAGATTTCATACAGACGGAAGAGGGTATGGCTTTCAACACCGGAAGCGGTTTTATATACCACTATAATTTAACCGACCATCTGGGCAACGTGAGGGCTACATTTAAGCAAAACGGGAGTAATATTGAAGTAATTCAACGGGATAACTATTATGCATTTGGCTTGAGAAAGTCCTCACAGAACGACATAGGTGCAATTTCTCTGCAGAATAAATACCTTTACAATGGCAAAGAGTTGCAAGAGGGACTGGAAAAGTATGACTATGGGGCAAGATTATATGATCCTGTGATTGCTAGATGGAATGTTATAGATCCACTCGCAGATGAATTTGAACATGCTACACCCTATAACTATGGGATGAACAATCCCATTTTAATGATTGACCCCAATGGTATGGCAACTGATACAGTTAAAACGAATAATCCAACGGCAAGCACCGCTGCCTCAGCTGTAATTGCATTAAATGAGGTTATAGTAAGAGGGACCCCAGCTGCCAGAGCAAGTGTTATTGGGCTTGTTGCTGTTTATAGTTGGAATATTGGATGGAATTTTGGTAAATGGCAATCTAAGCCAGAAAATAATTTAGCATTCACTACTGCAATCGCTAAGTTTCTTGTGAAATTAGGTTTTGATGAAGAAGCTTTGGGGCTCAAATCAAAACATAGCAATGATGCGAGAAGCTATAATGCAAATGATCGAGAACTGCCAACGCTTGATAATACTGGGAAAGTGCATGGCGAACTACCTGATCCGAATGACATGAAAAAATTCCCTAAAGATAAGTTAAAGCAATTTTTGAGAGATCTAAAGCAAAGTGTGCAGAGGAGGCAGTCATTAAATAAAAGTCTAGGCGTTGATCCGGGACATGCGACTAGGGTCGCTGAGGAGACCAGACTTATAAGGGTAATAACTAAAATTTTAAGTGGTACATAATGAAAGAAAACAAAGGAGATCAACTCATAGATGATTTAAAATCTAATCCAGAAAAATTTTTTAAGCATGGGAAATCTTACAATCTTCTTCAGGAGTATTTTGCTGGATTGAGTGTAGAAACTTTAATACCGTTGTTGGAGTCTGAGAACTTAGCCATTCAGAAACCTGCGATTTGGATAGTTTCTGAGTTAGCGTCACAAGGCTGTTCGTTACTGCCTTATGTTACTCCGCTTAGTAAAAGCAACGATAATTATATAGCGTATTATGCTTTAGAATGTATTCTACTTTGTGCAAATGGAAAATATATTAATGAATTTGTTCATTTGGTAAACAGGATTAATGAAGGTGAAAGTGATATTAGAGCTTTGGCGATGAGGTTGCTTACTAATGCAGAAGATGCTCAATTGCGAGCAGGAATCGAGCTTTCTGTGGAAGCAAATCTCGAAGACTATGAGTTGCATAGAAAGGGCTTAACTGGTCTATTGAATCATTCAAAGTTTGATTCAGATATGGTACTGGCAATGCTGAATAGCAATCAGCCCCTAACTCAGCAATATGGTGCGATGTTGGCTAAAAGAAAACAAAAAGACTTTCCAAAGCTTATAGAGTATGCTTTAACCAGTAAAAATACTTCGGTAAAAGAATTCGCCGAATTTGCAATTGATACTGAGTAATTGGATGTATTGCAAATATGTTTTCAGCTTTTATTCCTAAATCCAAAAGAGAAGGAGCGCACCACGCATTAGATACTGACAAATAAACTACAATTATGAACGGAAATGAGGGGTTATGTCAGGAAAGGGCGGGTAGAATAAATCCTTGATATTGCCCAGCGGAAATCGTATATTTGAGTAGGAAAAGTAAGAGTTCTTTCATTTTGTAAAACACCGTAATAGTAAGCATAACTGTTACGGGCAAAATATTCAAAGGTATCTTTCAGCATTTACTTGTGTCATTCGTGGCGTCTTTTTTCAAAGGAGCCTAAAAAGTGGTCTGGAAGGTTGGAAATGGACATGGTTCCAATCCCTCTTTCTCCGCAAAGAGAATTAATTCTCAAAATAACAGGTCTGTTCGATTTCGAGCAGGCCTGTTTTGTTTAAATTTATCGCGTTAATCTGGTGGTTTAAAATGTTTAAAGCTTTTATTGAAAAAAGACTTTAGAGAGTCTTAGCTTGACCAAACTTTTACGCTGTTTCAAGTATAATTATTCATTAACCTTTCCTACTTAAGTTTTACAATGCTATTTGCCTCATCCAGGGTTTGGATACGTCTCATATGCTCCAATTGGGCTCAATACCTCAGGTATTTTTCTGATTACAAATAACTTGATTTAAAGGATAATTAAACTTAATAACCAGTTAACATAGTATCTCTATCTTGACTAAAAGAAATTAACGATGAAAAAAGTGTTACATCATTCGAAAGAAGTGCTCTTTAAATCTATATATGATTTAACTTTTGAGAAAATGAACCGTATTTTTTCTAAAGCTCTCAAATGCGAGGCATTGACAAACGATGTGTTGCAGGAAACTTATCTAAAGTTGTGGTCTAAGCTGGATGAATTGGATGGTAGGCAAGATTATATGCCATTCCTATATTTTCATGCGAGAAACTTTGCCAGAAAAGAGATAAATGCCAGGCTGAAAAAGGATTCTTTGGACGAATATCCTTCCATTTTAAATGAAGTAAGTGATATGGAGGAACAGATGGAGCAGAAAGAATTTCAATTGATGTTGAGCCGTGCTGTAAATGCCATGCCTCCCAAGCGCCAAATGGTTTACCGTATGTTTAAGGAAGATGGCTTAAGTTATAAGAACATTGCCGAAATGCTTAACATATCCAATAAAACGGTAGATAATCATCTTAATGAAGCGATGAAAAGCATTAGAAAAAGATTGGTGCTGAATTATAGGGTTAAAGACGTAATGATTTGGGCCTTGCTTCAATGGCCATTCCTAGATTGGTTGTTCTAATCTTATCAAAATCAATGAATATTTAAAATACTAAAGCTATGCAATTGAAATATTTGCATAGCTAAATTATTTACTTTATTTTCACAATTGTTTAAAAGCACATTTTAAGCAATTGATTTAAATAAGGCTCATCTTTGTCCGGGATAAGCCTTATTTTTTTTATAAGGATTTTGAAAAAATGGTGTTTGTAGCTGTAGCGGATTCAATAGCCAATGAGAAAACAGAATTTGGAAAGAATTCCGAAATCGAACCATTCAAATAAATTTGACTTCCTACTGTTGTGCCAACACCAATAATTTTGTTATTGGTAGCATTGTCATACGCTTCTACCGTATAGAAGCTAGTACCTGACCCTGCAGGGATTAATGTTTTCCAATCAGGAAGCTCTATGTAATCCGTAAAAGCATTTTTAGAAACATGTAGAATGGTTTTGCCGCTATTTACTTTTAGTGAATTTCGTCCTGATCGGTAAGAAACCACAATTTCAATCCGCATATCGTCGGGCAAGCTGGAACCTGTAGTGATAAATCTTACCAGTATATTTCCATTTGCAGGTTTTGGCATTTTTGTAGGATCGTAATCGTCAAATAAAAGCACAGAACCTTTATTCCAGAACCTAGGTAAGGTGCTTGTTTTGGCCGTTTGGAATTGGATAGTAGTGTCTTTGAGTACTTTTTGATTTTCGGTGCTTACTAAACTCACCTGGTGTGGGCCTTCGGCTACAATAATTTTATTGGCAGAACTTGGATTGGTAGCGGTTAAAATCGCTTTAGTTTCGCCATCTACTTGCACTAATAAATCTTTTGCCTGGCTATCAAAAGTAGATTCTACGTTCAATTTCCCGTAGCCAGTTCCTTTAATTTCCGCTCCTTTTTGGCAAGAAGATAATACTATTGTAGTTGGTAAAACAAGGTAGAGGATAAAAGATAAAAACTTATTTTTCATTTGAATTTCTTTAATAAACCCAAGGCAATTGCTGCCTTGGGTTGTTTTTTAATGGAGTGTTAATTGTTTACAAGAACATAAAAGGTTATAGGTAAGGGTTGGCGTTTACATTATACGAAGCCCAAACCTCATCCCAGCTTGCCTTGGTATCATTGTCAAATGCACCTCTATAGGTGGTTGGGGTTAATAAAGTAACCGCGCCACCTGGATGTGGAATGCTTAAACCAATAAAGCTAGCACCTGTTGCAGCTGGAGAGCTTGCTGTATGACGAAAATCAGGAATTAAAGTAGTACCTGTAAATGCAATGTCGAAAGGTGCAGCCAATAATAGGTAAGCATTTGCACTCGCTGTGCTAGCCAAACCAGTACCCAATGGACCTAGAGCGCTATAAGCTTGGATCACATTATTTGCTGTAGGGCCTACAGCTGATGCACCACTAATTACTTCTGAACCGATATTGAAACCGCCCGTGATAGAGTTAACTAAGGTGAAGTTTGAATTTACACGGAATAGAACGCCACGGCCAGCAGTGCTACCTGTGATAGGACCTTGATTGCTGCCATGTCCCAATATGGTTAAGTTAGTTAATACTGGGCTTGTCATTCTACTATTGATGGTTGTTACTGGTGAAGTAATGTTGTTACACTCAATACCATTAGGGTTTGAAGAATAAAGTGTGGCTGGAGGAACGGTAATTACTGACGGATCTTTTAAAGATACCGCGAACTGGATCGTTCCTTGGTAACCTTGGTCAAAATCGAAATCATCGTCATTGTTGCCAATAGCGATCAAGTGTTTTGCGTTTACTGAACCACCAAAGAATTCAAAACCGTCATCTGCACCGTAAGAAACTTGAACATAGTCAAGCGTACTAGCAGAACCTACGCCACCTAAAGTTAAACCGTTAAGCTCGTTGTCGTCAGTTAATACTGCACCAGCGTACTCGATACGAACATAGCGAAGTGTACTAGCTGAAGCTGCATCTTCTTCTGAAATGTTGGTGCCGTATTGGATAGTGCTTGGATAAGGTAAACCAGCACTAGTTACGTATGCAGGACTTATTCCTTCGATTTCCCTCAAACCAACATTGGTCATGCCATTACCTAAGATCACTACACCACCCCAATCGCCAGCACGACGATTGTTTACGCTTTCTTGGCTGGTGAAAACAATTGGCTCTTCTACAGTACCATCAGCAATAATTCTAGACCCTTTGCTTACCAAAAGGAAAGAAGGTTGTTGCAAAGTAGTGTTTGATCTTTTAAGTCCTTTGATGAAAGTACCAGGCTCAATGGTTAATGTAGCGCCATTGGTTACATAGGTAGGCCCATCTAAAATCCATAGTTTACTTGCATCTAGCGTAGTGTTTACGCTAATTACGTTAGGGATAACCTGTGTGGTATTGGGCACATCCCTGTTGTCTTGGAATGCTCTCCCAGAACGGTTGAATGAACCGCTTTTAGCAGCACCACCTTGGAAGCCGTCTTTTTTACATCCAGTAACGCTTAAAGCAATAACTGCAGAAGCAAAAATACATTTTAATGCAATTGATTTAATTTTCATTTTTTTAGTTTTTGAAGTTTTTTACTAAACTGTTCAATTGTCCGTTTTTGATTGTTTTAGTTTTCTGTTTTGTTCTTGTAAGTCAATTTTTGTTTAACATTTATGTTGGTTCCATTAAAAGCAATAAGTAAAGTAGATGCTATAGTTGATTCCATATCTATTCGTCCTGATTTTGGTGTCCTAATCTTTGGAGTAAGAAGTTCCTTTAAGAATATCAAAGGTTATAGGTAAAGGTTGGCGTTTACGTTATATGAAGCCCAAACCTCATCCCAAGCTAACTGTGTATCAGTATCAAAAGCACCTCTATAGACAGTTGATGTTAATGAAGTAACCGCACCGCCTGGATGTGGAATACTTAAACCTGTAAAGCTAGCGCCAGTAGCAGCTGGAGAGCTTGCTGTATGACGAAAATCAGGAATAAAAGTGTTCCCAGTAAATCGAATGTCAAATGGTGCTGCTAGTAAAAGGTAAGCATTTGCACTTGTCGTGTTAGCCAAACCAATGCCCAAAGGGCCTAATGAACCATAAGCTTGGATTACGTTGTTTGCTGATGGGCCTATCGCTGCAGCTCCACTAATTACTTCTGAACCAATATTGAAACCACCTACGATAGAGTTAACTAAGGTGAAGTTGGAATTTACACGGAATAGAACACCGCGGCCAGCAGTGCTAACTGTGATAGGCCCGGGATAGTCGCGATGTCCCAATATGGTTAAGTTAGTTAATACGGGACTCGTTAATCTACTGTTGGCTATGTTTATTGGAGGAGTATAGTTATTACACTCAATGCCATTTGGGGTTGAAGAATAAAGGGTATTAGGAGGATAAGTAATTACTGAAGGGTCTTTTAAAGATACCGCGAACTGTATAGTCCCTTGGTAGCCTTGGTCAAAATCGAAATCATCATCATTGTTGCCAATAGCGATCAAGTGTTTTGCATTTACCGAACCACCGAAAAAACCAAAGCCGTCATCAGCACTATAAGAAACCTGAACATAATCAAGTGTGCTCGCAGAACCTACCCCACCTAAAGTTAAACCTGCATACTCGATGCGAACATAACGTAATATGCTAGCAGAAGTAGCATCGTCTTCTGAAAGGTTGGTCCCATATTGAATAATACCGCTTGGATAAGTTAAACCAACACTAGTTAGGTATGTTGCACTTATCCCTTCAATTTCTCTCAAACCAGAATTGGTCCTACCGTTGCCTAAAATGATTATACCGCCCCAATCGCCGGGATGACGATTGTTTACGCTTTCCTGACTTGTGAATACAATTGGGTTATCCACATTACCGTCGGCAATAATCCTAGAACCTCTACTTACCAAAAGGAAAGAGGGTTGTTGTAAAGTGGTATTTGTTCTTTTGAGACCTTTGATGAAAGTGCCAGGCTCAATGGTTAATATAGCGCCGTTGATTACGTAAGTTGGTCCATCTAAAATCCATAGTTTGCTTGCATCTAGCGTGGTGTTTACGCTAATTACGTTAGGAATAACCTGTGTGGTATTAGGCACATCCCTTGTGTCTTGGAATGCTCTTCCTGAACGGTTGAAGGAACCGCTTTTAGCAGCACCACCTTGTAAACTGTCTTTTTTACATCCAGTTATGCTTAAAGCAATAACTGCAGAAGCAAAAATACATTTTAATGCAATTGATTTAATTCTCATTTTTTAGTTTTTGAAGTTTTTTACTAAACTGTTCAATTGTCCGTTTTTGATTGTTTTAGTTTTCCGTTTCGTTCCTGTAAATCAACTTTTGTTAAATATTTACGTTACGTGATTTCCATTAGAAGCGATAAGTAAAGTAGATGCTATAGTTGATTCCATATCTATTCGTCCTGATTTTGGTATCGTAATCTTTGGAATAAGAAGTTCCTTTAGGGTCTAGTCTTTCTGGCGCTATTGTTTCTCCGGCACCTGGGTATTCTTGGATAGAACTATCAAGACCATTGTACCCAAAGGGATTGCCGGGAGCGAACCTGTTCACGTAAACAAATTGCTCCTGATTAAGTAGGTTGTTAATGTTGAATTTTATTTCTGCTTTTTGTTTTAGGATTTTATAGCTCAATTGTAGATCAACCATGTCCCTTGGGTTTTCATACTCATCTGAAGCCCTGCTTGGTGATGCATAGACGATACGCTTTCCAAACCGATTATAGGTTACGTTAACTCCTAGCTTTTTGCCAGCATATAGTAGGCCACCATTGACAATATAAGGCGATTGTCCTGCTAGCGGTCTATTTCTTCTGGTTGGAACAGGATTGCCATTTTCGTCGCTAGCTGTAGCGGGATCAAAATCAATATTGGCATCTATCCAAGTGAAATTCCCAGAGAGATATAGGTTATTCCAAAGTTTAGATTCGCTGCTGATAAAGTTAAATGACTTTCGGAAATCTAGCTCAAGTCCTATATCTTTAGCACCTAAAAGGTTGGTATAGAAAAATGTTTGCCCTACGCTGGTTGGACGTATCACCACCTCGATTGGATTTCGAAACTTTTTGTAAAATCCAGAAATACTTAAAACTTCTCCGGGCGAAGGAAATACTTCAAATCTAAGGTCTATGTTTTCAATGTTTGTTGTTTTTAAAGCGCTGCCAGCAATGGTTTTAAAAATATCGTAGTCAAAATATTGGAAAGAGGAAAGTTCCCTTAAATCTGGTCGGGCAACGGTTTTATACCAAGAGGCTCTAACGTTGATCTTATTGCTAAGCGCATAAATGGCATTGGCAGAAGGTAGCCAATCTGTTTGTCCATTATGGATCATTTTCTTTTCATAAACACGGGACTGTTCATTCCATACCATATCGAAAACATTTTGCTCATTTTTCTCTGCCCTTACACCGGTAATCAACCTTAATTTCTTTAATAATTTGAGGTCAAACATACCATAGAAGGCATTCAGGCGCTGAAATCCTTCATAGCCGTCGGAAGAAGTACTTTGCGTAATGGTTTGTCCACTAGAGCCTATGGGAAACAATAACAGGTCACTCATAAAGTTTTGCCTATTGAATACCTGTTCGTAGGGTATGCCCTCATATCTATTAGCGGTAACGGAACCTATTTTATATAAGTTTGATTGGAAATCTGCATTTCTGTACTTGCCTTGATAGCCTAACTTGAAGATTTGACTTGCATTTAAGAAGCTAAAAGGAATTTGTACATTGGTGCCCCAGTTATACAATTGTTCATTTAGCTCAGAATAGAACATACTGCCATCTCTAACTTTATTACCTCCCATGGGGTAGGTGAAATAGTCGGGCGGTAAATTGTCTGCTGCGGTTCCGTTGTGTCTGGTTAATAATCTACTGTAAGGTTGGTCTCGGTTAAGACGAGCACCAGAGAAATTCCAATCTACCTTAATGCCTTTTTTACCGATTACGTGTTCTCCGCCCAGTTGAGATTGGAGTAGGGAGTAGATGATGGTTACATTGTTATAATTATCTACTCTTGTGCTACCGCTATCCTCATCTATACCACGGTATTTCCAAAAATCATCATTAAACTTATGGTTATAGGTGTTTTGTAGTGATATTTTGTTTTTACCGAAACTGTAGCCCATATTCACACTGGCGCCCAGTGTGGTAATGTATTTATAAAGGTTTCCAGCATAATCAAGCATATAGGTTTCGTAGAGGTTTTTTTGGTCTGTTTGTTGTTCATTTCTGTAGGTTAGGGCCCCTGTAAATCCAAAACGACTATTGTCTTTGAAGGAAATCGCTTTACCTCCCTGCACTTGATAATCTTGAACTGGCATTGCCGTATAGCGTTTGAACTGCCAGTTGTCAGGCATTGTACCCAAGAAACGGTTTAACTGCTCCCGTTGTTGAGGATTTGGCGTGCTATTGGTAAGTGTTCCCATCAGTACATTATATTCTCCAAAGCCCATTCCAGAGGGCGACTTTTGTAAATCAGACTTTAGGCTCAACCAAGCTTTATTGCCATGGTCAAGTCCTAGGAAGTTTTTTCCTGTTGCTTGACTGTTATAGGCGGAACCCAATGTTAGCTGAAAGAAATCTTCATCGGGAATTTCTTTGGTATGTACCTGTATCAGTCCACCAGTAAATTCACCTGTTAAATCAGGGGTTGCTGTTTTGTTCACGACAATATTATCCAATAGTGCACTTGGAATCATGTCAAAAGCAAAGTCGCGACGATTGGGTTCACTACTTGGTACCATTGCTCCATTAAGCAACACATTATTGTAGCGGTCACTTAATCCTCGTACGACTACGCTGTGCTCATTTGATATTTGTAGGCCGCTAACTTTTCCCAATACCTGCGCGGCATTAAAGTCTGGCGATCGGGCAATTTGCTCGGCAGTAATGCCATCAGATACCGCGGCGCTGTTTTTTTGTCGTGCGTATAGGCCTTCCAATGAAGCTCTGCGATAGGTAGCGGTAACTACTACTTCATTCAGTGATTTTGTACTAGGATTAAGCATCACATCTAGTGGAGCTACTTGACCAGCTTTGATAATGATATCTGTAATACGCTTAGTTTGGAAAGAAATGTAGGAAACTTCAATACTATATGTTCCCGGAGGAAGGTTCAGTGCATATTTTCCTTCTACGTCACTTTGTGCATTGCTTCCTGTTTGCAATACCTTAATGTTGGCGCCAGGTAAGCCCTCACCTTTTTCATCTAAAATCTTGCCTGTCAATCGGCCAGGTTGTTGGCGTTTAATACGAGACTCAAATTCGGCTTCTGTTTCTATGCGAATGGTAATTTCGTTACGTGAAATCTGGAAATCTACAGGCATTTCACGTTTCATGTATTTTAATACTTCGATTAGTGGTGTTTCCGTAAATTTTAGGTGTGGTACCAGTAATTTTGAAGCTGCTGGTTTATCATAAAAAAAGTCATAAGCTGATTGCTTTTTTAGCAGCGTCAGTACCTCTGATAATGAAACACGATTGACATTCATCGTGATATTGGTTTCCGCGTATTTGCTTGCCGACTGTGCTTGAACAGGACTGATCAGCAAAAACAAAGCGACGAAAAAAATAGTAAGCGCAAAAGGCTTCTTTTGTAAATGATTGTTTAGTTTTGTGTTATTGAACATAAAATTGTAATAGAATTAGCTATTCGGTTTTTGGGAATGCTATTGCAGTAGCATTCCTTTTTATTGTATCGCCTCTACTTGGTAATTACATAGTCTTTCTCTCCCCTCTTTTTTAAATGTAATCCATGCATAAATAAAATCCTGTGGAGCGTTTCTTCTGGTTCATTTCTGAAATAACTGCCACTTACAGTCTTATGTGCAGTGAGTTTCTCTTCTATGCTTATTTTAATCCCGAACACTTGCTCTAATCTGGTTAGCACGTCCATTAATCCAACGCTTTCAAATACCAGCTTGCCGTTGGTAAATAAGTCTAGCTTTTCGGAAACATCTACGGGATGAATTTCTATGTGCTTGCTTTTGGAACTATAGGCTAATATTTGGCCAGGTAAAAGTGCTCGTTGCTGGTTGCCAACATTGATACGTACATATCCACGTACCAATAACACCCTAATGTGTCCCTCTTTTGGATAGGCTTCTACATTAAATGCGGTCCCCATAACCGTGGTAGTTAGTTTGCCTGAATGTACCTTGAATGGTTTTTGAGGTAAATGTGCCACGTCGAAAAAAGCTTCACCACTAATTTTCACTTCTCTGCTGGTGTCACCAAAATGCTTTCGGTCGTAACTCAATTTGGAACCAGAATTTAGCCATATCTTTGTGCCGTCTGAAAGTAGTGTATGCTTCAAAGTTGTACCGTCATTAATGATGGTAACAAATTCAGGCTTTAGGGCTTCGGCTTTTTGTCGTTCATTTATTACATAAAGTGTAATGCCTAGGCTACACAGCAAGAAGAAAATCGCGGCAACTTTTATAAAGGGAATGAATTTAGATCTGGGTGTTTTGATCTCTCCTTCTGATGCTTTTGTTTTTTCAATGAGCTGACTGAAAAACATATCCTTATCAAGTGTCTTTACAGAGGAATCGGGTGTTTTTAAGTCCTCTTCTTGGATATATTCGTCAAAGGCTTGCATATCCTTCCCCTCAAAATATGCTTCTACCTGCTGCCTTTCCCATCGACTGCTTTTCCCTTCAAAATACCTTTTTAAAATTTCCTTATTCATTATTGTTGTTAAGGCTTCATCAAGCGCCTTTTAATACTATAATCTTCGAAAGGTGGAAATTCCCTATTTCTATTTAAAAATATTTTACCACTAGGGATTTTGAGCTTATAAAGGATTATATAGATATACGCAAGAAAAATATGAAACAAATACTGGGTGTTTTTTTTATCGTGTCCATTTTTTTTTCCTGTAAGAAAGGCCAAGAAATACGAACCACGTTGTCTGCTCAGCAGCAGTGGATTTTAGACAGTATGCAGGTTTATTATTATTGGAGCGAAACATTGCCTCGAAATCCTGTCGCTAGTACTAGTACATTAGCATTTTTTAAATCGATATTAAATACCGAGGACCGTTTCTCGACTATTACCAATCCTAAGGAACAGAGCACTAGATATTCGTCCTTTGCATGGTATGGTTTTGAATATGCTGTCCTTCAAAAGAAAGAATTGTCTGATGATTTGATTGGTGTAATTACATTGGTGGTACCCAATGGGCCAGCAGCAAAAAAAGGATTAAAAAGGGGTGATGTGTTTACCAAGGTGAATAATTTGCCTATTCAACCCTCCAATATAGAAGGTATAAAAAGCCTTCTCGAAGAAGGAAATGGAGTTAGTTTGGCTATTTCTAAATTGGAAAATAATCAACTTAAGCCTGTTGGTGATGTACAATTGAGCTACACCCGTTTTGCAGAACAACCAGCATATACTACTCGCATATTTGAAGATAATGGTCATAAAACAGGCTATCTTTTCTATAATCGCTTTAATGGAAATTATGATTATAACATTTTAGATTCGCTAAGGAAATTAAGGGATGCTGCGGTTAACAATCTTATCATAGACATGCGATATAACCCTGGTGGAGATATTTCTTCTGTAGCAAAGATAGCTGCGGTAATTGCCAATGTAAATGCACAACAGGTTTTTGCCATTTACCAAGCTAATCGTAATGGAGGAAAGCAATTTCGTTCGTTTCAGGATGCCATTTCAGAAAATAGATATCAGCCTCAGGACTTCAATGAATTACTGGCTAGGAGATTTTCGTTGTCGAAAGTTTACGTACTTACTACAGGAGCTACGGCATCAGCTGCAGAATTATTGATCAATACCTTAAGACCTTTTGTAGAAGTGGTGCACGTTGGGGAAAAGACATTGGGAAAAGACATGGCAAGTTTTGCGATTGAGGATTTACGTAAACCAAAAATTATTGATTTAACGCTTTATCCGTTAATATTTAAGCTGTATAATGCTAATGGAGAAGGTAATTACGCTAAAGGATTAACCCCAAATTTCACTGTAAACGAGCTTTCAGAATTACCTTTGTGGCAAATAGGCGAGGCTGGGGATCCTTTGATTAAAAAAGCATTAACGCTAATTGGGCATGTCGCAACAGGCAAGAATATAATGAATACGACTAGTAGTCTAGAGCGTAATGTTGTCTATTACAATTCCAGTGTGGAGAATAGTTTAACGACTGCTCCAATGTCCATCAAAAGACGTTGATTTAAATAGGCCCACTCTTTTTCCTTATCACTAGCATATTGGTATTTCCATTTAGGTTTGATAAATTAGAGCTATAACCATTTTAATATAGCCATGAATGTTAAAACGCCTCTTCTATTGAGTTGTATCGTCTCTTTTTTATCCTGTAATTCTGTTAAAACCGAAAAAGCTCAAGTCCCAATTATAGGTACATGGCAGTTGTTGTCGGCAACTACCGTTGAAAATGGGAAGACAACTGAAACAGATTATACCCAAGGTAGAAAGATGATCAAGATCATTAACGATACCCATTTTGCTTTCCTCAATCATAAACTGGATATGCCGAAAGACAGCAGCAATCATTTTGATGGAGGCGGAGGTAGATATATTTTAAAAGGAGATGAGTATACCGAGTTTTTAGACTTTTACAAGGATAGGAACTGGGAAGGAAAAAGTTTCAACTTTAAGGTAAGCATCAAAAACGATACATTGATTCAGACTGGGGTAGAAAAAGTAGAAGGAGCTGGAGTTGATCGAACCATTACTGAAAAATATATCAGAGTAAAAGCGGACTGATGCGTTTAGTATTCATAAGCGAATCTAATGGTTATTTCATTTCAATGTTAAGTCTGTCAATAATGCGGTTGGATAGCTCATTCAATTTTTGTTGAGAGTCAGCGGTTACTACGTTAGTTACGATAAAAATCCCAACTTTTTGGTTGGGATAGAGTGCTATCCAAGAGGAATGGCCAAAGCTGCTGCCATTATGGTAAAGCATCTTCTTTTCTGTATCGTAAGCATAGGTATTCCAAGCATAGGCTCTACCGTATTGAAGATTACCAGCAAGTCGTTCCATGGTCTGTTTTACCACCGCGTCATTACTCTCTAAGTACATTTTGATGTAGTTTAACATAGATGATGTTGATGATTTCATTCCGCCTGAATAGAAGTAAAAAGCATTGATTAGGGGCATGAGTTTCCCCTCGCTGTTTCGGCCTATGGAGATATTAGGGTCTTCATGCTGTTTCAGCACTATAAGAGTCTGTTTTTCTTTGGAACGAGAGAAGACATATTTTTGGAGCAGCTCCATATGGTTCATTTGGTAAACTTGTTCTAAAATATAGCCTAACAATTGGAGTCCCACTCCCGAATAAAGATAGTTTTTCCCTGAACGGTCTGTTGGCCGCACTGTTTTTAATGCCTTGAAAAAATCTTCTTTGCTGAATTTTTCAAAACAGTTAATCTGTTCCTTCACATTTTGGGCGTATTGGTCACAGTTCATTGCAAGGGGTAAGCCCGAGGTATGTGTAATCAGATGTCTGATAGTGATTGGTCCATTGTCCAGGGTAAGATTGGGGTATTTGCCATCTAAGTATTTCCTAACGTCGTCGTCTAAGCCGATTTTGCGATCGTGAACTGCTTGAGAAAGCAACAAACCAGTATATGTTTTAGTGATAGAGCCTATTTCATATACCGTATTGCTATTGGGTTGTTGTCCGTTGCTGAGCTTGCCATAATTGAAATAGTGGGCTTTGCCCTTGATGTAAATGACTCCAGATATGGCCTTGTAACTAGATGATTTCATCAATTTTGCCGTTTCCTCTGCTACAATTTTTTCTACTGGATCTTGACTTTCAGCAGCTTTTACTGGCGTCCAAAGAGCTACGGTAGCGCAGAAGAGAAATGATGCTAATGTTAACTTTTTCATTCCGCCAAGATTTTTAAACCTGTCCAAATTCATATTGATAATGTTTTGGCATAAAAATATAAAAAATAAAGCAAACTATATAGTTGACTTTATTTTTTATAAAATAGGTGAATTTTGAGCATTCTTTTTCCATCCATGATATTCTCTGTATCTTTCGGCACATATAATCCACTCTAGTTTTATGGCGAAATTGATTACTCCGAAAGGTTTAAAAAGCGGTGATAAAGTTGCAACAATTTCTCTTTCATGGGGAGCTGCGGGAGAATTGCCATATCGCTATGCGAAGGGCAAAGAAAGACTAGAGAAAATTTTTGGATTAGAGGTTGTTGAAACCAAACATGCGCTGAAACCTGCCTCTTGGATTTATGAAAATCCGCACGCACGGGCCGAAGATTTGATGGCCGCTTTTGCCGATCCATCGATAAAAGCCATTATCTCCAATATTGGTGGAGAAGACAGCGTGCGTATTTTAAAATATGTAGATATTGAGGTCATTAAAAGCAACCCTAAAATTTTTCTGGGCTTCTCTGATAGCACCATCACTCATTTTCTTTGTCTGAAAGCAGGACTAGGTTCTTTTTATGGCACATCTCTTTTGGTCGGCTTTGCTGAAAATGTTGAAATGCATGCCTATCAAATTGCAGATATCAAAAGAACACTCTTTTCTCCAACGGTGATAGGTAACATTACTCCAAATACAGCGGGATGGACTTCCGAATTTCTCGACTGGTTCGATCCTTCTTTACAAAATGTATCACGAAAATTAAATGCAGCGGAAGGCTGGCGTTTTGTGCGAGGCAATACAGTGGTAAAAGGGCATTTGATGGGTGGATGCATGGAAGTTATGGAAATGCTGAAGGGGACCGATTATTGGCCCGATTTGGAATTATGGAAAGATTGCATCTTGTTTTTTGAGACTTCCGAAGACCAACCAGAGCCTGCATTGGTGAGGTATTGGTTAAGAAATTATTCCCTTTTAGGAATTCTGAAGCATGCCAAAGGAATTATTTTCGGTCGCTCCTATGGTAATTTTCATGCCGAAGCCTACGAAAAGGAGCTGTTAAAAGTATTAGATGAAGAGGGGCTTCATGATCTGCCTGTAATTACACAAATGGATTTCGGCCATACCTGCCCAGTATTTACTATTCCATACGGGAGATTGGCCGAAATAAACTGCTTAGATCAAACTTTCTCTATACTAGAGCCTGCAGTGCTGTAATTTTCATTAATTGGACTGGTTAACTTATTAACGTAAGTTCGAGACAAGCGCTTTGTATTTTTTATTATCTCCAGCCTTAGTAAACCCTCTCCGTTCTACTAAAAACAGAGTCCGTTTAGCATGCATTTTTATGTGCCTATGTGGTATTTTGTTTGCCAAAAACGCAAAAAGCTTCCTAAATGAACCACATAGGCACATCGTAAACTCTATGGGATTAACCCAAACTGAGCTTATTTAAGGTTAAACTGTGCGGTAGCAGATAAGGCTGTTCCGGTGCTGGTACCTTCTTTTTTTAATACACCATCTACATATACCTGAACTTTAAGGGTTGAGGAAGCATTTGCACCCATCGCATTTAACACTATACTTGCTACCGTTGCATTTGCAGGTGCGGTAATTTCGGGGCTGGTCCAGGTTGTGCCACCTAAACTAGAAGCAGTAGTTAGCGTATTATCAAATCCATACACAACAAGTTGCAGGGATGAACCTGAAGAGGCCTCGGCCTTAAAAACCAGTTTGTGTGAAGTAGAGGAAGGAGCGTTATCTTTGTCTTTTGAACAGCCCAGTGTCGCAATGGCAATTAATGCGGCGAAAATCAATGCGGCATATTTGTTTCTTGATACTTTCATAATGCTTAATAGTTTTAAATTCTATCCAAATCTAAATCCATCAAGCGAGAAGGTATTGTATTAAACCGACAATCTGAGAGGTGTTTTATCTGACTACAATTTCAGATTTACACCGCCGTTAGCTTCATTCTTAGTAGAGGATAGTCTTTACCTAGATCATCTTTTTCGGTACGTTCAAATGTGGTAAAGCCAAATTTTTGATAGAAGGCTATGGCATTTGGATTTTGTTCATTTACATCTACAAGGGTTGCTCCATGATTGGATAAGGCAAATTCCATAAGTTGTTTGCCCAAGCCTTTTCCGATATACTCTGGGTCTAGAAATAGCATTTCAATCTTTTTCTCGTCAATGCCGATAAACCCAACTACTTTTTGTTGGTCTAGTAAACAATAAACGTTGAGCATTTCAAAATCCATTCCTTGCAAAAGTGATTTGATGAACACAAAATCTTCCTGCGATAAAAAATGGTGGGTCGCTAAAACGGATTTCTCCCAAACGGTTAGTAGTTGGTTTTTATAGTTAGCGTGGTATTTTTCTATGGAGAATGTAGACATAATATTTCCTTTGAAGTTTATACTGCTCGCTTCATTTCCAACTGGTTCACTTTTTCTTTAAGTCCCAGCTCTTTTAAAAAGGAAATGCAAGCTTGTGAGGATGCATCAATATTGTAGACGTAGATTTCGCCATTTAGGCTTTGTTGTAGACGACTGAACAAGGCAGTCGCAACACTTTTCTGACGATTTGAAGGTGACACCGCAAACTGATGAACTTTTTTACTGTTGGGATTGTAAATGAGATAACCTACCAACTCATCATCAAGATAAGCCTCTAGCGCTTTGCAAATAGTCTTACCGTTTTCTACCGATTGAACTGCGTTTTGCCATGAAGGTTGAACCTCCCAAAAGTTCAACCATTTATTCCATTGCAATGTTGTGGCCTCTTTAATGTTGATTCCTTTTTGGACCTTATCCACTTTAACGGTTCCCGAAAAGCAAACCAATTTTCTGGAGATGGTATAGCCCATTTTCTGATAAGCTTTAATGGCTGGATCATTTCCTTCAATCACTTCAAGCACCATCTTTTGTACTTGTAACTCTTGTAGTTTTGGTACTAGGAAATCATACATTTTGCTTAGCAATCCCTTTCCTCTGTAAGTAGGAATAATGCCTGTAGCAGCATTGTAGGCCACTAAATGATTTTCGTTTTTACGTAAACCATGCAGCATTAATCCCACCAATGTCTCACCATCAAAAACACCTACAGATAAGTCTAGCTTTACATCTTCCTGTGTGATTTTGTACTGCAACTGCTCTGCATTCAATTGAAAGGGCACAATATAATCTGAAAAGGATTGGTTGATCGCTTCTGCAATTTGATGGACATCAATATCAACTAAGGTTTTTACGGTCATGTGTACAATTTGTTTCAAATTAAGGGATTTTATTTGGGCTTGCCAACCTAATTTAACGTTGAGGTTTTGCAAATTTTCTCGTGCCTGCAACACACATAATTACGCCAACGGTAACGGCTAACATGCCTATACTTACTTGTTCGTGCAGTAGCGAAGCTGCCAAAGCCAAGCCAAAGAAAGGCTGTAATAATTGCAATTGACCTATGGTAGCTGTACCACCTTGGGCCAAGCCGCGGTACCAAAAAATAAACCCAATAAACATACTGAACAATGACACATAGGCCAAACTGCCCCAAGCTCCCACGCTAATGCCTTCAAAAGAAGCGGGTAGATAGCAAAAGCTAAGTGGCAACATGATGGGTAAAGAAATTATCAAGGCCCAAGAAATGACCTGCCAACCGCCCAAAGTTTTCGTGAGTTTTGCACCTTCGGCATAGCCTAGTCCACAAAGGATAACAGCCAATAGCATTAAAATATCTCCAAGGGGAGAAGCGCTTAAGCCCTGTGCAAAGGCGTAGCCTACAACCAACAAGCTTCCCATTAATGAAAAGAACCAAAAAATAGGTCTAGGACGTTCGCCACCACGGAGAATCCCAAAAATGGCGGTAGCTAAAGGCAGAATGCCTACAAAAACAATGGAATGTGCCGAACTGACGTATTGCAAAGCCAATGCACTAAGTAAGGGGAAACCAACAACTACGCCCAAAGCCACAATAACTAAAGGGAAAAGCTGTTCTTTACTTGGTCTCTTTTCTTTAAAAACAAGTAAGGCAACTAAAGCCAATATGCCTGCAATAGAGGCTCTGGCCAAAGTCACAAATACAGGATTAAATTCTAGAACCGCCATTCTGGTTGCTGGTAAAGAGCCGCTAAATAATACCACGCCGATAAATCCATTTACCCAAGCTTGTGTGGTATCTTCTTTTACTTTATGAATACTGATTTCTGTCATGTGCTAAAAATATTTTGATACAAAATTCTGCATAGGCCATGAATAAGCACAGTCACAGTTTTTGATTTTATAATGGATACAGTTAGCTTTGTGAGGTGAAGAAAGATTTCATCTATAACGAAATAGCGGATAATATTGCCAGTAAGATCAAAACTGGAGTTTTGCAGGCTGGAGAACGTTTGGCCTCGGTAAGGATGCTGAGTAGGGAACATGGTATTAGTATCAATACGGCCAAAAGGGTATTTCTTGAACTGGAAGCTCAGTCGTTGGTACAATCAAGACCACAATCGGGATATTTTGTGAGCCCGTTAAATTATTTAAAGCTTCCTTTGCCTCAAGCTAGTCAGCCTTTGCCCACAGCGAATATTACAGAGCCCAATGAGTTGATTGACAGTGTGTATTCCAATATGGGGAACAAGGAGTTGACTCTTCTTTCCATTGGGGTACCTTCAGGGAATTTACTGCCTTTGGCAAAATTGAAAAAGGAAGTAGTATTGGCAACTAGGGCATTAAAAGAAGGGGGAACGGAATATGAGCCCTTACAAGGCAATGTGAAATTGAGAAGAATGATTGCCGCTCGTTCCTTAGCTTGGGAAGGACATTTAAAGGAGAGCGATGTGGTAACCACAGCAGGTTGTATGAACGCTTTAACCTTATGTTTATTGGCATTGACCAAACCAGGAGATACTATTGCAATGGAAAGCCCATGTTATCCTGGTATTCTACAACTTGCCTTAAGTTTGCGATTAAAGGTGATGGAAATTGCTACAGATCCAGTAAAAGGCGTTGATATTAATGCGCTAAAAGCCTTGCTGCCTCAAATTAATGTGTGCTTGTTGGTCCCTAACTTCAATACGCCTTTGGGTTATTGTATGCCTGATGAACAAAAGAAGGAAGTGGTAATGCTGTTGGAAAAACATAACATTCCCTTAATTGAAGATGACACTTATGGCGACCTTCATTTTGGAGCCGAGCGGCCAAAGTGCTGCAAATCTTATGATACCAAAGGGAATGTGTTGTATTGTGGTTCTGTTTCTAAAACCTTGGCTCCAGGCTATCGAGTGGGCTGGGTTGCCCCAGGGAAGTACAAGGAACAGGTCATGAGATTGAAAATGATTCATGCGTTGTCGTCTACGTCTGTGATTAATGAAGCAGTGGGTAATTTCTTGATGACTGGTAGGTATGAAAACCACTTGCGCCATCTTCGTAAAACATTACAGGAAAACTATCAGCGTTATGCTTTAGCAATTGCTGAATTTTTCCCTGTAGGAACAAAAATCAGTAGACCACAGGGAGGATTGGCCTTATGGGTAGAATTTCCCGAAGGCATTGATACGGCAACCTTGTATAACTATGCCATGAAAAAGCAAATTAGCATTGCGCCTGGTCGTATGTTTACCTTACAAGAACAGTTTCACAATTGTATGCGGCTTTGTATTGGCCTACCTTGGACAGATGATCTGCGATTGACTTTAAAGCAAATTGGCAATTTGGCCAAATGGATGGCTGCTAGATCTTAATGCTTGCTTTTGAGATAAGCATTGGTCAAATGATCTAAGAAGAGAAATAATTTGTTGTTCATCTCCTTAAAATCATATTGACGGATAAGCTCTGGCTTCTGTACAAATTGATCGTTGCTGCGGTAAAGAAAATCTCCTTCTGCCGCAATAAGCAGTTCAACCACTTCCTTGGTAAGTTCCATGTGACATTGAAAGCCATAAACCAAATCGTTATAAGCAACAATTTGTCGTGGGCAACCTTCGCTAGTGGCTAATATTCTACTGCTTTCGGTAAGGCCAGGCATATCGCTGTGCCAATGTCCCACCGCTAATGGAGAGCCAAAATGGTTAATTTTTTCATCCATTAAGCCCTCTTCTGTAAGGTTAATGGGAAAAACGCCAATTTCTTTTTCGGGACTGTGTTCAAAGGCAGCGTCTAAGGCTACCCCAATTAACTGCGCTCCCAAACAAACGCCTACTACCGCTTTACCTGCTTGGATGCATTTTAAAATGAGCGCTTGCTCTGCTTTTGAATTAAAATGAGGACAATCCAATAAAGTAGTATCTGGACTTTGTGGACCTCCCATCACCAGCAACAAATCGATATGTTCTACTGTGTTGGGTAGGGCTTGTCCTTCATATACTTTTGAAAAACTGATATTATAATTTCGCTGTTCGGCCCATTCTAGGTAGGCGCCTGGAGCTTCAAATGTTTCGTGTTGTACAATATGGATATGCATCGTTTCTTTTTTATTTGTTTTCGTTCCAGTAATAACTGTCTGGTGTGGGTCTTGTGCCAAAAATAGCAGTGCCTACCCTCACCATAGTGGCCCCTTCGGCAATAGCTGCTTCTAAATCGCCACTCATGCCCATGGATAGTTCCTGCATGTCAACATTGGGTATTTGCAAGGCAATGATTTGCTGTTGAATGTCTTTCAGTAATCGAAAACACTTCCGTACCTTTTCTACCTCTGCACTTAGGAGGCCTATGGTCATTAAGCCTTTTATTTTTAGAGTAGATAGTTGTGCTACTTGTTGCGTCAATACAACAGCCTCCTCTGGACTTACGCCAAATTTGCTTTCTTCAAAAGAAGTGTTTACCTGTATCAAAACTTCCATGGTTTTGTTTTCAAAGAGTAAACGTTGGTGCAGCTTTTCGGCCAAATCCAATCGGTCTAATGACTGGATGCAGGAAACATCGTATTTCAGTAAGTCTTTGATTTTGTTAGTCTGCAGGTGCCCGATAAAATGATTGGCGTGTGGAATTTCACTTAAAGCTTCATATTTTCCCTTAAGTTCCTGCACCTTGTTCTCGGCAATAAGGGTTTGTCCAGCGGCTAGCGCAATTTTTATACGATCAGCAGGAACGGTCTTGGTGGCCAATAAAAGCTTTACTTCGCTTTGGTTTCTGCCATTCAAGGTGCATGCCTTTGCTATTCTTTCGATAATGGTATTGATATTTATGAGTATATCCTCGCTCATGCGTTTTCCATTTTGTTCTTTTCTGCCAGCGCTTTAATAAGTTTGGTTTTCACCAAGGTAAACGTAAGGTCTTTCGCTTCGGCAAATGAGATATTGTACTGGCGTGTAATGTTTCGTAAATGTTCGGGAAATTTGGACAGTAGTTGGTCATAATAATGATCTAAAACTTCCGTGGCAGGCATGTCAAAACCTATTCGTAACTGAAAACGCCTGATGAGGGCACTGTCGATAATTTCGAGGTGATTGGTTGCACAAATCAATAGCGCATCTTCTGGGTAATAGTCGATCAATTGTATCAAAGTGTTCACTAGCCTTCTCATTTCACCAACATCTTTGTCATCGTTTCCCCTGGCTTTTCCTATCTGGTCAAATTCATCCAAAAAAAGCACGGCTTTTTCTCGAGCAGCTTTATCAAACACCAATTTGATATTCTGTGAGGTTTCGCCAATTTTTGAACAAATCACATTGCTCAAATTGAGGATCAAGATATTTTTCCCCAAGGCGCTAGCAATGGCTTTTGCGGTCATGGTTTTGCCACAGCCCGAACTGCCATACAATAGGACTTTGTTATTTACAGGTAGTCCATATTGGTGCAATTCCTCAAGGTAGGTGTGTTCCTGCAAAAGCTGTGTTAAAGATTCTTTACGGGTTTCATCCAGAAAGATATCATCTAGGGATACCTTCTCTCTGTCGTTTATGATAAGGTCAACTATATTCATTTATCTAAGATAGTCCACTTGATCCAATGTATAACAATGTTCCCATTTTGTCATCCCAATTTTTGGATAATAGCCTATCGCTTTAGGGGCTGATAATAAAATGAGCTTTGCTTGAGGGCTGTGGTTTTTCGTAAGGCGAATCAAGGCTTTCCCTATTCCCATTTTCTGATAGTGTTCATCTACAGCCAGATCCGAAAGATAGGTGCAATACGCAAAATCGGTTAATGATCTTGCTACGCCAATTAGCTTGCCTTGGTGGCGAGCGGTGGCAATAAGGTTGGCGTGTTGCAGCATTTGAGCAATGCGTTCCGGTTCGTTTACAGGTCTTCTTTCAGCCAAGGTAGAAGCGGTGAGCACTTCGATAAACTCTGCCACGGTAATGTTTTCTTCAATTTGATAAGTAATCATATTCAGGGATTAATGTGTTATTCGAGCGAACCTTATTTGGCCCGCTCCGATAATTATTTCCACCAGTGATAATAGTTGTGTAGGGCATCGTACTCAAATCCGCAACGAGGATAAAGCTTGTTGCCAATGTCGTTGGTTTTTTCCGTTTCCAACATCAAACCACAAGCGCCAGTTTCTTTGCACCACTGCTTGCTACGATCAATCAGCGCTACCGAAAGTCCGTGCCCTCTATAATCTGGATGTACAAATAAATCGCTCAGTAGCCATTGCTTTTCTAATTTGGTGTAGTGAAATAATTTGTATAGCTGTACAAAACCCACCGCATTTCCGTCAACTATCGCTAAAAAGATATCAGATTCGCCATTGAGTAGACGTTCCTTTAAAAAGGCCTTTCCTCTTTCTAAATCGGATTCTTGACGATAGAAGACGCGGTAGAGGTTAAATAGCTCAGCAGCTTGGTCTAACTCTTCGAGGCTAGCTTTTTTGATTTGGTGATTTGATTTTTCCATACTTGATAATGTTTTTCTGTTTTGTTTTGCAACACAAAATTAGGTTATCTTTGGACTGTCTTACTGGTACAGTTTTTATAAAAATAGCTAGTCCAATGCTGCGTTCATGGAAGTTTGAAGTACAATTAGATCAACATGCCGATAAAGCCGTTTATCTGCAGATTGCTGATGCAATGATCAAGGATATTCAGTCCGGTAGGTTAAAAGCAGGAGATGCCTTGCCTGGAAGTAGGAATCTAGCGCAATTATTGAAGGTAAACCGAAATACCGTAGTGGAAGCACTGAATGTGCTCATTATGGAGGGTTGGTTGATTTCTAAAGAGCGACAAGGTACTTTTGTAGCCGATAACATTCCCAAGTTTGCCCCCGCTAGAAAAAACAAGCAATCTACCTCAATGGCGGTAGACCAGGTAGAAAAATCATTTCGCCTTCAGTTTGATGATGGACATCCCAATGCCAAAATTGCTCCTGTTACCGAATTGGCAAGGGCTTACCGACAAATTTTTAGCCTAAAAACCAAATGGCAATTGATGAGTTATGACGGTAATGCCCTTGGAGATGTAGCGTTCAGACAGGAAATTGCACAAATGCTTAATCATCAAAGAGGCATGCAGGTGCGGGAAGAGAACCTTTGCATTACTAGAGGGAGCCAAATGGCGATGTATTTGGTGGCGCAATGTTTATTGGAAGATGGTGATGAGGTGATGGTCGAAAATCCAGGCTACAAACCTGCTTGGAAAGCTTTCGAACATGCTGGGGCCAAGCTGCTTCCTGTTGGGGTAGATAAAGATGGTTTAGTGATCGACGAAGTAGCCGCATACTTAAAATCTAGGAAAAGGATTAAGGCCATTTATGTGACACCACATCATCAATATCCCACTACGGTAACCTTAAGTTTAAAAAGGCGATTGGAGTTAATTAGGCTTTCTAATGAATATGGTTTTTCCATTATTGAAGACGACTATGACAATGAATTCCATTTTGGCTATCGTCCGGTATTGCCTTTGTCGAGCTTTCCAGAACTCAAAGACTATGTGTATATCGGTACCATGAGTAAAGTAGTTTCTCCTGTGTTGCGTGTAGGTTATTTAACCAGTAGTGATGACAAGTTGATTGAGAAAGTGGGGCAGTTAAGGAAAATAATTGATGTGAATGGAGACAGTATTATGGAACAGGCTGTTTTACAATTGATAAAAGACGGGGCTATTAAGCGGCATGTCAAAAAAGCGACTACCTATTACAAAGCCAAAAGAGATTTTACGGCATCGCTTTTGGAAAAATATCTTAAAGACAAAGTAATTTATACTATTCCAGATGGTGGCTTGGCTTTTTGGATTGCCATGAAAACACCCATGGATTGGATTGGTTTTTCTCAAAAAATGCTTCAAAAAGGGATTAAAATTACTAGCCCTAACGCTTATGGTTTAGACAGTAGTGCAAATGGACTGAGATTGGGCTACGGTGCTTTAAATGAAGAAGAATTAGAGGAAGGTATAGTTGCTTTAAGTAATTGTCTTTGAATACTCACTCCATAAAAAAATGTATCATTGTTAATACCTTAATTTGTAAATGACCAAACCCTATTATTTTAGTTTTTTATTCCTATTTAAAAATGAAAAAACACATACTAAGCATTGGTGCAATTTTAACCGTTTTTACATTGAAGGCTCAAAATAAACCACTAACCGAGCAAGATTATGCTAGGGCAGAACAATTTCTAAGCTATAATGTTGAACCCTTTGTAGACGGTAACACTGTTCGTCCAAGTTGGACCAATGGAGAGCGCCTGATTTATTTGGCGACCACCAAAAATGGCAGTGAGTTTTTATCGGTAGACCCCGTAAAGAAGACGAAAGTGCCTGCATTTGACCATCAGAAACTGGCGGAAGCCTTAAACAAAGCAACAGGTAAAACTTACCAAGCCTACAAGCTGCCTTTTCAAAGTATTTCACTTGCCAGCGATGAAAAGAGCTTTCAGTTTTTTGCTGACGAAAAATCATGGACCTACCAGATGGATAAAAATGAACTTAGCGCAGGAAGGGCAAGTGCTGCGGCGAGACCATTTGGTGCTGAAAGAGCTGGAGCCCCGGCAGGGTCACTATCGCCTGATGGCAAAAAAATGGTGTTTATTAAAGATTGGAACTTATGGCTGAGAGACGTTGCTTCCAAAAAAGAAACACAGCTTACTTTTGATGGTGTAAAAGATTATGGATATGCTACGGATAATGCAGGATGGAAATCGAGCGACAGACCCATTGTACGTTGGTCGCCAGATTCAAAAAAACTGACTACTTTCCAACAGGATCAACGTCATTTGAACGACATGTATTTGGTAACCACCAATGTAGGTTCGCCGACTTTAAAAGCGTGGAAATATCCTTTGCCAGGAGATAAAGAAGTGGCGAAGTTACGTAGGGTAGTGATTGATGTAGAAAACGCTAAAGTGATCAGCTTGCAGATTCCTTTGGATGACCATAGAAGTTCATTAAGCGATGATATTGTTGATGGTGGGCAACTGGCAGATATTGATTGGAATGCCGATGGTACAGAGTTCGCTTTTTTATCTACCTCTAGAGACCACAAAATCTCTAAACTGCAAATTGCTAACGCAAGTACGGGTGCCGTAAGAGAAGTATTTACTGAGACAGTTAAAACACAGTTTGAATCAGGGGTAAATTCTATTAATTGGCGTTATTTACCAAAAACCAACGAAATTTTATGGTACTCGGAACGTGATAACTGGGGGCATTTGTATTTATATGATGCCAAAACAGGAAAAGTAAAGAACCAGATTACTAAAGGGAACTGGTTAGTGGGAAGGTTATTGCGTGTTGATGAAAAAACCAGAACCTTATGGTTTACTGGACATGGCCGAGAAAAAGGTAATCCATACTTTGCGTACTTGTATCGTGTGGGTTTTGATGGCAAAGGTTTCACCCTGTTAACGCCAGATGCAGGCAATCACCAAGTGTCGTTTTCTCCCGCATTCAATTATATCGTTGATACCTATTCGCAGCCTAATGTGCCTGGAGTAACTGTTTTGAGAGATTTAAAGGGCAAACAAATTGAAGAATTGGGCAGAACTGATATTTCAAGGTTGTTGGCCAAAGGCTGGAAAGCTCCTGACGTGGTGCAAATGGTAGCTGCAGATGGACAAACAGATATTTATGGTTTGGTGTTCACGCCAACTAAAATGGAAGCAGGTAAGAAATATCCTGTAGTGGATTATATTTATCCAGGTCCGCAAGGCGGAAGTGTGGGCAGTTGGTCTTTTTCTGCTTCAAGGTCTGACCACCAAGCATTGGCCGAATTAGGATTTATTGTAGTAGTGATTGAAGGTACGAGTAATCCTTACCGTTCAAAAAGCTATCACGATATGGCTTATGGCAATATGGGTGAAAATACTTTGCCTGACCAAATTACAGCCATTAAGCAATTGGCACAAAAATATCCTATGGATTTGGATAAAGTTGGTATTTGGGGTCACTCGGGTGGTGGTTTTGCTACGGCTGCGGCCATGTTCCGTTACCCTGATTTCTTTAAAGTAGGGGTGTCTCAAGCTGGTAACCATGAAAATAGAAACTACGAGGACGACTGGGGCGAGCGTTATAATGGTTTGTTAGCCAATTCAGATTATGAGGCACAAGCGAACCAAAACCATGCAAAAAACTTGAAAGGTAAATTAATGTTGGCTCATGGGATGATGGATAATAACGTGCCTCCGTATAACACTTATTTAGTGGTTGATGCTTTAAACAAAGCCAATAAAGATTATGATTTAGTGTTGTTCCCGCACAGTGCCCATGGTTTTGGAGCTAACAATCCTTACATGACGCGTCGCCGTTGGGATTACTTTGTGAAAAACTTACTCGGCGCAGAACCTCCTAAGGAGTATAATTTAAGGGGAACTAACCAATTGCAGAGATAGTAGTACTGTCGTCGTTTCGAGCGAAACAAAGTGAAGCCGAGAAACGAAGCTCAACGAAGTTAAATCTTTGGACTGTGCTATCGTCGAAATGATGGAAAGAATAAGACTTACGAAGTTTCAAAAACTTCGTAAGTCTTCATACAATTTCGTAAGTCTTGATGCACATATTTAAGCCCAAACTAAACCTTGGGCTTTTCTTTTTCTTGCCTTTCTCTAACATGGTCGGCCAGTCGGTAGCCCTTTTTCTCCTCTTTTGCTTCTTTAGGTTTTTTATTATCAATTACCAATAAAACAACTAGGGAAATGATGGGAATAAGAAAAGAAATGAAAAACCAAAACCAGAAACTTTTGCCGATACTGTGCGCATAAATACCAGCCACAATTTGTGGAATCATCAGAAAACATAAAACTAGTATCTCTGGCATGGCATTAAAATTCTTAATGCAAAGATAGAAGTTTGCTATTTCTCCTTTATAGCAGCAACCATTTTTTCGGTTACCAGTTGCGTGTTTTTATTGCCAAAAGAATTGCGGATGTAGTTCATCACATCTGCAATTTCATCATCAGCAAAGCCCGACGGCGGCATTGCATTGTTATAGGTTACCCCATTTACCACTACTTTGCCGTTCATGCCGAATTTAATGGAATGAATAGATTTTTCGGGGTATTTCAGCAAGAAATCGGATTTAGCCAATGGAGGGAAAGTGCCTTTTAAGCCTTGTCCATTGGCCAAATGACAGGTCACACAGCTTTCCATATAAAGCTCCTTGCCTCGTTCAATGCTTTGATTTAAATCGTCCTGAGCGTTCAATGAAAAAATAGCGGCATAGGTTAGCCCACAGCCAATAAAGGTCAATAACTTCATACTTATGCTTTAGGGCTTATTTTAACAATAGAGCCTGTATTTTCCACCACTACATAGATGTTGCCATCAGGGCCTTGTTTCACGTCTCTCACCCTGCCTATCTTATCAAAAATGACTTCTTTTTTAACCACTTTGTTGCCTTTAATGGTTAAATGTTCTAGGTTCATAAACTTTAAAGAGCCTACCAGCAAATCGCCATTCCATTCTTTAAATTTCGAACTATTTACAAAGGTCATCCCGCAAGGAGCAATAGAAGGTTTCCAATAAATTACAGGTTGTTCCATGCCTGGAGCTTCAGTTTTATCAGAAATGATGGAATTATCATAATCAATTCCGTAAGTGATTAATGGCCAGCCATAGTTTTTCCCTTTTTCTACGATATTTAGCTCATCGCCACCTTGAGGACCATGCTCATGTTCCCAAATGGTACCTGTAGTAGGATGCATGACCAATCCTTGCGGATTTCTATGTCCATAGCTCCATATTTCAGGCAGGGCGTCTTTTGTTTTTACAAAAGGATTGTCGCTAGGAATTTTTCCGTCTTCATGCAGACGTACCATTTTTCCCTGTGCTTTACTTAAATTTTGGGCATTTTCCTTTTGTCCACGTTCGCCCAATGAAAGGAAAACATAACCTTTATTGTCGAACAAAATTTTGCCTCCAAAGTGTACGCCACCTCTTACATTAGGGCTGGCTTTATACAAATGCTCAATATTGGTCAATTGGTATCCGTCTAGTTTTGCACGCATTAATGCGGTGTTGGCCCCGTTATCCTCACCGGCTTCTCCCTCTTTTTTAGGAGAAGAATAGCTGATGTAAATCCAGCCGTTTTCTTTGTAGTTGGGGTGAAGTACAATATCTAATAAGCCACCTTGTCCACGATAATACACTTTTGGAATGCCAGTAATTTCTTGTGGGTCTAGCGTACCCCCTTTTACTATTCTCAATTTTCCACCTCTTTCGGTAACCAGTACTCGGCCATCAGGTAAAAAAGCCATCGCCCATGGCATAGTCAAACCAGTTACAATTGTTTCAGATTTGAGGTTTTTTTCGCTAAGCTCGGCGTCATTTGAACTAACGTTGCAATAGCTCATTAATAAGGCAGAAGCCAATAAAGCTACTGGTAAAAGAAAAAACTTGAAAGACTGCTTAATCATCGAAAATTGAGACTTCATAAAGGACATTTTTTCCTAAAGATATTAAAATAGTATTGACTTGTAAGCATGTAAAAAGAGCTTTACAAAAGAAGTTCTTTAAAAAGAAAGGGTTAACTAGTATTAGTCAACCCTTTGGTTCATTTTTAATTATTGTCCGCGTTTGCGTTCATTATCTCTGTTAGAGGTTTGGTCTGAACGTTGACCGCCAGCGTTGGTAATACCTATTTTCTTTTTGTCCAACTTTACATCGTAATGTGCCCTGTCAGCAATGGTGCTGCCATGAACACGGCTATTATTTTTTGGAAGATTAGTGCCTTTCATAATTTCTAAATTTTACGTTGATTAAAACATTGGTTGTAGAAATAACCTGTAAATGCTGGCTTTAGTTTTTAAAAAAAACAAAAAGCCCATCCATTTCTAGTGGATGGGCTTTCGATTTATATAGAAATCGCAATGCGATTAGAATTTTATTCCTAAACCTACTTGGAAGCCTTGGTTTTTAAATTCAGGAGTGGTAGTAGAACCATTTTCATTGTTTTTTTGGAAATCTATAGCGTAACGGCCATAAATACCTACTTTGTTACTCAAGTCGAACCTTGCACCAATTACACCACCTAGCAAGCTCTTTTTAAAACGGTCAGATTCGTCCTCCACTACTTTTTGCTCTGCGCTAGTAAAGCCGTTTTCGAATTTATTGTTGGTAGATAATAGGAAAGATACCTGTGGACCCGCCACTACATTAAAGCCTTCAGCCAATTTGATGCTTGCTAAAATAGGCACGTCGATAAAGTGGGTAGTTTGTGTAAACTTACCAAAAGTAGATTCTAGCTTGTAACCTTTGGTTGAGTAAAGTAGTTCGGGAGTAAAGGCCAAATTTTCCAACAATTTGATGTCTAAAGTTGCCCCTACATGGTAACCTACCAAGTAGTCTGTTTTAAAATTATTATTGCCGTCGTCTTTAATAATGTTTGAGAAACTGGCACCACCTTTAATACCAAGTCTAATAAAACTATCTGTTGACTGAGCGTTTGCAGTAAGGCCAGTAACAAACAGGCCAAGTACCAGGATAACTATCTTTTTCATTTCTTTTAATTTTAGTTCAATTGATGAAGAGGCTACGTTGCCTTTCGCCAAAACCTCTCTCAAATAAATGTGCCAAATGTATGAAGCGTACAAATCGGAGCGTACCAATCATCTTTAAAAAAGTGGATTAAATGGCAGATTTTTAAACGATTAAAAATTTTAAAACGACTGTTGATGCAAAGGCTAAGGCCAAGTTAAGGTGTATCAAATTTAATACAATTGACTAGTTCGCTTAGGTTCGGGGTGTATTTTTTACACCTCTTTATAAAAATGTGCGACAATTTATTGGCAACAAGAAATGTATTCCGCATCTTTAAAGGATTTTCCGCAAGAAACAGCATTCTCGGAAAGCAACAACCAAAATTTTTAACACAAAAATGAACAAGAAACTTATCTATGCATTGGGTGTGATTTCCTTAATTTCAATAGGGAAAGTCAGTGCACAACAACCATCTTACCTTGATTTACTTAAACAACAGCCGCATTGGGTTGATTCGGTATTTAATAAACTGAGCACCAAACAAAAAATAGCACAGTTGTTTTTCGTAAGGGCACATACCAATCTTAGTCAAGCTTATCAAGATTCTGTTGGTAAAGTAATCAAAAAGGAAAAGCTGGGCGGCGTAGTGTTTTTTCAGGGAGGACCAGTTAGACAAGCTGTTCTAACCAATAAATATCAAGAGAAATCTAAAGTTCCTTTGCTGATTGCATCAGATGGTGAATGGGGTTTGGGCATGCGATTAGACAGTACAATTTCTTATCCATATCAAATGGCTTTAGGCGCCGTACAAAATAAAGAGCTTATTTATAAAATGGGTCTGGAGGTAGCCAAGGATTTTAAACGTATTGGGATGCACATGAATTTGGCGCCAGATGTGGATGTGAATAACAATCCGAGAAACCCAGTAATCAACTTCCGCTCATTTGGTGAAAATAAATACAATGTAGCCGAAAAAAGTGCTGCTTATTTAAAAGGAATGCAAGAAGGTGGTTTGTTGGTGAGTATTAAACACTTCCCTGGCCATGGTGATACCGATGTGGATTCTCATTATGATTTGCCACAGCTTAAATTTAGTAAGGAGCGTTTAGATTCGTTGGAGCTATATCCGTTTAGAGAATTGATTAAACAAGGTGCGGCTGGTGTAATGATAGCCCACATGAACATTCCTTCCTTAGATCCTACGCCTAACATGCCTTCAACCCTTTCGCAACCTATTGTTACTGGATTGTTGAAAAATGAATTGGGCTTTAAAGGTTTGATCATTTCAGATGCAATGGATATGAAAGGTGTGACCAAATTTTATAAAGATGGCGAAGCTGAAGTAATGGGACTAATTGCAGGAAACGACATTTTAGAGTTGGCTCATGATACTAAGGAAGCGGTGAAAAAAGTGAAGCAAGCCATTAAGGATGAACGTATCACAATGGAGCGCATTGATGAGAGCGTTAAGAAGGTGCTGACTGCTAAATATTGGGCAGGTCTAACTTCTAAACCTCATATTGATGAAAATAATATTACAGCAGAAGTTAATCGTCCAGAGAGTATGGCACTGGTACAACAATTGGCTGATGCCAGTATGACCTTGTTGAAAAGCAGAGACGGTTTGGCTAGTTTAACGCCAAACAAAAGAACCGTGATTGTAAATGTGGGTACTCCCCAAGCTACTTTATTCCAAACAGAGATATCCAGTGTTTATAAAAACTCAATCGCTTTTAATATAGATAAAAATGCTAGCGCAGTTGCTGTTGCAGAAGTTTTGAAACAAATTAAAGGTGACGACCAGATTGTTCTGGCCATTGTAGATACGAGGTTACGTCCAGGAAATAATATTCCTCTAAATAAAGAGGTGAAGGATTTAATCACTTCGCTGTCTGCTAGAAACGCAATGGTGGCTTTCTTTGCCAACCCTTATAACTTGGCTAATTTGCCAGGCATTGAAATGGCGAGGTCGATTGTTGTGGCTTACCAAAAAGAAGATTTTATGCAAAAAGCGGCAGCAGCGGTGTTCAATAAAAAATTAGTACCAACAGGCAAATTACCGGTTACGGTGAATGCCATGTTTAAATATGGCGACGGCTTGTAAAACTTGCTAAGAAATAGGAAGCGTTCAGTTCAACTGGGCGCTTTTTTTTGTTTTTGAAGCGCAACGTAGGTGTTGCTATGGTCGGCAATCCCGCTTTCTCTTCAAGTCCGCACGCCCCGCTCATTAGCGAGCCGCTTGCGGGCTTTCCGTTCAATCGGGGCTATTTTACTTGTTTTGCTGCAATAAACGTTGTTTGTTGACTTGCATCATTAAGCAAAAGTCAGATATAGAACAAAGTTGGTTTTATGTCACCCTTTCAGGGTTTGTTGGAGGTAGGTGTAGTTTCGTTATAATTATTTCACCCCTTCGGGGTTTTCTTAGTTGTTTTGCCGTTTGTTATAATCATTAAACCCCTTCGGAGTTATGCCTGAAGTCCGAAGGACTGACATTATACAAGCATTGACCGATAATGGTTATGAAATACGAAGTAGTGACATTATAATTGTTCATGGTTTGTCCGATAGCAATTATAAACCATATTGCTCTTATTTCAGCCTTTCAGAGTTCTCTTGGCTGTTTTGCTGTTTGTTATTAATTGTTTCACCCTTCGAGGATTATACCTGAAGTCCGAAGGACTGACATTATTATAGAATCGTGATATTATTTTTCAAACAATATTATTTTAAAAAAAATCCCGTTCATAATGAACGGGATTAGAGCTTTTATTTTGTGGTCGTTGGGTTAACCGCTTTGTAGGTCCAGTTTTTCAAGAAATCCAAAACCAGTTTTACACTATGGCCCTTGCCATCCTCCAAGTATGCAGAATTTTGGATGTGGATAACTTCTCCATTGCCGTCCAATATTAAAAACACAGGATAGCCAAAACGACCAGGATTTTTCAGTTTCTTCAATACCGCTTCGTTTTTGTTTTCGGGACTATAATTCACCTTAACCGTTTCAAAATTGGCATTTAAATAATTCTTTAAATCAGGAGTTTCGTCTACAAGGTTATGGAAACGGATGCACCATACGCACCAATTACCGCCTACTTGTACAAAAACATGCTTATTCTCTTTTTTGGCTTTTGCTACTGCTGCATCTATATCAGCTTGAGCATTTGCCTTGGGATTATAAATTTTAACACCTTCGGTTTGGTTTTGAGCAAAACTGCTGAGCCCAAAACTTAAGACCATAACAAGAAATAGTAATTTTTTCATTTTATAAATGTTAGATAGTTGATAATGTTGCAAATATATATGATTTAAAATAGTCTACTGTTTTTGTAGGGTAATTTTTTTGCAAAGCTATTTATGTACTTTTGCAAAGCAAATGGTTCCCTTTTTAGATATTCATACTCACGGGTCAAAACAAAAGGATGGAGTAATTGCCATTCAAAGCCTTTCGTTAACCGAAAGTACATTTCTGGCAATGCCTAAAACCAAGCCTATTTCTATAGGCATACATCCATGGTACGGTCGTTTAGAAGAACTTCCGAAAAACATGAAGTATTTGAATGTACTGGCTAAGCAGGATAATGTAAAACTTATTGGCGAATGCGGTCTAGACAAACTACAGGGCGAGGAAATGACCAAACAGCTGCAAATGTTGGAGGCGCAAATTAATTTGGCTGAACAATTGAATAAACCTGTGATTTTACATTGCGTGAAAGCATTTGATGAACTTATTGCGCTGAAGAAGCGATTGAAGCCTTCGGTGCCGATGATGATACACGGCTTCAACAAAAAATATGAAATGGCGCAACAACTGATGGCGCAAGGTTTTTATTTGTCATTTGGTGCAGCAGTTTTAAAATCTGATGAAGTAGCCAAAGTCATAAAGGAAATCGATGAGCCCTTTTTCTTAGAAACAGACGAGTCGGAGGTGGACATTGTGCAGATTTATGAAAGAGTGGCAGAAATAAAGAAAATAACGGTTGATGAATTGAAAGATGTTATTTTTGCCAACTGGAAGAAATTAGTTTTTTAGTTGCTTGGTCTTTTGGTTGTTTAGAACTTCATTCCTTCAACTTTTAACTTTTGAATTTTTAACTTTTTACTTAATAGATGTCTGATTTAGCTTGGTTATCGCGTTCGGCGTTATTGGTGGGCAACGAAGGAATAGAATTGTTGCAACAGAAACATGTTTTGGTGATTGGATTAGGTGGCGTAGGTTCTTTTGCGGCAGAGTTTATTTGTCGTAGTGGTGTAGGTGAAATGACCATTGTAGATGGTGACGTAGTTGACCCAAGCAATAGAAATAGACAATTGCCTGCTTTGGCTACTAACCATGGAGAAAGTAAGGCGCAAATCATGAAAGAGCGTTTGTTGGCCATCAATCCAGAATTGAAACTACATGTGGTGCAAGATTTCTTAACCCCACAAAAATGTAGGGAGATTTTGGCAACAAAATTCGATTATGTGATGGATTGTATCGATAGCATTACTCCTAAAGTAACGTTATTGTCTACTGCCCTGCAATTTAACCTGCCCATTGTAAGTTCTATGGGCGCTGGAGGTAAGGTGGATCCAACCAAACTTCGTGTAACCTATTTACCAGATACCTACCAATGTGTTTTTGCACAGTATGTACGTAAGCGCTTAAAAAAACTAGGCAATGCAAGTACCATCAAAGCTGTGTTCTCCATTGAAGAAGTGATGAAAGAGTCATTGATCATGACTGATGGTTCTAACTTTAAAAGGTCGGCTTATGGGACTATTTCTTATTTGCCTGCAGCTTTTGGAGGGGTTTGTGCTTCAGTGGTGATTAGAGATTTGTTAGGTTATAAAGTGGATATTGAAAAGCGTCCAGAGCGTATCAACAAAAAATCAATTGCCAAAAGCAAAAAGTCAGCACAGAAGAAATCCTAATTAGCTTTTGCGTTAAATAACTTTTATATCTGATAATGCTCATTTTTCGCTGAGTTCCCTTGCGGTAATTTGGCGGTATGCAAAATCAGATGATACGAGTTACAAAGGAATTTACTTTTGACATGGCGCATGCCCTTTTTAATTATGACGGTCCATGCAAGAATATTCATGGGCATACCTATCGTTTACAGGTCACCGTATCTGGTTACGCTAATCAAGATCCGCAAAATGTAAAGTGTGGAATGCTTATCGACTTTGGCCAACTTAAAAAGATTGTTGCCGAGCAAGTGATTGATAAATACGACCATGCTTTGGTATTGAATGAAGCAGTCCCAGCTTCGTTGCGTGCCAGCTGTTATGCTATTTCCGAAAAAGTTCATTTTGTTTCCTTTCAGCCAACTTGTGAGAACATGTTGATCAGTATCAAGTTTACTCTCTTGCCAATTTTAGAAAAAATGGGTTTTACCCTACAAAAAGTACGATTGTATGAAACTCCAACCTCTTGGGCAGAGTGGCGAAGAGAAGACCAACCGAAGTCTTTTCAATAAAAGTTGAGCGATTACCCGAGTTTGGTTAACTTCACTTCATGGCAGTTAAACCACTCAAAATACTTCAGGCGTCGGCGGGCTCGGGCAAAACTTTTAGTCTAGCAGCACATTACCTTACCTTGCTTTTTAGTGGCGATAATAAATATCGGGAAATATTAGCGGTAACCTTTACCAATAAAGCCACCGAAGAAATGAAAACCCGTATTTTGGAAGTGCTCAAAGGCTTTGCAGAAGGCAATACTTCCAAAAAAATCGAGGACTACAAAACCATAGTATTGGCGGCACATCCTGATTTAAGCTCAGAAACTTTAAAATTAAAGGCGGATAAGGTTTACCGTAGGATTTTACACGACTACAGTCGCTTTGCGGTAAGTACTATTGATGGGTTTGTACAAAAAGTAATCCGTGGTTTTGCTTTTGAGTTGGGGCTTAATGCCGATTACACCTTGGAAATGAATTACGACAAGGTGAAGAATGAGTTGGTGGAAAAATTAGATGAAAGCCTTAGCCATAACCAACAATTACTTCAATGGATTATTGATTTAGCCCTTGAACGGATTAGTGATAATAAGAGTTGGAACTACAAAGCAGAGTTAATGAACCTCATTAGTGAGGTATTTAAGGATAGCTACGAAGTTTTTGAAATTGCAGTGAACTCTTTAGGCTTAGATAATCTGGATGAGCTTTTCAAAAAATATATCAGTGTCACCAAAAGCCAAATCCAAAGTTTTCAGGACAGATTAAAAGAGCTTGGGGCTACGGCTTGGCAGCTTCTGGAAAACCATGGTGTAAGTACCGACCAGTTAAAGGGGAAATCTCGGAACGGCTTGTTAAAAATCATCAATATTGCCCGTGGAGATTTTTCTAAACTTGATGCTGTTTTTAAATTGATAGATGCGCCCGAAGAATGGTTCCAAAAAGGTGTGGATTTACCACAGTTCTATCAAAAGCTAAATGGGCAAATGACCGCTATTAAAGCATATTATGATGCTAATTTGGCGACCTATAGTTTATCTATTGCCTTCAATAAAAACTTGTATTATTTACGTTTGATGCAAGAAGTGGCAGTGCTGTTAAGCAATTACCGAAACGAGAATGACAACCTCTTAATCAGCGATGCGCAGAAGCTGATTACTGGAATAACCGATGATGCAGGTGAAAACCCTTCTTTCATTTGGGAAAAAGTAGGTGCCAAGTACAGGAACTTCTTGTTTGATGAATTTCAAGATACTTCGGTGAACCAATGGAAAAGTTTCAGGGCTATCCTGTCAAACGCCATTGCTTCTCCAAGTCAAAAACATATTGATAACCTCATTGTGGGGGATACCAAACAATCTATCTATCGCTGGCGTAATGGTGATTGGAATATCCTTCATCAACAAGCAAAAAATGAAATAGGTACAGCAAATGTGCTCGACGATAATTTGGAAGAGAATTATCGCAGTACCGAAAATATCATCAGCTTTAATAATTATCTATATCAGGCTTTGCCACTGGTAGTTCAAGGTAAACTTAACGAGAATGTCACTGAAAAATCTGATGATTTGTTGCAGTGGTGGGACGAAAACGGCTATAGCGATATTGTGACTTCGGTATACGCCAAAGCCAAACAAAACCTGTCTCCATTTACCAAAATTGGCGGAACCGTTAAAGTAAAGCGTTTTGGCAAGGATGATGCAAGTGAAGAAATAGAAAGATTTTCAGAAACGGTTTATCGTGAAATAGCTTTACAGGATGTGATTGAGGAAATTAAATTCCTTAAAACCGAAAAAGCCTATCAAGAAAAAGATATGGCCATTTTGGTGCGCTCTAATATGGAGGCAATGCTTTGTGTAACCCGTTTAATGGAACACAACATTCCAGTATTGTCTGGTGAGGCATTAATGGTAGCTAACAACAGTGCCGTGCAGCTCATTGTGAACACGCTAAAAGTATTAGTCGGCATCGATTCACAAACAGCATTGTATAAAGCTAATTGCATTTCACTTTACCATCGGTTGCGACAGAAAGCGATTGAGCCCTCGGCATATTTAGCTTTAACAGGTAAATCATTAAGTAGCCTATCTTCGCTGTTGCCGAAATCGCTTTGCGAAAACTGGCAAACTTGGGTGCAACTGCCCTTGATAGAGTTGGTAGAAAATCTTATTGAAGCTTATGGACTGTCTAAATTAAAGCAACATATTCCTTATTTGTTGGCATTTAGAGATTTGGTGGCTAATGCTACACGTTTGGGGGAGAAAGGTATCGTTAATTTTCTCACTTGGTGGGATGAAGATGGCGTACGTCAATCATTGCCTTCACCTGACGAGGCCAATGCAGTGCAGATTGTAACCATTCATAAATCAAAAGGATTGGCATTTAGGGCTGTTTTTGTGCCTTTTTGCAATTGGGAGCTTAAAACAAAAGCCAATTCTATCTTTTGGGTGTCGGCCGAAGATACCATTTATAAAGAGCTGGGAGGGATTCCATTGAAATTTGCGGAAGAACTAAGTAATTCAACGGTAGCCAAAGCCTATTACAAAGAGTTGTTGGATAGTAATTTGGATGCCCTGAATATGCTTTACGTGGCTACTACTCGTTCCAAAGATTACCTGTACCTGTCGGTGATGGAGAAAAAGGATGCTTCAAATATCAATTCTGTGGGCGATGCATTGGCGCAAGTGGTAGGCCAGTTGAGTTCGGTTGACGAAGAGGGTTTTGATGCCACAAATCGATATGAAATTATTGACCATGTGTTGGAAAAGCCTGAAATAAGTGAAAGCAATGGTTTTGAATTGCACGAATATCCTACAACCAATCGATTGTCAGCCTTGTACGTGCCTTCGCAGGATAAACACTTACAACATGTACTCAACATAGAACAATCTGGCCGTTTAGGCTCTATTAAACACGAAGTATTAGCCAATGCGGCTAACGAAAAAGAAGTGCAAAGTTACCTCGATGAGTTATTGCTAAGTGGAGTGATTGCTGAAGAGGAAGTGGAAACACTGCAAGAAGAGGTTATGGAAGTTTTAAATCATCCCGAGTTAAAGGCTATTTTCGATAAATCTACAGAAAGTATCATTGAAAAAAATATCATTGATGCCAATGGTAAGCTGCATCGACCTGACCGTATTTTAATTGATGACGAAGGCGTTGCTATTTTAGATTATAAGTTTACTTTGGAGCAAAGCAATCAGCATATTGAGCAGATATTAAATTATAAGGATTTACTATTACAAATGGGCTTTCAAAAGGTAAAAACCTACTTATTTTATGCGGTAACGAGGGAGCTGAAAGAGATATAGGTTTTAAATTATATATTGTTTGATACCCAAAAATCGTCACTCGTCAATCTAAAATCGTAAATTAAATGACACCATTTTTAAAAGAAGTTGCAGAAGATTTGGTTGCCAAATTTGGTGATAATTTACAGTATTGTGCCATTGTATTTAACAACAATAGGCCAGCAACGTATTTGCGTAAATATTTAGCCGATATTATTCAGAAGCCATTTTTTAGTCCTGCTATATATACCATTCAAGAATTTTTTGCGGGAAGCGTAAAGGAAAAGCCAGCGGATTTCTATTTGCAGTTTTTTACCCTGCTTAAAGTATACAACAGGCTGTTGGAGGAAGAAGGATTAGCGCCGATGAAAAGCAGTCAATTTTTCCCTTTGGCCAAAATTATGCTCAGCGATTTTGCCCAGATAGATAATGACTTGGTAGACGCCAACAAGCTTTATCAGGAAATGGAAGACGTGGCACAAATTAATCTGGAATTCGATTACCTCAGCAAAGAGCAATATGAATTTCTAGCGCAGTTTTGGCAATCATATAGTGAAGGAAAGCATAAAAAACAACAAGAGCTTTTTATCAAAATGTGGCGACGCATGCCGCGTTTATATCAACTGTTTCACGAAGAGCTAAAAGCACAAAACTATATCACCAATGGTCAGGTTTATCGCCATTTGGCCAATACAGATTTAACCACTTCAGATTTTATCAATTCTTTTAATCGAGGGAAAATCATATTTGTTGGCTTTAATGCTTTAACCAGAGCCGAAGCAGAAGTATTTACACATTTGCAGGAAGCGGATAAGGCTTTATTTTACTTTGATGTTGACACTTACTACCTAGATGACGAGCTTCAAGAAGCAGGATTGTTCCTGCGAAAGAACTTTAAGCAGCTAGGTTTAAAAAATGTATTTGAAGATGACGATAACGGTTTTGCTTCTGAAAAACATGCAGTGAATGTATACAAAGTTCAGGGACACAGTGCACAAGCAAAAATCCTCAATCAAATTATTGCAGAAGAGGATGCCGAAGAAGAAGTTGGTACTACTGCTGTTATTTTAGCGGATGAACAATTGTTGATGCCAGCCCTGCAAACCATTAATGACGGCGTTGACCTCAACGTTACGATGGGTTTTGCTTTAGCGGGTTCTACTGTTTTTGGACTAGCCGATTTGTGGTTGTCAACGCAATTGGAGTTAAAAGAAACAAACAAGGTAACTTATCAGACCTTGGAAGCCTTTGTCACGCATCCGCTGACGGGATTAAGTGCAAAACTAAAGTCCAACGTACAAGAAGCGCTATTGCGTGATAATGTAGTCAGTATTGATTTGCATCGTTTGATTAAACAAGGTGGTATTTTCGAAAGGTTTTATCAAAAGATAGAAGACCCGTCCCGTTTGGTGGAAGAACTGCTAAGCGTAATGAAATATATGCTAGCACGCCTATCCGCACAACAATCGTTGAAAAAAATTGATGCCGATTTGCTGGTGAAAACCATTGAAGAGCTCACACGATTGAATGATACGTTACGAAACTTTGTAACGGGAGAAGAGTTCCGTTTTGTGGTACAGCTCATACAAAAATCTTTGTTAGGTGTATCGGTGCCTTTAAGCGGAGATCCCTTAAAAGGTGTTCAGTTGATGGGCTTATTGGAAAGCCGTAACCTTAATTTTGATAAACTCGTTTTTCTGGGTTTCAACGAAGGGATTATCCCTAAAACATCCATTGGTAATAGCTTTATTCCTGATAGTATTCGTAGGGCTTATGGCTTGCCCGTGCTGGAAAATTTGGATGCCATTTCATCTTATATGGTCTATCGTTTATTGCAGAGGGCTAAGGATATCAATTTTGTCTATAACAGTTTAACGGATGAGCGAAATAGTGGCGAAGTCAGTAGGATTTTGAAACAATTGGAGTATGAAAGTAATTTCAGTTTCGATTACCAATCCTTAAATCTGCCTGTAAGTACAGAGCCTAAAGAAGAGATTTTTATTGATAAAAAAGATCCTGTAATACAAGCTGCTTTGCAACGATACCTGAAGGGAGAGAAGATTTTATCGCCATCGGCCTTAACCATGTATATCTCCAATCCCATTGATTTTTTCTTTAGGTACATTGCCGAAATTAAGGAGCCAGAAGAAGTGACCGCAGTTATAGAGGCCAATCAGATAGGTTCTATATTGCACAAGGTGATGGAGTATTTCTATATCGGTGAAATTGGAAAAGAAGTTACTGCCGAAGTGATTGTGCTGAAGAGAAAAGCATTAAAGCAGATGGTGAGCAAGTCTTTTAATTTTGTAATGACCAATAAGGAAGAGGCTACTTTAGAGTATTCTGGTATGCAAAAGGTAATTTTGGCAATTGTAGAAGCCTATGCAAACATCATTTTAAATAGAGATGAAGCCGACGCCCCTTTTACCATCCTTAGCTTGGAAGAAAAAATAAGCACGGAGTTGGAATTTGAGCTGGATGGGAAAATGCAGCAGGTAAAACTGTTTGGCTTTATTGATAGGGTTGATGAACGCAATGGCGTAACACGTATTATCGACTATAAAACGGGAAGTGATAAGCTTACTTTTTCAGAAATAGACAAACTGTTTGATACAGATGGGAAAAATATTAACAAAGCCTTAATTCAAACGCTAATTTATACCTATGCTTACGAAAGACAGTCGGGAAGGCAAGGCGTGGAGCCGAGTTTATTTGTGGTAAAAACGATGGCTGATGGAAATGTCTACTTTAGATCTAGGAAGTCTACATTATCTGATGCTTATTTGGAAGAAGTTAAGCCATTGTTTTTAGCTCATTTGCAACAGAAGGTAGCGGAGATTTTTGACTTGAATATTCCGTTTAGGGCAAGTGAAGTGCCCGATAATTACAGTTATTCTATTTATAAAACCTTGTTTGGTGTTTAATTATAGCTAAATTGTTTGACTGTTCATTAAAAGTGGTATTTGTAACTTGTTAAGCTAAAATTGTAAATTAGTAGATGCTCAACCTAAATTTTAATCCATTTCCTGTTTTACAAACTCAACGACTGTTGCTGCGACAAGTGGTTGAGAACGATGTGCCGTCGATTATAAAAATAAGGGGGAATGAAGAGGCCATGCGATATATTCCGCGACCAAGAGCAAAAACAGAGGAAGATGCTTTGGGGGTAGTGGCGATGCTCACTAATGGCATTAACGAAGGTAAGTCAATCAATTGGGCAATCTGCAATGCTCAAAATCCCAATGAAATTTATGGAATTATGGGGTATGTTAATTTTTACCCGCAACAACTTAAAGCCGAAATAGGTTACATGTTACATCCAGATTATTGGGGGCAAGGTTATGTTCCCGAAGCCATTATCGTAGTGGAGCAATTTGGTTTTGAAAATATTCATCTCGAAATTATAGAAGCCAAGATCGACCCGCGGAATGATAACTCCAGAAAAGTGCTTTTAAGAAACAATTATCAATTTGACCGAATGGTGCAAAAAGAAATTACCTTCGAAAATGAAGCCTTAGATTCGGAATATTATGTAAAAAAGAAATTTGTTAGATGATTTTGTATAACAACCGCTCGATTTGAATTGTTCACCTCATTAAAATAGCCATGTTAAAATATACCGTTCCAATTCTCGCTTCTCTCAATGCAGACGAAACGATTACCTTTTATACTGAAAAGTTAGGTTTTACCTTCCACTCTAATTGGGATGGCTATCTCATTTTTAGTAGAGATGAGATACAGATACATCTTTGGCCCACTTCAGATGAGGCGGTGCCTAAAAACACAGGTTGTTATGTAAACGTAACCAATGTAGATCAACTTTATGAGGAATTTTTGCCACTAGATATTATACATCCTAATGGGAAGTTAGAAGACAAACCTTGGGAGATGAGGCAATTTTCTATTTTGGATAATAGTGGGAATATTATCCATTTTGGAGAAGACATTTCTGGAGGTGATTAAAACTTTTATGGTAAAAGTGATATCTATACCGTTTGTTACTGAGTTTTTGTAGCTTACTTTTCTTTAGCAACTATATGAAATTTTTCTTATTAATACTCTTGGCTTGTAATGTCAGTTTGTTAAATGCACAACATTCAACAAAATCTATTTTTGAACAAACAATCAGTAAAGTTAACACCTTAAAGAGTGTGAGTTATACCCTTAACTCTATAAGTGGGAATATTTTTAGTAAAGATGATATTAGTGAGCGTAAATCAAAGGTTTCAGCGATATTTAATGATGGGGTGATTGATTACAAGTTGAGGGAAGTTTTTGGGAATAAAACGGATAGAGTATACAGTGAAATATATCGCGATAAGAAGTTATATACATTCGATATTGCCGATAGTATCTACTCTGTAAATGAAGGTAAAAGACCTAGTGATGATTTATCTGATTTTGCTAGGTTATTAAAAGAAAGTCTAGAAAAATATCCGAATAAAATTATTCGAAAAGCAGATACTACTTATCAGAATACCATTTGTTATAGTTTCTTTATAAAAGTTTATGATACCGTTTCGAATGGGCAGCATGACTTTACACATAAATATGTGCTAATAAATAAGAAGAATTTTTTACCCGTAAATCTTAAGCAAAAAGGAGAAGGTACAGCGTCAAAAGGGGGGCATGTTATTGGAAGAGTCTTTATAAATGATGAAGAGGTCTATGCTGATATTCAAGTTAACCCTAAAATTGTTTCCAAACCTATTTCATTTGCAGGCTTCCATTTAAAAAATACTGAAATGCTGTTGGTGGGAGCTGAGAGCCCTCAATTAAAACTGAAAACACTGGCGGGAGAAGCGGTTGATGGAAAGTTATTTAACAACAAAGTTTTGCTGGTTGTTTTTGGGAGTATTGACTGTCCTGCCAATCCTCTTGCTAACCCTGTATTAAATCGCCTATACGCCAAATATAAGGGCGCCAATTTCGCAATTTTAGATGTTTTTACAAGCGAAACTGGGGAGCAGGTTCAGAAGTATATTCAGGCAAACAACCTGCATTTTTCAACATATCTCGCGACAAAAAAGCAACACTCGGATTTTAAAGTTATAAGTACGCCCAACTTTTACGTTATCGGTATAGATGGAAAGATTAAATCAGCAATTGAAGGCTATAGCGGAAAACTTGAAAATGAACTCATCAAATCTATTGACGAACAATTGGCTAATCAATAATTATTAGCTGACAACCACCTGTTTTTGGAAGCATGCTTCTAGAAAGAAATAACATGTTTTCAAATTTTCATTTGGCAAATCATCTGTTTTAGAACATTTTCTATGGCTTGCAAGCTAATTGCAATATTACAATTACGAGCTTTTTGAACCTTTGCATTGCAACAAAGTAATATTTATATTTGCCATCGTTAATTTTCAGCAAAACAATGAGAGAAATCCAATTCAGAGAAGCATTACGCGAAGCATTGAGCGAAGAAATGCGCAAAGACCAAAACATTTTCATGATGGGTGAGGAAGTTGCGCAATATAATGGAGCCTATAAAGTAAGTCAAGGGATGTTAGATGAGTTTGGCGACAAACGTATCATCGATACCCCAATTGCTGAGCTAGGTTTCGCAGGTATTGGAATTGGAGCGGCAATGAACGGCCTTAGACCAATTGTTGAGTTCATGACCTTCAACTTCTCGTTAGTAGCGATTGACCAAATTATCAACTCGGCAGCAAAAATGTTGTCAATGAGCGGTGGTCAGTTTTCAGTGCCAATCGTTTTCCGTGGCCCAACAGGTAATGCAGGCCAATTAGGAGCACAGCACTCACAAAACTTTGAAAACTGGTATGCTAACTGCCCAGGTTTAAAAGTGGTAATTCCAGCTACTCCTTATGATGCTAAAGGTTTGTTAAAACAAGCTATTTTAGATCCAGATCCAGTAATTTTTATGGAATCTGAGGTAATGTATGGCGATAAAGGCGATGTGCCAGCAGAAGAGTATTACTTAGAGCTTGGTAAAGCGAATGTAGTTAAAGAAGGTACTGATGTAACCATCGTTACTTTTGGTAAGATGTTAACTCGCGTAGTTAATCCTGCAGTAGAGGAGTTAACAAAAGATGGTGTTAATGTAGAAGTAATTGACTTACGTACCGTACGTCCAATTGATTATGCAACCATCATCAACTCTGTGAAGAAAACTAACCGTTTGGTAGTGGTAGAAGAAGCTTGGCCATTGGCTTCAATTTCTTCTGAAATTGCTTTCAACGTACAAAAAAATGCATTCGATTATTTAGATGCACCAGTAATTCGTGTTACTTGTGCTGACGTTCCACTTCCATATGCACCAACTTTAATTGCTGCTAGCTTACCAAATGCTGAGAAAGTAGTTAAAGCGGTAAAAGAAGTAATGTACGTTGCCAAATAAGAAATAATCATCGGCTTTTGCCAATAAAATATTAAAAATCCCGTTCTGCAAAGAGCGGGATTTTTTTGTTCCTTACTGTCATTCCGAAGAACCGTCAGTCCCGATAATTCAGGGAGGAATCTCTACGATTAAGTAAATTATCCTCGACAAGCTCAGGATGACAGCGACAAAATGAGTTATCCAACTTCCATTTGGATATAAATACGCCACAAGTAATTAATATCACGTAACAAGCTGTCTTGACTCATTAATTACCTCAATTTCTCATGCTAATATTGTTTGAACAAATAACACATAATACGATGAGAAAAATATCAACCCTACTTCTTTTGATTGGATTAACCACCAGTGTATTCGCACAACAAAAAGGTGATTTTAGAATGCGCCTTCGTGCCACAGCTGTAATTCCTCAAGAAAGTGCAACAATCAGTACCATTAATGGCAACGTAGATATTTCTAATACCATTATTCCCGAATTGGATTTTACGTACTTCTTAGCTAAAAATTTCTCCGCTAACCTTATTCTCGGTACCACTAAACATGAGGTAAGTGCGGTAAATACAGCATTGGGCAATGTAGATTTAGGAAAAGTTTGGTTACTGCCGCCAACTTTAACGCTTGCCTATCATTTGCCTGTAAGTAAAGAAGTGCAGCCTTATGTAGGCGCTGGAGTTAATTACACTATTTTTTATGGTATTAAAGATGGTCCAGCCATTGCCAAAACTTCTTACAAAAACTCTTTTGCGCCAGCAGCGCAGTTGGGGGTAGATTTTGACATCAGTAAAAAGCTATTCCTCAATTTTGATGTGAAAAAACTGTGGTTAAGTACTGATGCTACCGTGACCACCATTCCTTCCGTAGCAGGAGGAGCCACTGTCATTGCGGATACCAAAATAAACCCTTGGTTGTGTAGCTTCGGCATTGGGATTAAGTTGTAATTTAAGATATTGTCAAATAATTATGAGCCACGTTTCTAATCAGAGATGTGGCTTTTTTGTGCTTGTACCATTATTTAAATGACAGTAATTGCTTAAATTGCAGTTAAACATATGCCATGGAACCTAGAGATGTAAAAATTTCCCGAAAGAAACCGATATTCCCAGTTAGCGAAAATTTGCATAAATACCTTCGTACCTACCAACGTGATGCACGTTTGCCCGTAAATTACGAAGCGCTGAAAGCATTTACCGAGAGCTATCCGATACTAGATAAAAATGGTAAAGACACTTTGTGGGAAAGCCCCATTTATGCCCAAGGTCAAATGGAAGAATTGCATAGTGGCTTAAAGGTAATTTATGCCAAGCTAAAAGCTTCAGGTAACCTGCGTATTGTAGAGCATAAGTACATTGACAGGATTGATTACTGTACTTTTGGGAATACCCACCCATTTAGGGTGAGGATTGTGAACCGTTTGAACGATGTTTACGATTATTTCTATGTGAAAAAGGCAGATGCTTCAAGAGTATATGGTTTAGAGTTGGAAGAGATTTTGTCGCCCAACCAAGTAAATTATCTGGTTGATGGAGATACCATGATTGAAGAGCATATAGTAGGTTTACCTGGCGATGTGTTCAACAACGGAATGATTCATCAAGCGGAGTATAATCCTACCCGTATTGCAAAGGAATTTGTAAAGTTTAACGAGCGCTGTTTGGTCACTTTATTGGGAGATATGCGTTCTTACAATTTTGTAGTTCAAATTACTCCCGATTTTGACGATATCCAATTTCGCATACGGGCAATAGATTTTGACCAACAGTTTTACGAAGGCAATATAAAGGTTTACATGCCGCAGTTTTTTAAAGAAAACTATCCTTTGGTAAAATTGTGTATGGAGCACTTAACAGAGAAAACAGTTCAGCAATACAAACAGGAGGAGCTATCCTCCATTGTACATAGGGTTCGTAGTGAACGCCATCGTTTAACCGATTTGAGGGATGTTTCTTGTAAAGAAGAGCTAACCACTAAAGAAAATATCATGAGGCTAAAAAAAAGTATGGCGGTATATTATAAAGATTCAGCTTATGAAGATTGTAAAAACATGAGCGATATCATTGAGCTTAACCTTAAAAATATCATCAGACAGGTAAAATTATAATTTGCCTCTAAGATTCCATTAGGCCAACCGTTCCTCCAACCCAATCAAAGTCGGCGTTATAACGTACACCAATCATTTTGCCGCGACTTAAGCGAGCCAAATTGATGCAAAGCTGCGGCTCTTCGCCATCAGGCCATAAGTACATCAATCTTAGTTCTACTTTTACCCCACCATCGGGAGCCTGTACAATAGGTTCGTAAGTTACTTTGCGCTGTAAAATCCAGTTTTCAGGGTCCTTTATTTCACGGATGTCACTTTCTTTTACATCTATAATTACACCCATTCCGGCGAAAGAAAACAGCGGCTTTAAAACATAGTTCTCCAAATCTGACGGTAATTCGGTGAGCTCATTTAAAAATCGTGTCTCAGGTACAAATTCACCTATTAGCATTGGCATGGTATATTTGCTAATACGGTAAAACCAGTTTGGATGCGTTATCCATTCTACCTCGATTTCTTCTCGAGGATCAAAGCTGTTCTCAAATATGGAGGTTTGTTCTGCAATTTCATCAAAAATCAAGCGGTTGTAAATTCGCTTGATCTGCACCTTTTTGCCCCCTTCTGTATAATATAGTTTTGTTCCTTCCTTTTTTACTTCTTCTAAAGACAGGATCTTAATTCCTAACTTATTGGCTGTGACATGGAAGTCAATTGCCGTCTTTTGGTTTAGGGCATCAACGTCCATAAGAATTACTTCGTGGGGTTCATGTTTGCCCACAACCACTTTTTTCAATAAGTTGAAATAGCTTTCTGCATTTAGGCCATTAAAAAAAGGACTAAGTTTTGGGTTAAGGTTAAAGCTATCTTTATAAGTGTTTGCTAAATGAGTTTGAAAACCATAAAGTGATGGAAACCCTTGCATTTCAATCAGCATTGGCTTGATTTTTCCATGCTCGTCACTACAAATACCGAAATCAAAAGTTAAAAAGTGTGGATGGTTATTTTCATTGGGTACTATCCAGTCTTTAGGAATAGCGTTTTGGGTTATCTCTTTAAAGTCGTTGCGTTTAATTAAGGAGATAATCTGATTTCCTGCAGCAATCAATTGTTGCTTCAGTTCTTCAGGAATAAAAACAGGAGATTCCGCTAACCTAAAAGTGATTTCAGGAAATCCCAATGTAATCTTTGTTAAGAAATCTTGATATTTCTGTTCGCTGAAGTTCGCATTAAAAGATGTTCTGTACTTTTCAATCATAGGTAGGGTGTGGATTAAAGGAGAAGCCCTTATGCGAATTGTAACGCATTAATGGCTTCATCCAAGAAATTTGGTAAAATCACACTTTTCGTCAGCATAATTCTATCTGGATTTTCTAAGCTATCCAACATATCATAATACTTGTCTTCACCGTGGTTTTTAATAATCGCTTCTTTCTTTTCGTCCTGCAGCAAATAAATTTTCATCCCACTAGGGTCGGCTTCAGGATGAAATTGTGTGCCAATAACATAAGGAGAAAAGCGTATAGCCATCATGCATCTTTCTAGATCTACATGTGGTCTGTCTTTTTCGATGGCTAAAAGCTTCGCACCTATTTTTTCAAAAGCCAAATGGTTGGGTTGTATCACCTGCCAATCTCTACTGTCTACAGAGAAAAATGGATCATTAAGGCCATTAAAAACACGTTCGTTTTCACCTTCTGCAGTTAAAGAAATTGGAAAAATTCCGAAGGCATTGGATTTTCGCTGAGTTACTTCACCCAATTGATATTTCCTACAGCCTAATTGGAAAGAGTGGCAAATCAAGAACACAAACTTCTTTTCGTCATTAACCAAATTGAAGTTGTCAATTTGGTCCAATAAATTAAAGAAATTGCTTTCCCATTGCTGGCCTTCTCCATCATAAGGATTTCCAGGTCCGCCACTCGAAATGTAAATGTTGTAACTTAAATCTGGCACTTCCCCTTTTTGCCTAATATCAAATATGTCAATGGTTAAATGGAGATGGTTGTCAATTTTATATTGATGTAAAATTTCTTGTATCCCTCTCATTCCCTGATTGGGGAAGCCCATATTCATATCAATAATGGCTATTTTAATGTTGTTGCTATCGCTCATCCTTTTACCTCGCACCTATTAATGTTTGTGTAGTGATGTAGTCTACTACTGATTCATAGCTTTGGGTTTGTTCAAAAACCGCCAGCTGTCTATCCGCACCAGTACCGTTGGCTAAAATCTTGTGCACGTACTCAATTTCCCTGCGGCTACCTAGCTCGTCTACTACGTCATCTATAAAATCTAACAATTCAAGGACCAAATTTCGGCAATTTACTTCCATTTCTTTCCCAAAATCTATTAAATTTCCATCAATGCCATAACGGGCAGCCCGCCATTTGTTCTCGTTAATGAGCGCTCTGCTGTAGGAAATGAAGTTTAAATTCTGTAAACGTAGCTTGTATAATTTGGCGCATAATGCTTGAAAAATGGCCGTAAAGGCCATTGTTTCGTCAATCAGCATCGGGCAATCACACACCCTAAACTCAATGGTTTCAAAGAATGGATGTACGCGGATATCCCACCATATTTTTTTCGCATTGTCTATGCAATTGGTCTTGATCAAGAGCTTTACATAATTGTCGTAGTCTTCAATGCTGTTGAATATATCAGGAATGCCAGTTCGTGGAAATTTATCAAACACTTTCGTGCGAAACGATTTGTATCCTGTGTTTCTTCCCTCCCAAAAGGGCGAATTGGTAGAAAGGGCAAACACGTGCGGTAAAAAATAACGCACTTGATTGGCAACGTGTATAGCCAGTTCACGTGATTGGAAGCCTACGTGTACATGTAGACCAAAAATTAAGTTGGATCTGGCTGCCTCCTGTAATTCATTTACAATTTCGCTATAGCGCGGATGCTCTGTAATCAGTTGCTTTTCCCAATGAGAAAAAGGATGGGTGCCTGCCGCACCAATGCGTAGGCCTTGTTCACCTGCAAGTTGTGCCACCGTTCTTCGTAGTTGTGAGATTTCTGCTCTTGCTTCATCTGTATTTCTACAAATACTGGTGCCTACTTCTACCACGGCTTGGTGCATTTCTGCTTTTACCTGGTCCTTATGTATTTTTTGTGCCGCCTCTACAATCTTTTGGTCATGAGAGGTTAGTTCCCTAGTAATGGGATCAATGATCATGTATTCTTCTTCGACCCCTAAAGTAAACTCGTTCATAGATAGTTCGGTTTAACGTTATTTAATCGGTTTTTTGATAGTTGGTTTTGGTTTTGCTACAGGTTTGGCATTTGGAGTAGCTTTGGCAACTTTTGCGGTTAACGGAGTACCAGCAGCACTGGTTTTAACGTAGTTGCCCCAAGTAAGGTTGTTTTTGCCAAATTCATGAGCCAAGGCTTTTTCTATTGCATAATTAGCGGCAGTTTCAACCACCCATTCAAAGTTTTCTTGACCCACACTTTCCAAGCTAGCATCTGGCGCTGGATTACAAAAGTCGATAGCAATTGGAACGCCGTTTCTCACCGCAAATTCTACTGTATTAAAATCATAACCTAAATATTGGTTTAGTTTTAAGGTGTATTCTTCAATCTTTTTTAATAATTTCTCACTAGGTTTTGGCCCGTCAACTACATAACGCAGGTGGTGTGGGTTGCGTGGTTCGTATTGCATAATTCGTACATACTTGCCACCAATGCAATAACATCTAAAATATTCTTCGAAAATAATCTCTTCCTGCAGCATCATTACCGTTTGTTGGGTTTGGCTATGCTTTTCGAAAAACTCTTCCATGCTTTCCAATTTGTAAACTTCTTTCCATCCACCGCCATCAAAAGGTTTCATGTATGCAGGGAAGCCCACATAATTAAATATCGCCTCCCAATCAAAAGGCATCACCAAGTTAGTAAACGAATGTTCGTTGGTGTCGTCAGGATGCTCTCTAGAAGGAATTAATGCCGTTTTGGGTACAGGTACCCCAATGTTTTCAGCCAAGGCATTGTTGAAAAATTTCTCATCGGCACTCCACCAAAACGGGTTGTTAATGACTGCAGTACCGCCCATGGCCGCATTTTTTAAATAGGCTCTGTAAAAAGGCACATCTTGCGAAATACGGTCAATAATTACGGCGTATTCAGGTTTTTCAGCTTGGAAAACCTTGTCTATTTTTACAAATTCTGCCGTAATGTTTTCAACGGCTTTTTGGTTCACCCTGTCTACAAAAGCTTGTGGGAATGAACGCTCCTGTCCAAATAAAATTCCGATTTTTTTCATGGTATATATGTTTTAAAATGTTGATTATGCTGAATGATTGATTTTGTTATGCTAACTCCTAAGCACTAGTTCCTAGACCCTATATCTGATAAACATACTCAGGAAACATTTCTCTCCATATTGGCCAATCATGGTCGGCATTAGGTCTAATATCCAGCCAATGGTTAATTCCTTTATGATGTAAAATGCCCGATAGATTTTCGTTGTCTGCCCTGCACATGTCACGATCAGTAGTACCCAAAACAATTTTAAGTTGCCAAAGCTCTGGATTGATATTGTTGGGGATATAATCGATGGGGTTATTGAAATAAACGTCATCATTATAAAAGCCATCCAGTTGACCTCTAATGTCAAAAGCGCCACTCATGCTAAAAACATGACTTATGGCCCAAGGATGTCGAAATGCGAAGTTCACCGCATGGTATCCACCAAAGCTACATCCAGCAGTAATGACTTTATTCCTTCCGGTTTCACTGGTCGCAAGAGGGAGGAGTTCTTCTAATAAGAACTTATCATACCAAATGTGGTTTCTCACTCTTTCAGAAGGATGGATGCTTTTATTGTACCAGCTTAAGGAATCAATACCGTCAGGACAGTAAATCTTGATTTTCCCTTCTTCAATGAAGTGCTGCACGGATTCTATTAACTTAAAATCCTTGTTCTCGTAATACCTTCCCATACTGGTGGGAAATAAAATAATGGGGTAGCCACTATGGCCAAAGACCAAAGTTTCTATCTCCCTGTTGAGGCTAGGGCTGTGCCATCTTTGTAATTCTTCTTTCATCGGTATAATGATTATAGAACTTAAGTTAGTCATTTTCAGTTACAAAAAAAATTAAGTGCATTTTTTTTGTCTATTTAATGAGTGTAGGTTTTTAGGATAATGATAACTTTGTAGCTGAATTGAAGAATAACTGAAAACTTTAATACTACTGTTATCAAAACTACCTGTCAAATAAAATCGAAATATCTTCAACGTACGGTTGATTTGGACATTTATGTTCCCGAAAATCTGTTGGGAAATGAAATCGTAAACCTGCTTTTAGTGAATGATGGGCAAGACTTGTCGCAAATGGGACTGGAAGAGCACTTGCTGGAACTGCAAAATAAGTGGAAAATAAATCCGGTAATTACTGTTGGCATTTATGCTGGGGAAGAGCGCTTACTGGAATATGGGGTTGCTAACAGGCCAGATTTTAAGGGAAGGGGCAGCAAGGCTGATTTGTACACTGCTTTTGTAATGGGAGAGCTATTACCTTTTATTCAGAAGCAATTTGGAAAAACCATTAATGGTAAAAAAGCTTTTGCGGGCTTTTCATTGGGTGGTTTAACCGCTTTTGATATTGCTTGGCACCATAGTGATATTTTCGATATGGTAGGAGTATTTTCAGGCTCTTTCTGGTGGCGTAAAAAAGATTTGTCTAAAGATTATACCGACAACGACCGAATTTTGCACGAGATGGTGAGGGATACTACTTCCAAGCCTGATTTGCAGTTTTGGTTAATGACCGGTACAGAAGATGAAACGGCAGACCGTAATCAAAACTTTATTATTGATTCGATAGACGATACCGTAGATGTGATCAAAGAATTGATGAAAAAAGGATACGAGCGGTCTACGGATATTTTTTATTACGAAATGGTGGGCGGTAAACACAATGTGCCTACATGGGGGCAGGTGCTGCCAAAATTTTTAGAATGGGCTTTCGCTAAGTAAAGCTAAATCTTACCCATTACGTACATGTTTTCCATTGTTGGCGTTTCGCTACCACCTCTCTTTTCCAAGGTAATGGCAAAGGCTTGTGCTGATGCAATGGCCGTCATTTTTTGTACTGCTGTTGTCGAATCCTGATCGTATACGCCTAGGCTAACGGGTTTGCCATCAACAATGGCCCACAGCTGATATTGTTGCTCTTTGGCAGCGACAGGTAAATTGTCCAAAGCCAAGTAAACATTATTAGATTTTTGTTCCAAATAAACCATTGCCTTCATATCAGGATGTTTTTCAACGCCTAACAATGGAATGGATTTCATTTGTGGGTTACTGGCCATATCCCATTTGCTTTTTAAGTTTTGATAAGCAAGTTGGGTGTTTTTTTGAGCTTCGGTTAAGGCTGCAACTTGATTTTTCGTGTTGTTTTGAGCATTGTTAAGATAAAAGTTTAATGATAAGCTAGCGATTAATAAAATAGAGGCCGCAATAGCAAACCATTTCAAGGTTGCTTTGTTATTATCTATATTTTGTATTGGGTAAAGAGGTGTTGTAGTAGGTTCTGCCTTAGTCTCTTCAGCAACAATCTCTTTTTCTTGATCATCAGTAATTTTAGCCCATATTTCTGATTTAAGATTAGGAGGTGGGGCAATAGCTTGTTGCGACGCAAAATCTTCTAATGTGTTTTGTGCGTCAATAATAGCCTGCTGTACCTCAGGATTGTTTTTCTGGATGCAGTCCAAAATACGTGCTTCTTCCTCAGAAGCTAATCCCATCACATAGGCTTCTATAATCCCAGACGATATGTAATCTTTAATGTCCAATTTAACGGTAATCTTTTAATAATCTTTTCAACTCAATCAGAGCGTTTCTTGTTCTAGTTTTAATGGTTCCAATGGGAATGTCCAGCCTTTCGGCTATTTCCTGTTGTGTATATCCTTTAAAATAAGCTAATTCTATCAACTCTTGCCATTCTCCCTTTAGCTGCGAAAGCACGTTCTTCATGCCGATATGGTCAACGTTGGGAGTGGTAGCATATTGTTCGCTATCATTTACGAATTCTGGAATGCTTTGGTTTTTTTGTTCATTTTGGTAGCCTTTCGATCTGATGTAGTCAATAGCGGTATTGCGTGCTAAATTGATCATCCATGTATATAGACGGCCTTTTCCTGCATCAAATTGCGCAATGTTTTTCCAGATTTTTACAAAGACGTCCTGTATAATTTCGTCGGCATACTCTTTTAAATGCACTACTTTGGTGATGATACCATAAATAGCCCCAGCATAATTATCATATAGATAGTTAAATCCTTTCTCGTCTCGCTTTAAGAGCAAAGCGATGATTTCTTGTTCGGATAATTTGGGTTGCGTACTCAAAAATAAAGTGCTTTTAACAAAAATATAAAAATATCTGAAAGTCAGGCTTTTTAAAACTGTTTTTAATTTTTTATCGTAAATTATTTAAAAAGGAGACTACATGAAAACAATTTTTAAAAGGCTGATATGTTTATCGCTGCTGAGTTTTGCGTTGATTGTGCCAACATTTGGACAACAGAAAGGCAAAAACCCTTATTATTCAAGAACAGATCAAACCAAGCTTCATGTAAGCAATAAAGAATGGAAGCGAATTTTAGAGCCTAATTTATATGCCGTAGCCAGAGAGGGGGCTACCGAAAAGGCTTTTACTGGTAAGTACAATGAATTTGATGTAAGAGGCACCTATTATTGTGCCGTGTGTGGTAACAAGTTGTTCCGATCGGGAGCAAAATTTGCGAGTACTTGTGGTTGGCCTTCATTTTTTGAGCCTGGTGCCAAAGGAAGTGTTACCTATAAGGAAGACAGGTCTTACAATATGGTACGTACAGAAGTGCTTTGTGGTAGATGTGGTTCTCACTTAGGCCATGTGTTTGATGATGGTCCAGAGCCTACTGGGAAACGTTACTGCATGAATTCTATTAGTCTTGATTTTGAGGCTGATAAAGGCGGTTCTTTAAAAAATATTCAAAAATAAAAACCGAGTGTTTGCCCAATCTCGTAAGTGTAGGCAAAGACATAAATCATAAAATAAAATTTAAACATCATGAAAAAGTTAACAAATCTAGTAGCCTTAGGCGTATGCGCATTAAGCTTGATCTTTACAAACGCTACGATGGCACAAACTTCAAAAAAAGAAAAAACAGTAATGGTAGGTGGGGCACCAATGTACCCTTCTAAAAATATTGTAGAAAATGCCGTAAACTCAAAAGACCACACCACTTTAGTAGCAGCAGTTAAGGCAGCAGGTTTAGTAGAAACCTTATCGTCAAAAGGCCCATTCACCGTTTTTGCCCCTACTAATGCCGCTTTCGACAAACTACCTAAAGGTACTGTTGAAACTTTGGTGAAACCAGAAAACAAAGCAATGCTTACTAAAATTTTAACTTACCATGTAGTTGCAGGTAACCATAGTGCTAAATCTATTTGGGCTGCGGTAACTAAAGGTGGAGGTAAAGCAACGATGACTACCGTTCAAGGTGAAAAATTGACCTTTTGGACCAAAGGAAAAGATTTATATGTGAGAGATGCTAAAGGTAATGACGCAAAAGTTACTATCGCCGATGTGAACCAATCGAATGGCGTTATTCACGTAATTGACACTGTTCTAATGCCTTAGTTTTCATTTTTGATTAATGAAAGAAGCCCTGCATATGTGGGGCTTTTTTGTTGGTGGGTTCTCCTTTTAAAAAAAATATAAAATATTTCTATCCTCCATACAATAAAGCTTTGTTAAGGGAGTTTATATTACTGAGAGCGTTAATTTAGATGGCGGGGACAAGGTGGTATGCCGAGTCCCCGTTTCTTTTTTATACCTACGAAGCTTTAATAGATATTCTTGATGAATAGATTGAGATAAGTGATTTTCTTTCACGTTCAGCTCAGCGTAACTTCACCACATGATTAAAGGATTATTTGAAACACACCTTTTCGTAGAGGATTTGGAGAGGTCTGTAAATTTTTATAAAAATGTATTAGGGCTTATTGAATGCGGTTATAACGACGATCGTAGAGTTGCCTTTTTTTGGATAGGAGAGCCAAAAGGTGCTATGCTTGGTTTATGGGAAAAGCCGAAGAATGAAATCGATATCCGCCACTTTGCATTTAGTTGCGAGGTTGATGATGTATTGAACAAGTCGATTGCCTTTTTAAAGGAGAGAAACCTGCAGCCTTATAATTTTCTTAAAGACGGAAAGGAGAAGCCAATGGTTTTTGCTTGGATGCCAGCTGTAGCCATTTATTTTAAAGATCCTGATGGACATGATTTAGAATTTATTGCCATGTTGGAAGGAAAAGGAAAACCAGAGCTAGGAGTAATTAGCTACGAGGAGTGGCTAGCTCATTTGTAGGTTGAAGCTTCCTGTGATTTTTTCAATAATAAGCTAAGCGCTTGGTGTAAAAAATAGTGTCTAAGGGGTTCACGATAAAATCGGGAGGCAAGAATGCTTGTGCACATTTTTCAAATCCGTTTTTTGAATAAAATCTTTGTCCTGCAGCAAACTGGGTCATGGTGCCCAAATAAATTCGTTTGAAATGATGTTGGGCAGCCCATTCTTCAAGTGTTGTAAGCAGCAAATTACTGATGCCTAGTCCACGTTGCATTTGGTCTACAAACATTGATTTGAGTACAATATTTTCATTGTCTAATTGCTGCAAACCAATGGTTCCAATGATTTGATTGCCGTTTGTGGCCACCCAAAATTTATGATTGGGTAATTCAAAAACGTCAATTATTTTTTTTGATCGTGAGGTGCGTATATGCTCTTTAAACTCTAACGAAATGTTATCCATCATTACATCTATATCTTTTTGATGTGCTGGATGAAAGGCGGTGATTTTAATTTCTTGTTTCATGTGGAAGAGCTTTTTAATTCACAGTCCTGATGGCTTTTTTGTATTCGGCGAGGCACTCTTTGCTTACATGTACTTCTGAATTTAAAATTGTATTTTCTTTACTAGATATTTTGTGAATATAAATCAGATTTAATGTTTCTAGGTCAATTAAAATGTTGTAACCATTTGCATCCTTGCCAGAAATTTCAAAATTTAGATAATATGGTAAGGTTGTTTTTGAATGATACCAGGAGGCTGTTAATACCAATTTGGGGTTTTTATATTCCTTGAAGTAAATGCTGACACACTTTGGAAGGGTAATTTCTTTATCATGTATTCTTAATCTGTTGTTATTGAGGTCAAATTGCGCAGGCATAAAATTTTTAGGTAAGCCAATAATCTTTCCGTCTTTATCAATTTTCAATATTCTATCCTGATGTACCATATTCAGGTTGGTGAGAAATAGGAATGAGATTAAAGTCAAGAATATTTTCATCTATGAAATTGATTTTAGCTGCTAGAGTATTTTCTACTAAAGATAAAAAGAAAATTAATAGCCGATTGTAATGTCGGTAGTGATGAAACAGGCACTTTAATAACTTGCCCAATTATTAGGAAAGCTTAGTTTGATAGTGTTGCATTGGCAATGCAATTGATTTACAAAAACTTAACATATTTTGCTTGGTGTTTATGTTTCGTTTTTCGGCTTTTTTCGCTACCTTTGCGCCCTTAAATACTATCGCATAAGATGCAAAATATTAGAAACATAGCTATTATAGCCCACGTAGACCACGGTAAAACCACCACGGTAGACAAAATTTTACATGCCTGCTCTATTTTTCGTGATAACGAGGAAACCGGAGATTTGATCTTGGACAACAATGATTTGGAGCGTGAACGAGGCATTACCATCGTGTCTAAAAACGTATCGGTTAAATATAAGGACGTTAAAATTAATATTATTGATACCCCTGGTCACGCCGATTTTGGCGGTGAGGTAGAGCGTGTGTTGAAAATGGCTGATGGCGTGCTTTTGCTTTGCGATGCTTTTGAGGGAGCAATGCCTCAAACTCGTTTTGTAACTCAAAAGGCTTTGGCTTTAGGCTTAAAACCTATTGTAGTTGTAAACAAAGTTGATAAAGAAAACTGTCGCCCTGAAGAAGTTTATGAGCAAATTTTTGAGTTGTTCTTCAACTTAGAAGCTACTGAAGAGCAGTTGGATTTCCCTGTAATTTATGGTTCGTCTAAAAATGGTTGGATGAGTACTGATTACAAACAACCAACAGATAACTTTTTCCCATTGTTGGATGCAATTGTAGAGCACATTCCTGCTGCACCAGTTAATGAGGGTACTTTACAAATGCAAATTACTTCTTTAGATTATTCTTCTTTTGTAGGCCGTATTGCTATTGGTCGTGTACACAGAGGAACCATTAAAGAAAACCAACCTGTTACTTTGATTAAACGTGATGGTAAATTGGTTAAATCTAGAGTAAAAGAATTATACACTTTTGAAGGTTTAGGTAAAGTAAAAACTACTGAAGTTAAATCTGGAGATATTTGTGCTGTAGTAGGTATTGATGGTTTTGATATTGGTGATACGATTGCTGATTTTGAAGCACCAGAACAACTGCCAGTAATTAAAATTGATGAGCCAACCATGAACATGTTGTTTACCATTAACAACTCTCCGTTCTTTGGTAAAGAAGGTAAATTGGTAACCTCACAACGTATTAAAGACCGTTTATCAAAAGAGATGGAGAAAAACTTGGCCCTTAAAGTGGTTGAGACTGAATCTCCTGATGCTTGGTTGGTATATGGTAGAGGTATTCTTCACTTGTCAGTTTTGATTGAAACAATGCGTCGTGAAGGTTATGAGCTACAAGTAGGCCAGCCTCAGGTAATTGTTAAAGAAATTGACGGACAGAAATGTGAGCCAGTAGAGACTTTAATTGTTGACGTTCCTGCAGAGGTTTCTGGTAAGGTAATCGAGTTGGTAACACAACGTAAAGGTGAGTTATTGATCATGGAGCCAAAAGGTGATTTGCAACACTTAGAGTTCGAAATTCCTTCACGTGGTATTATTGGTTTGCGTAACAACGTATTAACTGCTACTGCTGGTGAGGCAATTATGGCACACCGTTTTAAAGCTTACGAACCTTGGAAAGGAACTATTCCTGGTCGTATGAATGGTGTCTTGATTTCGATGGATAAAGGTCAAACTACTGCTTATTCTATCGATAAATTACAAGATCGTGGACGTTTCTTTGTTGATCCAGGGGTTGATGTTTACGAAGGACAGATTTTAGGCGAGCACATTCGTGATAACGATTTAGTGATCAATGCTGTTAAAGGTAAAGCTTTAACCAACATGCGTGCTTCAGGTTCTGATGATAACGTTCGTATTGCACCTGCTATTAAATTCTCTTTAGAGGAGGCTATGGAGTACATCCAAGCTGACGAATATATTGAGGTTACTCCGGCAAGTATGCGTTTACGTAAGATTTTCTTAACAGAGAATGAGCGTAAGGTAAAAGGCAAAATTTTCCAATCGTAATTGATTGTATGCTAGCATAGTAAATTCGGAAAATTGGAATTAATTTATTAACTTTAATTGTCCGAGACATAGGAGAAATTAAATTACAAAGCCCTCCCGATATTTTTTCGGGAGGGCTTTTATTTGTGTGTTAATTTGGAGAGAATTTGATGGGGACGTTATATTGTGTCCTAACCAGTTTTCCGTTTAATGTGCCTGGGTACCATTTTGGGCAAAGTTTTAAAACTCTTAAAGCTTCTTCATCAGTGCCAGAGCCCAGTCCCCTAAGTATTTTAATATCGCCCAATGAGCCATCTTTTTCAATGACAAAGGAAGCGAACACATTGCCTTTGATTTTTTTTGCGCTAGCTGCTGCTGGATATTTGAGGTTGTCTGCAAGGAACTTATAAAATTTGGGTAATCCGCCAGGAAATTTTGGTGGGTTTTTCAATGCTACAAAAGAATAAAGTTCATTTCCTTTAGTCGTAGCTTGGGCTTGACCTAGGTGGTATCCTAATAATGAAATTAATAAGATAAGCGCAATTTTCTTCATTTTATCGTTGGGTTGGTTTTTTACTTGGTCTTCCGGTGACTACTTTTTCGGGATTTTTTGTGGTGATGATGACTACACCATTTTTCCCTTTTTCGCCATATAGTGCAGCTCCAGTACCATCTTTCAAAACGTTGATGGCATCAATAGTTTTTGGATCAATGCCACTAATTCTTCCATTTTCTAAAATTTCACCGTCTAAAATATAGAGGGGTGATTTCCCATCCTCAAATCCAGCTCCCTTTAACGTGAGTTGATCGCCCGTAATGTGCACAACACCCTCTTTTGATTCGATTTTATAACTCTTAATTGAGCCTGTTGTTTGTCTTTTGCTTAAGCTAAATTTGATAGGTAGATTGTATTTTACCCTAACTGTTTTACCGTTTTGAGTACCCGGATTCCATTTTTGACTGAGTTTTAAAACCCTTATAGCTTCTTCGTCGGTACCATGTCCTAAAGGCCTGTCTATCTTAATATCGCTTAGCGAACCATCTTTTTCAACAATGAAGGATACGAAAACATTTCCTTGTACCTCTTGCTTCGCGGCTTCTTCTGGATATTTAATGTTTTCGGCTAGAAATTTATAAAAATCAACCATTCCTCCTGGAAATTGTGGCGGATTTTCTAAGCTCACAAAACTATGTACTTCGTCTGGCTCATAAGGGTACCCAACAATAGAAATGCTATTTAAACTGATGAAATTAGCTTTGTTCTTGGCATTTTCGTTAAGAAATGGAGCGGATGAACCTTGAAGCATAAATGATACTTTTAGGCTGTAATTTCCGTCTTTTAATGCACCTTCTTTATAAGCAGCTATCCTTTTCACTATTTCCTCCTCGCAGCCAGAACCTAATTTAGTTTCTATTTTAATGTCAGCGGTTTTTCTTTCAATCACCTTAAAGGTAACGACTAAATTTCCCTGAACTTTGTTCTCGGCCGCCAATGAAGGATACTTTACCGTATTGCCTAAATATTTATAAAATGAATTAATGCCTTCAATTCCTTTGGTTTCCTTAGGGAGTGGGAATCTCACTATAGGTTCTCCAAGAACAACCTCCACAGACTTTTCTGGCGCCAAATTTAGCACTTCAGCTACGGCTGCTTTGGCGTCTTCAAGTTGTACTTGTTCTGCCGCCGCTAATAATTTTTCGTTTTTCCTAATAGTTGAAGAGGAAAGTAATAACGCTAAGGCAAAAAGCGGTACAAAAATTCCATATTTTACTATGGCTGTTTTTCTCGACCTCTCTTTGTAAAGCATAAAAATCCGCTTCTTGATCATCGATTTTTTGAGGAAGCCGTTTGTTAAGGTATTTACGTTTACACCAAAAGCTTGGTTAAGCAATAACATAGAATAAGCCTCTTTGTCGCCTTGAAATTTAGCAGCGGCTTCATCAGCTAAATACTCGTGAATATTCTTAACAGTGGCCTTATAGAGGTAGATAATAGGATTGAACCAGGTGAGAATACCTATAGACTCAAAAAATAATACATCAAAAGTATGTAGCTGTTTAATGTGGATGTCTTCGTGGTGATTTACGGTTTCAGCACCAGGAAGGTTATCGGCTACTATCTTTTTGTTCCAAAAAGAAAAAGCCAAGCCATTTTTAAGGCCATTAAACATTTTTCTAACGCCTATCAATTGAATGATAAAACGTCCCAAAAAAAAGATTACTCCCGATAGGTAGATGAATACGATGATACTACCCCAACTAAAGTTTTGACTTTCAGCAACTATTGGCCCTTGTGTAATAAACTGGTTAAGTTGTTCAACCTGCACTTGGATTTGTTGACTAATTTCTTGTTTGCCAAACCAATCTAGCTGTATAAAGGGGATTGCTAGGGAGAAAATGCCTGAAGAAATTAGATAGACCCTATTCAACACAAAATAGGTTTCTTTAGTGAGTAGTAATCTATAAAAGGCATAAAAAACAACCAAATAGATATTTACTTGCAATAAATAGTGTGACCAGCTCATTTTGGTTTGTTTTTAAATTTGTTAATCATTTTTAAAATTTCATCTACATCGCTTAGGTCAAGTTTTTCTTCCTTCACGAAAAAAGAGAACATACTCTCTACCGAGTTTTCGAAATAATTGCCCAAAAGCTTTTCGGTGGCATGTCTTTTATATTCGTCTTTTGAAATGAGGGGATGATATTTGTGGGACTTGCCGTAAGCTTCATGACCTATAAATCCCTTGACTTCTAAAATTCGGATAATGGTTGATACAGTGTTATATGCAGGCTTAGGTTCAGGAAGATAATCAATTACCTCTTTTACAAAAGCGCTGTCAAGTTGCCACATCACCTGCATAATTTGTTCCTCTGCTCGAGTTAAATCTTTAATTTCCATGTTTTCTTTTTTGAATATTGTCTTTTAAAGCGCAAGCTTAAGCTAAATATTTTAATACCAATATATAACTAATTAATTAGTTATCAAATTTTATGTGGAAATATTTTCTGTCACAAATGGCTTTGGTTGTTTAAGCGAGCTAGGTTTCTTATTATTGAGGCAAAGAACTTAAGATGAAGATAGCTTTTCATGGTGCTGCCAGAAACGTAACGGGAAGTAAACACTTACTTACGCTGGATAACGGAACTAAAATTTTATTGGATTGTGGCATGTTTCAGGGAATGGGCCAAGAAACAGAGGAACTGAATGAAAACTTTGGCTTTATTGCTGCGGAAGTAGATGTTTTGGTTTTGTCACATGCCCACATTGACCATAGCGGATTAATCCCTCGTTTGGTGGCCCAAGGCTTTAAAGGTAAAATTTATGGAACTCCTGCCACCAAGGAACTCGCCAAAATCTTATTGTTGGACTCGGCAAAAATACAAGCGGGAGACTTAAGTTACAAAAATAAGAAGCTGGCAAAACGAGGCTTGCCTTTAGAGGAGGCGCTATATGAAGAGGAAGATGTGCTTAAAGCGATGTCTTTTTTTGAAATGGTTCCTTATCATAAAGAAGTAGAGATAGCCGAGGGAGTTACTTTGCAGTTCATTGATGCTGGACATATTATTGGTAGTGCTTCGGTACATTTACGCATTGCAGAAAAGGGGAATACCTCTCAACTCAGCTTCAGTGGTGATGTAGGGCAGTATGGCGATTTACTTTTACGTTCACCACAGTCATTTCCGCAGGCAGATTATATTTTATTGGAATCTACCTATGGTGATAAACTTCATAAAGATGCCCAGCCTACGGCACAAGCATTGTTAGATGTGGTAATTAAAACCTGTGTAGAGAAACAAGGGAAGTTGATTATTCCAGCTTTTAGCGTAGGCAGGACACAGGAAATTTTATACGTGCTCAATAACCTAGATTTAAAGGGGCAATTGCCCAAAGTGAATGTTTACGTGGATAGTCCGTTATCCGCAAAAGCCACACAGATTGTAGAGAACCATGCCGAAGGGTATAATGACGAAGTGTTGGATATTATGAAAATTGATGATAACCCTTTCGATTTTGAGCGGTTACATTATATAGAAACGGCAGAAGAATCGAAAGCTTTAAATGCTAATCCAGCACCATGCATCATTATTTCGGCTTCAGGAATGGCGGAAGCTGGAAGGGTGAAACATCACATCAAAAATTGTATTGGCGACCCTAAGCATACCATTTTGCTGGTGGGCTACTGTGAACCAAATTCATTAGGAGGTAAATTAAAGAATGGAGCTACAGAGGTGGGGATTTTTGGAGATCGGTTTACGGTACATGCAGAGGTGCAAAGTATTCAATCGATGAGTGCGCATGGTGATTATAATGATTTGCTCCAGTTTCTTTCTTGTCAGGATGCCGGCAAGGTAAAGACATTATTTTTGGTGCATGGTGAATATGAAGTGCAGTTGAATTTTAAAGAGAAATTGCATGCTGCTGGCTTTAAAAATGTTGAAATTCCTGAGCGGCACCAATCGTTTGATTTGCCTAGTTAATTAGCTAATTATCGAATTAGCTAATTTGATAATGTCAGTTAACCAGTTCAACAATTAACCCAGTCAAATCTTTATCAAATCATTCTTAATGCCATAAACTACCAAGCCTGTTCTGGATTTTAGGTTCAATTTGGCAAATAAGGATTCGCGGTAATTATCGACCGTACGTGGGCTGATATTCATGAGAGAAGCAATTTCCTTATAGGTAAGCTCTGAGGCGCAATATTGCAAAAAGGTAAGTTCTTTTTCGGTAAGAATGCTTTTGGGCTCTTCATTCTTGATAGATACTAATAAACGACCAGACACGAGCTCGTTCACATAAAAGCCTTTCTCTAGCATTGCTTTAATGGCCAAAAGTACTTCTGAGGGTTTCGACTCCTTTAAAAGGTAGCCACTTGCACCAGCCTTGATCATATTGATGATTGATTTTTCATCTTCGAACATGCTTAAGGCCAAAATATAAATATGAGGGTATTGTCCCTTGATCCATTTTGTTGCTGCAAAACCATCTACGATGGGCATATTGATATCCATTAAGATCAACTGCACCTCTTCATGCTTTTTAATTTTCGATTGTAAATCACTGCCGTTTACCGCTTCAAAAACAATGGTAATTTCCTCAAATTCACTTAACAAGCTCGCTAAGCCAGATCGGAATAAGGTGTGGTCATCTACTAAGGCTATTTTTATCTTTTCTTGCATAATTTAAGGATAGGGTATGATCAAGTTAATTTGTGTTCCTTTACCTATTTCTGAGTTAATTTGAAACGTTCCGTCAATTAATTTTACCCTCTTCTCAATAGTATGAAGGCCTAATCCCCCACTTTTTTTAGATACATCCTGATAATTAAAGCCAATGCCATTTTCTTTAATGAGGATGATCAGGCTCCCCTGTTGTTGTGCCAAGCTGATGAATATTTCGGTAGCCTGGGCATGCTTAATAATGTTATTGATCATTTCTTGAAATAATCGCAAAATAATTAAGTCTTTTTCCGGAGAGATTTCTGTGTGCTCTTCAAGTGGGTTGCTAAAGTTAATTTGGTAGATTTCGGATTTTTTAAGCCAATCTACTTCCTGTGCAAGGGCGTAGCCAATACCTTTTTCAAGCAGTTTTTCCCCTTGTAAAAGCTTAGCCAGCGCTCTTAGTTCTTTAATGGATTTGTTCACTAACTCTGTAGAACTGTCAATTTTTTTGCTTGCTTTTTCTCTGTCATCAATGTTGATAGAAGATAATGTTAAGTTGGTGAGGCTTAGTAGTTGGCCAATATTGTCGTGCAAGTTACTGGCAATGGTTTGCATAGTTTGTTCCTGCACTTCAATTTGGGTTTTTAGAAGAATGGTTTCATGTGTTTTTTTAAGACTTTCCTTTTCTATCGCATGAATTTTTCTTCTCTTGTTGTAAGTGAACACGAGAAAAACCAACCCTGCAGCAATTAAGAAAAAAACTAGTGCTGAGAGTAGGATTGCGTTATATAAGTCTGCTTGTTGTTGATGCATAAAAATGATTTGATCCAACAGCCATACATGATGATGTTGCCTAATACAACTAAAATAGCACGTAGCGGAATTTGATTTTTAACTTGAAGTTTTAATAGTTCGCTAAAGAAAATTGAGGTTGAGGCAACAATTGCAGTATAAAAGAGTGTGCCAGTTACAAACCAAAATGCAGGATCTTTGAGAAGATCGGCGTATTCATCTTGTTGAAAGATACTGTAAAAGTACAATCCACATAAAAATAGCTGTACTATTGATACGTAAATGAGGGTTCTAAAGAAAAAAGTGCTGAAGCCATGGTTAAAACCTTCCCATAGCATAGCGCATAAAAAAGTAAGAGAAAAGATGAAGACCAGTGTTTTGACATGTTTTAGCTTAATAATGTTACTGAACACATAGAAATAAAATAGACCATAAATAGGCATAAAACTATTATATAGCCATTGGCTTGTGCTCATCAATCGAAACTTTAGTCCAAAGCTGCTCAATGTTTCAACTAAAACTACAACAAACAGGTAGTACTTAAATAATGTCCATGGGTGGTGCCCAGGTTTATTTTTAAGTAGTAATAGGGATGCTAAAAAACATCCCCATATTACGATTAATGATAAATGAAGTCTAATAAAGTCGATCATTTGCAAGTTGTACAATATCCTATGTCGTAAGGGTCTTGGGTTACACAGTCTGGTGGACAGATATTTGTCATGTCTAATGCTTCTCCACCGGGAGCTAGGTGAGGTACCCCTATTGAAACGGTATTTTTCTTGTTTGTAAGTAAGTCTTCATATTTATAATCTCCTTTCGACTTAACTTGGGTATTGCATATGATAATAGTGTTCAATTCTTTGTACTTGCCATATTCGCCAATTAAATTAGGTTTGTGTTTCCCTAGATATAGCTTTAAGCCCTTGGTAGCTGCACTTGTTAATTGTTCTTCAATGGTTTTACCTGCATCAAGTACGCCATTGTCAATACATAGCTGTAAGATTTCGTCCAACTGGAAATGTGTGTACATCAATTCCTTTTTCGGGTCTTTGCCCTTTCTATAATCTTGTACCATTTCAAAAACCGCTTTTTTATTAAAGCGTTCAGATAAAAAGCCGCTATGGCCCTTGTTGTCGTCATCGAGTTTTAGTCTCATAATTTAGTTGGTTGGTTATTAATTGTTTTTTACAAAGAACCGCAATTACATTCAATTGCCATACCGTAAAAACACCCTGTAAATTAAGGTAATATCTCTAAAGTTGGAACAGCTGTGGCTAAATAATTTTGGCTAAAACTAAAGAGTTATGACAATCCAAATTAATGAAGAACATTTACAAGAAAGTATTAGTGCTCGGGAGATAGAAGTCTTGCAGTTGATTTCCCTGGGGTATTGTAATAAAGAAATTGCCGATCGGCTTTTCATCAGCAGGCTTACCGTTGAAACCCACCGAAGAAATATGGTAAAAAAGATGGGTTTTAGAAATGCTTACCAGCTGGTGGTATGGGCATTTAAGGAGCGGGTATTTATGTGAAAAACCACATAGCAACATAGGTTCTTATCTCTATACTATGCTGCTATGTGGTTGGTATTTTTTTTAGCTCGATTGCTTAATTTCTTGGTGCAACTGGTTTTGGTAATTCTTTGCGAGGAATTTTCTCAGCACGCTCCGAAGTATGATAAACAAAAGAAGCGATAATTGTTGCCGATTTCTTTAAATCATCTTCTACCAATCTGTCGTAAGTATCTTGGTTGGTGTGGTGGGTACGAGTATTGTAGTCCATTGGATCCTGAATAAACTGGAAACCAGGTAAACCTACAGCATCATAAGCTTGGTGGTCAGTACCACCTGTGTTGCTAATGGTTACAGTTTTTGCGCCTAAATCAGCAAATGGATTTAACCACGATTGGAAAATATCTTTTGCGCCAGCATTGCCTTGAAGGTAAATGCCACGTACAGCACCAGTACCATTGTCTAAGTTGTAATAGGCACTAAGTTTGCCGTGCTCAGGCAATAGTTCCATTTTGGTTGGATCAGCAAAATGCTGTTTTACATAACCTCTTGATCCATGTAATCCTTGTTCTTCGGCATCCCAAAGGGCAATTCTTATAGTTCTTTTAGGTTTAAAGTCAATGGCTTTTAAAATTCTCATTACCTCAATCATCACGATAGAACCTGCTGCATTATCGGTTGCGCCAGTTCCTGAATGCCAAGAGTCAAAGTGACCGCCTAGCATTACAATCTCATCTTTCAGTTTTTTATCGGTTCCTGGAATTTCTGCAATAACATTATATCCTTTAGGGTCTTGTGGATAAAAAGTTGTTTTCACATCGGCTTCTACTTCTACTTTTTGGCCGGCACGCAATAATCTTAAAATGTGTAGAAAATCTTCTGCCGATACTTCCAATTCTGGCGCAACAGGTTTAGCATCTACTGCGTAAGAAGCACCATTGCTAGTAAAGAAAGTGCCATAATTGCCACGAGCGTAGGTTAAAATCAAGCCTACTTTTTCTTGTAATAGTAACTCGTTAATAGCGGCTCTGTTTTGACGCATACGCATCATCATAGCCATTTGGTTGTTGTTGCCCGCAGGGCGTCCTTGTCTCGGTGCTGCAGGTTCTGCGGCAGCCATTTCAGCAAGTTTCTCATCGGTGTAACGAGTCACATCTGGGGTGTATGAGTTTTTAATTGGTTGAACCATTACCGATTCAATGACAACGATTTTGCCAGCAAGCTTACCTTTGTATTTTTCAAGATCGGTAACTGTATCTGCTTTAATTAAAACAACCTCGGATTTAATTGGGCCATTGGTACCAGGTGTCCAAGCTTTAGGATAACCAATAATTGGTCTGTAAAAAGGAGCAGTAGTTGCAGCATAGTATCTTTCTACCGACCAGCCTTTCCCAAAATCGCCCCAACTTTCTTGTTTGGCATTTTTTAGACCAAGATCAGTGAAATATTTCACTGCCCAGTCTCTTCCTCTTTTAATACCTGGAGAATTGGCCAAACGAGGTCCAATCACATCGGTAATCTGGAAAGCAATATCCATTACTTTCGAGTTTTCTAATCCTTCTTTCCTGATCTTTTGTATGGCCTCGTTATTCACGGGTTCTTGTGCAAAAGCGCTAAAAGAAAAGGCAATGGCTAATGCGCCAATGGTAAATTTCTTTATCATAAATTGTTTATTTAGGTTAAGTAACAATATGGTGTGAATTTACAGGTAATGTCAAATAGTTGTAACTTTCTATTCAGAATTTTACAACCTAAATGAATATGAAAAATCTTCGTCTGGCTTTGCTGATTTGTGCTTGCTTTTTGGCTCATCCTTTTGCTTTTGCGCAAAAAACAGAAATTAAAGATCCTCAAATTGTTTCCATGTTAAATGAGGTTTCGGCAACTAATCTAGAAACCTTAATTAGGAAAATGGTTTCTTTTCATACCCGACATACATTAAGTGATACTTTAAGTAAAACTAAGGGCATAGGGGCTGCCAGAAGCTGGATCAAGAGTGAGTTTGAAAAATATGCAACAGAAAGTGGAGGGAAATTACAAGTGTCATACGATACTTTTTTGCAGCCAGCAGATGGACGAAGAATCAAGGAGCCTGTGACATTGAAAAATGTGATGGCTGTTTTGCCGGGTACCGACCCAAATGATAAACGGATGTTGATGGTTTCAGGTCACTACGACTCGAGGGTAACCGATGTGATGAACATTAAAGACTTTGCTCCTGGAGCTAATGATGATGCTTCTGGAGTAGCTGCAGTAATGGAAATGTGCCGCGTAATGAGCAAATATCAATTTAAAACTACCTTGGTTTTTGTGGCTTTTGTAGGTGAAGAACAGGGTTTATATGGAGCGGCTAATTTGGCGAAGCGAGCAAAAAGTGAAGGTTGGGATGTTCACTTGCTGATGAACAATGATATCGTAGGGAATTCATATGGAATGGAAACAGATATCAAGGACAACAAAAGCGTGAGGGTATTTAGCGAAGGTGTGGCGGCAGCTGAAACGAAGGAACAAGCGGCGGCTCGTCAGTCTGCAGGAACAGAGAATGATGGTAATGCTAGACAAGCCGCTAGGTATATTAAAGAAATTGCCGAGCGTTATGTTGATCAGTTAGAGGTTAAGCTTATTTATAGAAGAGACAGGTATTTGAGAGGTGGAGATCATACTCCTTTTTCGCAACAAGGATTTACAGCGGTTAGGGTTACGGAAATGAATGAAGACTTTAACAGGCAACACCAAGACATAAGAACTGAAAATGGGTTTAAATATGGTGATTTACCAGAGTATGTTGATTATAACTATCTCCAAAAAGTAACTCGTATGAATATGTCGGTGATGGCCAATTTGGGTCTATCTACCCAAGAACCTCAAAATGTAACCGTGATTACTTCTGGTTTAACTAATAAAACCCAACTAAAATGGGATGCCCCAAAAGGAAAGACTCCTTATGGCTATTATGTGCTCATGAGGGAAACAACTAGCCCTTTTTGGGAGCGAAAATTTTTCGTAAAAGAACCCACTGCTACCTTGGCTTACTCAAAAGATAATTACTTTTTTGCAGTGCAATCGGTTGATGAAAATGGTCACGAAAGTTTAATGATTATTCCAAAACCTGGTAGGTAATAGGAATTCTTAATTCCTATTACCTATTTTGGCTTGTCTAACACCTTGGTTTTCTTTGAGGTTAAATTTGTAGATGAAAGTTAAACGATACCTTGCTGCATTTGGCCTATTGGTTTGTGAAAGTAAATAGGTGCTGCCAGTTGTTGTGGTCTCGAATTTTTTTAGGTTAAATAAGTTCGTGACATCAAAAAGTAGCGTAGCCTTGTCTTTTAGTAGGAGTTTACTTATTCCAAAATCTAAATTGTGGATGCTTGCCGTTCTACTTTGGGCATTACTTTGTGCGCTGGTAAAATTATAGCGAAACTGAAAGCTTATTTTTTTTGGTAGTCTTGTCTGTACGCTAAGCCTGCTGGTTAAAATATTACCACTATAATAAAAATCCTGATCTGCGTAAAATCCTCTTTGCTTAAAGCGGTAAGCGTTAATTTCCATATTGATGTTTAAAAACTTGTATGGATTGTATAAAGCTGAAAGCTCTAGTCCGCTGCGGGTTTCTCCTTCAATATTTACAGGTGTTGTGATAAATACACCATCAGTATTTCTGTAGGTGTAATCTTGAATAACAGCTTTGTTGTGTTGATAATATAGAGAAGGGTTAAAAGTTAATTTGCTCCAGGTTTTTAAAAAGCCGAACTCCACTACATCTGCGTAGGAAGGATTTAAGTCTGGATTTCCCATATATTGTGAATTGAAATCAGTCAGTTCATTAAAAGGATATAATAAAAAGAGTGAGGGTCTGTTAATTCGTTTGCTGTAGCTGGCCTGTAGCGTTGCATTTGCCGTAAATTGATAGCTTAGGTTAAGTGTTGGAAAAAAACGGGTATACTCTTTAGTTTCATTAAATGATCCAGCCTTGTCTTCTAAAACAATTTTGGTCAACTCAGTTCTCACGCCTAATTGGTAAGCTATTTTGTTCCATTTGCTATTGAACTGTACATAGGCACTGCCAATAAGTTCATCGTAAACAATTTGGTTGTTAATATTATCAAATATCTCCCAATTGGCATTGTTTTGTTGCTCCGCTTTGTAGGCACTGGTTACATTACGTTTTTCAGCTTTAAGGCCTACCTCTAAATTGGCTAGGCTATCCAAAGGTTGTACGTAGTCTGTTTGTAGCATGAAATCTTTGCTAGAGCCAATAGAGCTGGTTCTAATGCCAGCAAAGTTTGTGGCTGCAGGAAAAGTTTTTTGGGTGGATAAATTCCAGTCCTTATCACTGTTCCAGAAGTCGTATTGCATATCTATGGTATACTTCTTATTTGCTTTGTCGAATGTTTTAGTATAGTTGAACTCTAACTGATTATAGTTCCTGTTTTCCCACGACTCGCCATTGCGCAATAATGTACTGTCCAGAGCTCTTCCTAATTTAGTGTAATCGTAATTTAAAGCTGTTTTGTCATGGTCTTTTGTGGTTTTATTTAAGAATGCCGCTGTAATGGTGTTGTGATTGTTGATTAAAAAATCCCCGCCAAAATATAACATCTTGGCATCGTCATGACGATCTTCATTTTGATTTTTATGAAGGAAATGGGTAACTCCGCCATCTTGAGTAGATTGATCAGAAGTATAAAGACCATCGTAGTCGGAATAACGCAACCCAAAAGTAGAGAAGAGGTTAATTTTGTTTGATTTATAGTTTAAACTTGGCGTAATTCTCGTTTCGTTGGGTACCCCTCCAACTAAGCTTAGCTGTCCGTTTAAACCGGATGCTTTGTTCTTCTTTAACACAATATTGATGATGCCTGCGGAACCAGCAGCATCATAACGAGAGGAAGGGTTGGTAATAACCTCCACTCTTTCTATCTGGTCTGCAGATAATTGGTCTAAAGCATTCCCTTGGGTAAGTCCAGAACGCCGCCCGTTAATCAATATTAAAACACTGCTGTTTCCTCGTAAACTTACACTTCCAGAAGGACTTACGCTAACTGATGGAACACTATTCAATAAGTCTAAAGAGGAGCCTGCTTTTGATAAGACATCTTTCCCAACCTGAAATACCTTTTTGTCTAGCTTTAAACTGGTGGAAGGCTGTTCACCGTTGATGGTAATTTCTTTCAATAAAGTAGCATCTGGTTGAAGTTTGATGATTCCTAGTCTGAAAGATGTGCCCAAACCAGATAAGGGTTTAACCAAAGTTTGATAGCCAATTAATGACCATTCGACTATTACGCTATCCTTCGAAGTAAACTCTAGGTTAAATATTCCTTTTTCATCTGTAATTGTTGCTGCTAATAATTTATTCGATGCATCCTTTACGCGTACGGTTACATAGGTGATTGGATCTGTGGAAGATTGTTCTTGTACCGTTCCATGTACTGATTTAATTGTTGATGAATTTACCTGTTGAGCTTTCCCGAAGGAACAACAAAGCAAGATGGCGAAGAATAAAAAAAGACTTTTCATGATGCAAGTTTAATGGGCATTGTCAGTCAATCGGTAGAAAACCATGTCAACGGCTCTATGTCCTTTCGAAATGCATTTTTATAGGCGGAGTATATGCTATCTTTGAGAGATGAAGAAATGCGTTTTTCTTTTTATGACGCTGTGCTTGTTAACCTCTTGCATGCCCACAGATATTCGCTTTAAGGATTATCCTCCAGTTTATAAAATGGGCGATGACCCTAAGTGGGCAGATAAAGATTTTGATGATAAAGGCTGGTTAACGGAAAGAGGGAATACCGAAGAGCATGTTTTTTGGGCGAGAGCAAAACTAGATTTGATAAAAAAGCCCGAAGGGCAGCTGGGATTGAAAATAGAAGGCTTTGGAGCTTTTGAGGTTTATTGGGATGGCAAATATATAGGTAGCAATGGGCGGGTAATTGGTAAAAATACACCCGAGCTGCCAGGGAGTTCGACCAGTTATTTTAGTGTGCCAGACTCATTGGCACAAACTGGAAGCCATTTGGTGGCGCTTAGGGCCTCGCAAGCTCATTTGCCAAAGGTGCACCGTATTATCAATGTTGGCCTAAGTAGTTATGAAAGTTTGCTCAGACAGCCCTTAATTACCACGTCATTTATGAATTTGATGGCTGGGGCTTTTTTAATAGCGGCTATTTACTACCTTTTTTTATATATCAATAGTAGGGTTAAACAATCCACAGTGCTGATTTTTGCAATCATCTGCTTTCTATTTTGTTCATTACTCATCTTAGAATATATCAAGTATTATGTAAGGATACCTTATACACGTTTCTACTTAAGGTTGGAACTAATTGGTTGGATAACTTTTGCCTTAGCCATGTTAGTTCCTTTATATTTTACCATCCAATTTAAATTTAAATGGAAAAAAATATTGATGGTCTTGCTTTTTGGTTCCTTGGTATCCATCTATATCTATTACTACAGGCATTATGATACTACGGCCATTTATTACAGCTTGGTCATGTGGGGCTTTTCTCTAGTCATCGTTTTTACTGCCGTTTATCAAAAGCAAAAAGGTGCAGTCATTGTATTGATTGGATTGCTTTTGCGAGTGCTGATTAATCAATATTTGTTTTATGATTTTAGCCTATTTATCAGCTTCTGTCTTATTGTTTTGTGTATGCTTTACCTACACAGTATTCAAATGAAAATGATTGAAGAAGAATATCAGTCTTCTCTGCTGCTCTCCTCAAAGCTGCAATTGGAACTGATTAAGAAGAATATCCAACCTCATTTTATCAAAAATACATTGACTTCTCTTATCGATTGGGTAGAGGAATCACCCAAAGAAGGTGTTGCCTTTATCCAGGCATTGGCCGATGAATTCGATATTGTCAACAGTATCTCGGAGCAGGCGCTGATTCCCATTAAACAAGAAATAGCACTTTGTAAAAAGCATTTATCTGTGATGCAATTTCGTAAAGAAATCCATTATGAGTGGGAAGAAAGCGGTATAGATGAAAATGAACTTATTCCGCCCGCAGTGTTACATACCATTTTGGAGAATGGCGTTACTCACAGTAGCCCCTTGGCAGATGGGAGTTTGAAATTTAAATTGTCCTTTTCATCGGGAGCTGATTATAAGCAGTATACTTTTGAAACCTTTGCTAATAACAGAGTTAAAATTAAGCCAAGAGATGGTGGTAATGGATTTATTTACATTAAGGCTCGTTTAAAGGAAAGTTATGGAGATCAATGGGAGTTCCAATCAAATGAAAACGAGCGGGGATGGATTTCTATCATTAAAATCTATATAAAATGAGGGTATTGATTATTGAAGATGAGGCTCGGATTGCCAAGAGGCTGCAGCGTATGGCTGCTAGTTTTTTTGAACAAAGTTCGGTGATTTCTATTTGTGATTCCGTTCAAAAAGGATTGGCTTATGTAGAGAATCATCAAATTGATCTTTTGTTGTTAGACTTGAACTTAAACGGTGAAAATGGATTTGATATATTGGAAGCAATGGTTTCAGAATCCTTCCATACCATTATTGTTTCTGCCTATACTGATAAAGCTATTACGGCCTTTGCCTATGGAGTGTTGGATTTTGTGCCTAAACCCTTTGACGAAAATCGCTTAAATCAAGCCTTTAAAAGAATAAAAAGCAACCTGAATAGAACTGAGCCGCTTAAATTTTTGGCGGTTAAAAAAGCTGGAAATGTTAAGCTGATTCCTGTTGAGGATTTACTTTACATTAAGGGAGCTGGAATATATAGTGAGCTACATTTACGAAATGGAAATCAGGAACTGCATGATAAATCGTTGGAAACACTCGCGCAATTATTACCCGCTTCTTTCGAGCGTATTCATAAATCATATCTAGTTTCTTTAGCTTTGGCAGAAAAGATAGTAATCCAACCAGGGAGTAAATACCAACTGCTAATCAAAAATGGGGAGCTGTTGCCAATTGGTAGAGCCAAGTATAAAGAGTTGAAGCATAAGGTTATCTAATTTAAGAGCAATAAAAAAGGCGGTAACCAGCCGCCTTCTTGTTATTAACTAAAACTAAACTAAAATCTTTATTTAATATTTCTCTTGGTAAGGATGAAGTAACCCAAAGTAAATAAAACCACTCCGTAAGCGATGCTTACCCAAACCTCTTGTGTAAAGATGGCAAAGCTTTCAGGATTAGCATTTTTTCCACCAGCACTTGAGCGTAAGGCTAAAGTAGGATGGCTATATGGGATTAGAAAAGCATATTTCCAGCCAACACTGGCAGTAATCATCCCCATGATGGCTCCTACAAAACCAATTCCCATAGGCTTTAAAAAGTCAGACCATATCAAGCTTAAAATAAACTGTACAGATAGGATACCTAAAGAGGCCAAAAACAGTTTGCCATAAAGCTTACTCAATATGATGGCTGGATTGTAATCGTTAAAAGTAAACTTAGGCACTAGTATTTGTAGTAAATATCCAGTGGAGTAGGTTAACGAAGCAAAAAGAAATAAACAGATGAACAATAAAGCGACAGCATATGCATATTTTGCCGCATAAATAGAAAGCTTATTTAAAGGTTGTGAAAATAAGGTTTTCCAAGTGTCGTTTTTGTGTTCGATGTTATTTACGGAAAATGCCATGAACATGACATAGAACGGTAGAATAAGCATGCCCATTGCGCCTAAAGCTGTACCGCTATATCGGAACCAGAGCATCATGCCCGGATAGTTGAGCTTAAGTATTTTAGCTGAGTTGGAGTAATATCCCAAGGCAATTAGCCCACAAATGATTACAGGCAAAACAATGGCTGCCCAAAATGCTAAGGTTTTACGTGATTTGTAAAACTCTGAAACAAAAGATATGTAGAATGAACGCATGATATTAGTTTTTAGAGGTGATGTCTAGAAATAAATGTTCGAGGTCTTTTTTCTCGGTATGAATAGCATAAACGGTTAAGCCGTTATTTACCAAAAGGCTGTTGTATTTGCCCATTTCTGCCTTGCCCGTGTAAGCTATTGTTACCAGACCTTCATCCATATCGATGATTTCAGCTCCAGTAGTGCTTAATATGTTAAGTGCGGCGGCGCTATCATCTACTTCAATTTTTATAACGGGCTTACTAAGATCATGTAGCTCGTTTATTTTGCCTTGAAAAAGCAATTCACCTTTATTGATGATGCCCACGTGGGTAGCTATTCTTTCAATTTCAGAAAGCAAATGGCTCGAAACTAGAATGGTTTTCCCATGTTTACCAGCTAGTTCAATCATCAAATTTCTAATTTCAATAATTCCATTAGGGTCTAAACCATTGGTAGGTTCATCTAACAACAATAGTTCAGGGTCGGCTATTAAAGCTAAGGCTATTCCTAAGCGTTGTTTCATGCCTAGTGAGTACTTGCCCGCTTTTTTATTTGCAGCACTTGATAGACCAACTAAAGTCAGCATCTCCGAAGCCTTGCGCTTGTCTATTCCTAAAAGGATACAGCGATTAATCAAGTTTTCTTTGCCTGTTAAGTGCGCATAAATGGCAGGCTGCTCTACTAAAGAACCCATTTGTCTTAAACAAGACGTACGGTTGTTGTTTAGTTCTTTACCAAAAATAAAGACGGTATCTGAAGACGATTGCAACAAATTCAGCAATATTTTAATGGTAGTGGTTTTCCCAGCCCCATTAGGGCCTAAAAATCCATAAATACTTCCTTTCGGGACTTGTAGTGATAAATCTTTCACTACAGTTTGTGAGCCAAAACGATAATTCAGCCCAACGGTTTCAATGGCAAATGATGTGTTCATGTTTATCTTAGGATTACGCTAGCAGCTTTAACAATGGTAGTATTGTCAGAAGCAGTAGTTGTTTTTACCATACCTTCTTCACTGTTGCTTGCATCGTTGTTATTGGAGGTGAATGCAAATAACATTACTACAAATACAGGGAATAATAAAAGTAGAAATGGCGATACGTTGGTTAACTTTTTCATGGTTCTAAGGTTTAAATTTTAATACTCTTTTCGTTTCCGTTGAACAAATAGAATAATTATTAAAACCCTGTGAAAATGTTTTAGACCAAGTGTAAAATATCCTAGATAAACGGTTAAAATGCCTGTTTGTCGAATAAATGGCCTAAATTGCCCATTCGTAGAAAAAAAATGCCAGTTGGTCGAAAGCACTTGTGCTAACAATGGCTTATGGCTAGTTTAGATAAATTTATTGTAGGCAAAATTATATAATGAAGAATAGCAGTAAAGCGTCATTAATACTGAATTGTGTGTTTTGGGGAATCATTGTTTCCATCATTGCAATTGCCTTGTTTTTTTCAAATAAGCCACATCCTTTAAAAGAGCTGGTTATCGACTATGTGGTTTTTGGTGCAATTAACGTAGCTGTTTTTTATATCAATTATATTGTACTTATTCCAGAGCTATTAAAGAAAAGAAAGCAGTATTGGTGGTATATCATTTGTTTTATTCTACTGATCGCAGCTAGTGTTGGTGTAAAGTTGCTGGTTGGCCTACTTAATCCGGAGCAGGTATTTTATTACGAGTCCGATAATGGTACGCGTAACCAAATTTCCATGAGCAATTATATCATTACGGTTATATTTATTGCAGGTTTTTTCTTGGTTTCCAGTAGTATCATCAAATTTGTGGTTGATTGGTTTTCTAATGAACGAATTCAGCGTAATTTGGAAAGTGAGAAAAAGGATATGGAGCTGCAGTTCCTCAAATCACAACTTAACCCACATTTTTTATTCAACTCTCTCAATAATATTTATTCATTAGCTTATCAAAAGTCGGATAAAACTGCAGATGCTATTTTAAAGCTATCGGAAATTATGCGCTACATGATTTATGAAAGCAATGATAGCTGGGTAAGTTTAGACAAGGAAATACAGTACGTAGAGAGTTATGTCGAATTACAAAAATTGAGGTTTAAAGACGGTGCTGCGGTTGAAATTAGTATCAATGGTGTGATTGATGGACAAAAAATAGTGCCGTTAATTCTTATTTCTTTTGTAGAAAATGCTTTTAAACATGGGGTCGCTAATGATAGCAATGACCCTATTAAGATTAATATTATTGCCAACCAAAAGATTTTGCATTTTAGTGTATCTAATAAAAAGAATGCCGCCAACAAGGATGCAATTGGAGGAGTTGGACTAAACAATGTAGAGCGTAGATTGCAGTTGTTATATCCCGACAGGTATAAGCTAAATATCGTAAATTCGTCTACACATTACACTACAGAACTAATGCTTGATTTATGATTTTAAAATGTATTGCCGTTGATGACGAGCCTCTAGCACTAGATATTATTGCCGATTACGTGGCCAAAGTGCCCTTTTTAGAGTTGGTAAAACGTACCGAAAGTGCCATTGAAGCCATGCAAATTGTGCAGGAAGGGAATATCGATTTGGTTTTTCTGGATATTCAAATGCCAGAACTTACAGGAATACAGTTTCTTAAAATCGCAGGGAATAAGGCCAGTTATATTCTTACTACTGCCTATTCGCAATATGCATTAGAGAGTTATGATTTAAACGTGTCGGATTATTTGCTGAAACCCATAGCCTTCGATAGATTTTACAAAGCTGTTGAAAAGGTACGTAATCAGCATCAAAAACAAGAATCGCCAATGCCAGTAGTTCCTGAGCCAGTAGCCACTCCAACTACGGCATCACCTATACAAGATTTTATCTTTGTTAAAACAGAGCATAAAATTCAGAAAATTGAGCTTGATGATATTCTTTACATTGAGGGATTGAAAGACTATATTTCTATTTTCACTAAAAACGAGCGTGTAATTACCTTGCAAAACATGAAGAAAATGGAAGAGACTTTACCCAAAAATGATTTTATTAGGGTGCACAAGTCTTACATTATTGCGGTAGATAAAATAGAGAGCATTGAACGTAGCCGTATCGCTATTGCTGGGAAGACAATTCCAGTGGGAGATACCTACAGAGATGCATTTTTCAAATTGATTGATACGAAGAACGTTTAATCTTTTTGTCATTCAGGATGCAACGAGGAATTTCCTAAGGTGCTTTATATTTATCATAAAACTTAGCGTTCTTAGCGTAACTCTTCCCTTTCTTAGCAGTTTAATTTTACCGCAAAGGGGAAAGAAATATTCGCGAAGAACGCTAAGTGGAAATAACAATCTATGCCTGTCCGATGTGCTGTTTAATGGCATTTTCTACTTGCAATACCAGTTCTTCGGGAGCTTTGTCTTCACGTTCTATAGGAGCTAAAACAGTCCATTTTAGTGGAAGTAAAGTGCCTAGCGGGTATGAGCCGTATCTAACAACTCTCCAAGAGTTTTCAATCGCCACGGGAACAATTAATGCATTTGGAACTATTTTAAGTAAAGTGGCAATTCCGCCCACTTGGAAAGGTTTCAATTGGCCATCTTTAGCTCTCGTTCCTTCTGCAAAAATAACGGTGCTCCAGTTTTTCTCGTTCATACGCCTGCCTAATTTGATAATTTCCCCGATAGACTGTTTGCTGTCTTTTCTGTTGATATTGGCACCACCGCCATATTTCAGGTTAAATGAAATAGAAGGAATGCCTTTGGTTAATTCAATTTTAGAAATGAATTTAGGGTGATGCTTGCGCAAGAACCAGATCAAGCTGGGAATGTCGTACATGCTTTGGTGATTGGCCACAAAAATGATCGACCTATCTTTTAGTAATTTGAAGTCATTTCTGAAGCTAACGCCATTCAGTAAGGTTAACTGCGAATAGGTCAAGAAAAAATTCAACACATCTACCGACCATTTATGTGCCGAGTAGCCAAATACTTTATAGCAAATCCATTGTATAGGATGAAAAATTCCCAAAAACAATCCAAAAGTCAGGTAGAATACTGGCGTTAGGAGGTAGCCCAAAAGCTTCTTCATTAGTTATTTTTTATAAGGTGTGTACTTAAACCAATCAATTTTTGCAAAGGTAGGAAGTTTTGCGTCTTTTATACTACCCGCCCATTTGATAGATTTGGTGGCCCATAAATTAAAAACCACTTGCATGGCCTTATTGGGTACAGCAGTGGTGGTGCGATGGACGATTTTGCCATCTACTTCCCATTCTATTGAGTTGGGTTTCCAATGGACCACATAAGTGTGAAAATCTTTTGTAGCATCAAAACTTAGAGGTGTATCCTTGTCGTTTGAGCGTTTATCCACCCAGTGGTTCAATGTAATTACCTTGGGGTACTTACCGCTAATTTCAAAGTCTATTTCCGTGTTTTGGGCCGCATTTGGGCGGTAAAGGAAAAAGGCAGTGATACAGCCCAGTGCATCCGATGCTTTTAATCGGGCTTCGAAACGGCCATATAAAAACATTTTTTTGCTGCGTAGTTCGGCACCAGTATAATCTTTACCTTGATGTTTATTGCGGTTGAGTTCCAATACTAGGTTGCCATTTGCTATACTGATATTGTTATCTGAAAAGTGAGCGAGATTGTTTTCGAAGGTATGGTTCTCGGCGTACCAGTCCATATCATAACGATTATCAAAATGTGTTGCCAATTCTGTTTTCTGCTGCAATTTCTGTGAAGTAGCGCAACCAGAAAACAAACCAATGGATAATAAAAAGTAGTTAAATCGCATGCTTAAATCACTCCTTTTTGTAGCATGATGTGTACTTTAAGAATAGCGGCAACACTCATGCTATCGGTAATTTCTCCATTCATCACCATTTCAAATGCCTTGGTAAAAGGCACTTTTATCAACTGAAGGTCTTCTGTTTCTTCGGGTGCCGCTTCTCCTAGTTGTAGGTCTTGAGCTAAATAGATAATCGCCAGTTCGTCACTTACCGAATTGGAAAGATGCATGCGCTGTATCTCAGTAAGTTTCGAAGCAATTAAACCAGTTTCTTCTATCAGCTCTCTCTTTGCACTCAGTTCAGGGTCGGTGCCTAGCGGACTGCCACCCTCTGGAATTTCCCAGCTATAGGCCTTTAAAGGATAGCGATATTGCCCAACCAACCAAGTGTTATGCTCCTTATCTAATGGCAATACACCAATCGCAAGGTTTTTAAAATGCACTTCCCCATAAATTCCATTGCCTCCTGAAGGGTTGATTACCTGATGCTCGGTAACGGTAATCCAGTTGTTGTTGTATTTTTCTTCGCTGCTAAGCGTTTTCCAAGGGTTATCGGTCATTAGAGGTTAGTTTATGGTTATATATGCCAGTAAAATAAAGGCAAAACTAACAAATAATGAGTTTGTCGCTAAGTCTTTACCCTAATTCTAGTTCTGCGATGTGGTTGGTGGTGGTACAGTTACCTTATTGGTTTTCACTTTTGTAAAACGATAGTTGATATTGAATACAAAATTGTTGGTGTTGCTCACGCCATAAGTGTTGGAGAAGAAGTTAAGTCCTTCGTTAAAAGTAGAATTCCTTCTTGCTCGGAAAGGGTCATTGGCGCTAATACGAGCGGTAAGGGTATTCTTTAAGAAAGTTTTGCGTGCCCCAAAACTGGTATTAATGGAAGCGCTATTTCGTCCAATGGCACTTACGTTGTTGTTGTAATTCAAATTAGCCTCAAAAGCGGTCTTGTAAGGTAATTGCATTGAGACACCAGCTCTTGATCTGATACTAATCCCTCCTCTGTTTAATGCGCTATTTAAGCTGGAGGTGTAGTTGCTCTGAATAATGCTAAAGTTCCCGTTCGCTGAAATTTTCTTGGTTGGTCTGTAGTTCCCAATAAGCATGAAAGCCAACGAATAGTTGGTGCCCACATTATCGAAGGTGCTTTCCGAAATACCGTTGTCGTTCACGAAGCGATAACGCTCAATTACCCCGCTAGCTCTGGAGTAGGAAATGCGAGGGGTAAAAGACCATTGCTTGCCAAAAGCGCCGAAGCTTATATCGAATTGGTGAGTGTAAGAAGGAGAAAGATCAGGATTTCCATAGGAGATATTCAGCGTATCGGCATTGTTTATCTGAGGGTTCAAGGTATTTTCTCTTGGACGGTTGATCCTTACGCTATAGGTAGCGCCAATATTGTATCTCTTCCTGAAAAATCTATTTAAAGACAAAGATGGGAAAAAGCTAAAGTAAGGGTTCACGTTATACACTTCGCCAGTAGAAAGGTCGAAATTAACATTGGTATATTCGCTTCTTAAGGCTGCCTTTGCCGACCATCCTTTGTTTCGATAATTATAAGATAGATATCCCGCTAAAATATTTTCGTTGTAAAAGAATTCGTTGCTCAGTTTATCATTAGCTACAAACTGTTGTGTTTTGTAGTTGAAGTTATCTACCAGTAAATCATTTTGGTTTTTACGATAGTTATAAGCAACACCAAATTCCAATCGATCTCTTTTGTTGAAAACTGGCTTGTCGTAATCCAAGTTGAAGTTGATTCCTCGGTTGCCAATTTCATTGTCGTTTTGCTGTAGGCTAGGGCTTAAATTGGCAGGAAAAGCATAGCTTCTTTCAAAGCTTCGGGTTGAGTTACTGCTATTCGTATTTACCGTAAAACCAGCTGTTAGCTTGCCGCCAGAGGTGTCAGTAGCTAAGCTATAGTCAGTGTTAAACACAAAATTATTACTGTTAGCATCACCTAAATTAATCTGATTGCGTAGGCGTTTGGTAATCTCCTGTTGGTCGATGTAATAAAAATCATTGCCCGACCAGCTATTGCTACGGTTTACATTATAGCTGGTATTTACCCGTAGGTTCTGCTTTTTGTTAATATCCCAATCCAGGGCAACTCTAAAGTTTCCACCGTTGTTTTCGTTGCGGGAGTTGGTGAATTGGTTGTAATAAAACGTAGTATCTGGGTTTTTGTAGATACTAGGATCTCGGTCTGTAAAAAAGTTGGTTCTATAACTTTCGTTGCTACTTTTGCCAATTCCCATCCTATAAGCTCCACCGCCTGTTATGCTATATTTTTCACCTTTATAAGAGGCATTTGCATTAGCATTGTTGTTCCCCTGTGTGCCTGCCGAAAGACCAACGTTACCATTAAAACCTACCTTAAAGCCTTTTTTCATCACAATGTTAATGATACCTTCTCCATCCGCCGAATATTTGGCAGGTGGATTGGTCATCACTTCAATTTTTTCGATGGCATCAGAGGGAAGCACATTTAACAAGTCGGCAATGTTGGAGGTCATGTAATCAGAGGGCTTGCCATCGATAAATACCCTTGTGCTTCGTTTGCCAGAAATGGTCGTATTGCCATCAATGTCAACTTCTACCATGGGTACGTTTTTAAGCAGGTCGGTGGCTGTGCTGCCTTCTGCCAAAATGCTAGAACTTACATTGTAGGTAATTACGTCTGCACCTACTTCAATCACAGGTTTTTCGGAGGTGATTACCACCTCATTCAAATTGTTTTGCTCAGCAGCTAATTTTAAGGTGCCTAGGTTTTTGTCTGATTCTTCTTTGTTTACAATCACTTCGTTAATAAACAAAGGTCCAAAACCAACGTAGCTTACTTTAACTTTATAAGTGCCAAATTTGATGTTGTTGAATTTAAAGAAACCGTTTTCGTCAGTCTGAAAAGTAACCAAAGGTTGTTCTACGCCACTCTCAAAAATGGAAACCACTGCAAAAGGAATAGGCAAAGCCCCAACTTCCTCAATAACTTTACCTCTAATAATGCCTTTTTCGGATGTTTGTGCGTTTGCTAGAAAGGGAATAGTAAATAAAATAAAAAAGATTGCAGCAAGTAAATTCTTCAACGTTGGTTTAGGTCTAAATCAATACTAATATATTAAGAAACTCTCTAAAATTCAATTTGATAAGGTAGCTTGTTTCAAAAAGATAGTTTGTTAACCTGTTTGGATAAAAAAAATCCCTTAAGGTTTAATTTCCTTAAGGGATTTTTTAATGGTTTTAAATTATGTTAAAAATGCTTACGAAAGTATTTAGAAGCTTTCCTCGTCTGATCTTGGAGCTTCTTGAGTTTTCTTTTTCTTTTGGCTAAAATCAGTCTTTCCAAAACGATAAGAGAATGTTAATGAACCCATGTTGCCAGCTCTTGCTCTGCTAAAGTTAATGGTAGAACCTGTGTTGTTAGCATTGGTGTTGTCGAACTCCATTTGGAACTTACGGGTGTTGAACAAGTTTCTGATGTTGAAGCTCAAACTTGCTCTTTTGTTCATCAAATCCATTTTGGCACCAGCATCAAATCCGTACATTGCTTTAAAAGTTCCTTGTGCGGTAACCTCGTTTGAGCGATAATCTGCTCTCAACTGTAGCGTGATGTTGTATGGCAAGGTAATGTTGTTGGTAATGTTGGCATTATAGCTCATCCCGTCAACGTCTTTTGTCCCAAATGCGGCTACGCCCTCAATTTTTCGGTAGTATAAATTAAAGTTGGTGGTGAAGTTCCATTTTTTAGATACGTCAAACTTTCCAATTAACTCTACACCGCTGTTTTTTGCACTGGTAAGGTTTTGAGGAATGGTTAAGCTAACCCCTTCTTGTCCATTATAATCATCATATCTAATGCGTTGGATTACATCATTAGTTTGACGGAAATAGGCTGACGATACTAAAGAGAATTTCTTGAAGAAGCGACTGTAGCTAAATTCAAAAGCATGCACGTCTTCAGGCATTAAATTCACGTTACCCATACGATGGTTGATAGGGTCCGAAACATCTAAAAACGGATTGGTATCCCATCCACGAGGGCGGTTCACACGGCGACTATAGCTTAACTGAAGTTGCTGCTCATTTTTAAGTTTTTGAGTTAAGAAAATACTTGGATATAAACGGGTATAGGCTACTCTTCCTGGGGTGTAGCTAATGTTTCTGTTGACATCATAGGTTCCCATTTCTGTCTCTAACGCAGCATCTTCTCCTCTTAAACCAACTTGGTAGCCAAAGTTCTTGATTTGGTTTTGGTAGTTCACATAAACGGCATGTACGTAGTCGTCACTATTAAAGTCGTTACTTAAGGTGCGGCTAAATTCGTAGGCACCATTGATTAATGAATCGGCAACAGTTCTGCTGTTTGAGACTCTGAACTGGCTTCTATAGCCCGCTTCAATGCGTGAGGTTTCCGTTAATGGTAAAGTATAATCTAACTGTATGTTGTAGTTCTTGTTATCGCTAGGCCTAACGGTACGTTGTTGCAAGAAAACGGGAGAAATTGGCGCACCATTTTCTAAATACTTGTTGGTGTCAAAAAGCTGATAAGTGTCGTTATCGCCAGTGGCATAACTTGCATTAAAAGTTAGTTCTGCTCCTTTTTTCTTGAATTTTTGTACAAAATCTAAGCTTAAATCATAGTTGTTTCCTTTACGGTCTCTAGTATTCACACGGTTAGATAAATTTAAAGGGGAGTTTGCTGCATTATAATCGCTGAAGCTGATATTTTCAATTTCATCGCTATTTCTGATGTTGAAACCTCCAGATAAGCTTACCGTGCTCTTTTCGGCAAGGTTGTAGTCTATGCCTAATTTAACATTATGCCCTTTTTCTAACTCGTTAGAATTGTTGCTTTGGTTGATGTGGCCACCACCTCTTACACCGCTTTGATAAAACGTATTGTTATAGCCATTGCCAGGTCTGTTGCCATAGCGGTAGCTGTAATTAGCGTAAAGGTTGATGTTTTTATTTTGAAATGATAGGTTGGTAGAACCATTATAGTTATCTCTGTTTCCAGCGGTTAAGGCTACATTTCCATTAAAACCTAATTTCTTGTTTTTCTTTAAAACAATGTTGATGATTCCTGTTTGGCCTTCGGCATCATATTTAGAAGAAGGGTTGGTGATTACTTCAATAGTTTCAATGGAACTTGCGGGAATGGAAGCTAAAATTTGAGCTACATCACCACCACCAATTAACGACTGTTTGCCGTCAATTAATACCCTAGCCGCCGAACCTCTTAAAGAAACGCCGCCGTCCATGTCTGTTTGTACAGAAGGTACATTTTGAAGCACATCCGTTGCAGAACCACCTTCACTCACTACGCTTTGGTCAACTGAGAAAACTTTCTTGTCGATGCCTAGTTGCATGGTTGGCTTTTGTGCCGTTACGGTTACTTCATTAAGGATATTGCCTTTGCCCGTTTTCATTTTGATAGTACCTAGGTTGATGCTTTTTAGGGCGCCTGTGATAGAGATAGAATCTCTAACCATGGTTTGGTAACCTACATAGCTAGCTTTGAAAGTATAAACGCCGTTAGCCAAGTTTGGGATGGCAAAATTGCCGTCTACGTCAGATTGAACAATCCTAACGGTTGCTTTTGTTTTTCTGTCTGATAATATTGCCGAAGCGTAGGGAATTGTTTCGTTGGTTTGGGCATCTACAATTTTGCCACTTATTTTTCCGGTGTTACCCGATTGTGCGTAAATTTTTACAGTTGCAATACAAATAACAGCAGCTAATAAAAGAACTTTGCGCTTAATCCTATCCATTTAAATTCAGTTGAGGTGTTGTGTGTTAAATAAGGGCACAAATCTCGTGAATAAAAGATTTAAAAAAAGGGCGTAACCATTTTATTACAGCGTTTTTATGCTTGATTACAGTAATATTTTTGATAAAGAAGCGCTAGACTATCCTAGCTATAGAAATTTGGTAGATGAGCTATTGGCTCAGGGTCAAACTACGGGTCCAGACCATTCGGAGTCGATGTTGCACTACACTAAAATGAATGTGCAACGCATGAACAGGGTTGATAAAACCACTGTGTTGGGCGAAGAAATTTTAGAAACCCTAAAAGGAATTAAAGGGAAATATCACTTTTTAGTGATTACCGAAGGTTGGTGTGGTGATGCGGCGCAAATTGTGCCTGTTATTAACAAAATTGTTTCGGAAGCTCCCGAGAAATTTAAGTTGAAACTTACCCTGCGTGATAAAAACTTACCATTGATTGATGTACATTTAACGAATGGTGGCAGGTCAATTCCTGTTTTATTAATATTGGATGAGGCTGGAAACTTATTGTTGCCTAAATGGGGACCTCGCCCTGCCGTTTTACAAAACTTGTTGGCCGAGTGGAAAACAGAAGGAGTTGAAATGCCTGAATTGGCCGAAAAGCTTCATGGTTGGTACGCGAAGGATAAAACTGCCGCGACTCAGCAGGAACTTAATGAATTGTTGAAGCAGTTGCTTTAATAGGAACCATCATCTTGTGATGACGTAAATAATCCGTCATTTCAATCCTGAACTTTCTGGAGAGAAATCTAGCAAAATGGATATACAAGTTGCTAGATTTCTCTCTGCGTTCGAAATGACGAATGAGTTAAGTTCATCGTCTTCCTAGACCCTCTCCTTGAAAAAGAGGGGACAGGAACTTTGGTATCTTACTTTAATCGCTCGATAATTTCTGCAGTGGTTAATTTCTCTTGTTCGCCGCTGGCCATATTTTTTAGCGTAAGCAAATTATTTTGCATCTCTTCTTCGCCAATTAAAATCACATAAGGAATGTTTTTGGCATCGGCATAGCTCATTTGTTTTTTTAGCTTGGCCGAGCTTGGATAAAGTTCTGCAGCAATATTAGCTGTTCTAAATTGTTGTAATATTGGCAAGGCATAAAGCTCTGCATTTTCATCAAAATTGCTAAGAAGTACTTTTGTGCCTTGTTGTGCTGAAGTAGGGAATAAATTCAGTTCTTCCAGTACGTCGTAAATACGGTCGGCACCAAAAGAAATACCTACACCAGTAAGGTCTTTTAAGCCAAACATGCCGGTTAAGTCATCGTAACGACCACCGCCGCCGATGCTGCCCATGGCTACTTCATTGGTTTTTACCTCGAAAATACAGCCTGTATAATAGTTAAGCCCTCTGGCTAGGGTAATATCAAGTTCGATAACAGTTTTCAGTTCTGAATTTTCAGTGGTCAGTTTTGAAACGTAATTGAAAACCGTCTCAATTTCTTCGATACCTTTTAAGCCGGTTTCAGAAGTTGACAGGACAGTCTTCAAACTTTCCAACTTTTCAACATTAGAACCTTCCAACAAAATAACAGGTTTCAGTTTTTCAATGTCAGCTTCGGTAAAACCTCTTTCCATAAGTTCTTTAGCAACACCATCCAAACCTATTTTGTCTAGCTTGTCGATGGCTACTGTCATATCAACAATCAGCTCCGGTTTGCCAATAATTTCGGCAATACCTGATAAGATTTTGCGGTTATTGATTTTAATATTGAAGTCTTTTAAACCCAGATTGGTTAAAGCTTCGTGATAAATTAAAATAAACTCAGCCTCGTTTAATAGGGATGGAGAGCCTACCACATCAGCATCGCACTGGTAAAACTCACGATAGCGTCCTTTTTGTGGTCTATCGGCACGCCATACAGGTTGTACCTGAAAACGTTTGAAAGGAAAAGCGATATCATTTTGGTGCATCACTACGTAACGAGCAAAAGGTACGGTTAAGTCGTAACGCAAAGCTTTTTCTGAGATTTTAGAAATAGTAGCATTCGAGTTTTTGGAGGCTAATAATTGCTCATCAACTTTAGCTAAATAATCCCCAGAATTCAATATTTTGAAGATTAACTTATCGCCTTCATCTCCGTATTTGCCAGTTAAGGTTTGCAGATTTTCCATGCTAGGTGTTTGTATTTCGGCATAGCCATATTTGCGGAAAACCGTTTTAATGGTATCGTAAATATAATTGCGTTTCACCATTTCTATTGGCGAAAAATCTCTTGTTCCTTTTGGTAAGCTTGGCTTGGTTACTGACATGCCGCAAAAGTACTTAATTAAGGTGAAAGGTAAAAGATGTGGTTTTGAACTGGGCGTTATTTAGAACGTAGTAGCTCTGCGAAGTAAAATCTTTAGAAAGGTAATTTGAAATCAGGTCTGGAAAAATATGTGATATGACACTGCAAGATTTCCGTACTGAAAATTTGGGAATAGGCTTGAGTAGAAATGACGCATTATTGAATCGGTTTAGGTTGAATAAACCCGATTGAGCGGATTAGCCCGCAGGTGAAGTGCAACGAAACCGAGGACTATGAGCGAAAGCGGGACTAACTTGAATAGTTGCACAAAGGTACTTTTCTAAAAAAAGGAAAAGGCTCCCCTTTGGAAGCCTTTATTTAGGTAGGTAATTCAACTGGTTTTTGGTCATTTACTATAATTTGCAATAGGGCGGCAATAAGTAGGAAATTATATTCCATTCCGTTTCTGCCGCCTCCTACTACAAACCATCCTTCTTGAAAATGAACCAAAGCGATACCCATTGCCAAAATGAAAATGGTGAGGAGGCTGGCCGGTTTTACACATCTGTTTGTAAACAATAGCACAGCACAAATGACATGAGAGATTTTAACAGTCCATGCGATGGCGAGACCAAAAGGTGCGAAACCGATGTTGTTGAGATACAGATTGCCAAAGGCATTTATTCCGCCGTTAAACATGCCCAATACGCTATGTGTTAGCAGAATAATGCCGATGGCAATGCGTAAAATCAAGGTGGATTTCATCGTTAGTGCTATAATTTAAATGCCAATCCTATTCTGGCATTAGTTGAGCCGATATCGCCCACTTCTGTAAAGACACCGATTTTTTTGCTGAAGTAGTATTTGCCTCCAGCATACACGCCCAAATAAACGCCACTGCCGTAGCTGTCGTCTAAACCACTATTGGAGAAGCTATCTTTCCATTTAAAGCTTCTGTAGCCTACGGTGGCACCGCCATATAAATCTATTTTTTCGGTATTGATTTTTAGCAGTTTGTTGAAATGGTAGGAAGCTCTTGCTCCCACGTAAATGGCCGTAAACTTATAAGATAGCCCACTGCCGTATTTGTAGTTGTTGGAAAGATAATCGGCATTCGCACCTACGCTAATGTCGTCGGTAATCCCTTTTTCGTAAGAAGCTCCGAAGGGAATGCCTCCGTTATAAAATGAGTTGACACCAATACCTACATGAAGTAGATTGTCGCCTTTGCTGTAACCAAAGTTTTGTGCTTGGCTAATGAATGCTGTGCTTACGAAGAGCAAAAATAGAACTGTTTTTTTCATTGATGATTGTTTCAAATGGTTGTTATCGTAATTGAATGGACGTGTTTTTCTCCTATATCCTTGTATTTAAGGAATAGACAGATAAAGCAAAGCTAAAAGGAGGAGGGAAGCTGGTATTGTAAAAAACCGACAGTTTTAAAGTTCTGAAATGAAGGCGGCACTTTCTGAAAATAGAAATTTTTGTCGCTGGAAATCTTGTGGGGTAGTATCTGCAAAGCGTCTAAAGTCTTTAATAAAGTGCGATTGGTCGGCGTAATGTAATTGATATACGATAGAGGTCATCTCTATTGTAGGAGAGGTGGTCAGTAATTCTAATGATTTTTCGAAGCGAACCATACGCTGGTATTTTTTTGGACTGATGCCCAAGTTGGCTTTGAATAGCCTTTCGAGTGTTCTTTCAGTAATGTGATAGCGTTTTTGCAGGGCAAACAAATCAGTATTGAAAGCAACTTCATTGTTCAGGATAATTTCTTGAATGCTGCTGTTTACTATTGTTTTTGTATGGAGTTTGTTTTCGATGAAACGACCTATCGCATTGATTCTCGTTTCATGAGTTTGAGCCATATTGAGTTGTTCAATTAAGTGGCCGTAACCTAAGGTTTTTAAGTCTAAAATAGTATCCACCATTTCTTGACTGTTTAGCCTAAAGATTTGATAGAGGGCAAAGGGATAAAAACTTACCCCAAAATGGGAGAAGTTGGATTCTATTTTAGCGGTTGACGTATAGGTATCGATACCACAAATATAGGCTTGCGGTGTTTGGTGATTGGCTAGGCTTGTTAGCAAAGGCCTTTCATCTACCTGAAATACTAAACGAGGAAATCTATCGGCAAAGTTTTTAAATAGGATTGTTTTTTGTGAATCATCGATATCGCAGCTCCAGAAATAGCGCACGTAGTTTCTTAAATGCTTTGGAACTGGATATATTTTGAAATTCATTTTGTGGGAAATTGTCAATGATATTGGTGATATCGGAGCGGCTTTACATAAAAATGAGAAAAATAATGTGAATATTAAAATGGAATCAGTGAGATATGATGAAGTAGGTTGTTTACCATTTGTAATGGTTAAGGGTTTTAGTTTGCTAAATTAGATGTTTGTCAATCTCATAGGTTTGTGCTCAAAGTATCCTTCGACAGGCTCAGGATGACAGGAGTGGTAGTTGGATTGCTTTTATAAGCCCTATTTCGAAGATTTAGCTTGCTCGTTAAAATCGAGGCACAAATTCAGCCAAAACTCAAAATCTTCTTTTCGATGAAAACCAATAGGCTCTACGTAGCAATAGCCAGCCATTTGCTTCCCTTTCATTATCATGGGTAAGAATCCTCTTTTTTCTGCCAATTCTTCGAGCAGGTTCGGGTTGAAACGACACATTAAGTTTTCGCCACTTACATTAATGCACATTTTATCGTTAACCATGAAAGCCAGACCGCTAAACATCCGTTTCTCTTCTACTTTGAGGTTTGGGATTTCGGCTAAACGTTCCCTTATTCTATCTGCTAGTTCGATGCTGTAGGCCATAGTTAAAGTTATTCATTTTGGCCTTAAAAAGAAAAAGTCCCGTATGTACGGGACTTTTAATATGATGTGTCATTCTGAACAAAGTGAAGAATCTGTTGAGAGATTCCTCGTCGCTACGCTTACCTCGGAATGACAAAGTGTTTTTGATTATGCCAATAACCTGATTGGGGCTTCTAACAACTGTTTTAAAGTTTGTAAGAAAGCAGCACCAGTTGCACCATCAACTACACGGTGATCGCAGCCTAGTGTTAATTTCATTACGTTACCTGGAACAACTGCACCATTTTTAACTACAGGAACTGCTTGAATAGCACCTACAGACAAAATAGCCCCGTCAGGAGAGTTGATGATTGAAGTAAACTCATCGATACCGAACATACCTAAGTTAGACACGGTGAACGTTGAACCTTCCCAATCAGCAGGGGTTAATTTTTTAGCTTTTGCTTTAGCGCCATACTCTTTTACTTCTGCAGAGATGTATGACAATGATTTGCCATCTGCAAAACGTACAACAGGAACCAATAAGCCATCTTCAACAGCCATAGCTACACCGATGTTGGTATGCTCGTTGAAACGGATTTTATCGCCACCCCATGATGAGTTTACGGCTGGATGTTTTTTCAAGGCTACGGCAACCGCTTTGATGACGATATCGTTGAAAGAAACTTTAACAGGAGCTACATCGTTGATGCTTGCGCGAGCAGCCATTGCGTTGTCCATGTCTACACTAATGGTTAGGTAGAAGTGAGGAGCGGTGAATAAGCTTTCGCCCAAACGTTTTGCAATGGTTTTACGCATTTGCGAAACTGGCTTCTCAGTATATCTTTCTTCGCCCACATAAGTAGGGATTACCGGAGCTACAGCAGCTTTTTCAGATGAAGCAGCAGGTGCATCAGCTTTAGCAGGAGCCGCCGAAGGTGTAAAGTTCTCTACATCCTTTTTAATGATACGGCCGCCGTCTGCACTACCAGCAACTTGCGCTAAATCAATTCCTTTTTCTTTTGCAATTTTCTTAGCCAAAGGTGATGCGATGATACGTCCGCCGTTAGCGTTTGATACTGCAGCAGGAGCAGCTTCTTCTTTTGTCGCCTCAGCAGCTTTAGGACTTTCCTCTTTGCTTGCAGATTTTGCAGCAGGAGCATCGCCAGCGGCTAAAATGCCAGAAACATCTGTTCCTTCTGGACCTACAATAGCAATGATACCGTTTACTTTAGCAGCTTCACCTTTTTGTACGCCAATGTGCAATAAAGTACCAGTAGCATAGCCCATTACTTCCATAGTAGCCTTATCGGTTTCTACGTCAGCAAGTACATCGTCATCTTTTACTTTATCACCTACTTTTTTATGCCATTCAGCAATTACGCCTTCGGTCATTGTATCACTTAGCAAAGGCATACGGATTACGGTAATACCTTTTGCAGAAAGTTCTTCTTCGCTTAAGCCAGCACCTTGAGCAGGAGCAGCTTCTTCTTTTTTCTCTTCAGCTTTAGGCTCTTCTGCTTTTGCAGCACCACCTTTAGAAGCCTCTAATAAGTCTTTATAGTCTTCGCCTTCTTTACCAACAATTGCCATTAGGGCATCAATTGGTACTGCTTGGCCTTCTTCTACACCAATATATAGTAGTGTGCCATCCCAGTAAGACTCCATGTCCATGGTTGCTTTGTCTGTTTCAACTTCTGCTAAAACATCACCGCTTTTTATTTTATCGCCTACTTTTTTGTGCCACTTCGCCAAAACCCCTTCGGTCATGGTGTCGCTCATTTTAGGCATATTAATTACTTCAGCCATCGATATATCTTTAATTGAATGCTTGTCTAAAAATTAAATTTGTTGAAAAGGGTAGTTTTGTTCTACATAAATATCAGTGAACAATTCTTCTGGCTGAGGCCATGGAGATTCTTCAGCAAATTTTACAGACTCGTCTACAATGCTTTTTACTTTTTCTTCAATTTCGGTTACCCAAGCCTCATCAGCATATTTTTCTTTAAGGATAATGTCTTTGATGTGTTCGATTGGGTCTTTTGCTTTGTACTCTTCCAATTCTTCTTTGGTACGGTATTTTGCAGGATCCGACATAGAGTGACCTCTGTAACGGTAAGTTCTCATTTCTAAGAAGGTTGGTCCTTCTCCAGCACGAGCACGTTGAATGGCTTCGTCCATAGCGTTGTGTACCGCTACTGGATCCATTCCGTCAACAGGTGCACAAGGCATATCAAAACCTAAACCAATTTTATAGATGTCCATCATGTTGGTAGTACGTTCTACCGATGTACCCATGGCGTAACCATTGTTTTCGCAAACAAAAATTACTGGAAGTTTCCATAGCATGGCCATGTTGAAAGCTTCATTTAAAGCTCCTTGACGTACCGCGCCATCACCCATGTAGCAAATGTTTACATTGTTGGTGCCTTTATATTTTTCTGCAAAAGCGATACCCGCACCTAGTGGCATTTGTCCACCTACGATACCGTGACCACCATAGAAGTTATGCTCTTTGCTGAAAATGTGCATTGAACCACCTTTGCCTTTTGAGCAACCAGTAGCTTTACCATACATTTCGGCCATAATACTGTTAGCACTCATTCCAAGCGCTAAACCATGAGCGTGATCTCTATAAGAAGTAACCATTGAATCGCCTTGTTGCATCGCAGAGATTGCTCCCGCAACTACGGCTTCTTGTCCAATATATAAATGGCAAAAACCTCTGATTTTTTGCTGACCATAAAGTTGTCCAGTTTTTTCTTCGAACTTGCGCATCAGCAACATCGACTCAAACCACTTCAAATAGGTATCTTTATTAATTTCTACTGCACTCATGTTTTGATGATAAATTTTTTATTTACGAGAGCAAATCTAATCTATTTTCTTGTATTTTTTCATAGGCATTTGTGTAAAAACATCAAAGGGTAGTGGTTAAACCCTCTGTTGTACTGCTTTTTATACCGTTTTGAGAAATGGTAAATTTTACACTATTCATTTTGGGTGTATTTGGGAAAACTCAAAGGCTTTAAAATCAGAAATTTTATTTGGCATTGGGAGGCTTTGGCGTAATTTCTGATTTTACTCAAAAAAAGCTAGTTCTTAAATAAAAAAATCGTTTAATAATTGCCGTTTGGAAGGCCTCAGGATAAAAAATGTTAATAACTTCACTTTTTAACATTTTAATATTTGGATTAAAGAACCATTAATTATAATTTTGCTGCCTAACAATAAGCCCAAGTTGGTTTACGTTAAGTGTAAGTGTTGTTTACCCAAACTTAATAGTATAACATGATTAAAAAGTTTTTGTTTTCTACTTTAATCGTTCTCGCAGCTTTTTCGGCAACATTTGCCCAAAGCAAAACTAAAGAAGCTGCCAAAGTAGAAGATCCAGACAATTTAGCTTCGCAATATTTCTCGCAAGTAATGGGAGTTGCTGTGAACGCAACATCAAACCTGAAATTATATAAGTTTATTTACGAATGGATAGGAACTCCCTATCGTTTTGGTGGCAACACTAAAAAAGGAATAGACTGTTCGGCTTTTACCAAAGCTATTTACGACAAAGTTTTTAATACTACCATTTTACGTAACTCTCGTGATATCTTTAGCATGGTTAACCCATTATCTAAGGATGAATTGAAAGAGGGAGATTTAGTTTTCTTCAAGATCAAGAGCCGTAGCATTTCACATGTAGGTATTTATTTGGGCGATAATCGTTTTGCTCATGCCTCAAGTACGCGTGGTGTGGTAATTAGTAATTTGAATGAGCCTTATTATAGTCGCTATTTTTATAAAGGTGGTAGGATTATTGAACCGGGCGACAAAGAGTTTATAGAAGAATAAGTTAACTAAAACGATATTAGATGATCCTTCCCAAATTGGGAGGGATTTTTTTTGAAATATGATGAAGAAAATTTTTGGACTACTTATTTGTATTGCTACCGTTTATGTGTTGGTGAGTTGCCAAAGCAAATCTACAGAAGCAAAGCAGGTTGTTGATATAGATACGCTGCCGAAAGCGAGAAAAATAAAAGATACGATCAGTATTGTAGCCGTAGGTGATATGATGCTGGGCTCGGCTTTTCCAAGTAAACTCAATTTACCTCCTGATGATGCTGTTAATAGTTTTAAAGCAGTTGATACTTTTCTAAAAGGGGATATTGTATTTGGTAACCTAGAGGGTTGTTTTTTAAACTCTGGAAATTCTTCCAAATGCAAAGGGATCAACCCAAATAATTGCTATGCCTTTAGAATGCCCGATCGTTACGCTGGTATTTTTAAAGCTGTTGGTTTTAACGTGCTTAGTGTAGCCAATAACCATGTGGGTGATTTTAACAATAAGGGGCGTAAGAATACCGCCAAAATTTTGGACTCCTTGCAAATCCATTATGCAGGTCAGTTGGATAAGCCTTTTGATTTGTTTTCTATTGATAGTGTGAGGTACGCTTTTGTGGCCTTTGCTCCCAATGAGAATACCGTTTCCATTAAAAATATAGATAGTGCCAAGCTCTTAGTGGCCGAACTGAAGAAACAGGCTGATATTGTAATTGTATCTTTTCACGGTGGTGGTGAAGGTGCCAGATTTGAGCATGTTACTCGAAAAACCGAAATCTTTTATAACGAAAACCGTGGGAATGTATATGCTTTTGCGCATGGCGTAATTGATGCGGGTGCAGATGTGGTGTTGGGACACGGACCACATGTGACGAGAGCTGTGGAGGTTTATAAAAACAAGTTTATTGCTTATAGTTTGGGTAATTTCTGTACTTATGGCATGTTTAGTTTAAAAGGTCCCAATGGAATAGCGCCTTTGCTACAACTGAAAATAAATAGCCAAGGTGATTTCCTGTATGCTGATGTGGTTTCTGTGAAACAGGATAAGGTTAATCGCTTAACTTTAGATGATAGTGGCGCCGCATTTCAAAAAATAAAGACGCTTACCGATATAGATTTTAAGGGGCATGAACTAAAGTTTGAAAACAATAGAATATCACTGAATGAAAAATAATAAACTGATTATCCATTATATTATTGCAGTAGTAGCCATGGCGGTGGTGTTTTATGCTTTGTTCCTGCTTTATCAGGATCCAGGACGGATTAGGTTTTTGATTCTCACTATTATTGCTTGTGCGGTAGTTGCATTGGGGCAGGTTCTTATTATTCGACAAAAGAAATCTCTAAACAAGAAATAATCAGTGCTTAGGCTTCGTCTTTAGTGTTCTTAATCAGGCCAATGCCCGACGTGAAAAAGATGATGGCAATAACAGCTACTACAACAAGTTCTCTTGTTCCCGCAGTATGTTTTAGAAAACCCCAGCCTGCATAAATTATTCCTACAATGCCAAGAATGGTTAAAATAGTGCCGAAAGTTCTTTTTACGTTCATCTCTATATTCAGTCTTGCATAAAAACAGCTTAAAGTATTTTTTGTTTGTTGGGCTGTTTTGAGATTTGTCTATTGTTTTTTGGATTAATAGAGATAGCGATGCGGCTTGCTGGTTTATTTTTAGTAATATTGGTCATCAAAAATTATTGCTATGGAATACTTCGGTTATGGTGTGCTTGTATTTGCACTCATTATTCTTTTCAGTTCATTTGTTACGGTTAGACAAGGAACAATTGCCGTGATTACTATTTTCGGTAAATATCAACGATTGTTACGCCCCGGGCTTAGTCTTAAAATTCCTTTGATTGAGGTAATCCATTCGAGGATATCTATTCAAAATCGTTCGGTAGAGCTATCTTTTCAGGCGGTAACGCAAGATCAGGCCAATGTATATTTCAAAGCCATGTTGCTTTATTCGGTACTTAACCATGATGAGGAGACGATTAAAAACGTAGCCTTCAAATTCGTGGACTCTAATAACTTAATGCAGGCACTAATTCGTACCATTGAGGGCTCTATTCGTGCTTATGTTGCTACTCAGAAGCAAGCAAATGTATTGGCTCAACGTAATGAAATTGTAGAGCATGTAAAACATCAAATTGACCAAGTGTTGGAAAGCTGGGGTTACCACCTACAAGATTTGCAACTGAACGATATTACTTTCGATGAAGAGATTATGCGCTCAATGAGCCGTGTGGTAGCTTCTAATAACTTAAAAGCTGCTGCTGAAAACGAAGGTCAAGCTTTATTGATTACCAAAACCAAAGCCGCAGAGGCTGATGGTAATGCGATTAAAATTGCTGCCACTGCTGAACGTGAAGCTGCACAATTGCGTGGTCAGGGTATTGCATTATTTAGGGAGGAGGTTGCGAAAGGTATGACTAATGCCGCTCATGAAATGCAACAGGCCAACCTAGATACTTCAGTAATTCTATTTACGATGTGGACAGAGGCAATTAAGCAGTTTGCAGAGTATAGTGAAGGTAATGTGATTTTCTTAGACGGTAGCACAGAGGGTATGAACAATACCATGAAGCAGATGATGGCCATGCAGATGAGTCAAAAAGCGGCAGCAGATAAGAAATAATTTAATTTAACCATCTTAGACATTTAAGAGCATTTTAGTCGCATGGCTTAGATGGACCAAGGTGTCTTAGGTGGTTTTGTTCTTTTTCCATTTTAGTATTGAACCATTAAGGTATTAAGGGACATTAAGTTTTTTAAATAGGGCTTGTTCACTTGACCATCTTAGACATTTAAGAACATTTTAGTCGCATGGCTTGGATGAACTAAGGTGTCTTGGGTGGTTTTGTTCTTTTGCCATTTTAGTATTGAAACATTAAGGTGTTGAGGGACATTAAGTTTTTTCAAATAGAACATATTCATTTAACCATCTTAGACATTTAAGAACATTTTAGTCACATGGCTTAGATGAACTAAGGTGTCTTAGGTGGTTTATAATTTAAATCTATAAGTCCAACCTTAAATTAATCGTTTCAATAGCCTTAGCTTCCTCGCCACTTGGAGAAATATTGTAGGCACGCAAAATAAACTGGTCAGAATTGATGATTTCCAGTTCTGTGCGCCATCCCCAGGGTTCAGGCATTTCGCTATTACTGTATTGACCTGTTACCGAGAAACCATTACTAGTTTCCTCACCTTCGGAGAACATGATTCCTGTGCCCATATGGAAGCTATCAATCCAGCTACAAACACATTTGCTATTGCCTAAATCAAAGCCCCAAACCATTAAACCTTCATGTGGCTTGCCGTTGATCACACCACGATACTCATAACGGATAAAACGTTTGTTAAGCAATGCAATGATCTTACTGCTCGTTGTTGATTCATCGGCTAATACATCTTTCTCAAACCAAGTGCGTGTACGGCCATCCCAGTTGCCTATTAAACTTAGTAGTCTTAAATGAGGACCACTTTCTTTTGATAATTCGAATTTACTTTTGCTCATCACTACAAGATACGATTTTTGTGTTATCGATATACGTTTGAACGATTGAAAAGTAGAAAGGTTTGATTTGTTTAATCGGTTAATTGTCAAACTGTAAAATGTGAAGTGGAAACTGCCAATTGAAAACTGTAGATTGTGAGCAGAAAAACTTTTAACTTAGGCACATGTCGTCACACCATATTATTAGAGAGAAGCAAGAACCTGCACTATACATCCACGAGTTAGGAAACTTTAATGAAGAATATTTGGGACAACTTTTAGAGTGGAGTCCAACCGTTTTGGTAGCTGCTAGTGAGTATGAAAAAGTAATCTCCTTAGAATTAAAGGTAGATGTAGTAGTGGGTAATTTGCCTGTTGGTGCGGTGCTGCAAGAAGATATCCGGATTATTCCGAAACCTAAAGAAGGCTTGGAAGATGCGCTGGATTTTTTAGTAAAAGAAAAGTATCCAGCAGTGAATGTCATTAGCAATGTAGATCGCTTTGATGATTTAACCTGCTATTTGCCCGACATCAATTTGGTGCTTTTTACGGAAAGAAGTAAACATTATCCTATTAAAAATGGGTTTAGCGTTTGGAAACCCGCAGGTACTGTGATGTTGATTGATGTGATTGCTTACTTTGAAGCAGATAACCTGATGCAACAAGAAACGGGTGAGTTTGTTGTGGTAGAAGATGGCTTGGTGTCATTCAGGTTCCAAGTGCCTTATTTATTTATTGGAGAGCTGCTTTAATTAGTATTTAAATATTAGTAGTTAGTATTTAGATAGGCTAAGGACTTAAAACGTACACTTCAAATTCAACTTAACTAGTTCCTAACAACTAGCCCCTTACCCCTAAAGAAATGATATATCTTAGAAAAGCAAAGGAAGAAGACTTACCTACTATCAAAAAATTGGCTGAACAGACTTGGCCTACCGCTTATAGTGACATTATCTCTCAAGAGCAGATTGTGTTCATGTTGGATAAAATGTACAACCAAGGAGAGCTTTTAGGCCAGCTGCATGATGGGCATACTTTTCTTATTGCATCCGAATTGAAGGAAGATGTTGGTTTTGCTGGTTTTTCTATAATCGACTCCGAAAATCATGTTTATAAACTGCACAAACTTTATGTACTTCCTAAAATGCACGGTAAAGGCGTAGGTAAAATTTTAATGAATGAAGTGCTTGATCAGATCAAGGTTCATGGTGCAAAATTTCTACGTTTGAATGTAAATAGGGATAACAAAGCCAAAGATTTTTATGAAAAGGCAGGTTTTAAAATAAAAGAAACCGTTGACCTTGATATCGGTAACGGTTTCTATATGAATGATTATGTGATGGAGAAAGAAGTTTAATTTTCCGTTTATTCCAAATGATGAAGGTCCTTGCATTTTGTGATTGCAAGGACCTTCTTTATTAATGACCTCTAATTGGGTCTTTTGGTTTTGCGGTATTAGGATATTTGTAGTTTTTCATTTCCTCTTGTAAGATTTTAATGGTTCTTTCCAATTGAGGATCTCTACCTTCCAATAAGTCTTTAGGTGTTTGTTCTACAAAAACATCAGGAGCTACCCCTTCATTTTCGATGATCCATTTACCTTTTGTATCGTAAATACCAAAGTTTGGAGAAGTAATGCTACCACCATCCAACAAGCGTGGATAGCCGCTAATGCCTACCAAAATACCCATAGTGGTACGGCCAACTAATTTACCCAAACCTTTCTCTTTGAACATGTAAGGCATCATGTCGCCACCTGACCCTGCATTCTCATTAATGATCATGGCTTTAGGTCCATAAATGCCGTTGCCTGGTGTAGTGAAGCTTTTACCATCTCTAATTGCCCAGTAGCTCATCAGTTCGCGGCTTAGCAAGTCAATAACATAATCTGCTACCCAGCCACCACCATTGTTACGCTCGTCAATTAGTAACGCTTTTTTGTCCATTTGCGAGAAGTAATAACGATTGAAGTATGTATAACCGTCAGGTCCAGTGTTTGGCATGTACACATAAGCAATTTGACCGTTACTTAATTCACCTACTTTTTGGCGGTTGCGTTCTACCCATTCCATTCTGCGTAATTCCATTTCGGCTCCTGGAGTAATTGGTACGACTACCACTTCTCTTGCACCCTCTAAACTAGGCTTACTGTTCACTTTAATGGCTACTTGCTTGCCTGCTTTAAAGTCGAAAAGACTGTAAATAGAAGTTTCGGCATTTAAAGGAACTCCATTAATAGCCACAATGTAATCACCTTCTTTAATGTTCAACCCTGGTTCAGCTAAAGGTGCTTTAAAACTAGGATTCCAATCTAAACGATTAAATATTTTGCTGATTTTATAGAAACCGTTCTCGATTTGATAGTCGGCACCCAGCATTCCTACGGTTACTGAAGTTGCCGAAGGCTCATCACCAGGATAAATATAGTTGTGTCCAACCACCATTTCGCCCATCATTTCGTTTAACAAGTACGCCAAATCAGATCTGTGGTTTACAAAAGGTAAGAATTTTTCATATTTGGCTTTCACGGCAGGCCAATCTGCACCATGCATGTTTTCCACGTAGAAATATTCTTTTTCCATGGTCCAAACTTCGTTGAATATCTGTTTCCACTCGGCTGCAGGATCTACCAATAATTTGATGCCATCTAACTTGATTTTCCCAGTTTCTGGTGTGGCAGGTTTTTGAGCAGCAGGCACCATGAAATAGCTTCCTCTAGAAGCATAAATCATGCTTTTGCCATCGGCACTAACGCCAACCCCGTAAACACCTTGTACCAAGCTAGTGCTTTCCATTTTGTTTAGGTTTAAAGCACTCAATTCGCCATTGCGGATATACAACAACTGGCCTTCTACACCACCTTCGATGCTAGATAAACCACCTGCAGGAATAGGCAGCGCAATAATTCGGTTGCTTAAATCATCCAAGTCAATCTCGATAGGCTTTTTGGTTTCAGTAGGTTTTGCTGGTTCAGTAGCAGGTTTCGCATCTTTTTTGGCAGTTGCTTTTTCGTCTTTTTTAGGCTCTTCCTTTTTAGTTGGAGCAGGTTCTTCTGTAACCTTCTCTTCATCACTTTCGGTTTTATACAACGAAGGTGTTTTTTTAGAAAGGATTAAGGCATAAGCCGTATAATTTACCGGACGTTGATAAGCCGACATGTGCAAGCCACTGTTAGTTAAACCTACATCGGTACTGGCCATAAAGAACAAGTACTTACCATCTTTACTAAAGTTTGGATTAACAGCATTGCTCATTCCGTCGGTTACCTGTGTGTGGGTTTGCTTCTCCAAATTGTATAAGAAAACCGCACTCACACTATTTGGTAGAGTAGCTACATAAGAAATCCATTTTGAATCCGGCGACCAGCTTGGCATCAATTGATTGTAAGTCCTAGCAGTGTGCGACCCCAATTTATCTTGTTTTACCAATACTGGTTTTTTAGCATTGATATCGATGTAGTATAAATTCAAATGTGCATCAGCATAGAAAAGCTTTTTGCTATCTGGTGACCAAGTTGGTTGGAAATAAAAGTGAGAATCACCCAAATTGATATATTCAGGTTCACCTTTAGTGGCTTGGTTTAACAACACCAATTGGTATTTGCCATTTTTATCAGATAGGTAAGAAATGTATTTTCCGTCTGGCGACCATCCTGGATATTTCTCGTAACTGCCAGGTGAATTAGATAGATTACGGGCATCACCTTTTTCTTTAGGCACTGAGAAAATTTCTCCACGCGCTTCAAATAATGCTCTTACCCCTTTTGGTGAAATATCAAAATTCCTGATGTCGCTAGCTAAATCAATATATCTGGTACGTTTATAAGGAGCATCTGCTTGTATTGAAATCTTTAGGGTATTGATTTTGTTATTGCTTACATCCAATAAGTGGATGCGACCTCCTTGTTCAAAAGCAAGTGCATTTTTAGCGCCAGTTAATGATTTGATATCGTAATCTTTGAAGTTGGTGATTTTATCAACTTTCTTAGATTTTACGTCGTAGCTGTAAAGGTTCAGGGTAAGGTCTTTATCGTTCAGATAATAAACCTTGTTCCCCACCCATTGAGGTTTTACATTGTTGACGCCTTCTCCTGGAATGATCTCAATGTTTTTAGTTTGCGTATCGAAAATCCAGATTTGAGGCATGCCGCCTCCACGGTAGCGTTTAAAAGCAACGTTTAAACGGTCAGAAGGGTCTGTGTTTTTAATATAAGCCCAGTAACGTCCGTCGGCCGAAGGGGAACCTTGAGTAGCTTCGGGCATTGGTAATGGTTGCTCATTGGTACCGTCGATTTTAATACGGTGCAAGCGTGGGCTCAACGCATATTTATAATCACGGGTTGAAGTGAAATATAATTCGTCGTTATTTAGCCATCCTTTGATTAAATCAGCACTAGGATGGAAAGTTACTCTTTTCGGTTCACCACCTTCAACAGGAATTACATAAACATCTGTATTTCCATCATAGTTCCCCGTAAAGGCAATCATTTTTCCGTCCGGAGAAAAAATAGGATTTTGCTCTACCGCTGGATTAACCGTTAGTCTTCTTGAGTTGCTACCATCGCGGTTGGCAATCCAAATATCGCCACCATAAACAAAGGCAACGTTTTTTTCGCTTACCGAAGGGCTGCGTAACAGCAAGGTCTCG